>Ga0307515_10000089_pt1 | contig 215736 bp, 183 predicted proteins | sample 17_EM_MG_FD_194513 | JGI IMG/M metagenome (GOLD analysis project Ga0307515, IMG submission 194513) | Populus trichocarpa ectomycorrhiza microbial communities from riparian zone in the Pacific Northwest, United States - 17_EM | ecosystem: Host-associated > Plants > Roots > Unclassified... | reverse complement strand
TGGCTGCTGCAAAGCCGGCCCGGGCAGGCCTGCGGCGCGCATCTGAGGCGGCGAGGAACGGAGGATTTCCGGCCCGCGCGCGCAGCGCGCTTCGTCAACTGACTTCAAGGCGGGAGTGTCTGAGCGCAGAGAGCGCAGCGAACGAAGCGAGTTGCCCGCCGGGCCGGGAATCCGAGTACCGCAGCGGAGTCGGCCCCCCAGGGCCGACCGCCGAAGCTAAGCGCCGCGGGCCTGCCCGGGCCGGCTTTGCCGCCTCGGTTTCTGCACGCAAGCCGACGCCAGCGACCGGCCGCAATGGGCCGCAAGCAGCGGCTCGAAAGCGCCGGGTGTTCGGGCGTTGCGCATCGCTCCCGGCGCGGTGGAGCCATTGAGATGACAGACGCCACCACCGAACGCGAGCTGTTCGACTTCATCGCCCACGAAGCGCGGCTCATCGATGCGCGCCGCTTCGACGAATGGCTGGCGCTGTTCGCTGACAACGGCCGCTACTGGGTGCCGCTGCTCGGCGACGCGCAAACCGAAGGCGCGGCGCACAACGCGCTGGCCGATGAAGACCGGCTGCTGCTGTCGTTGCGCATCGAACGGCTGAAGAACCCGCGCGCGCATTCGCAGCATCCGCCCAGCCGTTGCCAGCACATCCTGCAGCAGCCCACGCTGATGCAAGCCGACGACGCCGCCGGCCGCTACGAGCTGCACACGCCCTTCGTCTACGTCGAATCGCGCGGCGAACGGCAGCTGATGCTGAGCGGCACCGTGCGCCACCGCCTCGTGCGTCATGAAGGCGCCTTGCGCATCGAACTCAAACGCGTTGATCTGCTGAATGCCGGCGAGGCTTTGCCGGCGATCCAGCTCTTTCCCTGACCCCGCCCATCACCCCTGGAGAACTGAAATGAAGCTTCCGATCCGATCCGCGGCCGTCGCCGCCATCGCCCTCGCATTCAGTGCGCTGGCGCTTGCCGCCGACCTGAAGGTCGGCTTGAACGTGTCGCTGTCGGGGCCGAACTCGTCGATCGGCATTCCCTACGCCAAGGGCATGCAGGCGGCGCTGGCCTACAAGGGTGAGGTCAACGGCCGCAAGGTGCAGCTGATCGTGCTCGACGACGCGTCCGACCCCACGGCCGCCGGCCGCAATGCGCGCAAGCTGATCGAAGAAGACAAGGTCGACGTGATCATGGGTGCGTCCGGCGTGCCGGCTTCGCTGGCCATGGCGCAGGCCGGCAAGGAAGCCAAGGTGCCGATGATCGGCCTGAGCCCGCTGCTGCTGGACGCGGCCGACAACGCCTGGGTCGTGACGGTGGCGCAGCCGCCGCAGCTGATGGTCGATGCGGTGGTCGAACGCATGAAGCGCAACGGCGTCAAGACCGTGGGCTACATCGGCTTCTCCGATGCCTGGGGCGACCTGGTCTACAACGCGCTGAGCAAGGCGGCCGAGCCGGCCGGCATCAAGGTCGTCAGCAACGAGCGTTATGCCCGCGCCGACGCGTCGGTTACCGGCCAGGTGTTGAAGATCGTTTCGCTGCACCCTGACGCGGTGATGACCGGCGGCGCCGGCACGCCGGGCGCACTGCCCTTCCTGGCGCTCACCGAGCGTGGCTTCAAGGGCGGCGTCTACGGCCAGCATGGGCTCATCAACCCGGACTTCATCCGCGTTGCGGGCGCTTCGGGCAATGGCTCGCTGATGCCGACCGGCCCGATCATCGTCGCCGAGCAGCTGCCGGCCGACTACCCGACGAAGAAGATCGGCCTCGACTTCCGCGCCGCGTTCCAGAAGGTCAACAACGCGCCGACGACCGACGCCTTCTCGGCCTATTCGTTCGACGCCTGGCTGGTCTTCGCTGACGCTGCGGCACGCGCTGCGAGCGCCACCAAGGCCGAGCCCGGCACGCCGGAATTTCGCCTGGCGCTGCGCGACGCGATCATGAGCACGAAGGAAGTCGTCGGCACGCACGCCGTCTACAGCTTCAAGCCGGGCAACCTGTATGGCGTGGACAACCGCGCGCGGGTGATCGTCAAGCTCGACAACGGGCAGTGGAAGCTGGCTCCCTGAACCCGTAAACCGGAGACTCGGTCATGACATGGGACGTGGCGCTCATCCTGGGCATCGACGGCTTGGCCAATGGCGCCGTGTACCTGCTCGCCGGGCTGGGCCTGGTGCTGATCTTCTCGGTCACGCGCGTGGTCTTCGTACCGTTCGGCGACGTGGTGGCCTTTTCGGCACTCAGCCTGGCGGCCTTCGAAACCGGCCGCACGCCAGCCACCATCGGCCTGGTGCTGACCCTGGCGGTGCTGGCGGTGGCCGCCGAGCTGTGGAGCCTGTGGCGGCGCGGTGAAGCCCACCGCATGCCGCAGGCGCTGCTCGGCTGGGGGCTGCTGCCGGCCTTGCCGTGCCTGGCGGCGTGGGCCATTGCCGGCCGCGCCGTGCCGTCTGCTGTTCAGGTGGTGGTGGCCATCGCGCTGGTGGTGCCGATCGCGCCGCTGGTGGCGCGGCTGGCGCTGCAGCCGATCGCCGACGCGTCGGTGCTGGTGCTGCTGATCGTGTCGCTGGCGCTGCACTTCCTGCTGTCGGGGCTGGGGCTGCTGTTCTTCGGCCCCGAAGGTTCGCGCACCGGGCCGCTGGCGAGTGGCTCGCTGACCTTGCCGGGCGGCTTCCCGGTCAGCGGGCAGGTGATGCTGATGATCGCGTCGGCGGTCGTGCTCAGCGCGATGTTCTTCCTGCTGTTCGAGCGCACGGTGGCCGGCAAGGCGCTGCGCGCCACGGCCGTCAACCGCGTCGGCGCGCGGCTGGTCGGCATCCGCCCGGCGCGCACGGCGCTGCTGGCCTATGGCCTGGCTTCGCTGCTGGCGGGGTTGATCGGCGTGCTGATCGCGCCGGTGATGACGATGTACTACGACTCGGGCTTCCTGATCGGGCTGAAGGCCTTCGTCGCCGCCATCATCGGCGGCCTCGTCAGCTACCCGTTGACGGCGATCGGCGCGCTGGCGGTGGGCGGCGTCGAGAGCTTCGCTTCGTTCTGGAGCGGCGCGCTGAAGGACGTGATCGTGTTCAGCTTGCTGATCCCGGTGCTGATGCTGCGCTCGTTCTACGGCACCCATGTCGAAGAAGAGGCCGAGGAGCTCGACGCATGAACCGCCGCCACTGGATCCTTGGCGCCGTGCTGGCGGCGCTGGCCGTCGCACCGGCCTTGCTGGGCAACTTCGCGGTCTCGCTGCTCAACGACATCGGCATCGGCGCGCTGGTGGCGCTGGGGCTGGTGCTGCTGACCGGCATCGGCGGCACCACGTCGTTCGGCCAGGCCGCCTTCGTCGGCATCGCGGCCTACGGCACGGCCTGGCTGACCACCACGCAGGGCGCGTCGCCATGGCTCGGCCTGCCGTTCGCGCTGGCGCTGACGGGGCTGACGGCGCTGGCCATCGGCCTGCTGACCTTGCGCCTGGGGGGGCACTTCCTGTCGCTGTCGACCATCGCCTGGGGGCTGTCGATCGCGCTGCTGTTCGGCAACGTCGACGCTTTGGGCCGGCACACGGGGCTGGCCAATATCCCGGCGCTGCGCATCGGCAGCTGGTCGCTGGCCGACCCGCGTTCGATCTACTACCTGGTCTGGGGGCTGCTCGGGCTGGTGTGCCTGTTCTGCCACAACGTGCTGCAATCGCGCGCCGGGCGCGCCATCCGCGGCCTGCGCGGCGGCTCCACGCTGCTCGCCAGCGTCGGCGCCGATGCCTTCCGCGTGCGGCTGACGCTGTTCGTGCTGGCGGCGCTGCTGGCCGGGCTGGCGGGCTGGCTGTATGCGCACATGAACCGCTTCGTCAGCCCGTCGCCTTTCGACGTGCGCGCGAGCATCGAATACCTGCTGATGGCAGTGGCCGGCGGCCTGGGCCAGCTGAGCGGCGCGCTCGTCGGCTCGGCGCTGGTGCTGGTGATGAAGAACGGCTTGCAGGATGTGCTGCCGCTGCTGTCGCAACGCGGTGGCCAGCTCGAAGGCGTGGCTTTCGCGGTGCTCTTCATCGTGCTGTTGCACCGCGCGCCGGGCGGGTTCATGAGCTTCGTCTTGCGCTGGTTCAAGCCGGCGCCGGCGGCCGAGTCCTCGCCGCCAGCCGGCGCCGAGCCGCTGGCGCGGCGCACGCTGCCGGCCCGCGGCGAGCCGGTGCTGGCGGTGGCCGGCGCCGTGAAGCGGTATGGCGGCCTGATAGCGGTCAACGAAGTCAGCTTCAACGTGCGTGCCGGCGAGATCGTCGGCCTGATCGGCCCCAACGGCGCCGGCAAGTCGACGATGTTCAACCTGGTGACGGGCACGCAGCCGATGACGGCCGGCCGCGTCGAGTTCCTCGGCCGCGACATCACCGGGCTGGCGCAGCACCGCATCGCGCGCCTCGGCCTGGCGCGGACCTTCCAGCACGTCAAGCTGCGGCCGCGCATGAGCCTGCTCGACAACGTGGCGCTCGGCGCCCATGCCCGTGCCGGCGCCGGGCTGGTGGCCGCCGGCCTGCGGCTGGACCGGCGCGAAGAAGCGCAGATCCTGGCCGAGGCGCGGCACCAGCTGGCGCGCATCGGCCTGGCCGATCGCGCGCATGAGCTGGCCGGCAGCCTGCCGCTGGGCACGCAGCGCATCCTGGAGATCGCGCGTGCGCTGGCCGCCGACCCGGTGCTGCTGGTGCTGGACGAACCCGCCGCCGGCCTGCGCCGCAAGGAGAAGCAGGCACTCGGTGACCTGTTGCGCAAGCTGCGCGACGAAGGCGTAACCATCCTCATCGTCGAACACGACATGGACTTCGTGATGAAACTCGTCGACCGGCTGGTCGTGATGACCTTCGGCGCCAAGCTCGTCGAAGGCACGCCGGCAGCGGTGCGTGCCGACCTGCGCGTTCAGGCGGCCTACCTGGGCAGCGCGGTCGAACCCGCGGCCGTGCCGGAAGCCGCCGTCGGGAGCGTGGCATGACGCCGATGCTGGAGATCGGCGACCTGCATGTCTCGTACGGCCAGGTCGACGCCGTGCGCGGCGTGTCGCTGTCGCTGGCGCCGGGGCAGATCGTCTCGGTGATCGGCCCCAACGGCGCCGGCAAGACGACGCTGCTCGGCGCCGCGATGGGCTTGCTGCCGTCGCATGGCACGCTGCGTTTTGACGGCGAAGACCTGCACGGCATCGACGTCGAGTCGCGTGTCGAACGCGGCCTGTGCCTGGTGCCGGAAAAGCGCGAGCTGTTCGGCGAGCTGACGGTGCTGGACAACCTGCAACTCGGCGCCTATGCCAAGCGACTGTCGCGCGCCACCTTGCGCAGCCGGCTGGATGGCGTCTGCGCACGCTTTCCGCGGCTGGCCGAGCGCACGAAGCAGCGCGCCGACACGCTGTCGGGCGGCGAACGCCAGATGCTGGCGCTGGGCCGCGCGCTGATGTCGGCGCCGCGGCTGTTGATGCTCGACGAGCCGAGCCTGGGGCTGGCGCCGTTGATCGTCGTCGAGATCCTGGCCATCGTGCGCCGGCTGCGCGAAGACGGCGTGGCGATCCTGCTGGTGGAGCAGAACGCGCGTGCCGCGCTGGAGAGTTCGGACCATGGCTACGTGCTGGAGACCGGCGAGGTCGCGCTGAGTGGTGCGTCGGGTGACCTGGCCAAGGATCCGCGCGTGCAGTCGACTTACCTCGGCGGCGGCACCGATGACGAGTGAGCCGGTGCAGGCGCTGCCGCCAACGCAGCGCACGCTGCCGGCGATGCTGCAGCAGGCGGCCGCGCAGCACGGTGGCCGGCCGCTGCTGAAGGTCGGCGACAACGCTTGGACCTTCGACGACACCGCGAGGGCCGCCGCGCGCCGTGCCGCGGCCTTGCGTATGGCCGGCGTGGCCCGCGGCGAGCGCGTGGCGCTGATGTGCAGCAACCGCATCGAGTTCATCGAGACCTTTGTCGGCTGCGGCTGGATCGGCGCGGTCTCGGTGCCGGTCAACACCGCATCGATGGGGCCGCAGATCGAATACCTGCTGGCCAACAGCGGTGCACGGCTGCTCGTCATCGAAGCCGGTTTTGTCGAACGATTGGCCGCGGCCGACTTGTCGCGCACGGCGCTGCAGGCGATCTGGGTCGTTGGCGATGCGCCCGCTGCGGCGGCCATGGGCGGCGTGCCTTGCCGCGCCTGGCCGACAGCCGGCGATGCGATCGAACCCGAGGCCGTACTGCCCGGCGATGCGCTGGCGATCCTGTACACGTCGGGCACGACCGGGCCGGCCAAAGGCGTGATCTGCCCGCATGCGCAGGTCCACTGGTGGGGCGTGAACAGCGCGCGCGTGCTCGGCGTCAACGCGCACGACGTGCTGTGCACGACGCTGCCGCTGTTCCACATCAACGCGCTGAACACCTTCGTGCAGGCGCTGCTGGCGGGCTGCCGCGTCGTCTTCGAACCGCGCTTTTCGGCGTCGCGCTTCTGGGCCACGATGCGCGAGGCCGACGCGACCGTCGTCTACCTGCTCGGCGCGATGGTGCCGATCCTGCTGGCCCAGTCGGCCGGCGACCACGAACGCCAGCACCGCGTGCGCGTCGGCCTCGGCCCCGGCGTACCGGCGGCTGCGGGCGAAGCCTTCCAGGCGCGCACCGGCGTGGCGCTGCTCGAAGGCTACGGTTCGACCGAGACCAACTTCGTGATCGCCACCCACGCGGCAACGGCGGCCGACTCGCCGCGCCGCGGCGTCATGGGCTGGCTGCAGCCGGGCTTCGACGCCCGCGTCGTCGACGAACACGATGTCGAGTTACCCGCGGGCGAGGCGGGTGAACTGCTGCTGCGCGCCGACGAACCCTTCGCCTTCGCCAGCGGCTACTTCGGCATGCCGGAGGGTACCGTCGAAGCCTGGCGCAACCTGTGGTTCCACACCGGCGACCGTGTCGCGCGCGACGCCGACGGCGCCTTCCGCTTCATCGACCGCATCAAGGACGCGATCCGCCGCCGTGGCGAGAACATCTCGTCGTTCGAAGTCGAGCAGGTGCTGCAAAGCCACCCGGCGGTGGCCAGCGTCGCCGTCTACCCGGTGCGCTCGGATCTGGCCGAAGACGAAGTGATGGCCGCGCTGGTGCTGCGCGAAGGGCGGGGCGTCGAGCCGGCAGCACTGGCGCTGTATTGCGAAACGCGGCTGCCGTACTTCGCGATCCCGCGCTACATCGAAGTCATGGCCGAACTGCCGCGCACCGAGAACGGCAAGGTGCAGAAGTACAAGCTGCGCGAACGCGGCGTGACGGCGGCCACCTGGGTGGCCAGCGACGGGGGACGCGCCAAACCCGGGCGCTGACGGGCAACGGCTCGTCTGCGCGCGCGCTACCGCTGCGCTTCGCGCGCGCGCCGGGCCTGGCTGGCGCGATGGCCATGGAACCAATGCCAGGCGAAGGGCCCCGCGAGCGAGACGCCGACGACCAGGTGCAGCATCGCGGCCGCGAAGCCGGCGAAGTCGTCGCCGGCGTAGTAGACGAAGAGCGCGCTCAGGGCCAGCACGAGCAGCAGCGTGCCGACCACCAGCCCGCTGGCGCGCTGTTGCCGGCGCCGCCAGCCCGAGCGCATGTGCACGCTCCACAGCGCGCCCATCAGCGCGAGCACTGCCGATCCGCCCAGCGCATGCAGCGCGGCGCAGCCGACGCGGGCCGGCCCGGGCAGCCGCCAAGGCAGCGACAGCTCCGCACGCAGCACCAGCGTGGTCGGCGCCAGCAGCACACCGCTGGCGAACACCAGCAGCAAGGTGCCGACGAGCGCCGGCACGAACCACCGTGGATAGCCTTTCACGCGGCCATCCGGGCGCCGTGCGCCGGCTCGACAAGGCAGCCGCCCAGGCGGGCGATCTCGCCGGCGCGCCGCTCGGCGGGCGTGGCGGCGGCCACCTTGGTCAGCGCATCGGCGCGCCATGCGCTGCGCGCCAGCACGGTCCAGACGCCGGGCGCCGGCCGTGCTGTGCCGGGCGCCACCAGGCAGGCCGGGAAGTCGTCGTCCGGCGCTTCGTCCAGCGGCACGCGCGAGGTCGCGACGGCCGCGTCACGCAGCGCGCCGAGCGGCACGATCGTGCCGTCGAGCTGGCGTTGCTGAACCGGCAGCGCCATGTCGCCGAAGACCCGCAGGTCGCCGCCGGCGTTGATCCAGCCGGCCTCGGCGCCTTGCTGGCGCAGCGTGGCGACGGCGCGGTCGACCGCATAGCCCTTGGCGATGCCGTCCAGCGTCAGCCGCACCGGCCGGCGCAGGCGCGCCCAGCCGCGGCCGAGCACGATGTCGGAGGCCACGCCGCGGGGCAGCGGCGACGGTCCGCCGTGGTCGGGCAGGGCGCCGCGGCCCACCAGCAGGCCGCCCACGGTGCAATCGAAGCCGCTGCCGCTGGCCGTCATGGCGGCCTTGGCCAGCCGCAGCACCTGCAGCGTGAACGGATGCACGTCGATGGTCCGCCCGGGTTCGGCGTTCAGCCGCGACAGGTCGCTGGCCGCGTCGTGGAAGCTCATGTGCCGATGCACCAGCCCGATGGTGTCGAAGGCGGCATGCGCGGCCCGCTCGGTGGCGCGGGTCGAAGCCGCGCGCACGCCCACTTCGATGTAGGTGCCGAGCAGCGGGCGCATGCGGCGCAGTTCAGCCACGGGCCAGGAAGAGTTTGTGGATGGCCAGCAGGCGCTTCACGCCGTCCATCACGTTGCGGCAGGACAGCGTTGCGCCGCTGATGTTGGGCACATCCTCGTCCAGCTTGAAGCGGTCGGCCAGGGTCTTGCCGACGAGGTGCTTGCGCCAGCTGGCGTCGCGCACTTCGCCGCCGTGCGTCTCGCGGTAGCTCATGATCTCGACGCCCAGCACATGCCCGTCGGGCGACACCGCCGTGGCATAGGTGATGAACTCGTGCTTGCCGACCACCTCGTCGACGATGAACCAGCCTTGCAGCGCGCCGTCGCGCTCGGCGCGCCAGATCTTCTGCTCGTCCCAGCGCTGGCGCAGACCGGCGGCGGCCTTGATGCGGTCACGCTGTTCGTCATTGAACTTCAGCGGCTGCTCGGCAAAGGACTTGGCCGCCGGAAACAACAGCGTCTGCGCCTGCGCGACCGTCAGGTAGTCGACGGCATAGGCCGGCGAGACGAGTGCCGCGGTCGGCAGCAGGAAGGCCGCCCAGTCGGATGCTTTCATGGGCGCCCAGGCCTTCAGAAGTTGTAGCCGATCTTGATGCGCACTTCGTTCCTGGTCTTCTCGATCAGGTGCAGATGGGTGCTGGTCTGGCCTTCGTACTTCTCGCCACCGCCGCGGATCTGCTTGAAGGCCGTCAGCGTGGCCCACCACTGCTGGCCGGCCCAGTGCAGCGTCGGCCCGGCGAACAGCGACCAGCGTTCCAGGCCGACCTCGGTTTCGTACTCGGTTTCGTGCATCGCCTCGGCGCCGACGAACCAGCCGGGCGCAAAGCGGTAGCTCAGCCCGGTGCCGAGCTTGAGGTTGATTTCCATCTCCGGCGCCGTCGGCCAGTCGAAGCCTTCCGGCAGGTTGTCGATGGCGCGACGCTTCTCGTAGGCCGCGCGCAAGCCGGCGTTGCCGACCCAGACGAGCTGCCCTTCCAGGTAGTACTTCTGCGCCTGCAGCTGGGTCTCGAACTCGATCTCCTTCTTCTTCTGGCCCGAGTGCACGTCGAGCATGCCGTACTCGAGGCTGCTCGTCATGGACAGGCCGAAGTCGTCCTTCGCCGGGCTCAGGAAGTTGTACTTCATGCCCACTTCGAAGCCCTGCAGGCGCAGGCCGTACTTCTTGTCGCCGGGCAGGTAGCCGTCGATCAGCAGGCCCGACGTGTTGATCGACAGCGCGTTCAATTCGGCCGACACCTGGAAGCGGTCGGTGACGCCGTATTCGAACTCGGTCTTCGTGTCGACCGCGCGGTAGGTGCCCGCGCCCTTGTCGGAGCGCTGCGTGAACCATTGGTAGACCTCGGCGGCGCCTTTGGGCAGGGTCTCGGCACCGCGGACGTAGCCGAACAGGTTCTCGTCGGCCAGGGCCGGCAGCGACAGGGCCAGCGCAGCCGCGCCGAGCCAGGTTTTGCGAAGGTCGATCATTTCGATTTCTTTGACGTGGGGGCTGTGGCGGAACTGCCGCGACTCAGGGTAAACCCAAGTTCGTAGTAGAAATTCTATTACGAATGCGTCGCATTGCCGTTTCTGGGCCAACACGGGCGGCGGCGGTCGCCACAACGCCCGCGGGCGTCGGGGCGCCTCAGTGCGCTGCTGCGCCGGCCGGCTGGGCGTGCGTGCCAGGCCCCGGCAGGTCCAGGCCGTCGATCGAGTGGAACACCCGCCGGCGTGCCGGATCGTCGGAGTTGAGTGCGCGGTAGATCACCGTGTTGAAGCACTCGATGAAGCACTGCGCGGCCGCACTCAGCGGGTCGCCGCGGCGCGAGATCAGGCTGGCGGTGGCCTCGTTCAAGGTCTCGGGCAGCGGCAGTACGCACAGGCCTTCGCGGCTGGCGGCGGCCTCGACCAGCGGCCAGGCCATCAGCCCGAGCATGTCGGTGCCGCGGATCAGGCTCATCGCGATGACCATCGAATGCGCGATGTGCACGCGCGGCTTGTGTTCGCGCAGGAAGCGGCTGAACCGGTCGTCGTCGTGCTGGCCCGGCTCGTCGGTGGGCGACCAGTTCAGCAGCCATTGCGCGTCGCGCAGTTCGGCCAGCGAGCGGCATTGCGCCAGCGGGTGGCCCTGGCGCGCGATCACCGCGGAGCTGATGCGGAACAGCGGCACCTGGGTGAAGTCGTCGTGCATCGACGCCGGGCAGGCGCGGCCGATGCAGAAGTCCAGCGTGCCGTCGCGCAGCTTCGGGATCGACACCGTCAGCACGCCTTCGAAGAACTCCAGCCGTACGGCCGGCATGCGCTGCTGGAACAGGTTCACGACCTCGCCGAGGCAGGTCAGCGCGATCCACGACGCGACGCCGATGCGTAGCGGCGCCTGCTGGCGCCCGACCAGCCGGTCCATCTCTTCCTGCGCGCGCGCCAGCTGCCCGACGACGAGCCGCGCATGCACCAGCAGCGCCCGCCCGGCTTCGGTGAACATGACGCCCTTGGCTTCGCGCGTGATGAGCAGCGTCTTCAGCTCGTCTTCGAGTTCACGCACCGCCTTCGTCACCGCCGCGGGCGACACGCCGACGGCACGCGAAGCGGCGCGGATGCTGCCCTGCTCGCCGATGGCGACGAGTGCCTTGAGCTGGTGGACCTTCATGTCGGCGCCCGCGCGCAAGTGGCGTGCCCGGCAACCAGCGCTGAACAGCGCAACCGTTGCAGGGACTGTTGCGAGGGGGCGGTGAATCCTAGCATCGACCTCTGCGTTTGATGGAGTTCGCCGATGCGTCCCAGCCGATTGTTGCCCTGCCTCGTGGCCCTGCTCGCCGGTGCCGCCGCGACGGCGGCCGTTGCCGAAGAGGAGTACCCGGCGCGGCCGATCACGCTGATCGTCGGCTACGCCGCCGGCGGCTCCACCGACAGCATCGCGCGGCCTTTCGCCGAGGTGCTGGGTCGCATCCTGAAGACCCGGGTCATCGTCGACAACGTCAGCGGCGCCGGTGGCGCCCTGGGCGCGCAAAAGGTCGCCATCGCGCGGCCCGACGGCTACACGCTGCTGCTGGGCGGCAACGGCGAACTCATCGCCACCGGGCTGGCCAACCCGAAGCAGCCTTACGACGGCATCCGGGACTTCACGCCGATCGGCGTTCTCAACCACCAGGGCGGCGTGCTGCTCGCGTCGCGCGCGGTCGGCGTCAAGACCACCGAGCAGTTCGTCCAGCTGCTGCGCAAGAACCCGGGCAAGTACAACTACGCCAGCTCGGGCGTCGGCTCGATGTTCCACTTCGCCGGCGAGATCGTGCGCGAGCGCACCGGCACCGTGGTCACGCACGTGGCCTACCGCGGCACGGCGGGGCTGGGCAACGACCTGGCTGGCGGCACGGTCGAGTTCGGCTACATGGGCACGGCGCCGGCGAAATCCTTCATCGAGTCGGGCCTGGTGGTGCCGATCGCCGTCACCAGCGGCACGCGGACGCCGCTGTACCCGAACGTGCCGTCGCTGGGCGAATACCCCGATCTGAAGGGCTACGACCTCACCGGCTGGTTTGCGCTGATAGCGCCGAAGGCGGTGCCGGAGCCCATCGTCGCCAAGCTCAAGGCGGCGTTGAAGGAAGCGCTGAAGGACACGCGCTTGCGCCAGACCTTCAACGACCTGGGCGGCCTGCCGATGGTCGACGACGAAGACCTGCCCAAGCTGATGCTGGAAGAGCGCGAGCGCTACAAGAAGTTCATAGCGACCACGCACCTGGACACGCAGAAATGAAGCCCGACACCGTCGCCGAAATCGCCGCCGCCGTCGAAGACCGGCGCCAGCCCTACATCGCGCTGGCCGACCGCATCTGGGGCCTGGCCGAGATGCGCTACCGCGAGTTCGAATCGGCCGAGCTGCACGCAGCGGCGCTGGAGGCCGAGGGCTTCCGCGTCACGCGCGGCGTGGCCGGCATGCCGACGGCCTTCGTGGCCGAGGCCGGCAGCGGCGGCCCGGTGATCGGCTTTCTCGGAGAGTACGACGCGCTGGCGGGGCTGAACCAGGCCAGCGGCGCGCTCGAATGCCGCCCCGACCCCAGCCGCACGCTGAACCAGGGCCACGGCTGCGGCCACCACCTGCTGGGCACGGCGGCGCACCTGGCGGCTGTCGTCGCGCGTGACCACCTGCAGCGCCACCGCCTGCCCGGCACCGTGCGCTTCTACGGCTGCCCGGCCGAAGAGGCCGCCGCCGGCAAGACCTTCATGGCCCGCGCCGGCTTGTTCGACGACCTCGATGCGGCGCTGTCCTGGCACCCGTCGGTGGCCAACTCGGTGTTCATGAACGCGACGCTGGCCAACGTGCAGGCCTACTTCCGCTTCCGCGGCAAATCGGCGCACGCGGCGGTGGCGCCGCACCTGGGGCGCAGCGCACTCGACGCTGCCGAGCTGACGAACATCGGCGTCAACTACCTGCGCGAACACATGCCCGAGCAGGCGCGCGTGCACTTCGCCTACATCGACTCGGGCGGCCCGTCGACGAACGTGATCCCGGCCTATGCCGAGCTGCTGTACACCGTGCGCGCGCCGCGCATAGCCGAAGCGCTGGCGCTGTACGAACGTGTCGAGAACGTGGCGCGCGGCGCAGCGCTGATGACCGGCACCACGGTCGAGATCGTGTTCGACAAGGCGGTGTCGAACGTGCTGCACAACGACACGCTGGACCGCGTGATGGCCGAGCAGATGGAAGCCATCGGCGCGCTCGACGTCAGCGAAGACGAGCGCGCCTTCGCGCTGCAGATCCAGGCCACCATCGCCGGCGAAGAACTCGCCAACAGCGCCAAGCACTTTGCCGCCGCCTTGCGCGACCCGCAGCCCATCGTCGCCGGCATCCTGCCCTACAGCGCCGAAGCGGCGCGGCCGGTGACCGGCTCCACCGACATGGGCGACGTCAGCTGGGCGGCGCCGACGACGCAATGCCTGACCGCCTGCTTCGCCTGGGGCACCGGCTTCCATTCGTGGCAGATGGTGTCGCAGGGCAAGACCTCGCTGGCGCACAAGGGCATGCTGCTGGCCGCCAAGAGCCTGGCCGCGACCGGCATCGCGCTGATGGGCCGGCCCGAGGTGCTGCAAGCGGCGGCACGCGAATTGCGCAGCAAACGCGGCGGTGCGCCGTACCGCTGCCCGATCCCGGCCGACGTGCTGCCGCCGCCGGCGCGCGAGGCCGCGGCGGGACTCGGCAAGAAGTGAGGCGCATCATCGCCGCGTTGTCGGCGGCCATCATCTGCGGTGCTTGCACGAGCATGGATTCGATCAAGGTCCGGGAGATCGGCAGCTTCCACGTCGGCGGCCAGTCGGTGACGCTGTCCGGCCTGCCGGTGCGCGAAGTCCGTTTCGCACAGACCGCACCAACCGCGCCGCCGGCGCGCTTCGACCCCAACGGCGAATTCGAGACCGGCCAGATGTACGTGCAGTTCGTCCGGCTGGCCGCGCCGACGCGCAGCCTGCCGCTGTTGATGTGGCATGGCGGCGGGCTCAGCGGCGTGACCTGGGAGACCAAGCCCGATGGCCAGCCGGGCTGGCAGGACTTCTTCATGCGGGCCGGCTACGACACCTATGTCAGCGACGCGGTGGAGCGGGGTCGCGCGTCGTGGTCGCGCTTCCCGGAGATCTATCCCGACGAGCCGGTCTTCAGGAACAAGAAGGACGCCTGGGAGCTGTTCCGCATCGGGCCGGCTTATCGAGGCGACGCACAGGCCCGGGTCGCATTCGCCGGCGGGCAGTTCCCGGTGGCTGCCTTCGATCAGTTCATGAAGCAGAACGTGCCGCGCTGGATCTCGTCGGACGCGGCCACGCAGCGCGCCTACGACGCGCTGGTCGACAAGGTCTGTCCCTGCGTCGTCGTCGCGCACAGCCAGGGCGCCAACTTCGCGCTGCAGGCGGCATTGCGGGCGCCGGCGAAGGTGCGGGCGCTGGTGCTGGTAGAGCCCGCCGGCGCGCCCGACCCGGCCCGCGCGGACATCAGCGCGCTCGCGCGCACGCCGATCCTGTATGTCTGGGGCGACCACCTCGATGCGCATCCGTACTGGAGCCAGCAGGTGCTGCCGGCCGTGCGCCGCTTTCATGACGCGCACCGGGCCGCGGGCGCGGTTTCGGACTGGCTCGACCTGCCGGCCGCCGGTTTGCGCGGCAATTCGCACCTGCTGATGATGGACCGCAGCAGCGACGCCGTCGCACGCATGGTCGATCGCTGGATCGTCAATCACGTCCCTTGAACCGCCCTTGACCCGGTCCTGGGCGTAAATTAGCGGGCATGCCCACGATTCGCCACTGGACGCTCGGCGCCAAGCTCTCACTGGTCGCAACACCATTCCTGCTGCTGGCCTTGTGCTCGATCGCCGTGCTGGTGTGGATGTCCTTGCAGCTCGAAGGCGGCGCTGCGTCGGTCAACGAAGCCGGCCGCATGCGCATGCAGGCCTATCGCATGGTCTTGTCCGTGGGCACGGGCGATGCGCCGGCGCTGCCGCAACAGGCGGCCGAGTTCGAACGCAGCCTGCGCCTGCTGCGCAACGGCGACCCCGAAAGGCCGCTCTTCGTGCCTTGGGACGACACGGTCCGGCAGCGTTTCGCCGCCGTCGAGCAGGACTGGATCCGCTTCCGCGAACGCCTCGCGCTGTCGGCGTCGCCCATCTCGCCGGCCCCGCCGGCCACGCTGGCCGGCGACGCCGCGGTCTTCACCTCGCACATCGACGCCTTCGTCGCCGGCATCGAGGCGCACCTGTCGCGCTGGACGTCGCTGATGCACCTGCTGCAGGTTGCGCTGATGGCGCTGGCCGTCATCGGTGCGGCGGTGCTGCTGTACACCGGCTACCTGTTCGTGCTGGAGCCGCTGGGGCTGCTGAAGCAGGCGATCCACCGCGTTCAGGGCGGGGACTTCGATGCCCGCGTGGACTGCAGCACCACCGATGAGTTCGGCACCCTGGCCGCCGGCTTCAACGACATGGCCGGGCAGTTGCAGGCCATGTACCGCACGCTGGAGGCGCGCGTCCACGAAAAGACCGCCCAGCTCGAAGAGAAGCACGAGCGGCTGGAAAGCCTTTACGAGGTGACGAACCTGGTCACCAAGGCCGCGACGCTGGACGAGCTGGCGGCCGGGTTCACGAAGAGCGTCGCGCGCATCGCCCGCGCCGACGGCGTGGCGCTGCGCTGGTCCGACGAGACGAACCGCAGCTACCTGATGCTGGCTTCGCACGGCCTGCCACAGGTGATGGTCGATGCCGAGCACTGCCTGACGGCGGGGGACTGCCATTGCGGCTCTCCGCAAGCGCCGCCGGGCGCGCGCGTGATCCCGATCCGCAGCATGCAGCCGGCCCGCATGCGGCACTGCGCCCAGGCGGGTTTCGAGACCGTGGTGTCGGTGCCGATCCGGCTGCACGAGCGGCTGATGGGCGAGGTGGATCTGTTCTTCCACGCCCAGATCGACATCTCCGAAGCCGAGCGTGCGCTGCTCGACGCGCTGACCGTCCAGCTGGCCGGTGCGATGGAGAACCTGCGCCTGAATGCGCTCGGGCTGGAGGCCGCGATCTCGCAGGAACGCAGCTTCCTGGCACGCGAGCTGCACGATTCGATCGCGCAGTCGCTGGCCTTCCTGAAGATCCAGGTCGCGCTGATGCGCGACGCCATCGCCAAGGGCGACCCCGAGCAGGTGGAGCATGTGCTCGGCGAGATCGACGTCGGCGTGCGCGAAAGCTACGGCGACGTGCGCGAACTGTTGATGCACTTTCGCACCCGCGCCAACGCAGAAGACATCGAACCCGCACTGATGACGACGCTGCGCAAGTTCGAGCACCAGACCGGCCTGAAGGCCACGCTGACGATGGTGGGCGACGGCATGCCGCTGTCGCCGGACACGCAGATCCAGGTGCTGCACATCGTGCAGGAAGCGCTGTCCAACGTGCGCAAGCATGCGCGGGCCGGCCAGGTGTGGCTGGACGTGCAGAAGCAGCCGCAGTGGCGGCTGGAGGTGCGCGACGACGGGCTCGGCTTCTCGGGCCAGGACAAGCCGCACGACGAAACGCATGTCGGTCTGCGCATCATGGCCGAGCGCGCCGAACGCCTGGGCGCGCACTTCGAAGTGCTGTCCACGCCCGGCCGCGGCACCTCGGTCGTGCTGACCTTGCCGGTGCCGCTACGGCCGGCACTGGAAGGCCAGCCGCAGCGACAAAGGGTGGCCTGATGACGGCCACGGCGGGCGGCATCCGCATCCTGGTCGTCGACGACCACACCTTGTTCCGGCGCGGCCTGACGGCGCTGCTGCAGCGGGACCCGCAGTTCGAGGTGGTCGGCGATGCCGGCGACGCCGGCCAGGCGCAGCGCCGCGCGCAGGAGTTGCAGCCCGACGTGATCCTGCTGGACAACCACCTGCCGGGCGTCAACGGCGTCGACGCGCTGCCGGCGCTGCACGAGGCGGCGCCGGGCGCCAAGGTGCTGATGCTGACGGTCAGCGAAGACGAGCACGACCTGGCCGCGGCGCTGCGCGGCGGCGCCTGCGGCTACCTGCTGAAGACGGTCGAAGGCGACGCCTTATCCTTGGCCATCCGGCGCTGCATGCGTGGCGAGAGCGTGGTCGCCGAAGAGATGACGGGCAAGCTGTTCGCGGCCTATCGCGACGCCGCGGCGCCGCAGGCCGCGCCCATTGCCGTGCCGGCAGCGCCGGCCTCGCGGCTGGACGTGATGTCCCGGCGCGAGCTGGACATCCTGCGCGGCATCGCCCGCGGCCAGGGCAACAAGGAGATCGCGCGCTCGCTTGGCATTGCCGAGGCCACCGTGAAGATCCATGTCCAGCACATCCTGCGCAAGCTCGACGTGAGCTCGCGGGTCCAGGCCGCCGTTATCGCAAGCGAGCACGGCCTGGCTTGACGCAGCGCAAGCGCGCGTGTCGTTGTCGCCCCGGTACTCCTTCAGAACGATGGCGGCCGCGCGTCGCTAGTCCTTCTGCCGCGCCGGCGCACGCCTTCGGACGGATGTCGCCGTGAGGCTTTGATTTCTACAGTCCCGCTCATGCACAACGAGCGGATTGCAGGATGAGCAAGAAGAGCCAGGCCTTGGCGGTGCTGCTGGTCAGCACACTGGCCTTCACCGTGTGCTTCATGGTGTGGATGATGTTCGGCGTGATCGGCATACCGATCAAGAAGACGCTGGGCCTCAACGCCACCGAGTTCGGGCTGCTGATGGCCACGCCGGTGCTGACGGGCTCGCTGATCCGCGTGCCGCTGGGCATCTGGACCGACAGGTACGGCGGCCGCATCGTCATGACCTTGCTGATGGCGGCCACGGTGCCGGCCATCTGGCTGATGAGCTACGCCACCGCCTACTGGCACTTCCTCGTCATCGGCCTGTTCGTCGGCCTGGCCGGCGGTTCGTTCTCGGTCGGCACGCCTTACGTCGCGCGCTGGTTCCCGAAGAACCGGCAGGGCTTCGCGATGGGTGTCTACGGCGCCGGCAACTCAGGTGCCGCGGTGAACAAGTTCGTGGCGCCGGCGCTGCTGGTGGCCTTCGGCTGGACGATGGTGCCGATGGTCTATGCCGCCATCATGTTCGGCACCGTGGTGCTTTTCTGGATGTTCAGCGCCAGCGACCCGGCGCACCGGGTGCCGTCGAACACCAAGTTCAGCGACCAGCTGAAGATGCTGAAGGAACCCAAGGTGCTGAAGTACTGCCAGTACTACAGCATCGTCTTCGGCGGCTACGTCGGCCTGAGCCTGTGGATGGTGCAGTACTACGTCGGCGAGTTCGGGCTGGACATCCGCGCCGCCGCCTTGCTGGCCGCGTGCTTCTCGCTACCGGGCGGCGTGCTGCGCGCGGTGGGCGGCTGGCTGTCGGACAAGTACGGCGCGCACAGCGTCACCTGGTGGGTGCTGTGGGTGAGCTGGGTCGCGCTGTTCCTGCTGTCGTACCCGCAGACCGACTTCACCGTGCTCACGATCAACGGGCCGAAGACCTTCCACGTCGGCCTGAACATCTATGCCTTCACCGGTCTGATGTTCCTGCTCGGCATCGCCTTCGCCTTCGGCAAGGCCAGCGTCTTCAAGTACATCAGCGACGACTACCCGACGAACATCGGCACGGTCAGCGGCATCGTCGGCCTGGCCGGGGGGCTGGGCGGCTTCGTGCTGCCGATCATGTTCGGCGCGCTGATGGACCTGACCGGCATCCGCTCCAGCGCCTTCATGCTGATGTACGGCGTGGTCTGGGTGTCGCTGATCTGGATGTACTGGACGGAGGTGCGCCGCACCGAAGTCATGGGCCGCAATGCGCCGGCTTTCAGCCTGCAGGGCTGACCACGGTTCCGACCTTTCAAGGATCGACATGAACACGAGCATCAAGGCCGGCATCGCCATGCCGACACCCCGCGCCAGCGGCGCCGACATCGCCGACTGGCGCCCCGAAGACGAGGCGTTCTGGGAATCCACCGGCAAGAAGATCGCCTACCGCAACCTGTGGATCTCGGTGCCCAGCCTGCTGTGCGGCTTCGCGATCTGGGGCATGTGGGGAATCATCACCGTGCAGATGCTGAACCTGGGCTTCCCGTTCAGCCAGGCCGAGCTGTTCTCGCTGACGGCCATCGCCGGCCTCGCCGGCGCGACGATGCGCATCCCGGCCTCGTTCCTGATCCGCCTGGCCGGCGGGCGCAACACCATCTTCCTGACCACCGCGATGCTGCTGGCGCCGGCGCTGGGCACCGGCATCGTGCTGCAGCACAAGGACTGGCCGCTGTGGGCCTTCCAGCTGATGGCCTTGTGGTCGGGCGTCGGCGGCGGCAACTTCGCCAGCTCGATGTCCAACATCAGCACCTTCTTCCCGAAGCGGCTGCAAGGCACGGCGCTGGGCCTGAACGCCGGCCTCGGCAACTTCGGCGTCACGAGCATGCAGATCGTCATCCCGCTGGTGATGACGGTGGGGCTGTTCGGCAGCTTCGGCGGCGACGCGATGACGCTGGTGAAGGACAGCGGCTGGATCTTCGGCAAGATCAAGGCCGGCACGCCGACCTTCATCCAGAACGCCGGCTTCGCATGGCTGCTGTCGCTGGTGCCTTTGTCGATCCTGTGCTGGTTCGGCATGAACAACCTGAAGACGGTGTCGCCGAACACCGGCGGCACCATCGCGGCCTTCCTGAAGATCGTCTGGCTCTACACGCTGTCGTTCCTGCCCGCCGGGCTGGGCTTGTACCTGTACCTGCCGGCGCCCAGCGGCCTGGGCATCCTGAACATGTGGGTGGCGATGCCGCTGATCATCATCAGCACGCTGCTGGTGATGAAGCTGACGGCCTTCGGCACGATGAAGGACAACATCGCCGCGCAGTTCAAGATCTTCGGCAACAAGCACACCTGGGCGCTGACGCTGCTGTACATCGTGACCTTCGGCTCGTTCATCGGCTTCTCGATGGCGCTGCCGCTGGCCATCACGGTGATCTTCGGCATCAGCCACGTGCCTGACGCGGCCGGCGTCATCCAGCACACGCTGAAGAACCCGAACGCGCCATCGGCGCTGACGTACGCGTGGATCGGGCCTTTCGTCGGCGCCGGCGTGCGGCCCATCGGCGGCTGGATCTCGGACAAGTTCGGCGGCTCCATCGTCACGCAGATCATCTCGGCGGTGATGGTGCTCGCATCGGCAGCCGTCGGCTACGTGATGCTGCTGGCCTACCAGTCGGCAACGCCGGAGCAGTACTTCCTGCCCTTCATGCTGCTGTTCGTGCTGTTGTTCTGCGCCAGCGGCATCGGCAACGGCAGCACCTTCCGCACCATCGGCGTCATTTTCGACCGCCAGCAGGCCGGACCCGTGCTGGGCTGGACCTCGGCCGTGGCCGCGTACGGTGCCTTCATCGCCCCAGTGGTGATCGGCGGGCAGATCAAGGCGGCGACGCCGCAGTACGCGATGTACGGCTTCGCGGTGTTCTACGCCTTGTGCCTGGTTCTCAACTGGTGGTTTTACCTGCGCAAGAACGCGTACGTGCAAAACCCCTGAACCACCCTTGAAGCCCCAGGCCCCACGACATCCGGAGAACGCTTGATGAGCCATTTCCTCGATCGACTCAACTACTTCTCGAACCCGCGCGAGACCTTCTCCGGCGACCATGGCGTCACCACCGGCGAAGACCGCACCTGGGAAGACGCCTACCGCAACCGCTGGGCGCACGACAAGATCGTGCGCAGCACGCACGGCGTGAACTGCACCGGTTCATGTTCGTGGAAGATCTACGTCAAGGGCGGCATCGTCACCTGGGAGACGCAGCAGACCGACTACCCGCGCACGCGCTGGGACATGCCGAACCACGAGCCGCGCGGCTGCGCGCGCGGCGCCAGCTACAGCTGGTACCTGTACAGCGCGAACCGCGTCAAGTACCCGCTGGTGCGCGGCCGGCTGCTGAAGAGCTGGCGCGAAGCGCGCCTGAGCCAGGAGCCGGTGGCGGCCTGGGCCAGCATCGTCGAAGACGACGCCAAGCGGCGCGACTACCAGCAGATCCGCGGCCTGGGCGGCTTCGTGCGTTCGAGCTGGGACGAGGTCAACGAGATCGTCGCCGCGGCCAACGTCTACACCATCAAGAAGCACGGCGCCGATCGCATCATCGGCTTCTCGCCGATCCCGGCGATGAGCATGGTCAGCTACGCCGCGGGCTCGCGCTACCTGAGCCTGATCGGCGGTGTCTGCATGAGCTTCTACGACTGGTACTGCGACCTGCCGCCGAGCAGCCCGCAGGTCTGGGGCGAGCAGACCGACGTGCCGGAGTCGGCCGATTGGTTCAACTCGAGCTTCATCATCGCCTGGGGCTCCAACGTGCCGCAGACGCGCACGCCCGACGCGCACTTCTTCACCGAGGTGCGCTACAAGGGCACGAAGACGGTGGCGGTGACGCCGGACTATTCAGAGGTTGCCAAGCTGGCCGACATCTGGATGAACCCGAAGCAGGGCACCGATGCCGCGGTGGCGATGGCCATGGGCCACGTGATCCTGAAGGAGTTCTACTTTCCCGAGCACGGCGAACGCAGCGCCTACTTCGACGACTACGTGCGCCGCTACACCGACATGCCGATGCTGGTGATGCTGAAGGAACACACGCTGCCCAGCGGCGAAGTCATCACCGTGCCCGACCGCTACGTGCGCGCTTCCGACTTCAACGGCAAGCTCGGCCAGGCCAACAACCCGGAGTGGAAGACCGTCGCCTTCGACGCAAGCGGCAAGGTCGTGCTGCCGAACGGCGCCATCGGCTTCCGCTGGGGCGCCGATGGCCGCGCCGATGAAGGGCAGTGGAACCTGGAAGCCAAGGAAGCGCGCCACGGCCAGGCCGTCAAGCTGCAGCTGTCGGTGCTGGAAGGCGACGCGCCGAGCAGCGAGACCGCGCGGGTCGGCTTCCCGTATTTCGGCGGCATCGTCAGCGAGAACTTCCCGAGCAACCTGCAGACCGATGTGCTGGTGCGCACGGTGCCGGTGCGGCGCATCACGCTGGGCAAGGCCGGCGATGTGCGTGAAGCGCTGGTGGCCACCGTGTTCGACCTGCAGGTGGCCAACTACGGCGTCGCGCGCGGCCTGGCCGGCGAAATGGCCGCGAAGGACTTCGACGACGACACGCCGTACACGCCGGCCTGGCAGGAGCGCATCACCGGCACGCCGCGCGCGCAGCTCATCACCGTGGCGCGCCAGTTCGCCGACAACGCGCACAAGACGCATGGCAAGTCGATGGTGATCATCGGCGCGGCGATGAACCACTGGTACCACAGCGACATGAACTACCGCGGCGTCATCAACATGCTGATGATGTGCGGCTGCATCGGCCAGTCCGGCGGCGGCTGGGCGCACTACGTGGGCCAGGAGAAGCTGCGGCCGCAGACCGGCTGGACGGCGCTGGCCTTCGCGCTGGACTGGATCCGCCCGCCGCGCCAGATGAACAGCACCAGCTTCTTCTACGCCCACACCGACCAGTGGCGCTACGAGAAGCTGGGCATGGAAGAAGTACTGTCGCCACTGGCCGACAAGGCGCTGTATGCCGGCAGCATGATCGACTACAACGTCCGCGCCGAGCGCATGGGCTGGCTGCCTTCGGCGCCGCAGCTGCAGACGAATCCGATGCAGGTGGTGCGTGACGCCGCCGCCGCCGGCCTGGAACCGAAGGACTACGCGGTCAAGGGCCTGCAGGACGGCACGCTGAAGCTCAGCTGCACCGATCCCGACCACCCGGACAACTGGCCGCGCAACATGTTCGTGTGGCGCTCCAACATCCTGGGCTCCAGCGGCAAGGGCCACGAGTATTTCCTGAAGCACCTGCTGGGCACCAGCAACGGCGTGCAGGGCAAGGACCTGGGCGCCGAAGAAGCCAAGCCGACCGAGGTGGTCTGGCACGACAAGGCCCCCGAAGGCAAGCTGGACCTGCTGGTCACGCTGGACTTCCGCATGAGCACCACCTGCCTGTACAGCGACATCGTGCTGCCCACGGCCACCTGGTACGAGAAGAACGACCTCAACACCAGCGACATGCACCCGTTCATCCACCCGCTGTCCACGGCGGTGGATCCGGCCTGGCAGTCGCGCAGCGACTGGGACATCTACAAGGGCTTCGCAAAGAAGTTCAGCGAGGTCTGCGTCGGCCACCTGGGTGTGGAGCGCGAGCTGGTGCTGATGCCGCTGATGCACGACAGCCCGTCCGAGCTGGCGCAGCCCTTCGACGTGAAGGACTGGAAGCGCGGCGAGTGCGAGCTGATCCCCGGCAAGACGGCGCCGAACATGGTGGTGGTCGAACGCGACTACCCGAACGTGTTCAAGCGCTTCACGGCGCTCGGCCCCTTGATGAACAAGATCGGCAACGGCGGCAAGGGCATTGCCTGGAACACGCAGGCCGAGGTCAAGCAGCTCGGTGAACTGAGCGGCCTGGTCACGGCCGAAGGCGTGACCTGCGGCATGCCGAAGATCGAGACCGACATCGACGCCTGCGAGGTGATCCTGCAGCTGGCGCCCGAGACCAACGGCCATGTCGCGGTGAAGGCCTGGCAGGCGCTGGGCAAGCAGACCGGACTTGACCACACGCACCTGGCGATCCACCGCGAGGACGAGAAGATCCGCTTCCGCGACGTGCAGGCGCAGCCGCGCAAGATCATCAGCTCGCCCACGTGGAGCGGCATCGAGAGCGAGACCGTCTCGTACAACGCCGGCTACACCAACGTGCACGAGATGATCCCCTGGCGCACGCTGACCGGGCGCCAGCAGTTCTACATGGACCATCCGTGGATGATCGCCTTCGGCGAAGGCTTCAGCAGCTACCGCCCGCCGGTGGACCTGAAGACGACCGCCGGCATCCAGGGCGTCAAGCCGAACGGCAACCCCGAGATCGCGCTGAACTTCATCACGCCGCACCAGAAGTGGGGCATCCACTCGACCTATACCGACAACCTGCTGATGCTGACGCTCAGCCGCGGCGGGCCCTGCGTCTGGCTCAGCGAGGACGACGCGAAGAAGGTCGGCATCGTCGACAACGACTGGATCGAACTGTTCAACCTGAACGGCGCCATCGCGGCGCGTGCGGTGGTGAGCCAGCGCGTGAAGCCGGGCATGGTGATGATGTACCACGCGCAGGAAAAGATCGTGAACACGCCGGGGTCCGAGATCACCGGCGTGCGCGGCGGCATCCACAACTCGGTGACGCGCATCGTGCTCAAGCCCACGCACATGATCGGCGGCTACGCGCAGTTCAGCTACGGCTTCAACTACTACGGAACCATCGGCACCAACCGCGATGAATTCGTGGTCGTGCGCAAGATGAACAAGGTCGACTGGCTGGATACGCCGGTCGCCGACGAGTTGATTCCGAAGGTTCAGGCCGAAGGAGAGGTTGCATGAAGATCCGCGCGCAAATCGGCATGGTGCTGAACCTGGACAAGTGCATCGGCTGCCACACCTGTTCGGTCACCTGCAAGAACGTCTGGACCAGCCGCCCCGGCATGGAATACGCCTGGTTCAACAACGTCGAGACCAAACCCGGCATCGGCTACCCGAAGGAATGGGAGAACCAGGACAAGTGGAACGGCGGCTGGGTGCGCAAGGCCAACGGCACGATCGAGCCGCGCCAGGGCGCGAAGTGGAAGCTGCTGATGCGCATCTTCGCGAACCCGAACCTGCCCGAGATCGACGACTACTACGAGCCCTTCACCTTCGACTACCAGCACCTGCAGTCGGCGCCCGAGATGCGGGCCTCGCCGACGGCGCGTCCGCGCAGCCTGATCACCGGCAAGCAGATGGACAAGATCGTCTGGGGGCCGAACTGGGAAGAGATCCTCGGCGGCGAGTTCGCCAAGCGCAGCAAGGACAAGAACCTGGACGGCTTCGAACAGGTGCAGAAGGAGATGCTCGGCCAGTTCGAGAACACCTTCATGATGTACCTGCCGCGGCTGTGCGAACACTGCCTGAACCCGGCGTGCGTGGCCAGCTGCCCGAGCGGCAGCATCTACAAGCGCGAGGAAGACGGCATCGTGCTGATCGACCAGGACAAGTGCCGCGGCTGGCGCATGTGCGTGTCCGGCTGCCCGTACAAGAAGATCTACTACAACTGGAAGAGCGGCAAGGCCGAGAAGTGCACCTTCTGCTACCCGCGCATCGAAGCCGGCGAGCCCACCGTGTGCAGCGAAACCTGCGTCGGCCGCATCCGCTACCTCGGCGTGCTGCTCTATGACGCCGACCGCATCCAGGAGGCGGCCAGCGTCGAGCACGACCGCGACCTGTACCAGGCGCAGCTCGACATCTTCCTCGACCCGTTCGACCCGAAGGTCATCGCGCAGGCGCAGATCGACGGCATCCCCGACAAGTGGATGGAGGCGGCGCGCAAGAGCCCCGTCTACAAGATGGCGGTGCAATGGAAAGTGGCGCTGCCGCTGCACCCGGAATACCGCACGTTGCCGATGGTCTGGTACGTGCCGCCGCTGTCGCCGATCAGCGCCGCGGCGAATGCCGGGCACGTGGGCGCCAACGGCGAGATTCCGGACGTGAGCCAGCTGCGCATCCCGGTCAAGTACCTGGCCAACCTGCTGACGGCGGGCGACACGGCGCCGGTGATCCGCTCGCTGGAACGCATGCTGGCGATGCGCGCCTACCAGCGCGGCAAGCATGTCGACGGGCGCATCAACCAGGCGGTGCTGCAGCAGGTGGGCATCAGCCTGGCCGAGGTCGAGGACATGTACCACGTGATGGCCATCGCGAACTACGAAGACCGCTTCGTGATCCCGTCGACGCACCGCGAATACGCCGAGAACACCTTCAACGTGCGCGGCGGCTGCGGCTTCAGCTTCGGCAACGGCTGCTCCGAAGGCAGCAGCGAGACCAGCCTGTTCGGCAGCGAGAAGAAGCGCACCATTCCCATCAAGGCGGAGGTTTGATCATGCTCGGGCTGAACACCTCACGGCCGATGGCGAACAGCTTGCGCGTGCTGGCCGCCTTGCTCGGCTACCCCGACGCGGCGATGCGCCAATACCTGCCGGAAATGCAGTCGCTGCTGGCGGCCGAACGCGCGCTGCCGGCTGCGCGGCTGGCCGAGCTGCAGGCGCTGATGGACACGCTGCGTGCCGCCGAGCCGCTGCAGGCCGAGGCCGACTACGTCGAGCTCTTCGACCGCGGGCGCGGCACATCGCTGCACCTGTTCGAGCACGTGCACGGCGACTCGCGCGAACGCGGCCCGGCGATGATCAGCCTGGGCCAGACCTATGAGGCGGCCGGGCTGATCCTGGCCGAAGGCGAGCTGCCGGACTACCTGCCGGCGGTGCTCGAGTTCGTCTCGACGCAGCCGCCGCGCGAGGCGCGCGCCTTTCTGGGCGAGATGGCGCACATCTTCAACGCGATCTTCGGCGCCTTGCAGCAGCGCGAGAGCGCCTACGCCAGCGCGCTCGGCGCGCTGCTCGAGCTGGCCGGCGAGAAGGCGCAGCCGGTGAAGCCGGCGGCCGAAGAAGCGCTGGACGACAGCTGGGCCGAACCGGTGGTGTTCGACGGCTGCTCGTCCAAGGGCCAGGCCCGGCCGGGCCAGCCCCAACCCGTGCACATCGTGCGCAAGAACAGCGTGGCGCAAGGAGCATCGTCATGAACGGTACCTATGGCTTTCTCTTCCAGGTCTACCCCTACGTCTGCTTCACCGTCTTCGTGATGGGCAGCCTGATCCGCTTCGACCAGAACCAGTACAGCTGGAAGAGCGATTCGTCGCAGCTGCTGCGCGCCGGGCTGCTGCGCTGGGGCAGCAACCTGTTCCACTTCGGCGTGCTGTTCCTGTTCTTCGGCCATCTGGTCGGGCTGTTCACGCCGCACAGCGTTTACGGCGTCTTCATGAGCGCCGGCACCAAGCAGACGATGGCCGTCGTGGCCGGCGGTACGGCCGGTGCGTTCTGCTTCGTCGGCCTGTCGATGCTGCTGTACCGGCGCATCTTCGACCCGCGCATCCGGCTCACCAGCCACCGCACCGACATCGCGATCCTCGTCATCCTGTGGATCCAGCTCGTCGTGGGCCTGATCACCTTGCCGTTCTCGTGGCAGCACGCCGACGGCAGCGTGATGCTGATCCTGGCCGACTGGGCGCAGCGCATCGTCACGCTGCGGCCGGTGGATGCCACGGTGCTGGCCGGCCTGCCGTGGCCGTATCTCTTCCACATCGTGTTCGGCATGACGATCTTCCTGCTGTTCCCGTTCAGCCGCCTGGTGCACGTCTGGAGCGGGTTCGCCACCGTGACCTTCCTGTTCCGCCCGCACCAGGTCGTGCGCAGCCGGCGGCTGAACGTGCCGGTCGGCCACAACCAGCCGCGCCAGCCCGGCGCCGGTGTTTGAAGCTTTCGCGAAGGTGAACACCATGCCAGTCGAAACTGCCGTCGAATCCAGCGCTGCGGCGCGAGCCGGCGCGCCGCGCGTGGCGCGCATCAACGGTGTCGCGTTGAACCGCGAGGCCGAAGAACTCGACACCGAGAACCTGCGCCAGCGCGCCTGCACCGAACTGCTGCGCCAGGCGGCCCTGCGCAGCGGCTTGCTCGATGCCGGCGATGCCGCGCCGGTGGACGGCGTGGTCAGCGAAGCGGCTTCGCAGGCCATCGACGCCTGGCTCGAGCAGGAATTGAAACTGCCCGAACCGTCGGACGAAGCCTGCCGGCGCCACCACGCCGCGCACGCGGCGCGCTACCGCACGGGCGAGCGGGTGCGCGTGCGCCACATCCTGTTTGCCGTGACGCCCGGCATGGACGTCGTGGCACTGCGCAACCGCGCCGAGACCTGCCTGCTCGACGTGCGCTGCCACGACCGCAGCGCCACCGAAGGCTTCGGCCGCTCCGCACGCGAGCTGTCGAACTGCCCCAGCGGCGAACAAGGCGGCGATCTGGGCTGGCTCGGCCCCGACGACTGCGCACCCGAGTTCGCGCGCGAGCTGTTCGGGCACGTCGAGGTCGGCGTGCTGCCGCGCCTGGTGCACAGCCGCTTCGGCCTGCACGTCGTCGAGGTGCTCGAACGCGAAGGCGGCGCGCCGCAGGCCTTCGAGACCGTGCGCGGTGCGGTGGCGATGGCGTTGCGCCAGCAGGCCTGGGTGACGGCCTTGCGCCAGTGCCTGCAGCTGCTGGCGGGCCAGGCGCTCGTCGAGGGCATCGACCTGGATGCGGCGATGACGCCGCTGGTCCAGTGACCGCGGAACCCCGCGCGTTGCCGCCCCGCCGTCATGGCTGACGAACTGCTGCAGCGGCTGCGCCAGTTTCACGACGACTACTTCCCTGGCGTTCAGGATCGGTTCCAGAGCCTCGCCAGAGACGGCCAACATCCGAGCACCCTGTTCATCGGCTGCTCCGACTCGCGCCTGCTGCCCTACCTGCTGACGGGCGCCGGGCCGGGCGAGGTGTTCATGGTGCGCAACGTCGGCGCCTTCGTGCCGCCGCATGACGGCTCGACGGGCTACCACGGAACGGCGGCGGCCATCGAGTTCGCCGTGCTCAGGCTGCGAGTGAGCCGCGTCATCGTCTGCGGTCACAGCCACTGCGGCGGCATCCGCGCGCTGTACGAAGAAGCGACGCCGCAGGCACCGAATCTGCAGGCCTGGCTCGAACTCGGACGCGAGGCGGCCTTGCCGGTCCAGGTGACGCCCGAAGCGCTGCGGCGCACCGAACAGCGTTCCGTCGTGCTGCAGCTGGAGCGCTTGATGAGCTACCCGATGGTGCAGCAGCGCGTTCAGGCCGGCGAGCTGACGCTGCACGGGTGGCACTGCGTGATCGAAGACGGCGAGGTCCATGTCTTCGACGCCCGGAGCGGCAGTTTCATGCCCGCCTCCGTCTCCGAACACAGCGGCACCGGCCCGTTCGATACGGTCCCGGTCTACAGCGGCGAAGATCACGGCATTGCCGATCGCGCCGCGGGCGGGCGGCCACCGAAGCTCAGGTGAACTGCAGCGGCTCACCCTGCACGTCGAACGGAATGAATCCGTCGATGCGGCCGGACTTGATCGAGTCGACCATGCGCTGCAGCGGCACTTCGGCGTCCAGCGGCGTCGGGCTGGCGCCGTCGCGGCCGGACATCGCCGCGACGAAGACGATGTCCCAGCGCTGACCGAGCTGGCGCGACTCTTCGAGCAGCGCATCGAACGACGCCAGTTCGTCCGGCGTCTTGTCGACGCACATCAGCGGCGTCAGCGTGCCGCCTTGGCCGGCTTGAAAGCGCGCCCGCTGTTCCGGGCTGGCATCGTCCGGCACGTCGGCCGTGGCAAACACGAACAGCAGGCGTTGCGGTGCCGTCTGTTCGCGCGCGGCGCTCAACAGGTCATCGAAGGTCGAAATGCTCATGGGTCTCTCGCTGAAGGCGCCGACGGGCCATGATGCTCGCTTTTCGAGATGCCGAAGTTCGATTCGCATTGGCGACAATCCGGTGATGAGCAAGCCCGATGCCGAATCGCCGCCAGCATGGCCCGACGAATGGGTCCGTGCGTTGAGCGATGCGTCGCTGAAGCGGTCGTGCAGCGCGGCCATCTTCCAGCGCGGAAAGACCTACGCCGCCGCTGGCGCCGTGGACGTCGTGGACGAAGACCCGATGCCCGAACCGGCCTTGCGCGCGCAGGTCTCGGGCACCGAGATCTACACCACCGAAGTCTGGATCGAAGACGATGCCGTTGCCGGCAGTTGCGACTGCCCGAACGCCGAAGACGGCTGGTTCTGCAAGCACCAGGTCGCCGTCGCGCTGGTCTGGCGTGACCGCCGTGCGGGCGAGACGACACCGATCGAAGAGTCGGCCCGCGAAGCGGTGCGCAGCAGCGTCAAGCGTGCCCGCAGCGCGCAGGACAAGCGCCAGGCCCTGCATGACTTCCTGCACGGCCAGGCGGTGTCGGCGCTGGCCGGCAAGTTGCTCGAGTTCGCCGACCGCGACCGCGACATCGCGCGCGAGCTGCAGCAATGGCGCAAGGCCGGCGAGGTGGGCGAAGACCCCGCCGAACTCAAGTCCTTGATCAGCGAGATGCTGGCGCCCGGGCGCGGCTTCATCGCCTGGAACGAGAGCACGGACTACGTGCACCGTGCCGAAGCCGTGCTGCCGCTGCTGCAACGGGCCCGGGCACGCGATGCTGCTGCGGCCACGGCGCTGAGCCTGCATGCGCTGCGGCGCGTCTGGAGTGTGCTGCAGCAGGCCGACGACTCCAACGGCGAGATCGGCGGCCTGTGCCAGGCAGTCGGCGCCGAATGGGTCTTGTCGCTGCAGGCGGCGGGCGCGCAGCCGGCCGCCTTCGGCGACACGTATCTGCAGGTGCAGCTCGACGACCCTCTCGGTTGTTTCGACGCTGCCGCCGCGGAAGCCGCCATCGGCGAGCTCGCGATGGCGCGCTACCGGCGCGCCATCGCGCAGCGTTGGCGGCAGGCCAAGGACGCGGTGCTGGCCTCGAAGGCTGCCGGTGGCAAGCGCGTGCGGACCTATGACAGCACGTCCGATCAGGAGATGCGCTTGTGGACCCTGGAGCGCCTGCATCTGGCCCAGCTGGAGAGCACCGGCCAGGTGGACGAGGCCTTGGCCGTGCTGCGCGAAGACCTGTCCGAAGCCCACGCGCACAGCCAGGTGATCGCCTATCTGGAGCAGCACGGGCGCTTTCGCGAGGCCTTTGCGCAGGCCGAGCAGGCCCGCAAGGCGTTTCCCGATGACGTGCGCCTTCAAGACGATCTGCTGCGCTGCTACGAACGCGACGGCTGGACGGCCGAGGCGCTGGCGCTGCGGCGTCAGCAGTTCGAGCGTGGCCCGGGCGTCGAGCGCTATCACCTGGTGCTGAAGGCGGGCCGGGCGGCGGGGCAGGACGCGGTGGCGCTGAGGCAGTCGTCGCTGGACCTGCTGGCGGCGCAGGAGCTGCAGGCGATGAAGCGGCCGCGATATTCGCCGCGCGGCGCCGCGCCGGCAGGGCAGCGCGACGTTTCATTGCGGGCCGAAGTGCTGGGCTCCGAAGGGCGTTGGGTCGAGGCCTGCGCGCTGGTGCAGCCGCCGGCGGCGTGCCGCGATGGCGTGCTGGGCCAGATCGCCCGACATCTGCCGGACGAGCACAAGGAGCCGGCGCTGCTGCTGTTGCTGCGTGTCTTCGACAGTGCGATGAAATGGGCCAAGAGCCCGTATCGGGACGAACTGGCGCTGGTCGACGAAATCGGCGGCCGCATGGACGGCGCCCGGCGAGCGGCCTGGCTGGCTCAGCTGCGCACGGAGTACAAGGTCAAGCGGAACTTCGTTCGCGACCTGCCGGTTCGTTGAACGGCCGGCCTTGCAGGTCCAGCAGGGCCTGCACCCGCGCGGCGAGCGCAGCGCGGTTGTCGGCCTGCAGCTTGCGGAAGACGTTGGCCAGGTGGAAGCGCACGGTCGGGTAGCCGACGCCGAGCCGCCGCGCGATCTGCTTGTCGGGGCAGCCGCAGCTGACGAGCCAGGCCACCTCGGCCTCGCGCTGGCTGAGCCGGGCCAGGCGCTGCAGCTGGTCTTCGGCGCGCTCGGACACTTCAGGCGCCGGGGCGCCGGCTTGCTGCCAGCGCAGCCGCGTCAGCGCCGCGGTGATGGCCGGCTCCACCAGGCGCAGCGCCTCGATCTCGTTGGGTTCGAAGTTGCCGCGCTCGCGCTGGCGCCAGATGCGGAAGTCGCCGACGCATTCTTCGCGGTCGTAGAAGTAGACGTTGACGCCCCAGTGCATGCGGTCGCGCTGCAGAAAGTCGTTGAAGAACTCGGTGCGTGCCAGGTCGTGCTGGCGCAGGATCTGCGTGGCGACCGTGGGCCGCCGCCGTTCCATCATCGGGAAGGTCAGCGGGTCGACGAAGCGGAAGTACTCGTCCCAGGAGCGCAGGTTCTCCGCCGACATGTTGATCGCCTTCATGCGCTCGAAGCGCTGCGACGGCCCGTTCCAGACCATGGACACGTAGGTGTCGGCGCCCAGCAGTTCTAGCATGGGCAGCGCGAGTGCGTCGCGCAGTGCGTCGGCGTCGGTGGCATCCGCCAGCAGCCGCATCACGTCGCCGAGCGCGCGTGTTTGAGTCGTGGACAGGTACATGGCAGAGGACCGTAGCAAGGAACGTGCGGGCGGCAGGCGCTGCACATGCTATGCCGGCCGGGCCCGGGCCGAATCCGTGTTCACCCCCGCACCCTAACGATCCTGCTAGGTGCCGGTCGCGAAGCGAGTGCCTAAGCTGATCGGCATTCTGGAGGTGCAAGATGGAAGCCTGCGATCAAACGGTCATCGGCCTGCGCGAAATGCTGGACCGTGGCGCAGTGTCCAGCGAGGCCCTGGTGGCGCAGCTGATCGCCCGCACCGAGGCGGCGACCGCGCTGAATGCCTACGCGGCCTTCGACGCCGACGGCTTGCGCGCGCAGGCCCGGCAGGCCGATGCCCGCATCGCGGCCGGCGTGCGGCTGCCGCTGCTGGGCATTCCGATCGGGCTGAAGGACAACATCGACGCGCTGGGCTTCCCTTGTGCAGCCGGCACCGCCGCCTTGCAGGGCAAGCATCCGGCGCAGGACGCCGAACTGGTGCGCCGCCTGCGTGCGGCCGGCGCGCTGATCGCCGGCAAGCTGAACATGCACGAGCTGGCCTTCGGCATCACCAACAACAACCGTGTCACCGGCGCCGTGCACAACCCCTGGGACCGGGCGCGCATTCCCGGCGGCAGCAGCGGCGGCTGCGGCGCCGCGGTGGCGGCGCGGCTGGTGCCGGCGGCCATCGGCACCGACACCGGCGGCTCGGTGCGCGTGCCGGCCGCGCTGTGCGGCGTGGCTGGGCTGCGGCCGAGCGCCGGGCGTTTGCCGGGCGACGGCATCGCGCCGATCTCCGCCACGCGCGACACCGCCGGCCCGCTGGCGCGCAGCCTGCGCGATTGCGCCTTGATCGACCAGGTGCTGGCCGGCGACGACACGCCGCTGCAGGCGCTGGGCATCGCCGGGCTGCGCCTGGGCATCCCGCGCGATGGCTTCTGGGACGATCTCGATCCGGGCGTGCGCCGCGTGGCGGAGTCAGCGCTCGACGCGCTGCGTGCGGCCGGCGCGGAGCTGGTGGACGTGAGCCTGGCCGGTGTGTCGGAAGCGAATGCCGAAGCCGGCTTCCCGATCGCGCTGTACGAGTTCGTGCGCGACATGCGGCGCTACCTGCACGACAAGCAGCGCGGCATCACGCTCCAACAGCTGGTGGCCGGCATCGGCAGCCCCGACGTTGCGGCCATCGCGACGCCGCTGCTGGCCGGCGGCGCCGTGCCCGAGGCCGCGTACCAGGCGGCGCTGGCGGCCCGGCGGCGCTTGCAAGGCTTCTATGCGTCGGCCTTCGAGCGCGCACGCGTCGAAGCGCTGGTCTTCCCCACCACGCCGCTTGTCGCCTGCCGCATCGGCGAGGACGAGACCGTGTGGCTGAACGGGCGCAGCGGCCCGACCTTCCCGACCTACATCCGCAACACCGACCCGGGCAGCAACGCCGGCATTCCAGGCGTCAGCCTGCCGGCCGGGCTGTGCGACGGTCTGCCTGTCGGCCTGGCGCTGGATGCCCCGGCCGGCAGCGACCGGCGCCTGCTCGCGATCGCCGCCGCTGTCGAGGCGGCGCTGCCGCCGGCGCCGGTGGCACCGCTGCAGCGCTGATTCCCCAAGGGGTCGCTCGGGGACAAGTTGTGCATTTGGCCGCCGACTGGGGGATGCGATGCAAGGCGCAAAGCGCAGCGATGCCCATAGGCATCGCGAGCATTTGCAACGCCGCAGCGCGCCCGCAGTCGGCGAGCCAAATGTGCAAGTTATTCCCGAACGGCCCCCAGTCCCTTCACGTCATCCGAGGAGTTCCCATGGACCGTCGCAGCTTCCTGCAATCCACCGCCGCCGCCACGGCGCTCGTCGCGGCACGGCACGCTTTTGCGGCCGATGCGCTGAAGGTCGCGGTGATGATCCCGCAGAGCGGGCCGGCCGGTCTGTTCGGCCCGTCGACCCAGGCCTGCGCCGAACTCGCCGCCGAGACGATCAACGCCCGCGGCGGCATCCTCGGCCGCAGGATCGAGCCGATGTTCGGCGATGCCGGCCTGGCGCCGGCCGAAGCCTCGCAGGCCGCGCTGCGGCTGTGGAAGGGCGCGGGCGCGCAGGTCGTGCTCGGCATGCACGACAGCGCCGTGCGCGGCGCGCTCGTCGGGCTGTTCAAGGCCCAGCTGCCGTACTTCTACACGCCGGTCTACGAAGGCGGCGAGTGCGCGCGCGGCACCTACGTCAACGGCGAGACGCCGCAGCAGCAACTCGCGCCGGTGATCCCGTGGATTGCCGCCGAACGCAAGCCGAAGAAGTGGTACATGATCGGCAACGACTACGTCTGGGGCCGCAGCACGAACGCGGCCGCGAAGGGCTTCATCGAGAAGACCGGCGCACAGGTGGTGGGCGACGAGTACCTGCCGTTCACCGCCGACAATTTCGACTCGAGCCTGGCGCGCATCCGCGACAGCGGCGCGGATGCAGTGCTGGTCTCGCTGGTCGGCGGCGCGTCGGTGACCTTCAACAAGGCCTTCGCCAGCTTCGGGTTGACCGAGAAGGCGCTGCGGCTGGGCACGCTGATCGAAGAGAACACGCTGGCCGGCATCGGCGCCGCCAACGCGCGCAACCTCTATTCGAGCGCCGGCTACTTCGCGAACATCGCGACCCCCGCCGCCCAGGCCTTCGCCGAGGCCTATGCCAAGCGCTTCGGCGCGCAGGCGCCGGCGCTGAACGGCCTGGCCGAGTCGGCCTACGAAGGCTTTCTGATGCTCGAAGCGGTGGCGAAGAAGGCCGGCTCGCTGGACGTGGCGAAGCTGGACGCCGCCTGCGAGGGCGCAAGCTACAAAGGCCCGCGCGGCAGCGTGACGATGCGTGCCCGGCATGTCGAACAGGACATCTACGTCGCCGATGTGGGCGACAAGGGCTTCCGCGTCGTCAAGACCTTTCCGCATGTCGCGTCCGGCCAGATCTGCAAGGCCTGATGGACGCCGGTACGCTGCTGCACGCGCTGAACGTGGCCTATGCGCTGGCCACGCTGGCACTGACGACGCTCGGGCTGGCCGTGGTGTTCGGCCTGCTCGGCGTCATGAACATGGCGCACGGCGAGTTCGTGATGATCGGCACCTACGCCGTCGTCACGGTGCAGCAGTGGGGCTGGCCGCTGGCCACGGCCTTTCCGCTGGCGCTGCTGACCTGCGCCGCGCTGGGTTATGCGGTGGAACGCTGGCTGATCCGGCCGCTGTACCAAAGACCTTTCGACACCTTGCTCGCGACCTGGGCGCTGGCGATGCTGCTGCGCAAGCTGGTGGAGGCGGTGTACGGCAAGGGCTACCGCAACGTCGAGAGCGATCTCGGCGCGCCGCTGTCCTTCTGGGGCACCCAGTACCCGGCCTACCGGCTGGCGCTGATCGTCTTGGCCATCGTGCTGATGGTCGGGCTGGCGCTGTGGTACCGGCGCAGCGCCGCCGGCCTGCGCGTGCGCGCGATGACGGGCAACCCGGTGCTGGCGCAGGCGCTGGGCATCGACACGCGCCGCCTGGCGTCGCAAGCCTTCGTCGTGGGCGTGGTGCTGGCCGGCGCGGCCGGCGTGCTGCTGGCGCCGCTGGTGCGCATCGAGCCCGGCATCGGCATCGACTACCTGCTCGACGCCTTCTTCGTGCTCGTCGTCGGCGGCCTGGGCACGCTGGGCGGCTTTGCCGGCGGCGTCGGCGTGATCGGCGGCTCGCAGGCCGTCGTCAGCAGCCTGTTCGGCCAGACCAGCGGTTATGCCGTCGTGCTGATCCTGGCCATCCTGTTCCTGTGGCTCAAGCCCGATGGCCTCTTCGCGCGCCGTTGACGCGGCGCCGCTGCTGCTGGCGGCGGCGCTGGTCGCGCTGCCGCTGCTGAGCAACGACTTCGTCGCCTACCAGATCGCGCTGTTCCTGGTCTACGGCATCGCGACGCAGGGCGTGGCCCTGTGCTGGGGACGGCTCGGCTTCCTGCCGCTCGGGCATGCGCTGTTCTTCGGCCTGGGCGCCTACCTGGCCGGCGGCATGCTGAAGGCGGCGCAGGACCATGCCGCGTGGTTCCTGGCGTTGCCGCTGGCGCTGCTGCTGCCGGCAGCGCTGGCCTATGCCGTCGCGCGCCTGGTATTCGCGCGCAGCCTGCGCAGCGGGCCGTACTTCTCGCTCATCACGTTGGCGACGACGATGCTCGGCTTTCTCGCCGCGCAACAGTGGAGCGCCGTGACAGGCGGCTTCAACGGCATGGCCAACGTGCCGGACTTGCCGGGCACCGAGCGCTTCGGCAGCCTGTACTGGCTGATCGCGGCCGTTGCGGTGGCCAGCACGGCCGGGCTCGGGCTGCTGCTGCGGCGGCCGCTCGGCGTGCTGTGGAGCGCGGTGGCGCAGAACGAAGACCGGCTGCAACTCTTCGGCTACGCCACCGACCGCATCAAGGCCGGCGCCTATGCCTTGTCGGCGCTGCTGGCGGCGCTGGCCGGTGCCTTGTTCGCCGTGCACCAGGGCATCGTCACGCCGCAGGCGGTGGGCTTCGTGCTGTCGACCGAATTCGTGATCTGGGCCGCGGTCGGCGGCAAGGCCAGCCCGCTCGGCGCGTTGCTGGGCGCCGTGCTCGTGGGCTACGCGTCGGCCGAACTGCGCGAGCGCTTTGCGTCGTGGGAGGTGCTGGTCGGCCTGCTCTTCATGGCCGTCGTGCGCTTCCTGCCCGACGGCGTGGCCGGGCTGGGCGCGCCGTGGCTGGAGCGCAAGCGGCAGCAGGCGCCGGAGCCGTTGCCGACCCGTGATGCCGACGCGACGGCGGCCGCGCGGCCGGCGCTCAGTCTGGCCTTCGATGGCGTCGAGACGGGCCAGGGCGGCGTGAAGATCCTCGACGGCCTGAGCCTGCATGTCGAAGGCCCGGGCATCCGCTGCATCATCGGCCCGAACGGCGCCGGCAAGACATCGGCCTTCAACGTCATGACCGGCCGCCTGCCGCTGCGTGCGGGCCGCATCGTGCTGGATGGCGACGACATCGGCGGCCACGCCGCCTGGCGCGTGGCACGGCGCGGCGTCGGGCGAAAGCTGCAGATCCCGTCGGTCTTCACGGGCCTGACGGTGCAGCAGAACCTGAGCGTTGCGTTGTGGGGCCGCGGCCTCGGCGGTACGGCCTGGGTGAGCCTCGCACCACAGGGCCGGCGCAGCGCGCTGCAGGACGAACTGCTGGCCCGCTTCCCGGCGCTGCGCGAGCAGCTTCACATCCCGGCGGGCCGCCTGTCGCAAGGCCATCGGCAGGCGCTGGAGTTCATCATGACGGTGTCGCCGGAGCCGCGGCTGCTGCTGCTCGACGAGCCTTGCGCCGGGCTGTCGCCGGCCGAGACCCATCACATGATCGACGTCATCCGTACCGCGGTGCAGCGCATCGGCGCCGCCGGGCTGCTGATCGAGCACGACATCAGCGCCGTGGCGGCGATGGGCGGCGAGGTCTTCGTGTTGCACCAGGGCCGCTTGCTGGCCCAAGGCAGCCTGGCCGACGTGCAGGCCGACCCGGCCGTGCGAGCCGTCTATGCCGGGGGGCACAAGTGAGCCGCGCTTTCGTGTTCGAAGACGTGGTCTGCGGCTACGGCGACACGCTGGTCGTGCGCGGCGTCGGCGGCCGTGTCGAGCCGCGGCGCGTGCTCGGCATCCTGGGACGCAACGGCGTCGGCAAGACGACGCTGCTGCGCGCGCTGGCCGGCTTCCTGCCGCTGGCCCAGGGTCGGGTTTCGTGGCGTGGGCAAGACCTGGCCGGCGTGGCCGTGCATCGCCGGCTGGCGCGCGGCATCGCGTATGCACCGCAAGAGAGTGTCGTCTTCGGCGAATTAAGCGTCGCCGACAACCTGTGGCTGCATCTGCCCGACCGCCGGCGCGAGCGCTACGCCGCGTGCCTGGCGCAGTTTCCGCGCATCGAAGAGCGTCTGCGGCAGCGCGCCGGCTCGCTGAGCGGCGGCGAGCGCAAGCTGCTGTCGTTCACGCGCACGCTGGGGCTGGCCGCCGACCTGAGTCTCTTCGACGAACCCACCGAAGGCGTGCAGCCCGAGAACATCGCGCGCATGGCGCAGCTGCTGCGCGAGCGGCAGGCGCAGGGCGCCAGCTTCATCGTCGTCGAGCAGAACCTGGCCTTCCTCGAAAGCGTGGCCGACGACGTGCTCGTGCTCGACCACGGCAACGCCGTGCTGGCCGGCGCCTTCCAGCAGATCGGCCGCGAGCGGCTCGAGGCGCATCTGGTCGTCTAGAACGGAGTCACATAAGGTCCGCTCGCGGTACCCGATAACAACTACTCATTTTTCTTTCTCCGCGGCGGTTGATACGCTGACTTCACTGTTCAGCCACCGCCTTCGACGGAGAAACGACATGCGCGACACCCTGGAGCCGACGCCCGCCCTATCGACGGTCGAGGCGACTGAACCCGCCGACCCGTCGCGCCGCCGCCTCGTTGCGGCCGCCGGTGCGGCAGCGGCCACCACCGTCGTGCCGGCGATCACCGGCTTCCCGCTGATCTGGGCCCAGGACATCAAGAACATCGAGTTGCGCCATGCGGGCGTTTCGTACTCGGTGGTCAAGGCCATCGGCGACCAGGCGTCGAAGGATCTCGGCTTCAAGGTGACGATGCAGAACCTGGACACCTCGGCCGCGATCAACCGTTTCGTCACGCAGCCGAACACGGTCGACATTGCCGACGTCGAAGGCTGGCAGGCCAAGCTGGCCACCAAGCGCGGCGTGCTGCAAGGCATCCAGGTGAAGAAGATCAAGGAGTTCGACAACATCCTGCCGATCTTCACGAAGGGCGAGATCAACGGCAAGCTCGTCTCGCGCCAGGGCATTTCGCCGTACGAGGCGATGTACATCAGCAAGCCCGATGGGACCGACCTGCACGAAGGCGTGACCGACTGGGCGACCTTCCTGCCGCAGGTCTACAACGCCGACTCCATCGGCTACCGGCCCGACCTGATCAAGCGCGAAGTCACCGAGTGGAAGGACTTGATCAACCCGGAATTCAAAGGCAAGGCCGCCATCCTGGACGTGCCGGCGATCGGCATCATGGACGCGGCGCTGTGCTTCGAAAGCGCCGGCGAGATCAAGTACGGCAACAAGGGCAACATGACGAAGGCCGAGATCGACTTCACGATCAACCGCCTGATCGAACTGAAGAAGCAAGGCCACTTCCGCGCCACCTGGACCACCTTCGACCAATCGGTGCAACTGATGGCCGCCGGCGAGGTGATCATCCAGTCGATGTGGTCGCCCGCGGTGGCTGCCGTGCGCGTGAAGGGCATGCCGTGCGTCTACGCGCCGGTCAACCTGAAAGGCGGCAAGGAAGGCTACCGCGGCTGGTGCAACGGCATGGCGCTGATGAAGCACCTGTCGGGCAAGAAGCTGGACGCCGCCTACGAGTACCTGAACTGGTACCTGTCGGGCTGGCAGGGCGCCTTCGTCGCGCGCTACGGCTACTACAGCCCGGTGCCGAGCACGGCGAAGAAGCAGCTCACCGCCAACGAGTGGGACTACTGGTACGGAGGCAAGCCGGCCAAGGAAGCGATCCTCGACCCCTACGGCGTGGCGATGGAAAAGCCAGGAGCGAAACGCGACGGCGGCTCGTTCATCGACCGCGTCAGCAACATCTCGTGCTGGAACACGCTGATGGACGAAGCGCAGTACATGAACAAGCGCTGGAACGATTTCAAGGCCGCTTGACTGCCGCATGACTACTGCGATGCCAGGCCGCATGTCCCAGCGTCTTGCCACAGCCGAACCCTGGCTCTGCGCCGCGCCGCTGCTGGCCGTGCTGGCGCCGTTCTTCGTCGCCCCCATCATCGTCGTGCTGGCGGCGAGTTTTCTGCAAGGCGACGGCGCCGGCGGCATGCTGCCGCAGTTCACGCTGGACAACTATGCCGCGGTGTTTGGCGCAGGCCTCACCTGGAAGCTCTACCTCAGCACCGTGAAGTTCGCCGTGCTGACCTGGGCGCTGACGCTGCTCATCGGCTTCTGGATCGCCTACTTCCTGGTCTTCCAGGTACGCAACCGGCTGCTCGCCATCGGCCTGTTCCTGCTGTGCACGGTGCCGTTCTGGACCTCGAACATCATCCGCATGATTTCGTGGATACCGCTGCTGGGCAAGAACGGGCTCGTCAACGCGGTGCTGCAAGGGTCCGGGGTGATCGGCCAGCCGCTCGAATTCCTGCTCTTCTCGGACTTCGCGGTGGTGGTGGCCTACGTGCACCAGCTGACGATCTTCATGATCGTGCCGATCTTCAACACGATGTCGCGCATCGACCGACGCACCGTGGAAGCCGCGCGCGACGCCGGCGCCAGCCGCTGGGAGGCGATGCGGCTGGTCATCATCCCGCTGTCGAAGAACGGCATCGCGCTCGGCTCGATTTTCGTGCTGGCCATCGTGATGGGCGACTTCTTCGTCGTCAAGGTGATGAGCGGCGGCGGCTCGGCGTCGGTGGTGTCGGCGCTGTACGAAGACATCGGCGTGCTGCAGTACCCGCCGGCGGCGGCCAGCGCGGTGGTGCTGCTGGCGGTGGTGGTGCTGATGGTGTCGCTGATCCTGCGCACGGTGGACGTGCGCCGGGAGCTGGCGCGATGAACCTCGACGCAACCCGGCGCCCGTGGACCTTCTGGGTCCTGGCTGCGCTGTTCGCCGCCTACGTGCTGGCGCTGTACGGCCCGATGCTGTGCATCTACGTGCTGTCGTTCCAGGACGTGCGCGGCGGCCTCGTGTTCCCGATGAAGGGCCTGGCCACGCACTGGTTTGTCGACCTCTTCACGCAGGTGCGCACCGGGGACGTTCGCGGCGGCTTCGAACGTTCGATCACGCTGGCGCTGGTGGTCACGGTGCTGACGGTGCTGGGCTCCTTCCTCGCTGCGCTGGCCTTCCGGCGCGGCTTCAAGGGCGACGGCGTCGTCTTCTACCTGATGATCGGCAGCCTCGTCGCACCGGGCCTCGTGCTGGGCATCGGCATTGGCTTGTTGTTCCAGTGGCTGGGCCTGGAGGCGAGCTGGACCACGTCGGCGCTCGGCGCGCACCTGAGCTGGACGCTGCCGTTCGGCGTGCTGGTGATGTTCGCGGTGATGGCGCGCTTCGACCGTGCCTGGGAAGAGGCCGCGCGCGACCTCGGCGCCACGCGCTGGCAGACGACGCGGCTGGTGATCGTGCCGATCCTCGCGCCCGGTCTGCTGGCGGTGGCGTTGTTCGGCTTCACGCTGTCGTACGACGAGTTCTCGCGCACGCTGCAGACCACCGGCGGACTGAACACCTTGCCCTTGGAGATCTGGAGCATGACCTTGAACGTGACCTCGCCTTCGCTGTACGCGCTGGGCACCGTGACGACCGTGGCTTCGTTCGCGATCATCGGCGCCTGCCTGGCCGTGATCGCCGTCATCCAGAAGCGGCGCACTTGAACATGGCCCACGCAGCGCATCTGAAGGGCGACATCGAACTGGCCGGTGTCTACAAACGCTTCGGCGACTTCACCGCCGTCGACGGCGTGAACCTGAAGGTGCCCGACGGCGCCTACTGCTGTTTCCTCGGCCCTTCGGGCTGCGGCAAGACGACCATCCTGCGCATGATCGCCGGCCACGACGACCCCACCGGTGGCGAGATCCTGATCGGCGGCGACAACGTCGTCGGCCTGCCGCCGGTGGCGCGACGCACGGCGATGATGTTCCAGTCGTACGCGCTGTTCCCGCACTTGTCGGTGCGCGACAACGTGGCCTTCGCGCTGCGCGTCCGCGGCCAGTCGAAGCAGCAGCGCTACCGGGCGACCGATGCGATGCTGGAGAAGGTGCGCCTGACCGAACTCGCGCACCGGCTGCCGGGGCAGCTGTCGGGCGGCCAGCAGCAGCGCGTGGCACTCGCGCGGGCGGCCATCACCGAACCGCGTGTGCTGCTGCTCGACGAGCCGCTGTCGGCGCTGGACGAGCAGCTGCGCATCCAGATGCGCACGGAGCTGCGCCGGATGCAGCGCGAGCTGGGCATCACCTTCATCCACGTCACGCACACCCAGCTCGAGGCGATTGCGCTGGCCGACATGGTGGTTGTGATGGAAAACGGCCGCATCAAGCAGGCCGGTTCGGCGCGCGAGGTCTACGCGGCGCCGCGCGACCGCTACGTGGCCGAATTCCTGGGCGGGCAGAACGTGCTGTCGGGCGAAGTCGATTCGGTCAATGGCGCCAGCTTCAGCTTCAGCGCGGCCGATGCCTGCGGCATCGTCGTGCCGCTGGTCGGCGCGCGCCGCATCGCCAGCGGCGAGCGCGTCGACATCGCCGTGCGGCGCGACGACATCCGCCTGCGCCGCCCCGGCGCGGCTGCCGACCTGGCGGGCTGGAACGCGGTGCGCACGGCGATCCGTGCCATCGAATACCAGGGCAGCTTCGTCAAGGTGATGCTCGACGCCGAAGCCGGCAGCGAGTTCGTCGCCACCATCCCGGAACGCGAGTTCTTCGACGACCCGTTCGAGGTCGGCGACACGGTGCTCGCGAGCTGGATGGCCGAGCGTTCCCGGTTGCTGGTTCGATAAGAAAGGTGCCCATGCAAACAAGCTTCAAGCTCAATGGCCAGAAGGTCTCGATCGACGTCGCGAGCAATGAACTGGTCAGCGATGTCATCCGCGAGCGGCTCGGCCTCACCGGCACGCACGTCGCCTGCGACACCAGCCAGTGCGGCGCCTGCGTCGTGCATGTCGACGGCGTCTCGGTGAAGAGCTGCACGCTGCTCGCGCCCTGCCTCGAAGGCACGCAGGTGACGACGATCGAAGGCCTGGGCTCGCCCACCGCGCTGCACCCGATGCAGAAGGCCTTCACCGAGTGCCACGGGCTGCAATGCGGCTTCTGCACGCCGGGCATGATCATGAGCGCGGTCGACTATGCGCAGCAGCACCCCGAGCCGACGGCCGAGAGCGTGAAGACCTGGCTCGAAGGCAACCTGTGCCGCTGCACCGGCTACCAGAACATCGTCGCGGCGGTGCTGGCCGGCACGCGGGCCATGCACGAAGGAGTGCCGTCATGAGCGCGGCCACCGGCATTGGCACATCGCTGCGCCGCAAGGAAGATCTGCGCTTCATCACCGGCCGCGGCAACTACGTCGCCGACATCAAACAGCCGCGCATGCTGATGGGCGCGTTCCTGCGTTCGCCGCATGCGCACGCGAAGATCACCTCCATCGACACGGCCACGGCGCGAGCGATGCCCGGCGTCGCCGCCGTGCTGACCGGCGCGGACCTGCTGGCCGACGGCGTCGGCGGCCTGCCTTGTGCCTGGCCGGTGGTCGGCAAGAACGGCGTGCCGTGCAAGGAGCCGGCGCACCCGGCGCTGGCGCAAGGCAAGGTGCGCTGCGTCGGCGACGCGGTGGCCTTCGTCGCCGCCGAGACGCTGGAAGAGGCGCGCGCCGCGGCCGAGGCGATCGTCGTCGATTACGACGTGCTGCCGGCGGCGGTGGGCGTGCTCGACGCGCTGAAGCCCGGCGCGCCGGCGGTCTTCGACGACATACCCGACAACGTGTGCGGCGACTGGGAGATCGGCGACCGCGCCGCCGTGGCCGCCGCGTTCACGAAGGCGGCGCATGTGGCGCGCATCAGCCTGGTCAACAACCGCCTTGTCGGCAACCCAATGGAGCCGCGCGCGGCGATAGGCGACTACGACCCGGCGCGCGGCCAGCACACGCTGTGGACGACGAGCCAGTTTCCGCACATCGTCAAGCTGCTGATGGGCAACTTCGTGCTCGGCATCCCGCAGCACAAGCTGCGCGTGGTGTCGCCCGATGTCGGCGGCGGCTTCGGCGTCAAGCAGTTCCACTATGCCGAAGAAGCGGTGGTCACCTGGGCGGCCAGGCGCCTGGCGCGGCCGGTGAAGTGGGTCTGCGAGCGCAGCGAAGGTTTCATCTCCGACGCCCATGGCCGCGACCACGTCACCGAAGCCGAACTCGCGCTCGACGAGCGCGGCCGCTTCCTCGCGCTGCGCGTGCACACCCTCGCCAACATGGGCGCCTACCTGTCGACCTTCGGGCCCAACATCCCGACCAACCTGTACGCGCCGCTGCTCGCCGGCGTCTACACCACGCCGGCCATCTACTGCGACGTGAAGCTGGTCTTCACGAACACGCTGCCGGTGGACGCCTACCGCGGCGCCGGGCGGCCCGAAGCGACCTTCGTGCTCGAGCGCCTGGTCGACGTGGCCGCCATCGAGATGGGCATCGACAAGGCCGAGATCCGGCGCCGCAACATGATCCCGGGCGACGCCTATCCATACCAGACGCCGGTGATGATGTGCTACGACAGTGGCGATCCGCTGGGCTGCCTGGACCGGGCGCTGACCGCTGCCGACTGGGCCGGCTTCGCGCAGCGCAAGGCCGAATCCGCCGCGCGCGGCAAGCTGCGCGGCATCGGCTTGTGCACCTACGTCGAAGCCTGCGGCCTGGCGCCGTCGCGCATCGCCATCGGCCTGGGCGTGCGCGGCGGCTTGTTCGAAAGCTCGACCATCCGCGTCCACCCGACCGGCCATGTCACGGTGCTGATGGGCACGCACAACCACGGCCAGGGCCACGAGACGACGTTCGCGCAGGTCGTCTCCACGCAGCTCGGCGTGCCGGCCGAGAACGTCGAGATCGCCTTCGGCGACACCGACAAGGTGCAGTTCGGCCTGGGCACCTACGGCTCGCGTTCGATCGCTGTCGGCGGCTCGGCGCTGTTCAGCGCCGGGCGCAAGGTCATCGCTAAGGGCAAGAAGATCGCAGCGCACATGCTGGAAGCCAGCGAAAGCGACATCGAGTTCGAAGCCGGCGTGTTCTCGGTGGCCGGCACCGACCGGCGCAAGACCTTTGCCGAGGTCGCGCTGTCGGCCTACTTCCCGGCCAACTTTCCGCTCGAAACGCTGGAGCCGGGGCTGGAAGAGCAAAGCTTCTACGACCCGGTGAACTTCACCTTCCCGTGCGGCGCGCACATCGCCGAAGTCGAGATCGACCCCGAGACGGGCGTCGTCAAGCTGCTCAGCTACCTGGCGGTCGACGACGTCGGCACGGTGATCAACCCGATGATCGTCGAAGGGCAGATCCAGGGCGGCATCGTGCAAGGCATCGGCCAGGCCTTGTTCGAAGACTGCGTCTACGACGGCGAATCGGGCCAGCTGCTGTCGGGTTCGTTCATGGACTACTGCATGCCGCACGCCGACGACGTGCCGGTGATGACCGTGCAGACCCACGTCACGCCGTGCACGCACAACCCGCTGGGCGTGAAGGGCTGCGGCGAACTGGGCACGATCGGCTCGCCGGCGACGGTGATCAACGCCGTGGTCGACGCGCTGGCGCACCTGGGCGTGACCCACGTCGACATGCCGGCGTCGCCGAACCGCATCTGGCACCTGCTGCGCAACGCCGGCGCGGTAGCGGCCTGACGGAGGCCATCACCATGCAGGACTTTTCGTACCAACGCCCGCAGAGCCTGGCCGAACTGGCGGCCGCGTTCGACGCCGTGCCGGAAGCGCGCCCGCTGGCCGGTGGCATGACGTTGATCCCGACGCTGAAGCTGCGCTTGAGTGCGCCGCCGGCCTTGCTGGACCTGGCTGCGCTGCCCGCGCTGCGCGGCATCCGGCGCGACGCCGGCACGCTGAGCATCGGCGCGATGACGCGGCATGCCGAGGTCGCGACATCGGCCGACGTGCGCGCGGCGATCCCCGCGCTGGCGGCGCTGGCCGGCGGCATCGGCGACCCGCAGGTGCGGCATCGCGGCACGCTCGGTGGCTCGATCGCCAACAACGACCCGGCGGCCGACTACCCGGCGGCGCTGCTGGCGCTCGGCGCCACGGTGCACACGACCCGGCGCGCGTTGCCTGCCGCGGCCTTCTTCACCGGCTTGTTCCAGACCGCGCTGCAAGCCGATGAGATCGTCACCGCGGTCGACTTCCCCGTCGCCCCGGCGGCGGCCTACGAGAAGTTTCGCAGCCCGGCCTCGCGCTACGCGCTGGTGGGGGTCTTCGTCGCGCGCACCGAGGCCGGCGTGCGCGTGGCGGTGACGGGCGCAGGCGCCGGCGTGTTCCGCGCCGGGGCGATCGAGTCGGCGCTGTCGGAGCGTTTCGTGCCGCAGGCGCTGGACGGCTTGCGTTTTCCCGCCGACGGCCTGAACGCCGACCTGCACGCCGACGCCGACTACCGCGCCCACCTGATCACGGTGCTGGCGCGGCGCGCGGTGCAGAAAGTGCTGGCCGGGGCGGCCGCATGACGGTCATGACGGTCGCCGGCGGCGAGCTCGCGCGCCTGCCCGCGACGGCCTTGCTGGAAGGCTACGCGGCCGGCCGCTTCACGCCGTCGGACGTGATCGAGCAGGTGATCAAGGCGCTCAGTGCGACCGATGAACGCTGCAACGTGCTGGTCACGCCGATGTTCGATTCGGCCCGCGCTGCGGCAGCCGTAGCGACCCGCGCCTGGCGCAGCGGCCAGCCGGCCCGGCCGCTGCAGGGCGTGCCGGTGACGGTGAAAGACCTGATCTTCGTTGCCGGCGTGCCGGCGCGCGGCGGGGCGCCGGCCTTCGAAGACTTCGTGCCGCAGGCCGATGCCGCAGTGGTGGCGGCGCTGCGCAGCGCCGGCGCGATCCTGACCGGCAAGACGACCACCTGCGAGTCGGGCTACAAGCTCACCGCCGACAGCCCGGTGTCCGGCGTCACGCGGAACCCGTGGCGGCTGGATCGCACCAGCGGCGGCTCCAGCGGCGGTGCCGCCGCGGCGGTGGCGGCCGGCTGCGGCCCGCTAGCGCTGGGCACCGACGGCGTCGGCTCGATCCGCGTGCCGGCGTCGTTCTGCGGCGTCTTCGGCATGAAGCCGACCTTCGGCCTGGTGCCGCGCGCGCCGGGCTTCTTTCCGCCATCGTGGGCGACGCTGGCGCACACCGGGCCGATCGGCCGCAGCGTGCGCGATGTCGCGCTGCTGCTCGAAGTGCTGGCCACACACGATGCCCGCGATGGCGCCAGCCTGCCGCTGCCGCCACGCCGCTTCGACACGGCCCCTGGCTCACTGGACGGGCTGAAGATCGCCTACAGCGCCGACTTCGGCTTCGCCGCCGTGTCGCCGGCGGTGCGCCAGGCTTTCGCCGCGGCGATCGACTCGCTGGCTGGGCTGGGCGCCGAGATGCGGGCCGACGACGTGGGCATGACTGCCGACGCGCTGGAGCACATCATCAAGCCGATCGCCTACGTCGAGCAGGCGGCGGCCATCAACGGCCGCGACGCGGCGCTGCTGGCGCGTTCCGACGGCGACTACGCGCAGCTCATCGCCCGCGGTCGCAGCTACCGCGGCACCGACTACGTCGACGCGATGCACCGGCGCACGGAGCTGCGCAGCCGTTTCCTGGCCTTGTTCACACGCGCCGACCTGCTGGTGACGCCGACGGTGGCGGTAACGGCCTTCGAGGCCGGCCAGCTGGGCGTCAGCCAGATCGATGGCCGCGCCGTCGACCCGCACCTGGGCTGGTCGCCGTTTTCATGGCCGATCAACCTGGCCGGCCTGCCCGCCGCCAGCGTGCCCTGCGGCTTCGACGCCGACGGCCTGCCGATCGGCCTGCAGGTGGTGGCGCCGTGGCTCGAGGAGGGGCGCATCTTCCGCGTCGCCGCCGCGCTCGAGGCCGCCCGACCCTGGGGCGAACGCTGGCCCGATGGGGGCAGCAACAGCGGCGGCGTCTGAGCCGGCTTCGAGCCGGTGCGCCAGGTACTCGTGCAGCGCGGCCGCCGCCGGCGTGGCCGAGCCCGGCGCGCGGTACAGCAGCAGGTCGACCTTGGGCAGCGGCGGAAAGTATTCGCTGATGCCGATCTGGCGCATGCCGGCGACGAGCGCGCTCTTGCCCAGCACCGTGATCGCCATGCCGGCGAAGACGGCGGCCTGCAGCCCGGCGATGCTTTCGCTGACGCAGGCGATGCGCCAGTTGCGGCCGGCTCGTTCCAGCCCTTCGATGGCGTGGTCGCGGTAGATGTTGCCCGGCGGCAGCAAGGCCAGCGGCACCGGGTTCACGCGGTGCAGGTCGAAGCCTTCGCCCATCACCCAGACCAGCTGTTCCTGGCGCACGATCTGGCCGCCGGTGAAGCCGCGCATGCGCGTCACCAACGCCAGGTCGACCTCGCCCCGCTGCACCAGGCTGACCAACGGCGTCGACAGCGAGCAGCGCAGCTCGACCTGGATGCGCGGGAAGGCCTGGCGGAACAAGGCCAGGATGGCCGGCAACAGGTAGGCGGCGTACAGGTCGGGCGTGCCGAGGATGACGTGGCCTTCGATGTCGGGCGAGCTCAGCCGCGCCAGCAGTTCGTCGTGCAGCTTGAGGATCGACTTGGCGTAGTTCAGCACCATGTCGCCGTCGTCGGTGAGCAGCGGGCGGCGGCTGTCCTGCCGGAACAGCTGCTTGCCGACCGACTCTTCCAGCCGCTTCATCTGCAGCGTGATCGCCGGCTGCGTGCGGCCGAGGCGGCGCGCGGTCTCGGTGATGCTGCCCGTCTCGACCACGGAGACGAAGGACCGGAGGACGCGCACGTCGAGACAGAACGAACTCACGGCGAAGCTCCGGGTTCGATGAAGGGGGGCCGGGCGGCAGACCGCGGGCGCAGCAATCGTTGTGCCACGGCCGGCGCACCGGCGAGGTGCCGGGAGAGTCTACCGGGTGGCGAAGCGGTCGACGCCGGGCCGCCGCTCGATCAGCTCGAATACGCCCATGCCGGCCAGCATGGCGACGACGAAGACGCCGGCCTTGGCGGCACCCATGCCCAGCACCACGAACGCCGGCCCTGGGCAGAAGCCGGCGATGCCCCAGCCGATGCCGAAGACGACGCTGCCGAGGACCAGGCGGCGGTCGATGAAGCTCGGGGTCTGCAGCGCCATCGGCGTGCCGAGGATGGATACGCGGCGCCGGCCGGCCACGGCGAATGCGACCGCGCCGACCGCCACGGCCCCGGCCATCACGAAGGCCAGCGACGGATCCCAGGCACCGGCCAGGTCGAGGAAGCCCAGCACCTTGGCCGGATCGGCCATGCCGGAAACGATGAGTCCGATGCCGAACAGCAGGCCGGCGAGCAAGGCGGTGAAGACGGGCATCGGTGTCGGCCTTCAGGCAGGCAGCAGGTGGCGCAGCACGAACACGGTGGCGAAGCCCGCGCCCATGAAAGCGGCTGTGGCAACCAGCGACCGCGGCGACAGGCGCGACAGCCCGCACACGCCGTGGCCGCTGGTGCAACCCGCGGCATAGCGCGTGCCGATGCCGACCAGCAGCCCGGCAGCGACCAGCGCCGCATACCCGGCATCGATGTGCGCCGCGGGCAGCGGCGCGAACAAGCCATACAGCGCCGGCGCGGCCAGCAGCCCCAGCACGAAGGCGGCGCGCCAGGCCACGTCGCCCTTCGTCGGCCGCAACAGCCCGCCGACGATGCCGCTGATGCCGGCGACGCGGCCGTTCAGCAACGCGAACATCGCCACCGCGGCGCCGATGAGCAGGCCGCCCGCCAGTGCGGACCATGGGGTGAAGACAGGCCAGGCGATGGACATCATGGGCCGCACTGTAGAGGATGGCTGCGGCTCAAGGCTTGACGATGCCCAAGTCGATGAGGCAGCGCGCCGTGTCCACGATGCTCTGCTCCGCCGGCCGCGTGGCCCAGCCGAGCACGGCCTTGGCGTGCGAGGCGTCCTGGTGGCGCACCGAGCCCAGTTCGCCGACCACGGCCCGGGCCATCGGGTTGAAGAGGGCTGCCACGCGCACCAGCCAGTCGGGCACGTTGCGGGTGGTGACCTTGTGCGCCAGCGGGCCCAGTTCGGCGCGCAGCACATCGGCGATCTCGCGCAGCTTCATGAAGCGGCCCGAGGCGATGAAGCGTTCGCCGGCCATGCCCGGCGCTTTCAGCGCCCGCACGTGCAGGTCGGCCACGTCGCGCACGTCGACGACGCCGAAGCCGAAATCGGGGCAGCCGCGCATGCTGCCGTCGAGCAGCGCCTTGACGACGATCACCGACGCCGAATAGTCCCGGCTCCACACAGGCCCCAGCACCACCGACGGGTTGATGCTGCAGAAGGCCATGCCGGCGCCTTCTTTCGCGACCCAGTCGCGCGCGGCGCGTTCGGCGATGGTCTTGGACTGGATGTAGGGCGAGATGCCGGGTTTGCCGAGCTGCGTCCAGTCGGCTTCGGTGAAGCGATGCACGCCGCGGCCGCGGCCATACGACACCGCGGCCACCGAAGAGGTCATGACGAAGCGCTCAACGCCGGCCGCGCGGGCCGCACGCAGCGCGCGCAAGGCGCCGTCGCGGGCCGGCACGATCAGCTCGTTGGCGTCCTTGGGCACGCCGGCGGGCAAGGGCGAGGCCACATGCGCCACGCAGCCGCAGCCGGCCATGGCTTCGGCCCAGCCGACGTCGGCGTTCAGGTCGGCGGCAAAGAACTTCAGCCGGCTGTCGTCCACCGCCAGCAGCTGCCGCACCGCGCCTTCCCGGGCCTTGCTGCGCACGGTGGTGTGCACGGTCCAGCCTTCGGCCACGAGTTGGCGGATCAGGAAGCCGGCGATGTAGCCGCTGCCGCCCGAGACGAGCACGGTGTCTGCCATGGGTGTGTTCCTTCTTGTGCGTGGGCGCCGCCCGAGCGTAAGCTTGATCCGGAGCCGGTCGATGAAGCCAAGACCGCCAGCCGATGACACCGCAACCCAACTCCGCGCCGGCCACGCCGCCGAGCGTATTCGACATCAACCTGCGCACGCTGGGCTGGCGCGATCCGCTGCGTTGGCTGGCGCTCGGACTGCGCGACTTTATCCGGGCGCCGGGCATCGGGCTGTTCTACGGCGGCTGTTTCATCGCGATGGGCTGGGCCTTGCTCGCGGTGTTCGAGCACGCGCCGGTGTACGTGCTGGCGCTGTCGGCGGGCTTCCTGCTGATGGGGCCGTTTCTGTGCATGGGCCTGTACCGGGCCAGCCAGCAGCTCGAACGCGGCGACAAGCCGGGCTTCGCCGATTCGCTGCTCGCCTGGCGCACCTGCACCGGCACGCTGGCGATCTTCGGCTTCGTGATGCTGGTGCTGGAGATGCTGTGGGGCCGTGCGGCGCTGGTGATCTTTGCCGTCAGCTTCAACGGCATGCCGGACTTCAAGGGCTCGCTGCTGAAACTGCTGGATCCGCACAACCTCGGCTTCATCGTCGCGTACCTCGGCGTCGGCTCGATCTTCGCGGGCTTGATCTACGCCATCAGCGTGGTCTCGATCCCGATGATCCTGGACCGCCGCGTCGACGCGATCAGCGCCGGCCTGACCAGCCTGCGCCTGGTGCTGACGCAGCCGCTGGTGATGCTGTGGTGGGGCGCGCTGATCGTCACCGCGGTCGTGCTGGCGCTGCTGCCGATGTTCCTGGGCCTGCTGGTGGTGGGGCCGGTGCTCGGCCACGCCTCGTGGCATGCCTACCGCGCGGCGGTTGCCGAAGCCCCTTCTTGATGCGCCGCCGCTGCGGCGCCGTCGTTGTCATATTGCCGGGGTAGTGCCGGTCCCGGCGCCTGGCCCTGCGACAGCGCATCGAGCGTCGCCAGAAAGACCTCGCGGTCGATCGGCTTGGTGCAGTAGGCGTCGAAGCCGGCGGCCAGCGCGCGGTCGATGTCCGACTGCAGCGCGCTGGCCGAGACCACGATGCAGGCCGCGCCCGCCAGCGCCGGCTGTTCGCGCAGGCGGCGCAGCACCGCGATGCCGTCGCCGTCGGGCAGGTTCATGTCCAGCAGCACGACATCGGCGTGCACCTGCAGCGCCAGGGCTATGCCGGCCTGGCTGCTGGAGGCCGAGTGCAGCGTCAGGTTCGGGCGCAGCTGGACCAGTTGCTCCACCACCATCAGGTTGACGGCACTGTTGTCGATGCAGACCAGCGTCAACGGGCGCAGCACCGGCGGCGCGTCGGCCGGTACCGGCACGGCCGGCTCATCATCGTGCGGCAGGCGGCCGCGCAGCGCACCGACCAGCTGCTCGGCCTTGGCGAGCAGATCGCTCGCCGTGTGCTGGCCGAAATCGAGCAGCGCCGTGCGCAGCGACTCGGCCCAGTGCGCCACGTGGTCGTGGCGGGCGCGGATGTCGCTCAGCGCGGCTTCCTTCTCGCTCAGCTTGCGCTCGATGTGGCGGCGGTCGGTCAAGTCCCAGCAGACGCCGAAGACGCGTTCGCCGCGGCCGGCCGGGCCGGGCATGACGCGGCCACGCACCATGATCCAGTGTTCGCTGCCGTCGGGCCAGAGCGTGCGCAGCTCGTGCTCCAGCGGCTGCTTTTCCTCGACGTGGCGGCGTATCGCGCGGCGCAGCTGGGCCATGTCGACGGGCCGGTGCGCGGCGGCCCAGAGCTGGCTCAGCGGCCGCGCGTCGTGCGGGTCCAGGCCGTGCAGGCGGTACATCTGCGCGTTCCAGTACAGCGGGTCGCCGCGCAGGCTGCACTCCCAGGCGCCGACGCCGGCGGCCTCGCTGGCGAAGCGCGTGTGCGCCTGCTCGACGCGCAGCGCGTCGGACACCGAGCGCTGGTCGGTGACGTCGGCCATGGTGCCGCAGATGATGATGCCTTCCGGCCCGTCGGCGTAGTGCCCCGTGATCTTCAGGAAGCGGACCTGGCCGTCGCCGCGCACGATGCGGCAGTCGTCGGTGTAGGGCTTGCGCAGCACATGGGCCTGCAAGGCCAGCGCGCCGCGCAGGCGCGGCCGGTCGTCCGGGTGCACGTACGCCTCGACCCATTCCTGGTAGCCCGGCGTGCCGCGCACCGGCTCGCGGCCATGCACGGCAAACAGCCCGGCGTCCCATTCGGCGCGGCCGCTGGCGGGGCACAGCGTCCAGCAGCCGACGCCGACCAGCGTCTCGATCTCGGCCGTGCGGCGGGTGGCTTCGCGGGCCTCTTCGCTCAGGCGCACGTTGTCGCCGATGTCGAGCGCAACGCCGATCAGTTCGGTCGGCTGCCCCTGCGCATCGCGGCGGGCGACGCGGCGCGTCAGCAGGGTGCGGTAGGGCTCGCCGTCGGCGTAGCGGTAGCGCAGGATGGCGTCGACGGCGGCATCGCCGCCGAGTGCCCGCTCGTTGGCCTGCAAGGCCAGCGCCTGGTCGTCAGGGTGGTATTGCGACAACACCCAGGCATGGTCCAGGCCGATGTCGCTGGGCTCGCGACGCATGCGGTCGAAGCAGACCTGGTTGCCGTAGACCTTGCCGCTGGCCAGATCGAGCCGCCACACCGCCACATCGGCCAGCAACAGCGCTTGTTGCGCTTCGTCGGCAGCGGCGCGCTCCGCAAGGTATTTCGAGAGTGCCGTTGCCGGCAAAGAAATCCACCAGGGCTGATCCAAGTCCACTTCCCTCTGCTCATTTTTGTAACGAGACCTTGCATCCCCCCTTTGCAAGGTCTACGGGCGCTGCGCCTGGTGAACGCAGCCTCTCTGTGATTGTGGCCTGCAAGCCTGCAGCCGGCCGGCGTTCGGTTCAAACCGTTACCGTTCCACGGTCTTGTTCCAACGGGCATTCCACTCCGGACGCAAGGTGTTGATGGCTTCCCAGTCGAGCGTGACTGCCGTCTTCATGTAGCCCTTGAAGCGGTCCACCGTGGCCTGTGCCGCCGGGTTCGACGGGGTGGTCTTCAGGTTCGACGGGATCTGGCTGCCGAACTCCAGCGCCGCCGCCTGGGCCTGCGGCGCGAGCAGGAACTCGGCCAGCTTCTGCGCCATCGCCGGGTTGCTGTTGTTGGCCGTGACGCATTCGGCCACCATCAGCAGCACCGAGCCTTCCTTCGGCTGCACGTATTCCATCGGCACGCCGCGCGCCTTCTGCGTGGCCACGGCCGTGGGCGTGAACGGGAAGATCGCCGCTTCGCCGTTCTGCACCATCTCGCTGAGCTTGGCCGAACTCGGGATGTACTCCAGCACGTTCGGGCCGATGGTGCCGGCCCACTTGCTGAAGCCCGGCTCGACGTTGTTGTCCTTGCCGCCCTGGATGCGGTTGAACATCAGGAAGCCGTGCAGGCCGAAGGTGCTGGCCGGCAGCGACTGGAACACCACCTTGCCCTTGAACTTCGGGTCGGCGAAGTCCATCCACGAGGTCGGCGGCGCCCACTTCTTCTCGTCGAACATCTTCTTGTTGTAGGCGATGCCGGTCATGCCGACGTTGACGCCGGCGGCCATGTCGCCGGCCATGCGGGCGCTGGGGTACAGGTCCTTCAGCACCGGCGAGTCGGCGAGCTTGGTGCACAGGCCCATCTTGATGGCCCGAGCCATGATGCCGTCGTCGAGGAACATCACGTTCACCGGCGGCCGCTCCTTGCTGGCCTGCACCTTGGCCAGGATGTCGGATGAGGTGCCGGGCACCACCACCACCTTGACGCCGTGGATCTTCTCGAAGGCGGGGAACACGTACTTGGTGTACGAGCGTTCCATGTCGCCGCCGTTCATGCCGATGTAGATCGTCTTGTTGTCCTGGGCCTGGACGGCGGTGGTGGCCAGCAGCGCAGCGGCAGCCAGCGTGCGAAGAAGGGGCAGGGACATGGTCAGTCCTTTCAGAGGGTGACGGGGAGGGAGGCTTCAGCAAAACGCGTGATCGAGAACGGGTCCAGATCGATGCCGCAGCGGCCGTGGTGCACCAGCTCGGCCAGCACCTCGCCGACGGCCGGGCCGGTCTGGAAGCCTGCGCCGCAAAAGCCGAAGGCGTGGATCAGGTTCGGTGTCTTCGGGCTCGGGCCGATGATGGGCTGGTGGTCGGGCAGCGAGCCTTCGACACCGCTCCAGAAGCGGATGACGTGCGCGTGCGCCAGCGCCGGGAACAGCTCGGCCATGCGCTGGCAGAGCTCACCCATGGCCTTCGCGGTGGGCGTGGCGTAGAGCGAACCGCTGGGTGCGCCGCGGCTGCCGCCCATGACGCAGTTGCCGCGCGCGGTCTGGCGGCCGTAGATGCCGCCGCCTTCGACGCCGACATTCACGTCCATGAAGCGCGGCACCGCTTCCGTCACCGCCATGCCGGGGTGGATGCTGCTCAGCGGCGCGCCGTCGCCGAAGCGCTGCGCAATGTCCAAGGACCAGGCGCCGGCGCAGTTCAGCAGCCAGCGCGACGACACCTCGATCGAGCGGCCATCGCCAATGACAAAGCCGCTGCCGGTGTGGGCGATGTCGTTGACGCTGCAGTGCTCGACGACGCGCGCGCCGGCGGCCTGCGCTGCGCGGGCGAAGGCCGGCGACACCAGGCGCGGGTTGGCATGGCCGTCTTCGGCGCAGAACGAAGCGCCGACGGCCTGCGCGCCGAGCCAGGCGTGGTCGCGCCGGAACGCAGCGCCGCTGCTCAGCGTCAGCGCCACGCCGTGCTCGCGCACAAGGCGGGCATAGGCCTCGAGGCTGGCCATGTCGGCCTCGGAGCGCGCCAGTTTCAGGTGGCCGGACTGCACGTATTCGCCGTCGATGCCGATGAACGCCGGCAGTGCCGCCCAGATGCGGCGCGCCCGCAGCGCCAGCGGCAGCTGCGACACCGTGCGGCCTTGCACGCGCACGCCGCCGTAGTTGACGCCGCTGGCCGCCGCGCCGCACAGGCCGCGTTCCAGCAGCACGACTGACAGGCCGAAGCGGCGCAGGAACAGGGCCGCCGCGCTGCCGACGATGCCGCCGCCGATGATGGCGACGTCGGTGCCGAGCTTCTCAATCATCGCGTTCGTCCAGCGGCACCGGCTCGCTATCGACCGTGTCGCGCATGAGCCGGATCGGCAACGGCTTCACCGGTGCCTGGCTGCGCAGGCGGCCGACGTCCTTCAGCTCGCAACCCACCGCATCGGCCAGCAGCCGTGCGGCTGCCGGTGCGCAGATGCGGCCCTGGCAGCGGCCCATGCCGATGCGCGTCAGCGCCTTCAGGCGGTTCATCTCGCGCGTGCCGGTGGCCTTTGCGCACAGCCGCAGTTCGCCGGCCGTGACTTCTTCGCAGCGGCAGACGATCAGCTCGTCCGGCGCCTCGGCAGCCCAGCGCGGCGGCAATGCGAAGGCCGTTTCCAGACCTTCGCGGAAACGCAGCTGGCGGCGGCTGGCGGATTCGAGTTGCGCGGCTGTGGCTTGCGACACTGGCAGCGCCACGTCTTGCAGCGCCGCCAGCGCCGCGCGGGCACCGCTGAGTTCGGCCGCGTCGGCGCCGAGGATCGCCGCGCCATCGCCGGCCAGGTACACGCCGCGCACGCTGCTGCGGCCGGCGGCACTGCGCCGCGGCAGCCAGGCCTGTTCGAGCGGGTTGTAGTCGAACGCGCAGCCCGCCATGTCGGCGAGCTGGGTTTCCGAGCGCAGGCCATGGCCGAAGCCGACGGCATCGCAGGCCGTGCGGTGCTGCACGCCACCGGCCTGCCAGGTCAGCCCGGTGACGCGGCTTTCGCCTTCGGCCTTCAGCAGCTGGACGCCGTGGTGGACCGGCACGCCGGCCAGCCGCAGCCGCGCAAGAAAGTAGGCGCCCTTGGCAGCCACCGAAGGCCGCGCCAGCATCTTCGGCAGCGCGGCCAGCTTGGCGCCGAAGGCGGCGCTGTCCAGCACCGCGGCGACCTGGCCACCGTGGCTGGCGTACTGCCAGGCCACCAGGTACAGCAGCGGCCCGGTGCCGGCGAAGACGACACGCGGGCCGATCAGGCAGGCCTGGTACTTCAGCGCCACCTGAGCAGCGCCGAGCGTGTAGACGCCGGGCAGCGTCCAGCCCGGGAAGGGCAGCACGCGGTCGGTGGCGCCGGTGGCGAGGATCAGCGCGTCGAAAGCCTGTGGCTCGCTGCGCCCGTCGCGCAGCAGTTGCAGGGTCTTGCCTTCGGCCTGCCACACCAGCGTGTCGGGCCGGTAGTCGATGTGCGGCAGCAGCGCCGTGAAGCGGTCCAGCACGGCCGCCGCCTTGCCGGCCTCGAAGCCATACAGGTCGCGCCGCTCGCGCTGCAGCGCCATGGGCGGCTGGCGGTAGATCTGGCCGCCGAAACGCGGTGCTTCGTCGATGACGATCGGCCGCACGCCGGCAGCGACGAGCTGCTCCGCGGCCCGCATGCCGGCCGGTCCGGCGCCGACGATGACGACCGTCGCGCTCGTCATGCCGGCCTCGTGCACAGCCGCATGCCGTCTTCGAGCCCGGTGCTGCAGGCGCGAAAGCGCGGGCCGTCGACGCTTTGCACCCAGCAGTCCTGGCAGGCGCCGATCAGGCAGAAGCCGGCGCGCGGCTGGGCGCCGAACTCGGTCTCGCGCAAGCGGTCGGCCTGCGTCAGGATGGCGGTCAGCACCGTGTCGCCTTGCTGGGCGCTGCAGGCCGCGCCGTCCAGCTCGAAGTGCACCGTGGCACGCGGCGCCAAGTTCTTCAAGCGCTGCAGCAAGGCCATCAGTGCTGCCCGACCAGGATCTTGTCCAGCCCGTACAAGCGGTCCAGCACCACCATCACCAGCGCCGTCACGCCAACCATCAATGCCGACACCGCGGCCATCATCGGGTCGATCGACTCGGTGGCGATCATGTACATGCGCACCGGCAGCGTCACCGTCTGCGGCGACGTGATGAAGATCGACATCGTCACCTCGTCGAAGCTGTTGATGAAGGCCAGCATCCAGCCGCCGGTAATGCCCGGCAGCATCAGCGGCAGCGTGATGCGCCGGAACACGGTCAGGCGGCTGGCGCCGAGCGACAGCGCCGCCTGCTCGGCGCTGCGGTCCAGGCCCGACAGCGCGGCAATCACCAGCCGCAGCGCGTACGGCGTGATCACCACCACGTGCGCCAGCGTCAGCCACAGCGACGAACCGCGCGCGCCGAGCAGCGCGAACAGCCGCAGCAGCGCCACCCCCAGCACCAGGTGCGGCACGATCAGCGGCGACAGCAGCAGCCCGTTCAGCGCCTGGCGCCCCGGAAATTCATGCCGCGCGATCGCCAGCCCGGCCGGCACCGCCAGCAGCACCGCCAGCGTGGCCGCGACGCTGGCCACACCCAGGCTGTTCCAGAACGCCTGCGTCAGGTCCGAGTGCTCGAACACGGCCTGGAACCAGCGCAGCGAATACGTGCCCCAGGGGATGGCCAGCGTGTTCTCGGGCGTGAACGCGACCAGGCAGACGATGACCAGCGGCGCGAGCATGAACACGGTGACCACCGTGTGGAAGGCCAGGGCGATGGGGCCGGTCTTGCGCATCAGCCCATCCGCTTCTTGTATGCGCCTTCGAGCACCGCGTTGTAGCTCAGCATCACCGCCAGGTTGATCGCCAGCAGCGCCACCGCGATGGCGGCGCCGAGCGGCCAGTTCAGCTCATGCAGGTACTCGTCGTAGATGACGGTTGCCACCATCTTCAGCCGTCGCCCGCCCAGCAGCCCGGGGATGGCCAGCGCGCTGGCGCTGAGGCCGAACACGATCAGGCTGCCGGACAGCACGCCCGGCGTGATCTGCGGCAGCACGATGCGCCGCATCACGGTCCAGTGCGACGCGCTCAGGGACAAGGCCGCGCTCTCGACCATCGGGTCCAGCTTCTGCAGCGAGGTCCAGACCGGAATCACCATGAACGGCAGCATCACGTGCACCAGCGCGATGACCACCGCCGCCGGTGTGTACAGCAGGCGCAGCCTGCCGATGCCGACCCATTCGAAAGCCTGGTTGACGATGCCGTTCGGCCCCAGCAGCAGGCTCCAGCCGAAGGCGCGTACGACCACCGACACCAGCAGCGGCGCCAGGATCACGAGCAGGAAGATCGAGCGCCACGGGCTGCCCATGCGGCTCAGGATGTAGGCCTCGGGCGCGCCGACCAGCACGCAGATCAGCGTGGTCAGCGCGGCCACCCAGCCGGTGCGGAAGAAGATCTCGTAGTAGTACGAATCGCCCAGCACGTGCGCATAGCTGGCGAAGGTGAAGCCGCCCTTGACGCCGACGTCCACGTCGTACTGCTGGAGCGACAGCAGCGCCGTCAGCGCCAGCGGCAGCAGCACCATCAGGCCGAACAACGCCAGCGACGGCAGGCTCAGCAGATAGGGTGCCCAGCGGGACCGGGCGTTCACGTTGACACCGCCGCGGCCGCCAGCCCTGGCGCGACCAGCCTCGCCACATCCAGCGCCCAGGCCAGGTGCACGTCGGCGTGTTCTTCCAGTGGAACGCTGCCGTCGTTGGCGCTGCTGACCTCCAGCTCGCCCAGCGGCGTGGCCACACGGTACAGCCACTGGCTGCCGAGGAAGAAGCGCTCTTCGATGCGCCCGCGCAAAGCACCCTGCGCCGCGCCGGTGAAGAACAGCTTCTCCGGCCGCAGGCACACGGTGACGGCCGCGCCATCGGCGAACGCCGCGCCGTCGACAGCCACGCGCTGGCCTTGCGCCAGCACCACGTCGCAAGCCGCCGCGCTGCGCGACAGCCGCCCCGGCAGCAGATTCGTCTTGCCGACGAAGCCGGAGATGAACTCGGTCTTCGGGTGTTCGTACAGGCGGTAGGGCGCGTCCACCTGTGTCGCGCGGCCGGCTTCCATCACCACCACGCGGTCGCTGATGGACAGCGCCTCGGCCTGGTCGTGCGTGACCATGATGGTGGTGGTGCCCACCTTGCGCTGGATGCGGCGCAGCTCGAACTGCATTTCCTCGCGCAGCTTGGCGTCCAGGTTCGACAGCGGTTCGTCCAGCAGCAGCACCGGTGGGGCGATGACCAGCGCCCGCGCAATCGCGACACGCTGCCGCTGGCCGCCCGACAGCTCGCGCGGATAACGCGACGCCAGCGCGTCCAGGTGCACGAGCTTCAGCATCTGCGCGATCTGCTCGTCGCGCTGGTGCTTGGGCACCTTGCGCATCTCCAGCCCGAAGCTGACGTTCTGCGCCACCGTCATGTGCGGGAACAAGGCGTAGCTCTGGAACACGATGCCCAGGCCGCGCTGGTTGACCGGCAGGTGGGTGATGTCGCGCCCGTCGAGCTGCATGCGGCCGCGCGTGACGTCGATCAGCCCGGCAATGGCTTGCAGCGTGGTCGTCTTGCCGCAGCCCGATGGGCCGAGCAGCGAGATGAACTCGCCGCGCTCGACGGTCAGGCTCATGTCGATCAACGCACCGAAGCCACCGTAGTACTTCGACACGCCTTCGAGGATCAGGAACGACATCGGGCAGCTCCCCAGACACACAGTGTGCGATGCACTGAGAACGTGCCGCATGCTGGAATACCCGGCTATCAGAACAATATTCGTACCAGTTCCGAATAATGGGTTAATTAGCTAAGATTGACGCCATGAATTCCGACGAGCGAAAGCAGATGCCGGACGAGAAGTCCGTCTCCAGCCTCCACCGGGCCATGGAGATCGTCAAGGCCCTGGCCCGCAGCGCCGAGACGGGCCTGCGCATCAGCGAGCTGTGCAAAGCGCTCGGCATGACGCAGGCCACCACGCACCGGCTGCTGCAGCAGCTGGTGGACGAAGGCCTGGTGGAGCAGCCCGGCCAGCGCAAGCTGTACCGGCTGAGCATCGAGTTCTTCGCGCTGGCCGCGCGCGCCGGCGACCAGGGCGGCCTGCGTGCGCTGTGCCGGCCCGCGCTGCTGCGCCTTGGTGCGTCGCTGGGCGACAGCGTGTTCCTGTTGGTGCGCGCGGGTTTCGACGCGCTCTGCCTGGACCGCTGGGAGGGCCCGTTCCCGATCCGCAGCTTCACCGGCGACATCGGCGGCCGCGTGCCGCTGGGCGTGGGCCAGGGCGCGATGGTCATCCTGGCGCACCTGCCGGCGGCCGAGCAGGACGAGGTCATCCGCTTCAACGTGCCGCGCGTCCTGCACATGAACGCAGTCGACGAGGTCTACCTGCGCACCGAGGCCGCCAAGGCCCGCGCCCAGGGCTACGCCGATATCAACACCGGCCAGATCGAAGGCATGGCCGGCGCCGCGGTGCCGGTGTTCGACTGCAACCAGCGCGTCGTCGCTGCCCTGAGCGTCGGCACGCTGACGAGCCGGCTGAACGCCGAGCGGCTGCCGGTGGTGATCCAGCTGCTGCAGCGCGAGGCGAAGGCGCTGCAGGCGCAGATCAATCCGTTCGACCGCACCTTGCGCCGGCCGGCCGATGGGCTGGCCGGGGCCGTGAAGCCGCCGCCGTGATGCGGGGGGGCCAACCCGATCCCTAGAACGAACCGGCGAATCTCGTAGACGGCGGCGCCGCTTTCGCGCTCCACTGCGCCAGGCTTCACGGCGAGGTTCCCCGATGACATTCACGCTTCTGGCGCGCCTGCTGGCAGCCGCCACACTGTTGTGCCTGGCCCCGTCGGTGCTGGCCGCACAGGCCTTCGTGTCGCTGGGCGGCCCCGGCGGCTCGGTCAGCCAGTTCAGGGCGGTTGGCGGCGCCGCGATTCGAAGCTTCAGCGCGCCGAGCGGGGCTGTCGACATGCTTCTCAGCGCCGACGGCAGCCAGCTGTACGTGGGTACGACCACCCAGCCCTACGCCGACGTCAAAGGCGGCGCGCCCAGCCTGGTGGCGGTGCTCGACCCGTTGAGCGGCGCCGTGCTGCAGCAGTTCGCCATGCCCGGCAGCGTCGTCAAGATGGTCTTGAACGGCGCCGGGGACCACATCTTCGCCACCGGCGTCGAAGCGGTCACCGGTACCACGCTGCTGATGTCGCTGGACCTGTTGACGGGGCAGGCAGCCGCGGTCCCGGCGCCCGGCAGCAACCCGTTCAGCATTCGCACGATTGCCATCTCGCCCGATGGCGGCAGCGTCTATGTGCCGGTCAGCAACCAGATCGACGTCTTCAACGCCCATACGCTGGCCATGACCGCGACCATTGCGTTGCCCAGCAACGGCATTACGGCGCCGCCGGCGGTCACGTTCGATGGCTCGATGCTGCTCGCCGCCGGCGACGCATCGGTCTACGCCCTCGATCTGGCCAGTCGCACGCTGGTGAAGACGATTCGCATCCCTGCATCGGCGGCGGCCTTCGGCTCGGTGCTGTCGCCGGACGGGAAGACGTTCTATGTCAACAACGGCACGCTGAGCGCCGTCGACGTGGCCAGCCTGTCCGTCAAGGCATCGATGGCACTCGGGCAGACGAATCCGTTCCGGCTCGGCATCTCGCCCGACGGGACGAGCTTGTTCGCCACCGATCTGACCTACGGCACCACGGCGGTCGTCGACGCTGCTTCACTGCGCGTGCGCCACACGCTGCAGAACATTGCGCCGCCCTTTGCCGTCGTGGTGAAGCCGAACGGCAACCCGCTGCTGCTGAACGAGAACAGCAACCGGGTCGCGCAGGTCGACACCGACGCGCTGGCGGCGATCGGCAGCTTCCCGGTTGGCGACGAACCCGGAGCCGGGGTCTTTGCGGCCGGCAAGCTCTTTGTTCCCGAGGTCGCCAATGTGGTGGTTCAGGAAACACCGGCCGCGCCGACGCTCGCGAAGGTCATTTCGACCCGCTTCATCCAGACCGACACCGCCGTGTCGTTGGCGGGCAAGGTCTACGCCGGCTCGGGCTCGGCCGTGCGGGTGATCGATCCCGCGCTGGAAAGGACGACCAGCACGCTGCTTATCCAGGCCGGCGGCAGCGGCATCGGCAGTGCGATCTCGCTGGCGGCGTCCGGCGACGGGCACTCCTTGCTGGCGTCGTTTGCGGTCTTCGGCATCGACAGCGGCCCGGTCGAGAGCGGCATCATCAAGGTGGAGGTGGCGACGCGCCAGCAGAAGCGGATCTCGTCGTTCCCGTTCGTGCCGGGCCTGGTTGCCTCCGACCGCAGCGGCCTCAACGCCTACGCCATCAGCTTCATCAACAGCAACCAGGTGGGGCGCTGGGACACGGCCAACGATGTCTTCTCGCAAAGTGCCGTGATCGCTGGCAACCCGGTCTATGTCGGCCTGGGCGTCAGCGGCGACGGGTCCACGCTGATCCTGGTGGACCAGCATGGCAAGGTCGACTTCGTGCAGGCCGCGACGCTGCAGGTCTTCGCGTCGATCCCGGTCGGCAGCAAGCCTTCGGGCATCGCGGTCAGCGCGGACGGCAGCCAGGCGCTCGTCACCGACAGCCAGTCGAATTCGGTCACCGTGTTGGACCTGGTGAACCGATCGGTGCTGGGGACTGTGAACCTGGGCGCGCCGTCTGCGGGCGCGGTGTTCCTGAATTGAAACGCATGAGGGATCGGCTGTCGCTTGTCGGCCCGTTGCTGCCGTTGGCGTACGACCGCTTTTGCGTGCGCCGGTCGCAGCGGGCGCGGCGAGCGGTGCCCGCTGAGGGTTCGGGGTTCGTCGGTCGGCCCCTGGGGGGCCGACTGCGCTGCGATGCTCGGCATCGGGCGGCCCCGGGGCAACTCGCTTCGTTCGCTGCGCTCTCTACGCTCAAACACTCCCCGGGGAGTCAGTTCACGAGGCGCGCTGCGCGCGCTCTGCCCAATGCCTGCGCTTCTCGCCGACTCTCTACTCACCCTCAGCGGGCACCGCTCGCCGCGCCAGCCAACACCGTTGGCGTGCCGACAAGGGGCACGCCACCATGGCTGCCGCAAAGCCGGCCCGGGCAGGCCTGCGGCGCGCATCTGAGGCGGCGAGGAACGGAGGATTCCCGGCCCGCGCGCGCAGCGCGCATCGTCAACTGACTCAAGGCGGGAGTGTCTGAGCGCAGAGAGCGCAGCGAACGAAGCGAGTTGCCCGCCGGGCCGGGAATCCGAGTACCGCAGCGGAGTCGGCCCCCCAGGGCCGACCGCCGAAGCTAAGCGCCGCGGGCCTGCCCGGGCCGGCTTTGCCGCCTCGGCCCTCGCACGCAAGAGCGGTCGCACGCCACCGACAGCAACGGGCCGCAAGCCGTCGTTCGAACGCGCCGGGCGTTCCATGCGTAGCGCGGTGGAGCAGCCAGGATGAACACGCTGGTGGCCGCCTTCGACGCACCGGCCGATACGGCCGCGGCGGCGCTGCGCACCTACTGGCGCTTGTTCGCCGGCCGGCAGCGGCGGCTGCTCGCTGCCGGCGCGGTGTACCTGGTCAAGCACAGCCCGGCGGTGCTGCTGCCGGTGATCACAGGCCTGACGGTCGACCTGCTGGCGGAGAAGGCGGCACCCGGGCGCATCGCCGCCTGCGCCATCGCAACGGCGCTGCTGATCGCGCAGAACCTGCCCGGCCACCGCCTGTATGTGCGCTGGATCAGCGAGGTCGTGCGCGGCGTGGAGGCTGCCTTGCGCGCGGCGCTGGCGCAGCGCCTGCAGGTGCTGGCGCTGCCGTGGTGGTGGCGCCAGTCGCCGGCGGCGCTGCAGACCAAGCTGCTGCGCGACGTGGAGGCCATCGGCCAGCTGACCATCGCGCTGGCCGACGGCGTGCTCGGCTGCGGCAGCGGCATCGCTGTGGCGCTGGCCGTCACGGCCTGGCGGGCACCGCAGTTCCTGTGGCTGTTCATCGTGACGGTGCCGATGGCGGTGGCGCTGGTCTGGGTCACGCGCGAACGCATGGCCGTGGCGCAGCGCGAGCACCGCCTGGCGGTCGAGGCGCTGGGCGACAGCACGGCCGAGATGGCGCGGCTGCTGCCGCTGACGCGTGCGCACGGGCTCGAGCATGCGCAGCTCGAACGCGTCGGCGGGCACATCGCCGGCGCCGCCCGCACCGGGCTCGCGCTGGACCTGGCCGGCGGCCGCTTCGGTGCGCTGGCCTGGGCCGGCTTTCAGGGGCTCAATGCGCTGTGCCTGTTCGTGGCCGCGGCCGTGTACGCCAGCGGCGTGCTGCCGATGACGCTGGGCGACGTGGTGCTGCTGTCGGGCTTCTTCGTCACGCTGACGCATTCGGTGCTCGGCCTGGCCGGGCTGGTGCCGCAGATCCACCGCGGCATCGAGGCCATCCGCTCGATCGACGAACTGCTGCGCGCCGCGCCGGTGGAACCCATCGGCGCCGAGCGCCCCGCGGCGCTGCGCGGTGGCCTGCGCTTCGAAGGCGTGAGCCACCGCCACGAGGCCAGCGCCGGTGCCGGCGTCCACGACATCGCGCTCGAACTGGCGCCGGGCAGCATGGTGGCGCTGGTCGGTCCCAGCGGCTCCGGCAAGACGACGCTGGCGATGCTGGCCTGCGGGCTGCTGCGGCCGCAGCAGGGCCGCATCACGGTCGACGGTGTCGAGCTGCAGGCGATCGAGCCGCGTGCCTGGCGGCGCCACGTCGGCTGGGTGCCGCAAGACGCGCTGTTGGGCGACGGCAGCGTGCGCGACAACCTCGTCTTCGGCCTCGGAACGGTGGACGACGAGCGGCTGGCCCGGCTGCTGTGCGAGACCGGCTGCGCCGAGTTCGTCGTGCGGCTGCCCGAAGGGCTGGACACGCCGCTCGGCCACCACGGCCACCGGCTGTCCGGCGGCGAGCGGCAGCGCCTGGCGTTGGCCCGTGCGCTGCTGCGCGAGCCGCGCCTGCTGGTGCTGGACGAACCCACCAGCGCGCTCGACGGCCAGAGCGAGCGCACCGTGCTGGCCGCGCTGGCGCGCACGCGCGGCACGCGCACGACGCTGGTCATCGCGCACCGCCTGTCCACCGTGGCCGACGCCGACTGCATCATCGTGATGGAAGCGGGCCGCATCGTCGACCGCGGCCGGCACGACGAACTGCTCGCGCGCTGTGCCCTGTACGGTCGCCTCTGGCAACCCGAAGAGGCGACCGTTTGAAGAGGCTCCTGACATGGATGTCGGTTATGTTGATCATGAGCGGCGGCGCTGAGGCCGCGGACGCGCGGCTGCAGGCGGTGCTGCAGCGGCTGGACGCGGGGCAGCCCATCACCGTGGCGGCGATCGGCGGCTCCATCACCACCGGCTACGCCGCCGACCCGCCGCGCGAACGCGGCTGGGCCGCGCAGGTGGCCGCCTGGCTGGCGCAGCGCGGCAACGTGCGCCTCATCAATGCCGGGGCCAGCGGCACCGACTCCGCCGCCGCGGCGCAGCGCGTGAAGGCGCATGTGCTCGACGCCGCGCCGGACCTGGTGTTCGTCGAGTACGGCGTCAACGACGAGTGGCTCGACCCGCGCGTGCGCGAACGCAGCTACGAAGGTCTGCTGCGGCAGCTGCTGTCGGCCGCCAAGCCGCCGGCGGTGGTGACGTTGCAGTTCACGCAGCAGGGCAACCAGGCGCGCGCTGCGGTCCAGGCGCAGTTGCGGCTGGCCGGTCACTACGGGCTCACGTCGATCGACTTCGGGCGCTGGATGCAGCGCCGCGTCGACGCCGGCGCGGCGCGCTGGGAGGCGCTGTACGACGAGCCGGTGCACCCCAACCAGCGCGGCCACGACGCCATCGCGCAGGCCGTCATCGAGACCTTCCAAGCGGCACAGACGGCGGCTTCGCGGCCCGCGGCCGAAGTGCCGGCAGCGCTGCACGGACGCGACTACGAATTCGTGCGCAGCATCGCCGCCGACGAGCTGAAGCCCTGGCGCAACCGCGGCTTCACGCGCGGCGGCGAGGTCCACCCCGAATGGGCCGCGCTGCCGGGCGGCCAGGCGCCGGGCTGGACGAGCACGGCCGACGACGCCGAGGCTTCGTTCCTCGTCTGGGGTTCGCAGATCGCGCTGTTCCACGCCGAATGCGAGCACTACCGCGACCTCGAAGCCTGGGTCGACGACGGCGCGCCGGTTACCGTGCGCGGCCACGTGCCCGAGCGCAAGGGCTACCTCGGCTGGCACTACACGCCGGTCGGGCACGACCTCGAACCCGGCGCGCACCTGCTGCACGTGCGCGTCAAGCGCGACGGCTTCGCCGGCAGCGGCCGGCCGGCGAGCTTCATCGCGGTGATGGCCGCCGGGCTGCTGCCGCCGGTGCTGCAGGCGCAGCAGCCGGGCGACTTCGAACCCGCGCCGGTGCTGGCCACCGTGCCCGGCTGGCAGCTCGTGCGTGCCGACAGCGCCGGCCTGCGCTACGTGGGCCGCTTCGACGCCGCGCAGCCCGAGGCGCCGCTGCTGGCCTGGAGCGGCAGCGAGATCCGCGCCCGCTTCACCGGCACGCGGCTGGCGTTGCGCCTGGCCGCCGTGCGCGGCGTCAGCCACTACACGGTGGAGATCGACGGCCGCCGCCATGTGCTGGCGCTGCGCGGCGACGGGCTGCAAGACTGGCGCCTGCGCACGCCGCTGGCGCCCGGCGAACACACGCTGCGCATCGTCAAGCGCACCGAAGCCTCGATGGCCGAGGCGCGCTTCCTCGGCCTGCTGCTGCGCACCGACGGCCGGCTGCTCAAGCCGCCGCCGGCACGGCCGCTTCGGCTGGAGTTCTACGGCGACTCCATCACCGCCGGTGCCTGCAACGGCGACATGGGTACCGACCAGTACGAGGATCTTTCGACGCACGACGGCACGCGCGCGTTCGGCGCGCTGACGGCGGCGCAGCTCGGCGCCGACTACGTCGGCATCGCCGTCAGCGGCATCGGCATCACGCGCACCTGGGACGACCTGCTGATGCCGCAGGTCTGGGACCGCGTGGCGCCGCATGCCGATGCGGCCGTCGCGCCCGTGGGTCCGCGAGCGCCCGACGTGGTGCTGGTCAACCTGGGCCAGAACGACCACGGCTTTCCGGCTTCACGCGGCGAGCCTTTCGCGGCCGACTTCGGCGAGCACTACCTCGCCTTCGTGCGCGGGCTGCGCCGGCGTTATCCGCAGGCCCGGCTGCTGCTGACGATCGGCGGCATGTTGGCGTGGATGGAGCAGCCCGAGCTGCCGCGCGTGCTGGCCGCCACCGCCGAGCGGCTGCGTTCCGAGGGCGACCACCGCGTCTGGACCTACACCTTCAAGGCCTTTGCGTGGGCCCATCCGCGCATCGACATCCATGCTCTGATGGCCGACGAACTGGTGAGCTTTCTGCGCGACAAGGTGCTGCCATGACCCGCATCCCCCCACGACCCGATCTGCGCCAGCCCGAGGCACTGCTGGCGCACATGCGCCACACGCTGGACTTCTACGCGCCGCGAGCCCGCGACGCCAGCGGCGGCTGCTTCCACTTCTTCAAGGACGACGGCACGGTCTACGACCGGCGCACGCGCCACCTCGTCAGCAGCACGCGCTTCGTCTTCAACCAGGCGCTGGCCTGGCGCTGGTTCGGCGAGCCGGTGGCCGATGTCGCGCATGCGCTGGCCTTCGTGCGCGGCGTGCACGCGCAGCATGGCCAGGCAGAAGGCGGCTACGCCTGGGTGATCGACTGGCACGAAGGCCGTGCCGAAGTCGCGGACGGCACCAACCACTGCTACGGCCTGGCCTTCGTGCTGCTGGCCCATGCCCATGCCGCCGAGGCCGGCGTGGCGGGCGCGCGCGAAGGCATCGCCGAGACCTTCGAGCTGATGGAGCGGCGCTTCTGGCAGCCCGCCCACGCGCTGTATGCCGACGAGGCCACGCCCGACTGGCAGCTCAGGCCCTACCGCGGCCAGAACGCCAACATGCACAGCTGCGAGGCGATGCTGGCCGCGCACGCCGCCACCGGCGAGCAGCGCTACCTCGACCGCGCGCTGGCGCTGGCCCATGCGATCACCCGGCGCCAGGCGGCGCTGGCGGGCGGGCTGATCTGGGAGCACTACCACGCCGACTGGACGCCCGACTGGGACTACAACCGCCACGACAAGACCAACATCTTCCGCCCCTGGGGCTTCCAGACCGGCCACTTGACCGAGTGGGCCAAGCTGCTGCTGCAGCTGGAGCGGCGGCTGGGCGCGACGGCTCCGCCGTGGCTGTTCGAGACCGCGCGCCACTTGTTCGACGCCGCCATGCGCCACGGCTGGGACGCGGCCCACGGCGGCCTGGTCTATGGCTTCGATCCCGATGGCCAGGTCTGCGACGGCGACAAGTACTTCTGGGTGCAGGCCGAGAGCCTGGCCGCAGCTGCCTGGCTGGCCGTGCGCAGCGGCGACGCGGCGTACTGGCAGTGGTACGAGCGGCTCTGGGCCTACGCCTGGCAGCACTTCGTCGACCACGAACACGGCGCCTGGTACCGCCTGCTGTCGCCGGCGAACGCCAAGCTCAGCGACGAGAAGAGCCCGGCCGGCAAGACCGACTACCACACGATGGGCGCCTGCCAGGACGTGCTGGCCGCGCTGGGCGTGAAGCCGCCGGCGCGATGAGCCGCGGCATCGTCGCGCTGCACGGCACGGCCAGCAGCCTCGTCGTCGAATGCGTGCCCGGCGGCGCGCCGCTGTGGCGCTACTGGGGCCCGCGGCTGCCGGACGACGGGCTGGCGCTGCACACGGTGGCCCAGGCGCGCTACGTGCCGCCGTCGTCGCTGGAAGCCGAGGTGCCGCCGACGCTGCTGCCGACCTTCGGCGTCGGCGGCTTCGGCCAGGCGGCGCTGCTGGCGCACCGCGACGGGCGGCAGTTCGCGCAGTGCTTCGACGCCTGCGCGCTGCGGCAAGAGCCCGGTGCGTTGCACTTCACGCTGCACGACCGCGTGGCGGCGCTGCAGGTCGAGTTGTCGCTGCAGCTGGACGCACACGACGTGCTGCGCATAGACACGCGGCTGGTCAACACTGGCGACTCGGCGTTGGCGCTGCAATGGCTGGCGTCGGCCACGCTGCCGCTGCCGGCGTCTGCGCGCAGCGTGCGTTCCGCGCATGGCCAGTGGTCGAACGAGTTCCGCTGGCACGACGACACGCTGGGCCCGTCGACCTGGCTGCGCGAGAACCACCGCGGCCGCACCGCGCACGACGGATTCCCCGGCGCGCTCGTGCTGGCCGAAGGCGCCGGCGCGCACAGCGGAACGGTGTGGGGCGCGCAGCTGGCGTGGTCGGGCAACAGCCGGCAGAGCATCGAAGCGCGCGACGATGGTGGCTGGCTGTGGCAGCTGGGCGAATGGCTGGCGCCGGGCGAGCTGAGCCTGGCGCCGGGCGCGGCCTTCCAGGCGCCGGAGCTCGTCGCCGCGTGCAGCACGCAGGGCACGAACGGCGTCATGCGCGCCTTCCACGCGGCCGCGCGCGCCACCGTGCGCTGGCCCGGCGCTGCAATGGCGCCGCGCCCGGTGCATCTGAACACCTGGGAGGCCGTCTACTTCGACCACGACGAGGCCGCGCTGCGCGAGCTGGCCGCCGCTGCGGCGGCCGTGGGCGTCGAGCGCTTCGTGCTCGACGACGGCTGGTTCCACCGCCGCCGCGACGACGCACGTGCGCTCGGCGACTGGTGGCCCGACGCCGCCAAGTACCCGCAGGGGCTGGCGCCGCTGGCCGCGCACGTGCAGTCGCTGGGTCTGCAGTTCGGCCTGTGGGTCGAACCCGAGATGGTCAGTCCCGACAGCGAGCTGCACCGCGCGCATCCCGACTGGGCGCTGCAGCTGGCCGGCCGGCCGCTGCTGACGGCGCGGCACCAGCTCGTGCTCGATCTCGCGCGGCAAGAGGTCTCCGAACACCTGTTCGGCCGCCTCGACGATTTGCTGTCGACGCTGCCCATCGCCTACCTGAAGTGGGACATGAACCGCGACCTGACCACCGCGGGCCACGACGGCCGCGCCGCGTACCACGGCCAGGTGCTCGCGCTGTATGCGCTGCTGGCGCGGCTGCGCGAACGGCACCCGGGCGTGGAGATCGAGAGCTGCGCGTCCGGCGGCGCGCGCATCGACCTCGGCATGCTGCCGCACGTGCAGCGCTTCTGGACCAGCGACAACAACGACGCCCGCTCGCGCGTGGCCATCCAGCGCGGCGCGCTGCAGTTCATGCCGCCGGAACTGCTGGGTGCGCACGTCGGCGCCGAGCGTTCGCACACCACCGGCCGCAGCCAGGCGCTGGCCTTCCGCGCCGCCGTGGTGCTGCCCTTGCACCTGGGCGTGGAGGCCGACGTGCGGCGGCTCGACGACGCGGCGCGCGCCGAGCTGTCGCGCTGGATCGCGCTGTACAAGCAGCTGCGAGGCCGCCTGCACGGCGCCCCGGTGTGGCTGGGCGAGGCCGGCGACGGCATCGTCTGGCAGGCCCACGGCGATGCTGAATCGGCGCTGCTCTTCGTCTACCGGATCGAGCCGACGGCGCAGCGCTTCAGCCCCGCGCTGCGCATGCCCTGGGTCGACGCGCAGCAGCGCTACCGGCTGCGCCGGCTGTGCGGCGCCGCGCAAGGCGCGATGCCCGGCTGGGGCCGCTCGCCGCTGCACGACGCGCTGGATGGCGAAGGTGCCGTGGTGCCCGGCGCCTGGCTGCGCGAGGCCGGCTTCGAACTGCCGCGGCTGACCGGCGAGTCGGCTCTGGTGCTCGATGTGAGCCGTCTATGAACTCGAAAGATGGAGACGACGATGGGTCTTGAACGTCAACGCTGGAATGTCGGTCGCGCCGCAACGCTGGCCGCGCTGTTGCTGGCCACCGCCTGTGGCGGTGGCGCGGCGCCTTCGGCCACGGACGGCGCCAGCAGCAGCGGCGGCACCCCGCTGGCCTGGCGCGGCGTGAGCCTGGCCGGCGCCGAGTTCGGCGAAGCCGAGCTGCCGGGTACCTACGGCAAGCACTACATCTATCCGGACCCGTCCAGTGCGGCCTACTTCGCCGGCAAGGGCATGAACCTGGTGCGCCTGCCGTTCAGCTGGGAACGGCTGCAGCGCAGCCTGAACGGCGGCTTCGACAGCACCGAGCTGGCGCGGCTGAAGTCCTTCGTCGCCACGGTCACGGCGGCCGGCACGACGGTGCTGATCGACCCGCACAACTACGCGCGCTACAACGGCAAGCTGATCGGCAGCAGCGAGGTGCCGATCGGTGCATTCGCCGACTTCTGGTCGCGCCTGGCGGCTGAATTCAAAGGCCATGCGAAGGTGATGTTCGGGCTGATGAACGAGCCGCACGACATGGCCACCGAGACCTGGGTCACGGCCGCCAACGCCGCCATCGTGGCCATCCGCGCCACCGGGGCCACGAACACGATCGCCGTGCCCGGCAATGCCTGGAGCGGCGCCTTCTCCTGGAGCGACAGCTGGTACGGCACGCCGAACGCCACGGCCATGCTGAAGATCGCCGACAGCGGCAACAACGTCCTGATCGAAGTGCACCAGTACCTCGACGCCGACAGCTCCGGCTCGAAGCCGGTCTGCGTCAGCGCCACCATCGGCTCGCAGCGCCTGGCCGGCTTCACCCAGTGGCTGCGCACGAACCGCCGGCGCGGGCTGCTGGGCGAGGTCGGCGGCGCCGACAACAGCACCTGCAACCAGGCCGTGGCCGATGCGCTGAACCACCTGACGGCCAATGCCGATGTCTGGACGGGCTGGATCTGGTGGGCCGCAGGCCCGTGGTGGGGCGACTACTTCCTGTCCATCGAACCCGGCGCCGGCGGCATCGACAAGCCTCAGATGAGCGTGCTGGCGCCGTACTTGAAGTGAAACGCACCTGGGATCGGTTGTCGCTTGTCGGCCCTTTGAAGTCATTCACCGCAGAGGAGCGGAGGACGCGGAGTTTGCGCAGAGAAATTCAAGGTCTTCCTCTGCGTTCCCTCTGCGTTCTCCGCCCCTCTGCGGTGAAGGCTGTTCCGGCTGTTCCGACAGCAACGGGCCGCAAGCCGTTGTTCGCACACCGGCCATGCTGACGGCCTGCCGCAGGCTGTGCATCGGCGCGCTGGCGGCCCTGGCGCTGCCAGCCATGGCGCAGATGGCGTCGGACAAGGCCAAGTTCGTCGGCAACGTGATCGGCAGCGCCGTGCCCGACAGCTACAGCCGCTACTGGAACCAGGTGACGCCGGAAAACGCCAGCAAGTGGGGCGTGGTCGAAGGCACCCGCAACACGCTGGCGTGGGCCGGCGTGGACGCGGCCTACGATTTCGCACAGTCGAAGGGCTACCGCTTCAAGTTCCACACTTTCGTCTGGGGATCGCAGGCGCCGGCGTGGATCGGCAGCCTGTCGCCGGCGCAGCAGCGTGACGCGGTCGAGCAGTGGATGCGCGTGGCCTGCCAGCGCTACCCGAACATCTGGGCGGTCGATGTCGTCAACGAACCGCTGCACCAGCCGCCTGCGTTCAAGGACGCGCTGGGCGGCGACGGCAGCACCGGCTGGGACTGGGTCATCACGTCGTTCCGCCTGGCGCGGCAGCACTGCCCGAAAGCCCAGCTGCTGATCAACGAATACGGCACCGAAGGCAACCCGGCCGAACGCGAACGCCTGAAGGCGATCGTCATGCTGCTGAAGGACCGCGGCCTGATCGACGGCATCGGCTTGCAGGCGCACCACTTCACCCTGGACAAGCTGAGCCCTGCGCAACTCCAGGCCGCGCTCGATGACTACGCCACACTCGGCCTGGACCTCTACATCTCCGAACTCGACCTCACCGGCGGCGGCAGCGATAGCGGCCAGCAGGCCCGCTACGAAGCCCTGTTCCCGGTGCTGTGGAAGCACGCCAGCGTCAAGGGCATCACGCTGTGGGGTTATCTGAGCGGCCAGACCTGGGCCGACGGCACGGGGCTGCTCGGCGCCGGCGCCATCGAGCGCCCGGCGCTGACCTGGCTGAAGAACTACGTGCGTTCGAACTGAAGAACGGTCACGCCACGCGCTCGGCCGCGCCCGGCGGGCGCGAGCTCTGGCGCACGATCAGCTCCACCGCCTGCAGCGTGTCGCCGGGGCCGGTGTTGCCGTCCATCAGCGCCGTCACCGCCTCGCGGCCCAGCGCGTCCTTGTCGACGCTGACCGTCGACAGCGGCGGCTGGCTGCGCGACGCGGCGGCGATGTCGTCGTAGCCGACGAAGCGGATGTCTTCCGGCACGCGCACGCCGGCCTCGGTGCAGACTTCGATCGCGTTCAGCGCCGTCGAGTCGTTGTAGGCGAACACGGCATCCGGCGGCTCGGGCAGTTCGAGCAGGCGGCGCATCGCGTCGCGCCCGGCTTCGTCGTACGGCAGCGTCATGTCCATCGAGATTTCGAGATCGGGGTCGGCCAGGTGCCCGGCTTCGAACAGCGCGCGCCGGAAGCCCTTGGCCCGCAGCGCCACCGAGTGGTGAGACAGCGGCCCCATGATCATCGCCAGCCGCCGCGCCCCGCCTTCGATCAGGTGCCGCGTGGCCAGCCAGGCGCCGTGCAGGTTGTCGTCGTTGATGCAGTGCAGGCCGTTGTGGAAGTGGTCGGTCAGCACCAGCGGCAGCTCGCAGGCGCGGATCGCGGCCATCGTCTCGTTGTCGAAGAAGCCCATGCCGATCAGCGCATCGGCATCGTGGCGGCGCACCTGCGCGACGACGTCGTCGCCGGCGGCCACCGACATCAGGCTCAGCGACACGCCGGCCTCGCGGCACGCGGTTTCCGCGCCGTGCAGCACCACCGAGTAGAACTGGTTCGTCGCCAGCGAATTCAGCTGGCGGTTGTAGAGGAACAGGATGCGCCGCGGCTTGCCGGTGCGCAGCTTGCCCAGGTCGTAGCCGAGCGCCTGCGCCACACTCAGCACATCGGCACGGGTCTGCTCCGACAAACCGGGCTGGCCCTTCAGTGCCCGCGACACCGTGCCTATCGACACCTTGGCCGCCTGCGCCAGCTCGCGGATCGTCACGTTCTTGTCGCTCATCCCGAATGGCTGTCCTGTTTACGAAACGCGATTGTGAATCATGGGCCGCGCCTCGTGTCCCGGGTCATGGGCCTCGATACGCGGGTTCTCGCCTACCGGCTGGATCTTGACGGGCTCGCGTCGCGGCATCGACAATCGAAAGATGTTTACTAAACACAAAGTCTAGACGCCAATCGGTTGGTTGCCAACCCAGCCGCCGGCCATTCTGAATGAATCAACCCATGTCCAGCCCCTCCGATTTGTCTGAACTCGTCGCGCCACCGGCCGGCTCGCGCATGCGCGGCCGTGACTTCATCTTCGGCGCCGGCACCTCGTCGTACCAGATCGAAGGCGCGGCGCATGCCGACGGCCGCCTGCCGTCGATCTGGGACACCTTCTGCGCCACGCCCGGCAAGGTGCTGCGCGGCGAGAACGGCGACATCGCCTGCGACCATTACAAGCGCTGGGCCGAGGACGCCGACCTGCTGGCCGCGCTGGGCGTCGACGCCTATCGCTTCTCGATTGCCTGGCCGCGCGTGATGGGCGCCGACGGCCGGCCCAACCCGCGCGGCATCGACTTCTACAAGCGCCTGGCCGATGGCCTGGCCGAGCGCGGCATCCGCGCCTTCGTGACGCTGTACCACTGGGACCTGCCGCAGCACCTGGAAGACCGCGGCGGCTGGCTGAACCGCGAGACGGCCTATCGCTTCGCCGACTATGCCGACCTGATGAGCCGCGCACTGGCCGGCCGCGTCGACGCCTGGGCCACGCACAACGAGCCCTGGTGCGCGGCCTACCTCGGCTACGGCAACGGCCACCACGCGCCGGGCCACAGCAACACGCGCTGGGGCACGCAGGCCATGCACCACCTGCTGCTCGGGCACGGCCTGGCCTTGCCGGCGCTGCGCGCCAACGACCCGAAAGCGCAGGCCGGCATCGTGGCCAACGTCGGCCCGGGCTACCCGGAGACCGACGCCGACCGCCACGCCGCGCAGCAGTACGACGCCTACCAGAACGCCTGGGTGCTGGACCCGCTGCTGACCGGCACCTACCCGGAAGCGCTGTGGCGCCTGTGGCCCGGCTGCGAACCGCTGGTGCTGCCGGGCGACATGGACATCATCGGCCGCCCCATCGACTACCTCGGGCTGAATTTCTACAGCCGTGCCGTGCTGCGCGCCAAGGGCGAACACGACTTCGACTGGGTGCGCCAGCCGCAGGCCGAGCACACGACGATGGACTGGGAGGTCTACCCGCAAGGCCTGCAAGACATCCTCGAAGCCTTTCAGCGCCGCTACCCGAAGCTGCCGCCGATCTACATCACCGAAAACGGCATGTCCAGCGCCGACGCGGTCAGTGACGGCGCGGTCGACGACGTGCAGCGCCAGTCCTACCTGAAGCACCACTTCGCCGCCTGCTCGCGTGCCATGGACAACGGCGTGGACGTGCGCGGCTACTTCATCTGGTCGCTGCTGGACAACTTCGAGTGGGCCTGGGGCTACGAGCGCCGCTTCGGCATCGTGCATGTGGATTTCGACACGCAGCGGCGCACGCCCAAGCGCAGCGCGCTCGCGTACGCGGCCTTCCTGCGCGAGCGCGCGGTGGCATGAAGCGAAGCCGCGTCTTTCGCGCCGCGATGGCCGGCACGCTGGCGGCCGGCGTGGCCGGCACGGCGGCAGCCGACTGCGGCCCCGGCGTGCTGGGCACGTCGCGCACCTTGACGCTCGAGCGCGCGGATGCCGCCTACGGTCGCGCCCAGTATGCGGCGCTGCCGCTGGCGCCCGGCGAGGTCGTGATCACCTTCGACGACGGCCCGCAGCCCGGCGCCACGGCACTGGTGCTGCAGGCACTGGAGCGGCAATGCGTGCGGGCCAGCTTCTTCATGACCGGCGAGTCGCTCGTGCGCGCGCCGGAGCTGGGCGCGCAGGTGCGCGCCAAGGGCCACACGGTGGGCCTGCACGGCTTCGGCCATCCGCACTTCGCGAGCCTGCCCGCAGCCGAACAGCTGGCCGACCTGAAGGCCGCGCAAGAAGCCCACGAGCGCGTCTTCGGCGTTGCGGCCGCGGCCTACCGGTTTCCGTTCCTCGAAGAGACCGCCGTGCTCAGGGCCGCGCTGAAGGCGCAGCGCATCACCGTGATGTCGGTCGATGTCGGCATCGACGACTGGCTGCCCGAGCAGACGCCGCAGCTGCTGACCGATCGGCTGCTGCAGCGCCTGCAAGCGACCGGTGGCGGCATCATCCTGCTGCACGACGCGCAGCCGCAGACCGCGGCCGCGCTGCCGCTGATGCTGCTGGCGCTGAAGGACAAGGGATACCGGGTCGTGCACCTGGAATGGACCCGGTGACGCCGCTCACACCTTGTCAGGCCTTCAGCCGCTCGTTCTGCGGGAACATGGCGCGCCGCGCCTCGTCGTCCATGTCGGTCTTGAAGGCGTGCCGGTCCTTCAGCGCTGCGGCCCGCTGGGCGGCCGGGCGCTCGTTGATGGCGTCGAACAGGCGCTTCACCTGCGGCAGCTGCTCCCAGGCTTCGGCACCCAGCGTGAAGGGCACTGCGCGGGCCCAGCCCCAGACGGCCATGTCCAGCAGCGTGTAGCGCTCGCCCAGCATCCACGGCCGGCCGGCCAGGTGCGCGTCGAGGATCTTCCAGTGCCGCCAGGCTTCGAAGTCGTAGCGGTTCTGCGCATACGGGATCGGCTCGGGCGCATAGTGCTTGAAATGCACGCACTGGCCGCTGAAGGGCCCGATGCCCGAGGCCACGAACATCAGCCATGAAAGCATCGCGCCGCGGTCTTGCGGCGCCGGCAGGAACTGGCCGGTCTTCTCGGCCAGGTAGAGCAGGATCGCGTTGCTGTCGAAGACGGTGCTTGCGCCGTCGACGATCACCGGCACCTTGGCGTTCGGGTTCAGCGCGGTGAACGCGGGCGCGTGCTGCTCGCCCTTGCGCGTCTCGACCGGGATGGCCTCGTACGGCAGGCCGGACTCTTCCAGGAACAGCGCGACCTTCATCGGGTTGGGCGCGAGCGAATAGTAGAACTTCAGCATGGCGTGGCCTGGCGGGTGGTGGGGACGACGGGCATTGTGGCCTCGTGCGCCAACGCGGCCCGGTGCCGCTGCGGAGTAGCCTGTCGCGATGGACTCCCTGATCGCCGCCGCCGCGCGCGCCCTCGTCGCCGGCGACGCGCTGGGCGCGCTCAAGCGTGTCGCGTTGCGCGACGACCCGCCGGCGCTGGCCTTGCGCGGCATCGCCATGGCCCAGCTCGGCGAGCACCGGCGCGCCCGCGATCTGCTCCGGCTGGCCGCCCGCGGCTTCGGCGCCCACGAAGCGCTGGCCCGCGCCCGCTGCGTCGTCGCCGAAGCCGAGGTCGCGCTGGCCATGCGCGACCTCGGCGGATCGCCGCGCCCGCTGGCGGCCGCGGCGGCCACGCTCGAAGCGCGTGCCGACCGCGCCAACGCGCTACAGGCCCGCCTGATCGCCGTGCGCCGGCTGCTGCTGCTGGGCCGTCTCGACGAGGCCGGGTCCGCGCTGGCCGGCCTGGCCGATTCCGCCGACTCCGATACGGGCGGCCTGCCGCCTTCGCTGCTGGCGGTGGCCGAGCTGGCCCGCGCCGAGCTGGCGCTGCGCTCGCTGCGTACCGCGCCGGCGCAGGCAGCACTCGACCGTGCGCAGGCGGCGGCCGAACGCGCGCGCGTGCCGGCGCTGCAGGCCGAGGTGACCGAGGCCCGCGCGGTGCTCGAACGTCCCGCCGCCCGGCGCCTGCAGGCCGGCCACGAGCAGCTGCTGCGCCTGGGCGAGGTCGAAGCGCTGCTGGGCTCGGGCGCGCTGGTGGTCGACGCCTGCCGTCGCGGGCTGCAGGCCGGTGCCGGCTGGCAGCCGCTGGCGCGGCGGCCGGTACTGTTCGCGCTGGCGCGCGCGCTTGCCGAAGCCTGGCCCGGCGACGTCGACCGCAACGCGCTGATCGCGCGCGCCTTCAGCACGCGCCGCCCGGACGAGACGCACCGGGCGCGCCTGCGCGTCGAGATTGGCCGCTTGCGCGCGCTCGCCGCGCCGCTGCTGCGCATCGAGGCCACGGCACGCGGCTTCGCCATCGCGCCGCGCGGCGAGCACGGCGTCGTCGTGCTGCTGCCGCCGATCGAAGGCGATGGGGCGTCGCTGCTGGCGCTGCTGGCCGATGGCGCGGCCTGGTCGACCTCGGCGCTGGCCTTGGCGCTGGGGACCAGCCAGCGCACGGTCCAGCGCGCACTGGTCGAGCTGGAAAGCGCGGGGCACGTGCGCGCCGTCGGACGGGCGCGTGCGCAGCGCTGGCTGTCGCCGCCCTTGACGGGGCTGGCCGGATTCACGACGAACTTGTTGCTCCCTGCCGCGCTGCCGCTCACGTAGATTGGCTCTCGCGGTGCCGCATCGAAGCGCCGACAGGAAGCCAGCCATGACTCAAAGCAGCACAGCCCAGACGACACCCCAGGCCGCGCCGCGCGCGGCCGAGATCGTGCGTGAATACGGCCCCTTCGCCGGCGCCGAGCAGATCCACGGCATCACCCACGACGGCCACGCCGTCTGGGCCGCCACCGGCGCCCGGCTGGTCGCCTTCGATCCCGACAGCGGCCAGCCGACGCGCACGCTGGATTGCGCCAGCGACGCCGGCACCGCGTTCGACGGCACGCACCTGTACCAGATCGCCGAGGCGCGCATCGACAAGATCGATCCGGCCAGCGGCGCCGTCGTGGCGTCGATCGCGGCGCCCGGCCACGGCCGCGACTCGGGCCTGGCCTGGGCCGATGGCAGCCTGTGGGTCGGGCAGTACCTCGACCGCAAGATCCACCGGATCGACCCCGACAGCGGCGCCATCCTGCGCACCATCGAGTCCAACCGTTTCGTCACCGGCGTGACCTGGGTCGACGGCGAGCTCTGGCACGGCACCTGGGAAGGCGATGAAAGCGAACTGCGCCACATCGACGCACACAGCGGCGCCGTGCTCGAGCGGCTGCAGATGCCACCGGGCACCGGCGTCAGCGGGCTCGAGTCCGACGGTGCCGATCGCTTCTATTGCGGCGGCGGACCGAGCGGCAAGGTGCGCGCCGTGCGGCGCCCGAAGGCGGCCTGAAGAACTGGGCGCCCTTGGCGACGTCTTGCGGCGTCTTGTTTTCTCGGGGTGTTCAGCCCCACCGCAGCCTGCTATGTTCGGCCACCTTCGGGGGGCGCGATGAGCCGCAAGGCGGTGGTCTTCTTCAGTCATTCGTCTGACGACAACCCGCGCGCGCAGGCGCTGTGCGCGGCGATCGAGGCCACGGGCCAGGTGCGCACCACCATCGACCTGCGCGATCTGCGCCAGGCCAAGCCCTGGGCCGAGCAGCTCGACCGCTGGATGGCGCGCTGCGACGCCGGCTTCCTGATGCTGACGCCGGCGGTGATGGCGCGCCCGGGCTGGGTGCTGCGCGAAGCCACCACCTTGCGCGCGCGCCAGGTCTATGCCGGCGCGCGCTTTCCGCTGTTCGTGCTGGTGGAGCCGGCGGCGCGTGCGCATCCCGACTGGGCGCGGCTGTTCGAGCCGCTCGGCCTGCTGGAGCTGCAAGCCACCGCCGGCGCTTCGAGCGACGCCGCGATCGCCGCCGCCGTCGTGCAGGCCTGCGAAGAGGCGGCGGCACTGGAGGCCGACGACTACCTGTCGCGCCTGCGCGACCAGCTCGCCTCGGCGCTGGCACCCTTCGCCGCCGACCTGCCTTTCGCCAACGGCCTGCTGAACAAGCTGGCGGTGGCCGACGAGCACTGGCATGCCATCGTCGGCGGCGACACCGTGCTCGCCGACACGCTGGCGCAGCGCCTGTGCGAAGCGCACGCCAGCGGCGCCATCGGCGAATACGCCGGGCTGGACGCGCTGATGCAGGCCTTCCGGCGCAAACGCGGCGTCGAAGAACGCTGCCAGGTGCTGCTGGCGCTGCGCCCGTACTGGGTGAACCTGGGCGCGGCGATGAAGCTCGCCGCGGTGATGCGCAACGCGCCGGGGCAGCGGCTGTGCGTGCTGGCCACGTCCTTGCCGGCCGATGCGCCCGAGCTGCACATCGACCGCTTCCTCGGCCCGTACAACGCCTTGCCGACGGTGCTGCACGCGGTGGCCGGCAACGAGTCGGCGAGCGACCTGCTGGCGCAGACCTTCGCGGCCTGGAACGAGCGCTTCCCGGGCCTGCCGGTCAGCCAGGCGGCGCAGTTGAATGCGCGGCTGGCCAAGTCGGCGGTGCCGGTGGTGGTGATCCTGCCGCCGCTGGCGGTGGCGCAGCCGGCACGCGACCTTGCCGCTGCGGTGCCGCTGGCCACCTTCGTGGTGCCGGTGCTGCCCGACGGGGCCGACCTGCAAAGCGCCGACTGGGCCGGCATCACCGTGCTCGAACCCAGCCGCGACGCCGAGCAGGAAGACACCTTCCAGCAGCACTACTACTTCGCCCAGACCTTTGCCGAACAACGATAGGAAGCCACCCATGGACTTCACGCCCAGCCACTTCGACCCGGGGCCGTACGACCCCATCACGGGCACCGTCGCGCGCAGCTTCGCGCCGGCCGGCGGCAAGCCGTCGCTGTACGTCTACGACCGTGCGCTGGTGCTGGCGATCAACGTCGCATTGGCGGCGCGGCGGCCGCTGCTGCTGGCCGGCGAACCCGGCTCGGGCAAGACCACGCTGGCGCGCAACATCGCGCTGGTGCTGGGCTGGAGCTACTACGAGACCACGATCACCTCGCGCACGCAGAGCGCCGACCTGCTGTGGGAGTTCGACGCGCTGGCGCGGCTGAACGCCGCCAACACGCGCGACGGCAAAGACCTGCTCGACGACGGCTTCTACGTCCAGCCGGGCCCGCTGTGGTGGGCGCTGGCGCCCGACTCGGCGGCGCGCCGCGGGCTGGCCGCCGGCACGCCGGGGCTGGCCGATCACGGGCTGCAGGATCCCGGCGTGCCGCAGGGCGGCACGGACGCGGTGCTGCTGGTCGACGAACTGGACAAGGCCGAACCCGAGGTGCCGAACGACCTGCTGGAGGTCGTCGACGCACGCAGCTTCCGCATCAAGACCGAAGCCGTCGAGGCCAGCCGCGACCAGGTGCTGATGCTGTTCTCGACCAACGGCGAGCGCGACTTTCCCGGCGCCTTCGAACGCCGCTGCGTCGTCTACCGTTTCCCCGACGAGCGGCCGGCGGCCTGGTACGTGCAGGTTGCGCAGCGTTGGCTGCCGGACACGCCGGCAGCCGTGGCCGCCGACGTGGCCCAGCGCCTGGTCGAATGCCGCAGCGACGCCCGCGCCGCCAGCCAGCGCATGCCCGGCACCGCCGAATACCTGGACGCGCTGCGCGCCATGCAGCTGCTGAAGATCGGCTACGTGGCAGGGCAGCCGCTGGCCGAGCAGAGCCCGGCCTGGCGCGAGCTGGAAGCGCTGGTCTTCCGCAAGGCCACCTCGGCCGCCGGCGCATGAGCCGCCGGGCCGCTCCCAAGGCGAATACCGCAGTGCGCAGCACGAAGGTTGCCTGATGACCCACTCGCAGCGGCCGCGGCCGGCCTGGACCGGATCGGCCCCGCTGACGTGGGTGGGCGACTTCGTGCGCGCCCAGCACGACCTGGCACTTGACCGCGAGGCCGCCTTCGCCGTCTTGCGCATGCTCGGCTTCGACGCCCGCCTGCCGGCGCCGGAGCCGCAGCCGGCAATGCCGGACGACGGGCCGGCACCGGCGCCGCCGCTGTCGCCGCCGATGCCGGACGACTTGCAAAAGCGCGTGCAAAAGGTGCTGGACGAAAGCCAGCAGCCGCTGACGCCGCACGCCAGCCGCGTCTACAGCGAGTGCGTCGACATCGACGCCGTGGCGCCGGCCGCGCCGCCGTGGCTGGGCGGGCAGGCGGCGCTGGACATGTCGCCACAACCGCCGCGGGCGCCGGCGCCGCTGTTCGACCCGGTGCGCCGGCGCTCGATCCTGGTCGAGCTGCTGGCCCGGCGCGTCGACGACGGTGCGCCCGACGTGCCGGCCATCGTGCGCAGCCTGTCGCAGGGCCGGGCGCTGCACCGGCTGCCGCGGCGGCCGCGGCGCACGCTGGCCTTCGGCGTCGAGCTGCTGCTGGACGGTGCCGACGCGATGCAGCCGTTTCGTGCCGACGGTCTGCAGCTGGCCGAAGCGCTGCGCCAGCTGCTGCCGGAAGGTCGCCTGCAGCTGACACATGTGCGCGGCGCGCCGCCGGCTGCAGACGGGCCGACGGCGCTGCCGCGCTCCACCGTGCTGGCCGTCACCGACTTCGGCGCCGGCTTTCGCCACCTCGGGCCGCGGCCGGCCGCGGCGGCGGCCTGGCTGCAGCACGCGCAGCGGCTGGCCGCCGCCGACCGCCGCCTGCGTGCGCTGGTGCCGCTGCCGCCGGCGCGCTGGCCGGCGCCGCTGGCCCGCCGCATCCCGATGCTGCACTGGGCCGAAAGCAGCACATTGGGCGACGCGCGGCGGGCGCGCCAGCCGCGCGCGGTGGCCGCAGCGCCCGGCGCGGCGCAGCGCCGGGAACAAGCCGCGCTCGACCTGGCCACCGTGCTGAGCCCGGCCCTGCGCATCGACGCTGCGCTGCTGCGCAGCGCCCGCCGCACGCTGCTGCCGACGCTGGGCCCCGAGGCCGAGGCCGACCTGTGGTTCGGCCCCTGGGTGTCGACCCGCGGGCCGGCCGGCATCACGCTCGGGCGCCCGGCGCAGGAGGCGCTGGCGCGGCGCCTGGCCGGCGGCGAACCGGTGGCGCAGCAACGCGCGCACGCCGTGCTCGACCGCTGGCAGCATGCCCGGCCCGAAAGCCTGCGCATCGAAGAAGAACTGCGGCGCGGCACGCTGGACGATGGCGCCATCGAACGCGTGCTGCGCCCGGCGTTCAAGGCACTGGCCGATGGCGGCGACGCCGCGCGCACCGTCGCCGCGTGGGTGCCGCAAGCCTGGCAGCGGCTGCCCGCGGCGGTGCGCAGCACGGCGCCGGCGCAGCAGCTGGCGCTGGCGGCGTCGGTGCACCTGGGCGCCGGCGGCTGGCTGCGCGGCGCCGGCGACGCCGCGCCGCCGGCGGGACTGGGCTGGCTGCTGCCCGACGGCGCGCAGGCGCTGGCCGATTGGGCCGTCGAGCTGCGCGAATACGACGGCGGCGAAGTCGTCGTGCGTTTCACGCGCGACACGCCGCTGAGCCACGCCGTGCACCGCGTCCAGCTGCCGGCTGCGGAGCCGGTGTGGCTGGGCGCGCTGGTGCAGGGCGCTTCGCCGCCGGCGCTGCGCTGGCAGGCGCTGCAGCCGGGCAGCGAACTGGCCTACGACGCGTTCACGGCGTCCGAAGTGCCGGAAGTGCGCCTGCGCACGCTGCACGGGCGCCAGTTCGTGATACGGCCGCAGCCGGGGCCACTGGCGGCCATCCTGCATGCGCAGGGCCGATGGCTCGGCGTCGCGTTGAGCGACGACCTGGCGTTGATGGTGGCGGCCCGGTCCAGCCCCGACGACATGCCGGGCGGCCTGCTGCAAGGCATCCGCGACGGCCGCGACGCGCGCCTGCCCACCGGCCGGCTGGCCCACAACCTGGTTTCGCCGGGCAACATCGGCGGCATCGAGAGCACGCTGTGGATCGTGCTGTTTCCGCCCGGCTCGCTGCGCGCGGTCGACGGGCAGGCGGTACACCGGGCCGGGCAGCCGGCCGGCGAACTGCGCGCCGTGCTGGCCGGCAGCGGCGTTCACGTCGAGGCGCCGGGCAGCGCCGCCGAGCCAGGGCTGCTGCACATCGAGATCCACGAAGCGGCGCCCGACGACTGGGCGCTGGTGCTGCCGGGCCGCGCGGCCATCAGCACGGGCAGCACGAGCAGCAGCATCAGCAAGAGCGCCAGCAAGGGCCGCAGCGAGCCGATACCGGTGCGCGCGGTGCTGCACCTGTTGCGCGACCAGGCCGTGGCCTTGCGGCGGCGCCATTGGGTGTGCCGGCTGTCGGCCGCACCGGACGCCGCGAAGTTCGCCACCGAGCTGCGCCGGTATCTCGGCGAGCGCCTGCCCGAATGGCGCATCACGGGTGGCTTCGGCCGCGATGCGCCGACGCCGCGCGAGCAAGTGGCGGCGCTGCGTCCGGACGTGCTGGTCATCATCGGCCCGCACCTGCCCGATGCCGAAACGCAGGCGCTCATCGCAACCGGGCTGCCGGTGCTGTGGGCACCGATGGGGCCGGACGGTGCGGCCCGGCTGCAGGCCTGGCCGGCGCCGCTGCGCGACACGATGAAACGCTGGCAGTGGCTGAAGACCGCGCAGCAGGAACGCGTCGACGCCGGCATGGTCGCCGAAGAGATCGCCGGCTGGTCGCCGCCCGAGCCAACAGCACGGCCAGCGCCGCCGGCGGCCAGCGCCGCGCCGGTCGCCGAGGAGGCCAAGCCCGGCTTCTGGTCGTCGCTGACGCGGCGTGCCCGGCGTTCCATCGTCGAGCTGATGGAAGACAAGCTCGACACGGGGCTGCACCGGGTGGAACTCGAAGGCGCGTACCGGCACCAGCCTTTCGACCGCTTCAAGGACCGCCGTAACGAGCCGGTGCTGCTGCTACTGCACGGCGATGCAGCCAACGGCCAGGCGACGTTCGGCGCCCTGTGGGAAGCCCCTGCGGCGGCCGAGCTGGCGCGGCTGCGCGCGCACTACGGCTTCGCGCTGGTGTTCGAGTACCGCTCGCTGTCGCGCAGCCTGGTCGACAACGCCATCGAACTGGCGGCCGCGTTGCCGGCAGAGACGCCGCTGCATGTGCTGGGCCACTCGGCCGGCGGCGTGCTCGGCGAGCTGCTGCTGGCACCCGACCCTTCGCTGCCGCGCCACCGCCAGCCGCGGGTCGAACACCTGGTGCGCGTGGCCTCGCCGCTGCGCGGCATGGACTCGTTGTCGAAGGGTCTGGCGCGCGTGTCCGGCCTCGGCGGCATCCTCGGCGCGCTGCTGCCGCTGCTGCCGGTGCAGATGCTGGCCGACCAGCTGCAGCAGCTGTACAAGGATCCGGCGTCGAGCCCGGGGCTGGCCGACGTAATGCCGGGCAGTGCCGTGCTCGAGGGGCTGAACGGCGCGGCGCCAGTAGACTCCCGCCTGACCCTGGTGGCCGGCGAAACGAGCGGCGGCACGCTGTCGAGCGCCGTGCGCCGGCTCGGCATGTCGCTCTTCAGCCCCGGCGCGACGCGCAGCGACCTGGTGGTGGACCTGGCCGAGAACTTCGGCGGCCTGCCGCGCATGCAAGGCCTGGACTACTTCATCAACGCGGGCTCCGATGTGACGCATTTCAACTTCTTCAAGAACGCCGAGACACGCCAGCTCATCGTCGATGCGCTGCTCGGCCAGGCTTCGGGCCGGATGCGGCACGCGGCCTCGTACGACGAGGCGCTGCGCACGCTGGGGCTGGCGGCGGCCAACGAGCGGGTGGCGTCGTGACGGCGCTGCGCTTCGGCATCCTCGGCTGCGCCAACATCGCCAAGCCGTTCGTGCGCGACGTGGCGGCCAGCCCGGCGGTGCGCGTCGTCGCGGCCGCCAGCCGCAACGCCGACACGGCAGCGGCCTTCGCCGCGGCGCATGGCATCGCGCGCCACCACGGCAGCTACGAAGCGCTGCTGGCCGATGCCGAGGTCGACGCCATCTACCTGCCGCTGCCGAACAGCCTGCATGCCGAGTGGGCGATCAAGGCCGCCGAAAGCGGCAAGCACGTGCTGTGCGAAAAGCCGCTGGCGCTGGACGCCGGCCAGGCGCGGGCCATGTTCGACGCCGCGCAGCGCCACGGCGTGATGCTGCTCGAAGCCTTCCCGTACTACTTCCAGCCGCAGACCGGCGACATGCTGGCGCTGCTGCACGGCGGCGTCATCGGCAGCGTGCGCTCGGTGCAGGCGTGCTTCGGCTTCACCTTGTCGAACCCGCAGGGCAACATCCGCATGAATCGCGAGCTCGGCGGCGGTGCGCTGCTGGATGCGGGCAGCTATGCATTGAGCCTGATCCGCCTGGCCATGGGCTGCGCGCCGCAGCGCGTGCAGGCCGACGCCCACTGGGCCGAGTCGGGCGTGGACATCAGCCTGGCCGGCACGCTGTACTACGCCGACGGCCGCCGCGCGCAGCTGACCTGCGCCATGGACACGGCCGTGCACCGCCGCGCCATCATCGTCGGCACCCAGGGCGTCATCGAAACCGAGTACCTGAACCACACCAGCACGCAGGCCGGCGGCGACGCGCGGGGCTACCGGCCCAGCCAGCTGCGCGTGCGCCGCGGCATTGGCCAGCCCTTCGAAGACATCCGTTCGGGCGTCGGCAGCGGCTTCCAGTTTGCCGCCGAAGCCTTTGCCAAGGTCGTGGCCGAGCAGGACTTCGCGGCCATCGGGCGCGCCGCGGCGGCCAGCCTGGACAACGCCGCCACGCTGGAGGCGCTGGCGCTGAGCGCGCGGCTTAAGCAGGCGGTCGAGCTGAGCTAGCTAGCGCCTCACCACTGGTTGCGCAGTTCGCGCAGCTTGACGAACACGGTCTTCGCGTCGGGCCGCTCCGGCAGCTCGGGGAAGTCTTCGCGCAGCTTCTCGATCACGCTCGGGCTCGTCAGGCGCAGGAAGGTGTTGATCTGCTTCTCCTGCTGCAGCGTCGTCACCACCGACGTAGCCGGGTCGTGCGCGGTCACGTCCGGCAGCAGCGCCTGGGCCGCGGCGTTGTCGGGTTCGCGCGCCAGCGTGAAGCGCAGGTTGTTCTCGATGTAGTCGTGCCCGGGGTAGATGCGCGTCGACTCCGGCAGCTTGGCGAGCTGACCCTCGAAGGTCATGTACAGCTCGTTCGCGTCGCCGCCGTTGTGGCAGTTGCCGGCGCCAGCGTTGAACAAGGTGTCGCCGGAGAACAGCGCCGGCTGCTCGCCATGCGAGCGCAGGCAGATGTGGCACATCGTGTGCCCCGGCGTGTCCATGCATTCGAGTTCGATGTGCTTGCCGACCTTCACGACGTCGCCGGCCTTCAAGCCCCGGTCGACGCCGGCGATGCGCCCGCCGGCCCGGTCGTGGGCCAGCAGCTTGGCGCCGGTGGCGGCGACCATCGCTGCGTTGCCGCCGGTGTGGTCGCGGTGCTCGTGGGTGTTGAGGATCTGCGTGATCTGCCAGCCCCTGGCCGCGGCGGTCGCGAGACACTTCGTGTGGTCCAGCGGGTCGATGGCCAGCGCCTCGCCCGACTCGGGGCAGGCGATCAGGTAGTTGAAGTTGCGGTAGGCGTTGCCGGTCCAGATGCGCTCGACGATCATGCGTTGCTCCTCGCGGGACGTGTGGCGAGCACTGTATCGCCTGCCCATCGTCCCGGCACCAGCCAGTGCAGCCAGCCCAGCGGCTGGTGCGTGCGCGCGATGCCGAAGATGCCCACGAACACCACCACAGCGGCGGCGAAGCAGATCGCACGCACGCGCGGGCTGCGGCCGCGCTTCAAGGCGAAGCTGCCGAGCACGACGTAGACCACCAGCAGCGCGAGCTTGACCGCCAGCCAGTGATTCGCGAACACGGCGGCCGGCAGCATCGCCAGCAGCATCAGCGCGGCCGTCAGCAACACCGTGTCGATGCTATAGCTGAGCAGACGCAACGGCAGCGCCATCGGCCAGCGCGCGCCAGCCAGCACGCCGGCGCCGCGCAGTGCGAACAGCGTGCCGCTGATCAGCACGGCGCCGATGTGCACGGCGCGCACCTGCGGGTAGAACTCGATCATCGGCTCAGTGTCTCATCTCGGTTCGCGACCCGCGACGCAGGAACAGCCGGAACAGCCTTCACCGCAGAGGTGCGGAGAGCGCAGAGGAAACGCCGAGGAAGACCTTGAAGTTCTCTGCGGAAACTCCGCGCCCTCCGCACCTCTGCGGTGAATGACTTCACACGGCCTCCGGCGCAGGCAACAGGCGTTTCACGTCAGGCCGGCTTGATGGCCACATCTCCGATCGGGACCACCTCGCGCCGCGGTGCGACCCACAGGCGGAACACGAAGGCGGCGATCAGCAGCGCGCCGATGCTGAACACCGTGTCGCCGGGCACGCGCATCCAGACCAGCAGGTGGATGATCGGCTTGCCCATGAACTCGGCCGAGCGTGCGTACCAGTAGCCGTTCTCCAGCGCCGCCTGCAATTGCAGCACGCCCATCGGCAGCAAGGTCAGCACGCCCATCAACGCCAGGCCGATGTTCAGCGCCCAGAACGAGCCGGCCAGCAGGGTGTTGTTCCACTGCACCTCGGGCTTGAGCGCGCGCAGGCAGAACAGCATCAGGCCCAGGCCGAGCATGCCGTAGACGCCGAACAGGGCCGTGTGCCCATGCAGCGCCGTCAGGTTCAGACCTTGCATGTAGTACAGCGCCAGCGGCGTGTTGATGAGAAAGCCGAACAGGCCCGCGCCGACCAGGTTCCAGAAGCTGACTGCCAGGAAGAACACGATGGGCCAGCGGTAGCGCTGCATCCACGGCGCGGCCTGGCCGTGGCGCCAGGTCTCGTAGGCCTCCAGGCCGATCAGCGCCAGCGGCACCACTTCCAGCGCCGAGATGCTGGCGCCGAGCGCGACCACCGCGGTGGTGGTGCCGGCGAAGTACAGGTGGTGGAAGGTGCCGAGAATGCCGCCGGCCATGAACACGATGGTCGCGAACAGCACGTTGATCGTGGCCGTGCTGCCGCGCACCAGGCCGAGCTTGACGAACAGGAAGCTGATCACGGCCACGGCGAAGACTTCGAAGAAGCCCTCGACCCACAGGTGCACGACCCACCAGCGCCAGTATTCGACCATCGACAGGTGCGTGTGCTCGCTCCACATCAGCCCGGCGCCGAACAGCAGCCCGATGGCGACGGTGGACAGGAACAGCAGGCCGACGATCGACGAGGTCTCGTCGCGCCGCGTCAGCGCCGGCCACAGCGCACGGCCGACCAGCACCAGCCACAGCAGCAGGCCGATGAACAGGAACCACTGCCAGAAGCGGCCGATGTCGGTGTATTCCCAGCCCTGGTGGCCGAACCAGAAGTTGTGCGCCAGGCCGAGCTTCTGCATCACCGCGAACCACTGCCCGGCGAAGGCGCCGACGACGATGACGAGCAGGCAGACGAACAAGGCGTTGACGCCCAGTCGCTGGAACTTCGGTTCGTGGCCGGAGATTGCCGGCCCGATGTACAAGCCCGTCGCCAGCCACGCGACGGCGATCCACAGCACCGCCAGCTGCGTGTGCCAGCTGCGCGTCAGCGAGTAGGGCAGCCAGTCGGCGAGCGCGAAGCCGTAGGCGTTCTGGCCCTCGACCTGGTAGTGCGCGGTCGTCGCGCCCAGCAGGATCTGCACCAGGAACAGCGCCAACACGAGCCAGAAGTACTTGGCCGTGGCCTTCATCGACGGCGTCGGCACCAGCCCGCGCAAGGGGTCTTGCAGCGGTGGCGCCAGCGCCTCGGCCTTGTCCTTGTGGTGCCAGACCGCGTTGTGCCAGGCCAGCAGGCCGATACCGCCGATCATGAACAGCACGCTGAACACCGTCCAGATGAAGGCCGACGAGGTCGGCGTGTTGCCCACCAGCGGCTCGTAGGGCCAGTTCTGCGTGTAGCTCATGGCCTCGTCGGGCCGTTGCGTCACGGTGGCCCAGCTGGCCCAGAAGAAGAACGCGCCGAGCGCGCGGCGGTGCGCCGCGTCGGGCACGGTGTTCTCGCGCATCGCATAGCCTTCGCGCAGCGCATGCGTGGCCGGGTCGTCGGAGAACAGGCTCGTGTAGTGCGCGGCGACCTGGGCGATGGCCGATGCACGCTCGGCCGGGATGACGATGCGGCCTGTGGCGGCATCGAAGGTGTTGCGCCGGATCAGCGGGCGCAACTCGGCCTGGATGCGTGCCTGCTCGCCGATGCCGAGCGTGGCGTAGGCGACGCCGTTCTTCGACCGCGCATAGAGGTCGAACCAGGCCAGCGCCTCGCGGTGCAGCCAGTCGGCCGACCAGTCCGGCGCCACCAGCGCGCCGTGGCCCCAGATCGAGCCCAGCTGCTGGCCGCCGATGCTTTGCCACACCTGGCGGCCGAGTTCGATGTCAGCGCGCGTGTAGACGGTGTCGCCGCGCTCGGTGACCACGGCCTCGGGCATCGGTGGCGCCTGGCGGTGGATCTCGCGGCCCATCCACAACAGCACACCGAAGCCGACGACGAGCAAGGTGCACAGGCTGAGCCAGAGTTTGCGGGTGGTGGACATGGTTCTTCCCCTGCTGCGCGGCACCGCAGCCCAGTGCCAGCGGCTGGCCAGCCTGACAGCCCCGGCGCTGCGCGACCGTGCGCCAGCGCACACAGCCGACTTCCCGGCGATGCAGCGATACTGCGCGGCGCACGCCTCTGAAGGACCGAACATGCCGCACCTGGTGATCCTGTACACGCCGAACCTGGACCGCGAGACGGATCTGTCGGTGCTGTGTCGCCGCCTGGCCGACACGATGCTGGCGGCGCGCGACGACGCCGGCAAGCCGGTCTTCCCGCCCGGCGGTGTGCGCGTGCTGGCCTACCCGGCGGCGCACAGTGCGGTCGCCGACGGCCAGCGCGACTACGCCTTCGTCTACCTGAACCTGCGCATGGCGATCGGGCGCAGCGCGGTGGTGAAGCACCAGGTCGGCGACGCGCTGACGGCGACGGCGCGCGAGCACTTCGCGCCGTTGCTCGAGAAGCGCCTTCTCGGCATGACGCTGCAGGTCGACGAAGGCAGCGAGGTCTTCGACGCCAAGCACAGCACCATCCACCCGCTGTTCAACGCGGGCTAAAAGCGAAGGCCTTTCAGCCGACGACGAGCCGTGCCGTCGGCAGGGCGGACGGCAGCACGCGCCCCACGACTGCGGCGTGTTCGAAGCCATGGCGCTGGAACACCGCCAGCACGGCGTCGACCGCGCTCGCGTCGCAGGCCACGAGCAGGCCGCCGCTGGTTTGCGGGTCGGTCAGCAGCGCACGGTCTTCGGCCGCGAAGCCTTCGGGCAAGGCCACGTCGGCGCCGTAGCCGGCCCAGTTGCGCCCCGATGCGCCGGTGACGAAGCCTGCAGCAGCCAGCGCGCGGACGCCGGGCAGTTGCGGCACGGCAGGCCAGTCGATCTGGATGTCGCAGCGCGCGCCGCGGGCCATCTCCAGCGCATGGCCGGCCAGGCCGAAGCCGGTGACGTCGGTCAGCGCGTGCACGCCGGGCAGCGCGGCCAGGTCCGGCCCGGGCGTGTTCAGCTGCGTCGTCGTGGCGATCATCTGCGCATAGCCTTGCGCGTCGAGCTGTTCTTTCTTCAGCGCCGCCGACATGACGCCGACGCCGATCGGCTTGCCGAGCACCAGCACGTCGCCCACGCGCGCATCGGCGTTGCGCTTGACGCGCTGCGGGTGCACCAGGCCGAGCGCGACCAGGCCGTAGATCGCCTCCACCGAATCGATGGTGTGGCCGCCGGCGATCGGGATGCCCGCGGCGCGGCACACCGACGCGCCGCCTTCGAGCACGCGCGCGATCGTCGCCGTCGACAGCACGTTGATCGGCATGCCGACCAGCGCCAGCGCCAGGATCGGCCGCCCGCCCATCGCGTAGACATCGCTGATCGCGTTCGTCGCGGCGATGCGGCCGAAGTCGAACGGGTCGTCGACGATGGGCATGAAGAAGTCGGTGGTGGCGATCAGCGCCTGCTCGTCGTTGAGTTGGTAGACGGCGGCGTCGTCGGCGGTCTCGATGCCGACGAGCAACTCCTTGGGCACCGGCAGCATCGCCGTGCCTTTGAGGATTTCGCTCAGCACGCCGGGCGCGATCTTGCAGCCGCAGCCGCCGCCGTGCGACAGCGAGGTCAGCCGCGGTTCGGCGGCTCTTTCGGGGGCGTTCATGGTCCGGTCTCCATCGGCTGCGGCCAAGCATAGCCGCCGCACGCCGATATCATCCGCCGTTTGCTGTCGGGGAGACACCGTGATGAAACCGTTCCGCCGCGCGCTGCTGGCTTTTGCGCTGGCCGCCCTGGGTGCCGCCGTGCAGGCCCAGACCGTGTTCCGCATCACCGCCATTCCCGACGAGTCGCCTACCGAACTGGCACGCAAGGCCGCGCCGCTGGTGAAGTATCTCGAAGCCAAGCTCGGCATGAAGGTCGAGTACACGCCGGTCACCGACTACGCCGCCGCGGTCGAGACGCTGGTCAACAAGAAGATCGACATGGCCTGGTTCGGCGGCTTCACCTTCGTGCAGGCCAGCGTGCGTTCGGGCGGCAAGATGATCCCGCTGGTGCAGCGCGAAGAAGACGAGAGGTTCCGCTCGGTCTTCGTCACCGCCGACCCGGCGATCAAGGCGCTGGCCGACCTGAAGGGCAAGGACTTCAGCTTCGGCTCGCAAAGCTCGACCAGCGGCCACCTGATGCCGCGCAGCTTCCTGCTCGCCGCCGGTCTGAACCCGGACAAGGACTTCAAGCGCGTGGCCTACAGCGGCGCGCACGACGCCACGGTGGCCGCGGTCGCCGCCGGCAAGGTGCAGGCCGGCGCGCTGAACATCTCGGTGTGGGAGAAGCTGGTCGCCGAGAAGAAGGTCGACACGAGCAAGGTCTTCGTCTTCTACACCACGCCGCCGTACTACGACTACAACTGGACCGTGCATGCCGACATGCCTGCGGCCCTGCGCGAAAAGCTCAGCAGCGCGCTGCTGGCGCTGAGCCGCGACACGGCCGAAGGCAAGGAAGTGCTGGAGCTGCAGCGCGCGACGCGCTTCATCCCGAGCAAGCCGGACAACTACAAGGGTATCGAGGCGGCGGCGCACAACGCGGGGCTGCTGTAGGCCGGCCGTGCGGCTGGACCTGGCCGATGTCGGCGCGCAGCATCCGGCGGCGCGCGCCGCGGCGGCGCCGGCACTCGACCGGCTGACGTTGCAGGTCGAGGCCGGCGAACGGCTGGCCGTCATCGGCCCCTCGGGTGCCGGCAAGACGACGCTGCTGCAGGTGATGGCCTGCGCCTTGCCGCCGCGGCATGGCAGTCTGCGACTCGACGGCACAGACCCGTGGCAGCTGCCGCGTCGCGCGTTGCAAACGCTGCGCGGCCGGCTCTTCCTGGCGCCGCAGACGCCGCCGCTGCCGCCACGCCAGCGTGTCGTCACCGCAGTTCTCGCCGGCCGGCTGCCGGCGATGAGCCTGGCGGCCAGCCTGGCGTCGCTGTTCCACCCGCGCGACCTGCCGGCGGCCACCGCCGCACTGCAGCGCTTCGACCTGGCGGACAAGCTCTTCGAACGCGTCGACCGCCTGTCCGGCGGCGAGCGCCAGCGCATCGGCCTGGCGCGCGCGCTGCTGGCGCCGGCGCGGCTGTGGCTGGTCGACGAGCCCTTGTCGGCGCTGGACCCGACGCGCGCGGCGCAGGCGCTGGCGACGCTGCTCGGCGAAGCCCGCGAGCGCGGCGTCACGCTGGTGGCGACGCTGCACCAGGTGGAGATGGCGCTGAAGCACTTCCCGCGCATCGTCGGCCTGCGCGACGGCGTGCTGGCCTTCGACCTGCCGGCCGCGCAGGTCACGCGTGAACGGCTGGCGGCGCTGTACGCGCAGCACGAGCATGAGCTTCTAGGCCCGCCGCCGGTGATCGACGAAGCCGCGGCCCCGGCGCCGAGCACCGCGATGGTCTGCCGCTGATGGACCGGCTGCGCGACCCGGCCTGGGCCGGCCGCGTCTTCTGGACCGGCGCGGCGCTGGTGCTGCTGTGGCCGCTGGGTGTGGCCACCGAGTTCCGCCCCTGGCAGCTGTTCATGCCCGACACGCTGAAGGTCACGTCGCGCTTCCTCGGCAGCTTCTTCCCGCCGGCGCTGAGCGCCGAGTTTCTGGCGCTGGTGGCGCGCGGCGCCTGGCGCACCGTGGCCATTGCGACCGCCGGTGTCACGCTGGCGCTGCTGATCGCCGTGCCGGCGACGCTGCTGTCGGCGCGCGTGCTGTCGATATCGGCCTTGTCCGGGCGCATGGCGCGCGGGCCGTTCTGGCTGCGCCAGGCCGTGCGCTGGATGCTGATCGTCTTGCGCAGCATCCCCGAGCTGGTCTGGGCGCTGGTGTTCGTGCGGGTCGTCGGCCTCGGCCCCACCGCCGGCGTGCTGGCCATCGCGCTGACCTACGGCGGCATGCTCGGCAAGGTCTATGGCGAGATCCTGGACAGCGGCGAGACGCATGCCACCGAGACGCTGCTGCGCAACGGCGCCGGCCGGCTGCAGACCCTGGCCTACGCGCTGCTGCCGCAGAACGCGGCCGAGCTGACGTCGTACACCGTGTACCGCTGGGAATGCGCGATCCGCTCGTCGGTGGTGCTGGGCTTCGTCGGCGCCGGCGGGCTGGGCCAGGAGCTGGACAGCTCGATGAAGATGTTCAACGGCAGCGAGGTGGCGACGATGCTGTTCGTCTTCTTCGGCCTGGTGGCGGCGGCCGATGGCATCAGCGGGTGGCTGCGCCGCCGGCTGGGGTGACGGTGCAATGAGAGCTTTCGGCGTCGGACTGGCGCTGCTGGTGCTGGCCAGCTTTGCGTCGCTGGACCTGCAATGGGCGCAGTTCTTTTCCATCGACGCACTGCGCAGCATGGGCCGCTTCATGGCCGAGTTCTTCCCGCCCGACCTGAGCCCGGCCTTCGTGCAGAAGGTGGCTCTGGGTACGCTGGAGACGCTGGCGATGTCGCTGCTCGGCACCGCGCTGGCGGCGGTGGCCGGCCTGCTGCTGGCGCTGCCCACGCGCGGGCGTGCGCCGATGCGGCTGCTGATGAACGCGCTGCGCTCGATTCCGGAACTGGTGTGGGCGACCTTGCTGCTGATCTCCGCCGGCCTCGGACCCTTTGCCGGCACGCTGGCCTTGGCCTTCCACACCACCGGCGTGCTCGGCCGGCTGTTCGCGGAAACGATCGAGAACGCGCCGCCGGGCCCGGCCTTCGCGCTGCGCGCCCAGGGCGTCGGCGGCACGCAGGTCTTCTTCTACGCCACGCTGCCGCAGGTGCTGCCGCAGCTGATGAGCTATGCGCTGTACCGCTGGGAGAACAACATCCGCGCCGCCGCCGTGATGGGCGTGGTGGGCGCCGGCGGCCTGGGGCAGTTGCTGTACTTCCACATGGGGCTGTTCCACATGGGCAAGACGGCGACGGTGCTGGCGGCGATGCTGCTGCTGGTGGCCGCCGTCGACGCGGCCAGCTACGGCGCGCGGCGGTGGTTGACGCGATAGCGTGAAATCCTCGCGCGCACGGCTGCGCCCGGCACGCAAATCTTTGGTCCAATCTCGACCATGAAAATCCTGCTCACCGGCGCGGCCGGCTTCATCGGCAGCACGACCACGCTGCGCCTGCTGGCGCGCGGCGACGAAGTGGTCGGCCTGGACAACCTGAACGACTACTACGACGTTCGCCTGAAGCAGGACCGGCTGGCCCGGCTGACGCCGCACGAGCGCTTCCGCTTCGTGCACATGGACGTGGCCGATCGGCCCGGCACCGAGAAGCTGTTCGCCGACGAAGGCTTCGACCGCGTCATCCACCTCGCCGCGCAAGCCGGCGTGCGCTACTCGCTGAAGAACCCGCACGCCTACATCGACAGCAATGTCGTCGGCTTCATGAACATGCTCGAAGGCTGCCGCCACAGCGGCGTGCAGCACCTGGTCTACGCGTCCAGCTCCAGCGTCTACGGCGGCAATACGAAGATGCCGTTCTCCGAGCACGACAGCGTCGACCACCCGGTGAGCATGTACGCGGCCACGAAGAAGGCCAACGAGCTGATGGCGCACACCTACAGCCACCTGTTCGGCCTGCCGACCACGGGCTTGCGCTTCTTCACCGTCTACGGGCCCTGGGGCCGGCCGGACATGGCGCTGTTCCTGTTCACGAAGGCGATCCTCGAAGGCAAGGCCATCGACGTCTTCAACCACGGCAAGATGCAGCGCGACTTCACCTATGTCGACGACATCGTCGAAGGCGTGATCCGCGTGCTCGACCGCGTTGCCGCACCCGACCCCGCGTACCGGCCCGAGACGCCGGACCCCGGCACCAGCAACGCGCCGTACCGCGTGTTCAACATCGGCAACCACAACCCGGTGCCGCTGCTGGACTTCATCGGCTGCATCGAAGACGCGCTGGGCATGAAGGCCGAGAAGAACCTGCTGCCGCTGCAGGACGGCGACGTGCCGGCCACCTATGCCGACGTCGACGCGCTGAAGGCCTGGACCGGCTTCACGCCGGCCACCGACATCCGCACCGGCATCCAGCGCTTCGTCGCCTGGTACCGCGACTACTACCGCGTCTGACCTACCTCTGCTGGCGGTATTCGGCCAGCAGCGCCAGCAGGTGGCGCACCGGAATGGCGTAGGTGATGCCGGTGGGTTGGCTCAACGCCGACTCGCGGCTGCTCTTCACCAGCACCATGTTGACGATGCCGAGCACACGGCCGGTCTCGGCATCGAACAGCGGCCCACCGCTGTTGCCCGGGTAGGCGGTGGCGTCGAGCTGCAGCACCTCGAAGTTGCCTTCGCGCAGGCGCGAGATGGCGCGCGGGTCGAGCTGCTGCGCATTGGCCGCCGGCAGCGCGACGGTGGTGATCGACGCGACGATGCCGCGGTGCGTGACGGCGGCGAAGCCGAGCGCGCCGCCGATCGGAAAGCCCATCAGCGCGATGGCTTGGCCTTCGCGCGCGCTGTTCGCGTCGTCGAGCGCCAGCGCCGGCAGCGGCGGGCCGTCGATCTTCAGAAGCGCCAGGTCGTGCACGCGTTCGCTGGCGACGACGCGCGCCAGCCGCAGCTCGTTGCCTTCGCCGCGGCGCCCGGTGAGCACGGCCAGGCGCGGGCCGGCGTCGCTGCCATCGGCGCTGCTGTTGAGGTTGGTGGGCAGGACGTGGAAGTTCGTCGCCACCAGCGTGCCGTCGCCGACGACGAAGCCGCTGCCGCGAAAGCCGAAGCGCGGGCTGTCGGTGGCGCTGTAGCTGCCGACCGGCAGCACCGAAGGCCGCAGCGCGGCGATGACTTCGGGCAGGCCGGCCGCGGCAGGCCCGACGCAGGCGGCGCCCGCCAGCAGCAGGGCGCGCCGTGCGATCGTCACTGCACGGTCTTCAGCAGTTCGCTGACTTCGCCCTGGCCGCCGAACTTGTCGCCCAGCTTGGCCAGGTCCATCAGCTCGGCGCGGGCCTGGCTCTTGTCGCCGGCCTTGACGTAGTAGCGCGCCAGGCTCAGGCGCAGGCCTGCATCTTTCGGGTCTTGCTGCACGGCGCGTTTCTGCGTTTCGATCGCGCGCGGCAGCTGGTTGTCGGCCGCCAGCGCGGTGGCCAGCGTGTCGAGCAGCTGCGCGCTGTCGGGCAACAAACGGCTGGCCTTGTCGGCCAGCGGCACCGCGCCGGCCTTGCCTTGCTTGACCATCAGCCAGGCGATGTTGTTCAGCGCCAGTGCATTGTTCGGCTGCAGCTCGACGACGGCGCGGTAGTGGTTCTCGGCGACGGCAAACTCGTTGCGCGCCAGCGCCAGGTCTCCGAGGTAGTAGCGGAAGCCGGGATCCTTGGGCTGCTCGCGCTGCCAGTCGGCGGCCAGGCGCTCGGCCTCGGCGGCCTGGCCGCCGGCGAGCAGCACCGAGTGCAGCTTGATCACGGTGCCCGTGGAGCGGCTGCGCTGCAGCGCCGCGCGCAGCGCCGCGGTTGCGGCCGGCCAGTTCTTGCGGCCGGCTTCGATCTCGCCTTCGAAGGCGAAGCCGGCGCCGTCCTTCGGGTCTTTCTTCTGCAGCTCGCGCGCCATCTTCAGCGCGTCGTCGGGGCGCTTGTCGGCCAGCGCCAGCACGATCAGGCCGCGCTCGGCAGCGAGCAGCTTTGGGTTGAGTTCGAGCGCGCGCTTGAGGCTGCGCCGGGCGTTGTCGGTGTCCTTCGTGGCAGCGTAGGCGTCGGCCAGGCGCAGCTGGAAGGTGGTGTTGGCCGGCTGCAGGCTGACCAGCCGCTTGAAGGTCGACACCGCCTGCTGGCCGTCGCCGGCGGCCAGCTGGGCGCGGCCGAGCGCATCGGTGATGTCGATGTTGTTCGGCAGCGCGGCGGCCGCGTCCTGCGCCGCCACCAGCGCGGCCTTGCTGTCGCCGCCGCGCAGCAGGTGGTTCACCAGCAGCAGCCGCGGCGTCGGCTCGCTGGGGCTGGCGCGCACGGCTTCGCCGACCAGCCGCGTGACCTCGGCCGTGGGCGCATTCGTGCGCGCCGCCAGTTCGGCCAGCGCCAGCAGCGCGCGGTGGTTCTTCGGGTTCGCCTTCAGCAGGTCTTCGAAGCGCTTCTTCGCCGCGTCGGGCTTGTTCGCGGCCAGCTCGATGGCGGCCAGGCTGGCGACGGCCGGGAAGTAGTTCGGGTCCTTGGTCAGCGCCGCTTCGAACGCGGCGATGGCGCCGGGCTGATCCTTCTTCAGCGCCAGGATGCGCCCGCGCAGCAGCTCGGGCAGCGGTGCGTCGGGCAGCTTCTTGCGCAGCGCATCGGCCGCCTTCAGCGCGCCGGCGACGTCGTTCTGGCGCAGCCGGCCGCTGATCAGCGCCAGGTCGGGGCGCGGGCTCTTGTCGTCGGCGGCGATGACCTCGAGGTCGTGCAAGGCGCTGCCGGTGTCGCCGCCGCGCAGCATCTGCGCCATCGCCACCGAGGTGCGCACGCGCGAGTCTTGCGGCGCGGCCTTGGCGGCGCGCTGGAAGGCTTCATCGGAACGTTTGGCGTCGCCGGCCTGCAGGTAGGCCTCGCCGGCCAGCGCCAGGCTGATGCCGTCGGCCTGCGGCTGCTCGATCACCGGCTGCAGCAGCTCGATGGCGCGCGTGGGCTGCCCGGCGCGCAGGTGGGTTTGCGCGAGCAGGTGGCGCGACAGCAGACGCCCCGGTGCGAGCTTCAGCGCGCGGCTCAGGAAGGCCTCGGCCTGGGCGTCGGACTTGAGCCGGAACTCGGCCGCGCCGGCCAGTTCAAGTGCGGCCACGTTGTCGGGCATGAACTTCAGCAGCCGCGCGGTGATGTCGCGCGTGGCCTTGTAGTCCTTGTTCTGGAACGCGGCGCGGGCCTCGAGGAACAGCGTGTCGGGGTGGTTCGGCGCGACCTTCTTCAGCTCGGCCAGCTCGGCCTTGGCTTCATCGGCCTTGCTCTGCTCGACCAGGATGCCGATGATCGCCGCGCGCGCCGACACCGCCTGCGGCGTCGTGGCCACGACCTGGCGGAACGCGGCCAGCGCCGCGTCGGGGTTCTTGCGGCCCTGCCAGAGCAGGTCGCCCTTCAGCGTGCCGGCGCGCACGTCGCCCGGCGCCTTGGCCAGCACCTCGTCGAGCAGAAACAGGGCGCCGTCCAGATCCTTGTCGCTGGCCTTCAGCTGGGCCTGCAGGATGATCGCCGGCGTGTAGCCGGGCTGCGCCTGCAGCGCGCGGTTGGAGTATTCGCGCGCCTTGACCTTGTCGCCTTGCATCGCGAAGGCCGCGGCGACGCTGGTGGCGAGGTCGGCCGAGGCCTTGCCGTCGCGCAGCTCGGTACCGGCGTACTGGCCGCTGACCTTGGCGTGCTCGCCGACGAGCAGCATCGTGCGGGCCAGCTCGGGCAGAACGCGTTCGTCGGCGATGTTCAGTTCCTGCGCCTTGCGCAATTCCACCAGCGCCGCCGCCGGGTCGCCGCTTTCGCGCAGCGACGTGCCCAGCAGGAAGCGCGCCTCGCCGGACTGCGGGTTCTTCTGCAGCACGCTCTTGAGCTGGATCACCGCCGCGCGGTTGTCGTTCTTGTCGAGGTAGGTCTTGGCCGACGCGATGAGCTTTTCTTCGGATTCGCCGCCGCAGGCGGGGAGCAGCAGCAACGAAAGGGCCGTGACGCCGGCGAGGAGGAGCTTGTCTCGGTTCATGTTCTTCGCAATCCCGCGGTCAAAGCGTCTTCAGCAGCTTGGCCACATCGCCCTGGAACGGCAGCTTCGGCCCGAGCGCAGCGAGCTTGTCGAGTTCGGTGCGCGCCAGCGCCTTGTCCCCGGCCTGCAGCGCGATCCTGGCCAGATCCAGCCGCAGCGACATGTCGCCCGGCGCGATCTCCACGGCCTTCTTCTGCAGCTCCAGCGCTTTCGGCAACTGCTTGTCGGCCGCCAGCGCCATGGCCAGCGTGTCCATCACCGCCGGCCGGTTCGGCAGCAGTTCCAGCGCCTTCTGCGCATGCGCTACCGCGCCGGGCTTGCCGCGCATCGTCAGCACCCAGGCGAGGTTGTTCAGCGCCAGCGCGTGGTTGGGCTGCTGCGACAGCACATGCGTCAGCTGCGTTTCAGCGCGTTCGAGTTCGCCGCGCAGGATGGCGACGGTGGCTGCGTAGTATTCGAACCCGAGGTCGCTCGGGTGGTCCTTGATCCACGACGCGGCGAAACGATCGGCCTCGTCCGGCCGCGGCCGCGTCATCAGGGCCTTGTGCAGTTCGATCGCGATGTCGGACTTGTCGGTGGCGCGCTGCACGCCATTGCGATAGGCCTCGATGGCTGCGTCGACGGCATTCGTGCGGCGCCGGATCGCCCCTTCGAGCAGATAGCCCATCGACGAGGTCGGCGCACGCTGCTGCATGCCGCGCGCCATCTCGAGCGCGTCTTTCGGCTTGCCGTCGGCGATCAGGATGTCCATGATGCGCGTCTGCGCCGCTTCGAGGCCGGGCTCGATCTCGAGCGCACGCCGCAGGCTGGCGACGGCGCCGTCGCGGTTGCCGGTGGACTTCAGCAGGTCGGCCAGACGCATGTGGGCGCGTGCCGACTTGGTTTCGAGGCTGGCCAGCTTGCGGAAGCTGCTGACGGCCTGTTGCGTGTCGCCGGCGCGCATCTGCGCCACGCCCAGCAGGTCCAGCACGTCGGCGTCGTTCGGCAGCGCGGCATTCGCCTCCTGGGCCACCGCCAGCGCCGCCTTGAACTGCTTCTTGCCGAGCAGGAACTGGATCAGCTGCAAGCGAGGCCCCGCCTCGCCAGGTGCGGCCTTGATGCCATCGGCCAGCGTCTCCCGCACCGTGTCCGGCGTTGCGCCTTCGCGCGCCTGCAGGCTGGCCAGGGCCATGCGCGCGAAGTGGTTGCGCGGGTCGGCGGCAACGGCGGCTTCGAGCCGCTTGCGCGCCTGTTCGGGTTTGCCTTCCAGCTGATCCAGTGCGGCCAGGTTCGAGGTTGCCGCGAACAAAGATGGCTGCAGCACGAGCGCCTGCTCGAAGGCCGCCCGCGCCGCGGCGTAGTCCTTGCGCGCAGTCTGCACGCGGCCGCGCAGGTCGAATACCGTGGCGCTGTTCGGCTGCTTCTTCGACAACCCGTCCACCGCACGCAGTGCGGCGTCGTATTCCTTGCGCTTGAGGCGCGCGCTGATCAGCGCCATGTCGGTGAAAGTGTCCGGGCCTTCCGCCGAGATCGCTTCCATCTGCGTGAACGCGCCGTCCGAATCGCCGCGAGACAGCTTCATCAGCGCCAGCGCAGTGCGCACATGGGTGTCGCTGGGGCTGATCTTGGCGGCTTGCACGAACAGCGGCTCGGCGGCTCGCGCGTCACCCAGCTGCAACTGCGCTTCGCCGGCCAGCGCCAGGGCCTCGGCATCGTTCGAGTTGGCGCCGATGATCGGCTCGATGATGCGCAAGGCTTTCACCGGCTGGCCGAGCAGCAGGTAGATGCGGGCCAGATTGCGCCTTGCCAGCGGCAGCTCGGGGTTGATCTGCAGCGCCTTCGAAAAGTAGGTTTCCGCAACCACCAGGGCGCCGGACTGGCCTTCGATGGCGCCGGCCAGTTGCAGCACGCCGACGTTGTCGGGCGCGACGCGCAGCACCTGCTGCGTCAGTTCGCGCGCCTTCGTGAGGTTCTTGTCGAAGAGCGCGATCTGGGCGTCGACGAACAGCGTTTGCGGGTGCTTGGGCAGCACGGCGCGCAACTGGTCGGCCTGCGCCTTGGCGCCGGGAATGTCGCCGCTGCGCAGGCGCATGCCGATCAGGGCCAGATGCGCCGGCACGAACGCGCGCTCGACGGCCAGCGCGCGCCCATAGGCTTCTTCGCCCGCCTTCGGGTCGCTCTTCCCGTGGGTGAGGACTTCGCCCTTGAAATACCAGGCCTCGTAGTTCGCGGGCTCGCGGGCCAGCACCTGTTCGATCGTCTGCAGCGCCTCGTCGAACTTGTTCTGGCTGGTCTTGAGGCGGGCCTGGAAGAGCAGCGCTGGCGCGTAGTCGGGCACCGACTTCACCGCGGCGTCGATCGCGGCCTGCGCTTTGGCGGTTTCGCCCAGCAGCGCCCACGCGCTGGCCACCGACGATTTGAGCGATGCGTTGGCGGCCTTGTCGCCGAGGGTGACTTCGCCGTACAGCGTGGCCAGCTTCTTGGCGCCGCCGCTGAGCAGCAGCGCGCGTGCCAGCGGCGGCAGCACCTTGGCATCGTCGTAGTGCTGGTCCAGCGTTCTCGACAGCTCGAGCGCGGCACCCGCCGGATCGCCCGCGTCGAGCAAGGCCTGGCCCAGCAGGAAGCGCGCCTCGGCCGACTGCGGGTCGGCTTGCAGCGCGGCCTTGAACTGGATCAGCGCGTTGCGCGGCTCCTTCTTCGCCAGGTAGGCCTTGCCGGATTCGATCAGCGACTTCGGCGTGTCGTTGTTGCAGCCGGCCAGCGCCAGCACGCAGGCCAGCACCAACGCGGCGCAGCGGCCGGGGCTCCGGCGGGCATCGATTTGCATGCTGCGATTCGACGGGTCTGCGCCCGGCAGCGCAATCCCGAGATTCATCGGATAGCCAGCCGGCGCATCAGGTCGTACAGCGTCGGCCGGCTGACGCCGAGGATCTCGGAAGCCTTCACGATGTTTTCGTTGGCGCGGGCCAGCGCCGTCAGGATGGCCTGGCGCTCGGCAGTCTCGCGCACGGTGCGCAGGTCGAGGTCTGAGCGTTCGGCCTGGCCGGCATCGGCCGGCGGCGCCAGGCCCAGGTCTTCGCAGGTCAGCCGTTCGCCGTCGGCCATGATCGTTGCCCGCTTCATCGCATTCAGCAGCTCGCGCACGTTGCCGGGCCAAGTATGCGATTCGATCGCACGGATCGCTTCCTCCGAGAAGGCGAGCCCGGTGCGCCGCTGCTCCTGGGCGAAGCGGCGCAGGAAGGCGTGGGCCAGCAGCACGGCGTCGCCGGCACGCTGGCGCAGCGGCGGGATCGTGACCACGATCTCGGCCAGCCGGTAGTACAGGTCTTCGCGGAAGCGGCCTTCGGCGATCAGGTTCTTCAGGTCCTGGTGCGTGGCACAGACCACGCGCACGTCGACCGGGATCTCGTTGCGGCCGCCCAGGCGTTCGATCGTGCGCTGCTCCAGGAAGCGCAGCAGCTTGGCCTGCAGCGAATGCGGCAGGTCGCCGATCTCGTCGAGCATCAGCGTGCCGTTGTGGGCGGTCTCGATCTTGCCGACGGTGGTCTTGCCGGCGCCGGTGAAGGCGCCCTTTTCATAGCCGAACAGCTCGCTTTCGAGCAGGTTCTCGGGAATCGCCGCGCAGTTGATGGCGACGAAGCGCCCGGTGCGCTTGCTGGCCACGTGCAGGCCTTGCGACAGCACTTCCTTGCCGGTGCCGCTTTCGCCGAGCAGCAGCACCGTCGCGTTGCTCGACGCGACGCGGTCGACCGTGCGCGCGATGCGCAGCATCTCGGGGTCGCGCGTGATCAGGCCGCCGAGTGCGTCGGACTGCTGCAGCGCCTGCAGGCGGCGGTTCTCGGCCTGCAGTTCGGCCAGCCGGTAGGCGCGTTCGATCGTCAGGCGCAGCACGTCGGGATCGAAAGGCTTGGCCAGGAAGTCGTAGGCGCCGATCGCCACGGCGCGCAAGGCATTCGCCTGCTCGTTCTGCCCGGTCAGCACGATGACCTTGACCATCGGGTCGATGTCGAGCATCTGGCCCAGCAGCTTGAAGCCTTCGGACACCGAATCGGGGTCGGGCGGCAGGCCGAGGTCCATCGTCACCACCGCCGGCTGATGGCGGCGGAACTGCAGCAGCGCGCTTTCGCGGTCGCTCGCGGTGACGGACTCGAAGCGGTCGAGCGACCACTTGATCTGCTTCTGCAATGCCAGATCGTCTTCGACGATCAGCAGCGGCGACGGCGTGGCGTCGCTCATCAGGCGTCCGCGCGCAGCAGGTCGGAGCCCTGCGGCAGCTCGAACAGCGGCAGCAGCACGGTCACCACCGTGCCCTGGCCGAGCTGACTGGCCGCGCTGATGCTGCCGCCGAGTTCGCGGATGTACTGGTGGCTCTCGTAGCTGCCGACACCCATGCCGCTGCGCTTGGTCGTGTTGAAGGGCTTGAAGAGCCTTGTCTGGACGAATTCTTCGGTCATTCCCGCTCCGGTATCGCCGACCTCGATCTTCACCTGCCCGCTGTAGCGCTCGGCTTGCAGCCAGACGCGCCCGTCCGGCGGCGTTGCGTCCAGCGCATTCTGGACCAGATGGCCCAGTACCCGTTCCAGCCGGTCGTCGTGCCCGCGCGTCGCCAGCCTTTCGAGCCGGTTGATGTCGAGACTGCGACCTTGCGCCGCCGCCATGGCTTCGAGCCGCGCCACGATGGGTGCCAGTTCGACGCCGCGGCTGCCGCCCGGCGGCGCAGCGCCCTCGCGCAACTGCAGCATCAAGCGGCGCATCTTCTCCAGTGAGCTCTCCACCGTCAACAGCATGTCTTGTTGAAATTCGCGGTTGTCGTGCAGACGTTCCGCGTTCTTCAACATCAATGACAGCTGGGTCACGATGTTCTTCAGATCGTGCACGACGAAGGCCGACATGCGGTTGAAGGCGTCGAACTTGCGCGCTTCGAGCAAGGCCTCGGTGGCGCGCATCTGCGCCAGGTAGCCGGCGGCCTGGCGGCTGGCCGTCTTCAGCAGGTCGAGCACCTCCCAGTCGATGTCGATCGACGTGCGCGGCCGCGCCAGCAGTGCGAAGCCGAGCAGTTCGTCGCCCACCAGCAGCGGCACGATCAACCAGGGGTTGGGTGCGCCGAGCAGCCAGGTCGGCAGCGCCAGCCCTTCGTAGCGGCGCGGCGACGAGCGGAACTCGTCGAGGTCGACGACCCAGGCCTTCTCGCGCAGGAAGGCGCAGAACGGCGAATCGGCCGGCTCCTCGACCGCGATGTGCGGCATGTTCCAGCGCGCCGTCTGCGCGAACGGGCTTTGCGCGTCGGCGCGTGTCCACAGCGTGCCGGCGGGGCATTCCACCATGTCGGCCAGGCCGCGGATGACGAGCAGGCCGACCTCGCTCGGCGAGCCTTGCGTCGACAGCATCGCGGTGAAGCGCAGCCATTCCTCGCGGTAGTCGAAGCGGTAGCTGAAGAAGTGCTTGCCGACGAAGACCTTCAGCTTGGCGCGCAGCGAGCCCGACAGCACCACCGCCACCAGCACGACGACGGCGCCGAAGACGATGTTCAGCTGCAGCGCGCGGCCCCAGTTGCCGCCGAAGTAGCGCACGTAGTAGCCGATGCTCGACATGAAGAGCAGGAACAGCCCGGCGAGCACCAGCGTCGCCGAATGGAAGGCCGCCGCGCGCGAGACCTGCATGCGCGCGATCCAGTCGCTGCGCCGCCGCGCCGCGACGAAGAGGAAGGGCACCGACAGCACGTGCACGGCGCCGCGCGCGCTCAGGGCGTCGGCGTCGAAGGCGCCGAACATCAGCGCCGTGGCGTAGACGTAGATGTCGAAGACGAAGACGCAGGCCAGCCCCAGGCACACCGGCTTGGCGTTCCAGCGCGAGTCGTCGCCGAGGTTGCGGAACAGCTGTTCGAGCAACAACATGCCGCCCACAGGCAGCACCAGCTGGCTGGCGATGACCAGCCGCGACGGCGGCGCATCGGCATGCCCGCTCAGCGCGACATACAGTTCGAGCGCCAGCGCCAGCCCGATGCACAGCGCCAGCGCCGTGCGCAAGCGCGTGATGGCGGCGTCGCGCCCGGGCGTGCGTGCCAGCCCGATCGACACCAGCAGGAAGGCGAACCACAGGCCGTAGCGCGCGATGTCGAGCAGCGCCGCGCCGACCGGCCACAGCAGCAGCCGCAACTGGACGCTGCAGGCCGAGAAGACGGCCCAGCCGGCGCTGGCCAGCAGTGCGGCGAAGAACAACGCCGAAGCCAAGCCGTTCTCGCGCTGGAGGCGGCCCGACCACGCCAGGTAGCCGGCAAAGACGAGATGCACGACCGCGGCGACGCCGTAGCCGGCCAAAGCCATGTCATCCACCCGGGCTCACAGTCGGCGCCAGCGGCGCAGGGAAGGCGCGGAATTCGCGGCAGAAGAACCGCCTGCGCAATCCCGTCTGGCCTTCAGCGAGCGCCCTTGCCGGTCAGCACGACGCCGACGGTTTCGAGCAGCACCACCAGGTCGAGGAACAGCGTATGGTTCTTCACGTAGTACAGGTCGTACTGTAGCTTTTCCTGCGAGTCTTCTACCGTCGAGCCGTAGTGGTAGCGCACCTGGGCCCAGCCGGTGACACCGGGCTTGACGCTGTGGCGCACGGCGTAGAACGGGATCTCCTGCGTCAGCTGTTCGACGAAGAACGGCCGTTCGGGGCGCGGCCCGACGAGGCTCATCTCGCCCTTGAGCACGTTGAACAGCTGCGGCAGTTCGTCGATGCGCAAGCGCCGGATGACGTTGCCGACGCGCGTGACGCGGCTGTCGTTGGTACTGGCCCAGCGCGGCTTGCCGTCTTTTTCGGCATCGGTCCGCATGCTGCGGAACTTGGTCACGAAGAAGGGTTTGCCGCCCTGGCCGACGCGTTCCTGGCGGTACAGCACCGGGCCCGGGCTTTCCAGCTTGATCAGCACGGCCGTGACCAGCATCACCGGCGCCGAGACGATGCTCAGCACGGTGGCCGACAGGATGTCGAACAGGCGCTTGAAGATCGTGCGCAGCACGCCCTGGTTGAAGCCGTCGCCGAAGATCAGCCAGCTGGCGCTGAGGTAGTCGATGCGGATCTGCCCGAGCGTTTTCTCGAAATGGCTGTTCAGGTCGTAGACCTTGATGCCCGACAGCTTGCAGTCCAGCAACTGGCGCAGCGGCATGCTGCCGGAGCGGCGCTCGGTGAGTGCGACGACGATCTCGTCGACGTTCAGTCGCGCGGCCGTTTCGGTGAGCGAGCCGTTCAGCGCCAGCAGTTCGTGTGCCGGTACCGTCGACGCGGTTTCGTTAGGCCCGTTCACGTAGCCGACGATGTGGGCGTTCGGGTCGGCGGCCTTCAGCGTCTTGCCGACGACCTGGGCCGCGGGCCCGGCGCCGAAAATGAGGATGCGCGTGCGGCCGCTGGGTACCGTCGCCCAATGCGACACATAGACGCGGCGCATGACGAGCGCCGACACGCCGGCCATCACCGAAAATTGCACGGCGCTGCGGCTGGCCAGGTCGGGCGGCAGCAGGCCGAAAATGGCGTAGGCCAGCGGCAGCGCGACCAGCAGCACGAGCAGGGCGCGCGCGCAGGCACGGCCGAGCGAACCCATCGGCGCGACTTCGTACAGCCCCGAGGCGCTGTTGATGACGAACAGGCAGGCGGCGAACGACATCACGTGCCGGCCCGCCAGCGGCATGGCCTGGTCGATGCTGCCGACCTGCAGCGCGATGGCGCCGATGGCGACCAGCAGCGCAAGCGCCAGATCGAACAGCATGCTGCGGAGAGCGGCGCGATGCACGTAGTGACTGAAGATGCGGATCATTGGAACTTCGGTGCGAGGAACACGAGGCGAGGAGGGGTGGCTACTTCGCGTCGCGTTGAAAGACTCCGGTGCCCATGCAAACCGAGTCCCTGGCGATTCCGGGCTCTTCGACCCCTGGTGTGAGGCAAATGTAAGGAGTCGTAGGCACCGCCCGCAACCCCCGCGTTGAGGGGGGCTGGCGCTGCAATCGCGGGGGTGGCAGTCATTGCAAAGGTGTCGATCTGTTCGTGTCGGCCGCGAGCATAAGGACTGTCGGCGGCTTGCGCCGACACGGGCCGGCGCGGGCAGCGACCTAGCGCCGAATCCTGCACACAGTTCGTTGCACTACCGGGGCGGCGGCTCGCTTGGCGGACTCGGTTCGGGCCGCCGCAACGCCTTGATCGTCAAATGGCGCGCCAGCAGCACCGGCGGCATGCGCAGCCAGTGGCCGCGCAGGTACAACGCGAACAGCGCCGCGCCGGTCAGCGGCAGTGCGGCGCTCGGGTGGGGCGAGCGCAGCGCGCGACGCCAGATGGCGTCCATGACAGCCGACAGACCCGGCGGCGGTCCCCAGTCCGCAGTCGCCGCCTCGACATGTGGCGGCACCGGCGTGCCGAGAATCTGCGCCGTGTAACGCAGCCCGTAGAAGAGCGGTCGGCGCAGATCGAGCTCAGCCGCACGCGGTGGCAGCTGTAACCAGAAATTGTCATTGCTGCCGAAGTGGCGCAGCAGCCGATCCAGGTCGGACAGGTCGCGCAGCGCGTGGCTCATGTCGTCGTTCATGAACAGGTGCGTCATGCTGTGCAGCAGCATGTCGGCCGGGCCGAGCACGTGGAAGCCGGGCGCGCCGGCCAGCGGCACCGCCGCTTCGAACAGCTTGCGCGGGTCGGGGTGCAGCCGTGCCGTCTCGGGCAGGATGGTGTGGTGCACGTCGATGGTGGTCTGCCGGTGCACATGCTGCATCGGCGGCAGCTCATGCATCCACTCGCGGTAGTAGCGCTGGTCGTAGGCGCTGTGGTGGGTGGTCATCCAGCCGGCCAGCGTCAGCATCGACTCGGCCTGCGCCAATGCCGCCTTGGGCACCAGGATGTCGATGTCGGAGAAGAGGCGGCCTTCGGCGGCCGGCAGACCGGCCATCACGTAGGCGGCACCTTTGAGCAGCACCACCGGCGCGCCCAGGTCGGCCAGCGCGCGCCGGATGAAACCGGTTTCGCGACGGATCTCCTCCTGTTGCGCGCGGTAGACGCGTTGCGCGGATTCGACGTGGCCGCCTACGGCGTCCGGCCAGGAGCAGCCGCTGGACGGCGACGCGATGCGGCCGAACAGGCCGGCGGCACGCGCTTGCTGGAACAGGCGCGACCAGCGTTCGAGCGGCCAGTCGCGAACGGCCGCGGGTGCCGAAAGCGCTGACGCGACGAGGTCTTCGGGCCCGCTCATCGCGGCCGGGCCGGTGCGGTCACGCGGTCGCGACGTCCTGCCCGTCGGCCAGCTGCGCAAACAGCGCCACCGCCTCGGGCACGCTGCTGTACTCGAACTTGAAGCATTCGCTGTTGTCGATCACCGAAGCGAGCAAGCGGAAACCTTCCGCACCGAAGACATCGTAGTTGAAGGCGTTTTCGACCAGGTGCATGAAGGCGCGCGCGCGCTCCAGCCGCTGTAGCCGGGCCGGCTGTTCGGGCAGGTACTTCGGCAGCACGACCCAGCCGGGCAGGGCCCGACAAGCCGCTTGCTGTACGGCACTAACGGGGGCTGGAAAGTGTGCAACCACTCCTTTACTCGTCTCCTCGACGCGGGAGCCGAACCGGACCTGCGGCGCAAAACGCCGGATGACGCCGATCGATTCGTTCTTCAGGCTTACCGGTCGCGGATTCGGCACGATGCTGCCGTCGCGCGGCGCGATCAGCGTCAGTTCGTCGGACAGCAGCCGCCAGCCGGAGAAGAGCAGCGCGGCGCAGAGCGTGCTCTTGCCCGAGCCTGAAGGCGCCGGCAGGATCAGCGCGCGGCCGCCGCGTTCAAGCACCGCCGCGTGCAGGATCAGATACTGGTGGCACATGCCGTAGACGCACCAGTTCAGGCCCCATTCGAGCAGCGGGAAGCCCTGGTCGCCAGGCAGCGGGTTGAAGGGTGCTTGTCCTTCGAACTCGAACACGACCTGCGGATCCCACCAGCGGCGCAGGCCCGCCGGGCGCCGAACGCCGACGTGAAAGTCGACGAATTCGTCTTCGCCCGCCAGCGCGTGATCGGCGTACAGCGTGGCGACAGCGGCATGCACGGCGGGCAACCGGCTCTGGATCCCGGCCACGAATGGCCCCATGTGCAGCCGCAGCCCCGAAGCGCTGCGCAATGCGGCGGCGCAAGCGTCGGCGCCGAGGCTGCCCAGCGCAGCGGTCATTCGACGCGGCGCAGCAGGCCGGCGAGCACGAGGGCGTCGACCAGCTCTTCAGGTGCGGCGAGCGCCGCCGCATCGGCGCCGCCCGGCCGGTCGGCGGCAGCGGCCAGGACGGCGGCCGCATCGGCGCTGACGAGGTGGGTGCTGGCCGTTGCGGCGGAGAAGACGACGCTCACGTCTTCTCCCCAATCCCTGATCAGCATTCCCGGCGCGGCGGCCACGCGGCGCGGGCTGTCTGCGATGCCGCCCAAGCCGTAGGCGTCAGATGGAGATCGGATACATCAGCACGCGCGCCCAAGACACCACCTGGCTCGAATCCCAGTTGATGCCCGACGCCGGCAGCTTGTACACGTTGCCGTTGGCCTTGTAGTTCTGCCAGATCGCCTGGAGATAGGACTGGCTCACGTTGCCGGGCACCGGCGCGTAGCCCTTCATCACGTTCAGGCACAACGAAATCAAGTGCTGCAGCACGCCGAGTTCACCGCTGGTGGTGATGCCGGACGAGTTGTTCTTCAGGACTTCCCACAGTTCCTTGCTGTTGTAGCTGGATGAGGTGGAACCCAGGCACGAACTCACTGTCGAGTTCAGGTACGACTGCCGGCACGGGTTTCCGGAATAGGGCAGGCACGAGTCGCTGTACCAATCCTCGCAGGTCCGTGTCGTGCACTTGACCGACGTCGTCGTCGGGTTGCGGCTCTTGAACGTCGCTACCGAAACAAAGGACGACGCGACGGTGCAGCTGGTGCCGGTCGCCGAAACAGGGCCGCTGGCCAGGGTCAGCAGGACGGGCGTGGCTGCCGCACCGGCGCGCAGCAGCGTGCGCCGGTCGAGCATCTTGAGCCCTGATGCCGCTTCCGGCGCGGCAGGGTCCGGGCGATTGCCAGGTTCCTGCGATTTCTTATCCATGCAAACTCTCCAAGCAAACGCGCGACTCGGTATCTGATTGTAGGAATGACCCGCTTCGCCGAGGGACCGAACAGTCCCCGCATTCCCGGGGGGACGGACGATCTGTGAACAAGGGCATGGTGTTTGCGATGTCGTGTCGGCCTGAACCAGGCAGACCGTGCACTTGTCCGCGGCGCGAATCCAATCAACCACGTCACCATATGAAGCACAACGCGTGCCGCGACAGAAAGCTGTTTGTATTCATAAGGTTGCACGTTGATAAGGCTCCCGGCGACACGGCGACGCGCATCACTGTAAGTTTTCTCGACGGGTGCTTCCTGCAGGGCCGGCGCCACACTTCGGTCGGCATTCATGCGGGCCAATGGCCGCCATCCGGTGGGCTAGGGGTGTCGGCGGCCTTGACAGTCTGGCTGGGATTTCATGGTTGGTTTTCGTAACGTATTGAATTTGAAAGACTTTTATTCCTGGCCCACCGATTGCTTATGACTGATTGTGAGCGGTAGAGGCGGTTGCAAATGTGCAGCCAGCGGCCGCTGAACATCGACCGCAACTTCTAGGAAAGCGAGAACGTCATGAAACTCTTCAGAAAGGCAGTGCTAGGGCTGACCGTTGTGCTCGGTGCACTGATTTCCAGCTCCGCATCGGCATCGGTGATCTGCTCGGGTTGTGAATACAACGGCCCGTCTGCCACCTACCTGGGCAGCCATAGCCCGTTGACGAGCGATCAATCCTCGTTCACGCACACCGACCTCGCTGACGGTGCTTTCAGCGACTGGTGGATCTTCAAGATCGATCCGGCCGGCCTGGCTGGCATCAATGCGATCTTCATCCCGACGTTCACCATCTCGGGCTTCGACGTCAAGCTGTACGAAGTGTCGGGTCAGACCTGCGCCGCGAACACCGCGACCACGGGCGGCAACTGCTCCTCGCTGGGCGTCGTTGGCGCGTTGGTGGCTGATGGCACGACCAATCCGGGCTTCGTCACGGACATCGCGCTCACGTTCCTCAACGTCGGCTACTACGCCTTCAACGTGACCGGATCGGTCTCGACGTCGGCCATCAGTGACCTGTACTCGGGCAACCTGACCACGACCACGGTTCCGGAACCGGCATCGCTGGCCCTGGTGGCGCTGAGCCTCGTGGCCGGTGGCCTCGCAATGCGCCGCCGCGCCTGACGAGTTCAGCCGCTAAGCACTCGAGCCCCGCTTCGGCGGGGCTTTTTCCATTTTGCGGCGGCTCATTGCAGTCTCAGTCAGCCAGCGGCCGCCGGGAGGCAGCTCAACGCACGCGCGTGTAGAAGTGCCGAGCCCTGGCAAATTCTGCGCGGAAGTCCTCAGAAAGCCGGTGTCGTGCTTCTTGGGGGGTGAACTCGTGTGTCACCATTCGCCTTGGCAAAATGGCAGGTGTCAGCTCTGGCATCAAGGTGCGGCCTGCTTCCGACGCCGCCCGCGTTGGTTTCATAAAAGATAGCCTTGAAGGACAAGTTCGCCATGTCGTCTGTTCACATGCTTGGTCGGCGCCTGCGCGTCCTTGTGCTCGGTGCGTCTGTCGGATTGTTGGCCGCCTGCAGTGGCATGTCGGGCCAGCATCCCGCGGCGCCAGCGGGCGGCGCGGCTGGCGACTACAGCTATGTCATTGGTGCCGGCGACAACCTGAACATCATCGTCTGGCGCAACCCCGAGTTGTCGATGTCGGTGCCCGTGCGCCCCGACGGGAAGATCTCGACCCCGCTCGTCGACGAACTGGTGGCTCAGGGCAAGACATCGTCCGAGATATCGCGTGATATCGAAAAGAAGCTGGCCGCCTACGTGCGCGACCCGGTCGTGACGGTCATCGTGACCAGCTTCGTCGGCCCGTACAGCGAGCAGATCCGCGTTGTCGGCCAGGCGGCGCGGCCGCAGTTCCTGTCGTACAAGCAGAAGATGACCTTGCTCGACGTGATGATCGCCGTCGGCGGCCTGACAGACTTCGCCGATGGCAATGGCGCGAGCATCCTGCGCGGGTCCGAGGGCAACAAGCAGTATTCGGTGCGCCTGAGCGACCTGATCAAGCGCGGCGATGTATCGGCCAACGTCGAGATGCGGCCGGGCGACATTCTCATCATCCCGCAGAGCTTCTTCTGACCGGACGCACCGCGTCGCCGCTTCGACGCGGCGGCCTTGCCGACATCGACTTCGCTTCCCACCCCGCCGTCAATCACCAAGCATGCAAGAGCTCGTTCACCAGATACTGAGCACGGCCCGCGGGATGTGGAAGTTCCGCTGGCCGGGGCTGATTGCCACGTGGGTGGTTGCGATCGCCGGTGTCGTCATCGTCTGGCGCATCCCGGACCAATTCGAGGCGTCCGCACGGGTCTACGTCGACACCGACTCGATCCTCAAGCCGTTGATGAGCGGCCTGGCGGTGCAGCCCAACGTCGATCAGCAGATCGCGATGCTGAGCCGCACGCTGATCAGCCGGCCGAACCTCGAAAAGCTCGTCCGAATGGCCGATCTGGACTTGAAGGACCAGACCAAGTCCGACCAGGAGTTGCTCATCGAGCGGCTGCAGAAGGGCATTGAGATCCGAACCGCGGGCGGCGTGAACCTGTATTCGATGGCCTACCGAGACCCGGAGCCCGACAAGGCCAAGCGCGTGATCCAGTCGATGGTGTCGATCTTCGTCGAGTCAGGCCTGGGCGCGAGCCGCAAGGACACCGATTCGGCAAAGACCTTCCTGAACGAGCAGATCAAGGTCTTCGAAGGCAAGCTCGAAGAAGCAGAAGGCCGGTTGAAGGAATTCCGGCTGCGCAACATCGACCGGCAGGGCGCCGACGGCAAGGACGTCGCGACGCGTATTGTGGAGATCGGTTCCCAGCTCGAGGCCGCCCGGCTGCAGTTGCGCGAAGCCGAGCGCTCGCGCGACGCGGCCAAACGCCAGCTCGCCGAGTCGCGCACCCAGGGCGCGGGCAGCGCGCTGTCGAGCTTGCTGAAGGAGAGTTCGATCGCGGTCTCGACGCAGGAGCTCGACTCCCGTATCGATGCGCAGAAGCGCAATCTCGACGGCCTGCTGCAGCGCTTCACCGAACAGCACCCCGACGTCGTCGGCGCACGCCGCCTGATTGCCGATCTCGAGGAGCAACGCCGCAAGGAAGTGCAGGAACAACAAAAGCGCGCCGCGCAGACGGCCGCCAACACGCCGAATCCGGGTGCCCTCAGCGAGAACCTGGCGCAGCAGGAACTGAACCGCATGATGGCGACGTCGGAGGTGCAGGTTGCCGCGCTGCATGCGCGCGTCGATGAATATGCCAGCCGCTACGCGCAGATGAAGGAGCAGCTGAAGACCGCGCCGCAGATCGAGGCCGAGGCGTCGCAGCTGAACCGTGACTACGCCGTGACACGCAAGAACTACGAAGACCTGGTCGCGCGGCGGCAGTCGGCGGTGATGTCGGGTGAACTCGATGTCGCTTCGGGCGTGGCCGAGTTCCGCCTCATCGACCCGCCGCGCGTGACGCCCAAGCCGGTGTCGCCGAACCGGCTGCTGCTGTTTCCTGGCGCACTGGTGGCCGCACTGGCCGCCGGCCTGTTCATTGCCTTTGCCGCCAGCCAGTTGCGGCCGACCTTCGGCGACGGCAGCGAGTTGCGCCTGAAGACCGGCCTGCCCTTGCTCGGTGTCGTGACCCTGCTCAGCAGCGATGCCGAGCGCCAGCGCGAACGCGCCAGCATGCTGCGCTTCATGGGCGCTTCCGGAGGGCTGGTGATGCTGATGGTTGCCGGGCTGGTGGCGCTGATCGTGATGAACCGCTACGGGGCCTAGTCGAATGAGCAGCCTGATCGAACAAGCGGCCCTGCGACTGGAGCAATTGCGCCAGGCCGGCGTCGCGATCCCCGAAATCGCGAGCGATCTGCCGCCCGCGCCAAAAGCGGCAGCACCGGCCATCGCGGTGCCGAATGCCGCGGCTGCGGCAGCCGAAACCAAGCCCGATCCGGCGGCGCTGTCGCGCCGCATCGACTTGAACCTGGACACCATCGCCGCGGCCGGCATCGTGACGCCGAATGCGCCGCGCACCCGCCTGGCCGACCAGTACCGCGTCATCAAGCGCCCGCTGATCGCCAATGCCATGGGCCGCGGCGCCGCGACCATCACGCACGCCAACCTGATCATGGTGACGAGCGCCGTTGCCGGCGAGGGCAAGAGCTTCACGTCGATCAACCTGGCGATGAGCATCGCGGCCGAACTCGACCACACCGTGATGCTGGTCGACGCCGATGTCGCGCGCCCGTCGGTGTTGCGCATGCTGGGCCTGCCACCGGGGCCGGGTCTGCTCGAAATGCTCGAAGGCAAGGCTGAGATGGCCAACGTGCTGCTGCGCACGAACGTCGACAAGCTGACGATCCTGCCCAGCGGTTCGCCGCACCCCAAAGCCACCGAGCTGCTGGCCAGCGACGCGATGAAGGCCTTGCTCGACGACATGGCCACGCGCTACCCGGATCGCATCATCATCTTCGACTCGCCGCCGCTGCTGCTGACGACCGAATCGCGTGTGCTGGCTACGCACATGGGGCAGATCGTGATCGTCGTGCGCGCCGACGAAACCCTGCAGTCGACCGTGAATCAGGCGTTGACCACGATCGAAGCCTGTCCGGTCAAGATGGTGGTGCTGAACCAGGCGCGCAGCGACGCCGTGGGCACCTACGGCTCCGGTTATGGCTACGGCTACGGTTACGGCGAAGGTTATGGCTATGGCCAGGCTCCGGCGGCCGAACCGGCGGCCAAGACCTGAGTCCCGGGCCCGGCCGCATGCAACAACCCGTACCGACCAGGATTGCCCTGCGCCGCACACCCGCTGCGCTGGGGGCTGTCGTGGCCGTCTGGGGCGCGGGTGCCGTACCGGCCTCGGCGCAGGACGCCGGGCAGGCGCGCAGCAGCTCGCTGGCGCCAACATTCGCAGCCGAGGAAGCCTACGTCGAGACGCGTGGTCGTGCCGTTGGTGAAAACGGTGGTGAGCTCATCACGCGTCTCAGCCCCGGATTGCGGCTGTCGAGTCGCTCGGGCCGCATTCAGGGCTCGCTCGACTACGCGGCCGACCTGATCTACCGGTCAGGGCATGAAGACACGAAGGGCGGCGAAGTTCAACACGCGCTCAGTGCCGCTTTCGTTGCCGAAGCCGTGCCCAACCGGGCCTTCGTGGAAGCGCGGGCCACGGTGTCGCAACAGTCGATCTCGGCCTTCGGCCAGCAATCGGTCGACGGCCTCCAGGACAACCCCAACCGCACCGAGGTCGCCAGCGTCAGCGTCTCGCCGTACCTGCGCGGCAACCTGGGAACGTTGGCGGACTACGAACTGCGAGCCGACGCCGGCCTGACCCGAACCCGCCATTCGACCGCCGACTCGACGAACACCGGCGGCTCGTTCGTCTTGAAGTCGGCGCGCGGCGGCTCGATGTTCGGCTGGTCGCTGCTGGCCACCCAGCAGCGCGTGGACTTCAAGGAAACCGGCACGACCGACAACGCGCGCCTCAACGCCACCGTGAGCGTGACGCCGATGCCCGAGCTGCGCCTGAGCGCCAGCGCGGGTCGCGAATCGGTCGATGAAGGCAACGGCACCGAAAAGCGCACGTTGAACACCAACGGTGTCGGCCTGCAGTGGACGCCGACGGCGCGCACGAATCTGTCCATCGACGCCGAGGAGCGCTACTTCGGCCACTCGAACCGTGTCGCGTTCTCGCACCGCATGCCGCGCAGCATCTGGACCTATTCGCTGACGCGCGACGCCACCGGCGGCAGCGCGACCAGCCGGCCCGTCACGCTGTACCAGCTGCTGTACGAGCAGGCCGCTTCGCAGTACCCCGACCCCGCCGTGCGCGAGCAGGCGGTTCTGGATTTCTTGCGCACGGCGGGGCGCGACCCGAACGAAATCATCGGCGCGGGGTTCGTCAACTCCGCGATCTCGCTGCAGCGGCGCCAGGACCTGTCTTTCGCCTGGCTCGGCCTGCGCACGACCTTCACGGTGAACGCTTTCACCAGCGACGTGCGCTTGCTCGACTCCACCGCCAGCACCGACCCCGCGGCCGGCGAAGCCGTTCGCCAGCACGGTTATTCGGCGACGCTGACGCATCGCCTGACCCCGGTGTCGTCGATCAACTTCACCGGCTCGCGCCAGATGACCTTCGACACCCCCACGCGCGCCGGCAACGATTTGAAGTCGGCCGGCATCAGCCTGATCAGCCAGCTCGGCCAGCGCACCAGCGGCCAGCTCGGCGCGCGCTACACCGTCTTCAACAGCCCCACCGACCCGTACCGCGAATCGTCGCTGACGGGCTCGCTCAGCCTGCGGTTCTAGAGCCATGTACGAAGCGTTCTATGGGCTGAGCAGCAAGCCGTTCCAACTCAACCCCGACCCCAACTTCTACTTCGCCAGCAAGCAGCACCGGCGTGCCAAGGCCTACCTCGAGTACGGCGTGTCGCGCAACGAAGGCTTCATCGTCATCACCGGCGAAATCGGCGCCGGCAAGACGATGGTGCTGCGCTCGCTGATCGAAAGCCTGAACGGCAGCAACGTCATCACCGGCCACCTGGTGACGACGCAGCTCGGCGCCGAAGACACGCTGCGCATGGTCGGTGCGGCCTTCGGCTTCCGCGTCAAGGACGTGCCCAAGTCTGAACTGCTGATCACGCTCGAAGCCTTTCTCATCAGCCAGACGAGCAAGGGCAAGCGCTGTCTGCTCGTTGTCGACGAAGCGCAGAACCTGACGCCGCGTGCGGTCGAAGAGCTGCGCATGCTGAGCAACTTCCAGTTCGGCAACCAGGCGCTGCTGCAGAGCTTCCTGGTTGGCCAGCCCGAGTTCCGAGAGATCCTGCAGCGGCCCGAGATGGAGCAGTTCCGCCAGCGCGTCGCAGCCACTTGCCACATCGGCCCGCTCGACCAGGACGAGACCCGCGCCTACATCGAACACCGCCTGAAGTGCGCCGGCTCCACGGGCAAACCGACCTTCGACCCGGCCGCGTTCGAAGGCATCTACAAGGCCAGCTCGGGCATTCCGCGCCGCATCAACGCCATCGCCGACCGGCTGCTGCTGGCTGGCTTCCTGAGCGGCCGCCTGAACCTGACAGCCGACGACGTGGCCGAGGTCGTGCGCGAATTCCAGCAGGAGAACGGCGTGCCGTCGCGGCCGGCGGCGCTGCCGGCTGCCATGCGAGACGAAGCGCCGATGCCCGGCGCCGCGCGCGGCGCGGCCGTGCTCGACCTCGACCTGAGCAAGCTCAAGGTCGACGCCGAAGAAGCCGAAGGCATGTCGCGCCAGATCGCCCAGCTGTCGGCCGACCAGCGCGGCGACCAGCTGCAGCGCCTGGAGCGCAGCCTGCTGCGGCTGGAGCGCATCAACGTGCAGACGCTGGCCATGCTGCAGAAGCTGGTCAACGCGGTGAAGAAGCCCGACGAGGGCGCCAAATGAACGCCGCCCGCTAACCCGACGAGGACGAACAAGACATGCTCGCCCCCGCGATCACCAACGCCCTGACGATCGACGTCGAGGACTACTTCCAGGTCTCGGCCTTCGCGCCCTACATCCGGCGCGACCAGTGGGAATCGCGCGAATGCCGCGTTGAGCAGAACGTCAGTCGCATCCTCGAGCTGCTGGCCGCGCGCGACACGAAGGCCACCTTTTTCACGTTAGGCTGGATCGCCGAGCGCTACCCGCAGCTGGTGCGCCGCATCGTCGACGGCGGCCACGAGCTGGCCAGCCACGGCTACGGCCACGAACGCGCCAGTGACCTGACCGAGGCCGCGTTCAGCCACGACATCACGCGTGCCAAGAAGCTGCTCGAAGATATCGCCGGCACCGAGGTGCTGGGCTACCGCGCGCCGAGCTTTTCCATCGGCAGCGGCAACCTCTGGGCGCTGGACGCGCTGGCGCGTGCCGGCTACAGCTACAGCAGCAGCATCTACCCGATCCAGCACGACCACTACGGCATGCCCGATTCACCGCGCTTCGCCTACCGCGTCGCCAGCGGCCTGCTCGAGGTGCCGGTGACGACCTTGCGCCTGCTCAACCGCAACCTGCCGTCCAGCGGCGGCGGCTACTTCCGGCTGCTGCCGTATTCGCTGTCGCGCTGGATGCTGCGCCGCGTGAACCGCGAAGACCGCGAGTCGGCGGTGTTCTATTTCCACCCCTGGGAGATCGACACCGGCCAGCCGCGCATCCCGGGCATCGACGTCAAGACGCGCTTTCGCCACTACGTCAACATCCCGCGCATGGAAGGCCGGCTGCAGCAGCTGCTGGCCGACTTCCGCTGGGGGCGCATGGACCGGATCTTCCTCGCCCGCGCCGCCCTGCCCGTGGCCGCAACGGCATGACCGCCTCCGCGCCGAGCATCGAACGTCTGGCCTTCGGCGACGCTCGCAACGCAGCGTCGTGGGACGCTTTCGTGATGGCCTGCCCGCAGGCCACGTTCTTCCACCGCGCCGGCTGGCAGACCATCCTGCGCGAGGTGTTTCGCCACGACACGCACTACCTGTGCGCCAAGCGCGACGGCCGCATCACCGGCGTGCTGCCGCTGGCGCACATGAAGAGCCTGCTCTTCGGCAGCTCGCTGACGAGCCTGCCGTTCGCCGTCTACGGCGGCGTCGCGGCCGAAGACGAAGCCAGCGCCACGGCACTGGAGCAGGAGGCGCAGGCCCTGGCGCAGCGCCTGGGCGTGCAGCACCTGGAGTTGCGCCACGTCGAACGGCGCCACCCAGACTGGCCCGAACAAGACCTGTACGTCACCTTCCGCAAGGCCATCCTGCCCGAAGAAGAAGCCAACATGCTGGCCATCCCGCGCAAGCAGCGCGCGATGGTGCGCAAGGGCATCAAGAACGAACTGAAGAGCGAGATCGATGGCAACGTCGAGCGCTTCTTCGCGCTGTACGCCGACAACGTGCACCGGCACGGCACGCCGGCGCTGCCCAAGCGCTACTTCCAGGCGCTGCAGCGCGAGTTCGGCGCCGATGTCGAAGTGCTCACCGTCACCGCGCCCGACGGCCGGCTGCTGTCCAGCGTGCTCAGCTTCTACTTCCGCAACGAAGTGCTGCCGTACTACGCCGGCGACGACCTCGCCGCGCGCGACCTGGCCGCCAACGACTTCAAGTACTGGGAGCTGATGCGCCGGGCCTGTGCCCGCGGCATCGAAGTCTTCGACTACGGCCGCAGCAAGCAGGGCACGGGCCCGTACGCGTTCAAGAAGAACTGGGGCTTCGAGCCGCAGCCGCTGCACTACGAATACCGGCTCTACAAGCGCGACGCGGTGCCGCAGAACAACCCGGCCAACGCCAAGTACAAGCTGCTCATCGAAACCTGGCGGCGCATGCCGCTGGGCATGGCCAACTGGCTCGGACCCTTCGTCGTGCGCAGCCTGGGGTAGCGGCGTGGCGAACCTGCTGTTCCTGCCGCACCGGCTGCCGTACCCGCCGAACAAGGGCGACAAGGTGCGTTCGTTCCACCTGCTGCAGCACCTGGCGGCGCGGCACCGGGTCTTCGTCGGCACTTTCGTCGACGACCCCGACGACGAAGTCCACGTCGAGACCTTGCGTTCGATGTGTGCCGGCCTGCAGACGGTCAGCCTGGATACCCGCCGCGCGCGCGTGGCCAGCCTGGCCGGCCTGGCCACCGGCGAAGCGCTGACGCTGCGCTACTACCGCGACGCCGGCCTGGCGCGCTGGGTCGACGCCACTGTGGCGCGCGAGCACGTCGATGCGGCGATCGTGTTCTCGTCGTCGATGGCGCAATACGCCACGCCGCACGCCGAGCTGCCGATGCTGGTCGACTTCGTCGATGTCGACTCGGCCAAGTGGGCCGACTACGCGCCGCAACACCGCTGGCCGATGTCTTGGCTGTATGCCCGCGAAGGCCGCAAGCTGCTGGCCTACGAACGCCGCATCGCGCGCCTGGCGCGGCGTTCGTTCTTCGCGACCGAGAAGGAAACCGAACTGTTCCGCAGCAGCGCCCCCGAGTGCAGCGACGGCGTCGAGGCCATGAACAACGGCGTCGACGCCGACTACTTCGCGCCCGAGCCGGCACGTGCGTCGCCGTTCCTGCCCGGCGAAACGCCGCTGGTGTTCACCGGCGCGATGGACTACTGGCCCAACGTCGATGCCGTCACCTGGTTCGCCGCCGACGTGTTGCCGCGGCTGCGCGAACGGCGGCCGGGCCTGCGCCTGCACATCGTTGGCCGCAGCCCGACCGCGGCGGTGCGTGCGCTGGCCAGCGACGCCGTCGTCGTCACCGGCACCGTGCCCGACGTGCGGCCCTATCTGCAGCACGCCGCCGTCGTGGTGGCGCCGCTGCGGCTGGCGCGCGGCATCCAGAACAAGATCCTCGAAGCGATGGCGATGGAGCGGCCGGTGGTCGCCGCCAGCGCCTGCGTCGAGGCACTGACGGCCGAACCCGGCGCCGAGATCCTGCCGGCCGACGGGGCCGACGACTACGTGCGGACCATCACCGCGCTGCTGAGCACGCCGGACCGCGCCGCGGCGATCGGCATCGCCGGCCGTTGCCGCGTCGTCGAGAGCTATTCGTGGAGCGCGCACCTGCAGACGCTGGAGCGCCACCTGTCCGCCATGACGTCGGCCGCAGCGCCCGCGTCGCCGCGCGCCGCGGCCGTCGCCGCCGGGGCCGCGTCGTGAGCGCCGTGCTGTCGCCGCCGATGCCGCCAACCCCGTGGCGACAGGCGCTGCCGGCGCTGGCGCTGGTGTTCGTCGCGCTCGGGCTGCTGTACCGCGACAGCTTCGCCGCGATGGTCGGCATCTGGTCGCGTTCGGACACCTTCGCCCATGCCTTCCTGGTGCCGCCGATCGCGCTGTGGCTGGTCTGGCGCCAGCGCGAGCCGCTGGCCCGGCTGGTGCCGCGCCCGCAGCCGTGGCTGCTGCTGCCGATGGCGGCTGCGGCGCTGGCCTGGCTGGTCGGCGACCTGGCCGGCGTCAACGCGCTGACTCAGCTGGCCGCCACCGCGCTGCTGGTGCTGGCGGTGCCGACGCTGCTCGGCGGTGCCGTCGCGCGGCAGATCCTGTTCCCGCTCGGCTTCCTGTTCTTCATGGTGCCGTTCGGCGAGTTCCTGATGCCGACGCTGATGGACTGGACGGCCGACGTCACCGTCTTCGCGCTGAAGCTGTTCGGGCTGCCGGTCTACCGCGAAGGGCTGCAGTTCGTCATTCCGTCGGGCACCTGGTCGGTGGTCGAGGCCTGCAGCGGCGTGCGCTACCTGATCGCGTCGTTCATGGTCGGCACGCTGTTCGCGTACCTGAACTACCGCTCGGCGAGCCGCCGCGTCGTCTTCGCCGCCGTGTCGCTGCTGGTGCCGGTGCTGGCGAACTGGGCGCGCGCCGTGCTCATCGTCATGCTCGGCCACCTGTCGGACAACCGGCTGGCCGCCGGCGTCGACCACATCATCTACGGCTGGGTCTTCTTCGGCGTCGTCGTCATGCTGATGTTCTTCATCGGCGCGCGCTGGTCCGAGGCGCCGGCCGAGGCGGCGCCGCCGCGCCAGACCACGCCGGCCGAGCCCGGCCGGCCGGCGCTGTACTGGGGCGTGGCCGCGGCGGCCGTGCTGCTGCTGGCGCTGCCCCACGGCGCCGCCGGGCGCCTGCAGAACGCGGCGGTGAAGACGCCGGTGCTGGCGCTGCCGGACCTGGCCGGCACCGGCGCCGCCGCATCGCAGGAGCCGCTGCACACGCCGATCTTCGAAGGCCCCAAGGCCGAGGCCAGCCGCGTCTACGGCAGCGGGCCCGGCGCCGTGACCGTGCACGTGGCGTACTACCGGCAGCAGACCTACGGCCACAAGCTGGTGAACTCCGAGAACATGCTGGTGAAGTCCGAAGGCTCGCGCTGGCACCGCACGGCCAGCGGCCAGCGCGCCATCATGATCGGCGAGCGTTCCGTGTCGCTGCGCACCGCCGAACTGCGCGCCGGCGCCTTGAGTGCCGTGCAACCCGAGCAGCGCCTGCAGGTGCGCCAGATCTACTGGGTCGACGGCCGCCTGACCACCAGCGATACCGCCGCCGCGGTCTCGAGCGTGTTCGGCCAGCTGGCCGGCCGCGGCGACGACGGCGCGGCGATCACCTTCTACATCGCCGGCGACGACGTCGAACGCGCCAACGCGGCGCTCGACCAGTTCGTCGGCCGGCACCTCGACGCGCTGGCGGCCTGGCTCGCCGATGTCCGCGCCGCGCGCTGAATGCCGCCCGCTCAACCCATGACCGCCCCTCGCGACATGAACACACTCGCCGTCATCGGCCTCGGCTACGTCGGGCTTCCGCTCGTCGTCGAGTTCGGCAAACACATGCGCACCATCGGCTTCGACATCGCTACCGCGAAGGTCCAGGCCTGCCAGCGCGGCACCGACCCGTCGCGCGAACTCAGCGATGCCGAAGTGCAGGCCGCCACGCACGCCGTCTACACCGACGACCCGAAGGCGCTGGCCGAAGCCGACATCATCATCGTCGCCGTGCCGACGCCGGTGGACGAAGCGCACATTCCCGATTTCAGGCCGCTGGTCGGCGCGTCCACCAGCGCCGGGCGCAACCTGAAGAAGGGCGCCATCGTGGTCTACGAATCCACCGTCTACCCGGGCGCGACCGAAGAGGTCTGCATCCCGGTGCTGGAGCGCGAGTCGGGGCTGAAGTGGAAGCAGGACTTCTTCGTCGGCTACTCGCCCGAGCGCATCAACCCGGGCGACAAGGAACACACGCTGACGAAGATCCTGAAGATCGTCTCCGGCGACACGCCCGAGACGCTGGCCAAGGTGGCCGCGGTCTACGAGAAGATCGTCGTGCCGGGCGTGCACCGCGCCAGCAGCATCAAGGCCGCCGAAGCGGCCAAGGTGATCGAGAACACGCAGCGCGACCTGAACATCGCGCTGATGAACGAGCTGTCCATCATCTTCGACAAGCTCGGCATCGACACCACCGAGGTGCTGGAAGCGGCGGGCACGAAGTGGAACTTCCTGCGCTTCAAGCCCGGGCTCGTGGGCGGCCATTGCATCGGCGTCGACCCGTACTACCTGACGCACAAGGCCGAGATGCTGGGCTACCACCCGCAGGTGATCCTGGCCGGCCGGCGCATCAACGACGGCATGGCCAAGTTCGTGGCCGAGCAGACCATCAAGCAGATGATCGCCAGCGGCAGCTACATCAAGGGCGCGCGCGTCAACGTGCTGGGCCTCACGTTCAAGGAAAACTGCGGCGACCTGCGCAACAGCAAGGTCATCGACATCATCCACGAGCTGCAGAGCTACGGCGTCGAGGTCTTCGTCGCCGACCCGCAGGCCGACGCCGAAGAGGCGATGCACGAATATGGCGTGCGCCTGCTGCCGTGGGACGAACTGCCGCGCGCCGACGCCATCGTCGCCGCGGTGGCACACCGAGAATTCGCCGGCCTGAGCGTCGGCGACCTGGGCCAGAAGCTCGTCGACGGCGGCGCCTTCATCGACGTCAAGGCGGCGTTCGACGTCGCCGCGCTGCAGTCTGCCGGCTACCGGCTGTGGCGGCTTTGACCGGATCGTGAGCGGATCGTGAAAGCACCGGTGGACCACCGGCCGCTCGTCGTGCATGTGGTCCACCGCTTCACGGTGGGCGGGCTCGAAAACGGCATCGTCAACCTGATCAATGGGCTGCCGGTCGAACGTTGGCGGCATGCAGTGGTGGCGCTGACCGAGGTCGACCCGGTCTTCACGCGGCGCCTGCAGCGCGACGACGTGCACTGCGTCTCGCTGCACAAGCCGCCGGGGCAGGGCATCTGGCTCTATCCGCGGCTGCTGCGCCTGTTCCGCGAGCTGCGGCCCGCCATCGTGCACACGCGCAACCTCGGCACGCTCGAATTCCAGGTGCCGGCCTGGGCCGCCGGCGTGTCGGCACGCGTGCACGGCGAACACGGCCGCGATGTCGGCGACCTGCTCGGCACGAACCGGCGCCACATCTGGATGCGCCGCGCCTACCGGCCCTTCGTGCAACACCACATCGCGCTCGGCCGCGAACTGTCGGACTACCTGCACGACAAGGTCGGCGTGCGCGCCGAAGAACTGACGGCGATCTACAACGGCGTCGACAGCCAACGCTTCACGCCGGCGCCGCAGCGTGCGCCGATTCCCGGCTGCCCCTTCGCCGACGCCGGCCTGTGGCTGGCCGGCACCGTCGGCCGCATGCAGACGGTGAAGGCGCAGCCGCTGCTGGCGCAGGCCTTCGTCGCGGCGCTGCAGCAGCAGCCGGCCCTGCGCGAACGGTTGCGTCTGGTGATGGTCGGCGACGGCCCGCTGCGCGCCGACTGCGAGGCCATCCTGCGCGCGGCCGGCGTGGCCGATCTGGCGTGGCTGCCGGGCGAGCGGGCCGATGTGCCGGATGTCATGCGCGGGCTGAATTGTTTCGTGCTGCCGTCGCTGGCCGAAGGCATCTCGAATACCATCCTCGAAGCCATGGCCAGCGGCTTGCCCGTGCTCGCCACCGATGTCGGCAGCAATGCCGACCTGGTGCCGGTGGGCGTGGCCGGCGAGATCGTGCCGGCGGGCGATGTGCCGGCGCTGGCCGCCGGCCTCGTCCGGCTGGCCCTGGACGCCGATGGCGCGGCGGCGATGGGCCGGGCCGGGCGCCGCGAGGTCGAGCGGCGCTTCAGCCTGCCGGCCATGCTGGCGGCCTACGAAAACGTGTACGACCGGCTGCTGCGCCGCACCGCGAAGGAGTGACTGGACCATGTGTGGAATCACCGGCATCTTCGACACCCGCGACCACCGTGCGGTCGACCGCGCCGTGCTCGAGCGCATGAACGACTCGCAGCAGCACCGCGGCCCCGACGAAGGCAGCGTGCACATCGAGCCGGGCGTGGGTTTCGGCCACCGGCGGCTGTCCATCATCGACATCGCCACCGGCCAGCAGCCGCTGTTCAACGAAGACAACTCGGTCGTCGTCGTCTTCAACGGCGAGATCTACAACTACCAGTCGCTGATCCCGGAGCTGCAGGCGCACGGCCACGTCTTCAAGACGAAGAGCGACACCGAGGTCATCGTGCATGCCTGGGAGCAGTGGGGCGACAAGTGCGTCGAACGCTTCCGCGGCATGTTCGCCTTCGCGCTGTGGGACCGCAACCGGCAGACGCTGTTCATGGCGCGCGACCGGCTCGGCGTCAAGCCGATGTACTACGCGCTGCTCGACGACGGCACGCTGCTGTTCGGCAGCGAACTCAAATCCGTCATGGCCCACGGCGGGCTGCGCCGCGACATCGACCCGCTGGCGCTGGAAGAGTACTTCGCGCTCGGCTACGTGGCCGAGCCGCGCACCATCTTCCGCCAGGCGCGCAAGCTGCCGCCGGCGCACACGCTCGTCATCCGGCGCGGCCAGCCGGTGGGCGAGCCGCGCGAGTACTGGGATGTCGACTTCACGCTGACGAACCCGATCGGCGTCGAAGACGCCTGCACCGAGCTGGTCCGCCGGCTGAAGGAATCGGTCAAGCTGCGCATGATCGCCGAGGTGCCGCTCGGCGCCTTCCTGTCCGGCGGCGTCGATTCCAGTGCCGTGGTGCAGGCGATGGCGGGGCTGTCCGACGGCCCGGTCAACACCTGCTCGATCGCCTTCGACGACCCGGCCTACAACGAGAGCGAATTCGCGGCGATGGTGGCCAAGCGCTACGCCACCAACCACCGCGTCGAAACCGTCGTCAGCGACGACTTCGACCTCATCGACACGCTGGCGCGGCTGTACGACGAGCCCTATGCCGACAGCTCGGCGATCCCGACCTACCGGGTCTGCCAGCTGGCACGCAAGCACGTGACGGTGGCGCTGTCGGGCGACGGCGGCGACGAGACCTTCGGCGGCTACCGGCGCTACAAGCTGCACATGATGGAAGAGAAGATGCGCTCGACGCTGCCCGAAGGCGTGCGCCGGCCGGTCTTCGGGCTGCTCGGCCGCCTGTACCCGAAGGCCGACTGGGCGCCGCGCGTGCTGCGCGCCAAGACCACCTTCGAAGGCATGGCGCGCAACTCGGTCGAGGCCTACTTCCACAGCATGTCGCTGATCCGCGAGCCGATGCGCAGCCGCCTGTACAGCAGCCAGCTGAAGTCGCAGCTCGGCGGCTACAGCGCGCTCGATGTCTTCCAGCGCCACGCGCGCCGCGCCAACACCGACGACCCGCTGGCGCTGATCCAGTACATCGACACCCACACCTACCTGGTCGGCGACATCAACACCAAGGTCGACCGCGCCTCGATGGCGCATTCGCTCGAAGTGCGCGAGCCGCTGATGGACCACGAGCTGGTGCAGTGGGTCGCAACGCTGCCGTCGTCGCTGAAGCTGCGCGGCGGCAACGGCAAGATGCTGCTGAAGAAATCGATGGAGCCCTACCTGCCCGACGACGTGCTGTACCGGCCGAAGATGGGCTTCGCGGTGCCGCTGGCGCGCTGGTTCCGCGGCCCGCTGCGCGAGCGCGTGCGCAAGTCGCTGCTCGACGGCGCCATCGCCGACTCGGGCTGGCTCAACCTGACCGTGGTGCGCCAGCTCGTCGACCAGCACGAGGCCGGCAGCCACGACCACTCGACGCCGCTGTGGAGCCTGATGATGTTCGACGCCTTCCTGCGCAACAGCACGGGCGAGGCGCGCATGCCGGTGGCGGCGTGAGGATCCTCTACCACCACCGCACCGCATCGAAGGACGGCCAGGCTGTCCATATCGAGGAACTGATCCAGGCCTTGCGCGAGCAGGGCCACGAAGTGCGCGTGGTGGCCCCCGAGGCCGGCGGCGACGGCGACATGGGCGCCGAGGTCGGCTGGGTGCGCCAGCTGCGCGACCGGCTGCCGAAAGCGCTGTACGAGTGCCTGGAACTCGGCTATTCGCTGCTCGCCTACCTGCGCCTGGCGCGCGCCGCGCGCGAGTTCCGGCCCGATGCGATCTACGAACGCTACAACCTCTTCCTGCTGGCCGGGCTGATGCTGAAGTGGCGGCTGCGCCTGCCGCTGCTGCTGGAGGTGAACGCACCGCTGGTCGACGAACGCAATCGCTTCGGCGGCCTCGGCCTGCCGTGGCTGGCGCGCTGGGCCGAAGGCCTGGTCTGGCGCGGTGCCGATGTCGTGCTGCCGGTGACGCAGGTGCTGGCCGGCCATGTCAAGGCGCGCGGCGTGCCGGCCGAACGCATCGCCGTCATCGCCAACGGCATCAACGAAGCCCACTTCGCAGCCGCGCCGGCACCGGCGGCGGCCAAGGCCGCGCTCGGCTGGCCCGACGCGCTGGTCCTCGGCTTCACCGGCTTCGTGCGCGACTGGCATGGCGTCGACCGCGTGCTGCGCTGGCTGGCGCGCGACGACACCCCGCACAACGCCCGGCTGCTGGTGGTCGGCGACGGCCCGGCGCGCGCCGAACTGGAAGCGCTGGCGCGCGAACTCGCCATCGAGCCGCGCGTGCGCTTCACCGGCGTCGTGCCGCGCGAGCAGGTGCCGTCGCTGGTGGCGGCGTTCGACATCGCGCTGCAGCCGGCGGTGGTGCCGTACGCGTCGCCGCTGAAGCTGTTCGAGTACCTGGCGCTGGGCAAGGCGATCGTCGCGCCGCGGCAGCCGAATATCGAGGAAGTGCTGGTCGACGGGCGCAACGCGCTGCTCTTCGATGCCGCGGCCGGCGGTGCACTGGAAGCCGCGCTGACCCGGCTGTGCCATGACGCCGCGCTGCGCGAGCAGGTTGCGGCCGGCGCGGCGGCGACGATCAACCAGCTCGGGCTCACCTGGCGCGGCAACGCGCAGCGTGTCGTGGCGCTGGCCACCGCCCTGCGCCTGCGCGCCGGCCTGCCCGACATGGCCCGCCGCGGCGGCAGCGCGACGTGAACGAACCCGGGCTGGTGGCTGCCACGCAGGCCTTGTCGCCGTTGGTCGTCGACCTCGACGGCACGCTGACGCCCACCGATACGCTGTTCGAAACGGCGGTGCGCTGCGTCAAGCGCCATCCGTTCGAGACCCTGCTGTGGCCGCTGTGGCTGATGCAGGGCCGGGCGGCGTTCAAGGCGCGGCTGATCCAGCGCAGCGGCTGGGCGGGGCAGAACATTCCGCTGCGCGAGGACCTGCTCGAATACCTGGCGCAGCAGCGCGCCCAGGGCCGCCGCCTGGTGCTGGCCACGGCGGCAGACATTTCCATCGCGCGCACCGTGGCCGATCGTGTCGGCCTGTTCGACGACGTCATCGGCAGCAACGGTGCGCACAATCTGAAGGGTGCGCGCAAGTTGCAGGCGATCCAGGATCTCGTCGGCCCGGCGTTCTGCTATGCCGGCGACAGCAGTGCCGACCTGCCGATCTGGCAGGCCGCGGAATCGGCGGTGCTGGTCGGTGCGTCGGACAGCGTCGCCGAACAGGCGCGCAAGCTGACGCCGGTGGAGCGCGAGTTCAAGACCGCGCCGCCGACGCCGGCCGTGTGGGTGCGTGCCATCCGCGCCCACCAGTGGCTGAAGAACCTGCTGCTCTTCGTGCCGCTGCTGACGTCGTTCGCGTTCCTCGACCTGCACAAGGTCGGTGCGGCCTTGCTCGGTTTCATTGCGTTCTCGCTGACGGCGTCGGCCACCTACCTCGTCAACGACCTGTGGGACCTGGATGCCGACCGCCAGCATGCGCGCAAGCGGCTGCGCCCGCTGGCCAGCGGCCGGCTGCGCATTGAAACGGGTGTGGCCGGCGCAGCCGTGCTGCTGCTGTCGGGGCTGACGCTGGCCGCGCTGATCGGCGGGCGCTTCCTCGCCGTGACGCTGGTCTATCTGGCGTCGACCAGCGCCTACTCGTGGTCGCTGAAGCGCTACGTGCTGGCCGACGTGCTGGCGCTGTCGCTGCTGTACGTGCTGCGCATCCTGGCCGGTTCGATCGCCATCGATGTCGTCACCAGCACCTGGCTGCTGGCCTTCTCGGTGTTCCTGTTCTTCAGCCTGGCGCTGGTCAAGCGCTGCTCGGAGCTGGTGTCGCTGGGTGGCCAGGGCAAGCCCCGGGCGACCGGGCGCGACTACCAGGTCAACGACCTGGTCGTGCTGTGGCCGCTGGGCATCGGCGCCGGCCTTTGTTCGGCGGTCGTGTTCGGCTTGTTCGTCTCCGCGCCCGAGGTGCGAGCGCGCTATGGCAGCCCGGACCTGCTCTGGCTCGTCGATGTCGGCCTGCTGTACTGGATGGCCCGGCTGTGGATCAAGACATCCCGCGGCGAGATGGACGACGACCCGGTCGTCTTTGCAGCGCGTGACTTCGGCAGCCAGATGACGATTGCCGCCATGGTGGCGATGGTCGTCGCGGCCTACTTCCTGGGGTCGCTGCACGGTGTTTGAGACGCACGACCGGCGCCTCGGTGCGGCCGGCATGGCTGTTGCCGGCGGCGTGCTGGCGCTTGCGCTGGCCTTGCGCCTGGCCGCCATCGGCGTCGACGGCCTGTGGATGGACGAGGTCTTCGGCACCAGCTACGCCAATCTCGGTTTCGTCGATGTCGTGCTGGCGGTGCTGCGCTTCGACATCCACCCGCCGCTGTACTACCTGCAACTCAAGTTGTGGTCGCTGCCGGCCGCGGGCGATGGCTGGCTGCTGTCGAACTCGGCGCTGTGGAGTCTGGCCACCGTGGCGCTGGCGGCACTGGCCGTGAAGTCGCGTGCCGGCGCGCGCGCCGGGCTCGTGACGCTGGTGTTGGCGGCCGTGCTCGGCAGCGAGATCCACTTTGCCGCCGAGCTGCGCATGTACGCGATGCTGAGCTGCCTGACGGTCGGCGCGTGGTGGCTGGCCGAGCGCTGGGTCGCCGCGCCGACGCGGCGCGCGGCGCTGGCGCTGGTCGGCACGCTGGCGCTGCTGGCGGCCGTGCACAGCGCCGCCTTCGTGCCCATTTCCTGCGTGCTGCTGTACCTGCTGGTCGGGCGCTGGCCGGTCGATGGGCCGCGCGCGCTGCTGCGCTGCCTGGGCCCGGCGCTGGGCACCGGGCTGGTGCTGGCGCCCTGGCTCGTGAACGCGTCGCTGCGCAGCGTCTCGCACACGCTGGCGCCGGATCTGTCCATCATGGCGCGCACGGTGTCCGGCTGGTTGCTGGGTTATGGCGCAGTGCCGATCGGTGCGGTCGCCGTGGCCGCGACGGCGACGCTGATCCTGGCGCTGGTGCTCGCCGGCCTGGCCAGCGGGCCGTCCAAGGTGCGGGCCGTGCTGCTGTGCTTCGTCGTCTGGCCGGTGGCACTGGTGGCGCTGATCTCGCTGGCGCTAAGGCCGATCTGGCTCGACCGCACGCTGTGCTTCTGCGCCCCCTTCCTGGCCATCGCGGCCGGTCTGTGGGCCACCGACGACCGGTTGCGGCGCCTCGCGCCCGCGGCGCTGGCGGGCCTGCTGGCGGCCGTCGTCGTCGGCCTCGCGGGGCTGGCCTGGCTGCAGGCCGGCCATGCGCGCAAGATGCAGTACCGCGAGCTGGCGCAGGCCTTGACTGCAGCCAACGTCGAGCAACTGCCGATCCACGTGCCGTCGAATCTCAACTTCTGGGGCGTCGCGCGTTACCTGCAAGGGCCGCACTGGGGCAGCCTGTTCGAGATCCAGGATCCTGTCGCTGCCGACGATTCCAAGACCTGGGCCCGCATCTACCAGCGCATCGGCGAGCCGCGCCTGCGCCAGCTCGGGCTGCTGCCGTCGACCCGCACCCTGGCCACGCCGACCGGCACGATGTGGATCGGCAGCACCGCGCTGCCGCCGGCCGTGCTGGCCCGCGACCACTGGCTGGTGGGCGACGCCGCGTTGGCCGGGCGGGCCGATGCCTGCGCGCCGGCCGTCACTGGCGAAGCCCGCCGCTTCCGCGGCCTGACGCTGGTGCGTTGCGGGCCGGTGGCAGTGGGCGACGGCGCAATCGTGGCGGCGACCGGATCATGAGCCCGCCGATCCGCACCCTGCTGTTCTCGACGCTGTACCCGAGCAGCGCACGCCCGGTGCATGGCATCTTCGTCGAGACGCGGCTGCGCGAACTGCTGGCTTCGCGGCAGGTCCAGACCAAGGTCGTCGCGCCGGTGCCCTGGTTCCCGTCGACCGACCCGCGCCATGGCGACTATGCCCGCATGGCCGCCACGCCGCGACGCGAAACGCGCCATGGCATCGATGTGCTGCACCCGCGCTACCTGGTGCTGCCGAAAGTCGGCATGACCATCGCGCCCTTCCTGCTGGCGGCAGCGGCGCTCGGGCCGATCCGGCGGCTCATTGCCGAAGGCTTCGACTTCGACGTCATCGACGCGCACTACTACTACCCCGACGGTGTCGCCGCGGCGATGCTGGCGCGGCACTTCGGCAAGCCGCTGGCCATCACCGCGCGCGGCACCGACCTGAACCTGATCCCCGAGCATGCCTTGCCGCGACGCATGATGCGCTGGGCCGCCGGGCAGGCTGAAGCGTCGATCGGCGTCTGCGCGGCGCTGGTCGACGTGCTGCGCGGCTGGGGCGTCGCCGAAGAGCGCCTGCACGTCTTCCGCAACGGCGTCGACCTGCTGCGCTTCCGGCCGCTGCCGCAGGACGCCTCGCGCCAGAGCCTGGGCATCGAAGGCGCGCCGGTGCTGCTGTCGGTGGGCCACCTGATCGAGCGCAAGGGTCACCACCTGGCCATTGCCGCGATGCCGGCGCTGCTGCGCCAGCACCCGCAGGCGCGCCTGCTCGTCGTCGGCGAAGGCGAAGAACGGGGCCGCCTACAGGCCCAGGCGCAGGCGCTGGGCGTTGCCGAACGCGTGACGCTGGTCGGCGCGGTGCCGAACGATCGCCTCGCCGCCTGGTACAGCGCAGCCGATGCGCTGATCCTCGCGTCCAGCCGCGAAGGCTGGGCCAACGTGCTGCTCGAGGCGATGGCCTGCGGCACGCCCGTCGTCGCGACGCGCATCTGGGGCACGCCCGAGGTGGTGGCCGAAGACGCCGTCGGCCTGCTCGTCGAGCGGCGCGACGCCGAGGCGCTGGCCGGCAGCGTGCTGCAACTGCTGGCCGCGCCGCGCGACCGCGCGCATGTGCGCCGCTACGCCGAAGGCTTCGGCTGGGCGCAGACGACGCAGGCGCAACTCGACCTGTTCGGCCGCCTCGTCGCGGCGCAACCGGGGCCCGTGCGATGAGGGACATCGTCATCCTGCTGCTGCTCGTCGTCGCCACCGTGTGGGCGCTGCGCGAGCCGTGGATCGGCGTGATGAGCTGGACGCTGGTCAGCCTGATGAGCCCGCACGCGCAGTTCGGCTACAGCGCCGCGGCCTGGCCGGTGGCCACCGGCGTGGCCATCACCACGCTGGTCGGCCTGTTCACGACCAAGGCCAAGCAGAACCCGTTCGTCGGCTTTCCGGTCTGGGCGTTGCTGGCCTTCGTGATCTGGGTCTGCATCACGCTGCCGTTTTCGATCTTCTTCGACCTGAGCTACCCGCTGTGGGAACGCTCGATGAAGATCTACCTGATGGTCTTCGTCACCCTCGCGCTGATCGACGAACGGCGCAAGCTCCACGTCTTCGTCTGGATCAACGTGATCTCGATTGCCTTCTACGGCGTGAAAGGCGGCATCTTCACGATTCTGACGGCCGGCAACCACCGCGTCTGGGGGCCCGGCGGTTTCATCGAGGGCAACAACGAGGTGGCGCTGGCGGTCATCACGGTGATTCCGCTGATGCGCTACCTGCAGCTGCAGATGACCGACCGCCGCGCATCGATGATCATGACCGGCGCGATGGCGCTGTGCGTCGTCACCGCGCTCGGCACCTATTCGCGCGGTGCGCTGCTCGGGTTGGCTGCGATGGGCAGCTTCTTCTGGCTGAAGAGCCGGAACAAGCTGCTGTGGGCAGTCCTCATCCTGACCGTCGGCAGCGCCGCCCTGTCGCTGATGCCCGACCAGTGGTGGGACCGCATGGACACCATCAAGACCTACAAGGCCGACACGTCGGCGATGGGCCGCATCAACGCCTGGTGGATGGCCTTCAACCTGGCCAAGGAAAAGTTCTTTGGCGGCGGCTTCATGATCTGGACCGGGCAGGTGTTCCAGCGCTACGCACCCGACCCCGAAGACGTGCACGCCGCGCACAGCATCTACTTCCAGATCCTCGGCGAACACGGCTTCGTCGGGCTCTTCATCTTTCTGTCGATCGGCGTCGGCACCTGGATGAGTGCCCGCAGCATGATCAAGGCCGGCCGCCAGAACCCGGCGCAGCGCTGGGCCGCCGACCTCGGCGCGATGGTGCAGGTGAGCATGATCGGCTATGCCGTCGCCGGCGCTTTCCTGAGCCTGGCGTACTACGACCTGCCCTACAACGTGATGGCGATGGCCGCGCTCGGGCTGCGCTTCGCGCGCGCCGAACAAGCCCGCCAGACGGCCGCTGCGTCTGCGCCCGCGGCCACCACCGCGATGCGACCCGCGCCGGCACTGGAGAAGTGATGGCTGTCGTTCCGACCCCGATCACACCGCCGCGCGCGGGCCCGGGCGACCGCATCGCGCGGGCGGCGCTGGCGCGACTGTCCCCGGCCGGCGCCGCCGCGCGCCTGTCCATCGTCATCTTCCACCGCGTACTGCCCGAGCCCGACCCGCTGTTCCCGGACGACGTCGATCGCCGCCGCTTCGACGAGATCTGCCGCTGGCTCGCCACCTGGTACCAGGTGCTGCCGCTCGACGAAGCGGTGGAGCGGCTCGAGCGCGGGGCTCTGCGGGCGCGCGCGCTGGCCATCACGTTCGACGACGGCTATGCCGACAACCACGACCTGGCAATGCCGATCCTGCGCGACCATGGGCTGTGCGCGACCTTCTTCATCGCCACCGGTTTCCTCGACGGCGGGCGCATGTGGAACGACACGGTGGTCGAGGCTGTGCGCCGTTGCGCACAACCGGTGCTGGATCTGCGCGGGCTCGGCCTGGCCGGCATCGAACAGCTCGACTTGGCTGGCGACGACGCGCGCCGCCGGGCGTTGCACCAACTGTTGGCCGCGGCCAAGTACCTGGCTCCGGCGCAGCGCCAGGCTGTGGTCGACCGCATCGCCGAGCGTGCCGGCGCAGTCCTGCCGGACGACCTGATGATGCGGTCGGCGCAGGTCCAGGCGATGGCCGATGCCGGCATGCAAATTGGCGCGCACACCGTGTCGCACCCGATCCTGGCGCGGCTGGACGAAGCCGACGCGCGGATGGAGATGGTGCGCAGCAAGGCCGAACTCGAAGCGCTGCTCGGGCGGCCGGTCACGATGTTCGCCTACCCGAACGGCAAGCCGGGCCAGGACTATCTGCCGCGCGACGTGCAGCTGGCGCGCGAGGCGGGTTTTCGCGCCGCCGTCAGCACGGCCTACGGTGCGGCGCGCGCCGGTGACGGCTCAACGTTCCAGCTGCCGCGCTTCACGCCCTGGGATCGCGGCCGCTGGCCGTTTGCGCTGCGCATGGCGCGCAACCTGTTCGAGCCTGCGCCTCAGTCCTGAAGCCGGTAGTTCGGCGCGTGATGCCGGAACCACTGCTCCAGCATCATCAGGATCCACACCATCTCGCCGTAGTAGCCCGGGTGCTCCGGCAGGTGGCGGTCGACCAGCGTATCGGTGAAGTCGCGCCGCACGATGCCGCGCTCGCCCAGGCCGCGTACGGAGTCTCGCGCCAGTGCCTTCAAGCCCGCGTCACGCGTGGCCCAGACGCCGAACGGCAACCCGAAGCCGTGCTTCTTCTTGTTGATGATCTCGTCGGGCAGGAAGCCACGCAGCGCTTCCTTGAAGAACCAGCGCAGCTTCAGGCCTTTCAGCTTGTAGCGCGTGGGCAGCGTGGTCGAGAAGTCGACGAGCGCCTGGTCGAGGAACGGATAGCCCACCGAGAGGCCGGCCAGTTCGGTGCTGCCGCGGACCTTGGGCAGGTCGTTCTCGGCCAGCGTGTAGCGCCAGTCGTAGGCCAGCATGCGGTTGACGAAGCCGGCACCCTGGGCTTCGCGCCACACGGCGCGTTCCTGCGTCTGCGGCGCGCCGGCGTCGACCTGCGCCAGGAAGGCCGGCGTCAGCATCGCATCGCGGCCCAGGCGGTGCAGCAGGTTGTAGGTCTGCAGCCGGTCGGGCATCGGCACGCGCGCCTGGCGCACGTAGCTGGCGGCCTTGCGCAGCAGCGGCAGGCGGTCGAGCGCGCCGCTGTCGGTCAGCGGCTCCAGCACGGCGCTGCGCAGCGCCGCCGGCAGTTCGTCGTACCAGGCAAAGACACGCTGCTTGGCGTAGCGCGTGTTGCCGCCGAAGATCTCGTCGCCGCCGTCTCCGGCCAGCAGGTGCGTGATGCCGTCCTCGCGCGCCTTCAGCGCGCAGCAGTAGGCGGGCAGCGCCGAAGAATTGCCGAACGGTTGGTCGTGGTGCGCCGCCATCAGCGGAATGCCGCGCACCAGATCGGCCGGCGTGACGTAGTACTCGTGGTGCTCGGTGCCGAAGTGTCGCGCCGCCAGGCGGGCGTACTCCATTTCGTCGTAGCCCTCGGCTTCGAAGCCGATCGAATAGGTGGCGGCCGGCCGGCCGGCCACCTGGCCGATCAGCCCGGCCACCGTCGAACTGTCGGTGCCGCCGCTGAGGAAGGCCGCCGGGCGGCTGCCATCCAGCTGCGCGGCTACCGCCGCCGATAGCAGTTCGCGAAAGCGCGCCTTCGCTGCTGCAAAGGACGGTGGCGCTGCGGATTCGTCGAAAGACGGCGTCCAGTAGCGCGCCAGATCGGTACGGCCAGCCTGGTGAGAAACGCAGTGCCCAGGAGGCAGGCGCTGCACGCCGCGAAAGACCGTGCGCGGCGACGGAATGGCGTGGAAATAGAGGTAGTCGAAGAGCGCCTGCGGGTCGATGTCGGCCGCGTCGTCGGCGAGCGCATCGGCGCGTTCGGCAAAGCGCAGGCTGTCCCCGTCCACGCGGTAGCACAAGGTGCGGGTCGCGAAACGATCGACGGCCAGGAAGCTGCGGCCCGACCCGTCGCGCAGACCGACGGCGAAGTGGCCGCGGGCCGCTGCGGCCGCTGCGGCCACCGGCGTTGCGGCCAGCGCCTGCTGCCAGGCCGCTGCCGCGCCATCGCGGCGCTCGGTGTCCGCCAGGGCGGGGTCGTTGAAACGGGGCGAGCCGACGGCGACGACGTCGTTGGGGTTGTTCATGTTGTTCTGGGGCGCACGAAACCGCCGGATTCTCGTCGCTCGCGCTGCGGTGAAGCCTGCAGCATTTCACGCCGCAGCAGCCGTCGGCAGTGAAACATCCCTAAACGTGAGCAACTGTGAGCATTGTTCCGCCGCGAGAATACGTCACGCGAAGCCGAAGGCGCGACACAGAAAATCATTGATAAGTCCCGCGGACAACCGATAGCGGGATATGACCTTTGGCAGGGGGGACCCCAATGAACGAGCCTGATCGGCGCGCGCGCCGTGATTTTCTTCGCCTGACCGCTTTGATGGTCGGCGTGACCCCACTGACCGGATGCGGTGGCGGCGGAGCCGATGCGTCGCCGGCCATGCCCACTGACGCCAGCGGGCCGACACCAGCCCAGACGCCGGCGTCGCCGACACCGGCAACGCCGCCGCCACCGCCGCCGCCTCCTCCGCCGCCGCCGGCCGCGGCTGCGTTCGGCGTATCCACAGGCTTGATGCAGTTCACGCTGCTGGCACCGGCGGCGGTGCAATCGGCCCCGTTCTGTCTGGGCTATGCGTTCCGCCGCGGTGACATTCCTGCGGGCAGCACCGTTGTTTCGGACTACGGCACGCTGCAGGTGACGCCGCGCAACTACTGGCCCGATGGTTCGCTGAAGTTCGCGCAGCTGGCCGGCCAGGCCGACCTGGCAGCGGGCTCCCCGGTGCTGGTGACCCTGCGCAAGGCGACTGCCACTTCGGCCGGCACGGCACTGTCGCTGGCCAATCTGAAGAGCACGGGCGTCGTCGCCGAGATCGGCTGCGGCACCTTCGGCACCGCGCGCTGGGCCGACGGCGATTGGGACTCACCGTTCCAGACCTGGGTTTCCGGCCCCACGATGTCGTCGTGGGTGTATCGCAAGCCGGTGGGGAGCGACCCGCACCTGGTGGCCTGGCTCGAGGTCCGGCTGTTCGCAGGCGGCGCGGTCGAGGTGCTGCCGTGGGTCGAAAACGGCTATCTGAAAGTGGCCGGGCCGGTCAACAAGAGTGCCACCTACAGCTTCAAGCTCGGCACGACGACGCTCTACAGCGGCAGCATCGACCTGCCGCACCACGCCCGCACGCCGCTGATCGACGGGACCGCGCTGTCGTACTGGGTGGGGACGGATCCCGGCGTCGCGCTCGCGCACGACACGACCTATCTGCAAGACACCGAACTGGTGCCGACCTACATGGGGATGGTCCCCAGCACCTCGTCGACGATTACGGCCCTGGTCACGACGTTCAAGCCGCTCCAGCAAGGCAACTTCGACTACCAGTCGGACACGATGCAGAGCACGGGGTACGCTTCGCCGATCGGCCTGCTGCCGCAGCACGACGTGCTGTACCTGATCGGGCGCAGCAGCATCACCTACGGCGCGGTCATCCGCAACGGCTTCGGTGCCGGGCGCTACGGCATTCATTACCGCGACGAGACGACGAACCGTCCGCTGCGTTTTTCGAGCCATCCGACGCTCGTCATCTCCGGTGGCAGCGGCGTCACCGACGCCGGTGCGTCGTCCACCAGCACTTACACGCCCACGCCGTCGGGCACCGGGTTGCCGTCATGGGACGGGTCGCATCACCCGTCGGTCGGCTTCATGGCCTATCTGCTGACCGGCCGCTGGTACTTCATGGAAGAGGTGCAGTTCGCCGCGACGCTGAACTACATCAACATCACCGATACCTACCGCCAGTTCGCCAGCGGCATTCCGATCGAGTACCGACTGCAGACGCGAAATGCGGCCTGGAACTTCCGCACGCTGGCCCAGGCCTTGACGGCGACACCTGACGCGGACACCAACCTTCGCAACGAATTCAAGGCTTCCGTCGAAGCCACCATCGACTACTTCCACGCCCGCTACGTGGCGCAAGCCAACAACCCGTTCGGCTTTGTCTGGGCGGCGGACGTCGTGGGTGTTGCCGGGGCAACGGGCGACCGCTGCTTCATGCAGGACTTCTTCACCGGTGCGTATGGCTATGCACTGGCGATGAACCTGCCCATCGCCACCGGTTCGGCCACCAAGCTGTCTGCCTTCTTTGCCTGGAAGGCCAAGAACATCGTCGGTCGCCTGGGTACTTCGGCGGCCGCCGACTGGTTGTACCGCGACGCTGCCACGTACAACATCATGATGGCCCCCAGCGCGTCGCCCGACTTCGTCGGCGGTACCGGGCCCTGGTACGCGAACTGGGGTGCGGTCTACGCTGCCACCTACACACCTGCGCCGTCGTGGATCGGCACCAAGGTGGATGGCCCGTTGCGTGGCGAGATCATGCCGGGCGCGAATTCGTTCTGGGGCAATCTGCAACCGGCCATCAGCTATGCCGTGCGGCATGGCGTTCCCGGTGCGTCTGCCGCCTATCGGCGCATGGTTTCCGCCGCCAACTGGGGCGACCTGGAAGCGCAATTTCTGGCCGTACCGGTGTGGGGTGTCAAGCCTTCGGGCGCCAGCCGTCCTGCTTGGATGAGCGGCAAGGCGCTGAACGAGTGGTTCCCCATTCCCGGCACCGTGCACGCAGGGTCCGCCGCTGCGCCGAGCGACGACCCGGCCGACTCGGGCGCCGCATCGAACCGGCGCCTGGCGTATTCGGGCATGGCACTCAGGGACAGCGAGATCCTGCTCGCCGCCTGCGGCGGCCACCAGGACTACTCCGGCAACGAAGTCACGTCCATCGACATCTCGGACGACAGCCCGGCCTGGCGGCTTCGCCTCGCTGCGACGCAGAGCAGCCAGCGCGTCGTCGACGCGGCCTACTACGGCGACGGACTGCCTTCTTCACGGCATACGTACTGGTCGCAGCACTGGAATCCGCAGCGGCGGCGCCTGATGCTTCATGCCAGCCGGTTCGTCTACGGCAAGGGCGTGACCTTCTTCACCTCCAACGGATTCAACCTCGACAGCAACAGCTGGGACGCGGCCGGCACCTGGGCCGATGGCCAAGGCGCGTCGTGCCAGGAAGAAGGGACCGGCATCGTCTGGGCCGTGAACCGGACCCGCATCTACAAGTGGACGCCCGATACCGACGCCTGGTCCCAGACCGGCGAATTCTCGGTCGAAGCGGCCGCGCCGATGTGCCACGACTCCAAGCGACAGCAGCTCTTCGCGCTGGCCTGGGGCGACGGCCAAGCCGGCGGCACGGGCGTGACCGCGGCCTGCTTCACCGCCAATGGCACCGTGCGGACCACCATCACGTTCGAGGCGGGCGCTGCGCTGACCCAGTTCACGGCGGACCAGCCGGCCTACGCGGCGATGGAATACGACGCCGAGAACGATCAGTACTACTTCTACGACGGGCAGGCCGGCCGGGCCGGACGCATCTACGTCATCACGCCGGTGGCCGGATCGTCGGTCTGGCGCATGAGCATCCTCCAGCTCGGCAGCGGGTCCGCAACGCCGCCGAACGTGGGGACGGCCGGGGTGCTGAGTCGTTTCCGCTACGTGCGCGAACTCAAGGGCTTTGTCCTGATGAGCACGGGCATCGACAATCTGTACTTCATCCGAACAGCGTGACGCGGCGTTCGGCCGCCGCGTCGCGACGACGCGGCGGTCGAACGCGGGCGCGCAAATCCCACCGATGAGAGTCGCAGTCCTTTCCTATCCCATGCTCTTTCAGACCGGCGGCGGTCTGAAGATGAAGGTCGGCCGTACCGTCGAAGCGCTGAAACGACGCGGCGTGGAAGCCCGTCTCATCGACCCGACGCAAGAGCGCCTGACCGACTACGACCTGGTGCATCTGTTCGCGCCGTACAACGGCAACCACCGCATCGTCGAGCAGGCCAAGAGCGATGGTTTGCCGGTTGTCATCTCGACGATCCTGAACCCACCGTTCAGCCGCTGGGAGGGCATTCGTGCCCGCTTCATTTCGCGCGTTGTCGGCCGCCTGACGCGTTGGGATCTGACCACGAACTACCAGCAGATGGTGACGGCGCTCGAGCTGGCCGACCACCTGGTCGTGCTGGGCGGCATCGAACGCCGCATGCTGATCGACGGCTACCTGGTGCCGGCCGGAAAGATCAGCATCGTGCACAACGGCATCGGCGAAGAGTTCTTCCGCTCCAGGCCCGAGGCGTTCATCGAGCGCTGGCCGATGCCGCGGCCCTTCGTGTTGCACACCGGCCTGATCGGTGACGTGAAGAACCAGCTCGGGCTGGTGCGTGCCCTCAAGGGGGTGGACATCGACATCGTTCTCATCGGCTATGCCGGGCAGTCGGTGCGTCCGTACCTGGACGCCTGCCTGGCGGAGGGTGCGGGCAGGGTGCACTACCTGGGCGAGTTGCCGCACGGCAGCATGATCGCAGCGGCCTATGCGGCCTGCGCGGTGGTGGCGATCCCGAGCCGGCACGAGGGCATGCCGAACTCGATCCTCGAGGCATTGGCCTCCGACAAGCCGGTGGTGCTGACCGACAACCACACCATGGACTTCGAATTGCCGAAGGACGTTGCGTGCGAAGTCGGCCCCGACGACCACGCCGAGATCCGGCGCGCGGTGACGAACTTCCTGAGCCATCCGCCCGCGCCGTTGCGCGCGCGCTCGGTCGTCGCGTCGATGAGCTGGGATGCGGTGGCTACCCAGCTGAACGCCATCTATGCCCGGGTGCTCACGCAAGCCGGGAAGATGGCGCCAGCCACCGCCTGACCGCTACATCACGAAGAGCCCGCCGGCCAGACGCTTCGGGCCACCGAGTTCGTCGACGGCCTGGGCCGTGCCGCGCTGGAAAGGGTGGTCGTAGTCGTCGCCGCAGATCACCGTCGTGCCGACGGACTTGGCCCACAGGATGTCGGCCTTGGTCGCTTCGTACGAATGGTCGGCATCGCAGAAGAACACCGCCGGCGGCGGGCCGGAGTAGGTCCGGTAGAACTCGTTCTTGTCCATGTTCACCTGTTCGACGCCGTGTTTCGCGACGGCCTCGGTGAGCCGGTTCTTCGTCAGCGCGTAGTGCGCTTCAGGCCGCAGACCGAGCGGGTTCCAGGAGTAGTTGTCGACCGTGATCAGCCGCTGGCCTTGAGGCTTGAACAGCGTGATCACGATCGTCGAAAAGCCGAACAGCGTGCCGATCTCGATGATCGGCCGCGTCGGGTCGCTCTGCTGCACGATTTCGCCGAGCAGGCGACCCTCGACCAGCGACAACTGGCCCAGGTTGCCCAGCGCGCGATACCACTGCGCCTCGCGAAACGTGAACGTCTCGTGCTGCGGCACTTCGGCTCTCTCGGCGTCGTAGAGACGACACAATTCGAAGCCGCGTCGTTTGAGGAAGTTTTTTGCGAGGTTCTTGAACACGTCTGGCGCCACTTGAGGTTGATTTTCGGATCGGCTGGAGAAGTCAGGTGCCGAGGCTGCGGGGTGATCGGGTCGCGGCATGCTTGCAGGGATGATCCTGCGCCGGTGGCGGTCGAGCCGCACTCACCGGAACCATCCCGGCCGGCGCCACAGGATACGTTCGCGCACCGCGTTCACCGCTGCGCGCTGCATCTTCGAGAAGGGCCCGTCACCGCGCTGTGCGGCCTCGGGCAACAGCTCATCATTCAAGAGACGCCGCCACCGTTCCACCGTGCGCTCGACGCCGAAGTCGAGCATGGCCTGCCGGCCGTGCTCGATCAGCGCGCGCCGGCGGTCCGGCTCGGACTGCAGGGTCCGCAACGCGGCGAGCAACTCCTCGGGCGTCGTGGCCTCCAGGTAGCCCGACCCGGGGGCGCCTTCTTCCCGATACGCCGTCTCGTAGCCCAGCACGGCCGGGACGCCGGCCAGCCAGGCATTGAAGAGCTTCAGCGAAGGCTTGTTCAAGTGGGGCTCGGCGCGGCCGAAGTTGCGCACGGCCATGATGCAGTCGATGGCGCTGAAGTCGTGCCAGGCCGCGGCGGCCGGGACATGCATGCGCAATCCGATACGCTGGATCTCGGCCTGGAAGGCGGGGTCGCTGATGCTGGGATGCAGGTTGTTCGGGTAGCCGAAGTAGCCCAGCGTCTCGAACCGGTCGCCCCGCGCCGGATCGCGCGGCACCAGCGCGATCTGCGGCCACGGCGACATGTATCGGTGGCGCAGGCCGAGCGGCAGCCGCTGGATCGGGTTGTGCAGGATGTGCATGTGCGCCCGCGGATGGGGCACCTCGCGATCGACCAGCATGATCGCCAGGTACTGCTCGGGTCCAGGCCTGAACCCGTAGTCGACGCAATCCATGTGCGTCAGGATCACGCCCGACGCCGGCAATGCGTTCGTCACGACGACAGGCAGACCGGCCTGCTTGAGATACAGGTAGGTCTGCAGAACCCAGTGGTAGCGGCCCCAGTAGGGGGTCAGCTGCGAGGCGGTGCCCTGCCACGCCCAGTAGTCGCCGATCGACGCCGGAAGACCGTCGATGACGGAGTCCGGCTCCGGCAGATAGAACGAGATCTCGTTCTTGGACACGTCAGGGACGCGCGAAGCGGATTTCCATGCCGTAGCAAGGAATCAGATAACACAGGTTCTCTTCGTAGAACTCCTGCGTCCAGGTATTGAGGTTGACCAGCTTCTGGAACACCTTCTTCAGGAAGCGTATCCCCTTGAAGTTGGAAAAGAAGATCAGGCGCTGCGAGACGATGCGGATGCGGGTGCCGGAATAGAAGTTCGGCACCTTGCGGCGCAATTGATGTTCGTCGGCGCAGAAGTATCGCAGCGTGTACAGCCCGAAGAAGCTCTTGTGCGTGTAGTCGGAGTAGTAGTACGGGTTCGAGAAGTGCGGCACGAACAGCCAGTTGGAGCCGCTCGGCTTCAGCACTCGGACGACCTCGGACACGAGCTTCTCGAGGTCGTTGACATGCTCGAAGAAGCTCTCCGAGTAGACCGTGTCGACGCAGGCGTCGGGCAGGAAGCCGAGGCCCTCGTCGACATTCGCGATGATGTCCACGCCGGGCAGGTCGATGCGATCGATACCGATATGGCCGGCGCGCTTGTTCGGCCCGCAACCGAGTTCGATCGCCACCGGTTTGCCGCTGCGGAGCACGCTGTCGAGGTCGATTTTCAGAATGGGCTGCATGGCGCGTGTCGGAGTCTTTCTCGATCGATGGGGTGGATACGAACTAGGCCACGCCGTCTTTGCGCAGCCGTGCGACAACCAGCATGTCGTCGCCGGCGCCGAAATAGGATCCGAGCCAGGCCCAGGGCATGAAGCACGCGCAGTACAGCGCCCACTTGAGAGAGCGCAGCCAGGTTCGCGGCGGGCCGAAGGAATATACGATCGGAATGCGCCCGTGGCGAACGGCCACGATCTCGTAGCCTGTTGCGCCCAGCAATCCGGCGAGCGTCTTCACCGAGAACTGGAAAAGGTGGCCGGGCGGTTCGGGGTGGCGCCAGAAGTCGAGCCGCCGGGCCAGGCGCAGCGACAGCGACGGGAACCAGCCGTCGACGTTCGGCGTCTTGATGAGCAGCAGGCTGGAGGCTCCGAGCCGATGTCGGGCGTTGGCGAGCACGGTCTTCGGGTCCGGCACGTGTTCGAGCACGTCCCAGAGGGTCACGACGTCGAAGCGTTCGCCGCCCAGCGTATCGGCTTCGAGGGTTCCGGTGAGTACATCCAGCCCGTGCTCTCGGCGTGCCAGTTCCGCCGTGTCGGGCGAATACTCGACGCCCTTGACGGACCAGCCGGCGTTCCTCGCGGCGGCGAGGAAGAGCCCGGTGGAGCAGCCGACGTCGAGCAAGGTGCCGCCCGACCTGAACCGCCTCAGCGAGTCGAGGTTGCTGGCGGCCTCGGCCGTGTGCAGCGCAACGGCGCGGGCGTTTTCCGCCAGCTCCTGGTGATAGCCGGCTTCGAACGAATAGTGCTGCAGCAACGCGGCCTCGCCGGGTGGGTTGCCGACGAAGACCAGCTCGCAAGTCTGGCAACGCAGAATGCGGTAGCCGTCCTTTTCGATCAGCAGATCGGCCTTGCGCTGGCCGCACAGGTTGCAGACGGGTTCTGCATCAGTCATTGCAATGGGCAGTCATGTCGGGTCATGGGTTCTCGGCCGCCCGTCAAGACAGACCGCCCGAGAGCGTATTCGATTCGATGTCGGGCGCCGGCTTGGAATCGTTCGCGGCAGCCGGCGATCTGCGATATATGCCACGCACGGCCGCCACGCGCGGGGAACCCGGTCAACGCGAACGCAGCAACTGGCCCGCGGCGCGCGCGAACTCGCCGCGCAGCGGGTGCGATCCGGCCCACAGGGCTGCCAGCGCCAGCGCGGCACCCGCCACGCCGCCCGCGAACAACGGCACCAGGGCGTGCACCGACGATCCCGGCAGCGGAATCAGCAGTGCGAGCGCCGAGCCGGCGGCGCTGGCCAGCGTCAGTGGCGCGCTGAGTATCGCGGGGGCCAGCTGCGCCCGCAGGCCGATGCCGAGCCGGCGCCGAATGGCCAGCGCCAGCAGTGCCGATGCAAAGCCCGTGCTGAGCACCATCGCGATCGCGATCCACACGACACCGAAGTTGGCGCCGACCAGCAGGCACAGCGCATGCACCGGCAGCGCCACCAGCTTGGCCACCATGACGTCGCGGGCGCCGCCGCTGGCCAGCAGCAGATGGTGGGCGCCGGAGGTCAGCAAGGAGATCGCCGCGACCACGCTCAGCCAGCGCAGCAGCGGCACGACCGCGAGCCAGTCGGATCCGAACAGCACGCGCACGACCGGCTCTGCAAGCACGCCGAGCATGGCCAGCGCGGGCCAGCCGATGCCGATCACGCACGCCGTGGCCTTGGCGTACAAGGGCGCCAGCGGCTCGCCTTCGCGTTGGCGTTCCGCGAAGACGGCCAGGAAGACCGGCCCCGCGGCCCGGGCAAGCAACTGATGCGCCATTTGCGACAGGCCGCGCGCGCGGCTGAACAGGCCTGCCGCAGCCAGACCCTGCAGGCGCCCGAGCACCAGTTCCGGCATCGACGTGACCAGGTCGTCGATGATGTTGATGGCGGTGGCCGGGCCGCCGACGGCGAACACGCGGGCCAGGTCCGGCCGCGAAAGTGTCAGCCGCATCGCGTGCGGTCGAACGATCATGGAGACGACGCCATTGACCGAGGTCGCGAGCACGGCGGCCCAGGCCAGGCTCTGCGGGCCCAGCCCGGCTGCCGCCAGGCCGACCGCGCCCACGGCGAGCATCAGCGACTGCAGCAGGCGGATCCAGGTCAGCGTGCCGAAACGCATCTCCCGTGTCAGCAAGGCCTGCGAGACGCTGCCGAAGGGGGTCAGCGCGAAGTTCAGCGCCAGGATCGCGATGACGGACGTAACCTTCGAGTCGGCGTAGAAGATGCCGGCCGGGTAGCTGAGCAGCGCGACCACCACCGCCAGCCCGATGCCGACGCCGACGGTCAGCGTGAAAGCGGCGCGAATCCGCTCCTCGCTCAGGTCGGCCTCCTGGATCAGGTAGGTGCTGACACCGAACTCGCGGATCACGGCAACGATGCCGACCAGCGCCATGCCGACCGCGAACACGCCGATGTCGGCGGGCCCGAGCAGGCGCGAGACGATCATGGTCGAAGCCATGCCCAGCAGGTAGGACCCGTACTTCTCCGCGTAGGAAAACGCGAGTGCGCGGCGCATCGACATGGCGTCAGGTATCCGTAGCCGCGACAGGGCGAACAGCCGGCAGGAACGACTTCAGCAGCAGCTTCCACGCCGGCCGATGCCGGGGGTCGAAGCGCAGGGCGCGCCAGACCGCCGCACGCGCGACCTGGGTATGGCCGACCGCCAGATGCGCTGCCGCGTGCTGGCTCCAGCTCGACGCCAGCGCGCGGCCCACGTCGTGCCGGCGTGCGGAGCGCCCGTGTTCGCAGGTGTAGCCCCAGCGCTGGATCGCGCGCGACACCACCAGGGCTCGATAGTTCTGCGCGGGGGCGCTGCGCGTGATGCTGGCCGGGTGCTGGCGGTACAGCGCCAACGGGCGGGGCACGCGGATGATCGGCGTCACGCGCGCGGCGCGAAGCCACAGGTCGTAGTCCTCGCCGATGCGCAGGCCGGGGTCGAAGACGCCGATCTCGTCGAGCAGCGTCCGCTGCACCAGCACGGTCGAGGTCCAGACCTCGCAGTCCAGCAGGAGCTGCGAATAGATCCAGCCCGTCGGGCCGCGCCAGCGCGCCTCGTCCGCCGATGCTTGCAGCAGGTCGGCGACGTACCTGGGGTCGGGGCCGGGCGCGGCGCTCTCCCACACCGACCATGCGGCATAGGCCATGCGGGCCTCGGGCATCGCGCGCAACGCTTCCATCTGCGCGCTCAGTTTGCCCGGTAGCCAGTAGTCGTCGGCGTCGAGGAAGGCTATCCACTCGCCGCGCGCCTGGGCGATTCCGTGGTTGCGCGCCATCGCGACGCCCTGGTTGGCTTGCTGCAGCAGCACGACCGACGGGAACATGCGCCGGACGAGTTCAGCCGATCCGTCGCTGGAGCCGTCGTCGACGACGATGACTTCCAAGGCCGGCCAGTCCTGCTGCAGCACCGACTGGATGGCGCTGCCGATGAAACGTTCGGCGTTGAAGCAGGGGATGACCACGGACACGAGTCGTGTCCGCGCGGTGTCGGTCGGGCTCACGGCGATGCGGGCTCTTCGCCTGCTTCGGCCACAGCGAGCGGCGCGCTCGCCGCGCGCCGGCGCGACCAGGCGCGGCCGGCGAAGTGCCGTGCCGCACTGGCCAGGCCCTGCAGGCTGCGCGCATCGAAGCCGATCAGACCGCGGCGTTCGCGCCGGTGCGACATCCAGTCGGCCTTGTAGCCGTCGTCGCCGGTCAGGTAGTCGACGTCGACGACGCGTTCGTCATCGATGGCGCGCCGCATCATGTCGGCCGACAACACGGACCCGGCCGAAAAGCGCTTGAACTCTTCGTCGTAGGCGAGCTTGTAGATCAGCGCCTTGCCGTCCCGCAGCAGCCAGAGCTGGGCGGCGATGGGCACGTCGCCGAGGCGGACCACGCCCAGGCGCAGCCAACCCAGCCGGGCCGCGGTGCGGCACAGGCCGGGAACGAAGTCCGGGAAGGGCTCGGGCACCTTCCAGCTCTTGCGGTAGATCGCATCGAAGTCGGCGATGGCCTGTTCGAGCGCCGGGCCGGGTGTGGCGTGCACCGCCAGGCTCCAGGCGCCGCCGTCGTCGAGCTTCTTGCGCCCGCGGCGGATGGTGTTGCGCAGGCGCGAAGGGATCGTCTCGTAGTAGGCCTCGAACGTTCGCCCACCGACCGCCAGATGCCAGTTGCCGAAGCAGAAATAGCTGTCGACCCACCAGCCCTCGGCGCGCAGCGCGTCCTGCATGAAGCGGTAGAAGGCGCTCTCGGCATCGAGCGGCTGGAGGTCGATCACGCCCGGGCTCGAACCTCGCGCGCGCAGGTGTTGCACCACTGCGCGGCACGCGCCAGCCGTGATCAGCGCCGGTTCGCCGGTGGGCGCGAACAGGCTGCTGTAGTAGGTGCTCAGCGACGCCAGCACCGGGCCGTAGACGGCGCCGCCGCCCCGTGGCTTGCGCATCAGCGGCAGGCAGAAAGCCGTGCCCGCCCGGCGGTGCCGCACCAGCAGCCAGCTCGGGCGCGTGTCGCCGCCGATGCCGCGGTCAGCCAGGTTTTCGAACCAGGCTGGCGTGAAGAACATGTCGTCGCCGCAGTCGTCGGCCATGCCCGTTTCGGCGGCTGCACGCAGCTCGGCGAGCGTCGCGAAGCCAAGGACTTCGTAGTCGCCGGGAATGCAGGACGCGTGGGCGCCGGCGACCGGTTCCATCGCGTCCAACGACAGGCCGTTGCTCATTGTTTGGGCTGTTCCGGTTCCCGCCACTTGCCCGCCCGCTTGAGCATCTGTTCGAGTTCGTCGCCCTCGAAGTGCATCTGTCGAGCCAGCCATGCTTCGCTGAGTGCCTTGTCGAACATCGAGAGTTCGAAATACACCAGGCCGATGTTGTGGTGCGAGAAGCCGTTTTCGGCGGCCAGCCGGCTGGCCTCTTCGAGCTGGCCCACGGCGACCTCGGACTTGCCGTTCTTGCCCAGGTAGCGGCCATAGAGCGCACGCACGACCGAATCGTCGGGAGCGAAGCGCACCGCCCGATCGAAGTAGCAGTCGATGGAGTAGGTCATGTCCGGTGGCTTCGAACTCTTGGTGCGTTCGCCGAAGCGCACCAGCGCCACCAGCGCGCGATGGTGGTTCGGCGACGTCGCCAGCGTGTAGCTCAAGTCGCCGCCGACGAAGTCGCCCGACTCGCCCCGGATCAGCGCCTCCACCTTCGGTGTGAAGTGGAACTTTTCGACGATGCGCAGCTGAACCTTCTGGGTGCGGTAGTCGAAGGGCCCGTAGTGATTCTCCAGCGGCCCGCAGGCGTTGTACGCTTCCTGCGCCACGGCGGCACCGGCGCTGCAGGCAAGCAGCGCGGCGAAGCAGCTGGCACGCAGGATGTTCATCGCGTGGCCAGTGTGCTCGCCGCCGGTGCAGCGGAAACCAGGGCCGCCAGCCAACGCACGCACGCCGCTTCCAGCGCGAGCCGCGCCGGCCGGTCCGACAGCGTGTGATCGGCCTTCTCGACCGTCACGCGAGCCACGTTCGGGCGCGCGAGTGCGCGGCGCCAGGCGGGGTCGGTTGCGGCCCGGTCGGCGAACTCCTTGGCGGTGTAGTCCTCGTCGCTCAGCAGCAGCATCACGGGGCCGTCGAAACGCTGGCAGGCCCGCGCCATCAGGTCCTGGTAGGGTGCGTCGCGAACGGCCTCGGCCGGCGAGGCATCGCTGCCGCCGGCCACGGCCAGGCGCACGCTGCGGCCCAGGTCGCGCAGGGCTCGCAGGCCGACGCCGCCGCTCGCCAGCTTGCGCCAGAACGCCGGCTGCAACAGCCGCTGCAGGTAGTAGTGGCGCACATGGGTGCGCGCCAGGCTGGCCTCGGAGCGCACCCACGGGTTCACCAGGCAGAGCCCGGCGATGCGCTTGTCGCGGGTGTCGTTGAGGTACAGCAACGCTGCCGACGCGCCGTCGCACAGGCCCCAGAGAACGACCTTGCCGACGCCCGGCTGCGCGCGCTGCAGCGCGCCGACGGCTGCGCCGATGTCCTCGCTCAGGCTTTCGAAGCTGCGCTGGCTGCCGCTGCTGTCGCCCATGCCGCGCACGTCGAAGCGCAGCACCGGGTGCCCGGCCTCGGCCAGCGCACGCGCGAGCTGCACGAATTGGCGGTGCGCGCCGGCCCGGTACTGCGGCCCGCCGACGACTACGACGACGCCAACACCCGCCGGCGCGCCGGGTTGCGCCGGCGCAGCCACGATGCCGTGCAGCGACTCGCCGGCACAGCCGAACGCGACGGTGCTCTCGACGATGCCGCTCATGCCGCCACGCTCCCGGCAATGGCCGGCAATGCCGGCGCTTGCGCCGCATCGGCCTGCAGCGCCGCGAGCGTCGCGTCCCACAGCGCTGGTGCGTCTTCGATCTCGGTCGTGTGCCAGAACGGCGGCCCCGACAGCAGGCTGCTGCGCAGCGCGGCGCCGGCCCGTTGCCAGCCCTGCAATGCCATCTGAGCGGCCGGCGACCAGCCGGCTTCGGGCTGCGCGCTGACCTCGAGCCATTCGACCCGCGTCGGCACCGGGCGCAGGCTGGCCTTTTGCAGGCCCTGGGCCAAGCCGGGGTTCAGCGTGTAGCCGGCCACTTCCACCGGCTGGTTCGCCGCGAGTTCGGCACGCAGGCCGTCGACCACGCCTTTGGCGCCGCCGCTCAGCATTTCGCCCGCGGCCTTCAGGCGCAGGAACTGCTGCAGGATCGGCGCGCCGTTCGGCGTGGGCTGCCAGAACAGCAAGGGCGTGGCCGGGTCGAGCCGCGCGGCCGCCTCGGCCGCGAGCAGGCAGCCGGCGCGCAGGCCCCACAGCCACAGCGGCACGCCGGGCACCAGCGTCTGCGCGTGACGACAGGCCGCCAGCACGTCGTCGACCCAGCGCGCCCAGGTGGCGTCGCCGAAGTCGCCGGCACTGTCGCCGCAGCCGAGCAGATCCATCTGCAGCACCAGGTAGCCGGCGCTCGCCAGGCGCCGGGCCTGCTGAGACACCATGCGGCGCGACTTGTTCATCTCCTCGGCGAACGGGTGTACGTAGACCAGCGCCGCCCGCACAGGCCCGGCCGCCGGCCGATGGCAGACCCCGAAGCGGCGGCCCAGCGGCCCCGGCTCGACATCGACGAAGAAGGATTCGGCGACCGTTGACACGGCGACGCGGTGTTCAGGCACCGGTGGCTTCGATGCCGAGCTTGGCAGCCACGAAGTCGGTCAGCGAGCCGACCGAAGCGAAGGTGCTGCCATCGACTTCGTCGTCGTGGACGACGATGCCGAAGTGTTCTTCCAGCGAGGTGATCAGCGTCACCACCGCCATCGAGTCGAGTTCCGGCACAGCGCCGAGCAGCGCCGTGTCGCGTGTGAAGCCATTGGCACGGCCCTGGAGGCTCAGGACGGTGTCGAGCAAACGCAGGACTTCACGCAGAACATCCATCGGAATTCCTTGCCTTCTTGTACGGTATGTGCCGAGCGGGACCGCCGGCGACGGCGCAGGCGCGCAAAACCTCTGGAATTCTAGCGGTCAGACCTTGCGGCGGCGGCCTTCGCCGAGGGCCCGGCGCGTGATTGGTTGCGCGGAAAACGCCGCCTGCACCGGCCCGTGCGCTCGGCCGCCGGCGCAGGCAGATACCATCCACGCTGGTTTTTCCAGCCCCGGCCTGCAGCCGACCGCGCATGAACGAATCGACCCTGCTGCACGAACTTCCGCTTGCGTCGGCATTGCGCGACCCGTCCGCGCCGGCGTTGGGCTATGGCGGCCAGTCGGTCGACTATGGCCGCCTGGCGGGGTTCATCGAAGGCTTTGCGCACGGCCTGCTCGGCCTCGGCCTGGCGCGTGGCGAACGTGTCGGCATCTACCTCGACAAGCGCATCGAGACCGTCGTCGCCAGCTTCGGCAGCATGCGCTGCGGCGCGGTGATGGTGCCGATGAACCCGCTGCTCAAGCCCGAGCAGGTGGCCTTCATCGCCAACGACTGCGACGTGCGGGTGCTGGTCACGTCGCCCGAGCGGCTGGCCTTGCTGGCGCCGGTGCTCGGCGGCTGTGCTGCGCTGCGGCACGTCGTGCTGGTCGGCGCCGCACCGGCCGCGGCTGCCGCAGGTGCACCGTCGGTGCATGGCTGGGACGACCTGCTGGCCGCACCCGCCACCCCCGGCCATCGCGTCATCGACACCGACATGGCCGCCATCCTCTACACCAGCGGCAGCACCGGCCGGCCCAAGGGCGTGGTGCTGTCGCACCGGAACATGGTTGCCGGCGCGAAGAGCGTGGCGTCCTACCTCGGCAACCACGCCGGCGACACGCTGCTGGCTGCGTTGCCGCTGTCCTTCGACGCCGGTTTCAGCCAACTGACGACGGCCTTCCACACCGGCGCCCGCGTCGTGCTGCTGAACTACCTGATGCCGCGCGACGTGCTGAAGGCGATGGAGCGCGAGAAGGTCACCGGCCTGACCGCCGTGCCGCCGCTGTATATCCAGCTGGCCGGGCTCGACTGGCCGGCGGCGATCGACCAGAACCTGCGCTATTTCGCCAACACCGGCGGCCGCATGCCGCGCGAGGTGCTGATGCGGTTGCGCGAGCGCGCGCCGCGTGCCAAGCCGTTCCTGATGTACGGGCTGACCGAAGCCTTCCGCTCGACCTATCTGCCGCCGGACGAGGTCGACCGCCGCCCCGATTCGATCGGCAAGGCGATCCCGAATGCCGAGATCCTGGTGCTGCGCGACGATGGCAGCGAGTGCGCGCCTGACGAGCCGGGCGAGCTGGTGCACCGTGGCGCGCTGGTCGGCCTGGGCTACTGGAACGACGCCGAGAAGACGGCCGAGCGCTACAAGCTGCTGCCCGGGCGCCCGGCCGGCCTGCAACTGCCCGAGTACGCTGTGTTCTCGGGCGATACGGTGCGGCGCGACGCCGAAGGTTTTCTCTATTTCATCGGCCGCCGCGACGAGATGATCAAGACCTCGGGCTACCGCGTCAGCCCGACCGAGGTCGAAGAAGTGCTGTACGCCACCGGCCTGGTCGGCGAATGCGCGGCTTTCGGCATCGAACACGAAGCGCTGGGCCAGGCGATCCGCGTCATCGCGACTGCGCCCGACGGCAGCGCCGCGGTCGCGCTCGATGCGCTGCTCGTGGCCTGCCGCCAGCGCATGCCGGCCTACATGGTGCCGGCCGGCATCGACCCCGTTCCCGGCCCGCTGCCGCGCAACCCGAACGGCAAGATCGACCGCAAGCGCCTGGCCACCGAATGGGTGGAGGCCCGGGCATGACGACGAACAAGCCGGTGCACGAGGCGATGGACCAGTTCGTCGTGCAGGGCGGTGCCTTGTGCGTCGGCGGCGTGCCGCTGCCGGTGCTGGCCGAGCGGGTCGGCCAGACGCCCTTCTACGCCTATGACCGCGGCCTGCTGCGTCAGCGCGTGGCCGTGCTGCGCGCGGCGCTGCCGGCCGGCGTCAAGCTGCACTACGCGATGAAGGCGAACCCCATGCCGGCCGTGGTGGCGCTGATGGCCGGCCTGGTCGACGGCATCGACGTGGCTTCGGCTGGCGAGCTGAAGGTGGCGCTGGATGCCGGCGCCGACGCGGCCGAGGTCAGCTTCGCCGGCCCGGGCAAGCGCGATGTCGAACTGCGCCAGGCGGTGGCATCCGGCGTGCTGGTGAACGTCGAATCCGAGCGTGAACTGCCGGTGTTGGCGCGCGCCGCCGCCGATATCGGCCGGCCGGCGCGTGTGGCCGTGCGCGTCAACCCTGATTTCGAGCTGAAGGGCTCGGGCATGAAGATGGGTGGCGGGCCGAAGCAGTTCGGCGTCGACGTCGAACGCGTGCCGGCGCTGCTGCGGCAGGTGCACGAACTCGGCCTGGCCTTCGAAGGCTTCCATCTCTTCGCCGGCTCGCAGAACCTGCGCGCGGAGTCGATCTGCGAAGCGCAGCAGAAGAGCTACGAACTGGCGCTGCGCCTGGCCGAAGCCGCGCCGACGCCGGTGCGCTTTCTCAACCTCGGCGGCGGTTTCGGCATTCCGTACTTTCCGGGCGAGCGGCGGCTCGATCTGGCGCCGATCGGCGACAACCTGGCGCGGCTGCAGCAGCGCGCACGCAGCGAACTGCCCGAAGCCGCCTTCGTCATCGAACTCGGCCGCTACCTGGTCGGCGAGGCCGGGGTCTATGTCACGCGCATCGTCGACCGCAAGGTCTCGCGCGAGCAGGTTTACCTGGTTACCGATGGCGGGCTCAACCACCATCTGGCGGCGTCGGGCAATTTTGGCCAGGTAGTGCGCAAGAACTACCCCGTGACGATCGTGACGCTGGGCCAGCGCGCCGGCGGCGGTGAACGCGAAGTCGCGTCGGTGGTCGGCCCGCTGTGCACGCCGCTGGACCTGCTGGCCGACCGCATGGAACTGCCGGTCGCGCATGTCGGCGACCTGGTCGTCGTGTTCCAGTCCGGCGCCTACGGGGCCAGCGCCAGCCCGCAAGCTTTTCTCGGCCACCCGGCGTGTCTCGAAGTGCTGGTCTGACGCGCTCGCCGGCTGTCGCCGCGCTGCAGGCCCTGGTGGCGCTTGCCTGCGCGGCGGGCGGCCTGGCACTGGCCTGGCACCATCCGCTGTCGGGGCCGATCGCCGTGGCGGCGTGGCTGGTGCTGGCCACTGCTTCGGCGCTGTGGCCGCGGGCCTGGCTGGTCGCCTTGCCGGCGCTGCTGCCGGCGATCGCACTGATGCCGTGGACCGGCTGGCTGACCTTCGAAGAGTTCGACCTGGCCGTGCTGGCCTTCGCCGCCGGCGCCCACGCCCGGCTGGCGCTGCGCCGCGCTGCAGTGGCGCGCGCGGCCACCGGCGCGACGGGGTTGAAAGGCTTCGTGCTGATCGGCTACGGCGTCGCGCTGCTGTTCAGCGTGCACCAGGGTTTCGCCGACGCCGGCGGCTTTGTGTGGGGCTGGTGGCAGGGCTATCACGAGCCGATGAACGTCGTGCGCGTCGCGAAGAGCCTGTTCCTGGCGCTGCTGATGCTGCCGCTGTGGCGCGCGGCGCTGCGTGAAGCGCCGGAACGCGCAGCGCAGTCGCTGGCCGACGGCCTGGCCGCCGGGCTCGGCGTGGTGGCCTTGCTCGCGCTGTGGGAGCGCTGGGCCTACCCGGGCCTGGCCGACTTCGCGGCCGACTACCGCACCACGGCGCTGTTCTGGGAGATGCACGTCGGCGGCGCGGCTTTCGACGGCTTCCTGGCGCTGACGATGCCGTTTGCCGTGCTGCAGCTGCGCCGGCACGCGTCACCGCTGCGCTGGGGGCTGGCGGCGGCCATCGCCATGCTCGGCGCCTACGCCTGCCTGACGACGTTTTCGCGCGGCGTCTACGTCGCGGTGCCGGTCGGGCTGGCGGTGACGATGGTGCTGGCCAGCCTGCAGACGCGGCGCGGGCCGGAGCGCGCGCGTGCCGCAGGCGGCTGGTGGGCCGGGATCCTGGCCTGGGTGGCGTTCGCGCTGGCTGCGGCCTGGGTGTTCCCGAGCAGCGGCTACCGCGGCTTGCTCGCCTTGCTGGGCGCGGTCTGCCTGCTGCTGCCGATGGCGGCCGGCTGGCGCCGCCTGCCGGCGCGCGGCTGGGCGGCGGGGCTGGCGCTGGGCATTGCGGCTTCGCTGGTGCTGGGCATGCTGGCCTGGCTGCCGAAGGGGCCGTATGTGGCCTACACGCTGATCTGGTTTGCCACCGCCGCGCTGGTGCTGTGGGCGCGCTGGCGGCCGCCGGCTACCGGCGCCTTGGGTACCGGTGCGACGACGGTTGCGGCCTTCGTCGCGGTGCTGGTGGCCATGACCCAGGTGGCCGGCCACTGGGGCGACGCGGCCGGCACCGCGGCCATGCTGCCGGTGGCGCTGCTGCTGGCGGCGCTGGCCGTCTGGAGCGCCCGCGGTACGCGGCCGCGCTGGCCCGAGTCCTGGCACTGGCAGGGCGGGCTGCTGGCGACGATGGCGGCCGCCGGCGTGCTGGTCGGCGTGCTGTTCGGCGGCGCCTACATGAAAGACCGCTTCGCCACCGGCAGCCAGGATCTCGAAGGCCGCGAACGGCACTGGTCGCGTGCACTGTCGCTGCTGCGCGACCCGGCCGATTGGGCCTTCGGCAAAGGTCCGGGCCGCTACCCGCCGAACCAGTTCCTGTCCGGCGCGGCCGAAGATCTGACCGGCGACTACCGGCTGCGCGACGAAGCCGGCCGCCATCACCTGGCGCTGTCCGCCGGCCGCCACATCCAGGGCTGGGGCGAGATGTTCCGCATTTCGCAGCGCGTGGCCGCCTTCACCGGCCCGGTGACGGTGTCGGCCGCGGTGCGCACCGAGACCGCGGTCGGGCTGCACTTCGAGGCCTGCGAGAAGCACCTGCTCTACAACGGCACCTGCATGGGCGCCGAGATGGACCTGCCGGCCCAGCCCGGGCAGTGGCAGCCGGTCCAGCTGCCGTTGCCGGGGCCGGGGCTGAGCCATGGTGACTTTTTCGCGCCGCGCTTCCTGGTGTTTTCGGTGGCCGTCAATTCCAGCGGCCGTTCGGTCGAGTTCGACCACCTGCGCGCCGTCGACGCCAACGGCCGCGATCTGCTCGTCAACGGCGACTTCGAGCAAGGCATGCGGCGCTGGTTCTTCTCCAGCGACAAGTACCACCTGCCGTGGCACATGAAGAACCTGCCGCTGCATGTGCTGTTCGAGCAAGGCGTGGTCGGGCTGGCGCTGCTGGCGGCGCTGCTCGTCGGTGCGCTGTGGCGCGTGACCGCTGGCCACGCGCGCGACCACCCGCTGGCGCCGGGCCTGGCCGGCGCGCTGGCCGGCTTTCTGGCGGTCGGCCTGTTCGACAGCCTGCTCGACGTGCCGCGCGTGGCGTTCCTGTTCTACCTGCTGCTCGGCGTGGCGCTGATGTTGCCGGCGCGCAGGGGTTCTTCGCCGGCAGCCTAAAATGCCAGGTTGGGCGCAAGAAGCCCAGCCTGCCACAAGGATCCCGACGTGTTCATTTCCTCTGCCTTTGCCCAGACTGCCGCCACTGGTGGCGCCGAGTCGTCGCTGTTCAGCCTGGCCCCGCTGGTGCTGATGTTCGTGGTGCTGTACTTCATCATGATCCGGCCGCAGATGAAGAAGCAGAAGGAGCACAAGGCGATGATCGAAGCCGTCGCGAAGGGCGACGAGGTCGTCATCGCCGGCGGCGTGCTCGGCCGTGTGGCCAAGATCGGCGACAGCTTCCTGCACGTGGAGGTGGCCAACGGCGTCGAGCTGCAGGTGCAGCGCAGCTCCGTCGTGCAGGTGCTGCCCAAGGGCACGTTCAAGTAAACGCCGCCCATGAACCGCTATCCCTGGTGGAAGTACGCGATCCTCGGGGTCGCGCTGCTGATCGGCCTGCTCTACACGGTGCCGAACTTCTTCGGCGAAGCGCCGGCCGTGCAGGTGTCGTCGGGCAAGGCGACGCTGAAGATCGACCCGGCCATGGTGCCGCGCGTCGAGCAGACGCTGGCGGCCGCCGGCCTGAAGCCCGACTTCGTGCAGTTCGACGGCAACTCGGTGCGCGCGCGCATGGCCGACACCGACGCCCAGCTGAAGGCCAAGGACGCGCTGTCCAAGGCCTTGAATCCGGATGCCAACGACCCGGCCTGGATCGTCGCGCTGAACCTCGTCTCGCGCTCGCCGGCCTGGATGGCCAAGCTGCATGCGCTGCCGATGTACCTGGGTTTGGACCTGCGCGGCGGCGTGCACTTCCTGATGCAGGTCGACATGAAGTCGGCGCTGACGAAGAAGGCCGAGGCCTACACCGGCGACATCCGCACGCTGCTGCGCGACAAGAACATCCGCCATGCCGGCATCACGCGTGAAGGCAACGGCATCGAGGTGCGCTTCCGCGACGCGGCGGCGGCGCAGCAGGCGCAGAACCTGCTGCTTGACCAGCTGCCCGACCTGGCCTGGACGCCGGTTGCCGACGGCGGCGACGTCAAGCTCGTCGGCGCGCTGAAGCCCGAGGCGGCCACGCGCGTGCAGGACCAGGCGCTGAAGCAGAACATCACGACGCTGCACAACCGCGTCAACGAGCTCGGTGTGGCCGAGCCGGTGATCCAGCAGCAGGGCAGCGACCGCGTGATCGTGCAGCTGCCCGGCGTGCAGGACACGGCCAAGGCCAAGGACATCATCGGCCGCACCGCGACGCTGGAAATCCGCATGGTCAACGAGACCACCGAAGCGCGCGACGCCGAACGCGGCAGCGGCCCGGTGCCGTTCGGCAGCGAGCGCTTCCTCGAGCGCGGCGGCCGGCCGATCATCGTCTTCCGCCAGGTCACGCTGACCGGCGAGAACCTGACCGACGCGCAGCCCGGCTTCGACGGCCAGACGCACGAGCCGTCGGTGAACCTGACGCTGGACGCCAAGGGCTCGCGCATCTTCAAGGACGTGACGCGTGAAAACGTCGGCAAGCGCATGGCCATCATCCTGTTCGAGAAGGGCAAGGGCGAGGTCGTGACGGCGCCGGTGATCCGCTCTGAAATCGCCGGCGGCCGCGTGCAGATCACCGGCACGATGACGACGCAGGAAGCCAACGACCAGTCGCTGCTGCTGCGCGCCGGCTCGCTGGCGGCGCCGATGGAAATCATCGAAGAGAAGACGATAGGCCCGAGCCTGGGCGCCGACAACATCGCCAAGGGCTTCAACAGCGTGATGTACGGCTTCACGGCGATCGCCGTCTTCATGTGCGCCTACTACCTGCTGTTCGGCGTGTTCTCGACGCTGGCGCTGGCCGTCAACCTGCTGCTGTTGGTGGCCGTGCTGTCGATGCTGCAGGCGACGCTGTCGCTGCCCGGCATCGCCGCCATCGCGCTGGTGCTCGGCATGGCGATCGACTCCAACGTGCTGATCAACGAGCGCGTGCGCGAAGAGCTGCGCGGGGGTGCATCGCCGCAGACGGCGATCAACACCGGCTACGAGCGCGCCTTCGCGACCATTCTCGATTCGAACATCACGACGCTGATCGCCGGCCTGGCGCTGCTGGCTTTCGGCTCGGGCCCGGTGCGCGGCTTCGCCGTCGTGCACTGCCTGGGCATCGTGACGTCGATGTTCTCGTCGGTGATGTTCTCGCGCGGCCTGGTCAACCTCTGGTACGGCCGGCAGAAGAAGCTCAAGGGCGTGTCGATCGGCCAGGTCTGGCGGCCCGACGGCGGCGGCACGCCGGCGGCCAAGGCCTGAACGGAGCACGACATGGAATTCTTGGTGAAGTCGTCACGTGCGCTGCGCGCACATGAGCCTTCCCCAAAACTCCATTGAACTGAAAAGGAAGCCAGATGGAGTTTTTCAGAATCCGCCGCGACATCCCGTTCATGCGCTATGCGCTGGTGCTGAACGTCATCTCGTTCCTGACCTTCGCCGCCGCGGTGTTCTTCATCATCACGCGTGGCCTGCACCTGTCGATCGAATTCACCGGCGGCACCGTGCTCGAGGTCGCGTACACGCAGACGGCCGACATCAACCGCACCCGCGCCACCATCGAGAAGATGGGCTTCGGCGAAGTCCAGGTGCAGAACTTCGGCACCTCGCGCGACGTGGCGATCCGGCTGCCGGTTCGTTCCAAGGACGGCGGCGACATCAAGCAGACCGAAGTCGCCGGCCGCGTCTTCGCGGCGCTGTGCCAGGCCGAAAACGGCACCGTCGGCACCAAGCAGTACACGACGCCGCAGGGCGAGCAGGTCAGCCGGCCTTCGTGCACCGCGGCCGACGGTACCGAGCCGCTGACGCTGTCGCGCACCGAGGTGGTGGGGCCGTCGGTCGGCGCCGAACTGGCGCGCGACGGGGCGCTGGCCCTGGGCTTCACCGTGCTCGGCATCATGATCTACCTGGCCTTCCGCTTCGAGTGGAAGTTCTCGGTGGCCGGCATCGTGGCCAACCTGCACGACGTCGTCATCATCATCGGCTTCTTCGCCTTCTTCCAGTGGGAGTTCTCGCTGGCGGTGCTGGCGGCGGTGCTCGCGGTGCTGGGCTATTCGGTCAACGAGTCGGTGGTCATCTTCGACCGCATCCGCGAGACCTTCCGGCGCATGCGCAAGATGACGACGCCGCAGGTCATCGACCACGCCATCACCAGCACCACCAGCCGCACCATCATCACCCACGGTTCGACGCAGATGATGGTGCTGTCGATGCTGGTGTTCGGCGGCCCGACCTTGCACTACTTCGCGGTGGCGCTGACGATCGGCATCCTGTTCGGCATCTATTCGTCGATCTTCGTCGCCGCAGGCATCGCGATGTGGCTGGGTGTCAAGCGTGAAGACCTCGTCAAGGTAGGGGCGAAGGAGTCCGACCCCAACGATCCGAACGCCGGGGCGGTGGTGTAGAGTCCAAAGCAACTCCACCTTCACGCCCCACCCGACAGCGTTCGACATGGCGACCGGCGACCCTCCTTCGAATCTCGCCGGTCAGGCGCGTCGCCTGTACACCGAGGAACTGGTGAAGGGGCTGGTGGGGCTGGTGCAGTCGTCCATCGACGGCGCGCGTTCGCTGCTCGACAAACCGTCGGAACACGCCACCCAGCAGCGCCGGCGCGACCTGGTGCAAGGCCTGATGACCGGCGCCCAGGGCTGGCACCGCAGCATCGTCAATGGCCTGCGCCATGTGCTGCTGAGCGGCCCGTCGGCGTCGCGGCCCGGCGACCTGCCGCCGCCGGGATTCGGCGGCCCGCTGTCGCTGGTGGAAGACGACGTCATCGAGCTCGAGATCGTGACCTCGCGGCTGGCGCTGGCCATCATGGACCGCGCGTCCTGGGAGTTCGCCGACCTGCGCTCGCGCGTCGCCCATCTCGAAGGCCGTGCCGAACTCGACCCGCACGATATGCTGCGCGCCCATGTGCTGGCACGCATCGTCTTCGAAGCCTGGCGCTCGTCGGGCCAGACGCTGGAAGGCTGGCGCGAGCTGCAGCCGGTGCTGCACGAAGAATTCGCGCTGCTCGTCGAAGAGGCCTACCACGAGACGAATCGCTGGCTGGCCGAGCACCACGTGCTGCCCGACGTCGACCTGCGCCCCTTCATCCGCCGTTCGCGCGGCAACCCGAACACGTCGTCGATGGCCGGCATCTGGAATGCCGGCGGCGGGGGCGGGAACTTCGGCGAGGCCGGCGGCGGCGCGTCGGGCTACGCGCCGCCATCGGCCTATGGCACCCATTCCAGCGGCGGCTTTGCCGGCTCGGGCGGCGGCGGTCTGATGCGCGGCGGCGGTTCGGTCGGAGACGAAACCCGCTTGATGACGCGGGCTGCACCGCTGGCGCGCAACCGCGACCACGCCGAGGCCGTGCTCGGCCGCCTGAACCGCCTGGTCGGCCGCCACGTGCCGAGCTTCGGCCATTCGGTCCGCGCGCCGGTGCTGTCGCCGGGGCTGGCGCGCGCCATCGACACGGCGCAGGTCGGCATCCGCCAGCGGCTGGCGCCGACCACGGTGCGTGGCGAAGCGGTTCTGACGACGCCGGTGCTGCTGGAGGAAATGCACCAGCGCAAGCAGGTGCTGAAGAAGGCGGCGGCGTCGCCCGAAGAGCGCGCCACGATCGAGATCGTCGCCTTGCTGTTCCAGAGCATCCTGACCGAAGAGCGCATCCCGGCGTCGGTGCGCGTCTGGTTCGCGCGGCTGCAGATGCCGGTGCTGCGCGTGGCGGTCGGCGAGCCCGATTTCTTCGCCACCGTCGACCACCCGGCGCGGCGCCTGATCGACCGCATGGGCGCCTGCGTGATGGGCTTCGACAGCGCGACGCAAGGCGTCGGCGATGCGCTGGAGAAAGAGATCAAGCGCGTCGTGCAGGTCGTCGAGGCCTACCCTGACACCGGCCGGCGCGTCTTCCAGACCGTGCTGACCGAGTTCGAGAAGTTTCTCGAACACTACTTCCGCAACGAGAACGAGGCCACCAAGAAGGGCGTCTCGCTGGCGCAGCAGGTCGAGCAGCGCGAGACGCTGGCGATCCAGTACACGATCGAGCTGCGTCGCATGCTCAACGAGGTGCCGGTGCAGGAAGGCGTGCGCCAGTACCTGTTCCACGTCTGGGCCGACGTGCTGGCCACCACGGCCGTGCGCTACGGTGCCCAGGGCGTGCAGACCAAGGCCATGAAACGCGCCGCGGCGGACCTGATCTGGTCGGCCAGCGCCAAGGTCACGCGCGAAGAGCGCGCCGAGGTCATCCGGCGGCTGCCGCCGCTGCTGAAGGCCTTGCGCGAAGGCATGGCCTCGGCCGGCATGGACACGTCGCGCCAGGACGAACAGATCCAGCAGCTGAACAACGCGCTGGCCGCCGCCTTCTCGGCCAAGGCCGCGGTGATCCCCGACGACCGGCTGCGTGAATTGATGGAGCGGCTGGAGACGCTGGAAGAACTGCTGCCCGACGCCGACGACGTGCAGATCGACGAGTCGATGGTGCTCGACCTGTCCGGGCACCAGAGCGCCGATCTCGAAGTCGTACTCGAAGGCGGCTCGATGCCGACGCCGGCGATGGTGGCCTGGGCGCGCGAGCTGCAGGTCGGCAGCTGGTACATGCTGGAATACCGCGACCGCAACGAAGCCGTGCAGCTGGCCTGGCACGGCTTGCGCAAGCAGCTGTCGCTGTTCGTGTCGCCGCAGGGGCGCTGCGTGCTGTTCCAGCAGCACCGGCTGGCGTCGTTCCTGCAGGCCGGCCTGCTGCTGCCGGCGCAGGATGAAGCGCTGACGGTGCGGGCCACGCGCAGCGCGCTGGCCAAGCTCGACGTCGACGCGTCGCGGCTCTTGAACTGAGCGGCTAGTGGATCAGCCGGTCTTCGGCTGCCACGAACAATTCGTCGAGGATCAGCGCATCGGGCTCTTCGCCCAGGCTCCAGAAGACCATCAGCACGATGATCTTCAGGTCTTCCAGCTCCATCGGGCCGCCGCCGACGGCGGTGGCGCGGTCGATGACCATCTCGCGCATCGGCGCCGGCAGCACGCCGGCTGATTCGAGGAAGCAGATGAAGCCGATCGACTCGTCGCCGAGCAGTTCGCGTTCGCTGTCGGAATAGACGCGGATGCTGCCGGTACCGGCGCTGCCGGCGCAGGATTCGGCGCTGCTCGCCAGGCCGTCCAGCCAGCGCAGCGCTTCCTGGATCTCGTCGGCGTCGAAACCCACCGCCGAGAGCTTGCGCTTGAGCTGCTGCTGGTCGGGGCACGCGTCCGGCCGCCAGTAGTTCTCGTAGAGGTACACGAGCACATCGAACATCGACCCACTATACCCCAGCGTTTCCGCCGCAAACTGCTTCAACCCGTGAAGCGGCGTTGGAAAAGCCCGCCCGGCAATCGCGCCACGCGGCCTTCGAGTTCCAGCTCCAGCAGCCGCGCCGACAGCTCGGCGCTGGGCCAGCCGGTGCGGGCCTGCAGCGCGTCCATCGTCGTCGGGTCGTGGCCCAATGCGTCGAGCAGCGGCTCGCTCGCCGGCTCGGGTGCGTCGTCGGCCGCTTTTGCCGGTTGGGGTGGCTGCCCGCGCAGCTCGTCGACGATGTCGGCAGCGCTTTCGACCAGCTTTGCCCCCTGCTTGATCAGCGCGTGGCAGCCCCTGGACTGCGGCGCGTGGATCGAGCCGGGAACCGCGAACACGTCGCGCCCGGCTTCGGCGGCCAGCCGCGCCGTGATCAGCGAGCCCGAGCGCAGCGCGGCTTCGACCACCAGCGTGCCCAGCGACAGCCCGGCGATGATGCGGTTGCGCAGCGGAAAGTTCTCGGGCAGCGGCGGCGTGCCAGGCGCGTATTCACTGACCATCGCGCCTTGCGCGACGATGCGGTGCGCCAGTGCGCGGTGCCGGCTCGGGTAGACGCGGTCCAGCCCGGTGCCGACCACGGCGATGGTGCCGGCGGCGCCGGCCAGTGCGCCGTCGTGCGCCGCGCCGTCGATGCCCAGCGCAAGGCCCGAGACGACGACGAGGCCGTCGTTGCCGAGCTGGCGCGCGAAGTCGCGCGCGTTGTCGGTGCCCTGCGGCGTCGGGTTGCGGCTGCCGACGATGGCGATGCTGGCCGCGGCCAGCAGCTCGACGCGGCCCTGCACGTACAGCAGCAGCGGCGGGTCGGCGGTCTGCAGCAGCAGCGGCGGGTACGCGGGGTCGCCGAGCGTGATGACGTGGTGCTCGGCGCCGCCCGCCCACCACGCGCGCGCTGCGGCCAGCCGTTCATCGAATGCCGGTGGTGGCTGGCCCAGCGCGGTGGCTTGAGCCGCGCCGATGACCTCGCGCAAGGCGGCCGTCGGCGCGGAAAAGATGGCATCGGGGGAGCCGAACGATGCCAGCAGCCGGCGTGCGCGCTCGCGCCCCAGGCCCGGCGTTTCCAGCAGCCGCAGCCAGGCGGCGAACTCGTCAGCCGCGAGCAAGCGTCACGGCTGGGTGAAGCGGTCGCCGCCGCGCACGGGGTCTTTCACCGACAGGATCAGCGCGTACGAAACCTTGTCGAAGACGCGGAACACGAACAGCAGCCCATGGCGTTCATCGGGCAGCATCAGCGCGGTGCGATCGGCCGAGGTCTTGTCGACGGCCGGCACGCCGGCGCGCCACAGCGCCAGCACATGGCCGCGTTCGAGGCCGTCGCGCGCGCCGCGGTTCAGCGACACGATCTGGTTCTGCCCGGCCAGCAGCGCGTCGCCATAGACCGAGATGATGCGGCCATCGAGCGGCGCGTTCGGCGCATGCGGCACGTAGGCCGTCAGGTCGCGCTGCGGCACCGGCGACAGGCGGTCGCCGACATTGGCCTCCAGCCGCGTGCTGCTGACCATGAAGGTGGCCGGCACGATCTCGGGCTTGCCGTTGGCGCCGGTGCGTTCTTCGCCGGGCCGCACGTATTCGGCGGTGCCGACGTAACGGCCTTCGAAGCCGAGGACCTCGCGCGTTACCGGGTCGATCAGCGGCTGCGGTTCGCGGAATAGGCGGAAGTCGCGCGCGCCCGCCAGGTCGCCGCGCACGTAGGCGGTTTCGCCGCGCGAGACCATCACCCGCCCTTCCTGGGTGGCGACGATGCGCGGCGCGGTTTCGAGTTCGTTGCCGTCGAACACCACCGCCTCGTTCAGGAAGGGGCCGATCAGGTGCAGCGGGATCGACGCGATGGCGCCGTTGTCGAGCAGCCCCGAGCGCACGCGCGGCGACAGCTTGACGGTACCGCCCGGCTCGCCGCCGCCGGCCTGCGCCAGGCGCAAGGTGGCACGGCCGCCGGACTTGACGAGCACCAGCACCTGGCCCGGGTAGATCAGGTGCGGGTTGCGGATCTGGTCCAGGTTCATGCCCCACAGCTCGGGCCAGCGCCACGGGCGGGTCAGGAAGATCTTGGAGATGTCCCACAGCGTGTCGCCGCGCTGCACGGTGTGCGACTCGGGTGCGTTCGGTGCCAGCTCCGACAGCGGCACGCCGGCCTGCGCCACCTGCTGCGCGGTACCGCGCTGCTGCGGCGTGATCGGGAAGTTGGGTTCGGCGGCGAGCACGGGGCCGCTGGCCGCGAGCCACAACGCTGCAGATCCGAGCGCGGCAAGCGCGGCGCCGGTGGGCTTGCCTCGACGACGGCTAAGGCTCATAGGACTTTGGTCTCCTGGCAAGAGCGTGGTCTTCCGCAACGGGGTGCCACAATCTCGCCTGACGGCAGCGAAAATGCTCACTTGGTTTCGCAGATTCTGCCCGTAAACCCTTGATATCGCAACGAAAGTGAGGCCGCTTCCAGCGCGCCGTGCAGCCCGTCACGGTGGCCGGCGTTGTGTTCGGTCCACAGCTGTTGCGAGCTGTTTCCGCCTCATCGCTGTTTGACCCCATGGCCCAACTTCCCATTCTGCGCTACCCCGACCCCCGACTGCACACCGTCGCCCGCCCGGTGGCCGCTGTCGACGACCGCATCAAGCAACTCGTGGCGGACATGCTCGAAACCATGTACGCCGCCGACGGTGTCGGCCTGGCGGCGACCCAGGTCGACGTGCACGAGCGCGTGATCGTGATGGACACGTCCGAGCAGCACAACCACCCGCTGGTGCTGATCAACCCGGAGATCACCGAGCGCAGCGCCGAGATGCAGGTGTCCGAGGAAGGCTGCCTGTCGGTGCCGCAGATCTACGACCGCGTCGAGCGCCATGCACGCGTCACCGTGCGTGCGCTCGACCGCGACGGCGAGCCCTTCGAGATGGAAGCCGAAGGCCTGTCGGCCGTGTGCGTCCAGCACGAGATGGATCACCTGCTGGGCAAGGTCTTCGTCGAATACCTCAGCGGCCTGAAGCGCGACCGCATCCGCACCAAGATGCTGAAGAAGACGCGCGAAGAGCAGCGCGGCGGATGAAGGCCACCAACGCCGTGCGCGTGGGTTTCGCCGGCACGCCCGAGTTCGCCCGCGTCGCGCTGGCGGCGATGGCCGCGGCGGGCTTCGACGTGCCGCTGGTGCTGACCCAGCCCGACCGCCCGGCCGGCCGCGGCCTGAAGCTGCAGGCCTCGCCGGTGAAGCAGTTCGCAGCCGCGCACGGCATGCCGGTACTGCAGCCGCGCAGCCTGCGCCTGGACGGCAAGTTCCCCGACGACGCCGCCGCGGCGCGCGAGGCACTGCAGGCCGCGGCGCTGGACGTGCTGGTGGTGGCCGCCTACGGCCTGATCCTGCCGCCGTGGGTGCTGGCGCTGCCGGCCCGCGGCTGCCTGAACATCCACGCGTCGCTGCTGCCGCGCTGGCGCGGTGCGGCGCCGATCCACCGCGCCATCGAGGCCGGCGACGCCGAGACCGGCATCACCATCATGCAGATGGACGCCGGGCTGGACACCGGGCCGATGCTGCTGCGCCAAAGCGTGGCCATCGCCGGCAGCGACACCACAGCCAGCCTGCACGACAAGCTGGCCGCGCTGGGCGGCGAACGCGTCGTGCAGGCCTTGCGTGAACTCGACACGCTGGCACCGACCGTCCAGCCGGACGCCGGCGTTACCTACGCTCACAAGATCGACAAAGCCGAAGGCGCGATCGACTGGTCGCTGCCGGCCGCGGTGATCGAACGCCGCGTGCGCGCTTTCGATCCTTTCCCCGGCGCCAGTTTCACCATCGGCGGCGAGACGCTGAAGCTGTGGCGTGCCGCGGTCGTGCCAGGGCAGGGCACCGCGGGCGAGGTGCTGCCGGCCGGTGACGGCCGCCTCGTCGTCGCCTGCGGCGAAGCGGCGCTCGACGTGCTGGAGCTGCAGCGCACCGGCGGCCGGCGCATCGCGGTGCGTGACTTCCTGCACGGGCACGCGGTGGCACCCGGCACCCGGCTCGGCTGAGCCGGCGCTCAAGTCGGGCGCCTGGCGCGCCGATATCGATGGCAATCCTTGCCGTCCTCCGACCCATGCGCCGCTTCGTCATCCCGCTGTTGATTTCCGCCCCGCTGTGGCTGTCGGGCTGCGACATGCTCGGCATCGAGGCCGCCAGCGCCGTTGCCGCGCGCAAGGAAGCCGAAGGCAAGGCCGTCGGCGGCGCCTGCCGCCATGCCGGCCGCGCCATCGAAGACTGCTACGGCCTGAACCGCAAGGCCGACAAGGCGGCGGTCTTCGCCGGCTGGCGCGAGATGAACGACTACATGCGCGAGAACAAGATCGAGACCGTGCTGCCGCAGGCCGGCGGCGCCACCGACGTCGCGGCCAAACCCGACGAGAAGCCGGCCAAGGGCGCGGGCGAGCACAAGGGTTCGTAGCCGCGCTGCAGCCTGTCGGCTGCCGCTGCGTTCCGTCGCAAGCCGCGCGCACCGCGGCGGCACGTCCGGCACAGTCCTGTCGCACCCGCACAGGAGGACTGCCATGAAACTCGTCTTTGCCGCCATCACCTCGGTCGTCAGCGCCCTGGTCATCGCCTCAGTCGTCAGTTTTGCGCCGGCCGCCGACGCCGCCACCGGCTCCGGCAAGATCGCCACCGAAACCCGCACCGTCAGCGACTTCGAAGCTATCGCGCTGGCCGGCTCGATGGACATCACCGTGCGCCAGGGCACGAAGGAAGGCCTGCAGATCCAGGCCGACGACAACCTGCTGCCGCTGATCGAGACCGTGGTCGAAAGCGGCTCCGGCGGCCGCACGCTGGCGATCCGCTTCAAGCGCGGCGAGAACATCAACCACCACGCGCCGATCAAGATCACGGTCGACGTGATCCGGCTCACGGCGGTGGCGGCGTCGGGCTCCGGCGACGTCATCGTCGAGGCGCTGAAGACGCCGTCGTTCAAGCTCGCGCTGTCGGGCTCCAGCGATGCCAAGCTGCGCAGCCTGAACACCGACGCCTTGGAAGTGCGTATCTCCGGCAGCGGCGATATCGCTGCGGCCGGCAGCGCCAGGCAGGTCAAGCTCAGCATCGCCGGCAGCGGTGACGCCGACCTGGCCGGCCTGACCGCCGACGATGTCTCGGTGCGCATCGCCGGCAGCGGCGACGCCAGCGTCACGGCCAACAAGTCGCTTGAAGTCTCGGTGGCCGGCAGCGGTGACGTGCGCTACGGCGGCGCCGTCGGCGCGGTGAAGAGTTCGATCGCTGGCAGCGGCAGCGTGACGCGCCGCTGAAGGCAACCCTGCTGCGGTGCAACAATCGCAGCATGGGTTTAACCGAGAGTTGGCGCCACCCCGAATTCCGGCGTGGCGCGCGCGAGATGACCGGCATCTCGCTGGGCATTGCCGCCTGGGGGCTGATCACCGGCGTGACGATGGTCAAGAGCGGCATGTCGGTGCCGCTGGCGGTGTTCATGTCGTTGCTGGTCTACGCCGGCACGGCGCAACTGGCCGCGGTGCCGCTGATCGCCAGCGGCGCGCCGATCTGGGTGGTGTGGGCCACGGCGATCTGCGTCAACCTGCGCTTCGTCATCTTCAGCGCGCAGTGGCGGCCGTACTTCGGCGTCTACCCGCTGGCGCTGCGCGCGCGGCTGGCCTACTTCACCGCCGACCTGAACTACGTGATCTTCATGAAGCGCTTCCCCGAAGCGCGGCCGGCGCCCGAGCACGTGCCGTATTTCTGGGGCGGCATCGCGGTCAACTGGACCTCGTGGCAGGTCATGTCGCTGCTCGGCATCTTCCTCGGCGATGCGATCCCCACCACCTGGGGCATCGGCTTTGCCGGCACGGTGGCGCTGGTGGCGCTGATGTGTTCGCTGCTCGTCGACAAGGCCTCGTGGGTCGCCGCGGCGGTGGCCGGCTGCGCCGCGGTGGCGGCGTATGCGCTGCCGCTGAAGCTGAACATCCTGGTCGCGATCGCGGCGGCGGTGGCCATCGGCCTGCTGATCGACCACACGACGCCGCGTGAGGCGGTGCCGGCGGAGGACAAGACGTGAGCGGTCTCGAAACCTTCATCACCATCGTCGGGCTGGCCGCGATCACGCTGCTGACGCGCGGCTTCTTCGTGCTGCCCGAACGCGAGATCCCCTTGCCCGACTGGCTGCGCCAAGGCCTGCGCTACGCGCCGCTGGCGGCGATGGCTGCTGTGGTGCTGCCCGAGGTCGTGATGAGCGGCGGCCACCTCATCGGCACCTGGAAGGACGCGCGCGTGTTCGCTGCGGCGGCCGGCGCCGGCTACTACTTCTGGCAGCGCGGCATCCTGGGCACCATCATCGTCGGCACCGGCACGATGCTGTTGCTGCGCACCGGCCTGGGCTGGTGAACGGCCGCGGTCTGCGAAACTACGCGTTCCGTGTTGTCGACGTGCTGCCTGCCATGAACGTGCTCCGCTTCTCCGACCTCGCCGCTGCTGGCCGCGCCCGCGGCCAGCGGGTCTTCATCCGCGCCGATCTGAACGTGCCGCAGGACGACGCGGGCAACATCACCGAAGACACGCGCATCCGCGCCTCGGTGCCGTGCATCCGGCTGGCGCTGGACGCCGGCGCGGCGGTGATGGTCACGTCGCACCTGGGCCGCCCGACCGAAGGCGAGTTCAAGCCCGAGGATTCATTGGCGCCGGTGGCCAAGCGCCTGGCCGAACTGCTGGGCCGCGACGTGCCGCTGGTCGCGAACTGGGTCGACGGCGTGACGGTCGCGCCGGGCCAGGTGGTGCTGCTCGAGAACTGCCGCGTCAACCCGGGCGAGAAGAAGAACAACGAAGCGCTGGCGAAGAAGATGGCCGCGCTGTGCGATATCTTCGTGCACGACGCCTTCGGCACCGCGCACCGCGCCGAAGCCAGCACCTACGGCATCGCGCAGTTCGCGCCCATCGCCTGCGCCGGCCCGCTGCTGGCGGCCGAGATCGACGCCATCACGAAGGCGCTGGCACAGCCGAAGCGGCCGCTGGTCGCCATCGTCGCCGGCAGCAAGGTCAGCACCAAGCTGACGATCCTGCAAAGCCTGGCCGCCAAGGTCGACGGCCTCGTGGTCGGCGGCGGCATCGCCAACACCTTTCTGCTGGCCGCCGGCTTCCCGATCGGCAAGAGCCTGGTCGAAGCCGACCTGGTGAACGAAGCCAAGACCGTGATCGCCGCGATGAAGGCGCGCGGCGCCGAAGTGCCGATCCCGGTCGACGTGGTTACGGCCAAGGCCTTTGCCGCCGACGCGCCGGCAACCGTGAAGGCCGCGGCCGACGTTGCCGCCGACGACCTGATCCTCGACATCGGCCCGAAGACGGCAGCCTTGCTGGCCGAGAAGCTGATGGCGGCAGGCACCATCGTCTGGAACGGCCCGGTCGGCGTGTTCGAGTTCGACGCCTTCGCGCACGGCACCGAGACCATCGCCCGCGCGATAGCCGCGAGCAGCGCCTTCAGCATCGCCGGCGGCGGCGACACGCTGGCCGCGATCGCCAAGTACGGCATCGAGAAAGAGGTCGGCTACATCTCCACCGGCGGCGGCGCCTTCCTCGAAGTGCTGGAAGGCAAGACGCTGCCGGCGTTCGAGATCCTGGCGCGGCGCGCGGCCGGCTGATTTACCGGGGCGGCGCTCGCCGCCGGTGGCATCCAGGCGTAATCTAGTGCTCCCTCAGAGAGGAAAGCAGGAGACATCGCCGTGGACAAGCCCAAGCCTCTTTCCGACGCCGAATCGGCGTTGCGCGACGCCGCCCTCGAATACCACCGGGCGCCGACACGCGGCAAGATTTCGATCACGCCGACCAAGCCGCTGTCGAACCAGCGCGACCTGTCGCTGGCCTATTCGCCCGGGGTCGCCTACGCCTGCCTGGCCATCGAGCAGGACCCGACGCTGGCCGCCGAGTACACGTCGCGCGGCAACCTCGTTGGCGTTGTCACCAACGGCACCGCGGTGCTGGGGCTGGGCGACATCGGCCCGCTGGCCGGCAAGCCGGTGATGGAAGGCAAGGGCTGTCTGTTCAAGAAGTTCGCCGGCATCGATGTCTTCGACATCGAGCTGGCGCAGAAGGACCCGGACAAGCTGGTCGAGATCATCGCCGCGCTCGAGCCCACGCTCGGCGGCGTGAACCTCGAAGACATCAAGGCGCCCGAATGCTTCTACATCGAGAAGAAGCTGCGCGAGCGCATGAACATCCCCGTCTTCCATGACGACCAGCACGGTACGGCGATCATCTCCGCCGCCGCCTTGCTGAACGGGCTGGAGCTGGTGGACAAGCGCATCGGCGAGGTCAAGCTCGCCGTATCGGGCGCCGGCGCCGCGGCCATCGCCTGCCTGGACGTGATGGTCGGCCTGGGCGTGCGGCGCGAGAACATCTACGTCGTCGACTCGAAAGGCGTGATCCGCGACGGCCGCGCCGACTTCAAGGACGGCACGCTCGACGAGAGCAAGCAGCGCTACGCCCAGCGCACCGAAGCGCGCACGCTGGCCGATGTGGTCAAGGGCGCCGATGTCTTCCTCGGCTGCTCGGCAGCCGGCGTGCTGTCGGTCGAGATGGTCACGACGATGGCGCGCCAGCCCATCATCCTGGCGCTGGCCAACCCCGAGCCCGAGATCCGGCCCGAGCTGGCGAAGGCGGCGCGGCCCGATTGCATCATCGCCACCGGGCGCAGCGACTACCCGAACCAGGTCAACAACGTTCTGTGCTTCCCGTACATCTTCCGCGGCGCGCTCGACTGCGGCGCGACGAAGATCACCGAAGCCATGAAGCTGGCCTGTGTGCGCGAGATCGCCGCGCTGGCCAAGGCCGAGGCCAGCGACGAGGTCGCTGCGGCCTATGCCGGCAAGGAGCTGAAGTTCGGTCCTGACTACATCATCCCGACGCCGTTCGACGTGCGGCTGATCCTGCGCATCGCGCCGGCCGTGGCCAAGGCGGCCGCCGAGTCGGGCGTGGCGACGCGGCCGATCGCCGACCTGGATGCCTACCGCCAGTCGCTCGGCCGCTTCGTCTACCAGACCGGCATGTTCATGCGCCCGGTGTTCGCCGCCGCCAAGGCGCGGCCGGTGCGCGTGGTCTATGCCGAAGGCGAAGACGAGCGCGTGCTGCGTGCGCTGCAGGTGGTGCTGGACGAAGGCCTGGCCAAGCCGATCCTCGTCGGCCGGCCCGAGGTCATCAAGATGCGCATCGAACGCGCGGGGCTGCGGCTGGCGGTCGGGCGCGACTTCGAGGTCGTCGACCCCGAGGACGACCCGCGCTTCCGCAGCTACTGGGAGACCTACCACCGACTGATGGGCCGCGAAGGCGTCACGCCCGAGGCGGCAAAGGCGGCGGTGCGGCGCTCGAACACGCTGATCGCGTCGTTGATGCTGCGCCGCGGCGAGGCCGAAGCCTTGATCTGCGGCCTGGTCGGGCGCTATGACGGCCACCTCGAGCACGTGCGCAACGTCATCGGCCTGAAGCCCGGCATGCGCACCGTGGCCGCGATGAACGCACTGATGCTGGACCGGCACACGCTGTTCATCGCCGACACCTTCGTCAACGAAGAGCCGGGCGAAGAAGAGCTGGTCGACATCGCGATGATGGCCGCGCACGAGGTGCGCCGCTTCGGCGTGCCGCCGAAGGTGGCCTTCCTGTCGCATTCGATCTTCGGCTCGTCGTCGCGCGCGTCGGCCAAGCGCATGCGCGCGGCGCGCGACCTGTTCGTGCAGCGCGCCCCCGGCATCGAATGCGACGGCGAGATGCACGGCGACGCGGCGCTGTCGGAAACCGTGCGCCACGGCTACCTGCCCGAGAGCACGCTGTCGGGCACGGCCAACCTGCTGGTGCTGCCGAACCTGGACGCCGCCAACATCCTGTTCAACGTGCTGAAGATGACCGGCGGCAACGGCGTCACGGTGGGCCCGATCCTGCTCGGCACGGCGCTGCCGGCGCACATCCTGACGCCGTCGGCAACGGTGCGGCGCGTCGTCAACATGACGGCGCTGGCGGTGGCCGACACGGCCGAAGTCCATGCGTCGTAACCACGCTGTAATCGGCCGCCCGCGGCGCGCGCCGATAATCGGCGCGCCCCAAGCATCCCCAGGAGACATACAGCCCATGCGCGCCACCAAGATCGTCGCCACGCTCGGCCCGGCTTCGTCGTCACCCGAGGTGCTGGAGGCGATGATCCGCGCCGGCGTCGACGTCGTGCGCATGAACTTCTCGCACGGCACGGCGCAGGATCACATCGACCGCGCGGCGCTGGTGCGCGCCGCGGCGGCCCGCGCCGGCAAGGAAGTGGCCATCATGGCCGACCTGCAAGGGCCGAAGATCCGCGTCGGCAAGTTCGACGGCGGCAAGACGATGCTCGAAAACGGCCAGCGCTTCGTGCTCGACGCCGCGCGCACCGAGCCGGGCAACAACGAGGTTGTCGGCCTCGACTACAAGGACCTGCCGCGCGACGTGAGGCCGGGCGACATGCTGCTGCTGAACGACGGGCTGATCCGCCTCGTCGTCGACCTGGTCAGCGGCGACCAGGTGCAGACGACGGTGGTCGTCGGCGGCGTGCTGTCGAACAACAAGGGCATCAACAAGGCCGGCGGCGGCCTGACCGCGCCGGCGCTGACGGCCAAGGACATGGAGGACATCAAGACCGCGATGAGCTTCCAGTGCGACTACCTGGCGGTGAGCTTCCCGAAGAGCGCCACCGACATGGAGATGGCGCGCCAGCTGGCCAACGTGGCCGGCGAGCCGTGGCGCCACAAGCCGGCGCTGATCGCGAAGATCGAGCGCAGCGAGGCGATTCCGGTGCTCGACCAGATCCTGGCCGCCAGCGACGGCATCATGGTCGCGCGCGGCGACCTGGCCATCGAGGTCGGCAACGCGGCGGTGCCGGCACTGCAGAAACGCATGATCCGGCTCGCGCGCGAGATGGACAAGCTGACGATCACCGCGACGCAGATGATGGAGTCGATGATCGTCAACGCGGTGCCGACGCGCGCCGAGGTCAGCGACGTGGCCAACGCCGTGCTCGATGGCACCGATGCCGTGATGCTGAGCGCCGAGACGGCCGCGGGCAAGTACCCGGTGGAGACGATCCAGCAGATGGCCGCGATCGCGCTCGAAGCCGAGCGCGCCGACGACGTGTCCATCGACACCGACTTCACGAACAAGCGCTTCGGCCGCATCGACCAGTCGATCGCGATGGGCGCGCTGTTCACCGCGCACCACCTGGGCTGCAAGGCGATCCTGGCGCTGACCGAATCGGGCTCGACCGCGCTGTGGATGAGCCGCCACAACATCAAGGTGCCGATCTACGGGCTGACGTCGAAAGGCACGTCGCAGCGGCGCATGAATTTGTTCCGCAACGTGCAGGCGCTGCTGATGCCCCAGCTGAGCGACCGCGACGAAGCACTGGCCGTGGCCGAGAAACTGCTCGTCGACCGCGGCATGCTGATGCCCGGCGACACCTACGCCATCACCTGCGGCGAGCCGATGGGCCACCCGGGCGGCACCAACATGCTGAAAGTGTGTCGGGTCGGCTGAAGCCGAGCCGACCACTTCGGCGAAGCCAAGGTCTGCCGCGTGGCTTGATCGTTCGCGTCAGGCGACGGCGGCGCGCACGCTGTTGACCATCGCCTCGACCCGCGGCGCCATGCCCACCGGCACCAGCTCAACCGCCGGGTGTTCGCGCGAGAAGACGCGGAACAGCTCGTCGGCGAAGCCGTGGCCGACATCGTCGATGCCGGAGAAGTCGACCTCGGCGCGGCGGAAGCGCTGCAGCCGCGATGCCACGCGCTTGGCCTGCGCGCGCGACTCCAGCCCGGTCTGGCCGCCGATGATCAGGCGCAGCGGCACCAGCGTCGTCTCGAACGCATAACCGGCGCCGTCGGCGCTGTGCGCGCGCAGCACGTCGTCGAGCGTGCGCGACGTTTCCAGCGCGATGGCGAGGTAGATCGACGTGCCTTCGCGCGGCATCGGCTTGCCGCGGTACCAGCTGCGCCGGTCCCAGCCGCGGAACTGGAAGGCCAGGTGGTTGGCGTGCAGGTCGAACATGTCGGCCAGCCGCGACGTGAAGAACAGGCCGTGGCCGCTGTGGCGTTCGGGCGCGCTGGTCAGCTTGCCCTTGCTCAGCTCGAGCATGGCCAGCGTCGGGTCGGCGATGTCGAAGTTCTGCTGGATGCGGTCGAAGACGCCGCAGCCGTCGTCGGAGACGAGCAGCTGCAGGTGCATCGCGGTCTGGCGCACCGACACCGTGACATGCGTGCCGCCGCTGTGGTCGATGGCGTTGTTCAGCAGCTCGCTGAAAGCGTGCTGCGCCATGCGCGCCACCGACGACGGCAGCTCGAAGAAGGGCGCGAAGTCGGTCGACCACGGCAGGTCTTCCTGCAGGCCGGCGAGCGGGTAGCGCTGCACCACCTGCTTCAGCGCGCCGGGCTTGAACACCGGCTTGCGCAGGCTGCCTTCGCGCAGCAGCCACTGCGCGGCCACCAGCTTGGCCAGCAGCGCCAGCGCCGAGCGGCGGCCGATCGACAAACGTTCCATCACGACGGCAGGCAGGCGTTCGCCATGCTGCCGCGCGGCGGCGGTGATCCACTGGGTGACGGCTGGAAGATCGATGCGAGCCATGAACTGACCTCTGTCGGCGGCGCCCATGCGCCGCCCTGGCGACCAGTGTCGGGCAACGCAGATGTAACTTGAGCCCGAAAAGCGGGGTGGATCGGGGGCAATTCCCGGCCGACGGCAGCCGCTAAAATCCTGTTGGTTACGGCCCGGTTACCGCCGGTGCGTCCGGTCCTTTCACTTCTCGGGAAACTGCCATGCCAATCGTCTCGATGCGCCAGCTGCTGGACCATGCCGCCGAAAACGGCTATGGCATTCCGGCCTTCAACGTCAACAACCTCGAGCAGGTGCAGGCGGTGATGAGTGCCGCCGCCGAGGTTGGTGCCCCGGTGATCCTGCAAGCCAGCGCCGGCGCACGCAAATACGCCGGCGAACCCTTCATCAAGCACCTGATCCAGGCGGCGCTGGAAAGCTGGCCGCAGGTGCCGCTGGTGATGCACCAGGACCACGGCCAGAGCCCCGATATCTGCCAAGGCGCCATCGAGCTCGGCTTCAGCTCGGTGATGATGGACGGCAGCCTGGAAGCCGACGGCAAGACCATCGCCAGCTACGACTACAACGTCGGCGTGACGAAGAAGGTGGTCGACATGGCGCACGCGCTGGGCGTCACCGTCGAAGGCGAGCTGGGCTGCCTGGGTTCGCTGGAAACCATGCGCGGCGACAAGGAAGACGGCCACGGCACCGAAGCGACGATGACGCGCGACCAGCTGCTGACCGACCCCGAGCAGGCGGCCGACTTCGTCAAGAAGACCCAGCTCGACGCGCTGGCGATCGCCATCGGCACCAGCCACGGCGCCTACAAGTTCACGCGCAAGCCCACCGGCGACATCCTGGCGATCGACCGCATCAAGGCCATTCACCAGCGGATCCCGAACACGCACCTGGTGATGCACGGCAGCTCGAGCGTGCCGCAGGACCTGCTGGCAATCATCCGCCAGTACGGCGGCGACATGAAGGAAACCTACGGCGTGCCGGTCGAAGAGATCCAGGAAGCCATCAAGCATGGCGTGCGCAAGATCAACATCGACACCGACATCCGGCTCGCGATGACCGGCGCGATCCGCAAGTACATGGCCGAGAACCCGAGCAAGTTCGACCCGCGCGACTACCTGAAGCCGGCACGCGAGGCGGCCAAGCTCATCTGCCGCCAGCGCTACCTGGAATTCGGCTGCGAAGGGCAGGCGGCGAAGATCAAGCCGGTGGCGCTGCCGCAGGTGGCGCGCAGCTATGCCAGCGGCGAGCTGGCGCAGGTGGTCAACTGACCCGCGGCCATCCGCCCATGAGGTGACGAAAGGGGTCGCAACGGCGGCCCTTTGCGTTTTCTGGGCGACACTTCGGTTCCGTCGATCGCTGCCCGTTCCGCGCCATGAGCACAGCCCTGTTCCAGTCGAATCTGCACTCTCTGCCGCTGCTGGCGCGCGGCAAGGTGCGCGACAACTATGGCGTCGGTGCCGACCGCATCCTGATGGTGGCGAGCGACCGGCTGTCGGCCTTCGACGTCGTGCTGAGCGACCCGATCCCGGGCAAGGGCGAGATCCTGACGCGCATGGCGCTGTTCTGGTTCGAGAAGCTGAAGGACATCGTGCCGAACCACCTGACCGGCGACGACCCGGTTTCGGCGGTCGCGCCCGACGAAGTGGCGCAGGTGCGCGGCCGCGCGATGCTGGTGAAGCGGCTGCAGCCGCTGCCGGTGGAGGCCGTGGTGCGCGGCTACCTGGCGGGTTCGGGCTGGAAGGAATACCAGCAAAGCGGCAGCGTCTGCGGCGTCGCGCTGCCACCCGGACTGAAGCTGGCGAGCCGGCTGCCGGCGCCGATCTTCACGCCGGCGACGAAGGCCGAAGCCGGCGAGCACGACGAGAACATCGCCTTCGAACGCATGCAGCAGATGATCGGCGCCAACCTGGCGCTGCGCGTGCGCGAGATCGCGATCCGCCTGTACGAAACCGCGGCGGCGCATGCGCTGGCGCGCGGCATCATCATCGCCGACACGAAGTTCGAATTCGGCCTCGACGAACACGGCACGCTGACGCTGATGGACGAAGTGCTGACGCCGGACTCGTCACGTTTCTGGGCCGTGGCAAGCTACCGCGAGGGCAGCAACCCTGACAGCTTCGACAAGCAGACCGTGCGCGATTGGCTGGAAGCGGCCCAGGTCGATGGGCAGCCTTGGAACAAGCGCGCCCCGGCCCCGAAGCTGCCGCCCGACGTAGCCGCCCAAAGCGCCGCGCGCTACGCCGAAGCCTGCCATCTGCTGGCCGATGACCAACCATGATCCCGCTGCTGACCCGGATCGAGCAGGAACTCAGCGTCTGCACCGACCCGCTGCGCCAAGCGGAGTTGCTGGCGGAGCGCGCCTGCTATCTGGCCCGAACGGGCGACTTTGCCGGCGCCAACGAGATTGCGGCGTCGCTCCGACAGGCCTACGGGGACGGGCGCAGCGCTAGGATTTCTGTTTGGATTATGTTGATTGAGGGGTTGGTTTTGTATTTCGACAAGCTGAGTTCCTCGTTGGCTCGTGATCGAATCGTACGAGCCAATGTCATTAGCTCGGTGGCAGCAATCCCGAGGTTGAAGTCATTGACTGCGGCTTGGTTGGCGCACATTGAATTCGAGCGATCTGCATATGAATCAATGGCGGCTCTGATTGCGAGTGTGCTTCGCAGTGCCGAGCCGGATGCGTTTGACGTTCACTCAAGAGTGGGGATGATTTTGGGTGATGCCTATTTGTATTCCGGTAATCGTTCTCAATCAATGAAGTGGTATGAATATTCCAGAAGGCACTCAATCTTGATTGGGGATCGAGCTGCGATTGGGGCTCTCATGTATAATCGATCGGCTTTCGGTCTTGCGTTGGCAAGGATTAAATATCATACCGATGCAGGATTTATCGATCAGCAACATCTGAGTTTCATTGAGATCGAGATGGAGTCGGGTTGGAGCTTTCAATCAGGTACCAAAGTCACGGCCTTATCTCACTTGGTTGATCTGTGTCGGGCGCGAGTTGAAATCCTTCGAGGCCGGCACTCAAGTGCTATCGACTTGCTGCTCCCACTGAATGAGCGCCTTGTTTCAATTGAGGATCGTCAGAATCGTTCCTGCGTACTTGCAGATCTGGCTTGGTGCTTATTTAAGATTGATCGCCACGATCAAGCTGTCGATATGGTCCGGCAGCTTGATGAGCAACAATTCTTGCAGCTTGATGCGGATGATCAGGTTGTGGCCATCGCGATATGTTTGCACATTAGTGAGTTCGTTGGTGATCAAGAGAGGATCGATGCTTTCAGGAAGGGTCTAGTGGGCGCTGAATTTCGTCTTTCTCAGGAAATTAATTGCCTTCAGCTGGCGCTTGCTTCGATTGAGGCCGTTGTCCCGCCTGATTGGCATTGATAACGATCTTTTATATTGTGGCGGATATTTAAACGCAAGTATTGATGAAGATACCCCAACTCGCCATCGCTCTCGGCTCCTCCAGCGATTGGGAAACCCTGCGCGAAGCCGCGCAGGTTCTTGACGAATTTGGGGTGCCCTATGAAGCCAAGGTGCTGTCGGCGCACCGCATGCCCGATGACATGTTTGCATTTGCCGAGCAGGCCGAGGCGCGGGGCTTGAAGGCCATCATCGCCGGGGCTGGGGGCGCGGCGCATCTGCCGGGCATGCTGGCGGCCAAGACCACGGTGCCTGTGCTCGGCGTGCCGGTTGCCAGCCGGCATCTGCAGGGCGTGGACTCGCTGTATTCGATCGTGCAGATGCCCCGGGGTATCCCGGTCGCGACGTTTGCGATCGGGGCGGCCGGTGCCGTCAATGCGGCGCTGTTTGCCGTGGCCATGCTGGCCAATGACGATCCGGCGCTGCGCGCCAAGCTGCAGGCCTACCGCGCGCGCCAGACCGCGGCGGCCCGCGCGATGACGCAGGACCTGAAGTGACGATGTCACCGCTGCTGCCCGAGGGCCAGGTCACCTTGGGCGTGATGGGCGGTGGCCAGCTCGGTCGCATGTTCGTGCACGCGGCGCAGTCGCTCGGCTACCGCTGCGTCGTGCTCGACCCCGAACGCGACGGCCCCGCCGGCCAGGCGGCGAACCGCCAGGTCGTGTCCGCCTATGTCGACGAAGCCGGCTTGGCCGAGCTGGCGGCGGCCTGTGCGGCCGTGACAACGGAATTCGAGAACGTGCCGGCGTCGGCGCTGCGCCGCCTGGCCGCGACGGTGGTGGTGGCGCCGGCTGCCGCAGCGGTCGAAACCTGCCAGGACCGGGCCGCCGAAAAGCGCCATTTCCAGCGCGCCGGCGTGCCTTGCGCGCCGTTCGCCAGCATCGAGTCCGCGGCGGATCTGGCCGATCCGGCGCTGGCCGGACTGCTGCCCGGCATCCTGAAGACCGCCCGCCTCGGCTACGACGGCAAGGGCCAGGTGTCCGTCGCCGCGCCGGCCGCACTGGCCGACGCCTGGGCTGCGTTGAAACAAGCACCCTGTGTGCTTGAGAAGCGCCTGTCGCTGCAACTGGAATTGAGCGTGATCGTCGCGCGCGGCGCCGATGGCCAGCTGGTGCACCTGCCGGTGCAGCAGAACCTGCACCGTGACGGCATCCTGGCGGTGACCCAGGTGCCCGCGCCCGATGTGTCGCAGGCCGTCGCGCAGCAGGCGGTGGCCGAGGCCGGCCGCCTGGCGGCGTCGATGGACTACGTCGGCGTGTTGTGCGTCGAGTTCTTCGTGCTGGCGGACGGCAGCCTGGTCGCCAACGAGATGGCGCCGCGGCCGCACAACTCGGGCCACTACAGCATCGACGCCTGCGACCTGTCGCAGTTCGATCTGCAGGTGCGCACGCTGGCCGGCCTGCCGTTGACGGCACCGCGGCTGCACTCGTCGGCCGTCATGCTGAACCTGCTGGGGGACCTGTGGTTCAGCGCACCCGGGGCCGGCGCGCGCACGCCCGACTGGGCGGCGTTGCTGGCGCTGCCGGGCGTACACCTGCACCTCTACGGCAAGGCCGAGGCAAGGCCGGGCCGCAAGATGGGCCATCTGACCATCACGGCGGCCGACGCCACCACGGCGCGCGCCGTGGCGCTGCAGGCCGCGGCGCTGCTCGGCCTGCCGGCGTTCTGACGCGCCGCCCGCTCGATGCCGCTGCTCGACGGTCGCGATCCCGCCGCGCTGCAGGCCGCCGCCGAGCGCCTGGCGGCGGGCGGCCTGGTCGCCTTCCCCACCGAGACGGTCTACGGCCTCGGCGCGCGCGCCGATGACGACGCAGCCGTCGCCGCGATCTTCGCCGCCAAGGGCCGGCCGGCCGACCACCCGCTGATCGTGCACATCGCCGACCCGTCGGCCGTGGCCGAGTTCGCGTTGGCCCCGGGCGACGCCGCGCAGGCGCTGATGGCGCGCTTCTGGCCCGGGCCGCTGACGTTGATCCTGCCGCGCCGCGCCGGCCGCGGCACGGCAGCCGCCGGCGGCCAGGCCAGCATCGGTCTGCGCCTGCCTTCGCACCCGGTCGCGCTGGCACTGCTGCGCGAATGCGCGCGCCGCGGCGTCGCCGGTGTCGCCGCGCCCAGTGCCAACCGCTTCGGTCGGGTCAGCCCGACCGCCGCGGCGCACGTGCAGCAGGAATTCGGCCCCGGGCTGCTGGTGCTCGACGGCGGCGCCTGCGATGTCGGCATCGAATCGGCCATCGTCGACTGCACGCGCGACGTACCCGCCCTGCTGCGCCCCGGCGGGCTGGACCGGCGTGTGCTCGAAGCCGCGCTCGGCCAGCCGCTGGCCGCGCCCGACGCCGCATCGCCGCGCGCTTCGGGCACGCTCGAAGCGCATTACGCCCCGAATGCAAAGCTGGTGTTAATGACCGCACCGGCGTTGGCCGCGGCGCTGGCGGCCGGGCCGCGGCGGGGCCTCGCGGTATATTCGCAGGTTGTTGCCCCGGTTTCGGCCGGGGTCGCCCACCGGGTCATGCCCGTCAGTGCATCGGCAGCGGCACATGAGTTGTTTGCCGTGCTGCGCGAGTTCGATGCCCTTGGCGTCTCGCTCATCTGGGTCGAAACACCGCCGCCGGGCCCCGAATGGGACGGTGTCCGGGATCGGCTCCAGCGCGCAGCGGCCGCCTGACGTCGCCGCTTGAACGGCGAACCAGCTTCGGAGCAGAGATGATTTTCAGCAGGAATCCCGGCCGCCGACTGCGCCACGCGCTCGCTTGCGTGACCGCGTTCGCAGCGCTCACCGCCTGTGGCGGCGGGACTTCGCCGTACGAGACCTTCGTGGCCGGGCGCGTCATCGTCTTCGGCGACGAGTCCAGCATGCTGACCTCCACCGGCCAGCGGTACAGCGTCAACGGCGTGACCACCGTCGACAACGGCGACGGCACCACCACCGACACGCTTGACTGCACGCTGATGCCGGTCTGGGTGCAGTCGCTGGCCAGCTACTACGGCTACGTCTTCGCCGAGTGCAACCCGAACCGCGTCGACCCGCCGCAGGCGCTGATGCGGGCCGTGGCCGGCACCAAGGTCGAAGACATCAAGGTGCAGATCGACGCCCAGGTGGCCGCCGGCGGCTTCCGCGACAAGGACCTGGTGACGATGCTGGCCGGCGCCAACGACGTGATCGATCTGTACCAGCAGTTCCCCGGCCGCAGCGAGGCCGACCTGACGGCCGATCTGCGCGCGCGCGGCAAGAGCCTGGCGCTGCAGATCAACCACCTGGTCGATCTCGGCGCCAAGGTCATCGTCGTCACGGTGCCCGACATGGGCCTGAGCCCGTATGCGCTGAAGCAGAAGCTCGAATTCACCGACACCGACCGCGCCGCACTGCTGTCGCGCCTGACCGCGGCCTTCAACGAACAGCTCGGTGTCAACATCCTGCTCGACGGCCGCTACATCGGCCTGGTGCAGGCCGACCTGCGCACGCAGGCGATGGTCAAGTCGCCGGGCAGCTTCGCGCTGGTCAACGTCACCGACGGCGTCTGCGTGGACATCACGCAGCCGCCGGACTGCACCACCAGCACCCTCGTCGATGGTGGCAACGCCGGCACGTGGATGTGGGCCGACGACCTGCACCTGGCCTTCAGCGCCCAGCAGCAGATCGCGACGCTGGCCATCGACCGCGCACGCCGCAACCCTTTCTGAACGCTGTCGTCCGGGGGTAATCCCGGTCGAGCCCGGCTCGGCCCGCCTCGTATAGTGCCGTCCACAAAATCGAACGGGCGTTCTATTTGAGCCCCGCGACAGACGGTTCAACGGACGAAAGTGGGGTTGGCATGAAGAACATCCGCATCTGGATGACGGCAGCGCTCGGCTGTGCGCTGCTCGCCGCCTGCGGTGGCGGCGACACGACGATACCGGGCAGCGGCTCGACCGCCGGCGCGCCGACGACGAAGGGCACGTTCACCGCGGTGGTGTCGTTCGGCGACAGCCTCAGCGACGTGGGCGCGTACACGCCGGCCACGTCGCTCACCGGCAACGGCCAGGCGCCGTACTTCGGCGGCAAGTTCACCACCAACAACGGCAGCACCGGCACGGTCTGGGTCGAGAACCTGGCCACCACGATGGGCCTGCTCGTGACGCCGGCCGAGGTCGGCTTCGCCGGCAGCTCGGTCAAGTGCCCGGCGGCAGCCACGCCTTCCATCGCCAACAGCTGCACCGGCTACGGCCAGGGCGGCTCGCGCGTGACCGACCCCAACGGCATCGGCAAGACCAGCGGTGCCTTGACGGTGCCGGTGGTGACGCAGATCGCCAACCACCTGGCGCGTTTCACCAGCTTCACCGCGAACGACCTGATCCTGATCTGGGCCGGCAACAACGACGCCTTCATCCAGTTCCAGACCTTCGCGGCCACGGCCACGCAGATCCAGACCGACGCGGACACCGGCAAGATCACCGCCGACCAGGCCAACCTGCTGCTGTTCCAGGCGCAGACCGCGGCGCAGGAAGCGATGAAGACGGCCGCGCTCGAACTGACGAACCTGATCAAGACGCAGATCCTGGCCAAGGGCGGCAAGTACGTCGCGGTGTTCACGCTGCCCGATTCGACGCTGACGCCGTTCGGCAGCACGCTGCCGGCGAGCGTGAAGCCGGTGCTCAGCGGCCTGGTCGACATCTTCAACCTGTGGCTGCGCGACGGCCTCACCGGCGTGGCGGTGCAGATCGTCGACCAGAACGCACCGGGCAAGGACGTCTACGCCAACCCGAGCAAGTACGGCTTCGTCAACAACACCGTGCCGGCCTGCGACCCGGCGAAGATCTCGGCCATCACCAGCGGCCAGGTCACCGACGGTTCATCGCTGTTCTGCAACGCCACGCCCGGCGCGCCGTACAACGGCCTGCGCACCGGTGCCGACGTGACGACCTGGCAGTTCGCCGACAGCGTGCACCCGACCACCGGCGGCCACAAGATCATCAGCGACTACGTCACCCAGCAGCTCCGGGCCTTCGGCTGGATCTGAGCACCGCGACGACACGGAGAAAACGCATGAACAGCAAGATCCGCACTCTCGCGCTGCTGGTGGCGGCCGCCGCGGCCTGCGGCGCCGCCCAGGCCCAGGATTCGACCTTCAAGTTCGGCCTGACGCGCTACGACACGCATTCGAAGACGAATGGCGTCACCGGCGTCGGCGTGCCGGCCGGCGGCGACGCCGAAACCGGCGACGCGACCACGGCGATCTTCGTCTACGAATACCAGCTGATGCCGAACGTCGGCGTCGAGCTGGTGCTGGGCGTGCCGCCGAAGATCAAGGGCTACGCCACCGGCAGCCTGGCCTTCCTCGGCGAAGTCATGTCGGCCCGCAACGTGGCGCCGACGCTGCTCTTCAACTACCACTTCGGCCAGCCGGGGGACACCTGGCGGCCGTATGTCGGCGCCGGCATCAACTACACGCGCTTTACCGACGTCGAGTCGCCGTACCCGTACAAGGTCACGCTCAGCGACTCCTGGGGCCCGGCGGCGCAGGTCGGCATCGACTACGCGATCAACAAGCAGTGGGGCGCCTACGCCAGCGTCGCCGCGGTCAAGGTCAAGAGCGATCTGGTTGCGATCGGCGCCAACGTGCTGCAGACGACGATCGACTTCCGGCCCATCGTCTACTCGGTCGGCGTGTCCTACCGCTTCTGACCGCGCTCGACGACGATCTTCATCCCGAGGATCGTCGTCGCCAGCGCCAGTGTCAGCGTGTTGGCGATCACGATCGGCCATTCGCCGAGGGCAATGCCGTAGACCAGCCACAGCGCCACGCCGACGGTGAAGACGCTGTACATGCCCAGCGAGATGCCGCTGACATCGCGCGTGCGCAAGGTCAGCAGCGCCTGCGGGACGAAGGACGAGGTGGTCAGCGTGGCGGCCAGGTAGCCGAGCGCGTCTTGGGTGGTCATGGTTGGGTCCGAAGAGGGGATCAATGGGCGGGTGCGTCGCGCACCGTCCACTGCACCAGGGCGTCGAGCGCCGGGCGCGCGGCGTTGGCGTTGGGGTGCTGGATGATGGCCACCAGCACGTAGCGGCGGCCGCTGTCGGAGATGACGTAGCCGGCCACTGCCGCCACGTCGCGCAGCGAGCCGGTCTTCAGATGCGCGCGGCCCGGGGTCGTGCGTGCGCGCAGCATCGTGCCGTCGACGCCGGCGATCGGCAGCGAGGCCATCAGCTCGGGCATCACCGGGCTGTCGAAGGCCAAGGTCAGCAGCCGCGCCAGCATCGAAGCCGTCACGCGCGTGTCGCGCGACAGCCCCGAACCGTTGTCGATGGCCAGCTCCGGCGGCAGCTCGCCCAGCTTGTCGACGAGCCAGCGGCGCAGCGTCTCGCGCGCACCGGCGGTGGTGGCCGGCTGCGCCGGATGCCGCAACAGGTCCAGGCTGTAGAACAGCTGCTGCGCCATCACGTTGTTGCTGAACTTGTTGATGTCGCGTACCACCTCGGCCAGCGGCGGCGACAGCCACTCGAAGCTCGGCTTTACGCCGGGCGGCGCCAGGCCTTCGTGCACGCTGCCGGCCAGCCGGCCGCCCATCTCCTTCCACAAGGCCTCGATCAGGCGGGCGCTGTAGCTGGCCGGCAGCGGGTCGGCGACCGACCAGCTCTGCTCGCCGCAGGCCGTGGCGTAGCTGCCGGCAAAGCGCACGCGTTCGATGAAGCTGGCCTTCAGCGCGGCGCGCCAGTCGTTGCAGGCGCCGGCGGCCAGCGGCACGCTGCGGTCGACCGTGCTGCCGGCCAGCGCCGGCTCGACGAGCACGCGCGCGATGCCGGCGGCCGGGTCGGGCACGAAGGTGTAGGTCACCGAGCGGTAGTTCAACAGCAGCGCGTTCGGCCGCACGTTGTACGGCCGCGACGCGTCGCCGTCGAAGTCGGCCGGGCTGCCTTCGGGAACGGCGAAGGCGCTGCTGTCGAGCACGATGTCGCCGCGGATCTCGCGCACGCCCAGCTGCTGCACGCGGCGCAGCAGGAGCCACAGGCGTTCGATGACGAGCTTCGGGTCGCCGCTGCCCTTGATCACCACCGAGCCCTCGAGCACGCCGTCGTGCAGCGGCCCGAGCAGCCAGACCGGCGTGGCCCAGGTCCAGGCCGGGCCCAGGCGGTCCAGCGCGGCCAGCGTCGTCAGCAGCTTGGTCAGCGAGGCCGGGTTGACGGGCCGCTGCGGCTGCGCCGACAGCACGGTCCGTTCGCTGCCGAGTTCGCGGATCACCACCGCCAGCGCGTCCTCGGGCACGCGGGCGCGCTGCAAGGCCAGGTCGGCCTCGGGCGGCAGGCCGTCGGCCCGGCTCGCGGCCGCGGCGCCCAGCAGCAGGGCGAACAAGGCAGGGCGGACCGACGGCATGGGTCGATGATCGCACGGCTAAACTTCGGACCATGCCTGCCCTGCCTCTTTCGCGGCGCGCGCGCTGGATCGGTGCTGCGTGCGCCTTGGCGGTGCTGGCGATCTGGACGTCGTTCATCCTGGTTGCGCGCTCCAGTGCGCGCCATTCGCTGACGCCGTTCGACATCGCCTTCCTGCGCTTCGCCTTCTCCGGCGCGGTCGCGTTGCCGATCGTCGCCTGGCGCTGGCGCGCCCTGCGCGAAGGGCTGGGCGGCACGGCGGCGCTGCAGCGCGGCGCGGCGCTGGCCGGCACGGCCGGCATCGGCTATTGCGGCCTGGCCTACAGCGGCTTCTTCTTCGCGCCGGCGGCGCACGCCGCGGTGCTGATGCCGGGCTCGCTGCCGCTGTGGACGGCGGTGTTCGCGCTGCTGCTGCTCGGTGAACGGCTGACGGCGCCGCGGCTGGCCGGGCTGGCGCTGATCGTCGCCGGCGACTTGCTCGTCGGCGGCAGCAGCCTGCGCCAGGCGTTTGATGGCGGCAGCACCTGGAAGGGCGACGCGCTGTTCCTCAGCGCCGGTTTGAGTTGGTCCCTGTACGGCGTGCTGTGCCGGCGCTGGCGTGTCGGTGCGGTCGACGCCACGCTGGCCATCGCCACCGGCTGCCTGCTCAGCTACGTGCCGCTGTACACCGCGGGCCTGTTGGCCGGCTGGCTGCCGACGGGTCTGCACGTGGCGCCGTGGCGCGAGATCGCCTGGCAGGCCGTGTTCCAGGGCGGGCTGTCGATGCTGGTCGCCGGCGTCGCGTTCACCCAGGTCGTCGCCACCTTCGGCCCGGTGCGCACGACGATGATGACGGCGCTGGTGCCGGCGCTGGCCGCGCTGTCGGCGGTGCCGGTGCTCGGCGAACCGCTCGGCGTGGCGGCGCTCGGCGGCCTGGTCTGCGTGACGGCCGGCCTGCTGCTCGGCCTGCGGCGCGCGCGGCCGGTGCCGGTGCCGGTGTTGGCGGAGCGCGCCGCGTGAGCGCCTGCCTGCTGGCCTTCGACACGTCCACCGAGACCCTGGCGGTGGCGCTGCGCACGCCGGGCGGCGACCATCTGGCGCAGGAGCCGGGCGGGCCGTTGGCCTCGGCGGCGCTGCTGCCGCGCATCCACGCGCTGCTGGCCGAAGCCGGCCTGGCGCTGGCCGATATCGACGCCATCGCCTTCGGCCGCGGCCCGGGCGCCTTCACCGGGCTGCGCACGAGCTGCGCCGTTGCGCAGGGGCTGGCCTTCGGTCTCGGCTGCCCGGTGCTGCCGCTGGACAGCCTGCTGATCGTCGCCGAAGACGCCCGCGAACAAGCCGGCGCGGCGGACTTCGATATCGGCGTGGCGATGGACGCGCGCATGGACGAGGTCTATGCCGGCCGCTACCGCTGGGCCGCGGGGCGCTGGTCGACCGTCACGCCGCCCGGGCTGTACACGCTGGCTGCCATCGGCGTGTTGTGGGCCGAGCCGCCGGCCGGGCTGGCCGGCTCGGCGATCACCGCCTTCGGCGACCGGCTCGGCCTGCCGGCGGCGCTGCCGCGTTTCGCGCAGGAGAAGAACCGCGCCGCGGCGCTGCTGCGGCTGGCGCAGGCGCTGCACGACGACGGCCAGGGCGTCGACGCCGCCGATGCGCTGCCGCTGTACCTGCGCGACAAGGTCGCGCTGACGACGGCGGAGCGCATGGCCGTGCGCGGGGCCGCGCGATGAATGCCATGCTGTCGCCCGGCACGCTGCCCGAGCTGTCGCTGCGCACGATGTCCACGCGCGACCTCGACGCCGTGATGGCGATCGAAGTGCGCGCCTACAGCTGCCCGTGGAGCCGCGGCAACTTCATCGACTCGCTCGCCGCCGACTATCGGGCGCAGGTGCTGGTGGCGGACGACGCCGGCATCGTCGGCTACTTCGTCGCGATGCCCGGCGTCGACGAGATGCACCTGCTGAACCTGACCGTCGCGCCGGCCTGGCAGGGCCGCGGCCTGGCGCGCACGATGCTCGACGCGCTCGAGGCGCACTGCCGCCAGTCGCGCCTGGCCAAGCTGTGGCTCGAGGTGCGCGAGAGCAACCACCGGGCGCGGGCGCTGTACCGCCAGCGCGGTTTCACCGAGGTCGGCCTGCGCCGCGGCTACTACCCGGCCGCCGCGCTGGGCCAGCGCGAAGACGCGGTCGTGATGAGCGCGCCGGTGCCGCAGGACGGTGACGATGGCCTGGAGTGAGCGCCAGGCGGCGATGCTGCGCGCCATCGGCCTGCGCACCTGGCAGGCGCCGGCGGCGGCCGTGCCGGTGGCGCCGCCGCAGGTGGCTGCACCAGCATCGGTGCCAATACCAACACCACCGGCGCCGGCGCCAGTCCCGGTGGTGGTGACGGCCGCAGCACCGCCATCCGCCGCATCGACGCTCGACTGGCCGGCCTTGCGCGAGGCCGTCGCCGCCTGCCGCGCCTGCGGCTTGTGCGAAAGCCGGCGCCAGACGGTGTTCGGCGTCGGCCACCCGCAGGCGCGCTGGATGGTCGTCGGCGAAGCGCCGGGCGAGCAGGAAGACCTGCAGGGCGAGCCCTTCGTCGGCCCGGCCGGGCAATTGCTGGACGCGATGCTGCGCGCCCTGGGCCTGACGCGCGAAGACGACGGCCCGCCGGAGCAGCGCGTCTACATCGCCAACACGCTGAAGTGCCGGCCGCCGCGCAACCGCAACCCGAGCCCGGAAGAGATGGCGCAGTGCGAGCCCTTCCTGGTGCGCCAGATCGAGCTCGTGCAGCCGCGCATCATCCTGGCGATGGGCCGCTTCGCCGTGCAAGCCCTGTTGCGCAGCAGCGAGCCGATCGGCAAACTGCGCGGCCGCGTGCACGCCTACCAGGGCGTGCCGCTGGTCGTGACCTACCATCCGGCCTATTTGCTGCGCACGCTGCCCGACAAGGCGCGGGCGTGGGAAGACCTGTGTCTGGCGGCCAGCGTGGCCGAACGTGGATCGAAACCATGAACCTGCACGACCCGGCCGAAGAAGTCGTCGCACTGCGCGCCGAAGTGGCGCAGTTCCGGCTGCTCGCCAACAACGTGCCGGTGGCGATCGCGTACTACGAACGCGGCGGCCTGACCTGCCGCTTCGCCAACCTCGGCTACGCCACGATGTTCGGCCGCGACGAGCAGTCCATCATCGGCCTGACCCTGGCCGAGATCATCGGCGAGGCCGCGGCGCACGCGATCCAGCCGCAGATCGACGTGATCCTGAGCGAAGGCGTCGGCGCCGCCTATGAACGCCAGCTGCCCGACCCGGCCGGCGGCACGCGCTACATCGAAGTCAGCCTGCTGCCGCACTTCGGCGTCGACGATGCCGTGATCGGCGCCTTCGTGCTCATCGCCGACATCACGCGGCACCGCCGTGCCGAGCTGGCGCTGCGCGAAAGCGAAGAGCGGCTGGCCAAGTTCCTGCACGCCAGCGCCGAAGGCATCGTCTTCCACAAGGACGGCCTCGTCACCGACGCCAATCCGCCGCTGCTGGCGCTGACGGGCTATGCGCTGGCCGAATTGCTCGGGCAGCCGGCGCTGGAGTTCGTGGCACCCGACCAGCGCGAACGCGTCGGCGGCGTCATGGCGGCCGCTGCCGAGCTGACCTACGAGACCGCGCTGACCCACCGCGACGGCTCGCGCGTGCCGGTGGAGTTCATCGTGCGCACCATGCAGCACCACGGCGAGCGGCTGCGCATGACCATCGTGCGCGACCTGCGCGACCGCATCGAGGCACGCTCGCGCATCCACTACCTGGCGCACCACGACGCGCTCACCGGGCTGCCGAACCGGCGCTCGTTCATCGAGCAGGTCGAAGCGCTGATCCCGCAGGCGCTGCGCGGCGGCGCGACGCTGGCGCTGCTGTTCATCGACCTCGACCACTTCAAGCGCGTCAACGACTCGCTCGGCCACCTGGCCGGCGACGCGCTGTTGCAGACCGTGGCCCAGCGCATCACCGGTGCCTTGCGCGCCGGCGACCTGGTGTCGCGCTTCGGCGGCGACGAGTTCGTGCTGCTGCTCGGCGGCAGCACGTCGGTGGCGGCGGTGCTGGAGGTGTCGCACAAGCTGCTGGCGGCGATCGGCGCGCCGGTGCAGGTGGAAGGCGCGTCGATCTCGGTGACGCCGTCGATCGGCGTCGCGATGTTCCCGCGCGACGGCGCTTCGCCCGACGAGCTGATCAAGCACGCCGACACGGCGATGTACCACGCCAAGGCCAAGGGCCGCGCCAACTGCCGCTTCTTCGAGCCGGCGATGGCCGAGGCCGCCTACGCCGAGCTGGCGATGGAAAGCCGGCTCGCGCAGGCCATCCGCGACCAGGAGTTCGTGCTGCACTACCAGCCGCAGCTGTCGCTGCAGGGCGGCGGGCTGATCGGCTGCGAAGCGCTGATCCGCTGGAACCACCCCGAGCGCGGCCTGGTCGAGCCGGACGAGTTCATCCCCGTCGCCGAGTCGCGCCGGCTGATGCTGCCGATCGGCCAATGGGTGCTGCGCGAGGCGGCGCGCCAGGCCAGCCGCTGGGTGGCGGCGGGCCTGGGCGGCGCGGTGCCGGTGGCGGTGAACCTGTCGACGATGCAGTTTCAGGCGCCGGACTTCGTCGAATCGATCGAACGCGTGCTGGCCGAGGAAGGCGCGCGCGGCGAATGGCTGGAGCTCGAGCTCACCGAGCGCATGCTGATGGACGACCTGCCGGTGCTGCGCGACGCGCTGGAGCGGCTGAAGCGCCTGGGCATGCGCATCGCCGTCGACGACTTCGGCACCGGCTACACGTCGCTGGCGCACCTGAAAGACCTGCCGATCGACCGGCTGAAGATCGACCGCTCGTTCGTCAAGGATCTGCCGGCCGACCGCGGCTCGGCGGCCATCGCCCGCGCCATCATCCAGATGGCGCACAGCCTGGGCATGCGCACCGTCGCCGAAGGCGTGGAAACCGCGGCCCAGCACGAGTGGATGCGCAGCCAGGCCTGCGACGAAGTGCAGGGCAACTTCGAAGCGCCGCCGATGCCGCAAGCCGCGTTCGAAGCCTGGCTGCGCGCGCGCAACGCCTAGGTTATTTTCTTCGGCCGCTGCCAGCCCGGCAGCGACACCTGTCTGGCGCGCGCCACGGTCAGCGTGCCGGCCGGAGCGTCCTTGCCGAGCGTCGAGCCACCGCCGATGGTGGCGCCATCGCCGAGCGTGATCGGTGCCACCAGCACGCAGTTGGAGCCGACGTGCACGTCGTTGCCAATCACGGTGCGGTGCTTGTTCGCGCCGTCGTAGTTGGCGGTGATGCTGCCGGCGCCGTAGTTGACCCGTTCGCCGACCGTGGCGTCGCCCAGGTAGGCCAGGTGGTTGGCCTTGGCACCCTTGGCCAGGGTCGAGTTCTTGACCTCGACGAAGTTGCCGATGTGCACGTCGGCGCCGAGTTCGGCACCGGGGCGCAAACGCGCGTAGGGGCCGACCAGCGCGCCGGGCCCGACGATGGCGCCGTCGATGTGCGTGAACGGGTGGATCACCGCGCCGGCGGCGATGCGCGCATCGCGGATCACGCAGTTGGCGCCGATGCGCACGCCGTCGCCGAGCTGCACGGCACCTTCGAAGACGCAGTTGACGTCGATCTCGACATCCGTGCCGCATTCGAGCGTGCCGCGCTGGTCGAAGCGCGCCGGGTCAGCCAGGCGCACGCCGGCGTCCATCAGCGTTTCGGCCTGCCGGCGCTGGTAGCGGCGCTCCAGCTCGGCCAGCTGCGACGGGCTGTTCACGCCCAGCACCTCGGTCTCGCTGGCCGCGGCCGTGGCCACCACCGGCGTGCCTTCGGCCACCGCCATCGCGACGATGTCGGTCAGGTAGAACTCGCCTTGCGCGTTGTCGTTCTTCAGCGCCGCCACCCAGCGTTTCAGGGCCGCGGTCGGCGCCGCCATCAGACCGGTGTAGATCTCGCCGATCTGGCGCTGCATGGCGCTGGCATCCTTGTGCTCGACGATGCCGCGCACGCTGCCGTCGCCGGCGCGCAGGATGCGGCCGTAGCCGGTGGCGTCGGCGAGCGTGATGGTCAGCAGCGCGAGGCAATGGCCGCCGCAGGCGTCGGCCAGCGCCTGCGCGGTTTCGCTGCGGATCAGCGGCACGTCGCCGTTCAGGATCAGCGTCGTCGCGTGGGCGTCGTCCAGTGCCGGCAACGCCTGCTGCACGGCGTGGCCGGTGCCGAGCTGCGGCATCTGGCGCACGAAGACCGCGCCGCTGGCGGCCGATGCCGCCTCGACGGCCTCGGCACCGTGGCCGGTGACGACGACGCAGTGTGTTACCCCCAGGCCCGTGGCGGCATCCAGAACATGCTGCAATAGGCTGCGGCCGCCGATGCGGTGCAGCACTTTCGGCAGCGCCGACTTCATGCGCGTGCCCTTGCCCGCGGCCATCACGACGACGTTGAGTGCCATGCCACTGTCTCTGCTGAAAACGGCGATTATCGGCGCGCTGATGCTGCTGCTCTCGGGCTGCAGCGCGCTGCGCCTGGCCTACAACACCGGGCCGCAGCTGGCCTGGTGGTGGCTCGACGGCTATGTCGACTTCAGCAGCGAGCAGTCGCCGCGCGCCCGGGCCGCCATCGACCAGTGGTTCGAATGGAACCGCAGCACCCAGCTGCTCGACTACGCGGCGCTGGTGGCCGGCGCGCGGGCCGAGGTGCTGGAGCCGGCTACCGCGGCGCAGGCCTGCCGCTGGCAGCAGCGCCTTCGCGACGCAGCCGAGCCGGCGCTGGAGCGCGCGCTGCAGCAGGCCGCCGAGTTGCTGCCCGGCCTGGGTGAGCCGCAGTGGCGCCACATCGAGCAGCGTTTCGCGAAGAACAACGCCGAGATGCGGCGCGACTTCCTGCAGGCCGACCTCGAAGACCGGCGCGAAGCGTCGGTCAAGCGCGTGCTCGACCGTGCCGAGACGCTGTACGGCCGGCTCGACGAGCCGCAGCGCCGCGTCGTTGCCGCCGGCGTGGCGGCGTCGCCGTTCGACCCGCTGGCCTGGCTGGGCGAACGCGAACGGCGCCAGCGCGAGACCGTGCAGACGCTGCGCCGCCTGGCCGCCGAGCGTGCCGACCGCGACCGCATCGTGGCTGCGCTGCGCGTGATGGTGGAGCGCGCCGAACGTTCGCCCGACCCCGCCTACCGCGTCTACCAGCAGCGCCTGGCCGACTACAACTGCGCCTTCGCGGCGCGCATCCACAACGCCACCACGCGCGAGCAGCGCCAGGCGGCGCGCGACCAGCTCAAGACCTGGGAAGACGACCTGCGGGCGCTGGCCGCGTCCCGGCCTACTGCGCCAGCGTCACTACAACCCGGCGCGGGTTGATGCCCAGCCGCGGGAAGTCGGTCAGCGCGGCTTCGAACATCGCCGACAGCAGCGGCGGATCGAGCCGGAAGCTGCTTTCGTTGCTGGCATGCGATTCGAACAATGGCTTGCCCGAACTGCGGTCGCGCACCAGCACCGCCACTTCGCGGTCGTAGCTCGGGCGCTCGTAGCGCGCCGACAGGGCCCAGTTCGGACCCGGCCACGGGGCACCGCGCCAGTAGCCGAAGCCGCCGCGCCACCAGAACGGGTCGTCCCAGGGCAGGCGGTCGTTGCGCACCGTGCGCGCGCCCACCTGCACCAGCACGTCGGGCGTGGCGCCGGCCGCCGCGGGCTGGAAGCCGGCCTTTTCCAGGGCCGGGCGGGCGGCGGATTCGAGCTTCTCGGTCTCGGCCGCCTGCGCCTGCTGCGACGGCAGGCGGTCGAAGGCGTAGGTGCCGGGCTTGCGCTCGGCCGGCCAGTCGCCAAAGCTGGAAACGTCGCTGGAAACGCTCTGGATGCCCGTGCAGCCGGCGAGCAGCGTGCCGGCCAGCGACAACGCGATCAAGGCCTTGTTCATCGTCAGTCCTCCGCGGAATCGGCGGCGATCGGATTCATCAAACGCAGGGCCACGGCCGGCGGTGCACAGGGTTCGTCGTCGAAAGCCTTGTCGCCCGCGGGATCGGCCACGCCGGTGGTTTGGAGCGTGGTGAAGGGGTAGAGGTTCCGGTCCATCATGTGCGACGGCGTGATGTGGGCCATGGCGTGGAACAGGTTGTCGGTGCGGCCCGGATACTGGCGCTCCCACTCGCGGACCATCTTCTTGACCTGCACGCGCTGCAGGTTGTCCTGGCTGCCGCACAGCGTACACGGGATGATCGGAAACTGGCGGTGCACGGCCCAGCGTTCCAGGTCGGTCTCGGCCACGTAGGCCAGCGGCCGGATGACGATGTTCTTGCCGTCGTCGCTGACCAGCTTCGGCGGCATGCCCTTCATCCGGCCGCCGAAGAACATGTTGATGAACATCGTGACGACGATGTCGTCGCGGTGGTGGCCGAGCGCGATCTTCGTCGCACCCAGCTCGCCGGCGACGCGGTACAGGATGCCTCGGCGCAGCCGCGAGCACAGGCTGCACATCGTCTGGCCTTCGGGCACCAGCCTCTTCACGATCGAGTAGGTGTCCTGGTTCTCGATGTGGAAGGGCACGCCGCGGCTCTTCAGGTAGTCCGGCAGCACGTGTTCCGGGAAGCCGGGCTGCTTCTGGTCGAGATTGACGGCGATGAGCTCGAAGTCGATCGGCGCGCGCTGCCGCAGCGACAACAGGACGTCGAGCATCGCGTAGCTGTCCTTGCCGCCGGACAGGCAGACCATGACTTTGTCGCCGGCTTCGATCATGTTGAAGTCGGCGATCGCCTGGCCCACCTGGCGGTGCAGGCGCTTGCTCAGCTTGTTGGCTTCGAAAGCCGCTTTCTTCGCCGCGGCGGCGTCGGTCATGTCGTTCACGGGGCTTCTTCCTTGATCCCGAAGACTTCGACGCCGACGGCATCGCAATCCGGGTAGACATCGGGCTTTTCGGTCGAGACGCACGCGGCGCGCACCTGCGGGTGGGCGAGCATCAGCCGCAGCAAGTCGTCGGCCAGCGTTTCCTGCAGGTGCACATGCCCGGCCTTGACGCGCTGCATCACGCTGCGACGGATGAAATCGTAGTCCAGCACCTCGTCGAGCCGGTCGGCCTTCGGCGTGGAAAGCGCCAGCGGCACGTAGAGGTCGACGTTGATGACGACCCGCTGTTCGCCACGCTTCTCGAAGTCGTGCACGCCGATGTTGATCCAGACCTCGTAGTCGCGCAGGTACAGCCGCCGGCAGTCCATCAGGCGGGGGTGGGCGATCAGGCTTTGCATCTCAGCTCTCACGGGCTAGGAACATCACGTCGCGCGCTTGCGGCTGCAAGTGCTGGCCGCCGTCGACGAGCAGGGTGGTGCCGGTGATGGCCGGCGATTCGAGCAGGAAGCGCACGCTGCGGGCCACGTCCTGCGGCGTCGACGAGCGCTGCAGCGGCGTCATCGTGTGCGACTTCGCGAACTCGCTGCCGCTCATGCCGCCCGACAGCAGCGTCACGCCCGGCGCGATGCCGCAGACGCGCACGCGCGGTGCCAGCGCCTGCGCCAGCAACGTCGTCGCGGCTTCGAGCGCGGCCTTGCTCAGCGTGTACGACAGATAGTCGGGGTTCGGGTTCCAGAGCTTCTGGTCCAGGATGTTGACGACGGCGCCGCCGCCGGCCGCGTGTAAAGCGCGCGCCAGCACGATGGCCGGGCCGGTGTTGGCGCGCCAGGCCCGGTCCATCGCGGCGTAGCCGAAGCTGGCGACATTGTCGTATTCGAACAGCGACGCGTTGTTCACCACCGCGTCGACGCGGCCGAAGGCGGCCTGTACGGCCGGCAGCAGCGCGGCGCAGGCCGCCTCGTCGGCCAGATCGGCGGCAAAGGCCTCGGCGCGAGCGCCGGCAGCGCGCGCGGCCTCGACCGTGGTCAGCGCATCGACGGCCGAGCGGCGGTGGTGCACGGCGATGTCCCAGCCGTGCGCGGCCAGCTCGAGTGCAATCTCGCGGCCGATGCGGCGGGCGGCGCCGGTGACGAGGACGACGGGTCGGGAATCCATGCTTCTTACAATCCCGGCGTGGCCGGCGCAGAACACGACAGTTTATCGACGCTGCTCGCCCGGCGCATCCAGCAGTCCGGCGGCTGGTGGCCGTTCGACCGTTTCATGGCCGCTGCGCTGTACGAACCCGGCCGCGGCTACTACGCCCGGGGCAGCGCGCAATTCGGCCACATGCCGGCCTCGGGCAGCGACTTCGTCACCGCGCCCGAGCTGTCGCCGCTGTTCGGCGCCGCGCTGGCGCGGCAGCTGACGCAGGCCTTGCAGGCCAGCGCCACGCACGAGGTCTGGGAATTCGGTGCCGGTTCCGGCGCATTGGCCGAGCAGTTGCTGAACGCGCTGGACCCCGGCGTGCACTACCGCATCGTCGACCTCTCCGGCACGCTGCGCGAGCGCCAGGCGGCGCGGCTGGCGGCGTTCGGCGCCCGCGTGCAATGGCTGGACGCGCTGCCGGACGCGATCCACGGCGTCGTCGTCGGCAACGAAGTGCTGGACGCGATGCCGGTGCAACTGCTGCGCTGGGACGGCGATGCCTGGCACGAACGCGGTGTCGGCGTCGACAGTGGCCGCTTCGTCTGGCAAGACCAGGCCACGGCGCTGCGCCCGCCGGTCGACGGTGGCTTCGTGCCCGGCACGGTGACCGAGATTCACCCGCAGGCCGAGAGCTTCATCCGCACGCTGGCCGAGCGGCTGCAACGCGGCGCCGCCTTCTTCATCGACTACGGTTTCCCGGACCGCGAGTACTACCATCCGCAGCGCACCGGCGGCACGCTGATGTGCCACCGCGGCCACTTGGCCGACGCCGATCCGCTGGTCGATGTCGGCCTGAAGGACATCACGGCCCATGTCGATTTCAGTGGCATCGCGCTGGCCGGGCAGGGCGCCGGGCTGGACGTCATCGGCTACACCAGCCAGGCGCATTTCCTGATGAACTGCGGCCTGCTCGAGCTGCTGCAGGGCGCCGACCTGCGGCGCATCGCGAACGCGCAGAAGCTGCTCACCGAGCACGAGATGGGCGAGCTGTTCAAGGTCATCGCCTTCGCGCGCGGCGTGGAGTTCGAGCCGATCGGCTTTGCTGCGGGCGACCGCAGCCACACGCTGTAAGCCATGCGCTGGCTGCTCGTCTTCCTGCTCGCGTGCCTCCTGTTCAACGGGCTGCAAGGCTGGCTGCAGCGCATCGGCCTGGGCAAGCTGCCGGGCGACTTCCGCTTCCGGCTCCGCGGGCGCGAGTGGTACGTCCCGCTGACGAGTTCGCTCGTACTCAGCTTCCTGATGATGCTGATCGGCTACTGGATCTGATCCGGCGTTGGATCCGCGTCAGGCGGCGATCGCCGCGGCAACCGCGGCGCTGCGCGCTGCGGTGATCTCGGCAGCGATAGCCGGCCCTTTCAGCCCGCGCGCCAGGCACTTGGCCGACACGGCGCCGCTGTCGATGCCGCGTGCCGCGGCCAGCAGCCGCGGCAGCCGCGTCGCGGGGCCGTAGGCATCGTTCTCGCGCCCGGTGCGGCCGCGTGCATCGCATTCGCAGGCCAGCACCGTTTCGGCGAAGCGCTGCGGCCGGCGGAAAGCGTCGCAGCGTTCGAACAAGCGCACCACGGCGGCGGCGCCGAGGCTGTCGCTGCGGTGCACGTTGCCGTGTTCGCGTGCCACCACGTCGGCCAGTTCGCGGCAGTCGTTCGGCACGCGCCAGCGCTCGCCGACCCGGCGCGCCAGCTCGGCGCTGCGGGTTTCGTGGCCGATGTGGCGCGGCCACTGTTCCGGCGGCGTCGTGCCCTTGCCCAGATCGTGCAGCAGGCAGGCATAGCGCACCGGCAGCGGCGCCTGCAGCGCTGCGCACTGGTCCAGCACCAGCATCAGGTGCACGCCGGTGTCGATTTCGGGGTGGTGCTCGGCCGGCTGCGGCACGCCCCACAGGCAGTCGACTTCGGGCAGCAGGCGCTGCAAGGCGCCGCAGCCGCGCAGCACGTCGAACATGCGGCTGGGCTTGGCTTCCATCAGGCCGCGCGAGAGCTCCTGCCAGACGCGTTCCGGCACCAGCGCGTCGACCTCGCCGTCGTCGACCAGGCGGCGCAGCAGTGCCTGGGTCTCCGGCGCGACCGTGAAGTCGTGGAAACGCGCCGCGAAGCGCGCCAGCCGCAGCAGCCGCACCGGGTCTTCGACGAAGGCGTTGGAGACGTGGCGCAGCACACGCTCGTTCAGGTCGCGCTGGCCGCCGAAGGGGTCGACCAGCGTGCCGTCTTCGGCACGCGCGATGGCGTTGATCGTCAGGTCGCGCCGTGCCAGATCCTGCTCCAGCGTCACGCCGGGGTCGGCGTGGAAGGTGAAGCCGTGGTAGCCCGGCGCCGACTTGCGCTCGGTGCGGGCGAGCGCGACTTCTTCGCCGGTTTCGGGGTGGATGAAGACCGGGAAATCCTTGCCGACCGGCTTGTAGCCGGCGGCGATCAGCTCCTGCGGCGTGGCGCCGACGACGACCCAGTCGCGGTCGCTCGCCGCGCGGCCGAGCAGCGCGTCGCGCACCGCGCCGCCGACGACGTAGAACGTTGCCGTCATCGGGCCTTTCGGTACGGTTCTTCGAAGTCGAGGAAGTCGGCTTCGGCCAGTGCAGCATCGATCCAGCGCTTGACGCCGGGCGCCGTGCTCACACGTTCGGCATACGCCCGGGTTGCGTCCGACACCGGCAGTGCATAAGTGCGCAGCCGCATCACCACCGGCGCGAAGAACGCGTCGGCGGCGCTGAAGGCACCGAACAGGAAAGGCCCGCCGCTGTCCTTCAGCGCGTCGGCCCACATGGCTTCAACGCGCGCGACGTTGCGCCGCACCGACTCGTGTTCGGCCCAGACCCGGGCGCCGACCTCGGGCAGCGAGGCCTCGATGTTCATCGGGCAGTGGTCGCGCAAGGCGCCCATGCCCGAATGCATCTCGGCGCACAGGCTGCGAGCGCGGGCGCGTGCCTTCGCGTCGCGTGGCCAGACGCCGCGATCGGGAAACTTCTCGTGCAGGTATTCGGCGATGGCCAGCGTGTCCCAGACCGCGAAGCCGTCGTCCAGCAGCACCGGCACGAAGCCGGCCGGGCTGACCCGCGCCACCGCCTGGCGGAAGGCCGAGTTCTCGGCGAAGTCGAAGCGCAGCTGGGTCTCTTCGAAAGGGATGCCGAGCTGCTGCATCAGCACCCACGGCCGCATCGACCACGACGAGTAGTTCTTGTTGCCGATCACCAGTTGCAGCGCCATCGCCTCTCCTTGAAAAGCCGAGATGCTAGCGGCCGCTTGCACCGGTGCCGATGCAAAAAGCGGATCGGATTGATGCGCCTTTAGCGACGCCCGGCGCCGGCGCGCCAAGGCTCCAGCCGGGCGCGGCCACCGCGGCTGCCCAGGTAGGCCGGCGCCACCGCCTCAAGCGCGGTGGCGGCGATGCCCAGCTCGGCCAGCCCCGGCAACCGGCCGCCGGCGACGCTGGCCACACGCATCGAATCGAGGTTGTCGCGCGACATCAGCGGCTGGCCCGGCATCCATTCCAGCAGCAGCGCCTGCAGCCGCCCGGCGAAGGCGGGCAGCGCGAGCTGCGGCCGTTCATGGCCGGCCCAGCGCCCGGCCAGGCGCACCAGTTCCGACAGCGTGCAGACCTGCGGGCCGGTGAGTTCATAGGTCTGGCCGACGGCCTCGTGCCGGTCCAGGCTGCGCGCGACGGCGCTGGCCACGTCTTCGATCCACACCGGCTGGAAGCGCGCATCGCTGCCGGCCAGCGGCATGACCGGCGCCACCGCCTGCAGCTGCGCGAAGAGGTTCAGGAAGCGGTCCTCGGCGCCGAAGATCACCGACGGCCGCAGCAGGGTCAGCGCCAGCCCGGCGGCCTGCAGAACGGCCTCGCCCGCGGCCTTGCTGCGCAGGTAGTTCGAAGGTGCCTCCGGTGCGACCCCGAGCGCGCTGACGTGCACGACACGCCGAACGCCGGCGCCGTTGCACGCCTGCGCCAGCCGCCGCGGCAGCGCGACATGCACCCGTTCGAACTCGGCGGCGCTGCCGTGCAGCACCCCCACCAGGTTGACCACGGCGTCGGCGCCGGCCAGCAGCCGCGCCAGTTGGGCGTCGTCGTGCACGTCGGCTTCGACCAGTTCGACCGTCGGTAGCGAGCGCACGCCGTTGCCGCGCGGCAGCTGCCGCGTCGGCACGACGATGCGGCCACCGCCGCCGCCGTTGCGTTCGACCAGGCGTTCACAGACGGCACGGCCGACGAAGCCGGTGCCGCCCAGCACGATGATGTTGTTCATGGAATCTCGCGTTCGCCGCCCACCGCGTTGGGGTCGCGCGGGCCGATGGCGTTGCCCAGGCGCGCCTTCAGCGAAGGCGTTTGCCCGGTCAGCAGCGCAGCATAGTCGACGGCGTTGGACAGCACCTTCTTGACGTAGTCGCGCGTCTCGTTGAACGGGATGCTCTCGGCCCAGACGGCGGGCTCGAAGACGCCGCCTTCGCGCCAGCGCCGCGGCCGGTTCGGGCCGGCGTTGTAGGCCGCGGCGGCCATCGCCTGCGAGCCGTCGAAGCTGTCGAGCACCAGCTTCAGGTAGCTGGTGCCGAGCAGCAGGTTGACGTTGCGGTCGCCGATCATCTCGGGCCTGTAGTCGAAGCCGATCTTCTTGGCCGTCCACTTCGCGGTGTTCGGCATGATCTGCATCAGCCCCGACGCGCCGACGTGCGAGCGCGCGTCCATGATGAAGCGCGACTCCTGCCGGATCAGCCCGTAGACATAGGCCGGGTCGATGCCGATCTCGCGCGCCTTGGCCAGCACCTCGTTGCGGAAGGGCATCGGGAAGCGCTGCGCCATGTCGATCTCGGTGCGCGTGCGCTCGCTGCTGTTGATGCAGCGGTCCCAGACCTCGCGTTCGCAGGCCAGCGCCGCGGCTGCGAGCAGTTCGCGGTCGGCCAGGCCGCGCAGCGTGAAATTCCACTCGCGCACGCCTTCGCCGCGCAGGCCCAATGCGATGAGCTGCAGCGCGCGTGTGAAGCCCGGGTTGGCGCGGGCCGCGTCGCGCTCGGGCACTGCCAGCGGCTGCGGCGCCGGCGGCAGGGCCAAGCTGCCACCCAGGTCTTCGGTGGCGAGCTTGCCGTAGAAGCTCATCTGGCCGGCGATGGACTCCAGCATTGCACGCGCCGCCAGGCGCTCGGGCTCGCCGTTCGGGCCCGTCGGCGCCAGTGCCTGCATCGCGCGCGCCTTCCAGTAGACCCAGTTCGCCTCGCGCTGCTCGGCCGGGCTCATGGCGTTGATGGCGCTCATCACCAGCGTCCAGCGCTCGGGCTCGGCCGGGCCGGCGCGCAGCGCGGCGCGGGCTTGCCAGGCGAGCGTGTCGTCGCTCCAGGCGGGCTCGGTGCCCTTGCGCAGCAGACGCCAGGCGCGGCGGTAGTTCTCGACGGCTTCGGGCTGCAGCTTGAAGGCCGACTGCTTGGCCGTCGCAGCCCAGGCCAGCGATGCCTGCGGTGCCGATAGCCGGCGCTGCCAGCTCTGCTGCAGCTGGCCGGCGGTGGCTTCGGGGTCGTTGGCGGCCATGCGCATCAGCGCCAGCAATGCCAGTTCGTTGTTTGCGTTGTTCGCGTTGTTCGGCGCCTTCTTGGCCAGGTAGCGTGCCGGGTTGTCGAACAGTTCGATGACGGCCTGCGCAGCGGCCGGGTTGATCAGCGCCGCGGCGGCCCGCGCCACGCGCGGGCGGTTGAACTCGACCGCCAGCCGCGCCGCCTGCCACACGTCTTCGGCCTTCAGCAGCCCGGCTTCGTAGAGCGTGCTCGCCAGCAGGTTGCAGCCTTCGTCGAGATCGCGCTGCGCGTACCAGGCCGCGCGTGCCGCGCTGCGAACGTCCTGCCCGGCGATGTGCTGCGTGAGCAGCCAGTAGCAGGTGACCTCGCGGTCGTCGTTCATGCGAAAGCGCGGGAAGTCGTGGACGAAGTTGACCCAGTCGCGGCGGTGGCCGAGCTCGAGCAGCCAGTCGTTGCGCAGCCGGTCTTCGACGTAACTGCCCGGCCAGCGCGCATAGAAGGCCTCGACCTCGCTGGCCTGCACCTCGCCGAGGCGGTTGCCGAGCTCCCAGTAGTCGACCCAGGGCGCCAGCGGGTGCTGCGCCGCCACGGCCGCGCTGCGCAGCGTGGCCAGGCGCGCCTTGTCCTTCTTCTTCAGCACCTCGCGCGCTTCGACGACGAGCTCGTCGCCGGCCTGCGCCCGGCCCACGCCCGGCAGCAGCAGCGCCAGCGCGGCCGTGGTGGCGATCAGGGCGGACTTCATGGCCGTCAATGTACGTCGGGGTCGGGCCGGCATCGGTTTGAATTTAGCGCACGCGGGCGGCCATTTCCGCAGCCTGGTCGGCCAGCGCCTGGCGCGTTACGGTGGCCTGCTCCAGCAGCCAGGCTTCGAAGGCTGCCAGATCGGGTCGCTCGCGCCGCGTCGGCCAGCGCACCAGCCAGTAGGCGTAGGGCGACGTGATGCGGCCGGCCGCGCCGAAGGGCTCGACCAGGTCGCCGCAGGCCAGCGACTCGCGCACCAGCGCCAGCCGCGCCAGCGCCACGCCCTGGCCGGCCAGCGCGGCCTGGATCTGCTGGTAGGTGAAGTTCAGGTAGATCCAGCCGCGCGGCTCCAGCTGCGGCAGCCCGTTCAGCTGCAGCCAGTAGCGCCAAGTCAGGTACTCGGCGCTCGGGCGCTGGTCGTCTTCTTCGAGCAGCGTCTGCGACGCCAGGTCGGCCGGTGTGCTGACGCCGCGCAAGCCCGGGCTGGCGACCGGCGTCAGCACTTCGCCGAAGAGCAGCGTCGAGCCCGGCGGGGCGTCGTCGGGGTGGCAGTAGCGCAGCGCCAGGTCGAGTTCGGGGTCGTCCGGATCGGCCATCGCATCGGTGGCCGAGATGCGGATGTCGATGCCCGGGTGCACACGCTGGAAGTCCTGCAGCCGCGGCAGCAGCCACAGCGACGCCAGCGACGGGAAGGTGGTGACGCCCACCGTGCGCCGGCCTTGCGCGGTGCGGATCTGGCGCACGGTGGCGTCCAGCCGGTCGAGCAGCGGGGCCACCGATCGCAGCAGCGTTTCGCCGGGGCCCGTCAGCTCGACATGGCGCGTGCCGCGCAGGAACAGCGCTGCGCCGAGCTCTTCTTCCAGCGTGCGGATCTGGCGGCTGATGGCCGGCTGAGTGAGGTGCAGCTCTTCCGCCGCGGCGCGGAAGCTGAGCCGGCGCGCCACCGCCTCGAAGGCGCGCAAGGCACCCATGGCGAGCGGCCGCTGGCGGACTCTATTCATACCAATAGTTTATCAATGATGGACACAATGGTGATTGGACCCAACCCCTTTCGCTGCCGAGAATAGCTTCACTCTCAACGTTTTCCACGAGGTCTGCCATGACGATCACGCATCAAACCAGTGCACCTTGGGAATGGCCGCTGGCGGCCGCTACGGCACGGCGTCTGCCGGCCGCCGATACGCCGCGCTGGCTGCAGGTGACGGCCGGCCGCGTCTGGCTCACGCAAAGCGGTGCCGGCCTGGAAGGCGACGACATCTGGCTCGCCGCCGGCGAACGCCACGCGCTGCCGGCCGGCAGCGAATGGGTTGTCGAAGGCTGGCCCGAAGCCCGTGTCGAATTGCTGGAAGCCCCAGTGCCGGCGCGCCGCTTCAGCGCTTCGTCCTGGACGCGCGCTTTCGCGCCGGCGCTGCACGCGGCTTGAACTTGGCGTTGCGGGCCGCCAGCGCGGCCTGCATCGCCAGGCGTCCCCATGGCGCCATCAGCGCCGGCGAGTCCATCGCGTCCGGCGGCGCGGTCCAGTAGCCGAGCGACACCGCCTTGCCCTGGCTGTCGTAGATGAAGGGCTCGCAGCCGGCGGCCTCGAAGCGCGGCCGGGTTTCCGCGCTGGCCTTCAGGTACAGGCGGTCGAAGGCGATCAGCGCGATGAAGAGGTCGTCGACATAGATGCCATGGCCGCCGAACATGCGGCGTGAGCGCACGCTGCCCAGCGGCGCCAGCAGTTCCAGGCAGTGTTCGACCAGCGGATCGTGAGCCATGTACCAAGTCTAGGGCTCACAATCCTGCGCATGACCTCGTCTTACTCGCTCTCGTTCGAGCCTTCGCGCGACAAGAAGCTGCTGCGCAAGCAGCTGCAGGCCGAGCGGCAGTCGCTGGTCGACCGCCACCAGCGCTCGGTGCACCTGCAGGAAGTGCTGCGCGTCTGGCTGGTGAGCCGGCAGGAAACGACGATCGGCGCCTACTGGCCCATCAAGGCCGAGTTCGATGCGTTGCCGGCGCTGTACCGCTGGAGCGAAGGCGGCCCCGGGCGCCGCATCGGCCTGCCGGTGATCGACCGCCAGACCAAGCAGCTCGACTTCCACGTCTGGTACCCGGGCTGCCCGATGGAAGAAGACGCCTTCGGCATCCCCAAGCCCAAGGACACCGACCGCTTCGAGCCGCAGCTGCTGCTGGTGCCCTGCGTCGGCTTCGGCCCCGGCGGGTTGCGCCTGGGCTATGGCGGCGGCTTCTACGACCGCACGCTGGCGGCGCTGGTGCCGCAGCCGGTGACCGTGGGCGTGGGTTACGCGCACGGCTTCGTGCCCTGGCTCGAAGCCGAGCCGCATGACATGCCGCTGGACGTCGTCCTCACCGAGGACGGCGTGCACTGGCAGAGCCCCGAGGTCTAGACCGGGTCTAGATCGCGAGGCGCTTGCAGACTTCCAGCGACAGCGCGCTCTGGTTCAGCGTGTAGAAGTGGATGCCCGGCGCGCCGCCGGCGATCAGGCGCTCGCACAGCCGCGTGACGACGTCGATGCCGAAGGCCCGCACCGAAGCCGCGTCGTCCATGAAGCCTTCCATCTTCAACGCCACCCAGCGCGGGATCTCGATGCCGTCACGCGCCGCGAACTGCGCGATCTTGGCGTAGTTGTGGATCGGCATGATGCCCGGCACGATGGGCACCGTGACGCCCAAGGCGCGCACTTCGTCGACAAAGTGGAAGTACGCATCGGGGTTGAAGAAGAACTGCGTGATGGCCGAGTCGGCACCCGCCTTCACCTTGTCGGCGAAGTGCTGCAGGTCGCGCTTGGCATAACGCTCTTGCGGGTGGTATTCCGGGTACGCGGCGACCTCGATGAACCAGTCGCCGCCCTGGCTGCGGCGGATGAACTCGATCAGTTCGCTCGCGTAGCGGAACTCGCCCGCCGTGGCCGTGCCGCTGGGCAGGTCACCGCGCAGCGCCACCAGGCGGCGGATGCCTTGCTGGCGATAGGTGTCCAGGATCTCGGCGATGCTGGCCTCGGTGCTGCCGACGCATGACAGGTGCGGTGCAGCCTCGTGGCCGAGCGCCGCGATGTCCTTCACGGTGGCCAGCGTCTTTTCACGCGTGCTGCCGCCGGCACCATAGGTGACGCTGAAGAATTCGGGCCTCACGGCTGCGAGTTCCTGCACGACGGTCTTCAGCTTCTCGCTGCCGACCGGCGTGTTGGGGGGGAAGAACTCGAACGAGATCGGAACAGTTGTCATGCCGTGCCTCCGCAATGGCAAGTCAGCACGCCGCGCGCAGCGCCGGCGCCATCGAGCGGACGCCGCGGATCCGGCTCTGCCGGTCCGCTGGCGTCGCCCCCTGGGGGGAGGCGGCCGAAGGCCGCTTCGGGGGGGTCAATACCGGTACGAGTCGGGCTTGTACGGGCCCTGCTTCGGCACGCCGATGTAGGCGGCCTGCTCGTCGCTCAGCTCGGTCAGCACGGCGTTCAGCGTCTTCAGCTGCAGCCGGGCGACCTTCTCGTCCAGGTGCTTGGGCAGCACGTAGACCTTGCCTTGCTCGTAGTAGTCGCTGTGCGTGAAGAGCTCGATCTGCGCGATGGTCTGGTTCGCGAAGCTGGAAGACATCACGTAGCTCGGGTGGCCGGTGCCGCAGCCCAGGTTCACGAGCCGGCCCTTGGCCAGCATGATGATGCGCTTGCCGTCGGGGAAGATCACGTGGTCGACCTGCGGCTTGATCTCTTCCCACTCGTACTTCTCGAGCGACGCGACCTGGATCTCGTTGTCGAAGTGGCCGATGTTGCAGACGATGGCGTTGTGCTTCATCGCGGCCATGTGGTCGTGCGTGATGACGTCCTTGTTGCCGGTGGTGGTGACGAAGATGTCGCCCTTGTCGGCGGCCCAGTCCATGGTCACGACGCGGTAGCCTTCCATGCAGGCCTGCAGCGCGTTGATCGGGTCGATCTCGGTCACCCAGACCTGCGCCGACAGGGCGCGCAGCGCCTGCGCGCTGCCCTTGCCCACGTCGCCGTAGCCGGCCACGACGGCGATCTTGCCGGCGATCATCACGTCGGTGGCGCGCTTGATGCCGTCGACCAGGCTTTCGCGGCAGCCGTAGAGGTTGTCGAACTTGCTCTTCGTCACCGAGTCGTTGACGTTGATGGCGCGGAACATCAGCGTGCCCTTGGCCGACATTTCCTTCAGGCGGTGCACGCCGGTGGTCGTTTCTTCGGTGACGCCGATGATCTTCGCGCTCTTGCGGCTGTACCAGGTCGGGTCTTCGGCCAGCTTGGCCTTGATCGCGGCGAACAGCTCGCGCTCTTCTTCGCTGCCCGGGTTGGCGATCAGCGATGCGTCCTTCTCGGCGTTCTTGCCCAGGTGCATCAGCAGCGTCGCGTCGCCGCCGTCGTCGAGGATCATGTTCGGGCCTTCGTCGTCGCTGCCCTTGGGCCCGAACTCGAAGATGCGGTGCGTGTAGTCCCAGTAGTCCTTCAGCGTCTCGCCCTTGTAGGCGAACACCGGCGTGCCCTTGGCGGCCAGCGCGGCCGCAGCATGGTCTTGCGTGCTGAAGATGTTGCACGAGGCCCAGCGCACATCGGCGCCCAGCGCCTGCAGCGTTTCCACCAGCACGGCGGTCTGGATCGTCATGTGCAGGCTGCCGGTGACGCGCGCGCCCTTCAGCGGCTGCGTCTTGGCGTATTCGGTGCGGATCGCCATCAGCGCCGGCATTTCGCTCTCGGCGATGTTCAGTTCCTTGCGGCCCCAGGCGGCAAGCGCGAGGTCGGCAATGGCGTAATCAGAAGAGGCGGGTTTGAGGACGGCGTTCATCGTCAGGCTCCATGACAGTGAAGGAACCTGCAAGCGCGGCGCGGTGGGGACTTGAAACTCACCCACGAGACCACTCGTGCAGGTGAGCGCGGTTGCAATGAAGTTTTCCGAGCCTGGCCTCTAAGCTGGAGGTTGCAACGCTCCTCGGAAAGCCAAGATTGTAGCCAAGCTGCGGCGGCGCGGCGTGTCAAACTGGGCGCGATGACGGTTTCTGTTCGTCCTTTTGCCGGCTGCCCGGCCGCGCTGCTGGCCCCGGTGCGCGGCATCTTCACCGACATCGACGACACGCTCACTGCCGACGGGCGCCTGGACCCGCCGGCTGCCGCGGCGCTGGCGGCGCTGCGAGAAGCCGGTGTGCCGGTGGTCGCCATCACCGGCCGGCCGAAAGGCTGGAGCGAGCCCTTTGCGCGCAGCTGGCCGCTGGCCGCCATCGTCGCCGAAAACGGCGCCGTGGCGCTGATCCCTGAAGGCGGGCAACTGCGCGTCGAATACGCCCAGGAAGCAGCCACGCGCGCAAACAACGCGTTACGCCTGCGCCACGCCGCCGCGCGCGTGCTGCGTGAAGTGCCCGGTGCCAGGCTGGCGCAAGACAGTGCCGGCCGCGAGACCGACATCGCCGTCGACCACAGCGAATTCGCCCGTCTGGACGAAGCCGCGATCGCGCGCGTGGTGGCGGTGATGCGCGACGAGGGGCTTAACGCCACCGTCAGCTCGATCCACGTCAACGGCTGGTTCGGCGAGCACACCAAGCTCAGCGCCGCGCACTGGATGCTGAAGCAGCTGTTCGGCCGCGATCTCGACGCCGAGATCGGCCGCTGGGTCTATGTTGGCGACTCGACCAACGACCAGGCCATGTTCGGCGCCTTCGCGCTCAGTGTCGGCGTCGCGAACCTGCGCCGCTTCGCCGCGCAGCTGCACACCTGGCCGGCCTACATCACCGCGGGTGAACGCGGCGCCGGCTTCGCCGAGGTGGCGCGCGCCGTCATCGCGGCGCGCTGAAGCCGCCTGGCCGCTTCGTCAGGCGCGTGCGCGGCGGCGGGCGATGCCGCCGACCAGCGCCAGGCCCAGGCCCATCAGCGCATAGCTGGCGGGTTCGGGCACCGAGGCCACGTCCACGCCGCTCAGGTGGACGCGCCAGAACGTGCCCTTCTGGTTGGTGCAACCGTTGCTGGCGGGCTGGCACCAGTCGGCAATGGCGATCGGCGTCTCGCCGTCGAACGCGAAGCCGTCGGCCAGCGAGCCGCCCTTCGCCCAGTTGTTGTAGGTGGCGATGGTGAACAGGTAGTTGCCCGCGGCCAAGGTCGGAAAGACCAGCCCCGAGTCGTAGTAGGTCTGGCCGGCGGCAATGGTGTCGTTGTCGTCGTTCTGGCCGACGAGCGTGCCGCCGGGCATGGACCAGACGGCGGTGATCGGGTCGAAGTTCACGCCGGACATGAAGCCATCGGTCCAGACCTTGACGTCGGTGGCGTCGCTGGCCAGCGTGAACGCGATCTGGATGACGTCGTTGTGGAAGGCGATGTTGCCGCTGAATTCGAAATCGGCCGCTTGCGCAGCCGCCGTGGCGCCGAGCAGGGCCGCGGCCAAAGCCACGCGCTTGAGGGGAAAAGTCATTGTTCTTCCAAAGGATGAATGCCGGCGCGAAGGCTAACGGAGCCCACCGTGGCATCGGCTCCCTAGGATGCGGGGTTGGCCACCATTGCTTTGTTAGAGGATGTCACCGGGCCCCAGGAAAACCGGCATGTGCTCGACTTCGCTCGGTAGCGCGTGGCGCACAGCGGTGCTGCGCGGCACGCGCCGACAACGGTCGGCTAACGCCCACCTCGCGACACTGCGGCCAGACGCCGGCCTTCGCCGCGCGCCACGGGAGGAACCGATGTCCACCACCGCATGCAGCGGCGCGCGCCGCTCGCTGTGCGCCGTCGCCTTTGTCGTCCCCGCGATCGGTGCCGAGCCGGCCCGCGCCGCGGCAGCGACAGCGGCTCGGGCCGTATCGACGACGTGCTCCCGATCCAGGAGCGCTTCAGCTTCGACAGCGGCCTGATCACGCTGCGTTTCGACAGCTACGTCGGTGACCGCGTCGTGCTCGAAGCCTCGTTGCTGTCCTGCTGTGGATGGCCGGCGGTGCTGCGCTCATGGTCTGGCGCCGCCGCCTGCGCGGTCGCGGCTGAACCCGTGGCGGTGCCGGCGCGCCAGGGTCTAAGCTCGCGCCCGATGGCACCGCGCGAGACTCCACCGCGGCTGACGCTGCTGGGTGCGCCGGCACTGCGGGCGCAGGGCCGGCTGTCGGCGCTGTCTCCGCGCGACGCGCTGCTGTTCGCCTGGCTGGCGGTCGAAGGGCCGACGGCTCGCGGCCGGCTCGCCGGACTGCTGTGGCCCGACAGCACGAGCGCCGCGGCGCGCAACTCGTTGCGCCAACGCCTGCACAAGCTGCGCCAGCAACTCGGCTTCGACCTCATCGTCGGCCGCGAGACGCTGGCGCTGGCCGACGGCGTCGAGCACGACCTCGAAGGCGCCGACCAGCTGCTCGCCGGCGTTGCGCTGGAGGCCGGCGGCGACCTCGCGGGCTGGCTCGAAGAGCAGCGCCACCTGCGGCGCGCACGGGCGGCGGCCTTGCTCGTCGAGCGTGCCGATGCGGCCGAGCGGGCCGGCGATTGGCCCGGCGCGATCGTGCATGCCGCCGAGCTGGTGGCGCTCGATCCGCTGTCGGAGGCCGCGCATCGCCGCGTGGTGCGGCTGCACTACCTGGCCGGCGACCGCGCCGCCGCGCTGCTCGCCTTCGACCGCTGCGAACGCATGTTGAAGGACGAGGTCGGCGCGCGCCCGGACGCCGAGACGATGGCGCTGCTGGGCGAAGCGGCGGCGGCCGGGCTGCAGGTGCTCGCGATCGACGACCTGCAGTTCGCCGACGCCGCCAGCGTCGAGCTGCTCGCCGCAGCGAGTGCCGAGCGCCGCTGCAGCTGGGTGCTGGCGATGCGCCCGCACGAGCTGGCGCCGGCCGCGGCCGCCTGGCTTGCCAGCCAGGACGGCGCGCCCGATTGCGAACGGATCGAGCTGGTGCCGCTCGACCGGGCTGCCACGTTGACGCTGGTGCAGTCGCTGGCCGTGCCCGGGCTGGAAGCCGTGGCCGCCGAACTGCACCGGCGCACCGGCGGCAACCCGATGTTTCTGCTCGAAAGCGTGAAGGCATTGCTCGGGCGGCCCGGGCGTGCGCTTGCCGTGGGCAGCGAGACACCGCTCGCCTGGCCGCGCCCGGAGGGCGTGCAGCGGGTCATCCAGCAGCGGCTGACGCGCTTGTCGCCGTTGGCCATCAAGCTGGTGCGCTGCGCGGCGGTCGCGGGCCCGGACTTCTCACCCGGCCTGGTCGGCGCGGTGCTCGGCCTGGCGCCGCTCGACCAGGCCGATGCCTGGTCAGAGCTCGAAGCGGCGCAGGTGCTGCGCGACCAGTCGTTCGCGCACGACCTGATCGCCGAAGCCGCCGCCGCACTGGTGCCGGCGGCGGTGGCGCGGCCTTTGCACGCCGCCGTGGCGGCACATCTGGAAGTCGTTGCCGGCGAGCCGGTGCGAATCGCCGAGCACTGGACGGCCGCCGGCCTGCCGCTGAAGGCCGTGCCGCACTTGAAGGCGGCCGCCGAACGCGCGTTCGCGGTCTGGCGTGCCGATGTCGCCGGCGAGCTGCTGCAGCGCGCCGCGTGCACGCTGCAACAGGCCGGCGAGCGGCGCGCTGCGTTCGGCGCCTGGTTCCTGGCGGCGCAGGCGTGGTCCGAGCACGAAGATGCGGGCGTGCACCTGCGCGCCTGCCTCGGCCCGCTGGACGCGCTGACCGACGACGACGGCCAGCGTGCGCAGGCGGCGCTGGCGCAGGCGGTGGTGCTGGTGGCCGAACGGCGCCTCGACGAGATGCGCGAGCTGCTGCTCGAAGCGCTGCCGCGCGCGCAGCGCGCCGGCCTCGCCGATGTCGAGGTCGAGTTGCTGTGGGATCTGACGGTGATCTACTGGGAGCGGCGCGAGCTGGCCGATGCCGCGGCCAACGCCGAGCGGGCGCTGGCGCGGCTGGCCGACGTCGACCTGGCGCGTACCCGCGTGCGCCTGCGCGGCACGCGGCTGAAACTGCTGCACGCGATGGGCCTCATCGGCCACGCCCGCGGCAGCCTGCCCGAGGGCAACGTGCGGCTGGCGCAGGCCTACGAGCAGGCACTGGTCGACGGCGAACTCGTCGCGGCGCACAGCATCGGCGAATCGCTCGCCGTCGCGGCGATGGACGCCGGCGACCTGCCGACCTCGGCCACCTGGCTCGAGCGCATCGCGAAGGACTGCGCACGCGCCGAGATCCCGCCCGGCACGCAGGCGGCGGCGCTGCTCAGCCAGCTGACGCTGCACGCGCACGCGGGCGAGCTGGGTGCTGCGCTCGAACGGGCCGAGCGCGGGCTGACGCTGGTCGCGGGCGGGCACAGCCGCCACGACGTACCGGTGGCGGTGCGTTGCTTCTGGCTGTACGGTGAACTCGGGCGCAACGATTTCGCGCTCAAGGGCCTGCGCGCGTTGCACCGGCGCGCCGACATCTCGGCGCTGGAACGGCTGGCGCTGGACACGCTGCTGATGCACCTGGGGCATCTGGGGCATCTGGGCGAGGCGGTCGATGTCGATGCGGTGCTCGACCGCCTGGCGCGCCTGCCCGACGCGCTGCTGCGGGCGCGATGGCTGTGCCTGGCCCAGCCCGCTTGCGACCCTGGCCGCGTATTGCCGTTGCTCCACATCGCTGCCGCCGGCGCGCGCGAGCAGGGCGCGCACGGCCTGTGGGTGACGCTGGAGTCGCACCGCGCGCTGGTGCTGGGACGACTGGGCCGCGACGCGGAAGCGGCCGCGGCGGCGCGGTCCGCCTGGCAGCGCATCGAGCAGGGTGTGTCGGCGTGCGCGCTGTTCCCGCGCATCGCTGCGATGTTGTGCACGGCGCTGGCGCGGCCCCAGCCGGAACTGGCGTGGCAGATCGCGCTGCGGGGCCAGGCCTGGGTGCAGCACGCCGCATCGACGCTGCCCGGCGCCTGGCGCGATGTCTTTCTCGAACGCCGCGGCCTGCCCGCCGCGGCGCTCGCGCTGCTCCGTTGACGGACCTCGGGCGAGCGGCGTGACCGCTCAGGCCAGCGCGAGGAAGCGGTGCAGCCGGTCCAGCTCGTCGTCGAGCGCGGCGCGGTAGGCCTTGTCGCGCGGTGGCTTGCCGCTGACATACCCGAACTGCGGCGTCAGCCGGCCGTCGGCGACGGCGACATTGCCCCAGCCGATGACGTGCTCGCCCCACAGCAGCGGCAGTGCGTAGTAGCCGCGCACGCGTTTCGGCGCCGGCGTGTAGGCCTCGAAACGGTAGGCCCAGCCCCAGAAGAGTTCGAAGCGCCGCCGGTCCCAGACGATGGGGTCGAAAGGCGCGAGCAGGCGCACGCCGTCGTCGGGCGCATGGCGGCGCGAGGCCGGGTTGTCGCCGGCCGGCCACAGCCAGGTCACGCCGTCGACCACCGCCTGCGGCAAGCGCGCCTTCGTGCGCGCCAGCGTCGTGGCGCGCTGCGCCCCCCACTGCGGCGCGCCGTAGCGCAGGTGGCTGACCAGCTCGGACAGCGAGCGCAGCGGCAGCGGCGCGTACTTCTGCACCACCACGTCGACCAGCGCATCGAGCGCGGCGTCGCTGTCGGCCGCCGGCGGGTGCGGCTCGCGCGCCGCATACAGGCGCACGCCGGCGTTGCGCCCGGCGATGCGCACCAGGCCGCGGTAGTGCATGCCGTCGAGCAGCTGCGTGCTGGCGTTGCTGGAGCCGCCGAACCAGTTCTTCACCTTGCCGTGCGCGAAATGTGCATCGACCTCGCGCGGGTGCACGACGCCGCGTTCGCGCACGAAGTCCAGCACCGCGTGGGCCTGCGCCCAGCGCGCCTTCGGCCACACGGTGCGCGGCGTGCGCGGGTGCATCAGCGCGTGCGTGGCGCGCGGCAGGAAGCCGTAGTTGACGAAGAAGTCTTCCTCGATCGGCAGCCGCGAGTAGCGGCGTTCCAGGTCGCCGGCGCAGTAGTCCTTGACGCGGTGGCGCAGCGTCAGGTCCTGCGCACGCGCCGGCGCGCGGATCGGGTCGGCCTGCACGAAGCCCAGGCGCTGGATCGCCTTGGGCAGTGTCGTCGGTGTGAACAGCGTGCGCGCCACCGCGTAGCGGCGCAGGTCGTCGAGGGTCAGCGTCTTGGCCATCCGGCGATGGTACGGGCCGGGCACGCGCCGTCAGGTCGGGCGCGGGCGCCGCGTCAGCCGCCGCGCCGAGGTTTCGGTGAGCCAGGCGCCGCGCTGCACCGTGTTCGCGCCCGGCATCGCGACGACCAGCCCGTCGGGCGCGCCGTCGGCGATTCGCTGGCGCGCTTCGACGAGGCTGTCGCAGGCGTGGCGGTTGCAGATGTCCGAACGCATCTCGCGCGGCAGCGTGCAGCCGTCGCGGCCATGGTGCAGACACGAGCCTTCGACATGCTCGCGCGGCAGCCGCGCCGCGTAGTCCGCCGCTGCGTCCTGTGCCGTGCTGCCGGGATGCGCGTCGACCCAGCGCTGCAGCAGCGTGCGGTCGACGAAGGCGTGCGTGAAGGCGCCGTGGCGGCAGCAGCGGCCGCCACAGAAGGCGCAGACGCGGCCGGGCAGGGCGGGGCCGGGTGATGCGGGCTCGGCCACCGTGGCCACCGTAGCCGCCTGTTCGGCGACGCTGAACAGATGCGCGATCTGCTCGCGCCGCTCGGCGGCATGCACCTCGACCAGGCGCGTGCGATGCGGCTGCATCCAGACCACCGCGGCGCGCTGCAGTGAGTCATCGCGCCAGGCCTTGGCGGCCGCCGTGCGGCGCGACGCCAGATCGGCCGCGCGCTCGGCTGCGCGGCGCTGTTCGGTTGCGGTGTGCTGGCAGACCAGCCGGCCGCAGGTGGTGCCGCGCAGACGCTCCAGCGCCGTCAATGTGCGACGGCACAAGCGGCAGGTGTGGGCAACGGGCTGGGCGGGCGCAGACACCCGCCTAGCCTACGACAAGTTACAGCCCCGCCGCTGCACGCTGCGCTTGTGCCTTGTGGTGCTCGCTCACATCGCTGCGCGATATGAGCGTGCCCCAAAGCACACGGGCGCTTCGCGCCAGCGTGGCTTACAGCCCCGCCGCTGCACGCAGCGCTTGTGCTTTATCCGTGCGCTCCCACGCAAACTCCGGCTCTTCGCGCCCGAAGTGCCCGTAGGCCGCGGTCTTCTCGTAGATCGGGCGTAGCAGGTCGAGCATCTGGATGATGCCCTTCGGCCGCAGGTCGAAGTGCTCTTGCACCAGTGCGGCGATCTTGTCGTCGCTGATGACGCCCGTGCCTTCGGTGTAGACCGTCACGTTCATCGGCTTGGCCACGCCGATGGCGTAGGCGACCTGGATCTGGCACTGCTTGGCCAGCCCGGCGGCGACGATGTTCTTGGCCACGTAGCGTGCGGCGTAGGCGGCGCTGCGGTCGACCTTGCTCGGGTCCTTGCCGCTGAACGCGCCGCCGCCGTGCGGGCAGGCGCCGCCGTAGGTGTCGACGATGATCTTGCGCCCGGTCAGGCCGCAGTCGCCTTGCGGGCCGCCGATGACGAAGCGGCCGGTCGGGTTGACCAGGTAACGCGTGTCCTTCAGCCATTCCTTGGGCAGCACCGGCTTGATGATCTCTTCGATCACGGCCTCGGTGAACTCGGGCTTCATCTTGCTGCCCAGGCTGTACTCGGGCGCGTGCTGGCTGCTCAGCACCACGGTGTCGATGCTGTGCGGCTTGCCGTCGACATAGCGCATCGTGACCTGGCTCTTCGCGTCCGGGCGCAGGAAGGGCAGGCGGCCGTCCTTGCGCAGCTGGGCCTGGCGTTCGACGAGGCGGTGCGCGTAGTAGATCGGCGCCGGCATCAGCTCGGGCGTTTCGTTGCAGGCGTAGCCGAACATCAGGCCCTGGTCGCCGGCGCCGGTGTTCAGGTGGTCGTCGGACGCGTGGTCCACGCCTTGGGCGATGTCGTTGCTCTGCTTGTCGTAGCAGACCATCACCGCGCAGCCCTTGTAGTCGATGCCGTATTCGGTGTTGTCGTAGCCGATGCGCTTGATGGTGTCGCGCGCGACCTGGATGTAGTCGA
>Ga0307515_10000088_pt1 | contig 215810 bp, 179 predicted proteins | sample 17_EM_MG_FD_194513 | JGI IMG/M metagenome (GOLD analysis project Ga0307515, IMG submission 194513) | Populus trichocarpa ectomycorrhiza microbial communities from riparian zone in the Pacific Northwest, United States - 17_EM | ecosystem: Host-associated > Plants > Roots > Unclassified... | reverse complement strand
GAGGAGCCCAACGCCGCCGTCTACCCGTTCTGGCACGACTGGGTGGTCGACAGCAGCGCCAGCGTCCGCAGCGCCACCCGGGGCACGGCCCCCAACCGGCAGTACGTGGTCGAGTGGCGCAACGTCTCCTCCTACGAGGACCCGACCACCCGCACCACGTTCCAGGTCATCATCGACGAGGCAGGTGGTTACTCCTTCGCCTACCCCGACATCGACGGCACGTTCCTGACCAAGGGCGGCGGCGCCACCATCGGCATCGAGAACGCCGACGGGACCTGGGCGCTGCAGTACACGTACCGCCAACCGGTCTTGCGGCCCGGCAGCGGGCTGCGTTTCGACCCGCCGCAGTGATCGACCCGACCCCCCGGCCCGTTCCCGTGCCCGCTCCCGCTCCACGGAGGCACCTGGTGAAGGATCCCCTTGCCATCATCCCGTCGTCGATCGACCGGCACCGTGCGGGCCGTACCCGCCGAGTGATCGCCGCCGTGACCGCCGCGGCGGTCGTCGGCAGCCTCCTGGCGGCGCCTGCCAGGGCGGATAAGCCGAAACCGTTCGCCCCGCCGACGGCCCAGAAGGTGCCCGCGGTGGCGGTCGGCAAGGTCGACTCGGTCGCCGTGACGCAGGCGGTCATGCCGGACGGGACGAAGAAGCCGGCACCGGTGTGGCCGGCGGCCGGTACGGCCGAGGTGGCCGTGCCCGAGGCAGCCGGCGAGCCGGCAAAGGCGGCGGGACTTCCGGTAGGGGTGGCACGGCCGGGTACGGTCGCGACGGCCGGGAAGAAAGCCGCCGCCGGAACGCTCACCGCGAAGACGCCGGCCAAGGTCGGGGTTCGCGTGCTGGACCGGGCCGCGACCACCGGGGCCGGAGTCAACGGGCTGCTGATGCAGGTCGACCGCGCGGACGGGGATCCGCACGCCGCCGCGATCGACCTGTCCGTCGACTACGGCAGCTTTCGCACGGCGTACGGCGGTGACTGGGCGTCCCGGCTGCGGCTGGTCGCCCTGCCGGCGTGCGCGCTGACGACGCCCGAGCGGCCGGAGTGTGCGGGCACGCCGCTGCCGTCGCGCAACGACCCGAAGTCCGGCACGGTGACCGCGACCGTCGACCTGCCGGCCGCCACGACTGCCTCGACGGCGCAGCCGGCCACGCTGCTGGCGGTGGCCGCGGCCTCCTCCGGCGAGGCGGGGAGCTTCACCGCCACCAAGTTGCAGCCGTCGTCGACCTGGTCGACCGGTGGCAGCTCGGGAGACTTCTCCTGGTCGTACCCGATGCGGGTGCCGCCGGCGACAGGCTCACCGGTCCCCGACCTGAGCCTGGCCTACTCGTCGCAGTCGGTCGACGGCCGCCAGGCAGCCTCCAACAATCAGCCGTCCTGGGTGGGTGAGGGCTTCGAGAGCGGGGAGGGCGGATTCGTCGAGCGCCGGTACGAGCCGTGCTTCAACGACATGGACAACGGGGCCAACAACACTGAGAAGACCGGCGACATGTGCTGGGCCACCGACAACGCCACGCTGTCGCTCGGCGCGCACTCCGACGAGCTGATCTACAACTCGGCGGAGAACCGCTGGCATCTGCAGAACGACGACGGCACCCGGATCGAGCGCAAGACCGGTGCGACCAACGGCGACGACAACGGCGAGCACTGGGTGGTCACCACCACCGACGGCACCCAGTACTGGTTCGGCCTGCAACGGCTGCCGGGCTGGAGCTCCGGCGACCCGGTCACCAACTCGGCCTGGACGCTGCCGGTCTACGGCAACCACGACGGCGAGCCGTGCCACGCCACCGCGTTCGCCGACTCCAGCTGCACCCAGGCATGGCGGTGGAACCTCGACTACGTCGTCGACGTGAACGACAACAGCGCCTCCTACTGGTACGCCACCGATACCAACAAGTACGCCCGCAATGTGACCTCCTCGAGCGTGGTCAGCTACATCCGGGACGGGTACCTGAACCACATCGAGTACGGCACCCGTCGCAACAACGGCGTCGACAGCCGGTTCAGCGCCAGCGCGCCGGCTCGGGTCGACTTCGGAGTCGCCGACCGATGCCTCTCCGATTGCGGCACTCACGACGAGGCGCACTGGCCGGACACCCCCTGGGACCAGGAGTGCACCGGGTCGACCTGCGAGACGTACGACCCGACGTTCTGGTCCACCAAGCGGCTCGCCACGATCACCACTAAGACCTGGAACGGGTCGTCGTACGACGGCGTCGACCGGTGGACGCTCACCCACACCTTCCCGGACCCGGGCGACGGCACCCGGGCCGGGTTGTGGTTGTCGAAGCTGTCCCACACCGGTCTGGCCGGCGGCGGTTCGGCGAGCGTGCCGGACATCCAATTCACCGGCGTGCAGATGAGCAACCGGGTGGACACCATCGACTTTGCCGCGGCGATGAACTGGTGGCGGATCTCGCAGATTCAATACGAGTCCGGCGGCACTGTCAGTGTCCTCTACTCCGACCCGGAATGCGTAGCGAAGACCAACGTGCCGACCGCGCCCGAGTCGAACACCAAACGCTGCTACCCGGTGCGGTGGACGCCGGAGGGCTACCAGGATCCCGTCGTCGACTACTTCCACAAATACGTGGTGACCACGGTCTACGAGGCGGACAACACCGGAGGAGTGACCCCGAAGGGCAGCCCTCGGGTGGCGTACAAGTACACCTATCTCGGCTCCCCGGCCTGGCACTACACCGACGACGACGGGCTGATCGAACCCAAGGACAAGACCTGGTCCCAGTGGCGGGGCTACGCCCAGGTCGGCGTGACGGTCGGCGACACCGGCGAGCAGACGTACAGCGAGACCAAGTACTTCCGGGGAATGCACGGCGACAGGGCCGCCTCCGGCACCCGCACGGTCGCGGTGACCGGAACCGGCGTACCGACGGTCAACGACGAGGACGCGTACGCCGGCACGGCCCGCGAATCCACCGTCTACAACGGACCCGGCGGTGCCGTGGTGTCCCGCAAGGTCACCGAGCCCTGGCAGTCGGCCGCCACCGCCAGCCGTACGGTCAACGGGGACACCGTGCAGGCCCGCGTCACCCGGGCTGCGGCCACCCACGACCGGACCGTCCTGGACGGCGGACGGGCCGAACGCGTCCGCTCGGTGCGCAACACCTTCGACGCGTACGGCATGACCGTGTCGGTCGACGACGCCGGCGACACCGGCATATCCGGCGACGAGACCTGCGCCCGGACCACCTACGAGCCACGCAACACCACCGCCTGGCTGATGGCCACGAGTCACCGCACCCTGGTACTGGGAGTGCCCTGCGCCTCCGCCGCCGACCTGACCACGCTCACCGACGACGACGTCGTCTCCGACACCCGGAGGTACTTCGACGGCGCTACCGCCTACGGCACCGCGCCCACCCGCGGCCTGGTCACCCGCACCGAGCAGGCCGCCACCTGGAACGCCGGCAGCCCCACCTACGAGCAGGCCAGCCGGACGGCGTACGACAGCAGCGGGCGGACCACCAGCGCGTGGGACGCGCTGGACCGCCTGAACACCACCGCCTACACGCCGGCGGCCGGAGGGCTGGTCACCCAGACCGTGCTGACCAATCCGCTCGGCCACGTCAACACCGCGACGATCGATCCGGCCTGGGGTCTTCCCACCAGGATGGTCGACCCCAACGGCAAGAAGACCGAGACCAGCTACGACGCGCTGGGCCGGATCACCGCAGTCTGGAACCCGGGCCGGAACAAGGCCACCCAGGCCGCCACCAACACCTTCACGTACCTGATCAGCAACACCGCGGCGAGCGTGGTCGGCACGAGCACGCTGAACGCCGAGGGCAACTACCTGACCACCTACGAGTTGTACGACGGCTTGATGCGGCAACGGCAGACCCAATCGCCGTCGCCGTCGGGCGGGCGGCTGCTCACCGACACCTTCTACGACACGGCCGGCCGCAAGGTACGCGAGCATGCCTCCTATTACGCCGCCGGGGCTCCGGCCGCGAACCTGTCCACCGCCATCGACCGGCAGGACGTGCCCAACCAGACCCGGCTCGGGTACGACGGCGCCGGCCGCGTGGTCGCCTCGATCTTCCAGCCGTACACCACCGAACGATGGCGCACCACCACCACGTACGGCGGGGATCGGGCCGACGTGACACCGCCATCCGGCGGCACCGCCTCCTCGACGGTCACGGACGCCCAGGGCCGCACCACCGCCGTCCGCGAATACCACGCCGCGACGCCCACCGGCGCCTACGACACGACCACCTACGCCTTCAACCGTAAGAACAAGCTGAAGCGAGTCACCGACACGGCCGGCAACCACTGGGACTACACGTACGACCTGCGCGGCCGGCAGCTCACCGCGAGCGATCCGGACAAGGGCACCACCACCAGCACCTACGACGCCGCCGACCGGGTCACCTCGACCGTCGACGCCCGCGGCATCAAGCTGCAGTTCAGCTTCGACGCCATCGACCGCCAGACCGCCGTCCTCCAGACCGGGGTCGGCACCCGGTCCCGCTGGTTCTACGACACGCTGGCCAAGGGGCAGCTCGACAAGTCCATCCGGTACGTCGGCGCCGCGAACTACATCCGCCAGGTCGACTCGTACGACGACGCGTACCGGCCGACCCTGCAGACCTACACCATCCCGGGTACGGAGACCGGGCTCGGCGGCTCCTACACCGTCGAGAACTACTACAAGGTGGACGGCAGCCTCGACGCCACCGGCTACCCGGCCGCCGGTGACCTGCCCGCCGAGACGGTGCACTACCAGTACGACGCCACCACCGGGCGGCCGAACAGCTCGACCAGCAGCTACAACGGCCGGTCGATCAGTTACGCCGCCCGCACCACCTATGACGCGCTCGGCCGCATCAGCGAGCTGATGCTGTATCCCGGCCTGCTCGACGACATCGGCAAGCGGGTCTATCAGACCTTCGGGTACGAGCTCGAGACCGGCCGGCTCGTCAACACGCGCACCGACCGCGAGTCGGTTGCCCCGTTCACGGTGACCAACACCAGCTACTCCTACGACAACGCCGGCAACATCACCCGCATGGCCGACGCGGCCACCGGCGACAACCAGTGCTACCAGTACGACTACCTGCGCCGGCTGACCCAGGCCTGGACACCGGGCACCGACAACTGCGCGACCGCCCCCACCACGGCGGGGCTCGGCGGGCCCGCACCGTACTGGCAGTCCTGGACCTACGACGTCACCGGCAGCCGGCTCACCCAGGTCGACCACGCCACCAGCGCCGCGGGAGCGGACACCAGCACCGGATACACCTACCCGGCCGCCGGCTCCACCCGACCGCACACGCTGACCAGCACCACCGCCACGACTGGCAGCTCCAGCGTCACGCGCGGTTACACCTACGACAACGACGGCAACACGCTGACCCGGCCGACCGCCTCGGGCGCCACTCAGACGCTGACCTGGGACCCGGAAGGCCACCTGGCCACCAGCACCGACAGCACCGGCGCCACCAGCTACCTCTACGACGCCGACGGCAACCGGCTGATCAGCCGCGACCCGACCGGGGCGACCCTGTTCCTGCCCGGTCAGGAGGTGCGACGCACGACTGCCACCGGGGCGACGACCTGTACCCGGTATTACTCGTTCAGCGGTTCCACCATCGCCTCGAGGACGGCGGCGGGTGTGTCGTGGCTGTCCAGCGATCATCAGCAGACGGGGACGGTGGCGATCGACCGCGACAGCCAGAGCTCGACGATCCGCCGGCAGAACCCGTTCGGCGTGTCTCGCGGCACCACGGCGGCCGCATGGCCGAACAAGCGCGGTTTCGTCGGCGGCACCTTGGACAGCACCGGGCTGACCCATCTGGGCGCCCGCGAATACGACCCGGGGATCGGCCGGTTCATCTCGGTAGACCCGGTCCAGGACCTTTCCGACCCGCAGCAGTGGAACGGCTACTCGTACGCCAGCGGCAACCCGGTTACCAATTCCGACCCGAGCGGGCTGTGCGTCACCGACGCCTGCATCAGCCACCAGAACCACCTTGACGACCGGGACCAGCCCCCGAGCAGTTCCACTGACAACGGCGGTGACAGCCGACCTCGTCCCAACCCGACGCCGTCGGCGAACCCTGGAACTGGTGGCGGCGGGCCGACGCCGTCCGCCACGCCGTCCCCCTCCCCGTACCTCGGCGAAAGCATGGAATACCAGGAGGACTGGACCCGGCGTTACGACGAGATGTGCGCGCAGCCGCTGCTCACGGAGATCTGCTCGGACGCGACCAAACGCTCGATCGCCGAGCCGGTGAGCTGGCTGCCCTATGCCGGCGTTCCCGCGCAGGCCTGGCTGGTCAAGGACGACTACGACAACGGGCACCCGGTGGCTGCGGGCATCGGCGCAGCGGGCCTGCTTCCGCTCGGGAAGATCTTCGCCAAGGCCGCGAAGGGATTGAAGCTCACGAAAGCCGAGCAGAGGGCCGTCAACGAGCACATCGGCAACGCCTATCGCGACCACATCGCGGACTTCCTCAGGCAGAATGGCCGGGTCGTCATCACGGACTTCCAGGACAAGGCGGCCCTGACCTTCAAAATCCCGGGCAAGACGGATCGCATCCTCGACATGAAAGTGATGGACAAACAAGGAAATCTGCTGGGATACATCGAGACCAAGTCCGGCAAGGCCGGGCAGGACCCCGCGCAGGCGGCGAAGGACGCCTACCTGCGCACTCAAGGCGTGAGCATCACCTATGTGTACGATGACATGGCGAATATGCTCTACTGAAACCTTTTCGATCGGTGAGAGGAAGAAGGATGGCGCGGGCGAAAATCTCGGAGCGAGAATTCGAGAGTGCGCTGTCGCTGATCCGTGAGGGAGGCGTGTCCGAGGCCACGCTGGTGCTTCTGTATGGATCGGCCGACGATTTCCGGAAGTCCCAGATCGCGGCCGCGCTCGGCCGAGTGCCTGGCTCGTCGGGGCTGCGGCTCCTGCAGGACGTGGCCGCCGACAGCGCTCAACCGGCGGATGCGCGCTGCGCGGCGGTGCACTCGCTGGCGAGCCGGCTGGGTCCGGACGCCTCGGATACCCTGCGGACGTGTCTTCGTGATGGTGACGAGGACGTGCGTGGCCAGGCGGTCCTCGCGTTAGCTGCCTTCGGGACCGACGTCGCTTGGAGCGAGATCTACGACGATCTCGGCAAGGCGCTGCCAAGTCAGGTTCCGACGCCTTACGGGCTCCAATGGGAGACCCTGGTGCTTCAATCGAGGGTTCTCCCGATGGTCTGTTATCTGGGCCGACATCTTAATACGCCGCAACGACGTGCGATGGTGACGGAGACGATCAGGTCCAATTGGTCGCATCTTTACGTCCCGGAACAGCGATGGTTCGATGAGAACTGGTCCGAGTGCAACCCGGGAAACTCACTGACCGGCTCGTCCGGGCCGAATCCGGAAATATTGTCGGCGTGGATACGCAAGCCCTTCTTCGAGGATGCGATTTTGTAACCACATGTGGTGCCGATCTCGCCGCCGGCGAGATCGGAGTCAGTCGCGCAGGCGCGATTGGAGCGCATTTTCGATGGCGGGTGCGAGAAGGAACCATCCGTCCGTCGTGAACAGCCGGTGCCGCGGGTTGTGCGGATAGGAGCCGGCGACCAAGGCGCCGGCGCTGACCGCCACAGTGCCGATGATGTCTTGCGGCGGCACGCGGCCGCCAGGATCCGGCGTGCGTCCGTCCAGCAGATAGACGTATCCATCGCCCTGAACTTCGGCCTCGCGCCGAAGCATTTCGTGCTGATCGGCGTTCTCGAAGATGACCCTCGACAACAGCCGGAGGAACGGACCGTTCTCCTTGACGTCGTCGGGGTCCACGTCTTCGAGCGTCGCGCCCGCGGACAGAACCGCGACAACGGCGTCGGGACGCAGCCCGTGCCGGGACACCCAGTCGGGCTCCAGCAAGGACACGACGTCGCGTTCGCCGCCACCGAAGTCGACCTGATACCAGAACACCTGACGGCGGTTGCCGCGCACGGCTGAAGTATAGGCACCAACAGACGGCGCTACGGCCCGCGCATTGTCAGCACGTCAGGTTTTGGGACTGCCCCCGGTTTGGTTGACTGCTGACCTGTGAGGATGCGTTCCTCGCTGGAAGGATGTCTGTCATGCCGAAAGCATTCCCGCCGGAGTTCCCTACGTAGCCGCCTGCCCGCTCTGACGTTTCAGATGGCCGGCGCGGCACCAATCGCGGCGGCCTCTAGCTGCTGATTCACTCCCGAACCGGCGAAGCCCTCGCCTAGGGGACGAGGGCCTGAGGCGAGTGCAGGGCCGCAGGTGACGAGTGTGTCCGCGTCACCTGCCCGGTGCAGGACTCTTCCGCCAAGTGGCCGGCGATCGAATCCGTGCCGCGAGGTAGGCTCCTGCGTTGATGCCTGAGTTCATAGTCGTAGCAGACGACGACGCCAGTCAGGCCGAATTGGTCGAGACTTACCTTCGCCGGGAGGGTTTCGAGGTCGCCGCGGTGCACGATGGCGCGGCGGCGCTGGCGGTGGCCGCCCGGCGACGACCCGACCTGGCCGTTCTCGACGTGATGATGCCGGGCACGGACGGGTTGGAGGTGTGCCGCCGCCTGAGCGACGACGGAGTGGCTGTCGTACTGCTGACCGCCCGCTCGACGGAGAACGACATGCTGCTCGGGCTTTACCTGGGCGCCGACGACTATGTCACCAAGCCGTTCAGTCCGCGCGAGCTCGTGGCCCGTGTGCGTACCGTGTTGCGGCGCGCCCGGCGACAGGCGACGACGGAGCCGGAGAAGGTCGCCATCGGGCAACTGGTGGTCTGGCCCACTCGCCGGGAGGTGACGGCAGCCGGGCGGCCGGTGGAGCTCACCCGGGCCGAGTTCGACATCTTGTGCACTCTGGCCCAGAGGCAGGAGCTGCCGGTGTCCCGCCGGCAGCTCCTGGAGTCCTTGCATGGGGACTCCGACTACCAGACCGAGCGGACCATCGACACCCACGTGATGAATCTGCGCCGCAAGATCGAGCACGATCCGCAGCAACCACGGCTTCTGCAGACCGTCTATGGCGTGGGGTACAAATTGGTCAACCCGGCGGCGGGTGAACTCGGGTCGAGCTCAGTCGATGGCGACTAGCGCGGCCGCGGGCGAACGGCGCCGTACGGTCACCGGGTTGCGTTTCCGGTTGATCTCGTTCTGTCTTGTGCTGGCGGTGATCTCCATCGGTACCACGGCGTGGATCGCGGTCAGTAGCACGTCGTCGTCGCTCAACGAGCAGTACACCCAGAACCTCGGCAGCGTCACGGCCGCCTACACGGCGTTGTCGGGTTACGCGGCCACGCATGGCTCGTGGGACGGGGTCGCCGCGCTCGTCGACGACGTCGCACAACGCAATCACACCAGGGTCACCCTGACCAGTGAGGGCGGCACGGTGATCGCGGACTCGAACCACGGCCGGCCTCCGCTGTTCGGTGCCCGCCCGACCGCGGTGATCAACGCTCTGCAACCCGATCCTTCGATCGGGGGCGTCGCTCTGATCGGCGGGGTGGACGCGCGCGTGACCGGTCCGTACCGGCTGGCCTCCGCGCAACAGGCGATGATCCGGCAGAGCGTGCTGGCGGCCCAAGCCTGTACAAGCAAGCGCGACGGCATCGCCGTTCCGGTCACGACGCTGCTCAACGGCCGGCTGTACCTGACTGACATCATCGATCGCCAGTTCTGCGATGTGGACACCATCGCCACCCTCGCCACGCCGTCGGAGCGGGCCGCCGGCGAACAACTGCTCCCCGCCCTTGCACGCTGTTTTCCCGTCTCCGGTGCCGTCGCGGCGAACTCGCTCGTGGTCACCTTCGACACCCGGAAGGTCGTCGTCAATCCCGTCCAGGCCGGGTTCCTCGACGCCGTCGGCCAGTTGCTCGCCCGTACGACGGGGGCTGTCCAGGAGTGCGTGATCGCCGCTCGCCGTGCCCAGTTGGCGGCCTACACCGCCCCGCCAGCGCAGTTGTACTTGTCGACGTCGGTGGCATCGACCCGGCCGGGGCTGACCGACATCGGGCTGCGCCGGACCATCCTGGCCGGCTTGGTCATCCTGCTCGCCACCCTGGCGGTCTGCTTCATCGCCGCGAGTCGGCTGCGCCGCCCGCTCGCCGATCTGACCGACGCGGTGACCCGGACCGCGGCCGGCGCCCGCACCGGCGTGTTGCCGCCGCGCGGCACCAGCGAGATGCGGCAGCTGGCGGCCGCCGTGAACGACCTCACCGTGCAGCTCGACACGACCGAGCAACGCCGCCAGGACATGGTCAGCGACATCGCCCACGAATTACGTACGCCTCTCGGGAACGTCCGGGGGTGGCTCGAAGCCATGCGGGATCAGGTCGTCGATCCCGAGCCCGCCCTCCTGAGCCGGGTCCACGACGAAGCGCTACTGCTGCAACGTCTGATCGACGACCTTCAGGACCTGGCCCTGGCCGATGCCGGGCAACTGGCTCTGCATCCCGAGCTGATCGACGTCGCCGCGCTGGCCGATCAGGTCGTGGCCGCGGCGCGGGTCGACGCCGGCTCGGCCGTGACGCTGAGCTCGCAGGCGTCGGGTGACACTGTGCTGGAAGCCGATCCGGTCCGCTTCCGTCAGATCATCGGCAACCTCGTCTCGAACGCGAAGCGGGCGACGGCTGCGGGCAGCATCACCGTGGCCGTGACCGGTCGGGCCGACGAGGTCGCCGTGGCTGTTGCCGACACCGGCCACGGGGTCGGCGAGGAGGATCTGCCGCATCTGTTCGACCGGTTCTGGCGCGCCGACAAGTCCCGCAGCCGCGCCCGGGGCGGAAGCGGCCTCGGGCTGGCGATCACGCATGCGCTGGTCACGGCCCACGGTGGGCGAATTTCGGTGAGCAGCGAACGCTCACGCGGAACGACGGTGACCGTTCACCTGCCGCGGACGCGTCCCGGAGCCGCCGAACACCGTCCCCGTCCGGACGGCCGGACGTGACGCTTCACGAGGCCGCCAGCGCGACGGTCGGCGACATCCGGCTCGCCCGCATGGCCGGGTAGAACCCGGCGACGGCCCCGATCAGTGCCGTCACGCCGATGCCGGCGGCGCTCGCCCACAGCGGTACCACGACCGGCCATCCGCGGGTCTGCGCGTAGATGCTCGTCACCGCGGTTCCGCACACGGCGCCGGTGACGCCGCCGAGCACGGACAGCAGGACCGCCTCGCTCACGAACTGCACCCGTACCTGTCCCCTGGTCGCTCCGAGGGCTCGGCGCAGCCCGATCTCGGACCGCCGCTCGAGGACGGACATGATCATCGTGTTGGCGATGCCGATACCGCCGATCAGCAAGGCCACTCCGGCCAGGCCGACGAGCAGGCCGGACAACGTCGACGTCGTCGCCTCCTGGGCGGCGATCGCGTCGGACGGTACCGTCACCACCACCGTGTCGGGCTCGGTCGGCGACACGGATCGGGGCACGATCGCGTCGACCGCGTCGAGCTCGTCCTGCACGACCCGCACGTACACGCTGGTCGGGTGACCGGCGAATCGGAAGTACGTGCGTGCCGCGTCCCACCCGATCAGCACCGAGGTGTCGAGCTCCGGTGCCAGCGGCACGGGATCGAGAACGCCGACCACGGGAATCAGCTGGCTTCCCACCAGCACGTTGGTGCCGACGTGGTCGACACCGAGGTGCTGAGCCGCCGCCGCGCCGAGCACGACCGAGGGGAGGCGCGTCTGTGCGGCCGTGAACCAGGCTCCGAAGGCGACTCGCGCCCGCAGGGTCGTCGCCAGCGACGGATCGGTGGCGAGCACGCTGATGCTGCCCGTCTCCCCGGTGGGGACATAGTTGTTGCGGTACACACTGAACGGCAGGGATGCGGTCGCCGAGGCCGAGAGCACCGGACCGATCCGGGCGATGCTGCTGCGGGTCGTGGTCGGCAACGTGGCGAGGCCCTCCCCCTGCGGCAGGTGGGCGCCGGTCACTCGTAGCAGGTTGGGCCCGAGATCATCGATCCGCTGCTTGATTTCCGCTCCGCTCGAGGCGGACATCCCGACGATGGCGACCATGGCGGCCACCCCGATGGCGATGCCGAGTGCGGCGAGAGCCGTTCGCAACGGGCGGGTCCGCAGACCCGTACCGCCGAGTCGAGCGATGTCCGGCGAGCTCAAGCGGGATGGTTTCAGGTCTTCTGTGGTCACAGTCCTAGGTCTCCCTCAGCGAGCCGTCGCTCATGGTCACCTGCCGCGGCAGCGACACCGCCAGCTCGGCGTCGTGCGTGATGATCACGATCGCGGCTCCGTCGCGATGCAGCTCGTGCAGCAGCGCCATGACGCCGTCGCCCGACGCGGTGTCGAGATTGCCGGTGGGCTCGTCGGCCAGAATGAGCGCCGGCCGGCCGACCACCGCCCGGGCTATCGCCACGCGTTGCCGCTCGCCGCCGGACAGCTCTTGCGGACGATGGTGCAGCCGGTGCGACAGACCGACGCGCTCGAGGGTGTCCCGGGCGCGGGAACGGCGGTGGGCGCGGTCTACTCCGGCGTAGAGCAGCCCGTCGGCGACGTTGTCGAGAACACTCGTACCGACCGCGAGGTGGAACTGCTGAAAGACGAAACCGATGGTGCGGCCGCGCAACGCCGACAACTGCCGATCACGCAAGCCGGCGATGTCATGGCCGGCGATCCGGACGCTGCCCTCGTTGGGCACGTCGAGCGCACCGAGCAGGTGGAGCAGAGTCGACTTGCCCGACCCCGAACGACCCACGATGCCGAGCATCTCACCCGGCTCGACGGACAGGTAGGCCTCACGCACGGCGACGACTCCGCCCGGATAGACCTTCGTGACCGCGGTGAGTTCCGCGATGGGAGCGGTCGCCATCAGTTGCCGACCGGCGACTGGATCCGCAGGCCGTCGTGGATGGCGGCGCCGCGGACCTCGACCTTGCCTTGTGCGAACAGCCCGATCTGCACCGGAAGGTAGGTGCCGCCCTCGGTCTCCAGCCCGTATCCACCTTCGGCCAGTGCGACGAGGGCAGCCGACGGCACACAGAGGACGTCGGCGTGGCGCGCCGTGACGTGTGTGACGGTTACAGCGGCGCCGGCTGACTTCAGCGCGGACTGATCGGCGACGCTCGCGACGATGTCGAGGTTCTTGCCCCCGTCCGGACTGGTCGAGTCCCAAGCCGTCACCGAGGTGACCACCGCGGGGACCGAGCCGCCCGGACCGGTGTCGATACTCAACTTCACTCCGGTCCGAGCCCACGTCGACGTGCCGTCCACCGTCGCAGTGACCGCCAGGGTGCGGCTCGTACGTTGCAAGGCGGTGGGCGACATCGGCTGGCCCACCGCCGCCTCGGGTCCGGGCACCACACGAAGCGGCCCGCCGGCATAGAACACATCGCCGAGTTGGACGGTGCCGGTCGGGTTCTCCCCGAGGTCCCGTTGCCAGCGCTTCACGACCTCGGCCGTGGACCTGGTGTAGTCCTCCCCGGTACCGAAACCGCGGTAGCCGAGCCGGGTCAAGGCCCGCTTCAACTGGCGGACGTCGGCTCCGTGCATCGGGCGGCCGGCCGTGGGTCCGGACGGCGTGGCCGGCGCACTCGTCTTCGCACCGGAGCGGTCCGCGGCGGCTCCACCCGTCGCCCCGGTCGTGGTCTGCGCGGCCGGGGCATGAAGGGCCCGGTACTGCGGAAGCGATCCGTGCAGCAGCACCACCGGCCGGTCGTTGACCCGGACCAGCGTCTGCCCCTCCCTGACGACCGTGCCGGCCTTCGGGAGCCAGGTGATCAAGCCCTGGGACTGCACCGGCACCGGACGGGCCGCCCCGAAAGTCGTCTGGCCGGGAAAGTCCTGACTGTCGGTGAGAGTGCAGCGGGTGACGGCCGTACTGGTCAGGGTGACCTTCGCCTGGGCCACGGGCCGGTGCCGCCCGCCCAGGCCGAGGGCGGCCGCCCCGGTCGCGGCACCGAGCACGATGACGACGACAAGGACGATGAACCAACGCCGGCGCGGCGCCGGATGGTCGTCCGCCCGTGGTCGATGTGTCGTTTGCCCGTCCATGTCCGCACTCTCCTTCGGAACCGGCATCTGTTGCTCCGGACCCTTCTCGTCGTGACCATGAGTGAAGCGGACCGGCTGTCAAGAACCTGTCGGCTTCCGGTACGGATCCCGTCGCCCCGCCCGGTGTCTCGCCTCGGGCGTGCCACGCTTCCCCGCGTCAAGTCGGAGACAGTCGAATCCGAAGGGAACTCCATGTCATCGAAGGCCCGGCGCGCACGGATCCTGAGCGCAACGTCGACGCCCCTGGTCCTGGCCGTGTTGCTGAGCGGTTGCTCCAAGTCGCCCAGCCCGCCGATCGCCCACGCCGACGGCTCGGCGGCCCACGCGACGCCGTCGACCGGTTCCGGTTCCGGCGGCACGGATGCGCAGGCCAAATTCCAGGCCTATCTGGCCTCCGAGCGGGCGTTCGCCAAATGCATGCGCGGAATCGGCCTCAACGTCGACGACCCCGACTCCAACGGTGTCCAGACAGCGCCCTTCAAGGCGAAGCTCGCGAACGGCGGCGCTCTCAGCGCCGCACAGAACGATGGGCTGCGACAGTGTCAGGCCAAGCTGCTTCCGGATCCCCGGCCGCAGACCTACCCGACCCTGAGCGACCAGGAATTCAACTACAACAAGAGCATGGCCGCCTGTTTCCGGTCGCATGGCGTGCCTGGTTACCCCGATCCGATCCGGGAGACTGACCCGTCCCTGCCTGCTGTCAAGCATTACGACGCGGCCCTGAAAGCGGTGCAGACCGGCACCAAGACCTACGCGGACACCCTGGACACCTGTTCCGTCATCGTCACGGGTCACAAAGGAGTCGGCTGATCTGGCCGGTGGCAGGTGCGAGGCACGGTGAGCACGCCGACGCCGTCCGGGATGGTCGTTGCCGACTGGTTGGGTCGTCGTTGGCATGCCGCGTCGCCATCGACGAACTCACGTGCAACTGCACGATGTCCGCCACCCAGCTCGACGTTCTAGAACCACCGTGCGACGTACGCGGCATCCTGTCCGCCAGCCATTCCCGCCGAGTCGCCGGTTAAGTCCCCGACGGCGGGTTTGCCCATTCGACGCCAGCACCGCGGCATGTAGGTCCTCGGTTCCGGACGCCTTGCGACCGATCGCGCTGCGACTTTGCAGATTTACAGTGTGCCGCCAGGCAAGGCACCAACCTTGCGCTACAAGGCGGAGGCCATGACGTTCGGTAAGAGGGGGTTGCGTTCGGTCGTCGCGCTGGGTGGTTGTGTTCGGTTGTTCAGCTTGGTCTGAGTTCAGCCGCACTGAACGATGGCTGAAACTGAACGATGGTGGGTCGTTCACTCGGTGAACTCGCAGAAGGACAGCGCTACCGACCTCGGAGCGGATGAGGCTCATGACCAAGAAAGCGCACTACAAGGTCTTGCATGTCGCCGCCCGTATCGCCCCGAACCAAATCGATCAACAGTAATGGATCACGGGCTTGACGAAAGACGGAGGTCGGTCCTACAGATGCGGCCGCCGGGCAGAAATCCCCCGGCGGCCGCATCACGGATGGTGGCGCTATCGCATCACTTCAGCTTGAACAGGGCGACGGTGGTGGAGTCGTCCACGGTGGTCAGGGTCACCTTGTAGCAGGTGCCGGCGCCGGTGGGGGTCTTCCAGTTCTGCACGAACTGCCCCGCGGTGGTGTCGTAGCGCAGGCTTGAGGCTCCCGCGTTCACGATCTCCTCGATGGCGTCCTCCGGGGCCGTGGCGCTGCACGGAACCAGCGCCTGCTTGACCGAGGTGACGATGGTCGTGGACTTGACCTCCACGCCGCGGTCGTACACCCGGAACTTCAGCGGCACGGTGGAACCGGCCTTCACGGTGTTGAGCACGCCGCTCATGTCCACCGGCTGGAAGAAGCCGTTCAGGGTGAGCCTGCGGACCGTGTAGCCGACGGTCGCCGTCGCGGTGTTGCCGGCCTTGTCGGTGGCGGTAGCAGTCATTGTGTGGTCGCCCACTGCTTCGGAGCGGCCGGACACCACGCAACCGGCCAGCCCGGAGGTGGCGTCGGTCGCCGTGCAGGTGCCGGCGGCCGGCACGTTGTTCGGGTAGTACAGCCCGTCGTTGACTGGGCCACCGACGAACGCGACGTCGGCCGGCGCGGTCGCATCCCGCTCGATCTGGACGTCCTGCTCCGTGGCGGCACCGCCGGCGCTCGTTGCGGAGCACGAGTACGTCGTCGGAGCCTGGTCGGTGGTGATGGACCGGTCCACGCAACCGGTGGGGACCAGCGAGTTCGGGGACTCCGGCTCGGTGACGGTCCAGTTCAGGGAGACATCGCCGGTGTACCAGCCGTTGGATCCCGTGGGCGCCGCGGGATTCAGCACGTGGGTGATGACCGGGGCCGTCGGGTCGAAGATCGAGTATGTCTCCGAGCCGACCACGACCAGCCCACCGGCGTCGGTGTAGGAGCAGCTCGCCGTCTGTGACCCGAGACCGTCGTCGGCGTTGGGCCCGGTGACGGCACTCAGCGTCGCCGGGAATGTGCTGTTGCCGTCCTCGGCGTCGCTGGCGGCGCAGGTGGCCGTGGGCACAGTTCCCTTGGCGTAGCTGGCGCCACCGACGACACCCGTGACTGCCACCGTCGGGGCGTGGTTCGGCGGCGAACTGACCACGACCCTGAACGTCGCCGAGGCGAGGGCGAAGGTTCCGTTCGTGGTGTTTCCCGTCTGTGTCACGCTGATCTGCGTGTTGCCCGGCTGCAGCGGCGTCATGATCAACTGGCGGCCGTTCGCCTCACCGCAGTCCGTGAACGTGACACTGCTCTGGTCCACCGTGGCCACGGACGGGGCGCTGGAGGCTACCGAGACCGTCAGGGTCTTATTCGCGGCAAGATTGCATCCCGGCTTGCCATCGCCGTTCTGCGGGGTGACGTAGAGCTTGGTGGTTCCGTTAGGGCCGCCGATTGTCAGCGGCATCACCTCGGCCACCGCGTCGACCGTGCCGTCGATATTGTTCGTGACATCGTCGGCGAAAGCCGCCGCCGGCACCAGCCCCAGAGGGGCAAGTGCAAGGACGGCGATCGCCCGGTTCCGAATGCGCATGGGTGGTGCCTTTCGTTGCCGCCGTTTGCCGACGGAAGATGGTTTTGCCGTGCGGATGCGCTGCTGAAGGTCGTTGGAGGCGTCGGTGGCGAGGAAGTCCGCGATTGCTGCCGACACCGGGGAAGCATGGAGCAAAACGGACGGCCAGTGCAACAATAATGCGCAGAACAACACCTTTTCACCGTGGACCCGCTCGGTGGGTCCGAAGCGAATACCGAATGGTTTTCCGGGCGGCACATATGGCGTACCCTCAACGAGTGACAGTCATATGTGAGAACTGTTTTGGAATGGCGGTCGGCGCGTGAATTCATCCGGCGGCCGACGTGCTCCCGTCCTGCGTGGCAGGGAGCGTCCGCCATGGTCATGCCCCCGCCAAGGCCCCTGAGGTCGCCCGCGTTTTGCCAGGTCGGGAGGTACGCTCCCGGCCATGCTTGGCGGACAGGTTGATCGACGGCTCAGAGGTTCGGCGCGGGGGAAGTCCTCCGGGCCCCGGTTCCGGCTGCCCGGGGACCGCCGGTGGTGGTTCGCCGGCGGTGCGGCCGCGGTGCTGGTGGTGGCCGGGCTGCTGGTCTGGGTCTGGTGGCCGGAGTCCGGCCCGGATCCGCGGTCCCGGGTCTACACCGAGGCCACCGCCTGTCTGCTCACTCCCGCCGCAGGTGTCGCCGATAAGCAGGCGGCGCCGGTCTGGGCCGGCATGCAGCGGGCATCGCTGGCCACCCGCGGCAAGGTCCAGTTTCTCGAGGTCGACGGCCCGCAGACCGGCGAGAACGCGAAGACGTTTCTGGCCACCCTCGTGGGCGGCAGGTGTGACCTGATTCTCACCGCCGGGGCGGCGCCGAATGCGGCCCTGGTCGATTCGGCCTCGGCGTACCCCGATGCCCGTTTCGTACTTGTGGGTAAGGGATCGCCGCAGGGCAATATGTCCGTCGTGGACGTAGATAGCCCCGAGCAGGTGTCCGCGCAGGTCGAGCAGCAGGTGACCGCAGTGCTGACGGCGGCGGCCGGCGACTGATCAACCGAATGGTCAGACCTTCAACCATGCATTGCAAAGTTGATCGTCTATACCGCAAGATCCCCCGGCGTCTGATGCATTCACGGGGGAGGAGACGGCGATGCGCCGTGTCTCAAAAAGGATCGCCGTTGTCACGGTGGTCGCGTTCGGGTTCACTGTCGCCGCTCCGGTCGGTGCCGTCCGCGACCCCGAGCTGCCGGTGTCCTGGCTGTGGGACTGGGTCGGCCAGCGGCCGGCGTGGGCCCGGGAGGCGCCCCCGGTGCCGAAGCAGCGGCGCGGCCCCGGCGGCAGCGACGAGCAGGTCAGCGCGGATCTGACCACCGCCGACGGCGGCGCCGGGCGGGCGCCGACGCCGGTCGCGGGCACGCTGGGCTCGTACCAGCCACACGTTCCCAGCGCTGACAAGCAGGTCACCGGCGACGCCGAGCCCGGCTTCGATCAGGCGACCAGTGAACGGGACGCGGAGCGCTCGGACGCGCGCTCGGACGTCTTCGAGAACGAGGACGGTTCGCTCACCGAGAAGACGTACCCTCGGCCGGTCAACTTCCAGGCGCGGGACGGCAGCTGGCAGCCGATCGACAGCGACCTGGAGAAGCGGGCCGACGGCCGCCTGCACGCCTCGGCCAACAGCATCGACACGTCGGTCGCCGCCACCCTGGCCCTGAAGAGCACGCCAAGCACCCCGGCCACCCCGAGCACGCCCGCTACCCCGGCCGTCCCCACCGAGGCCGACGTGGCGAAGACACCCGCCGGCTCGAAGCTCGCCGAACTGAAGCTGCCTGGTGGGGAGAGCGTCGGCTACTGGCTCGAGGGCGCCAGCCCCGTCACGGCGGCCGTCGACGGCAACACCGCCACGTACCGCGAGATCCTTCCGCTGACCGACCTCGAGCTGAAGACCTTCGACGCCGGCATCAAGGAGACGATGGTCCTCAAGTCGCGCTCCGCCGCCTCCTCGTGGACCTTCCCGCTCGCGCTGAACGGGCTCACGCCGTACCTGGGTGAAACCGGCGGCATCGAGTTGCGCAATGCCGCCGGCAAGGCGGTCGCCTGGCTGCCCAAGGGCTCTATGCAGGATTCCAAGGTGGACCCGCGCTCGGGTGCCCCGGCCGAGTCCACCGGCGTCACCTACCGGATCATCGACCAGGACGGTGCCCCGGCGCTGCGGGTCGAGGCGGACCGGGCCTGGCTCGACGACCCGGCCCGGGTCTACCCGGTGCGGGTCGACCCGACCGCGACCACCGCCACCACCGGCGACGTCTACGTCGACAACGACAGTTCGACCGCCAACCAGAACGGCGACAACCTGCCGATCGGCACCTACGACGGCGGCACCACCAAGGCCCGCTCGTTCATCCACCTCGACGACTTCGACGACAACGGCTTCAAGGGCAAGCGGATCACCAAGGCGCAGCTCAAGCTCTACCTGACCTGGACCTTCAGCTGCACCGTCGACCGTGGCTTCGACGTCCGTGCGTCGACCGAGAAGTGGACCGTCGCCGACCTGACCACCGGCGGCTGGCCGGGCCCGTCGTACTCCGGCTCGATCGGCTCGCTGACCGTCACCGACCCGGGCGCGGCCTGCACCAACACCGGCGCGGTCCGGTCCAAGGGCAAGTGGGTGACGGTCCCGCTGAGCATCGGCACGTTCGACAACTGGTCCAAGGGTGCCACCAACTACGGTCTGGCGCTGACCGCCTCGGAGAGCGATTCGAACGCCTGGAAGCGGTTCACCTCGGCCAACTACGACGACGGCCAGTACCGACCGGTGCTGGAACTGACCTACGCCAACAACGTCGCGCCCCAGGTCGACGTGCGCTACCCGGCGAACAACGCGGTCCTCCCGACGCTGACGCCGGAGCTGCTGGTCAAGGGCCACGACTCGGACAAGTGGCCGAACAAGGGCCTGACCTACACCTACACGGTCACCAGCGCGGACGGCAAGACCACGGTCGCCACCTCGCCCGCGGTGAGCTCGTCGTGGACCGTGCCCGCCGGCAAGCTGGCGTGGAACACCACGTACCTCTACTCGGTCAAGGCCAACGACACGGTCACGTCCAGCGCGGCCACCGCGTCGTACGCGTTCACCACCTCCGTGCCGCAGCCGACGCTGACCAGCAACCTGGCCCAGAACGGCGGCAAGGGCTTCGACGCGAGCACCGGCAACTACACGACCTCGGCGACCGACGCGAACGTCGCCACGGTCGGGCCGTCGCTGGCCATCAACCGCAGCTACAACAGCCTGGATACCCGGCGCGACGCCGCGTTCGGCGCCGGCTGGTCGAGCATCCTCGACGCCCGGGCCACCCGGGTCGTCGATGTCGCGGGCAGCGTCCAGTCCGTCCTGGTGACCTACCCGACCGGCACCGAGGTGGCGTTCGGCCGCACCTCGACCGGCACGTTCGTCGCACCGTCGGGCCGGTTCTCCACCTTCGTCGAGACCAAGAGCGGCACGACGATCACCGGCTACACGCTGACCGACAAGGATGCGACGGTCTACACGTTCGGCCGGGCGGTCACCGGCGGGCTGATCTACCGGATCACCGCGATCACCGACGCCAACGGCCGCAAGCTCACCGTCGGCTACGACGCCGCCGGCAACCCGACCACGCTGACCAGCGCGTCCGGGCGCAAGCTGGCCGTGCAGTGGTCCACCCCGGCCGGCTCGTCCGCGCCACACGTCACCGCCGTGGCCACCGATCAGATCGACCCGGCAAACCCGAACACGGCCAACACCTGGACGTACGGCTACGAGTCCGATGATCGGCTCGGCACCGTGTGCCAGCCCGACGACCAGGTCAAATGCTGGAAGTACGGCTACACCTGGACGTCGCAGTACCGCAACGCGGTGCTCAACCTCGACCCGACGTCGTACTGGCCGCTGGGCGACGCCGGCGGCACCGTCGCCACCAGCGCCGTGCTGTCGAACGCCGGTGTGGACGCGGCACGGTATTCCGCGGTGAGCCTCGGCCAGCCGGGACACCTGCCGAGCAGCGCCGCGCCCACGGCCGGCTTCAACGGCACCAGCTCGTACGTGCAACTGCCCAGCAACCTGATCGCCGGTGGCCAGTACCAGTCGATCAGCATGTGGTTCAAGACAGCCACCGCCGGCGGCGTGCTGTTCAGCTACAACGGCGACCCGATGAGCAAGGGCACCACGGCGGGCGACTACACGCCCGCGCTCTACATCGACAAGAACGGGAAGCTGCGGGCCGAGTTCTACACCGCCGCGCCCGGCTCGGCGATCAACTCCAACACCGTGGTGACCGACGACAACTGGCACCACGTGGTGCTGGCCGGCGCCGGTGACTCCCAGACGCTCTACCTCGACGGCGTCGCGAAGGGCTCCCTGAACGGGACCATCTTCCTGGCCACGACGGCCAGCGCTGCCAACATCAACATCGGTGCCGGGTTCGTCGGCGGGCTCTGGCCCGACCACGCCAACTCCGCCGCCGCGCCGGCCAAGGCGACGTACTTCAAGGGCGCCATCTCCGACGTCGCGTTCTTCAACCAGCCCCTGGACGCGGCCAAGGCCGCCGTCCTGAACCGGGCCGGCCGTACCGATCATCCGGTGCTCGACGCGGTCACCCGGCCGAGCGGTGGTGTCACCGCGAAGATCGGCTACAACAAGACCTCCGGCCGCACCGACGCCGTGGTCGACGAGAGCGGCGGCACGTGGAAGCTGGCGGAACCGACGGTGGCCGGCAGCAGCCTGGTGTATGCCGCGGCCGTGCTGGGTGCGAAGCCGCAGGACTACTTCCGGCTCGGTGACGACGACGTCAGCGACGCCGTCAACGAGGTGGCCGGCGGCGACGCCACCTACAGCTCGGTGACCCTGAACGCGGCCGGCCCGTTCGCCGACGCGACAGCTGCCCAGTTCAACGGCACCTCCTCGTACGTCGAGCTGCCCGCCGAGGACATCGCCCGGGGCGGCCCGCACAGCGTCGAGATGTGGTTCAAGATGCCGTCCGGCAACGTCAAGGGTGGTGTGCTCTACACCACCCAGATCGACGAGATAGATGCGGCGGCCACCAGCGGCTGGGCCCCGTCCCTGTACGTCGGCACCGACGGCAAGCTGTACGGCGGTCTCTGGACCGGCTCGGCCACGCCGATGATCTCCGCGGCGAAGGTCAACGACGGCAAGTGGCACCACGTGGCCCTGACCGCGACCACCAACGCGCAGGCGATGTACATCGACGGCACGGTCGCCGGGGTCAAGGCGGCCACGGTCGCCGACTTCGCTGCCCAGCACGCGTACCTCGGTGCCGGCCGCTGGTCCGGCAGCTGGCCGGCGCACGGCACCGCCGACATCGGTTGGTTCCCCGGCGCGATCGCCGACTTCGCGTTCTATCAGTCGGCGCTGACCGGTGCCCAGGTCGCCGACCACGTCGCGACGGTCAAGCGGACCGTGCCGGTGGCGATGACCATGATCGCCGGGGTCGCCAAGGCCATCCCGATGCCGGTCTCTCAGGTCACGGTGACCACGCCGACCGGCGATGAGCAGGTCTCCAGCTACGACCTGGTGAACGGCAACCGGATCGTGGCCCAGACCGACGAACTCGGCAACACCACCCAGTACGGCTACGACGTCGGCGGCTACTCCAGCATGGTGTACGACCCGAACGGCGCCCTGACCCAGACGTTGCAGGACGCCCGGGGCAACACCAAGCAGTCGATCACTTGCCAGGACCAGAGCGCCAACAAATGCTCGTCGGTCTACTTCACCTACTTCCCGGACGCGACCAGCACGACGCTCGCCCCGAACCCGAAGAACGACCTGCTGCTCACCACGCGCGACGCCCGGACCGCCGCGCCGGTCGGCACCGCCGCGCCGACCGACAACACCTACCTGACCAGCAACACCTATGACGACCAGGGCAACCTGACCGCGGTCACCGATCCGCTCCAGCGGGTCACCCGGACCTGGTACACGGACGCGTCCTCCGTAGCGGCCGACGGCGGCACCCCGCCGCCCGGCCTGCCCACCAAGGTGGTCACACCCGGCGGCGCGGCGCAGACCGTCACCTACTACAAGTCGGGCGACGTCGCCCAGGTGACCGAGCCCAGCGGCAAGATCACCAAGTACGCGTACGACAGCCTCGGCCAGGTGCTTACCGAGACCGAGATCTCGGCGACCTACCCGGCCGGCGTCCCCACCACGCACACCTACGACCGGATGGGCCGCGAGGTCACCCAGACCGATCCGGCCTCGACCAACCGGGTCACCGGCGCGGTGCACACCCCGGTCAGCACCACCACGTACGACGTCGACGGCAACCCGACCGAGGTCAGCGCCTCCGACGCCACCGGCGGCGACACCGCGCGGGTGGAGAAGCACGGCTACAACGCGTACGGCCAGGAAGTCAGCTACACGACGCCCGGCGGCGCGGAGACCACGTTCACGTACGACACCTCCGGCCGCATGGTCGAGCAGACCGGGCCCGACGGGCAGAAGACGCGCAGCGAGTACGACGCCGTCGGCAACCTGCTGCGCTCGATCCTGGTCGGCTGGAAGGGCGACCCGAACAACCCGGAGTCGGCCCGCGACCTCGTGGTGGCGCGGAACTCCTACGACCCCGCGGGCCGGCTGGCCACCGAGACCGACGCGATGGGCTGGACCACCACCCACACGTACACGGACAACGGCCTCGAGGCGGAGATCAGCCGCACGGATGGCACCGAGACGTTCGTGCTGACCGCCAAGAAGTACGACGCGGCCGGCAATCTGATCGAGGAGTCCGCCAACAACGGCGTCACCACGGTCACCCACGCCTACGACGCGGCCGGCCGGGAAACCTCCTCGGTCGTCGACCCCGCCGGCGCCAAGCGCACCACCGTCACCAGCTTCGACGCCGACGACGAGATCGTCGGCGTGACGTCGAAGGACGCCTCCGGCTCGGTCATGTCCAAGATGGAGGCGCTGGTCGACCAGGCGGGCCGCACGCTCGCCCAGACCACGTACCTGTCCGACAAGCCCACCCCGGTCGGCCGGTGGCGGTTCGGCAACGGCTCGGTCTCGCCGGCCGCCGACACCGCCGGCAACAGCCCGGCCACCGCGACCGGCGGCGTCACCTACAGCGACGAGCGCGGTGGCGCGGCCACCTTCGACGGCACCAACGCCCTGCGCACCGCCGGGCCGGTGCTCGACACCGCGCGCAGCTTCAGCGTCTCGGCCTGGTTGAAGCTCACCGACAAGGACCAGCTCTACCGGGCGGTTGCGGCCGGCGGCGGGCAGCAGTCACCGTTCGACCTGTCGTACGACAAGGACAGCGACCGCTGGCGTTTCATGGTCGTCGCCGACGACGCGGCCGACACCGGCAGCGGCGCGGAGGCGCTCTCCAGCTCCGTCCCGGCGGCCGGCACCTGGACCCACCTCGTCGGCACCTACGACGCCGCGGCCGGCGTCGCCAAGCTGTACGTCAACGGCAACCCCGAGGGCAGCACCGCAGGCAAGACTTTCAAGGGTGCCGGCCCGCTGCTCATCGGCGCCGGCATGTGGAACGGCGACCTCGGCAACCACTTCAAGGGCGGCATCAGCGACGTTCAGGTCTACCAGCAGGCGCTGAGCGCGGCCGAGGCGACCGACCTGAAGAACGGAACCGTGCCCGCCGCCGGCGCGAAGGCCAGCCGCACCAGCTACGCGTACGACGAGGACGGCAACGTCATCGCGGCGACCGACCCGAACGGCAACACCTCGTACGTGTCGTACGACGAGGACGGCAACGCCGTGAAGTCGACGGCGCCCGCCGCGACCGCGGAGACCGCCTCGTCCGGCCCGGAGCAGGCGAACGCGGTCAGCTGGACCGGCTACAACACGTTCGGTGAGCCCACCGACAGCAAGGACGCGCTGGGCAACTGGTCGGTGACGTACTACGACGCGGACGGCCGCTCCACGCTGCAGCGGATGCCGAACTACACCGCGCCCGGCTCGTCTGCCGCGGTCGCTCCGGAGATCATCAGCGCCTACAACGACGGCGGCCAACTGGAGCGGGTCACCGATCCGTACGGCAACGTCACCCGGTACGAGTACGACCAGCTCGACCGGCTCTCGAAGAGCATCGCGGCGGACGGCGGCAGCACCACCTACGCCTACGACCTGACCGGCGACCTGCTTTCCCAGACCGACCCGAATGGCGCGACCTCCCGCGCCACCTGGGACTTCCTCGGCCGCCGGCTCACTGCGACCGACGTGGTCCGGCAGGACGCGGCTGCGCCGACGACCACCTACTCGTACGGTCGCGGCGGCTGGCTGTCCGACGTGACGTCGCCGACCGGGGTCAAGAACACGACCACCTACAACGACCTCGGCGAGCCGATCACCGTCCAGGACGGCGCCCGGAACGTCACCACGATGGCGTACGACGGCGCCGGCCAGGTGGTGAAGACCACGCTGCCGGACAACACGTACAGCACCACGGCATACGACCTCGGCGGCCAGCCGCTGAGCTCCGCGTCGTACAGCGCGGCAGGCGCGCTGCTGCGCAGCGAGTCCACGGAGTACGACGCGGCGGGCAACGTCGTCGCGACCGTCGACGGCCGTCAGACCCGGACCACGTTCGAATACGACGCCACCGGCATGCTGATCAAGGAGAAGCAGCCGATCAGCGGCTCGGACGCCATCGAGACGAGCTTCGGCTACGACCTCGAGGGCAACCGGACCCGGTTCACCGACGGGCGCGGAAACGCGTTCTGGACCACGTACAACTCGTGGGGTCTGCCCGAGTCGCAGATCGAGCCGGCCACGCCGGCCCACCCGTCGGCGGCGGACCGGACGTTCACGTTCGCCTACGACCAGGCCGGCCGGGTCGAGCGGCAGCTGCTGCCGGGCGGCGTCACGGTGACCAACACGTACGACCTGATGGGTCAGCTGAAGAAGCAGGCCGGCGCGGGCGCCGAGGCGGACACCGCGGAGCGGTCGTTCGACTACGACCAGGGCGGTCGCCTGACGAAGTTCTCCGGCGCGATCGGCACAAACGAGATCACCTACGACGACCGGGGCCAGCCACGGAGCATCAGCGGGCCGTCCGGCAACGCCGAGTTCCAGTACAACGGCGACGGCGAGCTGACCAGCCGGACCGACGCCGCCGGCACCACGGCGTACCAGTACGACACCGCGGGCCGGTTGGCCAAGCTCACCAACACCGGCAAGGGCGTGGACCAGACGTACGCCTACAGCTCGATGTCCCTGGTCGAGAAGATCACCTACGCGGCCGGCAACAGCCGGACGTTCTCCTACGACGGCTTGCACCGGCTCACCGGCGACGAGCTGAAGACCACCGCCGGCGCCTCGGTCGCGAAGATCGACTACGGCTGGAACGTCAACGGCGACCTGACGTCGAAGAAGACCACCAACTTCGGCGGCGGCTCGACGATCACGAACAACTACGACTACGACCTGGCAGACCGGCTCACGTCGTGGAACAACGGCACAACCACGACGGCGTACGCCTACGACAAGTCCGGCAACCGGGTGCAGAACGGCAGCAAGCTGTTCACCTACGACGCCCGCAACCGGCTGGTCACCGGCGACGGCGCGATGTACAACTACACGCCGCGTGGGACGCTGCGCTCGTCCGGCGCCCAACAGACCAAGGCCGACGCGTTCGGCCAGGTCATCACGCAGGGCGCGGTCGGCGGCACGGAGCAGACCCACCGGTACGACGGCCTCGGCCGGGTCATCCGGGACGGCTTCGCCTACACCGGCCTGGACAACGACCTGGCCGCGGACGGCACGTCGACGTGGGTGCGTGGCACTTCGAACGAGGTGATCGCCGAGCAGACCAGCGGCGGGACCACCCAGACGTGGACGGACCTGCACGACGACGTGGTCGGCCAGTTCACCGCCACGGGTACGACGCTAGCGGCGTCGACGGTCTACGACCCGCTGGGCAAGGTGGTCGCGACCACCGGCTCGCCGGGAAGCCTCGGCTACCAGTCGGAGTGGACGGACCGCACCACGAGCCGGGTCAACATGATGGCCCGCTGGTACAACACGGACACCGGCCAGTTCGACACCCGCGACACGGCGTCGAACAACCCGGCGCCGGACTCGGTGAACGCGAACCGCTACCAGTACGGCGACGCCAACCCGTTGACGGTCACCGACCCGAGCGGCCACTGGGGCATGCCGAGCTGGGTGAAGAAGGCGGCCAGCTCGGTCTCGTCGTCGTTCTCGTCGGCGTACAGCTACACGTCGTCGTACGTCTCGTCGGCCTACAGCTATGCGTCGTCCTACACCAGCGCGAAGTGGAACTCGACGAAGTCGTACGTGAAGAAGCAGGCCCACAAGGTCAGGAAAAAGTACGAGTCGATCAAGCGCGAGACGAAGAAGCGCTGGCACCGGGCCGTGTCGAAGGTCCAGCGCAAGTGGAACAAGGCCGTCGCGAAGATCAAGAAGCACACCCCGAAGTGGGTGAAGAAGGCCTACCACAAGGTCAAGGAGAAGACGAAGGCCGCGGTCAAACACCTGAAGCAGGCCGGTAAGGCGATCAAGGCAGCCGCGAAACGGGTCGTGACGAACCCGATCGGTGCGATCAAGGACGCGGCGAAGGCCACGGCGAAGTTCGTGGTGAAACACAAGGACGCGTTGCTGGAGATCGCCGCGATCGGCGGGGCGATCCTGGCGGGCCTGGCCTGCACCGCGGTGACTGCCGGTGTGGGCGCGGTGGCCTGCATGGTGGGCGCGGGCGCGCTGATCAACCTGGCGAAGGACGCGGCGCAGGGCGACATCCACAACATGGGCGACGCGCTGGGCTCGATGGGCACGGGCGCGTTGTCGGGCCTGGCCGGCGGGGCCGGCGGCATGATCGCGGGCAAGGTCGGCACGATGATCGCCAGCAAGGCGGGCACGGGCCTGATGGGCCGGTTGGCGACGGAGGCGGCGGAGAACGGCGTCGACGAGGTCATCAACCAGGCGGTGACGACCGGCCGGGTGGACGTGAAGTCCGCGGCGTTGGGGGTCATTCCGGGTCTGAGCGCCCTGAACAAGAAGGGCGGCGGCGCTGGTCCGACGTCCGCAGCCGGGCTGAACCTGGCCAGTGCCGGCGGCTGTTTGACGCACAGCTTTGAGCCGGACACGAAGGTGTTGATGGCCGATGGGTCGTCGCGTCCGATCGAGGACGTGAACGTCGGGGACAAGGTTCTGGCGACGGACCCGCAGACGGGTAAGTCGGCGTCGGAGCCGGTCACTGAGTTGCACCGCAACACGGACCGGGAGTTGTCGGACGTTACGGTGAAGGACCAGAACGGCAAGGCGTCGGTGCTGAACACGACGCAGAACCATCCGTTCTGGAACGAGACGGACAAGAAGTGGTCGGAGGCCAAGGACCTCGAGCCGGGCGACGAGCTGAAGGTCGCGGGCAAGGGCGAGGTCGTCGTCGACAGGGTCCGCAACTACAGCGGCACCAAGGAGATGCGCGACCTCACGGTCGACGACATCCACACGTACTATGTGATCGCTGGCGACCTGCCGGTCCTTGTACACAATGTCGATTGCAAGCGCGCGACAAAGGCCGCCGAAAAGGTGATCGCCAATGCCCAAGACGGCAAGAGAAAGCCCGTCATGCCGTACGCGGGCTCCCCGAGGGGATACCATGGTCACCTCACTCCTGAGCGGGAGCTCGAGATTCTTTCGAATCCCCACGGTGTTTACGCGTCGACTGGCACCAGCGGTCGCTTGATCTTCCATCACGGTGACGACATGGTTCTGACGGAGGGTCCCGGCTCGCGCGCTGGCCAGGTGATCACCAGCTACGGCCCGAGTGGACCCCGCGGGGCGTCCGGTGCGAATGCTCTCGGCGGCTCACCTGATGATCCTGGAGAGCCCATCACGAGAGAACAAATCTTGAATGGAACGATTCCAACGTCGGGGAAACCGATCGCACCAGGCATCGAGATCTTTCCGAGGCGGCGTTCGGGGTGACAGATGCAAACACTGAGGCTTGAGCCTTCGGTCTTGATCGAGTTTCGCGAGGGGCAAGCAGCGCTTGAATCCCCCCGGTACTACCCGGGGGGACTCTCGGTAGATATTGGCCCAATGATGGATCATGCCGAGCATGAGAGATTCGTTCTTGACGAAACGGTCGGTAGTGTCGACTGGGACTCGCCAGCACCAGTCGACGAGTATCGTTTTGACCGACTAAGTCGCATGTTGGCGAGGCTTTCACTGGTTGTTTCCGAGTACTCGGAAGAAGGCTGGGAAAGGCCGCTCTCGTGGCTGTCGGTGAATGTGGTATCCGGAACTATTCAGCTGTCGGAACCGATTGGTGACTTCTATGTCGCACCTGCGGCGACTCGCTGGTGTGACGCTCGGAATTTGATTCTTCTGCGTTCACCCACAGGAGGCGGCGGGGAACGCCTGCGGATAGCACTGGCTCCTGGGTTCCAACTGCTTTTCGAGGGTGGGCTACTCGCGGGCTGGATACTGGAGGAACCTGAACGCCGGATATCCACGGTGGAGGGCGGTTTATCGCTCTACCCTGCGGATCCTGAGTTGGCCGAGATAATGGCGGAATACCTGCAACTGATGGCGTTTCCGACGCTGGATGGTCTGGCGGAGGGGGACCCTGACTTTAAGCATTCACTTGAGGGTATGGTGGAACGCCTCCGAGTCGATGCGGGCGCAACCGATCGCCGAGAGTCGCTGCGTCGTGTTATCGAGGATGTCATGGAATATTGGTATTCCTGAACCATATTGTGTGCCTCGTAGCTACGTAGCTTTACGTATGGGGTGCGGGGCAATGTGGGATGCCTGCTGTTGCTGCGCGCCTTGGGTTCTGTGTCCTGTACCGGGTGCCCCGAGGGGATGCCATGGTCGCCTCACTGTTGATCGGGAGCTCGTTGTTGGAGGTCGCCGCGATCGGTGGGGCCAATCCTGGCGGGTCTGGCCTGGACTGCGGTGACCGCGTGTGGGTGCGATGCCGCGTAACCCTAATTGATCAAGGTCGTGACCTGGCACGTTCGTGAGTATCCGGGGTGTTCTGTCAGTAGCGCATCCCGTGACGGAATCCCAGGGCCAAGCCGCTGGTCGGACGCGCATCCCGCGATGAGGCCCCGGCTGCGACGGTCCACCATGCGGGCACCGCGTCCGGCTGATGAGCCCCGGTCCCACATGCCGGGCACGGTGACCGCACCCTGGGCTTCCGGTCCCACATCCCGGACTCAAACCTCACAAACCCCGTATATCGTCGCCGACGGTTGCGACCTTGATACGCAACGGCGCCGAGCACGCCGCAGGTCTCCAACATCCAAACAGCCACCCGAAGTCAGGTGCAGCCGGCAGCCGGCACGCGACCCAGTCACCCCAACCCACCTGGAAAGTTCCGCTGGTTGTGCATGTGGCGCCTCGGCATCGATTCGCCGGCGCCACGCAGGCGCCGTGACGGGCAGCCTTCGATACTTGTGAACCGGGCCGCCTCGACTCAAGATCGTCCGCCTTTGCCGGGCAGGCGTGAGGCATCTTCGCAGGTCGTGGACTTGTCGCCCGCCGGCCTGGCTTCCAAGATCGAATTAGTCTACGCGGCATTGCGTGTGGGTGCGGTGGCCTGCATGGTGGGTGCGGACGCATTGATCAACCTGGCGAAGAGCATGGGGCAGCGTTGTGGGAGTGTCGAGTGATTCGCTAGTCGATCGACTAGTGGCTGCGGGATTTGAGGTCCTTGAGGCTCCCTATCGTGGTGGCGGTACTCCGTCGGAGGCGGTGGCCTGGAGGTGCGTCTCGTCCTCGCTGGTTCGTCCTAGCTATGTGATCTCACATGATGCTGAGGATGGAATTCGAGAACTCGATGTAAATTGGCGGAGATTGGCAAGGCAGTGTGGTGCGGTGGGAGTCGATGGAACCGTGCTGATAAGTTTGACGAAGCTCGCTCCCGGTGGGGGTGGCTGGGCACTGGTTTCCTTGCCTGAAGGGCCGCTTGATCTCGGCGCGTTGGGTCCGAACCCAGGCGATCCTGAATTCGTTACTATGGCGAAGAATGGCGAAATTCTCTGTGCTGTCACGGCTGAAGAGTATGGAATGTGGATTATCTCCAGCCGGCTGGAGAATTGAGGCGGCCGCCAGATGCGCTCGCGTGCCGTTTCCGCCACGCAGGCGATTCACCACGTAACCGGACCCTTCTGGAGCGTCTTGCAACGGACGCCTGCCAGGGGCGTAAGGTTCTCAGGGGATGCCAGTTCAGGAGAATGGAGGACCTGGTCGACCGAGTCGATCCGGGCAAATAGAGGGAAACTGTTGTTCTGATATTCGAGCGCCCGGGACTCGCCTTTCGCGATTTGGAGAGCATGGTTAGCGAAAGGGCTTGGCTGTCCGAAAATGAAAAGTGTCTGATCCTTGGGGATTCGGATGGTCGGCGTCTGTATGTGGTTCATGTGACCGATCTGGGCGCGGACGGAGTATTTGAGGACTGGCCATCCGAGATGGTGCCGGAAGGTGAGTCAACGGTATTCGCGGTCGATTACCGAGACCGCGATCTCGCCGCGAGGGTGGTCAGGGAGATGGCTGCGTCCATCGACATGCTGGTTGACACGAACTACGGCGAGGTTGTGAGAGGCTCTCGACTAACCGAGGATCACCTGGTTCCGCAGTAGGTGCGACCTGCGCGAAACGCGGTTCCCGTCCTCCCGATGCTGGCTGAGCCCCGGACGCCCCGCGTTGTAGTAGCCGCGGTGGGGTCGTTCACGGGTGCCGGGCTGGTCGACGGGTCGCAAATCTTGTCGAGATGCCGGGACACATGTCCCTGGTCCGCTACCAGACGGCGCGGAATACTCGTCGCAAGCACACCAGAGCAGGACCGAGGAGGGCACACATGTCTGCCGAGCATCGTGGCGACCTGGCCGGCGCCATCCGAGTGCTGTCTCAACGACTGAGCGAGGACGACGAACTAGTCGAACGCCTCCGCACCACCCCGCGGGCCGTCCTGGAGGAATTCGACAGCGACGCCGACTTCCCGAGTTGGAGTGGCTTCCGGTCGCTGGGCGACCTGCTGGAAAGCTTCGCCGCGGACCTCAAGGCGCAGGAGAGCGACAGCCGGGAAGCGGGCTGAATCGCCTTCCGCTCAACGAAACGTGGGGAAGTCAGCGCAGCAGCGTCAAGATTGCGAGCACCACCGCCCCGGCGATCAGGTCAAGGGCGATGGTCGCGACCACCCGCCCCGGTGAGCGAAGCCCGGCCCGGCGGAGCACCGCGACCTGCACGGCGACCAGGTTGATCAGACAGGCGACCAGAGCGAGTGGAACGGCAGGGCCGCCAGCCCGGTGACGACCAACGCCGGCAGCGCCGCCTCAGCCACCGGCCAGGCGTGTCCGAGCGAGGACAGCCAGGTCTTCCACGCCCCGCTGACGACGCCCGCGTAGCCGTGTGCGAGCCACAACGAGGCTCCGTAGCCGAGCAGGAGCAGGGCGGCCGTCCCGCGCTCGATGACGCGTACTCGGCCACGATGACCGCCACGCTGATCGTTCCGTAGATGCTGATCGTCCAGGCGGATCGGTCCGTCCCGGTGTCTTGGGTCTTCGTGGCCATGTCGAGAATCCTGCCCCACGCCGTGAACGCAGGGCCGGCACGTAGGAATCCTGCGCGCGCGGGCCGTGGTTGGATGGCGGAGTGAGTTTCACGGTGACTGACGTGCCCGAGCGGGAGCGTTTCGAGGCGCGGGATGAGGCGGGCGCACTCGCCGGCATGCTGACCTACCAGCTGACCGGCGCCATTGTCGTCTATACGCACACCGAGGTCGATCCTGGGTTCGAGGGCCAGGGTGTCGGCTCGGCCCTCGCTCGGACGGCGATGGATGATGCGCGGGCCAAGGGCCGGACCGTCGTGCCCATCTGCCCCTTCCTGAGCGGGTGGCTGGACGAGCACAGGGAGTACGAGACGCTTGTGGCCAGGTCAACCAGAAGGATCAAGTAGGCACCTACGCGCGGTCGTGAGGGTGGGGCCGCGGTGGCACACTGCACGAATGTTAGGACGGAACTCATCGCATTTCTGGGGCGTAGTGCTCGAGACGCCCGATCCGCCCGCGCTCGCGCGGTTCTACGCCGCGCTGATGGAATGGCAGATCGTCAAGGAGGAACCGGACTTTTTCGGGGTCGCCCCGATGGGCAGCCACGTGGAATATCTGGCCTTTCAGCGGTCGGCCGACTTCGTGCCGCCGACCTGGCCGAACAAGCCGGGCGAACAGCAGATGCAGATGCATCTGGACATCGAGGTGCCGGATCTGGAGCGGGCGGTCGCCGCGGCGGTCGAGGCCGGCGCGACCGAGGCTGCCTGGCAACCCCAGGACACGGTACGGGTGCTGCTCGACCCGGCCGGCCACCCATTCTGCCTGTACGTGGACGCGAGCGCCTGATCTCGCACGTCCTCATTCCGACGCTGTAGAAGTTACGACCGTTCGGTTGCCCTGCGCGGGTTGCGCTGGATCATGAGCGCATGACGACGTACATCGCTCAGCTCAGCGACTCGCACATCACCACCGGGGCGCTTGGTGCCGGGCCCGCCGCCGGATTGCAGCTTGCCCTCGCCCGGGTCATGGGGCTCGACCCGCGGCCCGACTGCGTCGTCATCACTGGCGATCTCACCGATCATGGGCGGCCCGACGAGTATGCGGCGCTGCGGGAGATCATCGGTGACTTTCCGCTGCCCCTGCACCTGATGACCGGCAACCATGACTGCCGGCGGCCGCTGCTCGACGCGTTCGGCGGCGAGGCGCACTACGCGGTCGAGTATCCGGAGTTCACCATTGTCGCGTTGGACTCGCTGGTGGAGGGCTCGCCCGCCGGGCGGCTCGGTGCGGAGCAGCTTTCCTGGCTCGACGACGTGCTGCGGCGCCGGCCAGACGTGCCGGCGCTGCTCGGGCTGCACCACCCGCCCATGCCGGTCGGCATCCGGTTTCTCGACGGGATGCGGTTGCTCGACGGCGACGCGCTGCGCAAGGTCGTCGCCGCGCACGACAACGTCGCCCGGGTGATGGCCGGGCATGTGCACCGGCCCATCACCGCCGCCTTCGCGGGCAGTGTGCTCACCGTCGCGCCCAGCCTGTGGCGGCAGACCGGGTTGCTGCTCAACTCCGACGAACCGCCGGGATATCTGGCCGAGCCGACCGGGTTCCTGCTGCACATGATCGACGGGGATGACTGCGTGACGCACACCGTCCAGGTGAGTCATGCCGCCGCCCTGCTCGGCGCATTCTGACTGCCGCTGGGCGCACGAGATCAAGAAATGTCGCACCCCGGAGATACGGTCATCATGGCTGGGAGAGGGGCTGACCATGATCGATCATGTTGTTCTCGGGGTGCACCACCTCGACGAGAGCCGACATTTCTACGAGAATTCCCTGCGTCCGCTCGGGGTCAAGGTCATCGTGCAGGAGCCGAAGCTGGTCGGTTTCGGCGACGACAGCGGCCGGCTGTTCTTCTGGCTGGCGGTGCGCGAGCCCTCGCACCGGGTGCACGTGGCCTTCACCGCGCCCGATCGGGCCGCGGTCGACGCCTTCCACGCCGCCGCGCTGCACTCCGGCGGGGTCGACAACGGGCCGCCGGGCCTGCGCCCGGCCTACCACGAAAACTACTACGGTGCCTTCGCCTTCGACGCCGACGGCAACAACATCGAGGCGGTCTGCCACCGCCCGGCCTGATCGGGAGGCCGAAGTCCTGGGGAGGGAATCTGGCAAAAAGTGCGCCTTGCTACTTTTGGGTGGTATTCCTGGAGTGTCTCCAGGAGGTGACAGTCATGCCAACACCCCTGCCCAGCAACGAAGCCGACCGGCTCGCCGCCCTCTACGAACTGCAAGTGCTCGACACCGCACCCGAGGATGACTTCGACGACATCGTCAAGCTCGCCTCGACGGTCTGCGGCGTACCGATGTCGCTGGTCAGCCTCATCGACATCGATCGCCAGTGGTTCAAGGCCAAGATCGGCACCGACCTCACCGAGACCCCGCGCGACTTCTCCTTCTGCGGTCACGCCATCCTCGGCCGGGACGTGCTCGTCGTGCCCGACACCCAGCGGGATCCCCGGTTCGCCGACAACCCGACGGTCGCGCAGCACGGCGGGGTCCGCTTCTACGCCGGCGCGCCGCTGATCACGAGCGACGGCTTCGCACTGGGCACGCTCTGTGTGCTCGATTCCCAGCCGCGCATGCTCGACACCGAGCAGGTGCAGGCGTTGCGGGCGCTGGCCCGGCAGGTCACCTCGCAGCTGGAGCTGCGCCGGTATGCGACCGCGCTGGCCAACACCACCGCCCGCCTGCAGGAGCTGGAGCGCCGCAAGGACGACCTGGCCGGGCTGGTGGGCGGGGAGCTGCGGGTGCCGCTGCGGCTGATGCGCTCTTATCTGGCGGATCTCGGCAACACGGGCCGCCACGACGCGGAGCTGGCCGACCTGGTCGGTCGCGCCACCGCGGCGCACGTCCGCGGGCTCAGCGATCTGCTGGATCACCTGACGTCGATGGCCGCGGCCGGCAACGGCTCGGACAGCCTGCACATGCGCCAGATCGACCTGACCCGGCTGACCCAGCGGGCCGTCGAGGCGATCCGGCCGATCGCGGCCACCAAGCAGATCTGGATCCTCAACCAGGCCGGCGGGCCGTCGCTGCCGATCATTGCGGATCCCGTACGGCTGGAGCAGGTCCTCATGCACCTGCTGTTCGCGGCGGTCAAATACACGCCGAAGGGCGGCAGGGTCCGGGTCGGCACGGAGATCGAGTCCGGTCCCACCGTGCGGCTCGACGACATGGACATGCCGGACGGGATGCGCCCGGACCTGTTCCCGCACCTGTACTACGGCGCGATTTCGAACCCGGCGGTCGTCGCGGGCCCGGACCGCGGCCTGGCCGTGGCCAAGCGGATCCTCGACGCCCACCACGCGACGGTGGCGCTCTCCGACCGGCCGGGCGACGGCACGTCGCTGCACGTGGTGTTCCCCTTCGCCGAGCGCGAGCTCGTCGACGCTTGAGGAGGACGGCAAGGTCCCGCACCCGCCCGGCTGCAGTTCGGCGGGTGCGGGACCTCCTCACGCCCCGCGGGTGAACGCGGGACCGGAACCGCCGCCCGGGGGCGAGCCGGCAGACGGCTGGTCGTCGGAGTCGTACGGCGGCAGCGCCTGGCTGGGCACCGGCGGGCGTGCCGTGGCCCGGCCCGCCGCCGGGTGGATCGGCTCGCTGACCTGGCCCAGTACCGGCGGCCAGGTGTCGACGGCCGGCGCCACGTCCTGGCTGGGCACGGCATGCGGGGTGACGGGGATCATCGGGGCCTCCGCGGCGATGTCGCGCGCGCCGGTGAGGCCGGCGCGGTTCAGCTTGTGCCAGCGCAGCCGCCCGCCGGTCATGGCGGTCACCGCGGACTGGATCAAGACCAGGTACATCAGCTGCCGGTACGCGAACTGCTGCAGCGGCAGGCGCCAGAGCGGGCGCAGCGACTCGTTGTCGAAGCGGAACGCCACGGCCGCGGTGAACAGCTGCAGGGCCAGCATCAGCCCCCAGGCGACCATCGTCGCGCTCAGTTCCCAGAACACCAGGCCGTACAGCAGCATGATGTCGACGACCGGGGCGAGCAGCGGCAGCGCCACCCCGAACAGCGCGAGGAACGGCAGCCCGACCCGGCCGAAGCGGCCCGAGTCGCCGGAATCGGTCAGCGCCTTGCGGTGTTTCCACATCGCCTGCATGGTGCCGTAGCTCCACCGGTATCGCTGGCGGTAGAGCTGCTCCAGGGTCGTCGGTGCCTCGGTCCAGGCCTTGGCCCGCTCCTCGTAGACGACCCGCCAGCCGGCCCGGCACAGCGCCATCGTCACGTCGGTGTCCTCGGCCAGCGTCTCGTCGCTGACCCCGCCGACCTGGGCCAGCGCCGTACGGCGGAACGCGCCGATCGCGCCGGGCACGGTCGGCATGCAGTTCAGCACCTCGTACAGGCGGCGGTCGAGGTTGAAGCCGATCACGTACTCGATGTGCTGCCAGGCCGCGACCAGCGTCTGGCGGTTGCCGACCTTGACGTTGCCGGCCACCGCGCCGACCGCCGGGTCGGCGAACGGCTGTACCAGCATCCGGATCGAGTCCGGCTCGAAGATGGTGTCGCCGTCGACGGTGACGATGATGTCGTGCCGGGCCAGCGCGATCCCGGTGTTGAGGGCGTTCGACTTGCCGCCGTTGGGCACCCGGATGACCCGTACGCCTGCCAGGCCCAGCCGCTCGACGATCGCGGCCGTGCCGTCGGTGGAGCCGTCGTCGACGACCACCACCTCGATGTCCGGGTAGTCGCCGCCGGCCAGTGACCGGACGGCGGCCTCGATGCCCTCCTTCTCGTTGTAGGCGGGCACGATGACCGACACCGGTTCGGTCACCGGCGGGCCCCAGGACCAGCCGGGCTTGCGGCGCTGCCGGGCGTGCCGGGTGGCGAGCACCAACAACAACACCGTACGGGCGATGGTCAGCAACCCGACCACCAGGAACAGTCCGGCCAGTCCCCAGACCAGGCCGTCGGCCAGCCGTACGGTCCACAGCAGTCCCGCCCCCCGCAGTCGGTCCGTGCCGCGGGCCTCGGGGTTCACCGGCAGGAGCGGCAGAGCCGCGGCGGCCGTGGTTTTGTCCTTCCGCTGTTCCGCGATCGACAGGTTCAGGCCCTCGGTGATCGTGGTGAACCGGTAGCCGCGCGCTTTCATCGCCGGGATGAAGACCCGCAGCGCCGCGAGGGTCTGTGCCCGCTCGCCGCCGGCGTCGTGGAACAGGATGACCGCGGAGGTGTCGCCCGGCGGGGTGGCGTTGCGGACGATCTGCGCGACGCCGGGGCGCCGCCAGTCCTCGCTGTCCAGGTCGTTGACGACGACCAGGTAGCCCTGCTTGCCGGCCTGCTTGACGATCTTCCAGTTCACCTCGTCGATGGCCTGCGCCTTCGACGAGTACGGGAACCGCACCAGGTTGGTGTGCACGTTCGCGGCCTGGGCGATGGCGACCTGGGTCTGCGACAGCTCGAAGGTGCGCCGCCACGGCGCGAGCCGCTGCATGTTCGGGTGGGTGAACGTGTGCAGGCCCAGTTCGTGGCCGTCGGCGGTGATCTTCCGGGTCAGGTCCGGGTCGCGGGCCACCTCGGAGCCGACGACGAAGAACGTGGCGTGCGCGTCGTTCTCCTTCAGCACCTCGAGGACCTTCGGCGTCCACTCGGGGTCGGGGCCGTCGTCGAAGGTGAGGGCGATGGTGCGCTCGGGCAGCCGGTGCGAGCTCTCCTGGCCGCCGGTGGTGTTGATGATCGGCCCGCCGCGGCGGATCTCGACCGGTACGCCGGCCTGGTCACCGACCTCGGACTCGAGGTGGTCGCTGGTGAACTCCGCGTTGATGTAGGCCTGGATCACCAGGACGCCGACGAAGAGGCTGATCAGCAGCGTGCCCAGCAGGACCCGGGGGCGGGGCAGCAGGCGGCGCCGGGAGCGGTTGCGGTTGCGGCTGCGGCGGGCCGGCGGGCGTGTCACGGAGCGTCCTCGTCGCTGGGCTCGGGCGCAGGCTCGGCCGGCGGCTCGGGCTGCTCTACGGCGGGCTCGGGCTGCTCTGCGGCAGGCTTGGGCTGCTCCGCGACGGGCTTGGGCTGCTCCGCGGCGGGCTTGGGCGCGGGCTCGGGCTGCTCGGCGGGCTCAGGCTTGGGCTTGGGCTTGGGGGCGGGCCGGGCGGCGGTGGTCGGCGCAGGCTTGGCCGCGCTGGTGACGACCGGCGGGACCGATGGGACCGGTGGGACCGGAGCGGGGTCAGCCGGCGGTGCGGCGTCCGGCTCGTCGTCCGCCGTGCCACCGCCCTGTCCGCCGCCCTGTCCGCCGCCGCTGCCCGAGGGATCGGCCGGCGGCATCGGCGGCACCGGCACTGGGTCCGGTGTGGTGCTGGTCGGGGTGACCGCCGGGGTGGTCGGCTTGGTGCTCGTCGATTCGACCGGCTTGGGCGTGGTGGCGGTCGGCGTGGGCTTCTTCCTGGTCGGTGTCGGCTTCGGCGTCCGGGCCGGCCGGAGACCCTTGGTGGCGGTGCTCGGTGTGACAGCCGACGACTGCCGGGGCTGGGTGACCGGTGCTCCCCGGCGGGGGAAGACCTCGAGGATGGGCTGGGTGCGGGCCGGGGTGGCGACCGGCTCCGGGGTGGGGCTCGGCCGGGCCACGACGACGTCCTCGGTGTCCTTGTCGTCCGCGAGGTCCGGCAGGGGCAGGACGGCACTGGAGCTGACCGGGCCGCCGGCCAGGCTGACGCTGATCAGTCCCCCGTAGATCATGCAGAGGGCACCGAAGCCGTACGCGACCCGACGCAGCAAGCGGCTGCGGCGTCCGGTCGAGTCCACGAACACCGGCGAGGGGTGCGCGACGACGATCACCTCGGTCTCAGGCATATCGACGTCGGCGATTAGCGGATTTTGGGGCTCCTGCAATGTCACGCGGCGAGCTTAAGAACATCTACGGAGATCTTGACGGGCGTCACCGGATCTGATGACCACCGAACGTGGGACCGGATTCAGCCGAAACGGTGAACGCTGGCGTTTGACCTGCTGAAGATGGTGTGCGTGGCATTTGGCAGGCTCTCGCTGACCTGCGAAAAATGGCGCCGAGAGCAAAGGTTACGTCGTTTTGGACGATCAATTCATGTCGCATTCCCGACTGTCGTCAGGGCCTTTATCCGAATGGTTCTCACCAGGAGAAAAGCGGCGTTAAAAACCAATATAGCCTTATGCCCTATTTGTCCACTCGGGACGCGGCGTACGCGGCTGGTCACATTCTGGTGGCAAGCTGCGCGAAGTTTCCCGATAACTGAGTAAGTCCACCCGTTGTGTCCGCCATCGGGTGTCGTTAAGCTTCTTCATGCGCGCCTCTATCGCCCGCTTCCCCCGTGGCAGGCGATCGGGGCGCGCACCTAATTTCGCAAGAAACGCCCGCCGCTGACCAGCGGCGGGCGTTTCCGTGTTCCGGAACAGATCACCCGGTCAGATCCAGCGGCCCCCGAGCCACATCCGCGCCGACCAGTCGCTGTAGGGGATGAGCTGGCCCACGAAGACCGGATGGAAGTACGCGAAGCAGAGCGCGACGAGCAGCACGTAGACGCCGGCCACGACTGTTCCGACCAGCTGTCTGTCGGTGCGCCCCGCGCCCGCCGCTATCCCCTCCGGCGGCGTCATGATCGCCCCAAGCGTGTACACGACCGCCAGGATCAGGAACGGCAGCGCCGGCAGCACGTAGAACGCGAACATCGTGCGACCGTCGGCCACCGCGAAGTAGAACCACGGCAGCAGGCCGGCCACCACGCCGGTGCCGATGGCGAACGCGCGCCAGTCCCGCCGGGCGATGCCGAACCAGACCAGGGCACCCAGCGCGGGCAGGAACGACCACCACAGGATCGGCGTGCCCAGCAGCAGGATCTCCGCGGCGCAGCTCGGCGCCCCGCAGTTGCCGTTGCCGTTCCAGTAGAAGGCCACCGGCCGGCCCAGCAGCAGCCACTGCCAGGGCCAGGACTGGTACACGTGCCGGTCGGTCAGGCCGCTGTGGAAGTTGTACGCCTCCGAGTGGTAGTGCAGGAGGTTGAGCAGCGCGCCCAGGATCGGCGGCTCGCTGAGCCCGTTCGCCTCCCGGTAGTGCCGGAAGTAGCCGGTGTCGGTGACGAACCAGCCGGTCCAGCTGGCCAGGTAGAAGATGAACGTCAGCACGAAGCTGAGGATCAGATAGCCGAGGTCGCCCAGGACGCCGCCGAGCACGGGACTGCGCACGCCCGCCGAGCGCCGCGCCTGGACCCGCCACACGACCACCAGCAGGGCGAAGAACGGCGCGAAGAACAGCGCACTCCACTTCACGCCGCAGGCCAGGCCGAAGAGCACTCCCGCGGTCAGCAGCCACCACGGGAGGATGCGGGGCAGCCGGCGCGCGGTCGACGGGTCGTAGCCGCCCTCCAGCGCCCGCAGCCAGCGCCGCCGGTAGTGGTCGCGATCCAGCACCATCGCCGCGAAGGTCGCCAGGATGAACAGCCCGAGGAAGATGTCGAGCAGCGACGTGCGGGAGAGCACGAGCTGGAAGCCGTCCAGCGTCATCAGCAGGCCCGCGATGCCGGCCAGCACGATCGAGTGGAACAACCGGTAGGCGACCCGGATCAGGATCAGGATCATCAGGGTCCCGGCGATCGCGCCCGAGATCCGCCAGCCGAGCTCGTTGTTGCCGAACACCTTCTCGCCGAGCGCGATCAGCCACTTGCCCAGCGGCGGATGCACCACGTACGCCGGGCCGTTGGTCTTCTCGTCCCACTCGACGCCGTGCTGCAGCATGTCCCAGGCGTCGGTCGGGTAGTAGACCTCGTCGAAGATGTAGCCCTTCGGTCTGCTCAGCCCGACTATCCGCAGGATGGCGGCGATCGCCACGATCACCCAGGTGACCAACCACGAGTACGGGTTCCACCACCGGTCGAGCGTCGCCAGCCGGCGCCGCACCGCGTCGGGCACACCGCCGATGCCGGTGGGCGCCGTGGCGTCCGGTGGCTCGTCCGAGGGGACGTCTCTGCTGATCTCTGTCTCAGCTGTCGCCGAAGTCACCCCGCGATCGTAGGCCGCGGGACAAGTCCACGGCGCCCGGAGCCCGCGCGTCTTCATGTGATGGACTTCCCGGGTGGCGGACATGGGTACGGGCCGGGTCGTGCTGGTCGGCGCGCCGCTGGGCAACGCCGGCGACGCCTCCACCCGGTTGCGAGAGGTGCTGGCCAGCGCGGACGTGGTCGCCGCCGAGGACACCCGCCGGCTGCTGCGGCTGGCCCGGGACCTGGATATCACCGTCGGCGGGCGCATCCTGTCGTACTTCGAGGGCAACGAGGAACGCCGTACCCCCGATCTGGTCGCCGCCCTGCGCGACGGCGCGGTCGTCGCCGTCGTCACCGACGGCGGCATGCCGAGCGTCTCCGATCCGGGATATCGCCTGGTCCGGGCCGCCCTGGACGCCGGTTTCCCGGTCACCGCGGCCCCCGGGCCCAGCGCCGTGACCACCGCGCTGGCGCTCTCCGGCCTGCCCAGCGACCGGTTCTGCTTCGAGGGTTTCCTGCCGCGCTCCGGCTCGGGCCGCCGGTCCCGGCTGCGCGAACTGGCCGCCGAGCCGCGCACACTGGTCTTCTTCGAAGCGCCGCACCGGATCACCGCGGCGTTGACCGACCTTGCCGCGACCTTCGGCGCCGAGCGCGCGGGCGCGGTCTGCCGCGAGCTGACCAAGACCTATGAGGAGATCCGCCGCGGCCCGCTGGGCGAGTTGGCGGCCTGGTCGGCGCAGGCCGAGCCGCGCGGTGAGATCACCGTGGTGGTGGCGGGCGCGCCCGCCGGCCCGGCCGAGCGGCCGGCCGACGACGACCTGCGCGCGGCGGTCGCCGAGCGCGAGGCCGCCGGCGCTTCCCGCCGGGACGCGATCCAGACCGTGGCGGACATGTACGGCCTGCGCAAACGTGAGGTGTACGCGCTCGTGCACGCCGCCGGGTAACCGGCGGGTCACTCAGTAGGTGACGGCGAGGAAGCCGGCGAGCAGGAGCAGCGGGCCCGCCAGGCTGATCAGCAGCGCGCCGCGCCGGGCCCGGGCCGGGTCCAGCCGCCGGGCGCCGGTCAGCCCGGCGATGCCCAGACCGCAGAGCAGCACCAGCACGAAGCTCAGCGACCAGCGCAGGTGCATCAGCAGGCCGGTGCCGCCGACGTACGCCTGCCGGCTCTCGCTGCTCACCATCCGGGCCGGCGCGCTCGCGCCCGGAGCACGCTGGCCGGGCTCGACGCCGTACAGGGCCAGCCGGTCCACCCGGTAGGCGCCGTTCGCGGCGGTGAACTGGCCGGTGCAGCGCTGCGCGACGCCCGAGCCGCTGCAGTGGGCGACGGTCGCGGAGCCGCGGTCGCCGTGCCCGACGGCGAGCCAGAACGGTTCGGCGCTGACCCAGGCGAAGAACGCGGCGACCAGCCCGAGGGCGAGCAGCCCGAACAACCCGGCGGCCGGGCGGCGCGGCGGGCGGGCCCGGCGGTGCGGCGGGCGCTCGGCGATCTTCTCGCGGGTCTCCGGCGGTGGCAACAAGTGCGCGCGGCGTTCCTCCTCGGCCTTCCAGAACGGTGAGGTCTCCAGCAGGGCGGCGGCGCGCTCCTGGCGTACCCGGTCCTGCAGGGCCCGGTCGGCGCGGGCACCGTCCCGCTGGGCGCGATCCAGCCGGGACAGCCCGGAGGGCGGCTGGCCGGGCACCGACGTGCGGTCCAGGGCCACGGTCGGCCGGTTGCGGTCCGGCTCCGGCAGGACCATGACGTCCGGCGCGTCCGCGGCGTTCGGCGGCTCCACCGGTACGGCGTGCAGCAGGTCGACGATCGTGGGCGCACGCTCGGCGGCATCAGAAGCGGTAGCGGTGGTGAGATCCGCAGTGACGGCGGCTGCGGTGGTAACAGCGGTAGCCGGCCGGGCGCGGTTGCGGGCCGCGTAAACGGCGCCCTCGCCCGCGGTGTTGAACCGCTCGGGGTCCACCCGATCGTGGTCGTGTTCGGTGCCCTTGCCGTCCGACCTTGCCGGAGGCTCCGCCGCCTCCTGTTCTGCCGGCTGCTGCTGGGCGTGCCGGGGCGCGCCGGTGAGGCCCGCGCGCGCGTCCTCGACGCCCGCCCGGTGCGCCTCGGCGGCCTCGCCGGTGTGCTTCGCGGACTGCGGTGGATCAAGTGTGGGTGTCGCGGCGGCAGCGGGGACAGCGGCGGCAGTCGGGCGCGGATTCCGGGAGAGGTCGGAGGCCGGGCCGGGTTCGTCGGCGCGCCACCAGGGGGAGGCGGGGTCCGCATGCGACCACGGGATGCCGTCGTCGCGCGGTGTTTCCCCAGGCTGTGGCGCGTCACCCGTCATGTCTCCCATTGGACTACGGGTTTCCGTGGTGATCAGGGAGATGCCGGGGCGTGTCGGGACAAAAAGGGCGAGCCGCCAGCCGTTCGCAGGCCGGGAGCCGCGGTCACTACGCTTGGCCCATGAGTCACGTTCTCGCCGCGGTCGCCTGGCCCTACGCCAACGGCCCGCGCCACATCGGTCATGTCTCCGGCTTCGGGGTGCCCTCCGACGTTTTCAGCCGGTACATGCGGATGACCGGCCACGACGTGCTCATGGTCTCGGGCACCGACGAGCATGGCACGCCGATCCAGGTCCAGGCCGACGCGGACGGGGTGACGCCCCGCGAGCTCGCCGACCGCTACAACCGGGTGATCGTCGAGGACCTGCACGGCCTCGGGCTGTCCTACGACCTGTTCACCCGGACCACGACCCGCAACCACTACGCGGTCGTGCAGGAGTTGTTCACCGGCCTGCACGACAACGGCTACATCGTCGCCAAGACGACGCTGGGCGCGATCTCGCCGTCCACCGGCCGCACCCTGCCCGACCGCTACATCGAGGGCACCTGCCCGATCTGCGGTTACGAGAGCGCCCGCGGCGACCAGTGCGACAACTGCGGCAACCAGCTCGACCCGGAGCAGCTGATCAATCCCCGCTCCCGGATCAACGGCGAGACCCCGCAGTTCGTCGAGACCGAGCACTTCTTCCTGGACCTGCCGGCCTTCGCCCAGGCGCTGGGCAAGTGGCTGGACGCGCGCGAGGGCTGGCGCCCCAACGTGCTGAAGTTCTCCCGCAACCTGCTCGACGACCTGCAGCCCCGGGCCATCACCCGCGACCTCGAGTGGGGCATCCCGATCCCGCTGGACGGCTGGCGCGACCGGCCCGACAAGCGCATCTACGTGTGGTTCGACGCGGTCATCGGCTACCTGTCGGCGTCCATCGAGTGGGCCCGCCGCTCCGGCGACGACCAGGCGTGGCGGCAGTGGTGGTCGGCCGACGCGCAGGGCAAGGACGCGCTCGGCTATTACTTCATGGGCAAGGACAACATCGTCTTCCACTCGGTGATCTGGCCGGCGCTGCTGCTCGGCTACTCGGGCGCGGGCGACAAGGCCGGCGAGCCGGGCTCGCTGGGCGCGCTCAACCTGCCCACCGAGGTGGTCTCGAGCGAGTATCTGACGATGGAGGGCCGCAAGTTCTCCTCGTCGCGCAAGGTGGTCATCTACGTCCGGGACTTCCTGGAGCGCTACGACGCCGACGCGCTGCGGTATTTCATCGCGGCCGCCGGCCCGGAGTCCAACGACACGGACTTCACCTGGGCCGAGTTCGTCCGGCGCAACAACGACGAGCTGGTCGCCGGCTGGGGCAACCTGGTCAACCGCTCGATCTCGATGGCCGCGAAGAACTTCGGGGCGATCCCGCCGGCCCTGGACCGGACCCCGGAGGACCACGCCCTGCTGGACACGGTGCGGGCCGGCTTCACCTCGGTCGGCGAGCTGATCGGCAAGCACCGGCAGAAGGCCGCGATCGGCGAGGCCATGCGGCTCGTCGCCGAGGCCAACAAATACCTGTCCGACCAGGCGCCGTGGAAGCTCAAGGACGAGGCCGCCAAGCCCCGGATGGGCACCATTCTGGCAACCGCGCTCCAGGCGATCAGCGACCTCAACACCCTGCTGACCCCGTTCCTGCCACACTCGGCGCAGCAGGTGCACGAGCTGCTCGGCGGCACCGGCGTGCACGCGCCGATGCCGTCGATCGTGGAGGTCGACGACCTCGACGGCGGCCCGGGCTACCCGATCCTGACCGGCGACTACACGGTGGGCGCCCGCTGGGAATCGGTCCCGCTGGTCGGCGGCACGCCGCTGGCCGCCCCGAAGCCGGTCTTCCGCAAGCTCGACCCCTCGGTGGTCGAGGAGGAGCTGGAGCGCCTCAGCTCCTGAGCCCCTGATGTGACACGTACGTCGATGCCTGACCGCAAAGTGGATTGATCGACCTTGCGTCCGTCGGGTACCTTCAGCGCGTAACACGGGGGATACGCAAGCGTTTCATCGGTACGGCCGCGTCCTGACGACGTGGCCGTACCGGTGTCGCGTCTCCTTCGTGCGGTCGACCCCTCGAAGGAGCTTTATGAACTCACGTCTCTCGCGTCCGCTGCTGGTCTTCGCCATCAGCGGCGCACTGGTCGCCGGCGGCGGTCTGGTCGCCGGTCCGGCTCAGGCCGACCCCAGCCTCCCGGACGTCACGCACAGCCTGCCGCCCGAGGCAGCGTCCCTTGTGGACGACCTGACGACAACCCCGGCCGACCCGACGCCGGGCGCCAGGGTAGTGACCGAGGTGGCGCCGGAATCCGCGGTGGTGACCGACTCCACGACGGACACGGCCGTGACGGCGACCTCGACGCCGAACGCCGGCACGCAGGCCAACTCCGTGGCCGATGACACGATCCCCCCGGTCGGCACGTTCACGCTGAACTCGGCGGCGCTGTGGATCGGCCAGTCGGTCAGCCTCACCCAGGGCGCGGTGACCGACGACACCAGCACCGCGGACCAGATCACCCGCGTGGTGAACTGGGGCGACGGCACGCCGACCACCACCCTGGCGGCCGACACCGTGACCGCCGCGCACAAGTACACGAAGAACGGCAAGTTCCCGGTCACGGTGACCTACCAGGACGCCGCCGGCAACAGCAGCGTGGCCGCCTCCGCGGTCGCCATCACGACGCCGGGCCGGTTCGCGTTCAGCAAGACCTCGGTCTGGCGGCACGAGATCATCACCGCCACGTTCTCGCGCGTGCCGAACGGCACCACGAAGATCGTCTTTGACCTGGCCGACGGCTGGGTGGTGACCCTCAAGGGCAAGAACCAGACCGCTCGGTTCTACTACAACCTGCGCAAGAACAGCAACACTGCTGTCCGGGGCATCGTCAGGCCGCGGGCGACCTTCTATAACAAGTACGGCGCCTCGGCCCCCATCTTGATGGGCAGGATCAACGTCAAGGTCGACTCCTGGCGGCCGACCGTCACGATCAAGAAGCCGAGCAACAGCAACCGGATCAAGTCCTGGAAGTACGCCAAGGGCACGGCGGCGGACAAGGGCTCCGGCGTGTACCGCGTCGCGGTGTTCGGCTCCCGGCTGACCGGCAACAAGTTCTACTGCTACGCCGCGAACAACACGTGGAAGCGCGTCACCTCCGACGCGCAGGCCAACAAGTACTGCGTCCCGCACTACGTCAAGGTTTCCAAGGGCAAGTGGTCGCTGCGCCTGAAGGGTGTTGCCAAGGGCACGCTCTGGGTCGACGCGACCACGCAGGACAATGCCGGAAGCTGGGGCAAGTTCAAGACCGTCAAGGTGAACATCACCCGTAGCTGATCGCTCGCATGGAGAACGCCGGCGTCGCCCCTACCGGGACGGCGCCGGCATTCTTTGTCATAGCTCGTACGGCAGCTCGGCGACGTGATGATCGGCGAGCTCGCGCAGCGGCGCCCACACCTCGTAGACGCCGCGCTCGTAGCAGCGCGCCCCCACCGCGGCGACCGTGTCGGCGTCGGGGTTGACCAGGCGCAGGCGCGCCCAGTTGTCGTCGCGCTGCAGCACCCAGCACAGGATCGTGCGCCACCTTGCCTGCTCGGCCCGGCGGCTCAGCGTCGTCACCGGGTAGCGGGCGGCGCGGGTCAGGGCCCGGACCCGGAACTCCTCCGGCGGGTCGGCCACCGCCTGATACTCGTGCTCGTTGATCCGGCCGACCAGCTGCGCCGAGCCCGCGTCGGTGCACGGCACATACTCGCGGTCCGGGCTCACCCCCGGCAGCCCCTCCAGCAGGTGCCGCCAGCGCGGGCCGGCCAACCGCAGCCAGCCGTGCTGCTCCGGCTGGTATGTGTACAGCACCACCTCGTCGCCGGTGCCCGGGTAGGCCAGCAGCTGCGCGTTCGCCGGCAGCGGCAGGTCGGCGAAGCCCGCGGTGACGAACTCCGGGATCAGGTCGTCGGCGCTGGGCGTGAAGCCGGTGCCCAGCACCATCGGGCCGATCCGCGAGTGGGCCGGCAGCGCGGACAGTCCGGCCTGGACCTCGCCCATCGGGATCTCGTAGTCGCTCGGGTCGACCGCGCGCCAGCGCAGCGCGTACGCCGCCGGCGAGTCGCCGGTGTTGTCCGTGCGCAGCAGGGCCAGCTCGGCCGGCTGACGCAGGTGGGCGATGTCACAGGAGCGGTGGCAGAAGCCGTACGGCAGCCAGCCGGCCAGGTGACCGGCGAGCTGGGCGGTGGAGATCACCTTGGTCATCCGGGTGCCCCGGCGCACGGCCGCGGTCGCGCGGATCCGGCGCAGCACCGCGTCGTCGCGGTGCCCGGCGGACTGGGTCATGGCCTGCACCCGGTCCCAGGTCAGGTCGCGGCGCAGCGGGGCTACCAGGGGCGGCTCGAGAGGGTCGGTATCGACGTCCGCGTCCTCACCGGTCACGGTCACGCGAGCAAGTTAGGCCTCGCGGGTGGACACCGGATGAACACAGGGTTACTCGCAGTCCGAGTGAAAAAACTCTCACCCGTCGATATGTGATCCTGGACAGCGATGAACAGTTCTCAGCCTGCCGAGTCACGCAAGGCCCGGGCCGCCCGGCGCGCGGGGGAGTTCCCGCCCGCGCCGCAGCCGCTGGCCGTGCCGGTCTTCGACAGCCACACCCATCTCGACATCACCGTGCACGAGGCCGGGGTGCCCGGCGGCGGCGCCGACGACCCGGTCGAGGCCCTGATCGAGGCCGCTGCCAAGTCCGGTGTGGACCGGCTGCTGCAGGTCGGCGTCGACGTGGCGTCCTCGGTGTGGGGCGCCGACCTGGCCGCCCGGCACCCGTCGGTGCTCGCCGCCGTGGCCCTGCACCCGAACGAGGCGCCGCGGCTGGCCGACCTCGACGGGGCGCTGCGCGAGATCGAGGCGCTCGCCGCCCAGCCCCGGGTCCGCGGCCTGGGCGAGACCGGCCTCGACACCTTCCGCACCGGCGACGAGGGCCGGGCCGCCCAGGAGTTCAGCTTCCGGGCCCACATCGCGATCGCCAAGCGGTATGCGAAGCCGCTGATCATCCACGACCGCGAGGCGCACGCGGACGTGCTGCGCGTCCTGGACGCCGAGGGCGCCCCCGACGTCGTGGTGCTGCACTGCTTCTCCGGCGACGCGGAGTTCGCCGCCGAGTGCGTGCGCCGAGGCTACCTGCTCAGCTTCGCCGGGACGGTCACCTTCGCCAACGCCGGCCACCTGCGCGCGGCGGCGGCGCTCACCCCGCCGGAGCAGATGCTGGTCGAGACCGATGCGCCGTATCTGACGCCGGTGCCGTACCGGGGCCGGCCCAACGCCTCCTACCTGATCCCGCTGACCATGCGGGCGCTCGCCGAGACCACCGGCACCGACCTGGACACGCTCTGCGCGGCCGTGTCGGCCAACGGCGAACGCATCTTCGGGCCCTGGCGCGGATAAGCCTCAGCCCAGCGGGTACGCGGCGCAGTCGAGCTGCTCGCCCAGCCCGCCGAGCAGCTTCGCGAACGCCGTGGGCGCCGCCGCGAGCGGCCCCCGGGACACAAACCGGACCGCCCAGCGGTGCCCCGGCGCCACGTTGAAGATGCGGTAGCGGACCAGCGACCCGCGCTCGTCGGGCTCGACGCTGGTGACGCCGCGAAACCACCACTCGCCCTGCTGGGCGACCGAGCGCGCGGCACGGTCGAGGGTCACCGTCATGGTGCTGCCCTCGAGGGTGACCGTGAACTCGTCCCCGCGCGCCGGTGTCGCCGAGCCGGTGGCGGCCAGCGGCGAGCGCCCACCCGGCCGCGCGTCGAGCAGCACACCGGCGACGTCGTCCGGGGCGGCTTCCACCACGCCGCGCAGCTCGAGCAGCTCCGTCATCACCTCGTTCTACCGTGTTCGGCCGGTCACCGCTGCCCCGTGCCGTCCCGTCACTCCGTGGCGCCCGTAGGCTCTGACCTCATGGCTGACGGACTGCTCGGCCCGGCGGAGATCCGGGAGCTCGCCGCGCGTCTCGGCGTCGCGCCCACCAAGAAGCTCGGCCAGAATTTCGTGCACGACCCCAACACGGTCCGCAGGATCGTCGCCGCGGCCGCGCTGACCAGCGACGACGTGGTCCTGGAGGTCGGGCCGGGGCTGGGCTCGCTGACCCTGGGACTGCTCGGGGCTGCCGCGCACGTACACGCGGTCGAGCTGGACCCGGTGCTGGCCGCCGCGCTGCCGGCTACCGTGGCGGAGCGCGCCGATGTCACCAAGCTGACCGTGCACCACGCCGACGCGCTGCGGATCCGGGCGGCCGAGCTGCAACCGGCGCCGACGATGCTGGTCGCGAACCTGCCGTACAACGTGGCGGTGCCGGTCGTGCTGCACCTGCTCGCCGAGCTGCCGTCGCTGCGCGGCGGCCTGGTGATGGTCCAGAAGGAGGTCGCGGACCGGCTCGTGGCCGGTCCCGGCTCGAAGGTGTACGGCGTCCCGTCGGTCAAACTCGCCTGGTATGCCCAGTCGCGCGCCGCCGGCAAGGTCCCGCCCGCCGTGTTCTGGCCGGTCCCGAACGTCGACTCCGGGCTGGTCGCGTTCGCCGCGCGCACCCCGCCCACCGGCGCCGACCGGCGGACGGTCTTCCAGGTGGTCGACGCGGCCTTCGCCCAGCGCCGCAAGACGCTGCGGGCCGCGCTGGCCGGCTGGGCCGGCGGCGCCGGACAGGCCGAGCAGGTCCTGATCGCCGCCGGGGTGAGCCCGCAGGCCCGCGGCGAGTCGCTCTCGGTGCACGAGTTCGCCGCTATCGCGGCAGCCGCCAAAGGACCCGGGTACGGCGGTAAGCTCAGCGCGTCGGGCAGGCGGCACGAGGAGGTGGACTCATGACGGCAGAACCCGTGGGTCACGTCATGTGGACCCCAGACCCGATCAGGCAGCGCGCGGCGAACTACACGGTCGAGGACGTGCTCGAACTGCCGGACGACGCTCCCCGGGTCGAACTCAACGATGGAGTCATGGTTGTGGTCCCCTCACCCAGTTTCCATCATCAGGACATTGGAGCGCTGCTGTGGATGTGGTTCCGTCAGCACGCCCCGGAGGGATACCGCCCGGGTCTGGCGGTCGGTGTGGCAACGGGATTCAAGAACTCGCTCGAACCCGATGTGGTTCTGCTCCGTGAGCCGGTGGCGAACAGCCACTTCTACGACGCGGCGCAGGCCGCCATAGCCGTCGAGGTCGTGTCGCCCAGCACCAGGAAGCGAGACCGCCTGCAGAAGCCCGTCGAGTACGCGGCCGCGGGTGTGACCCATTACTGGCGTATCGAGCAGGACCCTCTGCACGTCTTTGCGTATGACCTGGTGAACGGCAAGTACCAGCTGGCCGGAGATTCCGCCGACGAACTAGTGTTGACCGCGCCGTTCGAGATTCGCCTGCCGATCTCGGACATCACTCCGTGACGGAAGCGTGGGGGCCGGACGACGACAAACCTCGCCGATTCACCGGTCCGGTGAAGGTCCGGGTGCCCTCGAAGATCAACCTGCATCTCGGGGTCGGCCCGCTGCGCGCCGACGGCTTCCACGAGCTCAGCACCGTCTACCACGCGATCAGCCTCTTCGACGAGCTGACCGCGCGCCGCGGCGACACCCTCGCCCTGACCATGGAAGGCGAGGGCGCGGGTGAGCTCGCCCTCGACGACAGCAACCTGATCATGCGGGCCGCCCGGGCACTCGCCGCCAAGGCGCGCGTGCCCGCGCACGCCCGGCTGCACCTGCGCAAATCGATCCCCCTGGCCGGCGGCCTGGCCGGCGGCAGCGCCGACGCGGCCGCCACCCTGCTCGCCTGCGACCTGCTCTGGGGCACCGGCTACGGCAAGGACGAACTGGCCGAGATCGGCGCCGAGCTCGGCTCGGACGTGCCGTTCCTGCTGCACGGCGGCACGGCCCTGGGCACCGGGCGCGGCGAGACCGTCAGCCCGATCCTGGCCCGGCCGACGACCTGGCACTGGGTGGTCGCCATCGCCGACGGCGGCCTGTCCACCCCCGAGGTCTACCGCGAGCTCGACCGGCTGCGCGCCAGCCCGTGGCCGCCGACCGCGAGCGAGAACGCGGACCAGCTGATGGGCGCGCTGCGCCAGCGCCGGCCCGAGGTGCTCGGCGCCGCGCTCGCCAACGACCTGCAGCCGGCCGCGCTGTCGCTGCGCCCGGCCCTGGCCGACGTGCTCAAGGCGGGCTACGACGCGGGCGCGGTCACCGGCATCGTCTCCGGTTCCGGACCGACCTGTGTGTTCCTCGCCACCGACGGTGCACACGCCGAACGCGTGGCAGCCAGCCTAAATGGGGCGGGAGTGTGCCGGTCCGCGGTCACCGCGCGGGGCCCGATGCCGGGCGCCCGGGTAACCTAGGGACATCGTGGCCAATATCATCAATCTGGACCGGGTGAACAAGGGCTACGGAGCCGCCGGTCAGCTGCTTACCGACGTTTCCCTGGGGCTGGACGACGACGCCCGGGTGGGCATCGTCGGCCTCAACGGGGCCGGCAAGTCCACCCTGCTGCGCATGCTCGCCAAGCTCGAGGAGCCGGACTCAGGCCGGGTCACGCACCGCCGTGACCTGCGCGTCGCCGCACTTCCGCAGACGCTGACGCTCGCCCCCGAGGCGACCGTCCGCGATGTCGTGCTGGGCACCGCCTGGCTCAGCGAGGGCATGGGCGCCGAGCACGAGTGGGCCGGCGACGCCGGCGTCCGGGCGATCCTCACCGGCCTCGGCATGGGCCACCTGGGTCTGGAGACCCCGGTCGGCCCGATGTCCGGCGGCGAGCGGCGCCGGGTCGCGCTGGCCGCCCTGCTGGTCCGCGAGTCCGACCTGCTCATCCTCGACGAGCCCACCAACCACCTCGACGTCGCCGGGGTCGACTGGCTGGCCCGCTACCTGCTGGGCCGCCGCGGCTCGCTCGTCGTGGTCACCCACGACCGCTGGTTCCTCGACGCCGTCTGCACCGCGACCTGGGAGGTCGTCGACGAGCAGGTGCACGCGTACGAGGGCGGCTACGCGGCCTGGACCCTGTCCCGCGCCGAACGGCTGCGGGTCGCCGTCGCGGTGGAGTCCCGCCGGCAGAATCTGCTCCGCAAGGAGATCGCCTGGCTGCGCCGCGGCCCGCCGGCCCGGACCTCGAAGCCGCAGTTCCGGATCGACGCCGCGAACGCCCTGATCGCCGACGTGCCGCCGGTCCGCGACCAGGTGAGCCTGCAGCGGCTGGCCACCACCCGGCTCGGCAAGCAGGTCTACGACCTCGAGGACGTGACCCTGCACGCCGGCCCCAAGCCGATCTTCAAGAACCTGACCTGGCAGGTCGGTCCCGGCGACCGGATCGCCATCCTCGGTGCGAACGGCGCCGGCAAGACCACCCTGCTGCGCCTGCTCGCCGGGCTCACCAAGCCCGACGGCGGGCGCCTGGTCACCGGCTCGACCGTACGGGCGGCCTTCCTGTCCCAGGAGCTCCGGGAGCTGCCCGGGCACCTGCGGCTGCTCGAGGCGGTCGAGGAGGTCGCCAGGCGCGTCAAGCTCGGCGACCGGGAGCTCTCCGCGGGCCAGCTCGCCGAGGTCTTCGGCTTCACCGACAAGCGCATCTGGACCCCGGTCAGCGACCTGTCCGGCGGCGAGCGGCGGCGGCTGCAGCTGCTGCGGCTGCTGGCCACCGAGCCCAACGTGCTGCTGCTCGACGAGCCCACCAACGACCTCGACACCGACACGCTGGCCTCGCTGGAGGACCTGCTCGACTCGTGGCCGGGCACCATGATCGTCGCCAGCCACGACCGCTACCTGGTCGAACGTGTGACCGACACGGCGTACGGGATGTTCGGTGACGGCCGGCTGGTGCACCTGCCCGGCGGCATCGACGAATACTTGGCCCGGGCCGGCAACCCGGCGGCACCGCCCGGCGAGCTGCTGACCACGGGCAAGGCCCCGTCGGTCGCCGCCGGCATGTCCGCGGCCGAGCTGCGCATCGCCCGCAAGGACCTGTCCCGGCTGGAACGGCAGGTCGCCAAGCTGGACGAGCGGATCTTCAAGATCAACGAGAGTCTGGCCTCGCACGGCAGCGACTACGACAAGATCATGGAGCTGGACGCCCAGCTCAAGGCCGTCCAGGAGGAACGGGGCCAGGTCGAGGAAGCCTGGCTCGAGTTGGCCGAACGCGTCCCCGAGAGCTGAGCCCGCGCCGCCGGGGCCCCCGATCCGGGGGTGCCCCGGCACGGCCTCCGACGATGCGCGAGAATCTCTACGACATCACCCGACGTTGGAGACGGACACCATGGCGCACAACCCGGTCAACCACCCGCTGCGGCCGCTCTACCGCGCCCTGGGCGCGCTGACCGGGGCCTACCTCGTGCTGTTCGGGATCATCGGCGCGATCATGACCGGCGACGACGGCCTGTTCGGCAACGGCACCGACCGGGTGCTCGGCCAGCACACCAACCTCTTCTGGTCACTCGCGGCGGCGCTCATCGGAGCCCTCGTGCTGATCGGCACGGTCATCGGCCGCAACTCCGACGTCGTGGTCGACAAATACTTCGGCTGGGGCCTGCTGGTCGTCGGCAGCTACGAGCTGGGCGCGATCCGCACCGACGCCAACTTCCTCAACTTCAGCGTCTCCACGGTGGTCGTCACATACCTGGTCGGCCTGGTGCTCATCATGGCCGCGTACTACAGCCTGACCGGCCCGAAGGAACAGGCCGGCGCGCCGCGCCAGGCCCGCGAGCGCCAGTCGCAATCCGCCTGAGTCAGCGCGGGCGGGTCAGCAGCGTCGGCTTCGCCTCCAGGTGGGACAGCCCGTTCCAGGCCAGATTGACCAGATGGGCGGCCACCATCTCCTTCTTCGGCTTGCGCGCCTCCCGCCACCACTGGCCCACCAGCGCCACCATGCCCACCAGCGCCTGCGAATAGAGCTCCGCGAACTTCGGATCGAGATCACGGGCCCGGAACTCGGCGCCCAGGATGTGCTCGACCTGATGCGCCACGTCGTTCATCACACTGGAAAAGTTGCCGCCCGGCGACAACCCCGGCGACTCCCGGACCAGCACCTGGAAACCATCGGGTTCCTGGTCGATGTAGTCCAGTAGAGCCAGCGCCGCCTGCTCCAACAGCTCCCGCGGATGCCCGGCGGTCAACGCCGCGGCGATGCGGTCCAGGAGCGACCGCACCTCCCGGTCCACCACCACCGCGTACAGGCCCTCCTTGCCGCCGAAGTGCTCATACACCACCGGCTTGGAGACCTTCGCCCGCGACGCCACCTCCTCCACCGAGGTCGCGTCGAAACCGCGCTCGGCGAAAAGCTGGCGGCCGATCGCGATGAGCTGCTCACGCCGCTGCGCGGCCGGCATGCGAACCCGGGCGCCCTTGCTCGACGCCGCCACGGCGCGCGCGTGCGCCCGGCGGGCGTGGGAGTCGTTGCCTGGCTCGCTCTGGTCTGTCACCCGGCCATCCTGTCAGCCTGACGACAGTTCCCACCGCCCGCTGACCGAGGGGACCCTACAGGCACATTTTTGGCATTGACATCGGCCTGTGTCGACGCAGTAATGTACCTACATGCGAACAACACATTTGGAAGACCCAAGAGCCGGAGAGGCGAGGCGCCTGCGCGCCGAGAGCCGGATGTCACTCGCCCAGCTCAGAGAGCACTTCGGTGTCAGCCGTGACACCATGGCCACCTGGTTGTGGGACGAGCCGACTCCGGAGTGGACCCGCCGGCCGCGCGCCAAGGACGACCTGCGAGCCCAGGCGATCACCATGCGGCAGGCCGGTGCGACCGTGCCGGAGATCGCCGCGGCATTGACCGTTTCCAAATCCACCGCCTACCTGTGGGTCAAGCACCTGCCGCTGGACGAGACGAGCGAGCGCGCCCAGCAGCGGCGCAGCGAGCATTCACGTCGGATCTCGGAGACGCGGTGGGAGCCGATGCGCCAGAAGCGTGACGCGGACCGGGCCGCGACCAATGCGGCCCAGGCGGAATGGGTCGAGGAACTTTCCGACCGCGAGATCAAGCTGCTCGGAGCCGTGGCCTACTGGTGTGAAGGTCGGAAGGCGAAGCCCTGGCGGCCGAACCATTGCCAGGTCACCTTCATCAACAGCGACCCGGTGCTTATCCAGCTGTTCATCCGCTTCCTGGAGCTGATGGGTGAGGATCGGGCTGCGCTCAACTGTCGCCTCAGCATCCACGAGTCCGCCGACGCGGAGGCGGCGGGCAAGTGGTGGGCCGAAGTGGCGGGAGTGCCGTTCGAGATTTTCCGCCGTGCGGCCCTGAAGACGCACAATCCGTCCACAGTTCGGCACAACGTCGGAGATCCTTATCGGGGCTGCCTGGTCGTGGATGTGCCCAAGTCGCGAGAGCTCTACTGGAGGATCGAGGGCATGATGGTTGGCATCGCGTCCGCGCCCAGTTGTGGAGGAGACGCTAGTATGTGAGCCGCGAACATGACCTAACGGTTATGTCCGCTTTGCCCTCCCGGGTCGTCTAAGGGTAGGACCACGGCTTTTGGTGCCGTTTATAGGGGTTCGAATCCTCTCCCGGGAGCTCTGTGTCTGCGGCTGAGTCGACGCCGCGTTCTGCATAGCCACTGCGATCAATGGAGTCCCGCGTGAGCCAGGCCCGGAGCCGTACCGTTGTCGTTCTTGCCGCCGGTGAGGGCAAGCGGATGAAGTCCGCGACGCCCAAGATGTTGCATCCGCTGCTCGGTCGCACGCTGCTCGGCCACGTCCTGCACGCCGCCGAGGCGGCGCAGGCCTCCCGCACCGTCGTGGTCGTCGGGCACAAGGCCGACCAGGTCCGCGCGCACCTTGCCGAGATCGCCCCGGGCGCCACCCCGGTCCTGCAGGCCGAGCAGAACGGCACCGGGCACGCGGTCAGGATCGCCCTCGACGCCATCCCCGAGGCTTCCGGCACGGTCGTCGTGCTCAACGCCGATGTGCCGCTGCTGCGGCCAGGGACGGTCGAGGCGCTGGTCTCGGCGCACGAGTCGACCAGCCGGGGCGCGACCGTGCTCGCCGCCGAGGTGCCCGATCCGGCCGGGCTCGGCCGGATCGTGCGCGACAGCGACGGCAACCTGGAGCGCATCGTGGAGGAGCGTGACGCCTCCGCGGAGGTGCGGGCCATCCGCGAGGTGAACGCGGGCATCTACGCGTTCGACGCCGCGCTGTTGCGTGAGGCGCTCGGCAAGCTTTCCGCCGACAACGACCAGGGTGAGGAATATCTGACCGACGTTTTCGGGCTGCTCGCCGCGGTCGGTCACGCGGTCGGCGTGCACGTGGCCGACGACGCGCTGGAGACCCTGGGGTGCAATGACCGGGCCGAGTTGGCGCGGCTGCGGGCCCTGCTGCGGGACAGGGTCAATACCGGGTGGATGAAGGCCGGGGTGTCGATCCTGGATCCGGCGACCACCTGGATCGACGTGACGGTGTCCCTGGAGCCGGATGCCGTGGTGGATCAGAATTCGCAGCTGCAGGGTTCGACGACGGTGGCGACCGGCGCGGTGATCGGCCCGGACACGACGCTGGTCGACACGGTGGTCGCGGCCGGCGCGGTGGTGCTGCGGACGCACTCCATCGGCGCGCAGGTCGGCCCGGATGCCACGGTGGGACCGTTTTCGTTCCTGCGGCCGGGGACGCGGCTGGGCCGTAAGTCGAAGGTCGGCGGGTTTGTCGAGACCAAGAACGCCGAGCTGGGCGCGGGTGCGAAGGTGCCGCATCTGACGTATGTGGGTGACGCGACGATCGGCCCGAAGGCGAACATCGGTGCGGGCACGATCTTCGCCAACTACGACGGGGTCAACAAGCATCACACCACCGTCGGTGAGGCCGCTTTCGTCGGTAGTGACACTGTGTTGATCGCGCCGGTGGAGGTCGGTCCGGGTGCGTATGTGGCTGCCGGCAGTGCCGTACACAAGGACGTGCCGGCGGGCAATCTCGGGGTCACCCGGGCGCAGCAGCGCAACATCGAGGGCTGGGTGGCGCGCAAGCGTCCGGGCACGGTGTCGGCCGAGGCTGCGGATCGGGCCGGGAAGGTCGAGACTGAGGACACCGGGGCGTAACCGGCGCAAGCTGGGGTGAGGCATCCCACGACCTGGCCACGGTTGGCGGCGCTGGGATGGCCGCGGGTAATACTTCTGGTGACAACCCCCCTAGATTGCACGGGAGCGGACGAGCCGATGGGCAGCATCGTCGCGGAGAACCGTAAGAGTTTGATGCTTTTCTCCGGCCAGGGCTTCCCGGAGCTGGCGGAGGAGATCGGACAGGTGCTCGGCGTCGCGCCGACCCCGTCTGATTCGTACGAGTTCGCCAACGGTGAGCTCTTCGTCCGGTTCAAGGATTCGGTGCGGGGCTCGGACGCGTTTGTCGTCCAGTCGGTGACCGAGGGCGTGAACCGCTGGGTCATGGAGACCCTGATCATGGTCGACGCGCTGAAGCGCGGGTCGGCGAAGCGCATCACTGTGGTGTTGCCGTTCTACCCGTATTCGCGGCAGGACAAGAAGCACCGCGGCCGGGAGCCGATCTCCGCGCGGTTGGTGGCCGATCTGCTGAAGACCGCGGGGGCAAACCGCATCCTGACGGTGGATCTGCACACGGCGCAGATCCAGGGTTTCTTCGACGGTCCGGTGGATCACCTGTTCGCGATGGACATCCTCGCCGAGCATGTGATGAAGAAGTTCGAGGGCCGGCCGATGACGGTTGTGGCGCCGGACTCGGGCCGGGTGCGGGTGGCGGAGCGGTGGACCGACCGTCTGGGTGGGTGCCCGCTGGCGTTCATCCACAAGACGCGGGATCCGATGAAGCCGAATCAGGTGGTGGCCAACCGGGTGGTCGGTGAGGTCGAGGGCCGGGTCTGCCTGATCGTCGACGACATGATCGACACCGGTGGCACGATTACGAAGGCCGCCGACATCCTGTTCGATTCGGGTGCCGCGGATGTGATCGTGGCCTCGACGCACGCGCTGTTGTCCGATCCGGCGACCGAGCGGTTGAAGAACAGCCGGATCAGTGAGCTGGTGGTGACCAACACGTTGCCGCTGCCGCCGGAGAAGCAGCTTGACAAGATCACTGTGCTGTCGATCGCGCCGTTGCTGGCGCGGGCGATCCGGGAGGTCTTCGATGACGGGTCGGTGACGACCTTGTTCGGCGGTTTGAGCTGAGCCGCCCGTTTGTCTGGTTTGTGGCTGGATCGACCGTGCAAATTGCATTCGTGCGGGTGAAATTTCCGCGGGGCGAGTGATCTGGCGGGACCCGCCGGTCCGACCGTCGGCGTGGCAGGTAAGCTGGTGCGGTTGCCACGGCGAGGGTGCCACGCGGTCTGCTGCAGTTTTGCAGAGTTCGCTTGAGGCACCGTGATCGACGCGGTGCTCCGGGCCTGTGCCCGTGCGCCCCTTCGCCGAGCGCTGATTGCCCGCAGCCCGCCGAACTTTCTTCACGCCGCCCGTTCCAACGTTTTCAGGAGTTTCCCCGTGTCCGAGGTAAAGATCAGCGCCGAGCCCCGTACCGAGTTCGGCAAGGGTGGTGCCCGCCGCACGCGCCGGGCCGGCCTGGTGCCTGCCGTGCTGTATGGACATGGCGAGGCTCCCGTCCACATCGCCCTGCCCGCGCGTGAGTTCGCCGCCGCGATTCGGCACGGCGGTCTCAACCAGGTCTTCACGATCGACGTCGCCGGTGGCACCGGTGCCACGCTCGCGCTGCCGAAGGCGATCCAGCGTGACCCGATCAAGGAGACGTACGAGCACGTCGACCTGATCATCGTCAAGCGTGGCGAGAAGGTCCAGGTTGACGTCCCGGTGACGATGGTCGGCGAGGCCGCCCGCAACACGCTCATCGTGAGCGAGTCCAACACGCTGTCGGTCACCGCCGAGGCGATGCACCTGCCGAGCAGCCTCGAGGTTTCGATCGAGGGCCTGGAGGCCGGTTCGCAGATCACGGCCGGTGACGTGACGCTGCCCGAGGGCACCGAGCTGGCGGTCGACCCCGACTTCGTGCTCGCGATGGTCACCGCGGCGCAGACCGCCGAGCAGCTCGAGGGCGACTCCGCCGAGGCCGGCGAGACCACCACCGAGGCGACCGAGGTCGGCGGGGACGCCACTTCCTGACCCGAAGAACCGCGATCCGCAGGGAAAGTGCCGTCGGCACTTTCCCTGTTTTCGTCGCGGGGGTCGTGACCGCGAGGGCCGCAACGCCCATGTTGAAGGAGGCTCGGCGATGACCGAGGACGCACCCTGGCTGGTGGTCGGCCTGGGCAATCCCGGCCGGGAGTACGCGGCCAACCGGCACAATGTCGGCTTCATGGTGGCCGACCTGTTGGCGTCGCGGGTGGGTGGCAAGTTCGGCCGGCCCAAGCGGGTGGTGGCCGAGGCGGCGGAGGGCCGGCTGGGTTTCGGCGGCCCGAAGCTGATCGTGGTGAAGCCGCTGACGTTCATGAACCTGTCCGGTGCGCCGGTGGTGGCGCTGGCTCAGTTCTTCAAGGTGCCGGTGGAGAACGTGGTGGCCGTGCATGACGAGCTTGATGTGCCGTACGGGCAGGTGCGGGTGAAGCGCGGCGGTGGTGAGGGTGGTCACAACGGGCTGCGTTCGATGTCGAAGTCGCTGGGCAGCAAGGAGTACGCCCGGGTTCGGTTCGGGATCGGCCGGCCGCCGGGGCGGCAGGATCCGGCCGACTATGTGCTGTCGGACTTCTCCGGCGGGGAGCGCAAGGAGCTGGAGTTTCTGGTGGACCGGGCGGCGGATGTGGTGGAGGCCGTGGTTCTTGAGGGTGTGGAGTGGGCGCAGAACAAATACCATGGAAGCTGATGGGATATGGTCGGAACGGACATATTGATTAGGCTGTTTTGTCCGTCTATCGGTCCCGTGACGCCACCCCCGGTTAGCGCGTTGGTCACGTAGCGCACCCAAACGGGTGCGCGGGGGACAATGCGGTACGGGGGAGGTTCGGGTGCGGCAGGAACTCTCCGGGGGCTTCGAAGCGATATTGGGCGAGCCGACGGTGGTACTGCCGACGGTGCAACGCCGCGATGTGGTGCCGACCGAGCCGCCGGAGAACTACGGCCCGGCCAACCACCCGCCCGGCAACCACGGCCCCCGCCCGCACCGGCCGCTGCCGTACCGGAGCCGCAACAGCAAGATCCCGTCGCCGGCCCGACCGGCCGCCGACGATGCCGGGGCGGACGTCGCCGACAACGCGCCGCCGCTGGCCGGGGCCGGCGGGCGCGTCCCGGCCGAGCGGGCCCGCAACCGGGCCGTCGAGCGGCACTGGTCGGCCGAGCACAACCGCTCGGCGGCGGTCCGGCCCGCGAGCCGGCCGTTCGTCCGGGTCCGGGGCCGGCACGCGGCGATGTCGCGGCGCCAGCGCTGGGAGCGGCAGTACGTGCGCGCCCTCGTGCTCTGTGACCTGCTGGCCGGCATCGCCGCGGGCGTGGTGACCTTCGGGCTGCGCTTCGGCGACGAGGTGACCACCTACAACCGCTCGTACCTGTGGCTGTCGGGGCTGCTGCCGCTGGCGTTGCTGGCGGTGCTGGTGGTCAGCCGGGCGTACGAGCGCCGCTTCCTGTTCGTCGGCACGGACGAGTACCAGCGGGTGTTCCGGGGCGGGGTCGGCCTGATCGCGGGAGTGGCCGTCGTCTCGTACGCGCTCGATCTTGATTTGGCCCGGTCCTACGTCCTGGCCGCGCTGCCGACCGCGATGGTCTCCGCCGTGGTCCTGCGGTTCGCCCTGCGTAAGCGGCTGCACTTCGCCCGGGCCCGCGGGGAACGGCTGCGCCGGGTGATCGTGGTCGGCCACGAGTTGTCGGTCATCGGGATCACCAGGCAGTTGCGCCGGGAGCGGTACCACGGCCTGGAGGTGGTCGGCGCCTGCCTGCCGCCGGGCCACGACGGCGTCATCGACCTGCCGGTCTTCGGCACGTTCGACGACGTCGCGACCGCGGTGGACGCGGCCGACGCGGACACCGTGGTGGTGCTGAGCTGCCCGGAGCTGGACGGCGCCGCGCTGCGCCGGCTGGCCTGGCGGCTCGAACGCGACGAGGTCGACCTGGTGGTGGCGAGTGCGCTCATCGACGTGGCCGGGGCGCGCACCACGATCCGGCCGTTCGACGGGCTGCCGATGCTGCACGTCGAGCATCCGCGGCTGCATGGCGGCGCCCGGGTCGTGAAGGATCTCGTCGATCGGATCGGCGCGCTCGCCCTGCTCATTCTCTTCGGCCCGTTGCTGTTAGTCGTCGCACTCTGCGTCCGGGTGACCTCGCGCGGACCGGTACTCTTTCGTCAGGTGCGGGTCGGGCGTGACGGGTCCGAGTTCCGCATTTTCAAGTTCCGCAGCATGTACGTCGATGCCGAGGCCCGGCTGGCCGAGCTCCGGCATCTCAACGAGCACGACGGTGTGCTCTTCAAAATGCGCGACGACCCGCGCGTGACCCCGGCCGGCTGGTGGTTGCGCAGGCTGTCCCTGGATGAGCTGCCGCAGCTGCTGAACGTGATCGCCGGGCAGATGTCGCTGGTCGGGCCGCGACCGCCGCTGCCGGCGGAGGTTGCCGTCTACGCCGACGACGTGCGCCGTCGCCTCGCCGTCAAGCCGGGCATGACGGGCCTTTGGCAGGTTTCCGGACGTTCGGACCTGTCCTGGGAGGAGACGGTCCGGCTGGACCTTCGCTATGTGGAGAACTGGTCGCTCAGCTTGGACTTGGTGATCCTTTTGCGGACCATGACGGCGGTTGTCCGCTCCTCCGGAGCGTACTGAGAGGTATGAGAGGCGAGGCGATGAGCGAGCAGACAGGGACGTCGGCGCGCATAGCCGGTCAGCGTGAGCCCGTTGCCGACGGCGGCACGCCGCCGGTGATCGACGCGGCCTTCGCCCGCTGGCTCGCGGACCGCGCCGGCCAGGTGTTGCTCCAGGTGCGCGACAAGATGGGGTACGCGGACGCCAAGGTCCTCAAGGCCGCCGGCGACCAGGCCGCGCACGACCTGATGCGCGCCGAGCTGGCCCGGTGGCGCCCGGCCGACGCGGTGCTGTCGGAGGAGGACGACCACTCCCGGGTGGCGTGGCACGACGACGACCGGCACGACGCCGTACGCCCGGACCGCCTCGGCGCCTCCCGGGTCTGGATCATCGATCCGCTGGACGGCACCCGCGAGTTCTCCGAGGAGGGCCGCACCGACTGGGCCGTGCACGTGGCCTTGTGGACGGCCGACTGTCTGCGGCCCAGCTGCCTGGCCGCGGGCGCCGTGGCGATGCCGGCCCAGCACCGGACGTTCGCCACCGATCAGCCGCCGGCCTATCCGCCGCTGCCGCTGGCCGCCGCGACCGGTGGCCCGATCCGGATCGCGGCCAGCCGCACCCGCCCGCCGGCGTTCGTCACCGCGCTGGCCGAGGACATCGGCGCCGAGCTGGTGCCGATGGGGTCCGCCGGTGTCAAGATCGCCGCGGTGATCAACGGCGACGCGGACGCCTACGTGCACGCGGGCGGACAGTTCGAATGGGACAGCGCCGCCCCGGTGGCTGTGGCGTCGGCCACGGGGCTGCATGCTTCCCGTATCGACGGAACTGCGCTGAAATACAACCAGGCCGATCCGAAGTTGCCGGATCTGGTGGTCTGTCGCAAGGACCTTGCGCCCCGTCTGCTCGCAGCGTTGCAGCGACACCTCCCGTAGCCCCCGCCCCGGATGAGTTCGGCCGACACCGAAAGGTCTGGAATCCGATGAGCCAGACGAAGCCCTATCGCGTCTCGCATCTCGACGCTCTCGAAGCCGAGAGCATCTTCGTCATGCGCGAGGTCATGGCCGAGTTCGAGCGGCCGGTGCTGCTCTTCTCCGGTGGCAAGGACTCGATCGTGATGCTGCGCCTCGCGGAGAAGGCGTTCGCGCCCGCGCGCATCCCGTTCCCGGTCATGCACGTCGACACCGGGCACAACTTCCCCGAGGTGCTGGCCTACCGCGACACCCGGGTCGCCGAGCTGGGCCTCAACCTGGTGATCGCCAGCGTGCAGGAGGCCATCGACGCCGGCCACGTCCGTGAGCTGCCGGACGGCACCCGCAACCGGATCCAGACCCCGGTGCTGCTCGCGGCGGTGGAGAAATACCGCTTCGACGCGCTCTTCGGCGGCGCCCGCCGCGACGAGGAGAAGGCCCGGGCCAAGGAGCGGATGTTCAGCTTCCGCGACGAGTTCGGCCAGTGGGACCCGAAGAACCAGCGCCCCGAGCTGTGGTCGCTCTACAACGGCCGGCACCACCCCGGCGAGTCGATCCGGGTGTTCCCGCTCTCCAACTGGACCGAGCTGGACGTCTGGCACTACATCGCCAAGGAGCAGATCGCGCTGCCGAGCATCTACTACGCGCACGACCGCGAGGTCGTCGAGCGCGCCGGGATGTTCTACGCGGTGAACGAGTTCATCGTCCCGAAGGACGGCGAGACGGTCGAGACCCGCCAGGTGCGCTACCGCACCGTCGGCGACGCGTCACAGACCGCCGCCGTGCTCTCCGACGCCGACACGGTCACCAAGGTCATCGACGAGGTGGCGGCGACCCGGATCACCGAGCGCGGCGCCACCCGGGGCGACGACAAGGTCAGCGAGGCGGCCATGGAAGACCGCAAGCGGGAAGGGTACTTCTGATGAGCCAGTCCGTGCTGGAGACCGAGGCCACGCAGGCCCGCAACATGGACCTGCTGCGGTTCGCCACCGCCGGCAGCGTCGACGACGGCAAGTCGACCCTGATCGGCCGGCTGCTCTACGACACCAAGTCGCTCTTCTCCGACCAGCTCGAGGCGGTCGAGGCGGTCAGCGCCGCCCGCGGCGACGAATACACCAACCTCGCGCTGCTCACCGACGGCCTGCGGGCCGAGCGCGAGCAGGGCATCACCATCGACGTGGCGTACCGCTACTTCGCGACCCCGCGGCGCAAATTCATCATCGCCGACACCCCGGGGCACATCCAGTACACCCGCAACATGGTCACCGGCGCCTCGACGGCCGACCTGGCGCTGATCCTGGTCGACGCCCGCAAGGGCCTGGTCGAGCAGTCCCGCCGGCACGCCTTCCTGACGAGTCTGCTGCGGGTGCCGCACCTGGTGCTCTGCGTCAACAAGATGGACCTGGTCGACTGGGACCGCGGCATCTACGAGAAGATCGCCGACGAGTTCACCTCGTTCGCGGCCAAGCTCGACGCGCCGGACCTGACGGTCATCCCGATCTCCGCGCTGGAGGGCGACAACATCGCCTCGCGCTCGGAGAAGAGCCCCTGGTACGAGGGCCCGTCGCTGCTGCACCACCTGGAGCACGTGCACATCGCCTCGGACCGCAACCTGGTCGACGTGCGCTTCCCGGTGCAGTACGTGATCCGCCCGCAGTCCACGGTCGTCACCGACTACCGCGGCTACGCGGGCCAGGTCGCCTCGGGCGTGCTCAAGCCCGGCGACGACGTGATGGTGCTGCCGTCCGGCATGACCAGCAAGATCGCCGCGATCGACACCGCGGACGGCCCGGTCGCCGAGGCCTTCCCGCCGATGTCGGTGACGGTGCGGCTGACCGACGAGATCGACATCTCCCGGGGCGACATGATCTGCCGGCCGCACAACGCGCCGGCGGTGGCCCAGGACATCGAGGCGATGATCTGCTGGATGGACGAGACGGCGCCGCTGCGCGTCGGCGCGAAATACACCATCAAGCACACCACCCGTACGGCCCGCACGGTGGTCCGCGGCCTGCAGTACCGGCTGGACGTGAACACGCTGCACCGCGACGAGAGCGCGCCGCAGCTGGGCCTGAACGAGATCGGCCGGGTCAAGCTGCGCACCACGGTGCCGCTGCTGGCCGACGAATACCGCCGGAACCGCACCACGGGCGGCTTCATCCTGATCGACGAGTCGACCAACCGCACGGTCGGCGCCGGCATGATCATCGAAGCCCAGTAGGGACGCGCGTGACGGAGCCCCTGCGGGCTCCGTCACATCCGGACGAGGCCCGCTCAGCGCAGCCGGGCGGCGCCCGGGCCGGGCGTGGCCGACCAGGTGGTCGGCGCGGTGAAACCCCGTTCGGCGTAGGCGCGTTCGACGGCGGCCGTGGTCTCGGCGGCCCGGTCGGCGTCGATCAGGGCCAGGACGCAACCGCCGAAGCCACCACCGGTCATCCGGGCGCCGTACGCGCCGGCCGCCAGCCCCGCCTCGACCGCGATGTCGACCTGCTCGACCGTGATCTCGAAGTCGTCGCGCATCGAGGCGTGCGACGCCGTCATCAGGGGGCCGATCTCGCGGACGCGGCCCGCGCGCAGCAGCTCCACGGTGTCGAGGACCCGCTGGTCCTCGGTGACGATGTGCCGCACCCGGCGGCGCATCACGTCGTCGTCGAGCTTGCCCAGCGCCGCGTCCAGGTCGGCCGGGGTCACGTCGCGCAGGGCCGGCACGCCCAGGATGCGGGCGGCCTCCTCGCAGGACTTGCGGCGGGCGCCGTACTCGCCGTCGACGTGCTGGTGCGGCGCGTTGCTGTTGATGATGAGGATGGCCAGGCCGGCGGCCGCCAGGTCGAACGGGATCTGCTCGACTTCCAGCGACCGGCAGTCCAGGAACAGGGCCTTGCCCTCGACGCAGCGGATCGACGCCGACTGGTCCATGATCCCGGTCGGCGCGCCCACGTAGACGTTCTCGGCGCGTTGGGCCAGCGCCGGGCGCTCGGCCACCGGCAGGTCCAGCCCGCCCAGCTCGACCAGCGCGGTCAGCACCGCCGACTCCAGGGCGGCCGACGACGAGAGGCCGGAGCCGAGCGGCACGTCCGAGGCGATCGCGATGCGGGCCGGCGGCACGTCGAAGCCCGCGTCGGCCAGCGCCCAGACGATGCCGGCCACGTAGCCGGCCCAGCCCTCGACCCCGCCGGGCGCGGTCGTGGCGAAGCTGACGGTCTCCGGGGCGAAGGTCGAGCAGACCGTCCAGCCCGGCGCGTCGGCCGGCGCCGCCGCGGCCACCACGTGCTGCGGCAGGGCGAACGGCAGCACGAAGCCGTCGTTGTAGTCGGTGTGCTCACCGATGAGGTTGACCCGCCCCGGGGCCGCCCACAATCCCGTGGGCTCGGCGCCGTAGGCGTTCCGGAAGGTCTCGGCGGCGGAGGACGCAACAGTCATGTCCATGATCAGATCACGCGACGTGGCTGCGGTAGAACGACCAGGCGTCACCGATCATGTCGGCCAGGGTGTTCTTCTCCGGCACCCAGCCGAGCTCGTCGCGGGCCCGCTGCGACGCGGCGACCAGCGTCGCCGGGTCGCCGTCGCGTCGCGGTGCCACCTCGACGGGCAGCTCGGCGCCGGTGACCTCGCGGGCCGCCTCGGCGACCTGCCGGTTGGAGAAGCCGTTGCCGTTGCCCAGGTTGTAGATCTTGTGCTCGCCGGGGGTGGCGGCATCGAGCGCGAGCAGGTGGGCGCGGGCCAGATCCTGCACGTGGATGTAGTCCCGCACGCAGGTGCCGTCGACGGTCGGGTAGTCGTCGCCGAAGAGCTGCAGCTTCTCCCGCTTGCCCGCGGCGACCTGCAGGGCGATCGGGATGAGGTGGGTCTCCGGTGCGTGCCGCTCGCCGATGGCGGTGCCGTCGGGCCGGATCAGCGCCCCGGCCACGTTGAAGTAGCGCAGCGAGACGGCGGCCAGGTTGTGGGCGAACGTCTCCGAGGTGAGCGCGTAGTCGAAGGCCAGCTTGGTGGCCCCGTACGTGTTGGTCGGGGCCTTGACCGCGCCCTCGGTGATCGGCAGCTCGGTGGGGTTGCCGTAGACCGCGGCGGTGGAGGAGAAGACGACGCGCGGCACACCGGCGGCGCGGACGGCGTCGAGCAGGGCCAGCGAGCGCACCACGTTGTGGTCCCAGTACAGCTCCGGCTTGCTCATCGACTCGCCGGCGGCGATCAGGCCGGCGAAGTGCAGCACGGCGTCGAAGCCCGCCGCCGGGGTCAGCACGCTGCCGGCCTCGGCGATGTCGGCCTGCACGAAGGTGGCGTCGGGGGCGACCGCCTCGCGGAAGCCGGTGCTGAGGTTGTCCAGGACGGTGACCTCGTGTCCGGCGTCGAGCAGCAGTCGGCTGGTGACACTGCCGACGTACCCGGCACCTCCCGTGACGAGCAGTTTCACGTCGTGACCTTTCGTAGCGGATGCTGGAGAGCGCACTGAATCTTCCACCAACTTTCCACCAAGAACGATCATAAGTCAACACGTTCAAACATCAGACTATCCGGAGGCGGGCGTTTGACGGAAAGCCCGCCGAAGCTGACACAATGGCGCTCATGTCCGACGCCGACCACCGTCCTCGGGTGCTCTCCGGCATCCAGCCGACCGCCGACTCGTTCCACCTCGGGAACTACCTCGGCGCGGTCCGCAACTGGGTAGCCATGCAGGAAACCGCCGACGCCTTCTACTGCGTCGTCGACCTGCACGCGATCACCATGGGGCATGATCCGGTGGCCCTGCGCAACCGCACCCGGTTGTCGGTGGCGCAGCTGCTCGCCCTGGGCCTGGACCCCGAGCGCTGCACCCTCTTCGTGCAGTCACACGTCCCCGAGCACGCGCAGCTCGCCTGGGTGCTGAGCTGCATCACCGGCTTCGGCGAGGCCGGCCGGATGGTCCAGTTCAAGGACAAGTCCGCCAAGCAGGGCTCGGACACCACCAGCGTCGGCCTGTTCACCTACCCGATCCTGCAGGCCGCCGACATCCTGCTCTACCAGGCCGACGCCGTGCCGGTGGGCGAGGATCAGCGCCAGCACCTCGAGCTCACCCGCGACCTGGCCCAGCGCTTCAACACCCGGTTCGGCAAGACCTTCACCGTGCCCTCGGCCTACATCGTGCGGGACACGGCGAAGATCACCGACCTGCAGGACCCGACGGCGAAGATGTCCAAGTCCGCGTCCTCGCCGAACGGCATCCTCGAGCTGCTGGAGGAGCCCGCCCGGTCGGCCAAGAAGATCAAGTCGGCGGTCACCGACACCGGCCGCGAGATCCTCTACGACGAGGAGAACAAGCCCGGCATCAGCAACCTGCTGACCATGTACGCGGCGCTGACCCAGCGGACCATAGACGAATTGCTCGAACAGTACGACGGCCGCGGCTACGGCGACCTCAAGAAGGACCTCGCGGAGGTCTTCGTCGAGTTCGTCAAGCCGGTCCAGGAGCGCACCCGTACCTACCTCGAGGACCCGGGCTACCTGGACAAGATCCTCGCGGTCGGCGCGGACAAGGCCCGGGCGGTCTCCGCGGTCACACTGGCGAACGCCTACCAGCACCTGGGCTTCCTCAGCCCGGCGCGCGAGGTCTGAGCCGCGTGGCCGAGGGCACGACGCGCATCGGCGTCGCGATCGACATCCCCGAGCCGTGGGGCTCGGCGCTGACCCGCCGCCGGGCCGCGGCGGGCGATCCGCAGGCGGCATACACGCCGGCACACGTCACGCTGCTCGGCCCGACCGAGATCCGCACCGAGTCGTGGCAGGACGTCGAGAAGCACCTCGAGGCGGTGGCCACGGCGCAGGACCCGTTCACCATCCACCTGCGCGGCACCGGCACGTTCCGGCCGATCACCGAGGTCGTCTTCGTGACCCTCGCGGTCGGCATCAGCGAGTGCGAGTTGCTCTCCGCCGCGATCACCGGGTCCGAGGCGATCAACCGGGACACCCGGTTCCCATACCACCCGCACGTGACGGTCGCTCAGGATGTGCCGAGCGACGCGCTGGACGCGGTCTTCGACGATCTCGCCGGCTTCTCGGCGCGCTTCGACGTCGGCGGTTTCGCCCTTTTCTCGCACGGCGGCGAGGGCCCGTGGCAGCGCCGGCGCGACTTCCCGCTCGGCGGCCTGCGTTAGCCAGCCCGGCCCCGCGGACGGCCTGCCAAGCCTTGCGGACGGCCCACCAAGCCTTGCGGACGACGTGCCTGGCTCAGCGCCCGGCCCGTCCGGCCCGTCCGGCCCGTCCGGCCCGTCCGGCCCGGCCGGTCCTGTGGACGGCTCGCCAAGCCTAGCGAGCGGCCTACCCCGCCCGCCCGACCCTGTGGACAGCCCGCCTGACCCTGTGGACAACCTGCCCGGACCGGCCGGGCCTGTGGAAAAGCCGCCCGGGCTCGCGCCGACAGACCCGGCCGGATTGGGTACGGTCGGCGGCGTGAACGCCATCGACCGGGCGTACGCGGCGGTCGAGGCCCGGATCATGGCGCTGCGGCACCGCTCGCGGTACTTCGACCACCTGTGCCGGGCGATGCTGCGGTATGACGAGGTGCTCGGCGGCCGGCTCGCCGCCGCGATCGCGTACTACGGCTTCTTCGCGGTCTTCGCGCTGGCGCTGATCGGCTACTCCATTTTCGGTTTCCTGATCAAATCCAACGTCGAACTGTTCGACATCGTGCAGCGGTTCCTCGGGCAGAACCTGCCGTTCCTGGACGTGCAGGCGATCCTGGAGAGCGGCCGGACCGTCGGCATCGTCGGCATCGTGGGCCTGGTCTTCACCGGGATCGGCTGGGTGGAGGCGATCCGCTCGTCGCAGCGGCTGATCTGGCGGCTCAACGAGCAGCCCGGCTACATCGGGGTGCGGCAGGTCGTCGACCTGCTGGTGATGATCGGGATCCTGCTGCTGCTCGCGGTCTCGGTGTTCGCGGTCTACGGCCTGGAATCGCTGCTGGAGTGGCTCGTCGGCGGGCACGTGGCGTTCCTGCGCTCGGCGGTCAGCCTGATCCTCACCGTGGCGATCAACATGCTGCTGGCGGCGGCCCTGCTGGCCGCCGTGCCGCGGCTGCGGATGACCGCGCGCCGGATGGCCCCGCCGGTGCTGCAGGTCGGCATCGGCATCACCCTGCTGAACACGGTCGGCAAGTCGTTCGTCGGCCTGGTCGAGCGCAACCCGGCGTACGGCCTGGTGGCCAGCGCCGTCGGCGTGCTGGTCTACCTGTACGTCTTCAACCAGCTGCTGCTGTTCGGCGCGGCCTGGGCGGCGACCAGTCCGCACGGTCGCGTTGTCGATCTGTCGGCTAACGATAAAACTGCCCCGGTGGGGCAAAATACCTGGATTCGGCACGACCGCCCGGAATGATGGGCCCGTGGGCACCCTCGTGACACTGCACCTGCCGCCTGACTCGCCGGTGGCGAACCTGCCATGGGTCATCACCATCGGCGCGCTGGACGACGAACAGGAATGGGAACCGCTGGTCTGCGGCCCGTACGAGCGGCCGCACGCGCTCGCGCTGGCCCAGGCGGTCGTGGCCGACGAGGACCTGATGGCGGTGGTCGAGCCGCTGCTGCCGCTGGCCGACGCGGCGGCGATCCGCGACGAGATCGAGCTGGCCCGGGCCGGCCAGGACCTGGACACCACCGCGACCGAACTGGACGGCGGCGAGGGCCCGCTGCGCACGACGCCGGGCCGGCCGCCTTCCGAAGCGGAGGTGCGCGCCGGCTTCGCCCGCATCGCCGCGAAACTCACCTCCGGCACCTGACCGGGCAGGCACCTGGCTATGCCGCTGAGAATCTTGTGACTTGGTACTGACCAAGCAATACGCAAGATCTACCGCTGCACGGGCCGTCACCTGCGGGCTGTAAACGAGGGCCTCGCCCCGGTCAGTTTGCGCAGACTCGTGCCTCGGCCGCCCGGTGTCAGAGCGATGCTGTGCCATAGCGGTGCGGCCGCACCGGACCGCTACAAGATCTTCGCCAGCTCACCGACCCTTACTCGACATAGTTGCGTGCTGGCGCCCTCCATGCCCGCCCGTATCAAGGTCGCAGAGTCGGGTGGCGGTATGGGATGTTATGCGAGGTTGTGGTCCGGGGTGTGGGACGGGATGTTCAGGATGTGGTGGCGGTGCCCGGCATGCGGGATCGGGATCCATCAGCTGGACTGCCCGGGGTGATGGTGGTGCGGGTGGGTGCGGAGCGGACCGCCCCGCCACAAGATCCGGCCCAGCGGCCCAGCCCTCGCCCGGCCGGCCGGCCACACCCTGCGGACCTTGATACGCATAGGCGGCCGAAGCCGGATGACGCAGTCTGACCCTGCCGACCGCCGAGGTCGCGCCCGAGGCCGCGGGTCCGGAGCGACGGACGTCCGCGCTGGTCGGCCGAGGTGCAGTCGAGGAGGCGGCCCGGGGAGCGGCAGGGGCGTTCCGGCGGGCCCGCCCCTGCGGCGCATACTCGTGCCGTGGTGCTTTCGCGACGGTGGTCGGCGTTCCTGGTTCTGGTCGGTGTCTGGACGTGGCTCATCTGGCCCCGGTTCGGCCTGGCCATCTGGAAGGATGACCGGTCGTTCGCCGACGGCGGCCCGACCCCGTTCCTCTGGGTGCACGCCCTGCTGATCGGCGCGTCGCTGGTGATCGGCACGACTGTCGGTGTGCTGGGCGTCCGGGCCTGGCGCGCGGGCGCCTCCGAAGCCCGGCCGGCCGAAGAAATCGCGGCTCTGGGTCCGGTGCCGCCGAAAGATTAACGGCGCGTTACACCGGCAACCGGGCAATTCCCGCCTCAGCCTTGCTAAAGCGGCGTTCAGGCGGCCGCGGGATCGCGGGCAGGTAACGGTGCGCCAACAGTCCGGCCTGATTTCCTGACGCCGCCGTGGCCTGCGGCTACGCTCCCGACCTGAGACGCACCGCGAGGTGTCGGTGCGCTGTGGAAGGAGGGCGTCTTGCGCCCAGTACGTGGGAAGCGAATCGTTGCGATTCTCGCGGCGGGTGGGCTCTCGCTCGCCGCCGCTGCCTGTGGCGACGCCCCTGAAGAGACACCGACCGGTTCGGCCTCGAGTGCCGCAGCCGCATATAAGGCGTGCATGGTCACCGACACTGGTGGCATCGACGACCGGTCGTTCAACGCCTCTGCATGGGCCGGCCTGCAGGCCGCCAAGGAAGCTCAGAGCAGTGTCGACCCGAAGTACGTGGCGTCGACGGCTGAGGCTGACTACGAGCCCAACCTGCGGCAGTTCGTCACGCAGAAGTGCAACTTCATCCTTTCGGTCGGCGGCCTGATGGGCGACGCCACCGGGAAGGTTGCCAAGGAGAACCCCACCCAGCAGTTCGGCATCGTGGACAGCAGCATCGCGGACGCGACCAACGTCTTCCCGATGCAGTTCGCGACCGAGCAGGCGGCGTTCCTGGCCGGCTACGTGGCTGCGGGCTACTCCAAGACCGGCACGGTGGCCACCTACGGCGGCCTGAAGATCCCGCCGGTCACCGTCTTCATGGACGGTTTCGCCGACGGCGTGGCGTACTACAACAAGCAGAAGAGCAAGAGCGTCAAGGTCATCGGCTGGGACAAGGCGAAGCAGAACGGCACGTTCGCCGAGAACTTCGGCGACCAGGCCAAGGGCAAGTCCATCACCAACTCGCAGGTCTCGCAGGGCGCCGACGTCATCATGCCGGTGGCCGGCGGCACGGGCCTGGGCACCGCGGACGTCGCCAAGGCGTCCGGCGGCAAGGTGTCGGTCATCTGGGTCGACCAGGACGGCTGCAAGAGCGCCGAGCAGTACTGCGACGTCTTCCTGACCACCGTCGTCAAGAACATCAAGGACGCGGTCGAGACGGCTGTCGCGGACGGCGCCTCGGGCAAGCCGCTGACGTCGACCCCGGGCTACCTGGGCACGCTGGAGAACAACGGCGTCTCCATCGCGCCGTACAACCAGTTCGACAGCAAGGTCGACGCCGGCCTCAAGGCCGAGGTCGACAAGCTGAAGGCGGACATCATCGCCGGCACGGTCAAGGTCGAGTCGGCCAACGCCCCCAAGTGATCCGCTCCTAGGATCAGGGCTCCGACCCAGCATTCCGGCCGCCGCGCGGTCGCGGGGAAACTCCCGCGGCCTGCGCGGCGGCTCTGCTCAGGCTGCTAACGTCCCCCGTTGATCACCAGCCTCTCGTCTGCAGGAGATTCCGCTGAGACTCGAACTGCGCGGCATCACCAAGCGCTTCGGCGACCTGGTGGCCAACGACCACATCGACCTGACCGTCGAGCCGGGCGAGGTACACGCCCTGCTCGGTGAGAACGGCGCGGGCAAGTCCACCCTGATGAACCAGCTCTACGGGCTGCTGCAGCCCGACGAGGGCGAGGTGCTCGTCGACGGCGTGGCGCGGACCTTCCGCAGCCCCCGGGACGCCATCGCGGCCGGCATCGGCATGGTGCACCAGCACTTCATGCTCGTACCGGTCTTCACGGTGGCCGAGAACATCGCCCTCGGCGCGGAGAAGGTGCGCGGCGGCTTCCTCGACCGGCGCCGGGCCCGGCGCGAGGTCCTCGAGGTCTCCGAGCGCTACGGCCTGCCGGTCGACCCCGACGCCCTGGTGGAGAACCTGCCGGTCGGCGCCCAGCAGCGGGTGGAGATCGTCAAGGCCCTGACCCGCGATGTCGACCTGCTGATCCTCGACGAGCCGACCGCGGTGCTCACCCCGCAGGAGACCAGCGAGCTGCTCGCGGTCATGCGCGGGCTCGCCACCGCCGGCAAGTCCATCGTGTTCATCACCCACAAGCTCAAAGAGGTCAAGGAGATCGCCGACCGGATCACCGTGATCCGGCGCGGCCGCACCGTGGGCACCGCGTCGCCGGAGACCCCCGAGGACGAACTAGCCGCCCTGATGGTCGGGCGCGCGGTCAACCTCGAGGTCACCAAGGCCCCGTCCGAGCCCGGCCGGGAGGTCCTCAAGATCTCCGGCCTGATCGTCGAGGACGACCGCGGCGTGCGCGCGGTGGACGGCGTCGACCTGGTCGTCCGGGCCGGCGAGGTGCTCGGTGTCGCCGGGGTGCAGGGCAACGGCCAGACCGAGCTCGTGGAGGCCGTGATGGGCCTGCGCGAGCCGCGGGCCGGCACGGTCCTGCTCGACAACGAGGACCTGATCGGCATGACCACCAAGCAGATCCTGCGCTCCGGCGTCGGCTACGTGCCCGAGGACCGCAGCCTCGACGGCGTGGTCAAGGAGTTCACCGTCGCCGAGAACCTGGTGCTCGACCAGTACGACCGGCCGCCGTACGGCAACGCGTTCCGGCTCAACCCGGCGGCGGTGGCGACGGCGGCCCGCGAGCGGGTGGAGCAGTTCGACATCCGGACGTCCTCGCCGGACGCGGCGGTCAGCACGCTCTCCGGCGGCAACCAGCAGAAGGTCGTGGTGGCCCGGGAGCTGTCCCGGCCGCTGCGGTTGTTCATCGCCTCGCAGCCGACCCGCGGCGTGGACGTCGGCTCGATCGAGTTCATCCACGGCCGGATCGTGCACGAGCGGGACGTCGGCACCGCGGTGCTGGTGGTCTCCAGCGAGCTGGACGAGGTCGCGGCCCTGGCCGACCGGATCGCGGTCATGTACCGGGGACGCATTCTGGCGATCGTCTCGCCGGACACCCCGCGCGAGGAGATCGGCCTGCTGATGGCGGGCATCACCGACCCATCGACGCCGGCTAAGCCGGCGGCCGAGGCCGCGCCCGCGGGGGACGACGTGGACGGCGACGGGGTCGCAGAGAAGGGGACCAAGTGACCACCGAAGAACCGGCCGCCGTTCCTGAGAAGGAAAAGCCCGCGCCGGAGAAGCCCGCGGACAGCGACTCTTTCCTGAGCCACTTCATGCACAACCTGTGGTCGGCCAACACGGTCACGGTGACGGTGCTCTCCGTCGTGCTGGCCATGGTCATCGGCGCGATCCTGATCATCGTGTCCGACCCGGCGGTGCTGGAGACGTTCTCGTACCTCACGGCCCGCCCGGGCGACGCCCTGAGCGCCAGCTGGACGGTGGTCAGCAACGCGTACGCCGACCTGTTCAAGGGCGCGATCGTCGACCCGGCCGCCGTCACCGCCTGGGCCGACGGCTCCGGCACCTGGCGCCAGGTCTTCTTCCCGATCTCCGAGACGCTGACCTACGCGGCCCCGCTGGTGTTCACCGGCCTCTCGGTGGCGCTGGCCTTCCGCGGCGGCCTGTTCAACATCGGCGGCCAGGGTCAGGCGGTCGTCGGCACGATCTGCGCCGGGCTGGCCGGCTTCCTGCTGCCGCTGCCGCCGGTGATCCACCTGGTCGCCGCGCTCGTCGCCGGCCTGCTCGGCGGCGCGCTCTGGGGCTTCGTGCCGGGCATCCTCAAGGCCCGCACCGGCGCGCACGAGGTCATCGTCACGATCATGCTGAACTACACCGCCAACCTGTTCCTGAGCTGGCTGATCCTGCAGAAGGGCATCCAGCAGAGCGGGCGCAGCGACGCGATCAGCGAGCCGGTCGACTCGTCGGCGCAGCTGCCGGCCGTGGGCGGCGAGGTCCGGGTCAACCTGGGCATCGTGCTCGCCGTGCTGGCCACCGCGGCGGTCGCCTGGCTGCTGAACCGGTCGGCGTTCGGCTTCGAGCTGCGCGCCGTCGGCGCCAATCCGGCCGCGGCGAAGACCGCCGGCATCAGCGTCGCGCGCACGTACACCCTGCTCATGGTCACCGCCGGTGGCCTGGCCGGGCTCGGCGGCGCGACCCAGGTGCTGGGCACCGCGCACGCCCTGACCACCCAGGTGGCCGGCAACATCGGCTTCGACGGCCTGCTCGTCGCCCTGCTCGGCCGCAACCGGCCGTGGGGCACGCTGGCCGCCGCGATCCTGTTCGGTGCCCTGCGCGCCGGCGGTAACCGGATGCAGTCGTTCTCGAGTATCTCCCTGGAGCTGGTGACCGTGCTCCAGGCCCTGATCGTCATCTTCATCGCCGCACCGGCCCTGGTGAAGGCGATCTTCCACCTGCGAGCCGCCCGCTCCGCGCGGCTCGGCGCATCGATGGCGAAGGGCTGGTGACCCCGATGTCGACGGCGACGGTGGAGGACCTGACGCAGACCACGGCACCGGCCCGGTTCTGGGACCGGCAGCGCCGGCTCGGTGTCGGCGTGGTGCTGATCGGCCTGATCGCGACCGTGCTCTTCGGGCCGCTCGCGCCCTCGGAGACCGCCCGGTTCACCCTCAGCGAGGACGCCGCGGGTGCGGCGCTGTCCATCAACGGCCAGCTCGGCACGATCCTGTTCGGCCTGGTCGCGGTGGCCGCGGGCGCGGTGCTGCTGGCCGGGCTGGCCCGCCGGTTCCAGACCTCAGTGCTGAGCCTGGGCATCCTCGGCTTCGTGCTGTCGTTCCTGTGCTGGCAGGTGGCGGGCAAGTTCCTGCCGCTGGTCGACACGGCGAGCGGCACGCTGGAGCTGGCCGTTCCCCTGGTGCTCGGCGCCCTGGCCGGCGTGCTCGGTGAGCGCTCCGGTGTGGTCAACGTGGCCATCGAGGGGCAGTTCCTGATGGGCGCGTTCGGCGCGGCCCTGGTCGGCACGATGGCGACCAGCGTCTGGGCCGGACTGGTCAGCGCGGCGATCGGCGGCGTGCTCATCGCGGCGATCCTGGCCGTGCTGGCGATCCGCTACCTGGTGGACCAGGTCGTGGTCGGTATCGTGCTCAACCTGCTCGCGCTGGGCATGACCGGCTTCCTGTACGAGCGTCTGATGCAGACCGACGCGCAGTCGTACAACCAGCCGCCGCGGATGCCCGAGTGGCGCATCCCCGGCCTGGCCGACATCCCGGTCGTCGGCCCGGTCCTGTTCGACACCAACCTGCTGGTCTGGCTCGCCCTGATCCTGGTCTTCGCGGTCCAATTCGGGCTCACCCGGACCCGCTGGGGGCTGCGGACCCGGGCGGTCGGCGAGCACCCGACGGCGGCGGACACGGTCGGCATCCGGGTACGCGGCCTGCGCTACCTGAACGTCCTGCTGGGCGGCGTGATCGCGGGTGCCGGCGGCGCCTACTTCACGCTGGTGGCCACGGGCAGCTTCAACAAGAACATGACGGCGGGCGCGGGCTTCATCGCCCTCGCGGCGCTGATCTTCGGCCGGTGGACCCCGTTCGGGGCGCTGGGGGCGGCGCTGTTCTTCGGCTTCGCGCAGAAGCTGGCCACGTATCTGAGCGTCGCGGGCAGTTCGGTGCCGAGCCAGTTCCTGAACATGCTGCCGTACCTGGCGACGATCATCGCGGTGGCCGGCCTGGTGGGCCGGGTACGCGCCCCGGCGGCGGACGGGCAGCCCTACATCAAGAGCTGACCGGTTGTTGAGGGGAGCCGCAACCGGCTGGAACGGCGGTGGGGCAGAATCGGCGGCATGGAGATCGACTGGGGCTCGCTGCGGGCCGCCGCCATTGAGGCCATGCGCCGCGCCTACGCCCCCTACTCCGACTTCCCGGTCGGCGTGGCCGGGCTGGTCGACGACGGCCGCGTCGTGGTCGGCTGCAACGTGGAGAACGCCTCCTACGGTGTCGGGCTCTGCGCCGAGTGCGGCCTGGTCAGCTCGCTGCACGCCACCGGCGGCGGCCGGCTGGTGGCGGTCTCGTGCGTCGACGCCAACGGGCTGCCGCTGATGCCGTGCGGGCGCTGCCGCCAGCTGCTCTACGAGCACGGCGGCGCGGAATGCCTGGTCGAGGCGCTGCCCCGGCCGCTGCGGATGGCGGAGCTGCTGCCGAACGCGTTCGGTCCCGAGGACATCGAGAAGGTCACCGGGCCGTCCGCGGTGCCGGCGGTGCCCGCCCAGCTCGCGAAGTGGCGGGGCCGGGGGACCGTGTTCGTGCACCCGGACCTCGCCGGCGGCGAACAGGTCTGGACCGGCTACTGGGAACGGTCGGCGGGCAGCCCGGGAGAAGCCGACGCGGAGAAGGGCGTCCTGGAGGAGGGACCGAACTTCCCGAGCGCCGCCGCGGCCGTGACCTGGGGGCTCACCCGTACCCCCAGGGTTGTGGTCGTGGACGCCGAAGGCGGCCTGTCCTGGGCCGGCGAGGGAGCACCGCCGGAAGGCATCGGAACCAAGTGGGAGCAGCAGTGAGCGAGTTTGCGGCAGTAGACGTCATCCGGGCCAAGCGGGACGGCGGCGTGCTGTCCGACGCCGCCATCGACTGGGTCGTGGACGCGTACACCAAGGGCGTCGTCGCCGACGAGCAGATGTCCGCGCTCGCCATGGCCATCCTGCTGCGGGGGATGACCCCCGCGGAGATCGCCCGCTGGACCGCCGCGATGATCGCCAGCGGCGAGCGCCTGGACCTGTCCGCCGTCTCCCGGCCCACCGTGGACAAGCACTCCACCGGCGGCGTCGGCGACAAGATCACGTTGCCGCTCACCCCGCTGGTCGCCGCCTGCGGCGCCGCCGTGCCGCAGCTCTCCGGGCGTGGCCTCGGGCACACCGGCGGCACCCTGGACAAGCTGGAGTCGATCCCGGGCTGGCGCGCCGCGCTGAGCAACGACGAGTTCGTCCGCCAGCTGCAGGACGTCGGCGCGGTCATCTGCGCGGCCGGCGACGGGCTCGCCCCGGCCGACCGCAAGCTGTACGCGCTGCGCGACGTCACCGGCACGGTCGAGGCCATCCCGCTGATCGCCAGCTCGATCATGAGCAAGAAGATCGCGGAGGGCACCGGCGCGCTGGTGCTGGACGTCAAGGTCGGCACGGGCGCGTTCATGAAGGACGTCGAGATGGCCCGGGAACTGGCCCGGACCATGGTCGAGCTGGGCAACGCGCACAACGTGCGGACGGTCGCCCTGCTCACCGACATGAACACCCCACTCGGCCTGGCCGTCGGCAACGCGGTCGAGGTGAGCGAGTCGCTGGAGGTGCTGGCCGGCGGCGGCCCCGCCGACGTGGTCGAGCTGACCCTGGCCCTGGCCGCGGAGATGCTGGCCGTGGCCGGCATCGACGCCGACCCGGCGAAGGTCCTCGCCTCCGGCGCCGCGATGGACTCCTGGAAGGCGATGATCAGGGCCCAGGGCGGCGACCCGGACGCCCCGCTGCCCACCGCCCGCGAGACCGAGGTGCTGCGCGCCACCACCGACGGCGTGGTGGCCGGCATCGACGCGCTGGACGTGGGCCTGGCGGCTTGGCGGCTCGGCGCGGGCCGGGCCCGCAAGGAAGACCCGGTCAGCTTCGGTGCGGGCATCATGCTCAAGGTGCGGCCGGGCGACCCCGTCCGGGCCGGCGACGTGCTGCTCGAACTGCGCACCGACGAGGCCGACCGGATCCCGGCGGCGCTGGCGACCGCGGGCGGCGCGGTCCGGATCGCGCAGAGCGCGCCCACCCCGGCACCGCTGCTGATCGACCGCATAGCCTGACCGGTCATGAAAGCCGCCCCCGACCCCCGAGCGGTGCGCGACGCCAGCTTGAACGAGCTCGACCGGCTCGGCCTGCCCCTGCCGCCACCAGCATTCCCGCTGGTCTGGGAGCCGGGCGACGGCGTCGAACTGCGCCCGACGACCGAGATCGAGGCCCGCGCGGCGGTCCTGCACGTGGTCGTCGCGCGCTGCTTCGGCATGCCCACCGAGGCGGCGATGAGCTGGTTGCTCGGCTCGCACCTGGTGGACTTCGTCACACCGCCGGAATGGCAGTTCGTCGCCGGCGGCAAGGGCGACCACCGGTCCTTCGTGCTGCACCACGACGCGGTGTTCGCGCTGGCCTGGCTGCTCGGCCTGAGCCAGCACCTGGACCCGACGGCGCCGCCCGAGGACCGGATGATGCAGCAGATGCCGGACCTGCCCGCCGGCGAACCGTTCGACCGCTGGCGGTCACGGTCGCTGGTCGCGCCACGCGCCGCGACCGAGGCGGCGGTGCTGCTCGACCTCTACTACTGCCTGGACTGGGCCTTCCAGGAGGCGGAGCGGGCCGGCCGGCCGGTGCCGGGCGAGATGGACAGCAACGCCATCGGGCAGCGGCGGTGGGCGCTGGAATGGGCGGTGGTATTCACCGGCCCGTACCACGAAGAGCCGCCGGAATGGGAAGAGGTCGATCTCTCGGTCTGAGATCTATGCGGGGCGGTACGCCGTCAGGGTGATCGCCGCCGTGGCGGTGATCTCGGTCGCCTGGATCTTGTCGAGGGGGAGGTGGCGGGCGCTCGGGGTCATGCCGATCAGGGTTCGGGTTCTTGCCGCGCTCAGGTGCATGGTGTGGCGGTGGGTCGTCGCGCTCTCCGTGCGCCAGGCGGCGCCCAGGGTTTCGGCTACGCGGTCGGCCTTGGCCGGGTCGACGCGGATCAGGCCGTACGTGTCCACCAGTTCCTGCAGGTGGTCCTGCGCCGGGGTGACGACGAGGAGCATGCCGTCCGGGCGGAGGACCCGGTGGAACTCCGGGCCGTTGCGGGGTGCGAAGACGTTCAGCAGGACCGCGACCGAGGCGTCCGCCAGGGGCAGCGGGCGCCAGAGGTCTGCCAGGGCCGCGCCCGCCCGGGGGTGGGCGCGTGCCGCTCGGCGCAGGGCCGGTTTTGAGACATCGATGCCCAGGCCGGTGGCGGCGGGGAGGGCGTTCAGGACGCGGGCCAGGTAGTCGCCGGTGCCCGTACCGGCGTCCAGGACGAGGCCGTCGGCTGCCCGTACCGTTTCGGTCAGAGCTCGCGCGATGAAGTCGTAGTGGCCTTCCGTCAGGAAGGTCGACCGGTCCGCGATCATCTCGGCCGAGTCGCCCGGATGGGGCGACCGGCCCGCCGTCAGGTTGACGTAGCCCTGCCGCGCGATGTCGAAGCTGTGCCCTTGGTGGCAGCGAAGTGCCTGGTCATCGGCCCGGTCCAGCCGTTGGCCGCACACCGGGCACCGCAGGTACGGCAATGCGCCGTCGATCATTGGCAGCTTCCCTCTAGCATCTGTTGATGGTCGCCATCACCCACGCCGACATCGTCAAAGCCCCGAAGGCCCTGCTGCACGACCACCTCGACGGTGGATTGCGGCCGGCCACGATCGTTGAGCTCGCCGCCGCGGTCGGGCACGAGCTGCCCGAGACCGACCCGGCGCGGCTGGGGGAGTGGTTCGTCGCCGCGGCCGACTCCGGGTCGCTGGAACGCTACCTGGAGACGTTTGCGCACACCGTCGCGGTGATGCAGACCGAGGAAGGGCTGCACCGGGTCGCCCGCGAGTGCGCGCTCGACCTCGCCGCCGACGGTGTCGTCTACGCCGAGATCCGCTACGCGCCGGAGCAGCACCTGGAGCGTGGCCTGAGCCTGGACGCGGTGGTGGACGCGGTGCACGCCGGGTTCCGCGAAGGCTGCGCCGAGGCGGCCGCGCAGGGCAGCCAGATCCGGATCGGCACGCTGCTGACCGCGATGCGGCATGCCGCCCGCTCGCAGGAGATCGCCGAGCTGGCGGTCCGCTACCGCGACGCCGGGGTGGTCGGTTTCGACATCGCCGGCGCGGAGGCGGGCTTCCCGCCCACCCGGCACCTGGACGCTTTCGAGTATCTGCAGCGGGAAAACTTCCACTTCACCATCCACGCCGGCGAGGCGTTCGGGCTGCCGTCGATCTGGCAGGCGATCCAGTGGTGCGGCGCCGACCGGCTGGGGCACGGCGTGCGGATCGTGGACGACATCACCGGGACGAGCCTGGGCCGGCTCTCCTCGTATGTGCGGGACAAGCGGATCCCGCTGGAGCTGTGCCCGTCGTCCAACGTGCAGACCGGGGCGGCGCCCTCGATCGCCGAGCACCCCATCGGGTTGCTGCACGACCTGCGTTTCCGGGTCACGGTCAACACCGACAACCGGCTGATGAGCGGCACCTCGATGTCGCGGGAGATGGTGCTGCTCGCCGAGGCCTTCGGTTGGGGCTGGAGTGAGCTGCAGTGGCTGACGATCAACGCGATGAAGTCGGCGTTCATCCCGTACGACGAGCGGCTGGCCATTATCAACGATGTGATCAAGCCGGCGTACGCGAAGTTGTTGACCTAAAGTCCGCTTTTAAGCGGCATTGCCGACACGTCCGTACTTTCGTCTCGCGAGACTGTCGATTTGGTCAGCCGCCTCATCCTTTCGGACAGACTGCTGTCCCAAACACTGCACAATCCGGCATCTTGCCTTGCCGTTGGCTCCCGTGCGAGCAATCGTCTGTGCTGCCGCGATTGCTGATGGATCCGGTCCGATCGGTGCGTGCGGCGAACCCGTCGCGCCGATCAAGGCGAGTGACTTTAAGAGACGCACCGATATACGAGCAGTGACGATCGGCCGGCGATGTGCAACTCTTCGGACGCAACATCGCATCACACAAACGGTCCGGGTCGGCCTGCTCTTTCTCTTTGACACTCGTCGTGATGGAATCTCGGGGGCCCGACCCGGTGAGTCGGCCGTGTGCGGTGCCCGGTGATCCGATGGCCGGGTCCGAATCAGGAGGACGGTGACGTGAGCAAGCGCCCCAAGACGGCGAACGCTGTCATGTCGCGTCTCCGCCGGCCGGCCGGCCGGCTGCGGGATCTGCCGATTTGGTCGAAGCTCGGGCTCATCATGCTCGTGCCGACGCTGGCGACTGTCGTCGTCGGCACCAACGGCTTGATCGACCACATCAACGAAGCCAGTGACGCCGAGCGCGCCCGCACCCTGTCGGTGCTGTCGCAGGCCGCTGGTGGATTGGTCGATCACCTGCAGAACGAACGTGCCTTCGGCGTGATGATCGCGACCACCAAAGCCAACACGGCCGACCGTGCGGCGGCGGCCAAAGCCTATTCTGCCGAGAGCCCGAAGGTGGACGCGGCGAAGCTGCCGTATTCCCAGCAGAAGGCTGCCCTCGACAACGTTCCGGAGCAGGTCAGCATCCTGCTGAAGCGCCTCGACCTGAACCTGCTGGAGCTGCCGGCGATCCGCAGTCGGACCGCGCGCGCCGCGATCCAGATCGATGACATCAGGAGTGCCTACGACCCCCTGATCACTGACCTGCTGAACGTCCGCGACGCGTCCGCGCAGCTGGCCCTGGACACCACCCTGAGCGACCGGCTGCGCGTGGTCGCCGCCGTCGCCCGGGCCAAGGAGTTCATCGCCCAGCAGCGTGCCGTCGGCCTCGAGGTCCTCGGCGCGGGGGAATTCACCCCGAGCTTGCGGCGCAAGTTCCTGCTCACTGACACCGGGTTCGAGATCGCCCAGAGCTCGATGAAGCAGGTCGCGACCCCCGAGGAGCAGGCGCTCTACGATCGGGTCGTCGCCGGCCCGGCCCAACGGAACGCCACCAGCCTCACCGGGCCCCTGCAGGCGCTGAGCGCCAGCAACTCGAAGCTGATCCAGTTCAACCTGGACAAGTGGGAAACCGCGCTCATCGGCTACAACGACCTGTTCCGCAGTGTGGAGAACAGGCTCGACGTGCAGATCGTCGACCAGGCGACCGGCATCCGCGACGACGTGCAGACCCAGGTCTTCGTCGAGACCAGCATCCTGCTCGGCCTGCTCCTGCTGGCCATCGTCTTCGCCTGGCTGGTCGCCCGCTCGATGGCCCGGTCGCTGCGCGAGCTGCGCCAGGGTGCCCTCAACGTCGCCCAGTTCGGCCTGCCACAGGCGGTCGAGCGGCTGCGTGACCCGGCGCTGATCGGCTCACTGACCCCGGCCCAGGTGGCCGACCAGGTCGCCGAGCCGCTGCCGGTGCGCAGCCGGGACGAGTTCGGCCAGGTGACCGAGGCGTTCAACGCGGTTCACCTCGAGGCCGTCCGCACGGCGGCCGAGCAGGCCGCGCTGCGGTCCTCGGTCGCGACGATGTTCGTCAACCTGGCCCGCCGCTCGCAGATCCTGGTCGACCGGCTGATCGGCCACCTCGACCGGCTGGAGCGCGGCGAGGAGGACCCGGACCGCCTGGCCGAGCTCTTCCAACTCGACCACCTCGCCACCCGGATGCGTCGCAACGACGAGAACCTCCTGGTCCTCGCCGGCGCCGACTCCACCCGCGTGCAGCGGGAGCCCGCGGCTCTGATCGACGTGCTGCGTGCCGCCCAGTCCGAGGTCGAGCACTACACGCGCATCGAGTTCGGCATGATCGACCGGGACATCGAGGTGTCCGCGCACGCGGTCAACGACATGGTCCACCTGGTCGCCGAGCTCTTCGACAACGCGACCGCGTTCTCCCCGCCGAACTCGCACGTCGTGGTCGAGGCCCGGCGCCTCGGCGACGGTGCGGTGCTCTCGGTCGAGGACCGCGGCATCGGCATCAGCCGCGAGCAGCTGCGTGACCTCAACGAGCGACTCGCCAGCCCGCCGATGGTGGACGTGGCCGTCTCCCGGATGATGGGCCTGGTCGTGGTCGCCCGCCTGGCGAACAGGCACGGCGTCAAGGTCGAGTTGCGCCCCGCGGACACCGAGCGCGGCACGGTCGCCGACGTGGGCCTGCCGACCAGCGTCATGGTCAGCGCCTCGGCCATGGCCCGGCTGCAGCCCGGCGCCAACCCGTACGACCAGCCCCAGCGCTCGTCGTACACCGAGCCCCCGCTGGCGCTTGAGAGCGGCTCCAACGGCCGCGGCGGCTATCCCACCGGCCGTCCGTTCGACCCGAACCCGCCGATGCCTGCCGGTGGCATGCTCGGCGCCGGTGGCAACGGCAACGGCAACCGTTCGGTCCCGGCCTGGTCGGACCTGACCGGCGCCCCCTCGAACGGCTTCGAGCCCGCCGGCAACGGCTTCGGCGGCCCGAGCAACGGGAACGGCTTCGGCGGCCCCGGCGCCAACGGCTTCAGCAACGGCTCGAACGGTGCGAACGGCTTCCACGGCCCGCGCAGCAACGAGCCGATCCCGCCGCTGCCGCAGTCGCCGTCGGGTCCGCAGGGCTTCAGCGGTCCGGACGGGCTGCCGCAGCGCCGCAACGGTGAGACCTACCGGCCCGAGGACACGAGCTCGTACGGTCACACCATCCCGCGTCAGCTCCCGGCCAACCCGGAGTCGCAGGGCCGCGGCACGTTCGTGCCGCCGGTCTCCGCGCCCCCGGTTCCCCCGGTCTCCGCGCCGCCGGTGCCGTCCGCCCCGCCGTACGGGGGTGGCCGGCCGGTGTCCTCGCCGCCCGTGTCGGGTCAGCCCGCCTCCGGGTCGCCGTACCAGAGTCAGCAGCCCGGCCAGAACCGGCCCAACTCGGCGCCCCCCGCGCCGCAGTCAGCCGCCTCGGCCCCGCCCGCCTGGCCGCCGGTCACCGCGGACCGTGAGTCCGGCACCAACGGTCCACACGTCCCGGAACGGCTCGCGGCCGCCCTCGACATGACGGCGGAACTGCCCCGATACCGGCCGGACCGTGGCACCGCGGGCTCGCAGCCCCAGGTGGCCCGGCCCACGAACCCGCAGAACGCCACGCCGCCGTCCGAGGCCGCACGGTCGGCCGCGGCCGCCGCAGCAGCTCACGAGGCAGCGACCGCGCAGGCAGCCGCCGCTCAGGCGACCGCCGCCGCGCAGATCGCCGCCGCCCAGGCCGCTGCTCGTCAGCGGGCGGCCGGGGACTCGCCGACGCAGTTCGCCGACGAGACGATGGAGCTGCCGATCTTCCGCGAGCTCGAGTCGGCCTGGTTCACCACGGCCCGGCCCAACGAGTCCGCGAAGCCGGCGAAACCGGCGAAACCGGCACCCGCCGCCGCACCGGCACCGTCGGCACGTGACGACAGCGCCGACTCGGTGGTCACCACCCAGCGCTTCTCCACCGGGGAACCGGCGCGCTCGGTCGGGGTGCCGCAGCAGGCCTCTCCGGAGTCCCGCAACGGTGACCGTGAGCCGACCCCGGTCGGCGCGGTCGCGGCGACCGGCAACGGCGCCGCGAACGGTGGCGGTTCGCTCAACGGCGCCCCCTCCAGCCCGTGGCAGACTGCCGCGGACGACGGCTGGCAGGCGGCCCGCAAGGCGGCCGACATGCCGGTCGACACGACGACGACGGCCGGTCTGCCGCGCCGTACGCCGATGGCGCAGCTCGTTCCGGGTGGCGTCGACCGGGCCGAGACCTCCGTACAACGCCGCACACCCGAGGCGGTTCGCGGGCTACTCTCCGCTTACCATCGCGGGGTGCAGCGGGGTCGCACGAAGGAAAATTCGACCAACCCGGAGGAGACTCCGGGCGGGCAACAGTCCTCGCAGGCTGGCAAGGAGCATGAAGCATGACAAGTACGCAGGATCTGGGTTGGCTCCTCGCCAACTTCGCCGACCGCGTTCCCGGGGTGGCGCACGCAATCGCGGTCTCCGCCGACGGTCTGCTTCTCGCGTCCTCCAGGGATCTTCCGCGTGACCGCGCCGACCAGCTGGCGGCCATCGCCTCCGGCCTGGTCAGCCTCACTCAGGGCGCCGCACGGTGCTTCGAGGGTGGTGCGGTGCTCCAGACGGTCGTCGAGATGGACAACGGGTTCCTCTTCCTGATGTCGATCTCCGACGGTTCGTCGTTCGCCGTCCTCGCAGCCCGCAGCTGCGATGTGGGTCAGGTGGGCTACGAGATGGCGCTCCTGGTCGACCGGGTCGGCGAGGCGCTCACGCCCGCGCCGCGTTCCGCGGCCGGAGTTCTCGGCTGAACGGATCATTTGTCGGCTCCGTCCGGCATCTGTCCAAAAGCTTGACAACAAGAGACACTTCTATGGGCCAAGGGATGGGGTGAGCGGTGACGATGCCCGAACGCGATGAGCCGACCGGAGCACTGGTCAGACCGTACGCCGTGACCCGTGGCCGGACCCGGCCCAAGCTGGAAATCGCGCTGGAAGCGCTCGTCGAGACAACCGTGCGTGGCCGCTCCACCGGAGCGGGCAGGGGCGGGAGCGAACACCAGTACATAGCGGCGATGTGTGACGGCGGCAGAGTGCAGTCGCTGGCTGAGATCGCCGCACGCATGCAACTACCGCTCGGGGTGGCTCGAGTGATCGTCGCGGACATGGCCACAGATGGCCTGGTCGCGGTGTACGAGCCGACGTCGCTTGAGGATGAGACCGATGCGGTGGGTACGGAACTGCTGGAAAGGGTGCTGAGTGGACTTCGCAGGCTCTGACATGTCGCGCCGGCCGGCCGCCGGGCGTGTGACATCGGCGAAGATTGTCATCGCCGGTGGCTTCGGCGTCGGTAAGACGACGCTGGTGGGGTCGGTCTCTGAGATCACCCCATTGACCACCGAAGCGATCATGACCTCCGCCGGTGTGGGTGTCGACGACAACCGGCAGGTGCCGGGTAAGACGACGACCACGGTGGCAATGGACTTCGGCCGGATCAGCATCGACCGGGATCTGATCCTGTATCTGTTCGGCACGCCTGGCCAGACGCGTTTCTGGTTCATGTGGGACGAACTGGTGCGGGGCGCCATCGGTGCGGTGGTCATGGTGGATACGCGTCGGCTTGCCGACTGCTTCGCCGCCATCGACTTCTTCGAGCACCGACGGTTGCCGTACCTGGTCGCCATAAACTGCTTCGACGGTATGCAGTACCACAACGCCCAGGACGTTCGCGACGCGCTCGCGATATCCAGCGACGTGCCCGTGGTGAGCTGCGACGCCCGTAACCGTGAGTCGACGAAGAACGTACTGATCTCGCTGGTCGAGTACGTCCTGACGATGCGTCGCTCGCGTGCGGTAGCGCCGGCCTGACAGGCTGCTGAAAGTCCCGCTCTGGCCGACAGAGCGGGACTTTTGCACGCCCGAATCCGGGTACGGGGTGTGACCAGCGCGCGGCCTTCGCGGGCTTTGATGGTGCTCGCGGAGCCGAAAGCGTCGGAGGTGGCGCAGGAAGACCGGTTCTGGGCCCTTCTGGAGGCCGCCTGGGCTCCCGGGGGCCCCGAGGCTAATCTTCTCCCCGCCTTTCCCTCTCCGGAAGGCCTCCGGGCGACTAGGGGGCCACCACGGAGGCCCTCGGTGAGGTCAGCCGGCCCGCCAGCCGGCCGGGTCGATGCCGCCGGGCACCGGCGCTGCGGGGTCGTAGGGCTGCCGGGTGAAGACGAAGGTGCCGAGATCGAGGTGGCTGACCGCGCCCGCGGCGTCGCGGTGGATCCGCAGCCGCTCGCCGGCGAAGTAGCCGTTGGTCCCCGCCCAGTCGCCGTCGCCCGTGGGGCGCAGCCGGGTGCCGCGCCCGCGCCCGGACAACGAGGCCAGCTCCAGGAAGCCGTCGGCCAGCGGGCGCAGCACGTAGGGGGCCGGCCCCCAGTACCAAGGGCCGGCGAGGTCCAGTAGCTGCGGGTCGACCGAGGGCAGCGGGCGCCACGGTGCCGGGATCCGCGGCTCCCGCTCGGCGACCGTCTGCAGCAGGTCAGCGGCGAGAGTGCCGGCGGTCAGGCCGGCGGTCACGTTACCCATCACGATCGCGCCCAGAGCCTCATCGGTGTTGACCCACACGGTGGCGACAAAGCCCGGCATCGAGCCGGTGTGCCCGGCCAACAGCCGGCCGTCGCGGCGCAGCAGCTGCATGCCGAGCCCGTAGCCGCTGTCCCAGCTCGTCGCATCCGGTGGGCTCGCCGGGGTGCGCATCTGCGCGACGGTGTCCGGGTGCAGCACCCGCTCATCGCCGTCGATGAGGAACGCGGCGAACCTGGCCAGGTCCGTCGCGGTCGACCACAGCTGCCCGGCGGGCGCCATCAGGCCGGTGTCCACGGCGGGCTCGGCCAGCAGCACATCGGCCCACGGATGCACCGCCCAGCCCGTGGCGTGCGGCGCGACCGGCAGCAGGGTGGTACGGGTCATCGCGAGCGGCTCCAGCACCTCGCGCCGCAGCACCTCGCCCCAGGCCTGGCCGCGAACCCGCTGCACCAGCGCGCCGAGCAGCGCGTAGCCGGGGTTGGAGTAGTGGTGGCACTGCCCGGCCGGATGCACCTGCGGATCGCCGCCCAGCACGTCGGCCAGGTCGGGTCGCAGCACGCCCGGGGTTCGTTCCCACCAGGGGCCGGGCGCCTCGGCGATCAGCCCGGCGGTGTGCGCCAGCAGGGCACCGATCGTGGCCTCGCCCGCCACCGTGCCGGGCAGGTGCTTGGCCAGCGGGTCGGTGAGCGCGAGTCGCCCCTCGTCGCGCAGGCGCAGCACCAGCACCGCGATGAACGTCTTGGTGATCGAGCCGATCCGGTATTGGATGTCGCCGTCCGGCACCGTGCCGTCTACGGTTCCCCATCCGTCCACCCACACGGGATGGCCATCACGCACTACGGCAGCGACGACCGAAGGCGCCCGCCCCGCCACCTGACCGGTGGCCAGCCGGTGGACCAGCGCACGTCGGGTTTCGGGTAGCAACTGTGTCGGGATCGATGACATGCGGGCAAACCTATCGGGCGGCCGAACGGACCGGACAAGCAAACGGCCACGCCCCCGCGGGGGCGTGGCCGTTGTTGCGTGTCGCGGTCAGCTGCTGCGGTAGCCGGCGTTGCGGTAGTCCTCCTGCGGCGCACCACCGTCGCGGCTGAAGTCCCAGCCGCCTGCCGCCTCGCGGCCCGGGCGGCCCCCGATCGCGTAGCCGCCGATCTCCTGGCCTCGGCGCCAGCCGCGGAAGTAGCCCGTGGTGTGCGCCGCGATGCTGGCCGCGTCGCGGACGATGCGCAGCGGGCGCTCCTCGCGCAGCGGTGAACCCGGCACCAGGTTGGCCTGCGGGACGCGCTTCGGCAGGCCCGCCGAGGTCTCGGCCGCCACCGACGGGGTCGCTGCCTTCTCGGCCGCTCGCCAGCCCGTGTCGGACGGGTTCGTCCAGTCCAGGTTCGTCGAGGCTTCCTCGTCGTGGCCCGTGAACCACGCCGAACGGGCCGCCGCGAAGATCAGCAGGTCGCCGTCGCCCTCGGCCGGGACCGGTGGTGTCGTGCTGCGGTCCAGGGCTGTCAGCGTCGTGCGGCGGGCCGCGGCGCGGCCGTTGCGGCCGCCCCGGTCGTCGACCAGGCGGAGCGGCGGCGGCTCGGTGATCGCGGTCACGTCGGCCGGGATGTTCGCCAGGCCGCTGAGCTGCGATTCCACCAGGCGCAGCGCCGGCGGCTCCTTCGGCATGTCCTGCCACGGCGGGCGGACCCGGCCGTCGTTCGGCGGGCTGCTCACCGCTGCCGCGGGGGGCGGTGCCCCGGCGTCGTCGGCGCTGTTCATCAGTGGCCAGTTCGCGCGGGAGCCCGGCTCCGGGGTTTCCTGCATCGAGCGCTGGGCCGGCATCGGCAGCGAGTAGTCCGTCGCGCCGTTCGTGGCCGGCTGCGGGTTGCGGGTGTTCGCCCGCGGCGGGATCACCGTGCGCTGGCGTTCGGCGCGGGCGCTGCTCATCGCGGCGTTCGTCAGGGTCGGGCGGAACGGCTGGCCGCTGTCGGCCGGCGGCACCGACGACGGGCGCGAGCCCGGGACGATCGGGGTCATGCCCGGCGGAGGCGGCGGCACCGAGACGGGCCGGCTGGCCGGACCCGAGTCCCCGTTGCGACTGGGTAGACCCAAGTCGCCGTTGCGGCTGGGCAGGCCCAGGTCCCCGTTGCGGCTGGGCAGGCCCAGGTCGCCGTTACGGCTGGGTAGACCCGGGTCCCCGTTACGGCTGGGTAGACCTGGGTCGCCGTTGCGACTGGGTAGACCCGGGTTGCCGTTGCGGCTGGGCAGGCCCGGGTTCGAGTTGCGGCCGGGCAAGCCCGGGCCGGGGTTACGGCTGGGTAGACCCGAGTCGGGCGTGCGGCTGGGCAGGCCCGAGGCGGCGGCCGGCGCGACCGGCGGCGGCGTGACCGGGCGAGGCGCCAGCGGCGGCGGCATCATCGGCTCGGGTGCGACCGGCGGGCTGGTCAGCGGGCGTGGCATCGCCGGGGCGTGGCTCGCCGCGGCCGGCTCGGGACGGTTGCGGCGGCCCAGCCGGGTGCCGGTGTCCGAGGGACGCAGCCGGGTGCCCGTGTCGGCGGGCCGAGGCAGCCGGGTGCCGGTGTCGCCGGGACGGGGCATGCGGGTGCCGGTGTCGGCCGGGCGGGGCAAGCGAGTGCCGGTTTCGCCCGGGCGGGTCATCCGGGTGCCCGTCTCCGTGGAGCGCTGGGCCGTGGCGGCCGACTCGGTGGCGCGGCGGGAGCCGGCCTGACGCCGACCCGGGCTGCCGCTCAGCGACTGCGGGCTGACCCGGGCGATGAGCGTGCCGACCAGGGCCTCGCAGGCGGAGTCGCAGGACCGGACCGCGCCGATCGCGTGCCGCACGGTGTCGGCGGCTGCCGACGACAGAGACTTGTTGATGCCACCGCGGCGCGGGGACTCGCTGATCGCCACCACGAGCGCGGTGACGGCGGCGACGACCTGGTCGTCGGTGCCGGCGCCGGCGCGGGTCAGCTCGGCGGCCACGTCCTCGGCGACCTGCCCGCTGTCGTGGCCGCGGCTGCTCAGGCGGCCGGGCTCCGGCAGCGCGTCCAGCACGGCCAGGGCCAGCGGGTGGGCCGGATCCGGGTAGGCCCGGAGCGCGGCCGGATACAGCTCGCGCAGCACCTCACGCAGCGAGGTGGCGGCGGAGTGCCGGCCGTTGAGCATCGCGACGTGGGCGGCGAGCACCGGCTTGTAGCTGACCAGCTCTCGCGGCGCCGGGATGGCGGCGGCGCTGAGGGCACCGGCCTGCAGCGCGCGGGCGAGACCCACCGCGCGCCGGGCGGCCGGTGTGGCCGAGATCTCCTCGGCGGAGTCGTCGTCGGCGAACCGCTCGGCGAAGTCATCGGCCGAATCGTCGTCGGCCACGGCGAGAGGACGGCCGGCTGCGGTCAACAGCGACGTGACCATATGGTCGTCGCTGTCGGCGGCGACCGCGGCGTCCGCGAACCCGCTCGTCCGTTCCACGAGCAGCGTCCCCAGCTGGGCATAGCCACCTGGGTCGTCGCTGATCTCGTGGACACCGAGCAGCCTTCCCGCGTCGTCCACCACGGCGATGGTCAGTTGCGATCCGGCCGAAGCCGTCCGCACCGTCTCATCAGCCGACGCCAGACCGCAGTACACGCGCACGAGCGCCACGGCGTCGTCCTCCTCCCCTGGACTGCTGTATTCGGCCAAGGACTGATGGTCCCTGTTCAGGGGTCAGTCGCGCCAGTCCACAGCGGCAGAGATCTTGCCGATAATCGAGCGCCAACCCAGACTTGCCTGTTGCGCCCCGATTTTACGCAGCTTGCGGCGTCCGAAGAAACCGCCCATTCCGCCATTCTCGGCCGACCGGAGAGACTCGTCCAGGTCGTCGAGCGGTGATCCCGGCGCCAATGCCAGGATGACGGGCTTGAGGCGCAGGGCGTGGCCCAGGTCTCGGGCCGCTTCGCCGGCGGCGATGAGCAGCGGCAGATCCCACGTGTCGTGACCACCGCGCAGGTTTTCCACCACGAGATCCAGCTCGTAGCGGTCGTCCGGCGCCGGGTCGATGTCGGTCGACTGTACCTGTTCCGCCAGGGTCGGCCACGTGTCGAGCTGGGCGAGGTCGTGCGGAGCACCCGAACGGATGAAGGAGACCAGCGATTCGGGGGTCTTGAAGGTAAGCAGCTTGCCCCGGTGGCTCAGGAACATGGGAACTTCTTCGTCCGCCTCCTTCTCCTCCTCCTCCACCTCCTCCTCCGGCTCGTCCGCGAAGTCGGCGGCGTCGGGCTCGGCCACGACCTCGCCGTCCTCCGTGGTGACGGTGCCGTCGGATCTGCGCGCCGACTTCGAGCCGGCGTCGCCCTCGGCGACCAGCGCCGCGAACTCGTCGTCGACGATGACACCTTCCTCCTCGGCGGCGCGGGCCGCGGCCGCACGCTCCCGGGCGTCGAAGGGGTCGTCCTCGTCGATCTCGATCTCGGTCGGGGTCAGCTCGGAGGCGAGCCGGTACGCCCGCAGCGTCAGCCCCACGCCGCCCGGCATGGCGATCTCGACGGGCGAGATGCGTACCTCGTCCCACAGGTCACGGCCGGAGAGCTCGCCCTTGACGACGGCCTTCTCCTCCTTGACCGTCGAGCCCTCTTCGGGCGACTGGCTGGTCACGGTGACCTCCGGGTTGGTTCAAGCAAGCTGTTCGGACGGGTGAGTCTGGGCACACACCTTAGTGTGCGCTCCTGAAAGGAGACGGACCGAGGTCAGAAACCCTTCGGGTGCCAGACCGTCTTGATCTCCAGCAGCGCGGACATCGGGTGCAGTCCCGGGTCGGCGGTGAAGTCGGGCGTGTCGGCCGGCGGCCGGATCACCCGCTTGAGGCTGCCGGCCGCGGCCCGCTCCAGCTCGGTGGCGAGCGTCGGATCGGTCACCCCGGTGAGGTCGAGGGCGTTGACGTCGTCGTGCGAGGCCAGCCAGGGCGCGGTCTCGGGGGCGTGCCCGGTGAGAATGTTCACGACGCCGCCGGGCACGTCGGAGGTGGCCAGCACCTCGGCGAGGGTGACGGCCGCCTGCGGGGCGGCGGCGAGCACCACCACCGTGTTGCCGGTGACGATCGCGGGCGCGATGACGCTGACCAGCCCGAGGAACGAGGCCGGCGCGACCACGCCGACGACGCCGGTGGGCTCGGGGGCGGAGATGTTGAAGTACGGGCCGGCGACCGGGTTCGCGCTGCCGTGCACCTGGGCGATCTTGTCCGACCAGCCCGCATACCAGACCCAGCGGTCGACCGCGGCGTCCAGCTCGGCGGCCGGCACGCCCCGGGCGATGAACTCGTCGCGCCGGGCCTCGATCATCTCCGCGATCCGGTAGAGCACCTGGCCGCGGTTGTAGGCGGTGGCGCCGGCCCACTTCGGCTGGGCCTTGCGGGCGGCCACGACGGCGTCGCGGGCGTCCTTGCGGGAGGCGAGGGCCACGTTGTCGCCGTCCACGAGATAGGTCCGTCCTGATTCGCTGCGCGGGAACGCCCCGCCGATGAACAGCTTGTAGGTCTTGCGCACGGCAAGCCGCCCGGCGGGCGCGGGAGCGGCCGGCGCGGTCGGCGCGGGAGCGGGTTTCGCAGCCACGGGCGTCTTGGTCGCGGCCCGGACGGCCTTGGCGGGGGACGGGGTCTTAGGCAAGGTATGCCTCCAGGCCGTGCCGGCCGCCCTCGCGGCCGTAACCGGACTCCTTGTAGCCGCCGAACGGCGACGTGGGGTCAAACTTGTTGAACGTGTTGGCCCAGACCACCCCGGCGCGGAGCTTGTCCGCCATGGCCAGCATCAGCGAGCCCTTCTCGGTCCAGATGCCGGCCGAGAGGCCGTACGGCGTGTTGTTCGCCTTCTCGATCGCCTCGTCGGGCGTGCGGAAGGTCAGCACCGACAGCACCGGCCCGAAGATCTCCTCGCGGGCGATCCGGTGTGCCTGGGTGACGCCGGTGAAGATGGTCGGCGCGAACCAGTAGCCCTGCGACGGCAGCTCGCACGGCGGCGACCAGCGCTCGGCACCCTCCTCGGCGCCGATCTCGGACAGCTCGCGGATGCGGGCGAGCTGCGCCGCCGAGTTGATCGCGCCGACGTCGGTGTTCTTGTCCAGCGGGTCGCCCACCCGCAGCGTCGCCATCCGCCGCTTCAGGGCCGCGAGCACGGTGTCGTATGCCGACTCCTGCACCAGCAGCCGCGAGCCGGCGCAGCATACGTGCCCCTGGTTGAAGAAGATGCCGTTGACGATGCCCTCGACGGCCTGGTCGATGGGCGCGTCGTCGAAGACGATGTTCGCCGCCTTGCCGCCCAGCTCGAGGGTCAGCCGCTTGCGGGTGCCGGCGACGGACCGGGCGATCTGCCGGCCGACCTCGGTGGAGCCGGTGAAGGCCACCTTGTTGACGTCCGGGTGCTCGACCAGGGCCCGGCCGGTCTCCCCGGCGCCGGTGATGATGTTGACTACGCCCGGCGGCAGCTCGGCCTGCTGGCAGATGTCGGCGAAGAAGAGTGCGGACAGCGGTGTGGTCTCGGCCGGCTTGAGCACGACCGTGTTGCCCGCGGCCAGGGCTGGCGCGATCTTCCAGGCCAGCATCAGCAGCGGGAAGTTCCACGGGATCACCTGCGCGGCGACGCCCAGCGGCCGCGGGTCCGGGCCGAAGCCCGCGTATTTGAGCTTGTCGGCCCAGCCCGCGTAGTAGAAGAAGTGCGCGGCGACCAGGGGCACGTCGACGTCGCGGGATTCCTTGATCGGCTTGCCGTTGTCCAGGGACTCCAGCACGGCCAGCTCGCGGGCGCGCTCCTGGACGATCCGGGCGATCCGGAAGAGGTATTTGGCGCGCTCGGCGCCCGGCAGCGCCGACCAGGGCCCGAAGGCCCGGCGGGCGGCGGCGACGGCGCGGTCGACGTCCTCGACGCCGGCCGAGGCGACCTCGGCGAGCACCTCCTCCGAGGCCGGGTTCACGGTCTTGAAGACGCTGCCGGAGGCGGAGGCGGGCACGAAGGCGCCGTCGATGAACAGCCCGTAGGAGGGCGCGATGTCGACGACCGAGCGGGACTCGGGGGCAGGGGCGTATTCGAACAGAGACATGACCCTCAGTCCAGGGTGAAGTAGTCCGGGCCGGCGTAGTGGCCGGTCGTGAGCTTGGTCCGCTGCATCAGCAGGTCGTTGAGCAGCGAGGAGGCGCCGAAGCGGAACCAGTCCGGGTCGAGCCAGTCCGTGCCGACCGTTTCGTTGATCAGCACCAGATATTTGATCGCGTCCTTGGTGGTGCGGATGCCGCCGGCGGGCTTGACGCCGACCTGGCGCCCGGTCTGCGCCCGGAAGTCGCGGACCGCCTCCAGCATCACCAGCGTCACCGGCAGCGTCGCGGCGACGGGCACCTTGCCGGTGGAGGTCTTGATGAAGTCGGCGCCGGCGTGCATCGCCAGCCAGGAGGCGCGGCGCACGTTGTCGTACGTCCCCAGCTCGCCGGTCTCCAGGATCACCTTGAGGTGCGCGGAACCGCAGGCCTGCTTGACCGCGACGATCTCGTCGAACACGAAGTCGTAGCGCCCGGAGAGGAACGCGCCCCGGCTGATCACCATGTCGATCTCGTCGGCGCCGCCGGCGACGGCGTCGCGGGTGTCGGCGAGCTTGACCTCCAGCGGGGCCTGCCCGGACGGGAAGGCCGTGGCGACGCTGGCCAGGTGGACGCCGGAGCCGGCCAGCACCTCGGCCGCGACCGGGACCATCGCCGGATACACGCAGATGGCCGCCACGCTGGGGCAGGACGGGTCGGCGGGGTCGGGCCGCAGGGCCTTGGCCGACAGCGCCCGGACCTTGCCCGGGGTGTCCGCGCCCTCGAGCGTGGTCAGGTCGACCATCCGGATGGCCAGGTCGATCGCCGCCGCCTTGGCGGTCGTCTTCACCGAGCGGGTGCCGAGCGCCGCCGCCCTCGCCTCGACGCCGACCTTGTCCACCCCGGGCAATCCGTGCAGGAAAGATCGGAGGTTGAAGGCGGAACCGGACACGTCGGGCAGCCCCGACGTCGCTGTCGCAGTCATGAAAGGCATTCTACGCGGCCCGCCGACAATTGATCTTGGAGAACCCCGGTAGGTTGATCGGTGTGGACGTACTCGTCGTTGATCACCCGCTGGCCCAGTCCCGACTCACCGTCATGCGTGACGCGCAGAGCGACTCCGGGGCCTTCCGTGCCGCCCTGCACGAACTGACCACCATGGTCGTGTACGAAGCCGCCCGCACCTTCGCCGTCGAGCAGTTCCCGATCAACACCCCGGTGGCGCCGACCCGGGGCACTCGGCTGGCCAACCCGCCGCTGATCGTCCCGGTGCTGCGGGCCGGCCTGGGCATGGCCGACGCCGCCCTGGCCCTGCTGCCCGAGTCGTCGATGGGTTTCGTCGGCCTGGCGCGCGACGAGGCCACCTACGAGCCGCGGGCGTACATGGAGTCGCTGCCCGGCGACCTGTCCGGCCTGCCCGTGCTGGTCCTCGACCCGATGCTGGCCACCGGCGGCTCCCTGGTGCACTGCTGCCGGCTGCTGGTCGAGCGGGGTTGCACCGACGTCATCGTGTGCTGCGTGCTGGCCGCGCCCGAGGGCGTCGAGCGGCTGCGCACCTCGGGGCTGCCGCTGCGCCTGATCACGGCAAGTATCGACGAGGGGCTGAACGAGAAGATGTACATCGTTCCCGGCTTGGGCGACGCCGGTGACCGGCAGTTCGGCGGCATGCCGCGGTTCTGAGCGATGCTTACGCAGAGTGATCGACCGGGGCTACAGTTATCCCTGTTGAAGCATCTCGTCTGCCTCGCGTTTACCTCCGCGTCTGCGCAGGGTAATTAGTTCGGGTGAAGCATGATGTACTGTGGCCACCGCCGCGGACTCATGGCGGCAGACGGCCTTGTCACGCTAGCTTCACAGTCAGTGACTAGAGGCTTCCGCATCTGTAGCTATGCGTACCCAGGAGGACCCTTCCATGTCGGCAAACCAGGCCGCCATCCCACCCGCTCGCCCGGTGATCGGCGAGGCCGAGATCGACGCCGCCGTTCGCGTCCTGCGCAGCGGCATGGTCGTGCAGGGCCCCGAGGTTGCGGCATTCGAGCGCGAGTTCGGCGAACTGGTCGCCGGCCGGCACTGCGTCGCCGTGAACTCCGGTACGTCGGCATTGCAGCTTTCGCTGATGGCGCTTGGCTACGGCCCCGGTGACGAGGTCATCGTCCCGTCGTTCTCGTTCGCCGCGAGCGCCAACGCCGTCCGGCTGGTCGGTGCCACCCCGGTGTTCGTGGACATCGAGCCCGGCAGCTTCTGCGTCGACCCCGACGCGATCGCCGCGGCGATCACACCGCGCACCGTCGCGATCATGCCGGTCCACCTGTACGGCCACCCGGCCGCGATGGACCGGATCATGCCCATCGCCGAGGCGCACGGCCTGGCCGTGGTCGAGGACGCCGCCCAGGCACACGCCGCGGCCCTGAACGGCACGCCCGTCGGCGCCTTCGGCGCGGTCGGCTGTTTCAGCTTCTACCCGACCAAGAACATGCACTCGCTCGAGGGCGGCATGATCACCACTGCCGACGCCGAGCTCGCCCGCACGCTGCGGCTGCTGCGCAACCAGGGCATGGAGGCGCGCTACCAGAACGAGATCGTCGGCGCGAACATGCGGATGACCGACGTCGCCGCCGCCATCGGCCGGGTGCAGCTGACCCAGCTCGCCGGCTGGACCGACAAGCGCCGCGCCAACGCCGCCTACCTGGACGAGCGGCTGACCGGTGTGGTCACCCCGCCGGTCGCCGAGGGCGCGAAGCACGTCTACCACCAGTACACGATCCGGTTCACCGGGGACCGGGACGCGTTCCAGGCCGGGCTCAAGGACCTCGGCATCGGCAACGCCGTCTACTACCCGACCCCGATCCACAAGCTGAAGCCGTACCTGGGTGAGGACGGGCAGCCGGGTCCCTGGAAGCTGCCGGAGACCGACCGGGCCGCGGAGGAGGTCGTGTCGCTGCCGATCTTCCCGGGGCTGACCACCGACGAGCTCGACCGGATCGCCGACGCGGTCAACACCGTGGCGGTGCGGGCATGAGCGCGGGCAACGGACTGCGGGCCGGTCTGATCGGCCTCGGCGCGATGGGCCGTAACCACGCCCGCGTGCTCAACCTGCTGGACGGCGTCGAGCTGGTCGGCGTGCTGGACCCGGCGCCCGGCGCGGTCGCGCCGGCCGGCGTGCCGGTGGTCACCGACATCGAGCAGTTCATCGCCCTGGGGCTGGACTACGCGGTGGTGGCCTGCCCGACCGGTCTGCACGAGGAGATCGGCCTGCGGCTGGCCGAGGCCGGCATCTGCGCCCTGATCGAGAAGCCGCTGGCCCCGTCGCTGGAGGCTTCGAAGCGGCTGGTCGAGGCCTTCGAGAGCCGGGGCCTGGTCGGCGCGGTCGGCCACATCGAGCGCTACAACCCGGCGCTGCAGAGCCTGCGGTCGCGCCTGGAGGCCGGCGAGCTCGGCGACATGTACCAGGTCGTCACCCGCCGCCAGGGCCCGTTCCCGGGCCGGATCGCCGACGTCGGCGTGGTCATGGACCTCGCCACCCACGACATCGACCTGACCGCCTGGGTGACCGGCCGCAGCTACCAGGACGTCGCCGCGCGCACCGTCTCGCGCAGCGGCCGCCCGCACGAGGACATGGTCTCCGTGGTCGCCTCGATGCAGGACGGTCTGATGGCCAACCACCTGGTCAACTGGCTGAGCCCGATGAAGGAACGGTCCACCGTCATCACCGGCGCGAAGGGCTGCTTCATCGCCGACACGCTGACCGCCGACCTGACCTTCTACGCCAACGGCGCGATCGGCACCGAGTGGGAGGCGCTGCGCGCGTTCCGCGGCGTGTCCGAAGGCGACATGGTCCGGTTCGCGATCCCGAAGCGGGAGCCGCTGCTCGTCGAGCACGAGCGGTTCCGCGACGCGGTCGAGGGCAAGGAAAGCGACATCGTCACCCTGCGCCAGGGCATGCGTACGGTCGAAGTGGCCGCCGCCGTCCTGGAGTCGGCGAAGTCCGGCAACACGGTGCACGTGTCGGCCCCGCAGGTCGGCTGACCCCGAAGGATTTCACGTCGTCCGGGGTGTGCTCCCACATCCCGGACGAACCGGTCGCAGCAGTCTTGGGCAGGTCGGCAGAAGGTGACTTCCGGGACGGCAGCCGTACCGTAAAATACGCCGTCCGGCCCCTTCTGGGACAAGCGTGAGACACGAGGTGGAAACAGTTGGACACCGACGACCGCCCGGTGCCGGACGTGACGGTCATCGTCGCGGTGTACAACACCATGCCGTATCTCACCGGCTGCCTGGAATCGGTGCTCACCCAGACCATCGGCGTGGACCGGCTGGAGCTGGTGGCCGTCGATGACGGCTCCACCGACACCGGCGGCGCCGAGCTGGACCGCTGGGCCGAGCGTTACCCCGGCACCGTGAAGGTGCTGCGCCAGGCCAACTCCGGCGGTCCGGCCGCCCCGAGCAACCGGGGCCTGGAGATCGCCACGGGCCGGTACGTCTACTTCCTGGGCGCGGACGACACCCTCGGCGCGGAGGCCCTGGCCCGGCTGGTGGCCACCGCCGACGAGCTCGACGCGGACATCGTGCTGGGCCGGCTGGTCGGCACCGGCGGCCGGGTCGTCAACCAGGCCGTCTATCAGCCGGGCAACCGCGACGACATCGACCTGGTCAACTCGGCGTTGCCCTGGGCGCTGTCCAACACCAAGCTGTTCCGGCGCTCGATGCTCGAAGAGCACCAGATCCGCTATCCGGAGGACCTGCGGTCCGGCAGCGACCAGCCGTTCACGATCCGGGCCGTGGTGGCGGCCCGACGGATCGCCGTCCGCTCCGACTACGAGTTCTACTACGCGGCCCGCCGCGAGGACTCCGGCAACATCACCTACCGCACCTCGCTGTCCGGCTTCATCCGCGACACGGCGATCATCATGGACACCGCCACCGATGTGATCACCGATCCGGTGGCCCGGATGAAGGTGCTGCGCCGGCACTTCACCTGGGAGCTGGCCAAGCTGCTCGGCAAGCGGTTCCTCGAGGCCGACCGCGAAGAGCAGTGCCGGGTGCAGGAGGGCGTCCGCAAACTCGCGGAGGCATACCTGACCGACGAGATCCGGTCCAGCCTGGATGTTCAGCACCGGGTGCCGTTGAGCGTCGCGCAGTTCGGCACCCTCGACGACCTGATCGCGGTGTCCCGGCACCACGCCCGGCACGGGCTCTCCCCGATCACCCGCAGCGAGGATCGTTACTACATCGGCTATCCCGGCTTCCGCGACGCGGCCCGCGGCTTCCCCGACGAGTGGTTCGACGCCACCCACCAGTTGCGCAGCAAGGCCCATCAGGACGGGCCGGCCAAGCTCCGCTGGGGACGGACGGCGGACGGCCGGCCGGCGCTGATGATCGAGTGGCACAGCGCGCTGACCGACCTGGACGCGGGCGAGGTCTCCGCGGTCCGCATCGCCCTGGGCCGCCTGCAGGCCGAGCACGCGGCGGAGAGCGACGGCAAGGGTGGCGCCGCCATCAAGGTGACGGTGCCGCTCGACGCGCTGGTGGAGGGGAAGGGCGGCAAGCGAGCCGGGCGCCTGCGATTCTCCGGTTCCAGCGGGGGTGACAGCTGCAGCTACGACGTGACCGCCACCGATGTCAGTGCCGCCCAGCGCCGGGTGCACCGGCGGGGTGCCGGGTTCTACCTGATCAGCGCCGTCCTCGACGGCGACGGCCGGGTCGGGGTCACCGCACAGCCGATGACCCCGCGCCGGATCGCCGGCCGGGTGCTGCGCCTGCTGCGCAAGCGGCGCGCCAGCTGAGCGTGCCGGCCGCGTGCCGGCTGCCCGCCAGGTTGGGGCACAGCGCTGCCCTGTACGGTCGCTGTGGCGACCGACGACCAGCCCGTTATCGAGGGGAAACAGTGGACCAGGAGCGCAACGCATGACCGCCAGCCCACGGAGGCCTCGCCTGCTGTACCTGGCCTTCTACTTCCCTCCTTCCCGGGCCAGCGGTGTCTATCGGGCCCGGGCGACGGCGAACCACTTCGCCCGCGACGGCTGGGACGTCACCGTTTTCGCCGCGCCGCTGGGTTTCCTGTACGACGTGATCGGCTCGACGGACGAGAAACTGCTCGAAACCGTCGACCCGCGGATCACCGTGGTCCGGCCCGAGCTCGACACCTTCCGGTGGGAGCACGAACTGCAGAACATGAGCTGGTTCCGCGGCATGATGCCGACGGTGGCCAAGCGGTTCTTCGACTGGCGCGAGGCCAAGCAGTTCCCCGAGCAGTACGTCTCCTGGGCGCGGTCGTCCGTCGCCAAGGCACTCAAGCTGCACCGGAGCGAGAAGTTCGACGCGGTGGTGGCCACCGGGAACCCGTTCGCCGCCTTCGCCGCCGCCTGGGCGATCGGCAAGCTGGCCCGCATCCCGTACGTGATCGACTACCGCGACTCCTGGACTCTCGACCTGTTCAAGGACGAGCCGGCCTTCCCGCCGGAGCATCCGACCTGGAAGTGGGAACGCCGGGTCATCGGCAAGGCCGCGTCGGTGGTGTTCGTCAACAACGCGTTGCGCGACTGGCACGCCGAGCGGTATCCCGAGTCGGCGGACCGGATGATGGTCGTACCGAACGGGTGGGACCCGGACCTGCTCGACGTGCCGGAGGATCCCGCGGAACCGGTCACGCCGCAGCGCCCGCTCACCTTCGGCTATCTCGGCACGCTCACCACCCATCAGCCGATCGAGGAGATGGCGGAGGCGTTCCGGATCGCCCGGGAACACCCGCTGCTGGCCGGCGCGGAGCTCAACATCTTCGGGCACCTCGGCTTCTTCAAGCTCAGCCACATGCCCCTGCTGCCGCGGCTCGGCCTGGACGCGGCCGGGCAGGTCGATCCCGAGCTGGATGCCGGCCTGCGGCTGCGGGGCCCGGTGCCGAAGACCGAGGTCTCGTCGGTCTACGCCGGTAGCGACGTGCTGGTGTTCCTGGCGGCCGGCGGCCGTTATGTCACCTCGGGCAAGATTTTCGAGTACATGGCGACCGGCCGCCCGATCGTCTCGGTGCACGCCCCGGACATCGCGGCGCGTGAGGTCCTCGAGGGTTACCCGTTGTGGTTCCACGCCGAGAGCCTCGATCCGGAGAAGCTGGCGCAGTCCTTCGTCGAAGCCGGTGAAGCCGCACGCCGGGCGGATCCGCAGCTGCGCGCGGCCGCTCGCCAGCACGCCGCCCTCTTCGAGCGCGATACTCTGCTGGCGCCGTTGGAGAACCGCCTGCGCTCTCTCGTCCGCTCGTCGACCGTCCAGGAGGTGTCGTCGTGAGCACACCAGCCGAGCCGGCGATCACGCCACGCGTCGTTGTCATCGCCCTGAGCTACAAGCCGGCCTGGCGGGTGCGGTCCTACGTGCGGGACCTGGCGCTGGCCGGGGTGGCGGTCGACTTGATCGTCCCCGAGAGCAAGAGCACCGAGGACATCGAGCTCGACCCCCGGATTCGGGTGCACCGCGTGTTCGACGTCGAGGCGAGGGAGATCCGGATCCGGCGGATCGAGCACGGCCTGCTCTTCAATATCCCGGCCAAGGCGATCGGCAGGGCCCGGGCGCTGACCGTCGGCCGGCCGGCGTTGAAGAAGGTGGATGCGGGCCTGGCGCTGACCCGGCGGGCCCAGTCGCGGATCTCCAAGGGCATCCACCGGAAGATGTTCTGGCCGGCGTTCAAGGCGATCCGCCCGGTGATCCTCTCGCGCCGGGCCGAAGGAACCGCCATGGAGCTCGACCTGGCCGGAGCGGACCGGATCGTGGCGGCCGATCAGGCGGCCATACCGCTGGCTTGGCGGCTGTCGCGCCGCTACCCGGGGGTGCGCACGACGATTGCCCTCGATCGAAAGCCGTACGTCAGCGAGACGTAGGCATACCCGGTGGGGCCCCCGAGCGGGGGCCCCTTTTCGTCAGCGGGCGGCGAAACGCTCGGCCAGGACCTCGACGACCCGCTTCGCGGCGGCGCCGTCGCCGTACGGGGTGCCGCGCTCGAACTGCGGTGCGGGCCGGGTGGCCAGCTTCGCCCACTCGTCACCGAGCTCGCCCGGGTCGGTCACCAGGTGGTTCCAGCCGTCCACCAGCGTCTCGACCCACTCCGTCTCGGTCCGCAGCGTCGTGCACGGGCGGCCCAGCAGGAAGGCCTCCTTCTGCAGGCCACCCGAGTCGGTGACCACGCCGGCCGAGCCGAGCACCCCGGCCACCATCGAGGCGTACGGGAGCGGCTGCCCGACGTGCAAGGCGCCACGCTGCAGCTTCAGCCCCTGGGCCTCGGCCCGGGCCACGAGCCGCGGGTGTGCCAGCAGCGCCACCGGGATGGGCAGGTCGGCGAGGGCGTCCACGAGCTGGGCCAGCCGCTTCGGGTCGTCGGTGTTCTCCGCGCGGTGCAGAGTGGCGAGCAGGTACGGCTGTTCCGGGTCGATGCCGTCGGGCAGCGCCGGGGCGGAGTGGCGCCCGGCCAGCACGTCGTCGCGGACCCGATGGCAGACGTCGACCATGACGTCGCCGACCAGCTCGGTGCGGTCGCCCAGGCCCTCGGCCCGCAGGTGCCGGACGGCTTCCTCGGTCGGTGCCAGCAGCAGGTCGGCCGCGTGGTCGGTGAGCACGCGGTTGTGCTCCTCCGGCATCCGGCGGTTGAACGAGCGCAGGCCGGCCTCGAGGTGCGCCACCGGGATGTGCATCTTGACCGCGGCCACGGCGCCGGCCAGCGTCGAGTTGGTGTCGCCGTAGACCAGGACCCAGTCCGGCTTCTCCAGCTCCAGCACCGGGTCCATCGCGCTCAGCACGGCACCGGTCTGCACGCCGTGGCTGCCCGAGCCCACACCCAGGTGGACGTCCGGGTCCGGGATGCCGAGACCGGTGAAGAAGACGTCCGAGAGGTTGACGTCGTAGTGCTGTCCGGTGTGGACGATCACGTGCTGGTGATCGGTGCCGGCGAAAGCGTGTGCGATGGGGGCCAGCTTTACCAGCTGTGGCCGGGCACCGACAATGCTCATTACCTTCATCGCAGTTTTCTCCGTGAGCTCAGGGGTCAGGGGACCGGTGGGGTCAGGACTGCTGATCGGCGGGCCCGCCGGTGGCACCACGCTTGCGCCAGATGCGGACCAGCCCGACCGGCACGCTGACGATGGCCTTGCCGGGGCGGCGGGCGCCCTGCACGACCGTGGCGCCGACCCGGAAGGTCGTGGAGGCCTGCAGCTTGGCGACGTCGTTGCGCGCCCGCGTCAGCCGGCTTTCCGCCTGGGCGATCGTCGCGTCCCGGGTGGTGACTTCCTTCTCGAGCTGCCGGATGCGCTTGTCCTGCTCGGCCACCCGGTCGGCGGTCTCGGCCAGCTTGCGGCGCAGGGGGCGCTCGAGCAGTTCGCTGAAGACCTTCTCGCCGGTCAGCCGGAGCAGCGCACGGAGATCGGGCGCGGCGCCGTCGAGCACGACCGGCTCGTCCGACAGATGACTTCGCAGCGGGGCAAGCCGGTCGACGCGTGCGGCCAGGACGGCACAGTGCGCTCGGTCGCCCACCGCATGGTCGAGCGGGATCACCTGGAGCACCTGGCAGCCCGCGGTGATCAGTTCGTCCAGCACCCGCTGGTACGGCAGGTCCGGCACCGGCCAGCCGAGCAGCAGTAGCGCCCGGCCGCCGACGGGCAGCTCCTGCAGCGCCGGCGCGACCGCCGACGTGTCGGTGTGTGCCTTGGGGTTGGGCCCGACGAAGGCGACCACTACGGTGCCGGCGTCCATCTTCTCGCCTGGTGCGTAGGGCCGGTAGGTGGCCTCCTCCGGAGCGCGCAGCTGCTCCTGGAGTGTCTTTCCGTTCTCGCTCACCTCGACGATGGTCGTCACGTCTTCAAAGAGTGGTAGCAGTTCTCGTATGAGCATGATCTCCGCCGATCCTCAGCCGATGCGGGTAAAGGTGTAGAACCCGATGGGGCTCCGCCGGAAGCGGTAAGGCTCCCAGCCGTCGAAACGCATACCGCAGGCGTCCATCAGCGGGAGATACGTGTCTCGGCCCCGGCAGATCTGGTAGCTGCCGAAGACGTGGTCGTTGTCCTGTCCCCAGTCGCCGATGATGAGCTTGCCGCCGAGCCGGACCAGCGAGGCCAGATTGCGGGTCGCCCGCTCCCACTCCGCGTCATCCATGATGTGGAAGAGCACGTCGACGGTGAGGACGGCGTCGTAGAGCCACGGCGTCCGCCACTCGGCCAGGCCGCTCTGCTGGTAGCGGGGGCCGCCACCGAGCTCCTGACAGAGTGTGATTGCCGCCTCGCTGCGGTCGATGCCGTCGACCTGGTGGCCGAACTTGGCGAGTTCCCGGCTGAAGTAGCCCTTACCGCAGCCGGCGTCAAGCAGGTAGAGCGGCGCGACCGGGTTGTTCTGCAGGCCGATGCGGTCCATGAGCATGCTCAGCCGTCGGAGGTAGAACATGGAGTTGGTGGCCTCGTCGTACGAGACGTGGCCACCCGACTTGAGGTCGGTCTCGCGGATATGGCGGTCGTTCCAGAACTTCGAGACTTCCGCGTCAGAGAGCCGCAGCGTCATAGCATGATCCACTTTCGCAGTGGGAGGGTGGTGACCCTGGGCAGACTAGTACCTTAGTGTGGCCCGCGGTCAGCAGGCCGGGACGATCAACGCCGAATCTCCCGGTCGAGCTCAGGAGATGTGGTCGGCGCTCCAGACCAGGCCGATGCGGGTGTCCGCGCCGAGGTTGTCCAGCACCTCCACCGCTTCCGGCATGGATCTCGAGTCCGTGATGACGATCCATTCGTACGGGCGTGGGCTGCGCGTGATGTGCTGGGCGATCAACTGGCTGCGGACGTCCTTGCGCAGTCGCGTGTGGAGCGGCAGGAACACGCGCCGGTGGAATCGGTCGGCGACCTTCTTCTCGTAGGCGCGGGCCGCCGACTTCCCCCGGCGGCCGAGCGCCCGCTTCAGGACGAACCGGGGACCGCGGTAGACCAGCAGGCGCTCGATCCGCCAGGGCAGCTGGGTCCGGTGCAGGACCGATGAGTCGATCACCGTCACGCCGGGGGCGATCTCGGCGGTCCACCGATGGGCCGTGGCGATCACCACGGTGGCCGTGCCGCCGTCCGCGACCACCTTGGCGGATTCCTCCACCACCGCGCGCCTGCGGCCCGCGCCCAGCGCCAGGAACAGAACATTCACTCGAACCACACCCGATGATGCATCTTGGCCACGGCGGGATATCCGTAGCGTTCGTCGAGCACCCGCTGGGCCTTACCCAGATCGAGCCCCTGCGGGAACCGGTCGCGCAGGCGTCTGTAGCCCTCGACCAGAGACGCGTCGTCCTCCTCGACGGCGACCAACTCGCCGGCCGCCTCCTCGATCCCGGCGAGCGTCTCCTCCGGGCCGCCGCACCGGGTGACCAGCACCGGCATGCCGGCGGCCACCGCCTCGACCACCGTCACGCCGAAGCTCTCCCATCGGCTGGCGTGCACCAGCAGGTCATGCTCGCGCATCAGCTGCAACGCGACCTCGGGGCCGACCGACCCGGCGAAGGTGACCACGTCCTGGACGCCGAGCTGCTCGGCCCGCTCGCGCAACTCATCGCCCAGCTCGCCGTCGCCGACGATGGTGAGGGTCAGCGCCGGGTCCTCGGCGTGGCACTTCGCGAACGCCTCCAGCAGCCAGTTGACTCCCTTGCGGGGAATCAGGCCACCGAGGAACAGCCAGCGGCGCAACGCGGTCACCGGCTCCGGCCGGGGCAGGGTGAAGGAGATCGGGTTGGCCACCAGGCTGACCTTCTCGGCGTGCCGGGGCAGCGCCTTCAGCAGCACGTCCCGGGTGCCGTCGCCGACCACGAACAGGCCTTCACAGCGATCCAGCACCTTGTCGTACATCTCGCGGGCTTCCGGCTCGTCGAGGAGCTGCTCCAGGAAGCTGGCGTGCTCGGTGACGAACAGCTTGGTTTCCGGCCGCAGGTGCTCGAGCACCGCCCAGCCGCTCGGCAGCGCCTCGTGCACGTGGACCACAGCCGCGTCGATGGGCGCGCCGGCGAAGGTGGCGCGCAGGGTGTCCGCGTGCCGTTTCGCGACGAAGGCAAAGTCGCCACCGACGGGCATCGGCACCGGCAGATAGCTGAGCTGCGCGCCACCGACTGTCGACGAGATCTGCTTCATGCGGGGCAGCAGCGCCAGATGCGCCCGGTTGATCGCCGCGTCCTCGGCGTCGGACACCCGCGCCGACCAGCGGTCGCAGTGGAGGATCGTCATCGAGTCGCAGCCGGGCGCGGTCGCCTCCACCATGGTCTGCACAAAAGCACCACGGAACGGAAACATCTGGGTCGGATACCAGGGTGCGACGACGGTGACGTGCCGGTCGCCCGGCGGCACCGTCATCGGGCCACCTGCGGAAGCGACTCGGCGGGGGCCGCCGTGACGGCCTCCGCGGCCGGCTCGGTGACTGCGGCGGCGGCCGGCACCAGCCCGGCGTAGACGCCGTCCAGCACGGCGGCCTGGGCCTCCCAGGTCCAGCTCAGCAGCAGGCCGTCCTTGTCGTACGCGGCGCGGTATTTGTCGGGATCGGCGAGCACCGTGCGGACCACGCGGACGAAGTCGTCGAGATCCTGCGCCTTGAAGACCTCGCCCTGACCGGTGGAGCGCACCATCTCGGCCATGGTCCGGATGTCGCTGGTGATCAGCGGCAGCCGGGCGTGGGAATACTCGAAGAACTTGTTGCTCAACGCGATCTCATGGTTGGGCAGGTGGTGCAGGGGGCTGACCGCCGCGTCCGCGGGCCGCAGGTAGTCGGAGACCTGCCAGTGCGGGACGTAGGGCAGCGCGTGCACCCGGTCGGCCACGCCCAGCGACTCCGCCCGCTCCATGGTCTTGTCGACCACCGGGTTCTTGCCGTTCGGGTGCATCGAGACCATCGCCAGGTGCACCTCGGGCAGGTGCGGCAGCGCGTCGATGATGATGTCGACGCCCCGCACCGGGGTGATGCCGCCGACGTAGGCGAGCAGGGGCACGTCCGCCCCGATGCCGCAATCGGCCCGCAGATCGGGCACGGCCGCCGCGCTCTCGTCCGCGGCGGGCGCCTGCACCGGCGCGTTCATCACCACGTTCGGCCTGGTGGCCAGCCCGTGCTCCTGCTGCAGCAGGTCGGCGAGCGACGGCGAGACGGCCAGCACCGCGTCCGCGTACGGTGCGAACTCGGCCTCGTGGGCGGTGAGCGCGGGCAGCCAGCGGTGGTGGTATTTCGCCACCAGACCGGGGGCGTACTCGTGGGCGTCCCAGACCAGCTTGGTCTTGCGGCCCTTGGCCCGGGCCCGGATCGTGGCTCGCGCGCCGACCCCGAGCATCCGGAAGTCGTTGGCGTGGATGATGTCCGGCGCGAGCTTGTCGATCACCTTGCCGAATGCGATTTCCCACTGCCACAGCGACGGGTCGAGCCGGCGCCAGGACCGGTTGCCCATGGTCGCCTTCCAGAACCAGATCGGCGCCTGGTTGAGCAGGTTGGGGACGTTCTTGCGGACCTGGCGCAACCGCCGCGTCTCACCGGCCCGGAACCGCGTCCACACGCTGAGTGCCTTGTTGGTGACCCGCACCGGGAGCAGCGCCGCCTTGCCCACGGCGTGCGCGGCCGCCGAACCGCCGGCGCGGCGCTTGGCGTTCAGGAGCGCGAAGCTGGTGATGAGATCGGTCTGCCGGGCCTTGATGAGCTCCAGGCGGTATGCCGATTCCCGGCCCGGCGGGTAGGCCAGCGGCCGGCGCAGGCTGCGCCGCCAGGTGAACGGCGCCACGTTCAGCGAGCTGTTCATCGGCACCAGGCGCACCTCGGCGTCGCCGATCATCCAGGTCTCGAGCGGCGAATCGCGGCGCTCGCCGAGCAGGATGACTTCCCAGCCGGCCGCGGCCATCGACCGCGCCTCCTTTTGCACCCGGGAATCGCCCTGCACGTCGTTGTCGACGAGCATGACAACGCGGCCCCGCGTGGCCCGGGCCTGATTGGCGGGCATACGTGATCCTCCTGCTGAACGCTATTCGGCGCGTGACGGGTCGGCGCGTGACTGGGTGGAAGGGTACCGTGTCGGGTCGATACGACAGTTGAGGGCTCCGAGCCCGATGAATTTCCGGCGACCGCGTCGAAGGTCTTCGCGGCGGCGCGTATTCTCCACGGGGCCTACGCACCAGTCGCTGCCAAGGAGGAAGTCCCCCAGCATGAAGATCTGTGTCGTCGCCCTGGGCAAGATCGGGCTGCCGCTCGCCGTCCAGTTCGCGTCCAAGGGTCACACCGTGATCGGGGCGGACGTCTCCGAGCCGACGGTGCGCACCGTCAACGACGGCCTGGTGCCCTTCCCGGGAGAGGCCGACCTCGACGTCAAGCTCAAGCAGGCGGTCAACGCCGGCCTGCTGACGGCCACCACCGACACCGCGGCCGCGGTCGCCGAGTCGGACGCCGTCGTGGTGGTCGTGCCGCTGTTCGTGGACGCCGAGAGCGTGCCGGACTTCGGCTGGATGGAGGCGGCCACCCGCGACATCGCCCGCGGGCTGCGCCCCGGCACCCTGGTCAGCTACGAGACCACGCTGCCGGTCGGCACCACCCGCACCCGCTGGGCCCCGCTGCTGGAGGAGGGCTCCGGGCTGGTCGCCGGGCGCGACTTCCACCTGGTCTTCAGCCCCGAGCGGGTGCTCACCGGCCGGATCTTCGCCGACCTGCGCAAATACCCGAAGCTGGTCGGCGGCATCGACGCCGGGTCGGCCCAGCGTGGCGTCGAGTTCTACGAGACCGTGCTGGACTTCGACGACCGGCCCGACCTCGACCGCCCGAACGGCGTCTGGGACCTGGGCTCGGCCGAGGCCGCCGAGCTGGCCAAGCTGGCCGAGACGACCTACCGGGACGTCAACATCGGGCTGGCCAACCAGTTCGCCCGGTATGCCGACACCATCAACGTCGACGTGAACCTGGTCATCGACGCGTGCAACACCCAGCCGTACAGCCACATCCACCGGCCGGGGATCGCGGTCGGCGGGCACTGCATCCCGGTCTACCCGCGGCTCTACCTGTGGAACGACCCGGCGGCGACCGTGGTCCGCTCGGCCCGCGAGGCCAACGCGGCGATGCCGGCGTACGCGATGGACCTGCTCGCCGCCGCATTCGGTGACCTGGACGGGGTCGGCGTGCTGGTGCTCGGTGCCGCCTACCGGGGCGGGGTCAAGGAGACGGCGTTCTCCGGTGTCTTCCCGGCCGTGGAGGAGCTGCGCCGCCGGGGCGCCAAGCCGTACGTGTCCGACCCGATGTATTCCGCCGCCGAGCTGACCGCCCTGGGCCTGCCGCCGTGGAACGGCGAGGAGCTGGGCGCGGCCGTCGTGCAGTCCGACCACGCGGAATACCGCAGCCTCACCGCCGCTGACCTGCCCGGCGTCAAGGTGCTCGTCGACGGTCGCCGCACCACCGACCCGGAGCGCCTGGGGGACATCCGCCGGATCGTCATCGGCGGCTGACGGACATCAAGGTCCCGGGGCGGGCAAAACCGCCCCGGGAACGTCCGTCCGGCTAGCTCCGCTCGATGTCGCGGCTGACGATCTCGCCGCGCTCGTCCACCCAGCCCTTGGGCCGGGCCGGATTCCCCGCCACCAGCTGATACGGCTGCACGTTCTTGGTCACGACCGAGCCGGCCGCGATCATCGCGTACTCGCCGACCTCGATGCCGCAGACCAGCGTCGCGTTCGCGCCGATCGAGGCGCCGCGGCGGACCAGGGTCGGGGTGATCTTCCAGTCCGCGTTCTGGGCCCGGGGCCGCAGGTCGTTGGTGAAGACCGCGCACGGCCCGACGAAGACCTCGTCCTCGATCGTGACGCCCTGGTAGACCGAGACGTTGTTCTGAATCTTGACGCGGCTGCCCACCACGGCGTTGGCGTCGAGATAGACGTTGCGCCCGATGACGCAGTCGTCGCCGACCACGGCGGACGAGCGGACGTGCGCGAGGTGCCAGACCTTGGTGCCGGCGCCGAGCGTGGCGCCGTCCTCCACGTCCGCGGAGGGGTGCACGAACGGCGGCCGGGCGCTGCCGGCGTCGGTGTCATTGTGGGTGTGTTCCATCAGTGCAGTGTGAGCCCTGACCCGGGGCCGGCCGCAATCGGGGAAACAATTCCGCGGTGCCGCCGGTGCTACCCTGGGCCTCCCCACCGAGGCATCGCATGGACGGTCTGCGCACATATATGAACTTCACGAGCGTCGTTGTTCCCGCGTGGGGCGTTCAGGGATATCTCGCCGAATGCCTGACATCTGTGCTCGACCAGCAGTCGGTGGACGCCGAGGTGATCGGCGTCGATGACGCCTCACCGGACCACTCCGGTGCCGTGCTCGACGAACGGGCCGCGGCCGACCCCCGGCTGACCGTGGTGCACCTCGCGGCCAACGGCGGTCCCGGCCCGGCCCGCAATGCCGGCCTCGACCGCGCCACCGGCGAATACGTCTGGTTCGTCGACGGCGACGACCGGATTGTGCCCGGGGCGCTCGCCGCCATCGAGGCCCGGCTGCGCGAGGAGAAGCCGGACGTGCTCGTCGTCGGCGCCGCGCGGGAACGGTGGAACAGGTCGGTGTCGGGTTGGCGGACACCGGAGCCCGGCGCCGCGGGTGCCGAGGCGCTGACCCGCCAGGCGCCCCCGCTGGGTGCCCTGGTGGTGCGCCGGCAGTTCCTGACCGAGTCGGGGATCCGCTTCCAGCCGGGCTGGTACGAGGACGTCGCCTTCGCATACGCGGTGCTCGCCGAGGCCGGCAGCGTCGCGACCTTCGAGCCGGCCTGCTACATCCGCCGGCTCGACCGGGACGGCTCGATCCGCACCACCCGCTCGGCCCGCCACACCGAAGCCGTGGCGCAGTACGACTACGCGCTGAGCCGTCCCGTGGTCGCCGGCGCCCCGCCCAAGCTGCGCCGACGTGCCCTGGACCGGGCCGTCGCCGAGCTGCTGGAGATCATGGAGGACGGTGCCCGGGTGCCCCGCGGCGCCCGCCGGGCCATGTTCACCGCCGTGTCCGAGCTGGTGCGCAAGCACGAGGCCGGCGCCGCTGGGCTGCGGTTCAAGCTGATCGCCGCCGGCTCGTTCGGCGCCTACCGGGCCCTGCGCGGCGCCCGCGGCGCGGTCGGCTCGGCGCGCGGGAGGCTGGGCCGGGCCAAGGCGCGCGTCCGCAAGCGCGGCCTGCGCTGGTACTACCGGTGGCAGTTGCGCCGCCCGATCGACGAGAGCCTCGCCGTCTACGCCGCGTACTGGTATCGCGGTTATGCCTGCAACCCGGCGGCGATCTACGAGAAGGCCCGGGAGCTGGCCCCGGGTGTCCGGGGCGTCTGGGTGGTCAAGCGCGGCCACCGGCCGCTGCCCGAGGGCGTCAGCTACGTCGTCTCCGGCAGCCGCGCCTACTTCCGCACCATCGCGCGCGCCAAATATCTGATCAACAACGCCACCTTCCCGCCCGACGTGGTGAAGCGGCCGGGCGCGATCCACGTGCAGACGCACCACGGCACGCCGCTGAAGACGATGGGCCTCGACCAGCCCAAGTTCCCGGCGTCCACGGTCGGTTACAACGCCGACCGGATGCGCCGCAACATCGCCAAGTGGGACTTCAGCGTCACCGCCAACCGGCACACCACCCTGCTCTGGGACCGGCAGTTCCCGATCCGGGGCGAGACGCTGGAGACCGGCTATCCGCGCAACGACCGGCTCGCCCTGGCCACCGGGACGGAGGTCGCGACGGCCCGGGCGGAGCTGGGCATCGCGCCCGGCGAGCGGGTGGTGCTGTACACCCCGACCCACCGCGAGTGGCACGCCACCTTCACCCCGGTGCTCGACGTGGACGCGCTCGCCGAGGCGCTGGGCCCGGACACCCGGGTGCTGCTGCGCGGCCACTACTTCTACGGCCTGGCCGGTTTCCCGCCCCGGCATCCGCGGGTCACCGACGTGTCGTCGTTCCCGGCGGTGGAGACGCTCTACCTGGCGGCCGACGCATTGATCACCGACTTCTCCTCGGTGATGTTCGACTATGCCGTGCTGGATCGGCCGCTGATCATTTTCGCGCCGGACTGGGAGATCTACCGGGCCGTGCGCGGTGTCACCTTCGATCTGGCGGCCGAGCATCCGGGCACCTTCACCCGCACGTTCGACGAATTGGTCACGGCCTTCCGGAGCGGCCAGGTGGACAGCGCCGAGGCCGCCGAGGCGCGGGCCCGCTTCCGGGCGCGGTTCTGCTCCCTGGAGGACGGCCACGCGGCCGAACGGGTGGTCCGGCGGGTGTTCCGCGATGCCTGAGCTCGTTCCGGGACTGGTCAGCGTCATCGTGCCGATCTACAACGTGGAGCCGTTCCTGCGGGACTGCCTGGACTCGCTGCGCGCGCAGACCTACCCCGACCTGCAGGTACTGATGGTCGACGACGGCAGCACCGACGGCTGCGCGGCCATCGCCGCGGAGTTCGCGGCGGCGGACCCCCGGTTCCAGCTCATCCGGCAGGCGAACGCCGGGCTCAGCGCCGCCCGCAACGTCGCCGTGCCGGTCGCCAGGGGCGAATATCTCGCCTTCGTCGACAGCGACGACGTGCTGGCCGCGCACGCGTACGAGTTGCTCGTGCAGGCCATGGCCGGGGGTGCGGATTTCGCCAGCGGCGGCGTGCGCCGTTACTCCTCGCGCGGCACCTACCGCGGCGCGCCGCACAACGAGGCGATCGCCGCCACCGACCTGGACACGCACGTCTCGCGCGACCCCAAGCTGCTGCGCGACCGCACGATCTGGAACAAGCTGTACCGCCGCGCCTTCTACGACGCGCACGGCTTCGAGTTCCCGGTCGGCCGCCTCTTCGAGGACGTGCCGGTCACCGTGCCGGCGCACGCCCTGGCCACCAGCGTCGCGATCGTCAACGAACCGATCTACTTCTGGCGGGTCCGCGAGGGCGCGGTCCGCTCGATCACCCAGTCCGGTAACGACCTGCGCAACCTGGTCGACCGCTTCTACTCGGTCGACCTGACCCGCAAGCTGCTCGCCGAGGCCGGCCAGCACGAGCTGCGCCGGGTGTACGAAGAGCAGGCGATCTGGGACAAGCTCAGCAAATACCTCAAATTTCTGCCGGCCGCCTCGCCGGAGTTCCGCGAGAAGTTCCTGGAGCTGGCGACGGGCTATCTCGCCGAGCTCGACCCGGGTGCCGTCGACCGCCAGCCCGCCACCGTGCGCCGGCACTGGCAGCTGATCCGTGATCGCCGCGTGGACGACCTGCTCGAACTCATCGACCACGGCTTCCGCAAGCCCAAGGCGCCCCCGCCGCTGGAATCGGCCGTCCGCAGCCTCGCCTGGCGCGACGGCCGGCTGGAGCTGACCGGCTACGCCTACGTGCCCGGCGGCGCCCCGCGCCGGTTCGGCTCGCTGCGGCTGCTCTGGCTGTCCAGCGACGGCGGCCGGCGCAAGATCCCGCTGCGCGCGCGGGCCCACCGGGACCCCGCCGCGACCCCGGCCGAGCAGGCGGCGGGCTTCGTCGTCTCGGTGAACCCGGCGGCCATGCGGCACGGCAAGATCTGGCGCAGCGGCAGCTGGACGGTCGCGGTCGCGGCGGCCCGCGGCATCACGGTACGGCGCGCCGGGCTGCGGGTGCCCGAGGAGTGGACCGATCCGCTGCCCCGCCGGCAGCTGGCGGCCGGCGTCTGGATCGCGCCGATCGTGACCAAGGGCCGGCTGCGGCTGCGGGTCAGCAAGTCGGACGGCTGGCTCACCGCGAGCCACCGCGACGGCGACGACCTGGTGCTCGCCGGCATGCTGCGGAACAAGCCGAAGGGCCCGGTCCGGATCGAGCTGAGCCGGGTCCGCGGCATCGTCACGCACCGGGTGCCGGCCGAGGTGACCCCGGTCGCCGACGGCTTCGCCTTCACGGCCCGCATCCCGCTGACCGGCATCGCGCTCGACAGCACCGACGACAACCACGCCGCCGGGCTGTACGCTCAGAGCTTCAAGATCGACATCGTGGTCAAGGCCAAGCCGGTCCAGCTCGTCGCCGACGACGCGTACCAGCCGATCCGGATCGCGCAGGGCACCGACGAGGTCTACACCGCCGTCACCGCCGCGGGGCACGTCTCCCTCCGCACCCGCCCGGCCGGCCCGGTGGTGACGTCCGCCGACTGGCGTCCCGACGGCGCACTCGTGCTGGCCGGCGACTGCCTGGGCGAGGTCGAGGGTGAGCTGCTGCTCCGGCTGCAGGGTCGGCGCAAGGACCTCAGCATGCCGCTGCGCGCGGTGCGGGGGCGCTGGCAGGTGGTCGTCGACCCGTCCGCCGTGCCCGGCCTCGCCGGCCCGCTGCCGCTGGTGGCGGGCACCTGGGACCTGTCGTTCCGCTCCGCCGGTGCCCACCACCGGACGACGACCACACTGGCCTTCTCCGGGGCGGTCAGCGCGAGCCTGCCGAGCTCGGCGACGGCCGGCGACGGGGTACGCAGCGTGTTGCGGTGGACCGGCAACGAGCGGGCCGTCCTGGTCGTCGCGCCGCCAGCCCTGGACCCGGCCGGGCAGGACCGCCTGCGCGCCGTGTACGCGCCGGTCACCGGGCGTCCCGCCGTACGGGAGGTCATGCTCTTTGACGCCGCACCGGGCCGCCGCTTCGCCGACGACCCGGCCGCGGTCCTGGCCGAGCTGACCGGCCGGCCGGGCGCACCGGCCGCCCGCTGGACGGTCGAGCGGGGCCAGCCGGTGCCGCCCGGCGCCGAGCCGGTCAGCTACGGCAGCGAGGCCTGGTATGCGGCCCTGACCACCAGCCGCTGGATCGTCACCAACGACAACCTGCCGCGCTGGTTCAGGCCGCAGGCCGGTCAGGTCGTGCTCCGGCTGGCCGGCGGCTGGCCGATCGCCCGCTCCGGCGCCACGGCTGTCGCCCACCCGCTCGGCCGGGAGCTGATCGACCAGATCGACTCCGACGCGGCGAGCTGGACCGCGGTCGCGTCACCCGGCGCCTCGGCCACCCCGGTACTCCGCCGCGAGCTGCGTTTCGACGGTCCGATGCTGGAGTACGGCCGCCCGGCCGACGACCTGCTGACCACCCTGGACCCCGAGGTGGCCCGGGCCGAGGTGCTCCGGCGCCTGGAACTGCCGGCCGACACCCGCCTGGTCCTGTACGCACCCACCCTGCGCCCGATGGACCTGCGCAAGCGGGGCTGGAGCGATCCGGGCAAGCTGCTCGACCTCCCCGGCGTCGTGGCGTCCCTGCCGCCCGGGTACGAGCTGCTGGTCCGCCGGCACCCGGCGCTCGGCGACGACGTGCTGGGCCTGAGCCTGGTCTCCGGCGTGCTGGACGTCTCCGGATATCCGCGGGTGGCCGAGCTGCTGCTCGCCGCCGACGTGCTGATCACCGACTATTCGACGCTGCTCGCCGACTTCGCGGTCACCGGCCGGCCGGCCCTGCTCTACGTCCCCGACCTGGCCGAGTTCGAGGCCTCCCCGGGCCTCAACGTCGACCTGGCCACGGTCGCGCCCGGGCCACTGCTGCGCACCTCCGCGGAGGTGATGGCGGCGGTGCGGGCCCTCGGGCCGGTCGCCGCGGAGCACGAGCGGGCGATCAAGACATTCGCGGCAGGCCACCCGGCCGCGGGGGCGGGACAGGCGGCCTCGCGGCTGGTCGACTGGCTGCTTGCCGCCAGCCGAAAGGGGAGTGGCAGTGGAGGCGACGTGACTGAGGCCACTATCGTTTTGCCATGACCTCCATCGCGCTCGCTGAGGAACTCCTTCTCCTCGCGTACGACGACCAGACCGGCAAGGCGACCGGTTCCCGCATCGGGCTCGACCTCGGCATGTCCGCGGCCGTGCTGGTAGATCTCGCGCTGGTCGGCCGGATCGCCTACGTGAGCGGGTATCTGGTCGTCAACGACCCGACGCCGACCGGTGAACCGATCGCGGACCTGGTGCTCGCCAAGGCCGCCGCGGACGAGCCGCACACCCCGGCCCAGTGGGTGCAGCGGCTGCGACATAACCTCCGTAACCGGGTCCTGCAGGACCTGATCGCCCGTGGCGTCGTGCGCGACGTGGACGAGACCCAGCTGGGCTACATCCACGTGCACCGCTATCCGACGGCGGACCCCGCGTTCGAGGCGGAGATCCGCAAGCGGCTGGCCGAGGCGCTGATCACCGACGCGCCGCCGGACGAGCGGACCGCGGCGCTCGCCACGCTGCTCATCGCCACCCGGATGGAGCCCGCGCTGCGGCTGCCGCCGGAGGAGGCCGCCCGGGCACACCACCGGCTGGAGCAGATCGCCAGCGGCGCGGGCTTTTCCGCCGGCGGCATGAACCTTGAGGACTCCATCGTCCGCCCGAGCGTCGCCCTGGTGGTGGCCACCCTGGGCCGCGCGATCTCCGCGGCCCTGGGCGCCCCGAAGGCCTAGGTGAGGCCGAGCGCGGCGGAGATCTCCGGGCGCAGCCCGTCGTCCATCGCCGCCACCGCGCGCGCCCGCGCGCCGGTCAGGTCACCGTCGGTCACCGGCTCGACCACTTCCAGGTACGCCTTGAGCTTCGGCTCGGTGCCGGACGGCCGGATGACCACCCGGGCTCGCGCCGTTCGCAGGGTCAGCACGTCCGCGCCCGGCAGCCGGTCCTCGACCTCGGTGACCGGGTCGCCGAGCAGGCTGCCGGGCGGGTCCCGCCGGATCCGGGCCATCGTGGTGGTGATCAGGCTCAGGTCCTCCACCCGCATCGAGACCTGCCCGGTGCGGTGCACGCCGAACTCCGCGTCGAGCTCGTCGAGCCGGTCTGCCAGCGAACGGCCCTCGGCCTTCAGCGTGGCGGCCAGGTCGGCGACCGTCACGGCGGCCGTGATGCCGTCCTTGTCGCGGACCAGGTCCGGCGCCACGCAGTAGCCCAGCGCCTCCTCGTAGCCGTACGCGAGCTTCTCGGCGCCACGCACGATCCACTTGAAGCCGGTCAGGGTCTCCGCGTACGGCACCCCTCGGGCCGCGCACAGCGCCCGCAGCAGCGTGGACGAGACGATCGTGGTGGCGTACGTGCCCGCCACGCCGCGCCGGATCAGGTGGTCGGCGAGCAGCGCACCCAGCTCGTCCCCGGTGAGCGGCCGCCAGCTGCCCGGTGCGGCGCCGGGGATCGCGATCGCGCACCGGTCGGCGTCCGGGTCGTTGGCGATGGCCAGGTCGGCGCCGACCCGGGCGGCCAGGGCGAGCAGCAGATCCATCGCGCCCGGCTCCTCCGGGTTCGGGAACGCGACCGTCGGGAACGCCGGGTCCGGCTCGGCCTGCTCGGCCACCACGGCCGGTGCGGCGAAGCCGGCCGCGGTGAACGCCGCGACCAGCACCTGGCCGCCGACCCCGTGCAGCGGCGTGTACGCCACCTTCAGGTCGCGGGACCCGCCGCCGCCGACCGCGGCGGCGCTGTCCACGTACCCCTGAATGATCGTGTCGTCGAGGACCGTGCCGGGCGCACCCAGCGCGACCGCCGCGGCCGAGCCGACCGCTCGGATGGCGGCCTCGATGCCCGCGTCGGCGGGCGGCACGATCTGCGCCCCGGCGCCGGCCGGGCCGCCGAGCTGGGCGCCCAGGTAGACCTTGTAGCCGTTGTCCTGGGGCGGGTTGTGGCTGGCGGTCACCATGACACCGGCCACGGCGTCCAGCTGCCGCACGGCGTACGCCAGCACCGGCGTCGGCAGCGGCCGGGGCAGCAGCAGGGCCTCGCGCCCGGCGGCCGTGGCCACGCGCGCGGTCTGCTCGGCGAAGTCGCGGGAGCCGTACCGGGCGTCGTAGCCGATGACCAGCGGTCCCTGACCGCCCTGCGCGCCCAGCCAGCCGATCAGGCCGGCCGCGGCGCGGGTGACCACCGCGAGGTTCATCCCGTTCGGCCCGGCACGCAGCCGACCGCGCAGGCCCGCCGTCCCGAAGGTCAGCGGGCCGGCGAACCGGTCGGCGAGCTCGTCGGCGCTGTCCGGGAGCCGGGAGAGCAGCTCCCGGATCTCGTCACGCGCGGCCGGGTCGGGATCGTCGGCCAGCCAGGTCTCGGCCAGCCTGCGGAGATCGTCAGTTGCCATGCTGAGTGGATAGCACGGCCGCCGAGGTCAGCTCGACTTGAGGGTGAAGGTCTTGGCCATCTCGTCGAAGTACTGCTTGCTGGCGGCGAACTTCGACTCGGTGGTGGTGAGGTAGAAGGAATACATCTTGCCGTCGGTGGTGGTCTGCCGCCAGATGCCGTGCCGCATGGTGTCGCCCTCGCCGCACGTGTATTCGAACTGGGCGGCGGGCAGCCCGGACATCTCGACCTCGGTGGTGCCGAGGTGCTTGAACGGCTTCGGGCAGGCCTTCGACTTTTTCAGCGTGCCGGGCGCGGTGGTCTCGGCGAACTTGCGGGGCGCGATCGACCCCTTCTCGACCAGCACCCGGACCTTGGTCGACTTGTCGTCCGGGTTGACGTAATCGACCCAGCTGCCGCCCGTGCCGCGCTCCCAGTCCTTGGGGACCTTGACCGTGATGGCCTTGTCGCCCTTGTAGTCCTGGGTCGCGAAGGACGCCGGCACCACCTGGTCGCCGGCGGGCGGCTGGTTTGGTGGCGCGACCGGGTCGTCGCCGCCACCGGCCAGGGAGAAGACCAGGACCAGCACGACGAGCACGGCCAGCGCGCCGCCACCGGCGGCGAGCTGGGTGTTGCGGGGCCAGCCCTTGACCGTGGTGACGGCCTTGTCGGTGGCCGCGCGAACGTCGGCGACCGTCTTGTCGATCATCGCGCGCCGCTTGGCCGCCGGGCTGACCACGACGGTGCCGCCGGGCAGCGGGTCACGGGCCGCGCGGGCACCGTCCCACTGCCGTCGCGGCGGCAGCACGCTGGTCTCGTCGCTTTCGGAGGCGCCGGACGGCGGGATGAAGCTGGTCCGGTCGTTGTCCCGGCTCGGCGGGGGCGGGTATGCGCCGGTGGGCGCGCTGGCCGCCTTGGCCTCCTGGGCGCGGCGCCGGCCGCCACCGCTGTTGTTGTTGCTGACGCTGACGCTGTTGTCCTGCTCAAGCTTGGCCAGGTGCCCGGTCAGCGACTCGCCGGGCGCGAGCATGGCCCGGCCGCCGATCTGGCCGGACGGCTTCGGCTGGGCGGGCACGATCGCCTGGGTCTCGGCCGCCGGGGGGCGCTGCGCCGGGACCACCGAGTACGGGTCCGTCATCATGTGCGGCGGGGCCTTGCTGGCCAGCGGGCCGGCGAGCTGCTGGCGCAGCATCGTCCGGGCGGTCTGCACGTCGAAGCGGCGGGCCGGGTCCTTCTCCAGCAGCCCCATCAGCACCGGGGTCAGCGAGCCCGAGCGGACGGGCGGGGTCGGCGGGTCCTCGACGACGGCGTGCATCGTCTCGATCGGGTCGCCCTTGTCGAACGGCGGCCGGCCCTCGATCGCGGTGTAGAGCGTGACGCCGAGCGAGAACAGGTCGCTGGGCGGGCCGAAGTCGCTGCCCATGGCGCGCTCGGGCGAGATGAAGTGCGGCGAGCCGAGCACCATGCCGGGCGTGGTGAGCTGCACGTCGGTGGGCATCCGCGCGACACCGAAGTCGGTGAGCACGCAGCGGCCGTCGGTGCAGATCAGCACGTTGGCCGGCTTCACGTCGCGGTGCAGCACGCCGTGCGCGTGTGCCACCTCGAGCGCGCCGAGCAGGGCGATGCCGATCTTCGCCACCACGCGCGGGTTGACCGGGCCGTCCTCGATCACCATGTCGGCGAGGCTGCGCGCCTCCAGCAGCTCCATGACGATCCACGGCCGGCCGTTTTCGTGCACAACGTCGTAGACCTGCACGACGGCCGGGTGTTGCAGGGCCGCCGCGGCGCGGGCCTCGCGCATCGTGCGCTCGTACATCGAGTCGCGGTCACTGGGCGCCAGGCCGGGCGGGAGGATGACCTCCTTGATGGCTACGTCGCGGCGCAGCAGCGTGTCCGCTGCGCGCCAGACCGTGCCCATGCCACCGTGGCCGACCGCGGCGCGCAGTGTGTACCGCCCGCCGATGAGCGTGCCCGGGGCTGCGCGTCCGCTGGTCGGAGCAGCGTTGCCACCGCTCCACGTCGGAATCTGAGTCACGTGAGATGCCACCGAAGGGGGTGTAGGGGGCTGTCGGCCAACTCCGCTATCTTGCCGGTTCCCACCCCTTTTCGGAAAGTCGCTGGACGGGTGTTCTACGGAACTCGACCCTGGGTAGCCAAGTTGTCGCGTACGGTGGAACTTTTCGGACGCTGAGTGCAAAATCCCTCACCCCTCCAACCGCCCCGCCGCCGCCCTTGAACGGACTGAAGGCTCTCCCGGGTTTAACGCTGCCTTAGGATCGCCCTTGTGAACGCAGAATCCGGGTTCGAGATCAAACCGGTGTATGACCGCGGCGACGTGGCGCCGGACGTCGACTCCAAGCTTGGCGAGCCCGGTGCCTATCCGTACACCCGGGGTGTCTACCCGACGATGTACACCAAGCGCCCGTGGACCATGCGGCAGTACGCCGGCTTCGGCACCGCCGTCGAGTCCAACGCCCGCTACCACCAGCTGCTGGCCGCCGGGACGATGGGCCTGTCCGTCGCCTTCGACCTGCCCACCCAGATGGGCTACGACTCCGACGACCCGATCGCGCACGGCGAGGTCGGCAAGGTCGGCGTGGCCATCGACTCGATCGACGACATGCGGCAGCTCTTCGCCGACATCCCGCTCGACCGGGTCTCCACCTCGATGACGATCAACGCGCCCGGCTCGCTGCTGCTGCTGCTCTACCAGCTCGTGGCCGAGGAGCAGGGGGTGCCCGGCGCCGCGCTGACGGGCACGATCCAGAACGACATCCTGAAGGAGTACATCGCCCGGGGGACGTACATCTTCCCGCCCAAGCCGTCGCTGCGGCTGGTCGCGGACACGTTCGCCTACTGCCGCGCCGAGATCCCGAAGTGGAACACGATCTCCATCTCGGGCTACCACATGGCCGAGGCCGGCGCGACGCCCGCGCAGGAGATCGCGTTCACCCTGGCCAACGGCATCGACTACGTGCGCGCGGCGATCGCCGCCGGGCTCGCGATCGACGACTTCGCGCCGCGGCTCTCGTTCTTCTTCGTCGCCCGCACCACGCTGCTGGAGGAGATCGCGAAGTTCCGTGCCGCCCGCCGGATGTGGGCCCGGATCATGCGGGACGAGTTCGGGGCGAAGAATCCGAAGTCGCTGATGCTGCGCTTCCACACCCAGACCGCCGGGGTCCAGCTCACCGCCCAGCAGCCCGAGGTCAACCTGGTACGGGTCGCGATCCAGGCGCTGGGCGCGGTGGCCGGCGGCACCCAGTCGCTGCACACCAACGCCTACGACGAGGCCATCGCGCTGCCCACCCAGAAGTCGGCCCGGCTCGCCCTGCGCACCCAGCAGGTCCTCGCCTACGAGAGCGGCCTGGTCGACACAGTGGACCCGTTCGCCGGCTCGTACGTGATCGAGGCCATGACCGACGAGGTGGAGGCCGCGGCGGCCGCGCTGATCGAGCGGGTCTTCAGCTTCGGGTCCTCGGTGGACGCCATCGAGCAGGGCTTCCAGAAGCAGGAGATCGAGGCCTCGGCATACCGGATCTCGCAGCAGATCGACAGCGGCGAGCGGGTCGTGGTCGGGGTCAACCGGTTCGGCGTCGACGAGGAGGACAAGTACGAGCCGCTGCGCGTCGACCCGGCGATCGAGGCCGACCAGGCCGCCCGCCTGGCCCGGCTGCGGTCCGAACGGGACTCCGTCGCGGTCGAGGCGGCGCTGGCCGACCTGCGGAAGGCGGCCGAGGGCACGGAGAACGTGCTGCCGCCGATGCGCGAGGCCTTGCGGCTGCGTGCCACCGTGGGCGAGGTCTGCACCACGCTGCGCGCGGTGTGGGGCGTGTATCACCCGGTGGAACACTTCTGATCGGGGTAACCTCCCGTCCAGAAAGCGAACCGCGTCACCTCCGGTAATCGTCATCCGTTGGAGGAGGAGGCGCCGCTCAGTGCTCTTATCAGGGCATTTAGTAACACAGCGCGAGTCGATCAATACGGGAATGACGTTGCACAGCGTCACCTACAACGGTCTAAGCTTTCGCGCGTTGCGGAAACCGGTTCATATGACGAGAGCGATAGAGAATCCGACGTGACGAGTGCATTGACCGTGCCTGACGGCCCACCGAAGGCTTCCTTCCCGGGGCCACTGCCTTCCTTTCCAGGGCCGCTGCCCGGCGCCGAACCGCTGCCCGGGCAACTGGACCGCTGGCTCGCGGCCCGAGGCCCCGAGCTGGTGGCCATCCGCCGGCACATCCACGCGCACCCGGAGCTGTCGAACGCGGAGTTCGAGACGGCCGCCCTGATCGCGCGCGAGCTCGCGGTCGCCGGCCTCAGCCCCCGGCTGCTGCCCAAGGGCAACGGGCTGATCTGCGACATCGGCGAGGGCGACCGGGTGATCGCGTTTCGCGCGGACCTGGACGCGCTGCCGCTGCAGGACACCAAGGACGTGCCCTACCGCTCGACGGTCAGCAAGGCCGCCCACGCCTGCGGCCACGACGTGCACACCACCGTCCTGCTCGGCCTCGGCCTTGCCCTGGCCCAGCTGAACGAGCAGGGCGAGCTGCCCGGCCGGGTGCGGCTGATCTTCCAACCGGCCGAGGAATGCGTCCCCTCCGGCGCGCCCGAGGTGATCGCCTCCGGCGCCCTCAAGGACGTCGCGGCGATCTTCGCGCTGCACTGCTACCCGCAACTGCCGGCCGGCCTGGTCGGCGTCCGCTCGGGCCCGTTCACCGCGGCGGCCGACACCGTCGAGGTGCGCCTGACCGGCCCGGGCGGCCACACCGCCCGCCCACACCTGACCGCCGACCTGGTGCACGCGCTGGGCCGGGTCATCGTCGACGTGCCCGCCCTGCTGGACCGGCGCGTCGACCCCCGCGCGGGCGTGTCGATGGTCTGGGGCGCGGTGCGGGCAGGCCAGGCATTCAACGCGATCCCGGGCGAGGGCTACGTCCTCGGCACCGTCCGCATCCTCAACCGCGAAGCCTGGCGCGAGGCCCCGGAACTGATCACCAAGCTGATCCGCGACGTGGTCGCGCCAACCGGCGCCGAGGCCGAGGTGAAATACAGCCGCGGCGTGCCACCAGTGATCAACGACCGCATGGCATCCGCGGTGATCGCGGGCGCGGCCGGCGCGGCGCTGGGCGCCGACCGGGTGGTCGAGGCCGAAATCAGCATGGGCGGCGAAGACTTCGCCTTCTACCTCAACGACGTCCCGGGCGCGATGATCCGCCTCGGCACGGGCGCGCCGGGGTCGGACACCAAGTTCGACCTGCACACCGCAAACTTCGACGTCGACGAGAAGTGCATCGGATACGGGGTGCGGGTGATGGTCCACACCGCGCTGGCAGCATTGTCGACGGCGGCGTTCTAGGCGCGCTCTTGATCAAGTCCGCCAGGTAGATCAAGATCAAATTCTGGATGTCGTGCGTGGTTGCATGGTGCTGACCGTCGCTCCCGCCGAGACCGGGCGAGGGCGGCCATTCGCCTAGCGGCTCATAAACAGCCGCCCTCACCCTGCCAGGTCCGTGCACGGAAAAACCCAACATATCCGCCCCGGCGCCGACACGACCAACCCAAGAAACTCGGCAGGAACCCCACCGCGTTTGTCGGCGACCCCTGGATCGCCGCCTGACGCCGCACCCCCGGATCGCCGCCTGACGCTGCACCCCCGGATCGCCGCCTGACGCTGCACCCTTGGCTTCCCGTGCGCCCAGGGGATCTTGGAGCACGAGGGCGCGGAGAGAGGTACCTGGGCGTATCAAGGTCCGCAGCGTGTGGGGGGCGAGGGCTGGGGGCGGTGCGGCAGAAACCGTGGACGTTGGACCTTGGTGCGTAGGGGTCTGCTCACCTGGGCGTATCAATGTCCGCAGCGTTGGTCGGCGTGGGCTGGGGCGGTGCGGCAGAAACCGTTGGCGTTGGACCTTGGTGCGTAGCGGTCTGCTCCGTGCCGGTGCGCATCAAGGTCGCGGGGTCCGGCAGCGATATGGGATGTTATGCGAGGTTGTGGCTCGGGATGTGGGACGGGATGTCCAGGATGTGGTGGCAGTGCCCGGTGGGCGGGATCGGGGTCCATCAGCTGGACTGCTGCCGGAGCAGGTAAGGGTGGAGCTGGCGGGAAGTTGGTTCGGCGAGTCGCCAAGGTCGGTTGTGTGGCATCACGGCGCGTGACCGCGGCACGATCCGCGCGGGGGCGCCGATCCGGGGGCGATTGTGGTGTGGGCGGGTGTGGAGCGGACCACTCGGCTTTCGCCATCTTCTGGATCGCTTGCCCCGTAGGTCATCCACCATCCGCCCAGCTCATCTCGCATGTCGGGCACGGCGCCGAGAATCTTGCGGCTTGGCGCTGACTAGGCGATACGCAAGATCTACTTTCGAGTCGAGTCGAGTCGAGTCGGGCCGGACCTGCGGCTGCGCCGGCGCAAAAATGGCGAAAGTCGAGGGACCACGCCGCCACAAGATCCGGCCGCGGTCTGCCCGATTGCCGGCACGCCCGCAGGCGCCCCCGCCGACGCCCCGGCATCCCGCCATCCAGAGACCGCGCTCACCGCGACCTGGAGACGTTTGGGCGGGATCCGCACCACCCTTGCCCTGACAGCTCCGTGCTCGTGGGGTCTTACTCCGCGGACTTCTCCTCGCCCTTCGGTGGGGCTTCCTTGCTCGCCGGGTTCTCGGGATGTGAGGCGGCAGGGCCGGAAGCCGGGCCGGGATTTGTGGTTGCCGGCCCGGCGGTGGGATCCGGGTTTTCGGTCGGCGGGGCCAGGGGCGCCGGGGCCAGCTGCGGCTGCGACTGGGGCTGGGGCTGCGACTGGGGCTGGGGCTGCGACTGGGGCTGCGACTGGGGCTGGGGCTGGGGCTGGGGCTGGGGCTGCGGCTGAGGGTGCGGCTGCGACTGGGGCTGCGACTGAGGCTGGGGCTGGGGCTGGGGCTGGGGATGGGGCTGGGGCTGCGGCTGCGGCTGAGGGTGCGGCTGCGGCTGGGGGTGCGGCTGGGGCTGGGCGTAGGTCGGCGCTGGGGCTGCCATTGCGTAGGCCGGCATGCCTGTCATTCGGGGCCGGGTCGGGTGCTGCGTGCGGTAGCGGCGGTAGAGCCAGATGATGCCCCAGGTCGGCAGGCCGAGGGCGATCAGCCAGGGCAGGAGCCAGCCCAGCACCGTCAGCAGGACCGCCAGCGAGGCCAGCAGGCCCTTCCAGCCGTTCTCCAGGCCGGCCAGGAAGCCGGGCGGGCCGTCCTCCTTCGGGGTCACCGTGGCCTGGGGGGTCAGCAGGACCACCGTGATCGTCGACAGCGCGGTCAGGTCGGCCAGGCGGCGCTTCTTTGCCTGCAGGGAGGCCAGGTCCGCCTCTCGGGTCGCCACCTCGCGTTCCAGCATGACCAGGTCGCTGAGCGATTTTGCCTGGGCGAGCAGCTTGCGGCCGCTGTCCACCCGGGCCTGCTGGGTGGCGAGCCGGGCGTCCAGGTCGATGGTCTCCTCGGTGACGTCGTCGGTGTTGATGCCGCGCTGCTCTTCCTTGCCGAGCCTGGCCAGTTGGTCTACCACGGGGGAGAATTTCGCGGCCGGGACGCGTAGTTCGAGGGTGGCTTCCTGCGAGCCCGAGCCGCTGTTGCGCTTGTCGCCGCCGACGAAGCCGCCTGCCGCGGTTGCGATGCCGGTTGCGCGGGCCGCTGCGATGTTCACGTCGTCGACTCGGATGGTGATCGCGCCCGTGTAGATGATCGAGCGTTGGTCCACGCTGAGGTCCGGCGCCTTGGCCGCCGTGTCCTGGTCGCCCTGGGCGGCTGCCTGGTCGCCCTCGGCGGCTTCCGGGGCGCCCTTGGCGGGGGCCTCGGCCGGCGCCGGCTCGGCCATGTTGGGTGCGCTTCCGGAGGAGGTGGAAGAGTCGTCCGAGCTGTCCCCGCAGCCGGCCAGGGCTAGCGTCGCGGCCAGTCCGGCGGCGCCGAGCGCCGCGGTGATCCGTCGTCGAGTTCGCATGGATGCTCCGTTCCCCGTTGAGGTCTGCCCCCTGGGACGTGCGGCGCGCGGGAGCCGGTTCCGGCAGACTGCGACATGAGCGGTCACGATTCGGCACCGGAGGGGTCCCGTGCGCGTCACGAAGTTCACGCATTCCTGTCTACGTATCGAGGGTGACGGCGCCGTGCTCGTCGTCGACCCCGGGGCGTTCAGTGAGCGAGCGGCCCTGACCGGGGCCGACGCGGTGCTGATCACCCATGAGCATTTCGACCATCTGGACGTCGGTGGGCTTGCCGACACCCTGGCCCAGCGGCCGGGGCTGCGGGTCTACGCCCACCCCGACGTGCTGCCCAAGCTGACGGCGTTCGCCGATGTGGTCACCGTGGTGGAGGCCGGCACCGAGTTCGCCGCTGCGGGCTTCACCGTCCGGGCGTACGGCGGGCAGCATGCCGTCATCCACCCGGAGATCCCCCGGATCGCGAACCTGGGGTTTTTGATCTCCGATGGTGCCGGCTCGGTTTACACGCCCGGCGACTCGTTCACCATTCCCGACGAGCACGTCGACACGCTCTTCGTGCCGCTCAGCGCGCCCTGGCTCAAGCTCAGCGAGGCGATCGAGTTTGTCCGCGCGGTCAAGCCCGGCCGGGCCTTCGCGCTGCATGACTTCCTGCTCACCGAGACCGGTGCGCAGGTCTCGGACGGTCACCTCGAGCGGCTCGGCGGCACCCGGTACACCCGGGTCGCGCCGGGCACGACGCTGGACTGACGTGCCGGCCAGCACCGAGGATCTGATCCGGGCGCTCTACGAGGCGCCGCCGGACGGTTTTGTCGCGGGCCGGGCCGCCGCGATCGCCGAGGCGAAGCAGGCGGGTGACGCCGAGACCGCCCGGCGGCTGGCCGCGCTGCGCAAGCCGACCGTGGCGGCCTGGCTGGTCAACCTGCTCGCGCTGCGCCGCCCGGAGCTGATCGACGAGCTGGTGGAGCTCTCCACCGCGCTGCGCTCGGCCCAGCGCGGCCTGCAGGGCGAGCAGTTGCGGGAGCTGTCCACGCAGCGCCGGCAGGTGGTGTCCGCCCTGGTCAACGCGGCGCAGCGGCTCGCGGTCGAGGACGATCCGGCGCTGCGTTCGGCGAAGCTGCCGATGGCCGAGGTCGAGTCGACGCTGACCGCGGCCCTGGCCGAGCCGGACATCGCCGAGCAGGTGCGCAGCGGGCGGCTGGTGAAGGCCGCCACGTACGCCGGCTTCGGCGAGGTGCCGCGGCCCCGGTTGCGGCTGGTCACCGCGGAGCCGGACGAGCAGGAAGCAGAGCGGGAAGACGAGGGGGAAGCAGAGCGGGCGTACGAGGAGGACGCGGGGGAAGCAGAGCGGGGGCGGCCGTCGGCGCTGGAGGAGCGTAAGCGCCGCGCGGCCGAGAAGGCGCGCCAGGAACGGGCGGAGCGGCGCCGGGATCTCCGGCGCCGGCTGACCACCGCCCGGTCCGCGGAGGCCAAGACCCGGACCCGGCTGGAGCGCGCCGAGGCGGCCGAACGTGATGCTGCCCACGCTGTCGACGAGATCGAGGAGCAACTCGCCGAGCTGGAGCGGCAGCGGATCGTGGCCCAGGCCGAGGTGTCGCGCCGCAAGCTGGCCCGACGCTCGGCGGAGCGGGATGCGTCTGCCGCCCGGCGTGAGGTCGGCGACGTCGAGGCCGCCCTCGAGGACCTCGACGCCGAGGAACCGGAACAGTAAGCCCATTTTCCTGAACCGGTCAGGGGGAGCAGAATCGGGCACGTGACCCCCGAACAGGCAGCCGCCAACGCCAAGCCGGGACTCGCCAACCTCGTCGGGGCGTTCGCCGAATCCCCGCAGACGCTGCGCCGCGCGCGGTTGATGGGGTTGTCCGGGTGGGCGTACCACGTGTCGGCCCGGGCCGGCGCGCTCGGCGACGTGCGCCCGGAGACGGTCGCCGCGGCGATCGGCTTCATCGCCCCGGAGGCGGTGACCGACGGCTGGGAGGCGGCGGCCAAGACCACCCCGCCGGTGGAGGTGGCCACCTGGCACCTGCACGAGCTGTGCCGGTGGGGCCAGGACGAGCTCGGCGGTTTCCCGCGGCTGGCCCGGCTGCTGGAGCTGTCCAAGCGGGTGGTGGAGGCGGTGGACGCCGCCGGGCTGCCGTTGTTCGCGGCGTGGCGGGCGATGCCTGTAGCGGACGCCTCGGCGGGCGCGCAGGCAGCGGTGATGCTGCATCTGCTGCACGAGCACCGGCTGGGCGTGCGCGTCGTGGCGGTCCGGGCCAGCGGACTCACCCCGCTGCAGGCGATCATCGCGGGCCCGGACGGCGAGACGGACGCGGTGGCGTTCGGCTGGCAGCCGCCGTATCCGCCGCCGGGGCCGATCGTGCGGCGCCTGATGTGGGCCGAGTCGGTCGCGGACTCGCTGGCCGGGCAGGCGTACGCGCAGCTCAGCCGGGCCGAGCGGATCGAGCTGATCGGCCTGCTGGAATCGTTGTCGCACCGGCTCAGCCGGTAATTCCTTGGCCCGGCCGTGGGGCGTTGTGTTCAGATTTCTGGGTGACGGAATTGCCCGAGGGCTGGCGCATCCGCCGGCCGGCGCTGGATGACGTTCCGGAGATCCTCCGCCTGGCCCACGCGAGCGACATCGCGGCGGTCGGCGAGCCCGACTTCACGGCCGAGGAGGTGCGCGAGGCGCTGACCGCCCCGCACACCGACCCGGCCCGGGACTGCTGGCTGGCGCTGGACCCGGCCGGCGAGATCGTCGGCTGGGCGTATCCGAGCAACGCGTCGGCGGGCGACCGCGACTTCCTTGAGGTGTACGTGTGGCCGGAGCGCGGGGTCGCCGCCCTGCGTCCGCTGCTCGCGCTGCTGCTGGCCCGGGTCACCGAGCGCGGCCGGGAGTTCGGTCACGACCCGTACACCGTCCGGGCCGGCGCGATCCCCACCGAGCAGCCGTGGATCTCGGCGCTCACCGACGCCGGTTTCGCCTTCCTCAAGCAGCACGCGCGGATGACGATGCCGCTGACGGCCGCCCAGGTCACCGTCCCGGAGCCGGCGGCGGGGGTGACCGTCCGCCCGGTGCGCCCCGGTGACGAGGCCGAACTGCGCCGGTTCCACGCCACCATCGAGGAGGCGTTCCGCGACAGCGACCATCCCGCCACGGACTACGAGACGTGGCGGAAGCGGCGGGCGGGCGAATCCAGCATCTCGTGGGACGAGTGGTTCGTCGGCGAGGTCGACGGTCAGTGGGCCGGAGTATTGCAGTCTTCAGACCTGTCAAGGGTGGAGGCGGGGCGGTCGGATGGGCAGTCTTCAGATTCCAGCGCCGAGGACAACGGCGGGTGGGTGCGGTCGCTGGGGGTGCTGCGGCCGTACCGTCGTCGGGGTGTGGGTGCGGCCCTGCTGCACCGGGCTTTCGCGGCCTATGCCGCGAAGGGCCGCACCACGGCCGGCCTGGGGGTCGACCTGGCGAATCCGACGCGGGCCGCGCGGCTCTACCGCGCGGTCGGGATGCGTCCGCTCTACGAGGCCAACATCTACCAGCGTACGGTCTGAGGGTCAGATCTCGGGCGAGGCCGTCCGGGTCGGCCGCTGGCGCAGGTCGGCGACGTAGTCATCCGGCGCGCCGGCCTTCTCGGCCGCGTTGGCGATCTCGGACAGATACCAGGCCGTCGGCATGCCGCCCTCGTAGCCGTCGAAGACGTAGACCCAGGCGCTGAACTCGCCCTCGAGCGTGGAGACACGCACGGTGAGCTTCTGGTACGCACCCGCGGTCACCCCCTCCAGCTCGTCGAGCTGGGCGGCGTCCCACGGATGCACGTCATAGAGGGAGACGAAGACCCGGTCGCCGGGGGACTCCGCGATCGTGGTGACCGCGCCCTCCCAGCCCATGTCGCCTTCGCCGGCGAAGGTCAGGCGCCAGCCCTCCACCCACCCGACGCCGACCATGGGCGAGTGCGGGCAGTAGGCCCGCATCCGGGCTGGATCCAGGTTTGAGCCGTACGCGGCGTAGTGACCCACGGCGATGACGATAGCCCGGACGGCCGGTGGTGGAGAATACGAGGTGTGCGTGTCGGCACATCTGCGGCATGAAACGGACAAATGAGCGCAATGGAGGTCGGAGTATCGTGAGCCGGATCGTGATCATCGGCGGTGGGCCGGGCGGGTACGAGGCGGCGCTGGTCGCCGCACAACTCGACGCGGACGTCACCCTCGTCGAGGCCGACGGGGCCGGCGGCGCGTGTGTGCTCTCCGACTGCGTCCCGTCGAAGACCTTCATCGCCAGCTCAGAGGTGGTGACCGGGTATCGGCACAACGAGCGCTTCGGCATCCGCTCGGCCGGCCTGGAGGGCGTGACCATCGACGCCAAGGCGGTCAACGACCGGGTGAAGCGGCTCGCGCTGGCCCAGTCCGGCGACATCCAGGCCAAGCTGATCAAGGCCGGGGTGGACGTCGTCACCGGCCGCGCCCGGCTCGGCGAGGACACGCTCGGTCACACCCACCAGGTGCTGATAACCCCCGTCGGCGGCAGCGAGTATGCGGTAGACGCCGGCACCGTACTGATCGCGACGGGCGCCACCCCGCGGGTGCTCTCCACGGCGGTGCCGGACGGCGAGCGCATCCTCGACTGGCGGCAGGTCTACGACCTCGACGAGCTCCCCGCCCACCTGGTGGTCATCGGCTCGGGTGTCACCGGCGCCGAGTTCGCCAGCGCCTACCTCGCCATGGGCGTCCGGGTCACCCTGGTCTCCAGCCGCGAGCGGGTGATGCCGCACGAGGACGCCGACGCCGCCATGGCCATCGAACGGGTCTTCCGCGAGCGGGGGATGACCATCCTCAACCAGTCCCGCGCCGACTCGGTCGTCAACACCGGCGACGGGGTGCTGGTCACGCTCTCGGACGGCCGTACGGTCGAGGGCTCACACGCCCTGATGGCGGTCGGCGCCGTGCCGAACACCGCCGAGCTGGGTCTGCGCGAGTACGGCGTGGACGTGGCCGACGGCGGCTACGTGACCGTGGATCGGGTGTCCCGCACCAACGTCCCGGGCATCTACGCCGCCGGCGACTGCACCGGCGTGTTGCCGCTGGCCAGCGTCGCCGCGATGCAGGGCCGGATCTCGGTCTGGCACGCCATGGGCGAGGCCGTCGCGCCGCTGCGCCTGCGGACGGTCTCCGCCAACGTCTTCACCGACCCGGAACTGGCGACGGTCGGCGTCTCGCAGAACGACGTCGACGCCGGCAAGGTGCCCGCCCGCCAGGTCATGCTGCCGTTGACCGGCAACGCGCGGGCGAAGATGGCCGGCCTGAAGGACGGTTTCGTGAAGCTCTTCTGCCGCCCGGCGACCGGCCAGATCGTCGGTGGCGTGGTGGTGGCGCCGAAGGCCAGCGAGCTGATCCTGCCGATCACGATGGCGATCGAGAACAACCTGACGGTGGATCAGCTCGCGCACACGATCACGATCTACCCGTCGCTGTCCGGTTCGATCGCCGAGGCGGCCCGGCAGCTGATGCTGCACGACCTTCAGTAGGTGGGCGCGACGAGCTCCAGGGCCCAGCTGATCTGCTCCAGGAGCTCGAGATCGTCCGTGGTGTTCCCGGCCGCCGTGAGCAGGGCGACCGGGACGCCGCCGCGCAGCATCCGGGTCGAGCGGCACCGGCGCATAGGCGTGGTAGAGATCCTCGATGGTGTCCCGCACCGCGTTCAGGCTGCGCGGGCAGGTCGAATTGCCTCAGTGTCCGACGCGAGTCGGCCGGTCCCCAGGAGTCTCGCTGCCGGCGGTCTCCGGGCCATCCGGTGTCGCCGCGGACTCCGCGATCTCCGCGGCTGCCTCCTTGCGGCCGCCGAACAGGGCCAGGATCCAGCCCGCGGTGCCGAAGATGACCGCGGCGCAGGCGGCGATCGCGAACAGCCGCCAGGCGGACTGGGTGATCGCGGTGCCGCCGACGTGGCCGACCAGGCCGCCGTAGGTGGCCCAGCCCAGCGCCGCCGCGCCGTCGTAGCTCACGAAGAGCTTGGTCGGATAGCCGCTGCGGCCGGCGTGGTAGCCCGCCGCCATCCGGCCGCCGGGAACGAAGCGGCAGAGCAGCAGCACCAGCGGGCCGGGCTTGCGCAGACCCCGGGTGAACCGCACGGCGGCGCGCCGGGTCTTCGACTCGGGCTTGTCCACGTGCTCGTTTCTCGGCGCGAAGCGCTGCCGGACGGCGCTCAGGCGCCCGCTGAGCCAGTGCCCGCCGACGTGCCCGGCGGTGCGGCCCAGCACGAAGGCGATGGAGTCGCCGGTGAACATGCCCAGCACGCCGACCGCGATGACCAGGGGCAGGCTCAGGTTGCCATAGACGGTGAGCGCGCCACAGGTGATCATGATGGCCTGGATCGGCACGACCGGCACCATCGCATCGACGGCGAGGAACCCGAAAAGCGCAAGGTAAACCCATGCCGGCGTTGCCATCACGGTCAACAATTCGGTCATCGGTCGGCCACCTCGCGCCTCCAGGGCTCACGGCATTGTCCGTGGGCGCCCCTGAGAATGAGCTGAGTAAAGAATGCTCCCTGATCAGGCCCGGCAAAGGGTGATGCCAGACACGCTACGGGGCGCGTGTTGCCGCTGGGGTCCGCACCCACGAGGCATTTCTGCCAATCTCTGACGATGTAACCCTGGATCGGCGCTTCTGATGCGGGCTGGGCGCGCGTAGCCTTGAGGGCAGCCCCCGATACGCCGGGTCCCCCGTTCTCGGTGTCTCGGGCGAGCGGCGCCCGCCCGGCTCACCCCGGGTGCGATGCGCCAGGGCCGTCGGTAGGTCCCGTACCGGCGGCCCGCCCTATGTCCTGGTGATATCGCTGCGATCACTGTTACCCGCGCGCAACGAGTCGCCCGTAGGGTCAGGCCATGGCGGATCTTTTCGAGGAATACCGCCTCGGCCCCGGCTGGGACGAGATGTTCAGCGAGCTAGGCATGCCTCGGGAAACCTACGAGGCCCTGCACGCCACGCTGCAGCCGCTGTCGAGCGCTGAGCTGGGCGTTCGTGCCGAGGTGCTGGCCCGGGCGTTCCTGGACCAGGGCATCACGTTCGCGCTCAAGGGCGTCGAACGGCCCTTTCCCCTCGACATCGTGCCGCGGATCATCGCCGCCGCCGAGTGGCGCTCGGTCGAGCTCGGCGTGGCGCAACGGATCCGCGCCCTGGAGGCGTTCCTCGCCGACGTGTACGGCGCCGGCCAGGTGCTCGCGGACGGCGTGGTGCCGCGGCGGATCATCGCCACCAGCGCGCACTTCCTGCGCGCCGCCGCCGGGATCAATCCGCCCAACGGCGTCCGGATCCACGTGGCCGGGGTCGACCTGATCCGCGACGAGCAGGGCACCTTCCGGGTGCTGGAGGACAACGTCCGGATCCCGTCCGGGGTCAGCTATGTGATGGAGAACCGCCGGGCGATGGCCCAGGTGCTGCCCGAGGTCTTCGCCGCCACCAAGATCCTGCCGGTGGAGTCGTATCCGGGCATGCTGCTGCGGGCCCTGCGCGCGGCGGCCCCGGTCGGCGTCTCCGATCCGACCGTCGTGGTGCTCAGCCCGGGTGTCTACAACTCCGCCTACTTCGAGCACGCGCTGATCGCCCGGGAGATGGGCGTCGAGCTGGTCGAGGGCCGCGACCTGGTCTGCGTCGGCAACGACGTGGCGATGCGGACCACCGCCGGCGAGCAGCGCGTCGACGTCATCTACCGGCGCATCGACGACGACTTCCTGGACCCGGTGCACTTCCGCGCCGACTCGGTGATCGGCGTGGCCGGGCTGCTCAACGCGGCCCGGGCGGGGCGGGTCACCATCGCCAACGCGGTCGGCAACGGCGTCGCCGACGACAAGCTCCTCTACACGTACGTGCCGGACCTGATCCGGTACTACCTGAACGAGGAGCCGCTGCTGCCGAACGTCGACACCTACCGGCTGGACGAGCCGGGGGTCCTGGAGGAGGTCCTGCCGCGGCTGGGCGAGCTGGTCCTCAAGCCGGTCGACGGCGCCGGCGGTGCGGGCATCGTCATCGGCTCGCAGGCCACGGCGGCCGAGCTGGCCGAGGTCACCGGGAAGATCGTCGCCGATCCGCGGGGCTGGATCGCCCAGCGCGAGGTGAAGCTCTCGATGGTGCCCACGCTGATCGGCAACCGGCTGCGCGGCCGGCACGTCGACCTGCGGCCGTTCGCGGTCAACGACGGCGAGAAGATCTGGGTGCTGCCCGGCGGGCTCACCCGGGTCGCGCTGCCCGAGGGCGCCCTGGTCGTGAACTCCAGCCAGGGCGGCGGGTCCAAGGACACCTGGGTGCTGGCCGACGCCGATGACACGTCGCCGTTCGAGGTGCCGCACCTGCCCTTCGAGCCGGCCCCGCTGCCCTCGGCATCCAGCCCGGATCCGGGCCCGGGCGCCGGCGGCGGCGAGGCCCAACAGCAACAGCAGCAACAACAGCAGCAGGGAGGGCCGCGATGCTGAGCCGGATCGCCGAGTCGCTCTACTGGATCGGCCGCTACGTCGAACGGGCCGAGGACACCGCCCGCATCCTGGACGTGCACCTGCAGCGCATCCTCGCCGACCCGTGGACCAGCGAGGATCAGGCCTGCCGGTCGCTGCTCTCGGTGATGGGCATGCCGCTGGAGGACGAGCCGTTCACCGCGGCCCGGGTGGTGGGCCTGCTCGGCCTGGACGAGCGCAGCCCCAGCTCGGTGGTCGGCGCGCTGGCCGCGGCCCGGGAGAACGCCCGCGGCGCGCGCGAGACTGTCTCCTCGGAGATGTGGGAGTGTCTCAACTCGACCTGGCACGGCCTGCCGAACGCGCGCCGCCGGGTGGAGCAGCAGGGTGTGCACTCGTTCTTCCGCTGGGTGCGCGAGCGCTGCGCGGTGATGGCCGGGCTGACCGACGCCACCATGAGCCGGGACGAGGGCTGGCTGTTCCTGGTGCTGGGCCGAAGCGTGGAACGGGTGGACATGACCGCGCGGCTGCTGCGGACGCACGAGCGGGCCGGCGGGAGCATTCCGTCCTGGCTGACGCTGTTGCGGTCCAGCGGGGCCTGGGAGACGTTTCTGCGGACGTACCGTGGCTCCCTGGACGACCGCCATGCGGCGGAGTTCCTGCTGCTTGACCGGCTCTTCCCGCGCTCGGTCTTCGCGGCGCTCTCCACCGCGGAGAGCTGCCTGACGGACCTGGAGCCGGATCCCGGCCGGGCCGGGGTGGCCACGGACGCGCAGCGGATCGTCGGCCGGGCCCGCACCAACCTGGAGTTCCGCGGCGCGGACGAGCTGATCGACGACCTCGGGCCGGTGCTGGCCAGCCTGGAGAAGACCTGCTCGCAGGTCAACGAGGCCGTCTCGCGGCGCTACTTCCGTCAAACCACAGCCGTCAACTGGGTTCGGGGAGCTGTGGTCGCATGAGCGTTCCGTTGGTGGACAGTTGGCGGCTGAAGATCCAGCACCGCAGCGGGTTCGACTATGCGGGGCCGGTGTCGTCGTCCTACAACGAGGCCCGGATGTGGCCGCGCAACGAGACCCACCAGGCCGTGCTGGACGCCCGGGTCGAGGTGTGGCCGCCGGCCCGCACGTATCGCTACGAGGACTACTGGGGCACGGTGGTCACGGCGTTCGACGTGCATGCCAAGCACGAGGCGCTGACCGTGACGGCCACCTCCACGGTGGAGACGCTGCCGCCCGGCGACCTGATCGAGCAGGGCGAGGGCGCGGCCTGGGACGAGCTGGCGGTGCCGGAGAACGTCGACCGCTGGTACGAGCTGCTGCTGGCCACCAAGCGCACGGGCCTGAACGAGGAGCTGACCGGGATCGCGGCCGACATCCGCGGCGCCCACGCGACACCGCACGCCGCGGCGCTGGCCGTCTGCGAGTTCGTGCGCGGCGAGGTCACCTATCAGCCCGGCGCCACGGGCGTGCAGAGCGACGCGCTGCACGCCTGGGAGCAGCGCAAGGGCGTCTGCCAGGACATCAGCCACCTGACCGTCGGCCTGCTGCGCGAGATGGGCATGCCGGCCCGGTACGTCTCCGGCTACCTGCACCCGAAGCCGTCGGCGGCGATCGGGGACAGCGTGGTCGGCCAGAGCCACGCCTGGGTCGAATGGTGGGTGGGCCGCTGGACGGCCTTCGACCCGACCAACGGCGTTCCGGTCGGGGAGCGGCACGTCGTGGTCGGCCGGGGCCGGGAGTACGGCGACGTGCCACCCCTCAAAGGCGTGTACGCGGGCCCGGCGAGCACCGGCCAGGGCGTCGAGGTGACGATCACCCGCCTCCGCTGACCCCGCCCGGGCTCACACCGGGGCGACCGCGTCAGTCGCGCCGGGGACGGGGGCTCGGCCGCGTTGGTGCTTGCTCGGCTCAGGCCAGGGCGACCGCGTCAGTCGCGCCGCGCACGAGGGCTCGGCCGTGTTTGCTCGGCTCAGGCCAGGGCGACCGTCAGCGCCGCCGCCACGTAGAGGACCTGGAGACCGGTGCGCAGGGGTAGCGGCGTGGCCGGCTTTCCGGCCAGGTCGACCTGGTGCCGCGCGGCGTAGACGTTGGCCGGGAACATGGCCAGCATCAGCAGCGCGAGGCACGCCGCGGCGAGCCGGTAGGTCGCCGGCAGCAGCAGCCCGGCCGCGCCGGCCAGCTCCAGCGCGCCGGTGACCGTGACCAGCAGCTCCGGCCGGGGCAGGCGCGGCGGGACCATGGCGACCAGGCTCGCGCGCCGGCCGAGGCCGAAGTGGGCGAGGCCGGTCAGCACGAACATCAGGGCCAGGCCGACCCGCAGCGCGGGCGGCCAGCCGTCGAGAAAATCGACGCCGAGCAGGCCGAGCAGACGGGCCAGGACCGTGCCGGCAAGGAGAGTGACCAGGGGTGCCATCTCGTGTCCTCCAAACTTGTCACTGCAAAGATGCGCCTCCCGTCGCCATCTTGTCAATGGAAAGTTATGCTGGCGGCATGGCGAAGGCGAGCTACCACCACGGGGACCTGCGTCGCGCGCTGCTGGACGCGGCCGCGGAGGCGATCGCCGAGGACGGCCCGGCGGCACTGAGCCTGCGGGATCTCGCGCGGCGCGCCGGGGTCTCCCACGCCGCGCCGACGCACCACTTCGGCGACAAGAAAGGCCTGCTCACCGCGCTGGCGGCCGAAGGCTTCGACCGGTTGGCCGCGGACCTGCTGGCGACCCGGGCAGCGACGGGCAGCTTCCTGGAGCTCGGGGTCGCCTACGTGCGCTTCGCGACCGCGCACCGGGCGCATTTCGAGGTGATGTGGCGACCGGACCTCTACCACGCGGACGACCCGGCGCTGGTGGCCGCCCGGGGCCGGTCGGGCGACGCCCTCTACGCGGGAGTCGCGGACCTGCCGGACGGCGCCGGTGCCGCCGATACGCGGGAGGCCGGGCTGGCGGCCTGGTCGCTCGCGCACGGCTTCGCGACGTTGTGGCTCAGCGACGCGCTCCCGGACATGCCCGAGATACCGGACGAGATGGCCCGGGCCGTCCTGCGCCAGCTCACCCCCGACCGGGGCGTGCCCGGCGGATCATGACGGCCTGCGCCGGGCCCGGCTTCCGCCTCGCCAGCCCGGCCGCGGGGGCTCGGGTCAGGCGATCTCGCAGATCGTGGAGCCGGCCGTCACGGTGGCGCCGACCTCGACCGACAGGCCGGAGACCGTGCCCGGGCGGTGCGCCTGCAGCGGCTGCTCCATCTTCATCGCCTCGATGACCACGATCACGTCGCCCTCCGAGACGGTGTCGCCGTCCTCAACCTCCACCTTGACGATCGTGCCCTGCATCGGGGCGGTCAGCGCGGCCGCGCCGCCTGTCCCCGCCGCCTGTGCGCCCGACCCCGAGCGGCGAGCATGGGGGCGGGCTGGGCTGACTGTGCGCGTACCGGAAAGGAAGTTTGCCGGCAGTCGCACCTCCAGGCGCTTGCCGCCGACCTCGACCACGACGGTCTCGCGGTCTTGCTCGGCGGTCGCCGGGGCGGCCGGGGCGGTGAAGGCCGGCACGCCGCCCTGCCACTCGGTCTCGATCCAGTTGGTGTGGACGGTGAAGTCGATGAAGGCCTGGTCGCGCACGACGAGGCGATGGAACGGCAGCACCGTGGCCATGCCCTCGATGACCGTCTCGTCGAGCACGCGGCGGGCGCGCCGCAGCGCCTCCGTGCGGTCGGCGCCGGTCACGATGATCTTCGCCAGCAGGGAGTCGAAGTTGCCGCCGATCACGCTGCCGGCCTCGACGCCCGCGTCCACCCGCACGCCCGGGCCGGACGGCCAGGTCAGGGCGGTGACCTGACCGGGAGCGGGCAGGAAGTTACGGCCCGCATCCTCGCCGTTGATCCGGAACTCGATCGAGTGGCCGCGCGGGGCCGGGTCGTCGGTCGTCGGTAGCGGCTCGCCGTCGGCGATGCGGAACTGCTCACGCACCAGGTCGAGCCCGGTGGTCTCCTCGCTGACCGGGTGCTCGACCTGCAGCCGGGTGTTGACCTCCAGGAACGAGATGGTGCCGTCCTGGCCGACGAGATATTCGACCGTGCCGGCGCCGTGATAGCCGGCCTCGCGGCAGATCGCCTTGGCGCTGGAGTGGATGCGGGCCCGCTGCTCGTCGCTGAGGAACGGCGCCGGCGCCTCCTCGACCAGCTTCTGGTGGCGGCGTTGCAGGGAGCAGTCGCGGGTGCCGACCACGATCACGTTGCCGTGGGTGTCGGCCAGGACCTGCGCCTCGACGTGCCGGGGGCGGTCCAGATAGCGCTCGACGAAGCACTCGCCACGGCCGAAGGCGGCCACCGCCTCGCGGGTCGCCGACTCGAACAGCGCGGGGATCTCCTCGACGGTGCGGGCGACCTTGAGGCCGCGGCCGCCGCCGCCGAATGCCGCCTTGATGGCGACCGGCAGGCCGTGCTCGCGGGCGAACGCGACGATCTCGTCGGCGTGCTGGACCGGCTCGGCCGTGCCCGGCACGAGCGGGGCGCCGACGCGCTGCGCGATGTGCCGCGCGGTGACCTTGTCGCCCAGGTCGCGGATCGCCGCCGGGGTGGGGCCGATCCAGGTCAGACCCGCATCCTGGACGGCCTGGGCGAAGTCGGCGTTTTCCGACAGGAAGCCGTAGCCGGGGTGGATCGCGTCGGCGCCACTGCGGGCCGCGACGTCGAGCAGCTTGTCGATGCGCAGATAGGTCTCCGCCGCGGTCTCGCCCGCCAACGCATAGGCCTCGTCGGCGAGCCGCGCGGGCAGCCCGTCGCGATCGGCCTCCGCGTAGACGGCGACGCTGGTCAGGCCAGCGTCCTTGCAGGCCCGGATGACTCGGACGGCGATCTCGCCGCGATTGGCGATCAATACCTTGCGCACCGGCTGAGCCTATCGTCCGGCACCGACAAGTTTCTCAGTCAAGTTTGGCTATTAACCTGTGAGATATGTCGGCGACCCGCATGATGATCCTCGGTCTGGTCCAGTGGATGCAGCCCGTGCACGGCTACGACGTGCGCCGCGAGCTGCTGAGCTGGAGCGCCGACAAATGGGCCAACGTCCAGCCCGGCTCGATCTACCACGGCCTGCGCAAGCTCTCCGACGAGCAGTTGCTGCGCGAGGTGGCGACCGAGCAGGTGGGCGCGCGCCCGGCCCGGACCACCTATGAGATCACCGAGAAGGGCGTCGCCGAGTTCCAGTCGCTGCTGCGCGGCAACTGGTGGTCGGTCGCCATGCCGCCCGATCCGTTCATGGCGGCGTTCTCCTTCCTGCCCGCGCTGCCGCGGGCGGAGGCGGCGGCGGCGCTGCGCAACCGCGCGGTCCAGCTCGGAGCCGGGATCAAGCAGCTGCAGGCGGCCATCGGCGCGGACTGGGCCGACCACAAGCCGCTCTTTGTGAGCTGGATGTGGGAGCTGTCGATCGAGCGATCCGCGGCGGAGATCCGCTGGTGCGAGCGCATCGCTGGGCTGATCGAGTCGGGGAAGTCCTACCTGCCGCCGGGCATGGCGGACCAGCCCGCTCCGGGCTGGGCGGAAGGGCTATCGCCGGGCGCGGCAGATGAACTGCCGCCACGGGCGGCGGGCAAGATCGCCAATTAATCAAGTTTGACTATTCGCGAGTGCCGGTCATACGCTGCCTCTCGACCGGTGGCAGGCGTCCGCCTGCCCACGACTGGGGGTCACCATGATCGAAACGCGGGGGCTGCGGAAGTCCTTCATGTCCCGCCAGGGCCGCGAGAAGAAGAAAGTCGACGCCGTCCGGGGCGTCGACCTGAACGTGGACGAGGGCGAGATCTTCGGCTTCCTCGGCCCGAACGGCGCCGGCAAGACCACGACGCTGCGGATGCTCGCCACGCTCATCGAGCCGGACGGTGGCGAGGCCACCATCGCGGGCGCCGACCTGCGCAAGAACCCCGGCGAGGTGCGGCGCCGGATCGGGTACGTGGCCCAGGGCGGCAGCACCTGGGACGAATCCACCGCCCGCGAGGAACTGGTGCTGCAGGCCCGGCTGTACGGCATCTCGAAATCCGTCGCCACCCAGCGCGCCGCCCGGGTGCTGGACGGCTTCCAGCTCAGCGAATACGCCGACCGCAAGTGCAAGACCTACTCCGGTGGCCAGCGCCGCCGGGTCGACATCGCCCTCGGCATCATCCACGAGCCGCGGGTGGTCTTCCTGGACGAGCCGACCTCCGGCCTCGACCCGCAGAGCCGGGCGCACATGTGGGACGAGATCCGCCGGCTCCGCGACGAGGGCATGACCGTCTTCATCACCACGCACTACCTGGACGAGGCGGACGCGCTCTGCGACCGCCTCTCGATCATGGACAACGGCGAGATCGTCGCCTCGGGCACGCCGGCGGCCCTCAAACGCGAGATCTCGGGCGACGTGGTCCTGGTCGGCGTGGCGTCACCGGCCCGCGCGGCCGAGGCGCTGGGCTCGGCCGACTTCATCAACAAGCTCGAAACCCATGAGGACAGCGTCCGGCTCTACGTCGACGAGGGCGCGAGCGCGATCCCGCTGATCCTGCGGGCGCTGGACGGTGCCGCCGTGCACCTGGGCACGATCGAGCTGCACCGGCCCAGCCTCGACGACGTGTTCCTGACCAAGACCGGCCGATCGCTGCGGGAGAGCTGAGCCGTGAAACTGCTGCGCGACACCTCACTGATCTTCCAGCGCCAGATGTTGCTGCTGCTGCGCAACCCGGTCTGGATCCTCGTCGGCATCTTCCAGCCGGTGATGTACCTGCTGCTCTTCGCCCCGCTGCTGAAGCCGGCGCTGGGTGTGCAGACCAACGCCGAGGCGTACGAGATCTTCGTGCCCGGCCTGCTGGTGCTGCTGGCGATCTTCGGCGGCCTGTTCCAGGGCTTCGGCCTGATCGCGGAGCTGCGCGCCGGGGTGATCGAGCGGTCCCGGGTCACCCCGGTCAGCCGGTTCGCCCTGCTGCTCGGCCGGTCCCTGCGCGACACCGTGTCCCTGCTGGCCCAGGCGGTGATCATCACCCTGCTGGCGCTCGCCTTCGACCTGCGGGTGTTCATCGGCAACCTGCTGCTGGCGTACCTGATGCTGGCCCTGATCTCGCTGATGACCTCGGCGCTGTCCTACGGGGTGGCACTGGCCGTGAAGAGCGAGGACGTGCTGGCGCCGCTGATGAACACGGTGGCTCAGCCCGTACTGTTGCTGTCCGGGATCTTGTTGCCGTTGACCTTCGCCCCGGGCTGGTTGCAGGCGATCGCCGACTGGAACCCGTTCTCCTGGGCGGTGAACGGGGTGCGGGCGCTGTTCCTCGGCGACCTGGGCGCCCCCGCCGTCTGGCAGGGCCTGCTGATCATGGCGGTGCTGGCCGCGCTGGCGCTGTTCTGGGCGGCCCGGCTGTTCGCCCGCAGCGTCCGCTGACCCCTGTCCGCCGGCTCCCTTGGATGTCTGTCGGGCCCCCCGGGTGTCCGCCGGCTCCGTCAGGGGAGCCGACGGGCCATGGTCAGGCCGTCGGCGATCGGGAGGATGACGAGCTCAACGCGCGGGTCGTTGCGGGCCACCTCATTGAAGCCGGTGATGAACCGGTCGGACTGGCTCCGCGGGTCGACGACCCGGCCGGACCACAGCGTGTTGTCGACCAGGATGACCCCACCGGGCCGCACCCGGGGAACCAACTCGTTCCAATACGTCACGTAGCCGCCCTTGTCGGCATCGATGAAGACCAGATCGAGATGCGGCTCGGTGGGCAGCTCCCGGATGCGCTCGGCGGCCGGCCCGATCCGCAAATCGATCCGATCGTCGACCCCGGCCCGCTCCCAGTAGCGGTGCGCCAACCGGGTGAACTGCTCGGAGATGTCGAAGCAGATCAACTTCCCGCCGTCGGCGAGACCCTGGGCGATCGCAAGCGCGGAGAGCCCGGTGAAGGTGCCGACCTCAACCGCCTGCCGTACGCCCAGCAGCGAAGTCAACAACCGCAGAAACGCGGCCTGCTCAGGCGCGACCTGCATGCTGGCATGCCCGTACAGCACGGTGCGCGTCTCCGCCATCAGATCGGCGGTAACGTCGTCTGCCGGCGTGCTGTGCCTGAGCAGGTAATCATGCAGCTCAGGGGTGAGCGGAAGCTCCTTGAAAGTCATGCCTGGGCCCTCCACAGCTGGGGAACAGTGAAGCCGAAGGTCATGAGCAACCGCCGGAGCAGTGGCAGGGACAACCCGATGACATTGCCGGCATCTCCCTCGATCCGTTCGACGAACGCGCCGCCCTTGCCGTCGATGGTGAAGGCTCCGGCGACATGCAACGGCTCCTCGGAGGCGACGTAGGCGAAGATCTCATCATCGCTGAGATCGGCGAAGTGCACCACAGTGGCCCCGACCTCCTCGGCCTGCTTACCGTTGACCAGGTCGGTGAGGTGATGCCCGGTGTAGAGCACACCGGAGCGGCCCCGCATGGCCCGCCACCGCTTAACGGCCTCGGCGGGGTCATGCGGCTTCCCGAGAATCTCCCCGCCGAAGGCGAGCACGGAGTCGCAGCCGAGCACAAGCACACCGGGGGTCGCGGGAAGCGTGGCAGCGACGGCTCTCGCCTTCATCCGTGCGAGCGCAAGGCAGAGGTCAGCGGCGCTCTCGGCCTCTACTACGGACTCGTCAACGCCGCTGACCTGCACGTCGACGTCGATACCGGCGGCTTTGAGGAGGGCCCGCCGCGCCGGACTGGCGGAAGCGAGCACGAGACGCGGGGAGCTGTCGGTCTGCACGGAAGGCAACGCTACAAGTCGTGAGGCGGCGGGGGACCGGTCGGTCCCCGCGTTTCGCTGCCGGGAAAGGGGGTGGGGCGGGTGCGGCGGCGTGCGAGAAGGAAGGCGGCCAGCCCACCAAGAAGGACGAACACGGCTACGCCGCCGATGATGAGGGGGGTGTTGCTGGCGGCGGGCTGAGCCTCGGCCTGAGGGGAGGCGGCAGGGGCGGTGGCCGGTGCTGAGGCTGCGGTGGTTCCGGAGGGGGTTGCGCTTGCTGATGATCCGGGGCTGGTGCCGCCGCTCAACGCGGCAACGATGTCGATGATGCCGTGCCCGTAGTCGGGGTCGACCCCGGGCGCTCCCTTGTCGATAGCCGTGGACTCAAGCCTTTCGACAACCTCGGCGGCACTCATGTTCGGATATTTACTACGGATGAGCGCAGCAGCGCCTGACACGATGGCGGCGGAGTCGGAGGTTCCAGTACCCGTTTCGTATCCACGGCCCCTGGACGCGCCTTCAATTTCCTCACCCGGAGCCATTAGGTCCAATGCAGCGCCGGATACTGAAACTTCTGCCTTTTTGCCCGATGGGTCGATCGCCCCAACCGCCACGACATCTGGGAGGAAGGCGGGAGCGGTGATGGTGAATACATCAGGCTTATTGCCGGCGGACGCGATCATTACTACGTCTGCCTCTACTGCTGCTCTTACTGAATTGAGGGTAGCGGGATCTACGCTCCCGCTGAGGGAAAGATTAATGACCTTGGCGCCGTGGGAGATTGCGTACTCGATCGCCGGCCCTACCTCTGCATCCGCTCGCGGCTTATTGTCGAATACTCGAATGGGAAGAATCTTGGCATCTGGTGCAATGCCTAGGATGCCATTGCCATTCTTGCCGTGGCCGGCAATCAGGCTGGCCATTTTGGTGCCGTGGCCCGCTCGATCCGTCCTCCCATTTCCGCCGCGCTTGAAGAAGTCTGTGCCATTGAGCACGCTTCCGGCAAGGTCGGGATGGTCTGAAACTCCCGAGTCAACGACTGCGACGGTTACGCCTTTCCCGGTGCTGATGCGTTGAGCTTCGGGCACCTTCAGAAATTCGAGATGCCACTGTTTGTCTCGAACAGCGTCTGCAGCAAGAGCGGGCGTGCCGCAAAGAGCGGCGCTGGTTCCAGCCAGCGCCGCTGCAACCGCCGCTATGAAGCATCGATTCATCTTGAGAAACCGATGGCGGGTCCGGGATCGATCGGGCCTTGTTCCTCTGGAGGAAGGACGACGGGGTCGACGCCTTCGTCGGTTGCCCATGGGTTGTCCGGATCCCAGTAGGCCGATTCGGCGGTGTTGTCGCGCCGGCCAGGCCCTCGGCCGGTCTGGTTCCCCAATGGGGCGCTCTGGCCGCCGACGGTTCGACCAGCCATTGCGGCTCCGCGTGCTGTCGACCCGCTCCCTTGCTGTCCGATGACGCCACCAACTGGATTGGCGCGGGCCTGTCCTCCTGCGCGTGTCCCTGGATTACCTGCTGGCATCTGGCCAATCACGCCGCTACCAGGAGTTGCGCCGATGACACCACCAGAAGGCATAGTCATCCGCCCAGTTGGTCCCGCGCCCATGCCGGGCCTGAGGGCTCCACTAGGTGGAACCTTTGTGCCATTTGGCAGGAAGCCGCCGAGAGGTGTGAGTCCAGACCCGCCGGACGGTGTGATGATCCCCGGGATTATGCCGGGTGTCGTCGATGGGGGAACTGGACCCGGACCGGGGATAGCGGGCGGCCCTGGGGCGGGCGGTGTAATTATCGGCGTCGTCCCCAGGCCGCCCAGAACCGGACCGGAACCAGGGCCTGCACCAATCGAGCCGGGGCTGGTTGGGGTAATCGTCGTGGTTTGGGCGGGCGTTGCGGTCGACTGTGATACCGGCACATGGGTAGATCCCGACCCGCCGCCGCTGCTTGCTCCAGGAGGGGGAATTACTGGTGGAACGCTAAATCCAGCGGCCGATCCGACGTTTGATTGATCGGAGGTCTTGTCGTCTGAATATTCCCTATTCGGGTTGTAGGGCTTTGGCTTTTGGAGGGCTGCTTGGCCGCTCAGCACCGTGTTACTCAGGTCGTACATGATGACGCGGGCCTGGTTGTTCAGCTCTTCCTGACGCGCTGCCGACACCGGTGGCACCGGGGCGACCGGGGCCGGCAACGGAGATGGCGACGGTGTTCCGGCCGCCTTCGGGGTAGTCGCAGGTGCGCCGTCCTTTTGCGCTTGCCAGTTCAAGTTCAGCCGCTCGTTGGCCTCGTACTGCTCGAGGAGAGGCTTCAGCTTGTTCCGGGCCAGGCTCAGCGTGAGCGTCACCGTCGAGAAAGCCGTGTAGTTGGCGGACGCCGCGTCGTGGGTCGCTTGGAGGTCGACGAGCAGCTTGTCCAGCCGGGCGATGTACGCAGCCGCGGCCGCGCTCTTCGACGGCGGCCACACGCTTGCCAGGTTGTCGCGGTACATCTGCACCTGCCCGAGGTGGGCGAGCGTCAGATCGGCCGTCTTGCGCCATCCGCCGACCACGTCGAAGTGCGGGTCGGTTTCCTGGTTTGCGATCGTCGACCACATGAAGCGGACATCCTTCGACATCCAGTCCGTGCCGCCGTAGCCGCCGCCCCCGTCAGCGATGAGCATCAGCCGTCCACCTTTGATCCGCCCTCGCTCGTGAGGGGATTGTTCGCCGCCACGAAGCCGTCGTTGACGTCCTTCACCTTTGCGCGGGCGTAGGCGTCGCTGGAGCCGTACTCCTCGCTGATCGACTTCGCGACCGTGGCGAACTGGTGGGTGCCGTCGCGGAAGTTGAACGTGTTGGAGAAGGTCTGCTGCTGGGCCTCGTGGTGCAGCTTGAGGAAGCTTTGCAGCTCGGGGAAGTTCGCGTTGCCGCCCGGAAGCTCGGTCAGCATGGCCGTCACCACCTGCTGCAGGTGGGGCTCGTATGCCGTCTGGACCTCGTTGGCCAGCGTCGCGGCGAATTCTTCCATCGCCTGGATGTCTGTTTCGATCGAGCCGAAGTTGTCGATCCATGACGGTGGTTCGTTGTCTACAGGCATTGCCCAGGCCCTCCCCCGAGAGTGCGAAACCTTCCGCGAGGGTAGTCTGTTACCGCTTGTCGTTGCTGCCCCTACCCTGGGCTATGGACAGTCGCAATCCTACCGAGACCCGTCGATGTCTAGCGGGGTTGGCCCGACGCTCGCCAGGACGGTCGCACCGCGGCTGGGCGGGCACTTCTCGTCCAGGATGTCAGGGCCGGCGCGTATGAATGTGAATCCTCGGGCACGGACCGGCTGGCCAGGGCGCAGAGCAGCGCTGCGAGTTCTTCCGGGGCCGGTGTGCCTCGCACGACGCTGACCAGCGGTTCCTCATCCATTGATCAAGCTTACGGCCTTGCGGGAGGTTCTCGGTGACACGTGTCCCACACTCGGCTGATCGATTCGCTGCGGCTCGACATGACCGGGTATTTTCTGCGTGATGTCTACTTCCCCCCCGCTCATTGTCGCTGACCGCTACCGGCTCATCGCGCCGCTCGGTCAGGGCGGGATGGGTCGTGTCTGGCGGGCGACCGACGTCGTCCTGCACCGCGAGGTCGCCATCAAGGAGCTTGTGCCGCCACCGGGGCTGACGCCCGAGGAGCGGCAGGAGATGCGCGAGCGCTCGCTGCGCGAAGCGCGTGCCATCGCCCGGCTCAACAACATCAACGTCGTGCGGGTCTTCGACGTCCTGCGCACCGATGCCGATCCGTGGATCGTCATGGAGTACGTCCCGTCGCGGTCGTTGCAGGACGTTCTCGCCGCGGACGGGCCTTTTTCCCCGGTCCGTGCCGCCGAGATGGGTCTCGGCGTGCTCAACGCCCTGCGCGCCGCGCACCGGGCGGGCGTCGTGCACCGGGACGTGAAGCCCGGCAACGTCCTGATCGGCGAGGACGGCCGGGTCGTTCTCACCGACTTCGGGCTCGCCACCGTGCCCGGCGACCCGAACGTGACCCGTACCGGTCTGGTGTTGGGTTCGCCCGCCTACATCGCCCCGGAGCGCGCCCGGGACGGCACCGCCGGGCCCGGCGCCGACCTCTGGTCGCTCGGCGCGACGCTCTACGCGGCTGTCGAGGGTGCCTCGCCGTTCGCGCGGCCGTCCGCGATCGCCACGCTGGCCGCCCTGGCCACCGAGAACCCGCCGCCGGCCCGCAACGCCGGGCCGCTCAAGCCGGTGCTCAACGGCCTGCTGCGGAAGGATCCCGCCCACCGGATCAACGCCGAAGAGGCGGAGCGGCTGCTGCTCCGCGCGACGGGCCGCCGGTCGAAGCTGAGCTTCCCGATGAGCCCGACGATGCGCCGTCCCGGCGTCGGCCGCGAGCGTCCCTCGGCGGGCCTCACCCCGCCGGTCGTGCCCGGCGTGTCGGCTTCCGCGCCGGTCGTCCCGGGCCCGCGCCCGCCGGTCACCCCGGCCCGCCCGCCGGTCAACCCCGGCCGCCCGCAGGCCGATCCGCCCCGCCCGCCGGTCAACCCGGGCCGCCCGCAGACAAATCCGGTCATCCCGGCCAGGTCGCAGGGCACTCCGGCGCGTCCCCCGGTCAATCCGGGCCAGCCGCCGGCCGCGGGTGGTCGCGCACCGATCTTCGCGCCGGGCAAGGCCTCGGTCGGCCGCCCACCGGCGGAAAACCCGACGCGGGTCGACGGCCCGAGGCCGCCCGAGCTGGATGCCACCAGGATCGAAAACCCAAACCGCTTCGGTACGGGCACAGCACCGTCCCCGCCGCCCGGGGCGGATCCCGCGGCTGCGCGTCGTCCCGCCCTGGACGCGACGATGCGCGGGTCGGGCTCCGCTTTCGGGTCGATCACGGCTGACGAGGTAGCCGCCCACCGCAGGCGCGCAGGTGCCCAATCGGCCCCGGCGACCACCCCGCCGACCACGGCGCCGGAGTCCCGACAGCCCACCACCCAGCTCCCGAAGTCACCCCCAGCGGCGCCCCGAGCGGCAGCCGCCGGCTCCGCGGTGGCCGAGCCCCACTCATCAACCCCGCCCGCGCCGGAGTCTGGCTCGACGCCACCCCGCGCGCCGGCTAGTGGGCGCTTCACCGCCACGGCGCCGACCAAGCCCGGAACGCCCCGCCAAAGCGAAAGGCCGCCCACTGCGGGAGCGGCCGCAACGTCAACAAGCGCAGCACCGCCAGCTACTGACCGAGCCGAAAGCGCCACGCCAGGCAACGCCACGCCAGGCAACGCCACGCCAGGCAACGCCACGCCCAGCGACGGCACGCGAGGCGACAGCACGCCAGGCGGCGCCACGCCGGGCGACGGCACGTCCAGCGACGGCACGTCCAGCGACGGCACGTCCAGCGACGGCACGCGAGGCGACAGCACGCCGGGCAACGCCACGCCGGGCGACAGCACGCCGGGCAACGCCACGCCGGGCGACAGCACGCCGGGCAACGCCACGCCAGGCAACGCCACGCCAGGCAACGCCACGCCGGGCAACGCCACGCCAGGCAACGCCACGCCGGGCAACGCCACGCCAGGCAACGCCACGCCGGGCAACGCCACGCCGGGCGACGCCACGCGAGGTAGCGGCACGCCAGGTGGCGCCATGTCAGGTGGCGCCATGTCAGGCGACGTCACGCCAGGTAGCGGCACGCCGGGCAAAGCAGATTCGGTTGACGACGAGGTCGCGGGTGGCGCCGGCACCACGGCGAAGAAGGCGACAGGCACCCGGCTGCCGTTCGGTCCGCGCCCGTCCAAGACCGACTCCGCGGCATCGTCGACCGAGGCCGGGGCGAACCCGGCGGCGGAGAAGCCGTCAACAGCGGCATCCTCGACTGACGCGGCAAAGCCCGACAACTCAGCGCAAAAACCGATATCGGCCGTCAAGGCCACCAAGGCCGGGACAGCAGCCGCCAAGCCCGAGAGCGCCAGGGCTGTCGACGCGGCAGAAGCGGACCCCGGAACCAAGAACGCCGAACGGGCTGAGCGGGCGGCAGCCGAAACCGACGCGGCGCAGGAGTCCCCTTCCGGGGTAAGCGCACTATCGGCCACCGGAACGGCTTCCAAGGCGGCGGAAGGTGCATCTGCGGTCGAAGCGGCCGTCGCGGACGCAGAGACGACCGCGTCGGAAGCCACGGCAGCGGCAGCCAAGGCAAGAAAGGACTCGCCCAGGGCCGAGGCCGGCGCAGAGATCAACTCGCGCGGAGCCGAGACTGTCGCGCCCGGGGCCAGGGCTGACGCGGAAGTCGACTCGCCCGCAGCCGAGGCTGACGCACTCAAGGCCGGGCCGGGGGCGGAGACCGACTCACCCGAGGCTGGGACTAGCACGAACAAGGCCGGGACGGAATCGGCCGAGGCCAAGGCCGGGACCAGTGCGGGCTTGACCTCGGCCGGGACCGCCAAGGCCGGGACAGGTACCGCTACCAAGGCAGGCACCGCCACCGAGGCCGGGGTCGGCGCCGCTACCGAGGCAGGGGTCGGCACCGCTACCGAGGCAGGGGTCGGCACCGCTACCGAGGCCGGGGTCGGCACCGCTACCGGCGCCGGCGCGGACGCGCCAGAGGCTGAGACTGGCACGACCGAGACCAACGTGGCTTCGCCCGAGGCCGGGATCGCCGCGTCCGGGACAGAGGTGGGAGCACCGAAGACCGGAGCGGACGACGCCCAGGCCAAGGCGAGCGACCTGAAGACCGCGCAAGCCAATGCGAGCGACCTGAAGACCGCGGCAGCTGAGAAAGAGGCCGCCGGAGAAGCCGCCAAGCCTGCGGCGACCAGCGGGGCCGCGTCGACCACCAAGGCGTCCCGTAAGAAGGGCCGTGGTCGGACGGCAGCCGCCGCAGCTGCGGCTGAGCCCGCCGCCGACATGACTACGCCGAGCGACAGGTCATCCGCTGCGCCGAGCGGCCCCGCCACCGCAACCGAAGCGGGCAAGGCCACCGACGCCGACCAGGCATCTGAAGACCAGATGCCTACATACCGGGCATCTGCGGACAAAGCAACAGCCGAAGCCGCGGTCAGCTCAGCGTCCGAAGCGGAGCCCGACCCGAAGCCAACCGACGCGAACATTGCCACCCCCGCGACAACGCCCGAAACACCGAAGGCGGACGACGCGGATGGCGGGCCCGCCACCCTGATCGCCGAGCCCGACGCGGGCCGTACCCGGATCATCAAGCCTGCCGCCGCACCGCCGCACCCCGGCAAGGCCCAAGCCAAGGCCGCGCCCGTCTCCGGCGCCCCGGCGTTCGGTGCGCCGAGTCGTCCCGCCTGGCAGCCGATGACCGTTCGCGCGCCCTCCTCGGGTGGTCGTGGCATCACCGTCCTGGGCACCACGCTCACCCGCCGGCAGACCGTCATCGCGGTCGGCGTGCTGGTCGCCGTACTGCTGGTGGCTCTTGTTTTTCTGGTTCCGCTGGCTTTCGGGGGCGACCAGGGTGACCAGGCGCGGGACGGTGGCACGGCCGGGGTTTCGCCGGCCGCCAGCGCGGCGGGCAAGCCGTCTGCCGCGCCCAGTTCGGCGCCCGGCGCCGCGCCCGCGACGGCCAAGGCTTCGGCACCGCCGGCGTCGTCCGCCGCCGTGAGCAAGCCGGCGGCGACCGTCAGGGTGCCGAACGGCTGGCGCCTCTACCCGGGTGACGGCTATTCGGTGCCGGTGCCCGAGGATGCCGAGATCGAGGTGCGGGGCACCGAGGTGTACTTCACCAAGAACAACCGGTTGCTGATCATCGATCAGTCCAGGGAGCCCAAGCCCGATCCCGTTGCCGACTGGGAGGAGCAGGAGGCCGATCGGCGGGGGTCGAAGTACCGGAACTATGAGCGGATCAATCTCGGGCCGCTCACCTACCTTGGCAAGGCCGCCGACTGGGAGTTCACCTACACCACCACCAGCGGCAACCCGCAGCACGCGCGGAAGCGGGGGTTCATCACCACGCCCGGAAAGCAGGCGTACAGCATTTCCTGGTACACCTCGCCGGACGACTGGGCGGCCAGCCAGAAGGATCTTCAGGTCATCTACCAGGGGTTCAAGGCCGACCGGTAGGCCTCCAGGTGTGAGCGATGAGTGAATGGGTACTCATCGTTCACCACGGATGGAGGTGCACGATGATTCGTCGACACGGCAGTAGGCCCACGATCGCGTTGTGGATGCTCGTCGCGATCGCCGATGTCGCACTTGTCGTGGCGGCCACCGGCGCGCTCGTCGTGCTGCTGGTCGTCGCCGGGGCGATGCTCCTGGCCGGGGCCGTCGCGGGCGTGATGATGCAGCGCCGCGCCGTCGCGGGCGTGATGATGCAGCGTCGTGCGGTGCCCGAGCGGGAGTCTGTGCTCCGCCGCCGCGCCTAATGGGGCGCTGATCGACTACGCTCGCGGGCTGTGTCGATCGACTCGGTAAGTGACCTCTGGGACACCCTGCTCGGTGCCCAACCGGACCCGCCCGGCCTGCTCGTCCTGGTGACGGCGGTGATCGCGCTGGTCGTGGTCTCGTTCCGGCCGCTGTGGCGGGTGGCGCGCAACGCCGTCACCATCGCCCATGAGGGCGGCCACGCGCTGGCCGCGCTCCTGACGGGCCGCAAACTGCGCGGCATCCGGCTGGAGTTCGACACCTCCGGGTTGACGCTCTCGGCGGGCCGCCCGACCGGGCCGGGGATGATGTTCACCCTGCTGGCGGGCTATATCGCGCCGTCGCTGGTCGGCCTGGGCGGCGCGTGGCTGCTCGGCGGCAACCGGATCACGCTGCTGCTCTGGCTGGCCGTGGTTCTGCTGCTGCTCATGCTGATCAACATCCGCAACGTGTTCGGCGCGGTCTCCGTGCTGGTCACCGGGGCGGTCGTTTTCGGCGTTTCCTGGTACGCGTCGCCGCAGGTTCAGGCGGCCTTCGCGTACGTGGGGGTGTGGTTCCTGCTGATCGGTGGCGTGCGGCCCGTCTTCGAGCTGCAGAAGCTCCGCGGCCGGGGCCGGATGCCGGAGTCGGACGCGGACCAGCTCGCCGGCATCACCCACGTGCCCGCGCTCTTCTGGGTCGGCGTCTTCCTCGCGGTGGACCTGGCCGCGCTGGTGATCGGCGGTTTCATGCTGGCCGGGCAGTGGCTGCCCGCGGTCAGCACCACGCCCTGACTTCGAGTAGCCGAATGGTGACCTTTTGAGTATCGGCTGGTGATGCGCGCCACCGAAACCCCTCGCTAGCGTCGCTGGCATGGAAGCGCCGCCCGGCATCGCATGGACCGCGGGAGTCGTCGCCTTCGTCGCCGCGGTTCCGCTATGGCGGTTCACCACGCACGCGATCACGATCGCCCACGAGGGCGGTCATGCCCTGTTCGGCCTGCTCCTCGGGCGGGGCATCAAGAAGGTCACGGTCACCGGCGGCGGTGGCGGGTCGACCGGCTTCCGCACCGGCGGCTGGTTCGCCATCGTCGTCTCGTTCCTGACGGGCTATCTCGGGCCGTCCATCTTCGGCTTCGCGGGCGCCTGGATGCTGGTGCACGACATCGAGCCGCGGGCCGTGCTGCTGATGAGCCTGGCCCTGATGGCGCTGCTGCTGATCAGGGTCCGCAACGTCTTCGGCTTCGTCGCCGTGCCGCTCACCGCCGCGGTCCTCTGGTTCGTCGCCATGCGCGCCGCGCCGGAGGCTCAGCTCGTCTTCGCGTACATCTGGGTGTGGTTCCTGCTGATGGGCGGCGTGCGGCAGATCCCCGAGCTGTACCGGCATTGGCTGGGCGACGGTGAGGCGGACACGCAGGTGCTGTCGCAGCAAACCGGCCTGTCGACGGCGTTCTACGTGGCCTTCTTCTGGCTCGGTTCGATGGCCGCGCTCGTCTGGGGCGGGGCGCTGCTGCTGCGTTACACCGGCTGAGGAGTCAGAGCGGAATGTTGCCGTGCTTCTTCGGCGGCAGGGTCTCCCGCTTGGTGCGCAGTGTCCGCAGCGCGAGGGTGACCTGCGCCCGGGTCGCGGACGGGGCGATGACGGCGTCCACGTAGCCGCGTTCGGCCGCGATGTACGGGTTCGCGAGGGTGTCCTCGTACTCGTTGATCAGCTCGGTGCGCAGCGCCGCCGGGTCCTCGGCCTTGGCCAGCTCGCCGCGGTAGAGGATGTTGACCGCGCCCTGGGCGCCCATCACCGCGATCTGCGCCGTGGGCCAGGCGAAGTTCATGTCCGCGCCGAGGTGCTTGGAGCCCATCACGTCATACGCGCCGCCGTACGCCTTGCGGGTGATAACGGTGACCTTGGGGACGGTTGCTTCGGCGTACGCGTAGATCAGTTTGGCACCGCGCCGGATGATGCCGTCCCACTCCTGGCCGGTGCCCGGCAGGAAGCCGGGCACGTCGACGAAGGTGACCACCGGGACGTTGAAGGCGTCGCAGGTGCGCACGAAGCGCGCGGCTTTTTCGGACGCCGCGATGTCCAGGGTGCCGGCGAAGTGCATCGGCTGGTTCGCCACCACGCCCACCGGTCGGCCCTCGACCCGGCCGAAGCCGACCACGATGTTCTGCGCGTAGAGCGGTTGGACCTCGAGGAAGTCGTCGACGACGGCCTGCACCACGCGCTTGATGTCGTAGGGCTGGTTCGCCGAGTCCGGGATCAGCCGGTCCAGATCAAGATCAACCTCGCTGGGCGCGAGGTCGGCGGGCAGGTCGAAGGTGGTCGGTTCGTCCAGGTTGTTGCTGGGCAGGTACGACAGCAGTGCGCGCACGTAGTCGATCGCGTCGTCCTCGTCGCTGGCCAGGTAGTGCGCGTTGCCGCTGCGGGAGTTGTGGGTGCGGGCGCCGCCGAGTTCCTCCATGCCGACGTCCTCGCCGGTGACCGTGCGGATGACGTCCGGGCCGGTGATGAACATGTGTGAGGTCTGGTCGACCATCACGGTGAAGTCGGTGATCGCCGGGGAGTACACCGCGCCGCCCGCGCACGGGCCCATGATCAGGGAGATCTGCGGGATGACGCCGCTGGCCCGCACGTTGCGGAAGAAGATGTCGGCGTAGAGGCCGAGCGCGACGACGCCTTCCTGGATGCGGGCGCCGCCGGAGTCGTTGATGCCGATGATCGGGCAGCCGATCTTCATGGCCAGGTCGAGCACCTTGACGATCTTGGCGCCGAAGACCTCGCCCAGCGAGCCGCCGAAGACGGTGAAGTCCTGGGAGAACACGCAGACCTGGCGGCCGTCGACGGTGCCGTGCCCGGTGATGACGCCGTCGCCGTAGGGGCGGTTTTTCTCCAGGCCGAAGGCGGTCGAGCGGTGCCGGGCGAGGCCGTCGAGCTCGACGAACGAGCCCTCGTCGAGCAGCATGTCGATGCGCTCGCGGGCGGTCTTCTTGCCGCGGGCGTGTTGCTTCTCGACCGCGCGGGCCGAGCCGGCGTGCACGGCCTCGTCGGTGCGCCGTTCGAGGTCGGCGAGCTTGCCTGCCGTCGTGTGGATGCCATCCTGCTGCGTCACGTCCTGCTGCGCCGTCACGATGCCCCGCCCTCCGCTCGCCCAAGCACGCCGCCAGCCAGGCGGCATTCACGCCGCGGAGATCGTATCCAGGGGCCGACACACCCCTCGCGGTGCCCGTACGCGGGGGGTGCGGCAGATAGCACGTTTCGCACTCAATGCCCCATTCGTTACAACCCCCGTGACGACATGGATGACCCCCGTCGGCGTGGCGTTGATCGTCGGTGGCATCACCACGCTCATCGTCTTCCGCGCCGCCCTCTTCCGCAGCGCGACCGGAGACCAGCGCGTAGGCGAGCACGGCGAGGCCCGACGCCGCGCCGGCACGGACGCGGAATCGCGTGCGACGGGCCGGCGAGCGGGCGCGGAATCGCGGGCGCGGGGCCGGCGATCGGGCGGCGCTGCCGCCGCCGTCGGGTCGGTCGAGGCTGCTGCGGCTATCGCTGCCGATGGCCGGGGTACGGCGGCCGCGAAGCGGTCGAAGTCCGGCGCCAGGGTCAAGAGAACGGGCCGCCGTGGCATTGAACAGGCCCAGGCCGAGCGGCCTGCCCCAGTCAGGTCCGAAGCCGCGGACGCGGGAGAGCGCAGTCCTAGGCCTGATGCGGACGAGGGGCGGCATGGCGGGGCGGGTTCGCGGCGCTTCTGGCCCACCTCGGGTGCGTCTGCACCGGAGCAGGCACCGGCTGCCTTCGCGACGTCTCAGGACGAATTGTCCCGCTTCGAGGGTGCGGCGGCGCCAAGGTCGGTTGGGCAGGAGCGTGCCGACCCCGGATCGCGACAGGGCCGGTCGCTGTTCCGCCGGTTCGTAGGCGGTGAAGCAGCTGGTGACGCGGTAGACGACGCGGTCGGTGGTGTGGTTCGTGATGCGGTCGGCGGTGGCCCGCCGGCGCCGGTGGCGACCGCGGGCTTGGGTGCGCCCACCGACATCCGGCTGACGTCCCTGGGCCTGCCCGGTGCCGTCGAGGAGGCGGACGACCCGGGTGAACCCGCGGACCAGAGCGGCGACCCGGAGCTCGACATCGACCAGGATCTCGACCGCGCCGCGGACCCGGTGCGGGTGGACGAGCGGTCCCGCGCCCTGGAACTGCCCGGTCTGGAACTCCCCGGTCTGGGCCTGCCGGGCGTTGACGACCTGCGTGCCGGTTATGCCGCCGACCGGGACACCGACATGTCCGGCCCTTTCGACGCCGTGGACGGCACCGGCGCGTTCTCCGGCATGTTCGCGGACGTCGCGCTGGACGACGCCGACGAGACCGGCCTGGTGCCGGCCACCGAGATGGCCGCCGGCGGCTGGGGGGAGCCCACCGGCCTGCGGTACGGCGACCGGGTCGAGGGCTGGATCCGTCCGCAGTACGAGGACGAGCCCGAAGCGGTAGCCGGCGAGTACTGGACACCTGTGCCGGTGGACTCCTACGAGACCGAGTACGGCTGGCCGACCCCGGTGGAACGGATCCCCGAGGTCCCGCCCTACCCGCCGGCGGCCGGCTTCGACGCACCGGTGGCAGTCGAGGCGGAGCCGACGAAGCCCGTGCCGCAGTGGCCGCCGCCGCGTCCCGACGACCGGATCGAACTGCCCCGCTCCTGGTCGCAGCGCGACGAGCCCGGCCCGGCCGGCCGCAGCGCCGTGGACCGCGACAGTGCGGTGGCGGACCTCCCGGCCGAAGCCACGGTCCCGGACCATGACGCCGGCCCGTCTCGGCCCGGGCGGTTCGCCGACACGGTCCCGGAGCATGACGCCGGCCCGCCCCAGCCCGGGCGGTTCGCCGACACGATCCCGGATCCCGCCGCCAACCCGTCGCGGGCTGGCCGATTCGCCGACGAGATGTCGGTCAGCGGACCAGGCAGCGGATCGGGCGCCGGCCGGAGCGGTACCTACGCAGCCGGCGAGGAGAGCGTGGAAGGCCCGATCTGGACCGTCCCCGACCTGCCCGACGCGGAGATGCCGGACCTCACCTGGTCCCCGGAGGAAGCCACCGACGACGCCTCCCCCCGCCGTCCCCACCGCCCGGCCGCCATGATCCGCCGCCGCCGAGGCACCGGGCCGGTCGCCACCCCGTCCGCCAACGAGGCCACGCAGGCGCTGCCGCCCATGGATCTCACCCACCCGGACCAGCGCGCTCGCCCCCGGCCCCGCCCGCGCCCCGGCAACGGCCAGCAGGAACCGCGCAGCACCGTCTACGTCAGCCGGCACGCGGCCGAACCGAGCTGATCAGGCCGGGCCCGGCGCGGGCCGTCTAGGCTGGGTTGATGGCTTCTTCGCCCTACACCGACCTCGACCGGCCGCCGCTGGGTGAGCGGTCGCTGCAACGGGCGCTCATCGTGCCCGGCGGGTTCTGGCAGCGTCTGGAAATCCGGGCCGAGACCGGCTCCACCAACGCCGATGCCGCGGCCGCCGCCGCTGCCGGCGCCGCCGAGGGCCTCGTCGTGGTGGCCGAGCGCCAGGTCGCCGGCCGGGGCCGGCGCGACCGGCAGTGGGTTTCGCCGCCGCGGGCCGGGCTGACGGTCAGCTTCCTGCTGCGGCCCGGTGCCGCGGAGGCCGAGCGGGGCTGGGCGCCGGCGCCGCAGCGCACCTGGGGCTGGCTGCCTTTGCTCGCCGGGGTGGCGCTGGTGGAGGCCGTGCAGCGGCTGGCCGAGGTCGACGCCGGGCTGAAGTGGCCGAACGACCTGTTGCTGAACACCGCGGCCGGCGAGGCGAAGGCCGCCGGCATCCTGGCCGAGGCGAGCGGGGACGCGGTGGTGGTTGGCATCGGCCTGAACGTCACCACCCGGGCCGAGGAGCTGCCCGCCACGACCGGGCTGCCCGCCACGTCGTTGCAGGTCGCCGGGGCCAAGTCCACCGACCGCGATCCGCTGCTGCGGGCGCTGCTGCGGGGCGTCGCCCGGTGGTACGCAGGCTGGCGCGAGGCCGGCGGCGACGCCGAGATGTGCGGGCTGCTGGCGGCCTACCAGCGGGATTGCGCGACGATCGGGCGGGACGTGCGGGTGCTGCTGCCCAACGACCGGGAGTTCACCGGTACGGCGACCACGGTGGACAGTGACGGACAGCTGGTGGTCCGTACGGCTGACGGCGAGCGGCGAGTCTCGGCGGGTGACGTACTGCACGTACGCTGAGCGCGTGGCTTTTCCGGACGAGGTGCTGACCGACGAGGAAGAGGTCGTCCTCCACCAGCATCCGCACGCGCGGGCGGCCGTACGCCCGGTTCTGGTCCTGCTGGTGGCCGTGGCCGCCGTGCTCGGGGTCTGGATCATGTTGCCGCCGACGACCGGCGGCCTGATCGGCGTGCTGGCGGTCGGCGCCGTGGCCTTGTTCACGGGGTTGACCCGCGGGGTGTGGCCGCTGCTGGTGTGGCGCGGCACCCACTACGTCTTCACCGACGAGCGGATCCTGCTGCAGGACGGGGTGATCGCCAGGGAGCGCCGGGATCTGCCGCTGAACAGGGTCAACGACCACGTGATGAGCCAGTCGCTGCTCGACCGGCTGCTGGGCTGCGGCACGCTGCGGATCGACTCGATCGGGGACCGGAGCGCGGTGCTCGTCGCGGTGCCACACGTGCAGCACGTGCAGACGCTGCTCTATCAGCTCATCGAGACCGACCGGGAGCTGCGCGGCGACGAGCACGAGGAGGACGAGCCGGAGCCCGAGCCCGCCCCGGCTCGCGGCCGGCGGCGCTGAGGATCAGACGGCTCGCCGCTGGGCGTCGATCTCCTTGGCCAGCTCCTCGTCCAGGCTGCCGTCCGCCTCGGCGCTGAGCTCCGCCAGCCCGGCCACCACGTCCAGCTCGGCCACCGTGGCCTCGTGGCCGTCGACGGGCGGCTTGAGGAAGACGAAGGTGCGGTAGGCCCAGAAGCGGAAGATCGTCGCCACCGCGATGCCGAGCAGCGTGACCCCCATGAACAGGATCTCGTCGTGCTCCTCGGTGAGGCCGAAGCCGTATTTGCCGATGGTCACCGCGCCGGACTGGATGACCATGCCGACCAGGTTGAACCCGAAGAACAGCGTGTATTCCCGGCGCAGGGCGCTGCGGGTGTGGTGGCGGTATGTCCAGTACCTGTTCGCCAGGTAGGCCAGCGTCGTGGTGACGACGGTGGCGACGACGCTCGCCTTGACGGCACCGATGGGCAGCAATGCCCAGGTGATCGCCATGTAGAGCAGCGTGTTCGCGGCGCCGATCGAGCCGAAGGCGAGAGCCTCGGGGGCGAGATGGCGCAGGCGTTCCGCCAGCGAGCGGGCTGAGGACATTGGGCAACCTTACGGGGGAGGGGGCGCGGACAGCGGAGCCTGAGGTGCGGTGACTCCGACGTCACATTCGCGGGATCGCGCGCGGTGCGGGCGGGGGCGCGGACGGCGGCGTGGTGGCGGAGGCCGGGGTGGGTGCCTCCACCGGCGCCGCGGGGGCTGCCGGCTCCGGGACCAGCGCGCCGCCGAACACGAACCGGCGGTATGACCAGAAGCGGAACAGGGTGCCGACGGCGGTGCCCACCAACTGACCGGAGATGTTGTCCGCCAGCGGGGTCTGGAATTCGGGCCAGAGCGCGCCCAGGCCGTAGTGGCTGATCGCCAGGCAGGTCAGTCCGATGCCCAGGCCGACCCCGTTGAGCAGGAAGAACAGCGTGTACTGCCGGGCCATGTTGGTGTGCTCGCGGTGCCGCCAGGTCCAGAACCGGTTGCCGATGAACGCCACGGTCGTGGCCAGCACGGTGGAGATGGTCTTGGCGAGCAGCGACTCGAAGCCGGTCTGCAACAGCACGTTGAACAGGGTCAGGTCGATCGCGAAGGCGATGCTGCCGACCGTGCCGAACTTGCTCAACTCGCGCACGAGTGCACCGAAGCGTGCCCGCAGCGCGGGCAGGAAAGCGGCAGGCACGGACCCGAGAGTACCGGGGCCGGTCACGGACCGCCGTTTTCGTGAGCGACTCTTAACCCTTCCGTCGCAGCGTGATCCCGCTGCCGGTACTGACGGTGACCACGTTGATCAATTTCCGTGATCTCGGCGTGCCGTCCCCGGCAACCGGCGCAGTAGGCGAGGTGGGCCTCGAGCCGGACGGCGACGCGTGCGGAGATCCGGCCCCGGACGTGCCCGCCGAGCCGGTCGCCGGTCCACCGGCACTCCGGCGGGTCGGTGTCGGCCACGTGTTGCTGCAGGTAGAGCCGGCGCAGACCCTCCCGGGCCCGATGGGCGAGCACGGCGACGGCGTTCGGCGTGAGGCCGAGGTGCGGGGCGACCTCCGCCGGGCTGGCGCCCTCGACCTCCGTGCGCCACAGCACGTCCCGCCAGCGGTCCGGCAGTGCCCGGAACGCCTGCGCGGCGTAGGTGCGTTCCAGTCGGTCGAGGGCCGGGTCCAGGAACGGCTCGCCCTCGTCGTAGCGGGTCAGGTCGTCGGTGAACTCCAGTCGGCGGTCCCGCCGGGCCCGGTGGTAACAGACGTGCCGCAGGGTGGTGTGCAGGTAGGCGCGGAACGCCACCAGTGGCCCACGGCCGGCTCGCAGGCTGGCGAAGACCCGGGCGAACGTCTCGGAGACCAGGTCGTCGACGTCGGCGGGGTTGTGGACGAGCCCGTACGCCTGCGCCCGGGCCGCGGACCGGTGGCGCTGGTAGAGGACGCCGTACGCGGCAGTGTCGCCCGCGCGGACGGCGGCCAGCAGGTCGGTATCGGGGTCGCTGGCCGGGGTCGTCAATCCTGCCTCCTGTAGCCGGGAGTGGGAGGAAAGCCCGAGTAGCGGTCAGCTTAGGACGTTTAGTCCGTTTTGTGAAAGTGGGCCGGTTGGCGGGGTGGAGTGCGCCCGGTGCGCGGGAATGCGCGCTTGTGCGTCAAGCGGCGAAGAATCAATCGTGATTGCGCACGGAGACCGAAGTTTGTGCGGTTGTCCACATGCTTCACCGATGAACTGAACGTTTTCGCGGCTTAGGCTGATGTGACTCCCGTGACATCAGCCGGTCCTCCGGCTTGATTCGTCACAGGTCAGTGCCGACCGAAGGGAATCACATGTCAGTTCCCCCCACTGCTCACGCCAAGCTTCTGACCTGGGTGGACGAGGTTGCCGCCCTGACCACGCCGGACCGCGTCGTCTGGTGCGACGGTTCCGACGAGGAATGGACCCGGCTCACCGACGCGCTCGTCGACGGCGGGTCGCTGGTCCGCCTCGATTCCGCCAAGCGGCCCAACTCCTTCTGGGCCCGCACCGATCCCGGAGATGTCGCCCGGGTCGAGGAACGCACGTTCATCTGCTCCGTCGATCCCGCCGACGCCGGTCCGACCAACAACTGGACCGCGCCCGCCGAGATGAAGGCGACGATGACGGAGCTGTACCGCGGCTGTATGCGCGGGCGGACCATGTACGTCGTCCCGTTCTGCATGGGCCCGCTCGACGCGCCCAGCCCGATGTTCGGCGTGGAGATCACCGACAGCGCGTACGTGGTGACGTCCATGAAGATCATGACCAGGATGGGCACCGCGGTCCTGGCCGCGATGGGCGCCGACGCGGACTTCGTGCCGGCGCTGCACTCGGTCGGCAAGCCGCTGGCCGACGGCGAGGCCGACGTGCCCTGGCCGTGCAGCGAGACCAAGTACATCTCGCACTTCCCGGAGACCCGGGAGATCTGGTCGTACGGCTCCGGCTACGGCGGCAACTCCCTGCTCGGCAAGAAGTGCTTCGCCCTGCGGATCGCCAGCGTGGCCGCCCGCGACGAGGGCTGGCTCGCCGAGCACATGCTGATCATGAAGCTGACCTCGCCCGCGGGCACGGTCCGCTACATCGCCGGCGCGTTCCCCTCGGCCTGCGGCAAGACCAACCTGGCCATGCTCGAGCCGACGCTGCCGGGCTGGAAGGTCGAGACCGTCGGCGACGACATCGCCTGGATGCGCTTCGGCGAAGACGGGCGGCTCTGGGCCACCAACCCGGAGTACGGCCTGTTCGGGGTCGCGCCCGGCACCGACGAGCACACCAACCCGAACGCGATGCGCACCCTGGCGCGGGGCAACTCGGTCTTCACCAACGTGGCCCGCACCGACGACGGCGACATCTGGTGGGAGGGCATGGGCGAGCCGCCCGCGCACCTGATCGACTGGAAGGGCAACGACTGGACACCGGAGTCCGAGTCGACGTCCAGCCACCCGAACAGCCGCTTCTGCACGCCCATCAACCAGTGCCCGATCCTCGCCCCGGAATACGACGACCCGCGGGGCGTGCCGATCGACGCGATCCTCTTCGGCGGCCGGCGCAAGACGACGGTCCCGCTGGTCACCGAGGCCCGCGACTGGGTGCACGGCGTCTACTTCGGCGCGACGCTGTCGTCGGAGACCACCGCCGCCGCGGTCGGCCAGGTCGGCGTGGTGCGCCGGGACCCGATGGCGATGCTGCCGTTCATCGGCTACCACGCCGGTGACTACTTCAACCACTGGATCGAGATGGGCAAGGCCGCCTCCGGCGACGCCGAGAAGCTGCCGAAGATCTTCTACGTCAACTGGTTCCGCCGCGCCGCCGACGGCGGCTTCCTCTGGCCCGGCTTCGGGGAGAACTCGCGGGTCCTCAAGTGGATCGTCGAGCGCCTCGACGGCACCGGCGACGCGGTGGAGACCCCGATCGGGCACGTGCCGGCCCCGGGCGCGCTCGACGTCAGCGGCCTGGACATCAGCCCGGCCGACCTGGAAGCCGTGCTGCGGGTCGACACCGACGAGTGGCTGGCGGAGATCCCGCAGGTCGAGGAGTGGTTCGCCAAGTTCGGCGACAAGCTGCCGACAGTGCTCTGGTCCGAACTCGACGCACTGAAGTCCCGCCTCAACGCCGGCTGACGCCCTGCGCCCGCCTCGCGAATGAGGCGGGCGCAGCCTGGGTACCTTCAGCTCCGTGATCCCCCTCGACCTCCGCCCACCCGCGGTCCGCGCGCTGACCTGGCTGCTGGTTGCAACGGCGGCGGCCACCGTCGGGGTCGAGCTGCTCAATTACTGGTACGCGCCGGAGCAGGGTTTCGGGCTCGCCGTCCGCACCGGCTGGGCGCTGCTCCGTACCCTCGGTTGGTTGATCTTGATCTGGCACGTGCGCCGCAGCCGCGCGGTCTCCCGGCCGCTGGGGCTGATCCTCGCCGTCACCACCGTCTTCGCCGTGGGCCGCCTCGTCGTGCCCCGGGACGGCGCGCCGCCGGCGGCCGGGCTGGCGGGTTTCGGCGTGCTGGCCCTGCTCTGCGCGACGGTCGTGGCGCTGCTCTACCGGCACCCCACCGTGCGCGGGCACCTGACCCGGTATCCGAACAAGCTGGTCGCGACCCGGCAGGGGCTCGAATGGCGGGAAGCGGCGCCCCGCCGCCCACCGGTGGCCGCCTGGGTGCTGACCGCCCGGGTCGCCGCGTTCACCTACAGCCCGCTGATCCTGGTGCCCGCGGTGATCTCGATCGGCGAGCTCGGCAGCCGGCCGGAGTACATCCTGGCGGTGGTCTTCTGGATCTTCGTCGGCATCGGTGCCAGCTACGCGGTGCTGCTGACCACGTTCTTCCTGCAGCGCGGCAAGGCGTGGGCCCGGCAGCTGATGGTCTGGGTCAGCCTGGGCGTGCTCGTGATCGACCTGCCGCTCTGCTACCTGCTGCTCGGCGCGGACGGGCTGATCCGCGACGGCGCTCCGCTGGTCGCCGCCGCCCTGCTGGCCTGCTACGCGGTCTGGCGTGCCGGCCGCATGGCCGCGGCGCTCACCACGACCGCGGCACCCGCATGACCGCCGGCGCCGGCCTGTCCAGAAGCGATGCGGTCGCCCGCAGCGGCCGGTCGCGAAGTGACGCGGCCGGATGAAGGCGGAGACGGTCGACGTTGCGGTGGTCGGGGCCGGGCCCGCTGGGGCGGCTGCGGCGTTGGCGGCCCGGCGGGCCGGCGCGTCGGTGCTGCTGCTGGACAAGGCCGCCTTCCCGCGCGACAAGCCGTGCGGTGACGGCATCGCCGCCGACGCCGTGGATGTGCTCGAAGGGCTCGGCGTCACCGGCGTGACCGACGGCTATCCGGCGGTGCTGCGACTGCGTCTGGTCGCGCCCGGCGGCGTCGAGGTGGCCCGGCCGCTGCCGCGCGCGGCGCACACCGTCCCGCGCCGGGTCTTCGACGCCCGGCTCGTGCGGGCGGCGGTCGAGCAGGGCGCCGAACTGCGCCGGCATACGGTTCGGGCGATGCGCCAGGAGGATGGCGGTGTCACGCTGGACGACCGGATCAGCGCCCGGGTCGTGATCGGCGCGGACGGGGCCGGGTCGGTGATCCGGCGGCTGCTCGGTCACCCGGTCAACCCGGATGGGCACCTGGCCATCGCGATCCGCGGCTATGCCCCCGCGATCGGCGCCGAACAGCTCATCCGGACCACGAGCGCGCGCTGGCCCGCGTACGCGTGGTCCTTTCCGATCGGGGACGGCAGCGCGAATGTCGGCTACGGGGAGACGCTGCGGGGGACGGCGCTGACGAAGGCGTACCTGGTGGAACGGCTGGCGGAGTTGCTGCCCGGCGGCGTGCCGGCCGGCCTGCGGGCCCACCACCTGCCCTTGTCCACCCACCGGCCGCCGCCGGGTCGCGGCCCGGTGTTGCTGGCCGGCGACGCGCTGTCGCTGATCAATCCGTTCACCGGCGAGGGCATCTTCTACGCGGTGCTCTCCGGCGCGCTGGCCGGCGCGGCCGCCGCGGCGGGGCCGGACCGGGCCGCCGCGCGATACGCCGCGGCCTTCGGCAGCCGGCTCGGCCGGCACTTGCGGCACTCGGGCCTCGCCGCGCTGCTGACCCGCCGGCCGGCCGTGGTTGACGCCGCGGTCCGGGCCGCCCGCCGAGATGGTGCGGTTTTCGACCGAATGGTGGAGCTAGGCCTGGGTGACGGTGTTTTCGACCTTCGCACGATCGGACGCATCGGGGCCGCGATGCTCTCCAGAGCCGACTCACCCTCTTGAGACCCGGCGCGCGCTGGATAGGCTTGCGGGGATGACTCTGCGGTCCCTGGTCTACTCGCTGTACGAACGACGGCTCGCCGGCAAGCTCGCCGGCAAGCCGGTGCCGCAGCATGTCGGGGTGATGTGCGACGGCAATCGTCGCTGGGCCCGCGAGATGGGCTACGTCGACCCCAACGACGGGCACCGGGTCGGCGCGGTGCGCATCAAGGAGCTGCTCGGCTGGTGTGACCAGGCCGGGATCAAGCACGTCACGCTCTACCTGCTGGCCACCGACAACCTGCAGCGGGCCGCCGCCGAGCTGGACCCGCTGGTCAAGATCATCGAGGACCTGGCGACGGAGCTGGCCGAGGACGGCAACCCGTGGCGGCTGCGCATCGTGGGCGCGCTCGACGTGCTGCCCGCGCCCACGGCGACCGTGCTGAAGGCCGCCCAGGAGCGCACCCAAAACCGCATCGAGGGCGTCGAGGTCAACCTGGCGGTCGGCTACGGCGGTCGCCGGGAGATCACCGACGCGGTGCGCTCGCTGCTCTACGAGCAGTCCGCGGCCGGGCGCACGCTGGAAGAGCTGGCCGAGATGCTGGACGTCGAGCACATCGCCGAGCACCTCTACACCCGCGGCCAGCCGGATCCCGACCTGGTCATCCGCACGAGCGGGGAGCAGCGGCTGTCCGGCTTCCTGCTCTGGCAGTCGGCGCACTCGGAGTTCTACTTCCACGACGCAAACTGGCCGGATTTCCGCCGGACCGACTTCCTGCGGGCGCTGCGCTCATACGCGGGCCGGCAGCGTCGCTACGGCGCCTGAGAGAGTTCAGCGCCAGCACCCCGATCACGATCGCGATGCCCGCCCACTCGCGCGGGCGCAGCGCCTGGCCGAGCAGCACGATGCCGGCCAGCGCGGCCAGCACCGGGTGAACACTCATGAACATCCCGAAGAAGCGCGCCGGGACACGGCGCAAAGCGATCAGATCGAGCGCGTACGGCAGCGAGCTGAGCACCCCGGCACCGGCGGCATACGCCAGTCCCGCGGCGCCGAAACGGCCCTGTGCGACAAGGATCACAGCCACCGGCAGATAGCCCAGCGCGGACACCGTGGTCGCCACCGCGGTCGCCTGGATCCCCGGCACCCGCGCCCCCAGCACCCGGTTGAGCAGGATGTACGCGGCCCAGCAAGCCGCCGCTAGCAGCGCGCACCCGATCCCGGCGTAGTCGCTGGACGGGCCCGGCAGCACCAGGACGTAGACGCCGGCTCCGGCCGCGACCGCGCAGCACAGGTCGAAGCGGGTCCGCGAGCCGGCCAGCGCCAGGGCCAGCGGGCCGAGCACCTCCAGCGTGACGGCCAGCCCGAGCCCGATCCGGTCGATCGCGGTGTAGATGCTCAGGTTCATCACCGCGAAGGCTCCGGCGAGCAGCAGCGTCGGCCACCACTGCGGGCAGGTGAAGCGGCGCGGGTCGGGACGGGCCACCGCGAGCAGGGCGGCCGCGGCCACGAGCTGGCGCACCGCCACGACCCCGGCCGGGCCGGCCGAGGCGAACGCGTGCGCGCCCACCGCCGCGCCGACCTGGTTGCTGGTGGCGCTGCCGAGCATGATGGCCAGACCGCCGAGCCGGGAGGTTCTCATGACCTCCAGGCTTCGCGGCGGCGGCCGGGAACGGAAATACCGGGACCGCGGGATCTATACGCTGGACGTATGGATGTGCGGGTGGGCCAGCTCCGGGCCCTGGTCGCGGTGGTCGACGCGGGCACGTTCACCGACGCGGCCACGGTCCTCGGGGTTTCGCAGGCCGCCGTTTCCCGCTCGGTCGCGGGGCTGGAGCGGTCCCTCGGCGCCCGGGTGCTGGAGCGGACCACCCGGCACGTCACGCTGACGCCCGCCGGCACCCGGATCGTCGCCCAGGCCCGGCGCATCCTCGAAGAGGTCGCCCACCTGCAGCGGATCGTCACCGAGCCGAGTACCGAGGTGCGGGTCGGCTACGCCTGGGCGGCGCTGGGCCGGCACACCCGGCGGCTGCAGAAGGCGTGGGCGGCCGCGCATCCGCGCGTACCGCTGGTGTTCGTGCAGGCCAACGACCCCACCTCGGGCCTGAGCGACGGTACGGCCGACCTGGCCGTCATCCGTCGCCCGCTGGACGATCCCCGCTTCGCCACCGCCGAGATCGGACGCGAGGCCCGGTACGCCGCCGTCGCCACCGACGGCGCCCTGGCCCGTCGCCGCACGTTGCGCCTGCAGGACCTGTCCCGCTCCACCATCGCGATGGACAGCCGCACCGGCACCACCACCCCGCAGCTGTGGCCGGCGGACTCCCGGCCCACCTCGATCCGCGAGACGGCCGCGGTCGACGAGTGGCTGACGCTGATCGCCGCCGGGCAGGCCGTGGGCATCACCGCGGAGGCGACGGCGCATCAGTATCCGCGGCCCGGGGTCGCCTACCGGGTGCTGCGGGCCGCGCCGCAGATCTCGGTGCGGCTGGCCTGGTGGCGCGACGACCCGCCGGATCAGCTCGACGAGGTGGTCGATCTGGCCCGGGCGGCCTACGGCTGGTCAGCGGGGGAAGGCGGGCAGGGCGTCGGCGAGGAAGCCGGCGACGGCCTCGGGTGACTCCAGGGTCAGGTCGGCGGCGCTGGAGACCTCGGCGCCGGTCTCCGGGTTGGCCACCGCCACGCACATGCCGAAGAAGTCGGGATCGACCGCCTCGCGGGCGCGCAGCGCGTCGAACGCCTTGATGTCGGACATGTCATCGCCGAAATACCAGGCGCAGCGGGCGTTCAGCACGCCCTCGCTGATCACCATGCCCTTGTCCTGGTCGACCGGCGGCTTGAGCTCGACGACCATCCGGCCGCCCTGGATCCGCAGGCCCAGGCGCTCGGCCTGCTCGTGACCCCAGCGCTCGACCGTCTGGGCGAGCTGCGGCGCGGTGCGGTAGTGCAGGGCCACCGAGAGGCGCTTGTATTCCACCAGGATCTGCGGGGGCAGCTCAGTCTTGGCCCGCTCGGCCAGGTCGGCCATCGCGGGGACCCAGGGCAGCGCGGCCGGCTCGGTGACCACCTCGCCGTCGTGCCACACCTCCAGGCCGTACAGGCCGTAGAGGTCGACGTGGGTCAGCGACCCGAAGCGCGAGCGCAGGAAGCTCACCGGGCGGGCCGAGACGATGGCCACCCGGGCGACCGCGCCGGCCAGCTCCTCGAGCACACCCAGCACCGACGGAACGGGCTGGGAGGCATCGGGATCGTCCGTGACGGGAGACAGCACGCCGTCGAAGTCGAAGAAGAGAGTCGTTTCCGCGGCCCGGGAAGCGGTGAACTGCCAGGCTTCGGCGGCGCTCAGCGGGTGCGTGGGACGCGCGTGTTGCGGCTCGGACTCAGGCACAAGTCCCAGCCTACCTGGCGCCCGGCCCTTCGCACGTCCGCGTAACGGCGCGGAATTGGCGTAACACGCGGGTACTACCGCCGGTGGCAGTTGCCAGCTAGCGTTCTAGTCATGGCACGGGGTCATCCCGGGCCAACCGGTCGGCCCGGACCTGCGACAAGAGCGCCACGGGGCCACGCATCCCGGCTCCGTGTCAGGCACGGGCGCCGGACGTGGCGGACCGCGGGCGGACCGGGTTGCACGCCCGCTGGAGCAGGCCTGTGACATCTCGCCGTACTGACGCCGGGGCTTCGCAAGACCCGGCCGCCACCGTGTCCAGCAGTCGTGCCGGGACGGGACGCAGGTCGTCCCGCGATCGGCACACAGACGCGGAGCCCGCCCCAGCGGGGCGGGTTTTCGTTCTGGACACCTCGGTCCTGCTGTCCGACCCGGCGGCGTTCCGCCGGTTCACCGACCACGAAGTGATCATTCCCCTCGTGGTGATCTCCGAGCTGGAGGACAAGCGCCACCATCCCGAGCTCGGCTGGTTCGCCCGGCAGGCGCTGCGCATGCTCGACGAACTGCGCATCAAGTTCGGCCGGCTCGACCACCCGGTGCTCTGCAACGACGAGGGCGGCACGATGCGGGTGGAGCTCAACCACGCCGACCAGAGTGTGCTGCCGCACGGCTTCCGCAACGACTCGAACGACACCCGGATCCTGTCCGTGGCGCTCGGGCTGGCCGCGGACGGCCGGGACGTCACGCTGGTGAGCAAGGACATGCCGCTGCGGGTCAAGGCCGCCTCGGTCGGCCTGACGGCCGACGAATACCGGCATGGCCAGGCCAGCGACCCGACCTGGGTGGGCATGGCCGACCTGAAGCTGTCGGAAGAGCAGGTCGGCCGGCTCTATGCGGGTGAGGAGCTGGAGCTGGAGGAGGCGGATGCGCTGCCCTGTCACACCGGCCTGGTGATCCACTCCGCCCGCGGTTCGGCGCTGGCCCGGGTCAACCCGGACAAGACCGTGCGCCTGGTCCGCGGCGACCGGGAGGCGTTCGGGCTGCGCGGCCGCTCGGCGGAGCAGCGGATCGCCCTGGACCTGCTGCTGGACGAGTCGATCGGGATCGTCTCGCTGGGCGGCCGGGCCGGCACCGGCAAGTCCGCGCTGGCGCTGTGTGCGGGCCTCGAGGCGACCATGGAGCGCAACCGCCATAAGAAGGTCATCGTCTTCCGTCCGCTCTACGCGGTCGGCGGCCAGGAGCTCGGCTATCTGCCGGGCAGCGAGTCGGAGAAGATGTCGCCCTGGGCGCAGGCGGTCTTCGACACGCTCGGCGCGGTGGTGCACGCGAACGTGATGGAGGAGGTCATGGCGCGCGGCCTGCTCGAGGTGCTGCCGCTGACCCACATCCGGGGCCGGAGCCTGCACGACGCGTTCGTGATCGTCGACGAGGCGCAGTCGCTGGAACGCAACGTGCTGCTCACGGTGCTGTCCCGGATCGGGCAGGGCTCGCGGGTGGTGCTCACCCACGACGTCGCCCAGCGTGACAACCTGCGGGTGGGCCGGCACGACGGCGTGACGGCGGTGATCGAGGCGCTGAAGGGTCACCCCATCTTCGCCCACGTCACCCTGACGAGGTCCGAGCGTTCGCCGATCGCAGAGGTCGTCACCGATCTGCTGGAGGACATCCCGCAGTAACGCTCCGTTGTCGGCTGAGGCGGGGATCCAAGGGGTCCCCGCCTCACGCTATGAAGAGGGCCAATTACACAAAGTGAGTTATTGGCTACCTCGAAAGTGCGGAAAATGGCGCTGCTTTGCCCGGAATAAGTCCTAAACATCCTGTGATTCATTTCACAGGTGCGCGTCGTCATTTCACATCCACTTCACCGTGCGCCATGGTGGCTGGCGAGCATCAATCGCGTGGCCCGGCAGGTTGAAGATCGACTTGCCGGTCACCGTGACCGGCGGAAGTCGGCTGGTCGCGCGGCCCGAGGGGGCCGTCGGTGCTCGCGGCGGGAATGTCGCCGGGATTCATCCCGGTGAATTTCAGCCGCGTCATTGCCCCCTACGAAGGGATACTTCGTGAATCGGCTCTGGAGCCGGGTCGGCATCCGGGTGGCCTCGGTGGGCCTGCTCGTTGCAGGCGTGATCGGCGGGGTCTACCTCGGTCAGGACCAGGAAGTCCAGGCGCAGAGCGCCCAGGTCGGTCTCATCGTCCAAGCGGACGCGGACGAGATGCAGCTGCTCAAGGAGCGGCACGGCCAGCACGCGGCGGCTCGTGCGTACCAGCGGCAGGCGGAGGGCGTGGCGGCCGCCAAGGCAGCCGCGGAGGCCAAGGCCGCGGCGGGCAAGGCTCGCACCGTCGAAAAGAAGCTGATCGCCCAGAAGGCGGCCGAGAAGAAGGCGGCGGCCGAGAAGAAGGCCAAGTCCGCCGGCTCCGGCAGTTCCGGCGGGACGGTGCCCTACGACGGCGAGATCCCGGCCTCCTGCGACGAATACAGCGGTAACCGGGCGACCGGCTGCGCCCTGATGCTCGATGCGGGCTTCAAGATCGACCAGTTCCCGTGCCTGGACAAGCTGTGGAAGAAGGAAAGCGGCTGGAACCACCGCGCCGAAAACCCCAGCTCCGGCGCGTACGGCATCCCGCAGTCCCTGCCGGGCTCCAAGATGGCCTCGGAGGGCTCGGACTGGAAGACCAGCCCGGCGACCCAGATCAAGTGGGGCCTCGGCTACATCGAGGGCCGCTACGACACCCCGTGCAACGCGTGGTCGCACTCGCAGAACACGGGCTGGTACTGATCCCAGCGTGACAAATGGGGTGCGCGCTTCGGCGCGTACCCCATTTGTCGTTACCGGTCGTGATCAAATGTCGGAATGGTACGGAAAGTCGCCTCGATGGTCGTGCTCGGGATGCTCGCCTGCGTTCTCTCCGCGAGCCAGACGGCCGCCCGGGCCGCCGGCGACACCGAGCCGATCCGCGAGGTCGTCGGCGGCAGCCTGGCGCCGGCCGGCCGGTTCCAATGGATGGTGCGGCTCTCGATGGGCTGCGGCGGCGTGCTCACCGCACCCGGCGTCGTGCTCACGGCCGGTCACTGCGTCGCCGGCACCGGCCGGGACCGCAGCATCGGCGTGCTCGCCGGCAGCACCGACACCAGGTCCGGCGCCGCTATCAAGGCGCGCTCGGTCGCGGTCATCCGGGCCGGCGGCTTCCGCGAGGAGACCCGCGGCGACGACTGGGCGCTGATCAAGCTGGACCGCGAGCTGAACCTCCCGGTGCTGGACCTCAGCCGCGGCGGCGCCGACGAGGCCGGCCCGCTGACCATCCTCGGGTGGGGCCAGACCAGCGAGGACTCGCTGCAGCAGCAGCACAAGCTGCGGTACGGGACCGTGTACGTCGTGGGCGACAAGCAGTGCGCCCAGGCGTACCGCAAGGTCGGGGTGCGACTGGTCGAGGACGAGTCGATCTGCGCGGGCCGGCAGGGGGTCGACACCTGCCAGGGCGACTCCGGCGGGCCCATGGTCCACGAGACGGCGGACCACCGGTGGGTGCAGGTCGGCATCGTGAGCTTCGGCCTCGGCTGTGCCCGCCGGACGTACCCCGGCGTTTACACCCAGGTGTCGACATTTCACGCCGACATCAGGGCGGCGACCCGACAACTTGAATAGCGAACTTGCATGGGTTTTCCGCTGCGGGTTGGCACAGCTGAACGCGTCCAATCCGCCACCCTGAGTTGGCGGGGCTGGCGCGCATCGGCAACCATCGGGGCATGAGCTATCCCGGGGAGCGCGAGGATCAGGCGGCCCGCTTCGGCACGGAGGCGTTCTTCGCCTCCATCGGCCGGGCATTCGTGGCGATGTGCGCGGTCATCCCGGTGCTGTTCCTGATCGAGGCCATCGACGTCGGCATCGGCGCCGGCCGGCTCGACGTGGCGGGCGGCATCATCCCGCACCGCCTCGGCGGCCTGGACGGGGTGATCTTCAGCCCGTTCCTGCACGCCGGCTGGGACCACCTCTACGGCAATAGCATCCCGCTGATCCTGGTCGGCACGTTCGCCCTGGCCGGGGGCACCCGCCGCTTCCTCTGGTCGACGCTGGTGATCGTGCTGGTCAGCGGCTTCGGGGTGTGGATCATCGGCGACCCGAGCAGCGTCGTGGTCGGGGCCAGCGGGGTCGTCTTCGGCTACCTGGGCCTGCTCTTCGCCCGCGGCTTCGTGGAGCGCAGCTGGTGGAACCTCGGCGTGGCCGCGTTCATCGGGCTGCTCTACTGGTATCAGCTCTACAACGTGCTGCCGACCGACCAGCCGATCTCCTGGCAGGGTCACCTGCTGGGGCTGCTCGGCGGGGTGATCTCGGCGATCCTCTTCCGTCGGCGCCGGCCGCGGCCGACCCCGGCCATCTACGGCCCCGGCAGCACCCTCTCCGACATCTGAGTCAGCCGCCGGCCCGCCGGGCCGGCGCGACCGCCACGGCCACCGCCACCAGGGTCAGGACCGCGCCGAGCACCGTGTTCCAGCCCGGCCGGCCCGCGGCCCCCGGCAGGACCTCGTCCAGCAGCAGCGCGCCGGTGACCTGCCCCGCGATCATGCCCAGGCCGAGCAGCAGCACGCCCGTGTGGCGGACCACGGCGGCGCCCAGCGCGATGAAGACGATGCCGAGGGTTCCGCCCACGTACAGCCACCAGGGGCCGCGTGGCAGGTGGTCCGGGAGGCCACCCAGCGCCACCGACACCGCGAAGGCGATCAGCAGGACCGCCGTACCCATGAAGAAGTTCAGCAGACCCGCGACCATCGCGCTGCCCGAGACCACCCGGACGTGGCCGTTGACGGCCTGCTGCCAGGCGATGCCGAGGCCCGCCACCAGCGGCAGCACCGCCAGCGCCAGGGCGCTCGGATGCCCGATCCGGTCGCCGACCGCCAGCAGCACCGCGCACACGGTCAGGACCGCACCGGCCAGCCGGGGCGTGGTCACCGGCTGCGGACCGGACGGGCCCGCGCCCGCCCGGTCCACCAGCAGGCTGCTCGACGACTGGCCGGCGACCAGGGCCACGATGAAGACGGCCACCCCGAGCGTCGGCACGGTCAGGCCCTGGGTGGCGACCAGGAAGCCGCCGCACATGCCACCCACGCACTGCCACGGGCGGATCCGCCCCGCGCGCAGGGCGGCCCGCAGGTGGCCCAGCCCGGCCCGGCCGGCCGGCAGCAGCGGCACCAGCACCGCCAGCACCAGCAGGCCGGAGCCGAACGAGATGGTGGCGGCACCGATCGGGTCGTCCAGGCGTACGGCAAGCTCGCCGTTGATCCTCGACTGCACGGCCAGCGCGACACCCGCGATCACCGCGAGGCCCACTCCGCCGGCCCGCCGTCCCGCCGAGACGGCGGGCGGGGCAGTCGAGGTCTGGGTCACTCGCGCACCGTCGGCAGGTGCCCGTCGAAGTCCACGGCCGAGTACAGCGCCAGCTTCTCCAACCGGTGGTACGAGTCGATGACCCGGATCGTGCCGCTCTTGGAGCGCATCACGATCGACTGGGTGTGCGCGCCGCCGGCCCGGTAGCGCACGCCCTTGAGCAGGTCGCCGGAGGTCACGCCGGTGGCGACGAAGAAGCAGTTGTCGCCGGTGACCAGGTCGTCGGTGCTCAGCACCCGCTCCAGGTCGTGCCCGCCGGCAAGGGCCTTCTCCCGCTCGGAGTCGTCCAGCGGCCAGAGCTTGGCCTGGATCGCGCCGCCGAGGCACTTCAGCGCGCAGGCCGCGGTGATGCCCTCGGGGGTGCCGCCGATGCCCATCAGCACGTCGACGTCCGACTCGGTGCGCGCCGCGGAGATGGCGCCGGCGATGTCGCCGTCGGAGATGAACTTGATGTTGGCGCCGGCCGCCCGTACCTCCTCGACCAGCGGCTGGTGCCGGGGCCGGTCCAGGATGCACACGGTCACGTCGGACACGCTGGAGCGCTTCGCCTTGGCGATGCGCCGCAGATTTTCGGTCGCGCCGGCGTTGATGTCGATGACGTCGGCGCAGTCCGGCCCGACGGCGATCTTCTCCATGTAGAAGACGGCGCTCGGGTCGAACATGGCGCCCCGCTCGGCGACGGCCAGCACGGCGACCGCGCCCGGCATGCCCTTGCTCATCAGCGTCGTGCCGTCGACCGGGTCGACCGCCACGTCCACCTCCGGGCCGGTGCCGTCGCCGACCTGCTCGCCGTTGAACAGCATCGGGGCGTTGTCCTTCTCGCCCTCGCCGATCACGACGACGCCGCGCATCTGGATCGAGTTGATGAGCTTGCGCATGGCGTCGACGGCGGCGCCGTCGCCGCCCTCCTTGTCGCCCCGGCCGACCCAGCGGCCGGCGGCCATCGCGGCCGCTTCGGTGACGCGGACCAGGTCGAGAGCGATGTTGCGGTCGAGATCCTGCGGGTTCTGGGCTACGGGCATAGGGGCCTCCTCGCGACGGTGCGGGTGTGGTGCACCGATCCTCACACGCGGATATGCGCGAAGTCCCGCGTCCGCGACATGGTTAACAATGGTGGGGTGGCTACCCCTGAAGCAGCACCGGCGCCCGAAGCGGCCGCCGGGCCCGTCACCGTCGGCAAGCGCGGCGGTCGTTCCCCGCGCGATATGGCGATGTCGCTCGGCATCCTGCTGCTGCCGATCGCGCTGCTGCTGGTCTTCTACCGGGTGGTGCTCGACGGCGACAAGCCGATCTCCATCGACCCCGGGTCGGCGATCCAGCAGGCCCGCAGCGCCGCCGTCTTCACGGTGGTCGTGCCGCAGGGGCTGGGCGCCGACTGGCACCCGGTGAGCGCGACCTTCAGGCGCGACGCCGACGGGGCCACGCTGCGGCTCGGCTACATCGACCCGGAGAGCGACCCGATCCAGCTCGTCGAGAGCAGCACCCCGACGGCGAAGCTGCTCCCGGTGGAGCTGGGCGCGGACCCCAAGGCGGTCAGCACCTTCAGCGACGGCAAGCGCACCTGGCAGCGCTACGACGCCCGGAAGGGCGAGAACGCCCTGCTGCTGCTGGAGAAGGGCCGCACCATCATCGTGGTCGGTACGGCCGAGTCGCAGACCCTGGAGGCCTTCGCCACGTCGCTGGGCTGACTCAGTTGTCGGTTCGGGCGGCGCGGGCGGCTTCGATCCGCTCCCGGGCGCCGTCGAGCCAGCCCTGGCAGACGTCCGCCAGCTTTTCGCCGCGCTCCCACAGCGCCAGCGACTCCTCCAGCGAGCTGCCGCCCTGCTCCAGCCGTTCCACCACCGTCGCCAGCTCGGTGCGGGCCTGCTCGTAACTGAGTTTCTCGTCCGTCATCACTGCACTTCCGCTCGAAGCTCACCGTCGGCCAGCCGTACCCGGACGACGTCACCCGTCTCCACCTCGCCGGCCGCGCGGACCACGTGGTCGTCGGCCCGCTGCACGATCGCGTACCCGCGCTCCAGCGTCGCCCGTGGCGACAGCGCCCGCAGCCGAGCCAGGGTGTGCCGCAGGTCGTCGTCGGCGCGGCCCAGCCGCTGGTCCAGGCTGCGCGTCGCCCTGTCCCGCAGCCCCGTCACCTCGGCGGCCCGCTGGTCCACCAGCACCTCGGGGCGGGCCAGCACGGGCCGCGACCGCCAGGACTCCAGCCGGTGCGCCTCCCGGTCCACACACGCGATCACCGCGCGGTCGAGCCGGCGGCGGGCCTGCCGGATCAGCGTCGTCTCCTCGGCCAGGTCGGGCACGATCCGCTTGGCCGCGTCGGTCGGGGTGGACGCGCGCACGTCGGCCACGTAATCGATCAGCGGCGCGTCGGTCTCGTGCCCGATCGCGCTGACCACCGGGGTACGGCAGCCGAACACGGCCCGGCACAGCGCCTCGTCGGAGAAGGGCAGCAGATCCTCGACGCTGCCGCCGCCGCGCGCCAGCACGATCACGTCCACCGTGTCGTCGTTGTCGAGCACCTTGAGCGCGTCGATGATCTGCGGCACCGCGGTCGGGCCCTGCACGGGCACGTTGATCACCCGGAAGTCGACGGACGGCCAGCGTCGGCGGGTGTTCATCAGCACGTCGCGCTCCGCCGCGGAGGCCCGCCCGGTGATCAGCCCGACCCGCTGCGGCAGGAACGGCAGCCGGCGCTTGCGCTCGCGGGCGAACAGGCCCTCGGCGCCGAGCAGCTTCTTCAGCCGTTCCAGCCGGGCCAGCAGCTCACCGATGCCGACCTGGCGGATCTCGTCGGCGCGCAGGCTCAGCGACCCGCGCGCGGGATAGAACTCGGGCTTGGCGTGCAGCGTGACCCGGGCCCCCTCGGCGAGGTCGGGCGCGCCGGCGTCGAGGACGTCGCGGTGGGCGGTGACGGTGAGGCTGAGGTCGGCCGACGGGTCCCGCAGGGTGAGGAACACCACGCCGCTGCCGGGCCGGCGGCTGATCTGCGCGACCTGGCCGTCGACCCACACCCAGCCCAGCTTGGCGATCCAGGCGCCGACCTTCTGGCTGACGACGCGGACGGGCCAGGGCTCGTCGGCGCTGGACTTCGCGGGCGCGCTCGGCTGCTCGGGCTGGCTCACCGGGCCAGCCTACGGGCGGGTCACTTCCGCCCGCCGCCGTGGTGCTTGCTGACCCGGCGCGCCATGGTCACCAGCACCAGCACGATCAGGCCCGCGTACCCCCAGAAGAGCAGGTCGGCCACCAGCTGCGGGCTGTCGACGTGCCAGCCGCCGCCGTCGTCGCGGGCCAGGAAGGTGAACGGGTAGCCGTGCCGCACCGCGTACACGGTCATGCAGCACAGGGCATGGTTGGCCGGCAGCGCGCTGACGAGCATGCCGCCGGTCAGCACCACGCCGAAGCCCGCGTAGCCGGCCGGCCCGGTCCCGGCGGGGCCCCAGCCGAACGAGATCAGCAGCAACCCGCCGACCAGGAGCAGGGCGTGGAACAGCAGGTACGCGCGGTCGGGCACCCGGTCCAGCTCGGCGAGCAGGTTCAGGATGGCGATGGCCACGCTGAACCAGCCGACGAGCAGCCGCAGCCCGGCGTTGAACGAGCCCCAAGGGCCGGGCGGCTCGACGCCGCCCACCGTGCTCATCGCCCGAGTATCGCGCCCGGCAGCCTCGCTACGTGCGGAAACGCGGCTTGTCGATCACGGCTGCAGGGCGGGGTCCGGCGCCGCCGCCGGGCGGCGGACCAGCCTGGCGGCCACTACCAGCAGCAGCCCGACGAAGGACCAGAAATACAGGTCGGCGGCGAGGTTGACGGCGTCGACCTGCCAGCTCGACTGCTCGGCGACCTGGCGGGCGGTCGCCGCGTCGCCGCCGAGCCCCGCCCGGGAGACCCAGGCGAACGGCCAGCCGCGGCTCGCCAGGTACGCCCACATTCCCGCGAGCTGGGTGCTCTCGGAGATCACGCCGGCGAGCGTGCCGCCCAGCGCCGCCGCGATCGTCGCCGCCGCGGTGGCCCGTCCGGGCAGCCGCACGCGGTGCGGCATGAGCAGCACCAGGCCGCCGGCTGCCAGCACTCCGCCGACGATCATGTCGGTCACCGGCCTCGGCGCACCCAGGTTGAGCAGGCCCCAGGTCAGGCCGCCGACGAGGCTCACCGCGCCGAGTACTCCCCGCACGGCGGCACCGGCCCGGCCCCGCATCGTCTGTCTTGTCACATCCACCGCACGAGTATGCCGTGCGGCGGGCGCCACAGCCCTCGGCGGCGATCCGCCAGGCGGCCCGGGGCACGTACCATGGCCGGGTGACTGCCGACTCGATCAGCCCAGTTCGCAAGCGTGTGCTCCTCGCCAAGCCGCGGGGCTACTGCGCTGGCGTCGACCGCGCCGTGCAGACCGTCGAGGAGGCGCTGAAGCTCTACGGGCCCCCGGTCTACGTCCGCAAGGAGATCGTGCACAACAAGCACGTCGTCACCACGCTGCAAGGCCGCGGTGCGATCTTCGTGGAGGAGAACGAGGAGGTTCCCGAGGGCTCGACCGTCGTCTTCTCCGCCCACGGGGTGGCTCCCGAGGTGCACGAGCAGGCCCGCGAGCGCAACCTCAAGGCGATCGACGCGACCTGCCCGCTGGTCACCAAGGTGCACCACGAGGCGAAGCGGTTCGCCGCCGAGGACTACGACATCCTGCTCATCGGGCACGAGGGTCACGAAGAGGTCGTCGGCACCGCGGGCGAGGCGCCGGCGCACATCCAGCTCGTCGACGGCCCCGACGACGTGGAGAATGTCGTCATCCGCGACCCGGCCAAGGTCGTCTGGCTCTCCCAGACCACGCTGTCGGTGGACGAGACGATGGAAACCGTCGCCCGGCTCAAGACCCGCCTGCCGCTGCTGCAGTCGCCGCCCAGCGACGACATCTGCTACGCCACCTCCAACCGCCAGCACGTGATCAAGGAGATCGCCCCGGAGTGCGACGTGGTGATCGTGGTCGGCTCCACCAACTCGTCGAATTCGGTGCGCCTGGTCGAGGTGGCGCTCGGCGCCGGCGCGCGCGCCGGCCACCTGGTCGACTACGCCTCCGAGATCAAGGACGAGTGGCTGGCCGGCGCGACGACCGTCGGCGTCAGCTCCGGCGCCAGCGTGCCCGACGACCTGGTCATGGAGGTGCTCGCGCACCTGGCCGAGCACGGCTTCGGCGAGGTGACCGAGTTCACCACCGCCGAGGAGCGGCTGACCTTCTCGCTGCCGCAGGAGCTGCGCCGCGACATGAAGGCCGCGGCCGCGCTAAAGAAGTCGGCCGCTGTCGTCGAGTAACTCGGGAGCCTGGGGCTGGCGCGGGGTCAGCTCCACCTGGATCGGCGCCGCCAACTCCTCGTCGGAGACGCCCATCTCGGCCAGTTTGCGGGCGCTGACCAGCACCCGTGACTCCAGCGAGCCGACCGCCCGGTTGTACGCCGTCACCGCCCCGCTGAGCGAGCTGCCCAGCTTGCCGACGTGCTCGCCCAGGGTCGACAGCCGGCCGTACAGCTCGCGGGCCAGGCTGTGCACCGCCAGCGCGTTGTGGGCCAGCGCCTCCTGACGCCACGAATATGCCACCGTGCGCAGCAGCGCGACCAGGGTCGCCGGGGTCGCCAGCACCACGTTGCGGGTGAACGCGTGCTCCATCAGCGTGGCGTCGCGCTGCAGGGCCGCGTCCAGGAACGGGTCGGCCGGCACGAAGAGCACCACGAAATCCGGCGTCTGGTCGAAAGCCGTCCAGTATGCCTTCGCCGACAGCGCGTCCACGTGGCCGCGCAGCACCCTGGCGTGCTGGTCCAGGTGGGAGTCGCGGGTGCGCTCGTCGCGGGCCTCCATGGCCGACAGATAGGAGTCGAAGGGCGCCTTGGCGTCGACCACCACGGACCGCCCGCCGTGCAGCCGCACCAGCATGTCGGGGCGCACGCCCTGGTGGTCGGTCGCCCCGGTGACCTGCTCGGCGAAGTCGCAGTGCTCCAGCAGGCCGGCCGCCTCGACGATGCGGCGCAGCTGGTGCTCACCCCAGCGGCCCCGGACCTGCGGGGCGCGCAGCGCGGCGACCAGCTGTTTCGTCTCGGTGCGCAGCTCGCCGGAGACCGCGCCCATCGAGCGGACCTGCTCGCGCAGCTCGGCATATGCGTCCACGCGGTCGCGTTCCAGCTCGGTGACCCGCTGCTCGTAGCGGCGCAGCGTCTCGTGCAGCGGGGCGACCGCGCGGGCGACCGCCTCCTGTGACTGGGCCGTCGCCTCGTAGGACAGTGACCGCAGGGACTGCTCCAGCCGGCCCTCGCCGTCGCGGCCCGCCTGCAGGGTCGCCTCCAGCCGGGCGATGTCGGTGGCGGCGCGCAGGCGCGCGGCCAGCCAGCCGAGTGCGGCTCCGACCCCCAGACAGATGAACACCACGGCGAGCGTCGAGAAGGTCACCCTCGGAGCTTGCCAGAGGGGTATGACGAGATCGGCGAGGGTACCGTCGAGAGATGAAGGCGCTTCTGCTGCTGGTTGTCATCATCGTCGTCGTTCTAGCGATCATCGCGGCCACCCGGCGGAGCGGCGCGGCCCGCCAGCAGACCCGGCTCGAGGATGCCCGCGCCGAGGCCCAGCGCTGGTACGAGCGCCTCGGCGGCCAGGTGCTGAATCTGCACGGCGAAGACCCGGCCGCCCGGCAGGCGCTGGCCGACGCGAGCGAGCGGTACAACGCCGCCGGCGGGCAGTTGCAGCAGGCCAAGTCGGTGCGGCAGTTCGAGCTCGCCCGGGAGTCGGCGCTGGAAGGGCTGGCGTACGTGCGCGCGGCCCGAAGCGCGATGGGCATCGACCCGGGCCCGGAGCTGCCGCCGCTGGCCAGCGCGCAGGGCGCCGGTCAGATCACCCGGGAGCGTGAGGTCAGCGTCCAGGGGCAGCATTACAGGGCGGGCCCGCAGCCCGGTGCCGAGACCCCGTACTACTACCCGGGCGGCCGGGTCCAGGGTCGGCCGGTGCCGTCGGGCTGGTATTCGACGCCGGTCTGGAAGACGGCGCTGGGTGCCGGCGCGGGGGTGCTCGGCGGCATGCTGATCTTCGACGCGCTGCTCTCGCCGGGCTTCGGTGACATGGGCTACGGCGACGGCTACCAGGACGGCTTCCAGGACGCGGCCGGCGGTGACGTCGGGGGCGACGTCGGCGGGGACGCCACCCAGGCCGGCGACTGGGGCGGCGGTGACCTCGGCGGCGGTGACTTCGGTGGTGATTTCGGCGGCGACTTCTGACCGGTCTTAGTGCATGCGGCGGGCGAGCTCCCGGCGCAGCGCCCGCGGCCCGGGCCACACCTGGGTGAGGTCCGCGGTGAAGGCGGGGCGGCCCAGCGGGTCCGCCTCGTCGTCGCGGATCGCCGGCCAGCCCTCGTCCTCGCCCGCCACCGGATGCACCCGGTCCAGGTCGACCGGGGTGACGTCCAGCATCGTGCGCAGCCCGTCCCGGCGCACCACCACGTGGTCGATGTCCGGCCAGGCCAGCAGCACCGGGTCGCTGCCCTGGGCGGCCAGTTCGAGGCCGCCGGAGGACGCCCGCACCCAGGTGCTGAGCGCCGACCGGGAGGACAGCGCGTAGCCGCCGGCCACCAGGACCGCGACCACCGCACCCTGCGCGAGGGTGGACCACCAGGGGTCGTCCGGGCCGCCCAGGACGAGCGCGACCAGCGGGGACACGATCGCGTAGGCGACCAGCAGGGTGCCGGACAACACGGCGAACGTGCGCCACGGCGACGACCGGAAGAGCACCGCGTCGTCCGCCGGGGCCTCGACCTCGTCGGGCGGGATCGACATGCCCCCTATGCTGCCGTGCCGACGGCCGCCGTGCGAGCGGAACCGGACTCAGAAGGCGCTGGCGATGACCAGTTCGGTCGTGCGGTCGGGCAGCATGTCCAGCTTGCCGATCCGGCCCGCCGCCTTGAGGTCGTCCTCGACCAGGGCCAGCCGCTCCAGCACCGCCGCCGGGCCCAGCGCCTCGGCGAGCGGCACCTCCGCCTTCATCGACAGCTTGCGGTCCGACTTGGCCCGGCGGACCTGGCGCAGGGCGTCCCCGGCCAGGTCGAGCAGGGTGGCGTCGCCGGCCGGGGCGACCCGGGTCAGCTCGTATTTCGTCGGCCACGTCGAGGTGTGCACCGAGCCGTACCGCCACCACGACCAGATCTCCTCGGTCGCGTACGGCAAGAACGGCGCGAACAACCGCAGCAGCACGGAGAGCCCGGCCGCGAGCGCCGCCCGTGCCGAGTCGCCGTCCGGGCCCTCCGCGTACGCCCGGTCCTTGACCAGCTCGATGTAGTCGTCGCAGAACGTCCAGAAGAACGCCTCGCTCGCCTGCAGCGCGGTCGTGTGGTCGTACGCGCCGAACGCCGCGGTGGCGGTCTCGACCACCTCGGCCAGCCGGGCGAGCACCGCCCGGTCCAGCTCCGCGGTCACCGGCCGGCGCAGGGCGTCCGCCGCGCCCAGCCCGAGGGCGAACTTCGACGCGTTGAGCAGCTTGGTGGCGAGCCGCCGGCCGACCTTGATCTGCGCCGGGTCGAACGCCAGGTCGGCGCCCGGGCGCCCGTTGGCCGCCCAGTACCGCACCGCGTCCGCGCCGTTCTGCACCAGCAGGTCCATCGGTGTGACGACGTTGCCCTTGGATTTCGACATCTTCTTGCGGTCGGGGTCGAGGATCCAGCCGGAGAGCACCGCGGTGTGCCACGGCAGGGTGTCGTGCGCGGCATCCGACCGGACGATCGAGTAGAACAGCCAGGTCCTGATGATGTCGTGACCCTGCGGCCGCAGGTCCATCGGGAAGACCCGTGCGAACAAGTCTTCAGTCCGGTCAAGGGCGGCGGCTGGGGTGGTCGGATGGGCGTCGGTGCGCCAGCCGCCGACGATCTGCGGGGTCAGCGACGAGGTGGCCCAGGTGTCCATGACGTCCGGGTCGGCGGCGAAGCCACCCGGCACGCCGCGCTGCGCCTCGGCGAAGCCCGGCGGACACTCCGATGACGGGTCGACCGGTAGTGCCGCAACATCCGGTATGAGAAGCTTGTCGTAGTCCGGCTCGCCAGCGTCGTCGAGCCGGTACCAGACCGGGACGGGCACGCCGAAGAACCGCTGGCGGCTGATCAACCAGTCCCCGGTGAGGCCGTTGACCCAGTGCTCGTAGCGGTGCGACATGTGCGGCGGGATCCAGGTCAGCTCCTCGCCGCGGGCCAGCAGCCGGTCTCGCAGCTGCCGGTCGCGGCCGCCGTTGCGGATGAACCACTGCCGGCTGGTGACGATCTCCAGCGGGGAGTCGCCCTTCTCGTAAAACTTGACCGGGTGGCTGATCGGCCGTGGCTCGCCGAGCAGGTCACCGCTCTCGGCGAGCAGCCGGACGATCTCCCGCCGGGCCGCGTTGACGGTCAGCCCGGCGAACGGCGCGTAGGCCGCGGCGGGCACGCCCGGCGGCCGGTCCGGCAGGAACCGGCCGTCCCGGCCGAGCGCCACCCGGGTCTGCAGCTGCAGGTCACGCCACCAGATGACGTCGGTCAGGTCGCCGAAGGTGCAGACCATCGCGATGCCGGTGCCCTTGTCGGCCTCGGCCAGCGGGTGGGCGTGCACCGGCACCTCGACGTCGAAGAACGGCGTGCGCACGGTGCTGCCGGCCAGCGGATGTCCCGGCGGGCAGACCAGCGCCACGCAGGCCGGCAGCAGCTCGGGCCGGGTCGTGTCGAGGATGACCGGCCCGTCCGGGCCGTAAAAACGCAGCCGATGGTACGCGCCGGGCCGCTCCCGGTCCTCGACCTCGGCCTGCGCGACAGCGGTGCGGAAGCCGACGTCCCACAGCGTCGGCGCCTCCGACGTGTACGCCTCCCCGCGCGCGAGATTGTCGAGAAAGGCCCGCTGCGAAACGGCCTGCGCCCGAGCCCCGATGGTCGTGTAGGTCAGCGCCCAGTCGACGGACAGCCCGAGCCGCCGCCACAGCGCCTCGAACACCTTCTCGTCCTCGACGGTCAGCCGGCCGCACAGCTCGACGAAGTTACGCCGGGACACCGCGAGCGCCGGCTTGGGCGGCGCGGCGGGCGGCTGCCACTGCGGGTCGTACGGCAGCGAGGGGTCGCAGTAGACGCCGTAGACGTTCTGCACCCGGCGCTCGGTGGGCAGCCCGTTGTCGTCCCAGCCCATCGGATAGAAGACGGTCTTGCCCCGCATCCGCTGGAAGCGCGCGACGGTGTCGGTGTGGGTGTAGGAGAAGACGTGCCCCATGTGCAGCTCGCCGGAGACGGTCGGCGGCGGGGTGTCGATCGCGTAGACGTTGGCGCGGCCGGCTACCGAACGGTCGAACCGGTAGGTCCCCTCGTCCTCCCAGTGGGAGGCCCACTTGTCTTCCAGTCCGTCGAGGGTCGGTCGGTCGGGCATCCGGCCGCTAGCAGGCTCCGTCATGCGGTCAGCGTAGGGCCGTCGCGAGCCGCGGACGAGCGGTATTAGGCGAGCCGCGGAGACCGGCCTGCGGGGTCGCACCGACGCGGCCGCTGTCGATATGGTCGCGGTTCGATTCACAACGGGGAGCACACATGACGAAATGGTCAATCGTCGCCGCAGGCCTGCTCGGGGCGGCGCTGGTGGTGGTCGGCACACCGGCGGTCGCGCAGGCCGCCGAGATCCGGCAGGTCATAGTCATGAACAACTACGACGGCGAGAACAACCCCGGCATCATCACGGTCACCATCGACACCGATGAGCCGGTGGCGGCGATCCACGCCGACTTCATCGACCAGGACACCGCGCAGATCGAAGGCACGGCCGACAACTTCGTCCTCGCCGAGCAGTACGGCACGCGGCTGGACTATGTGACGTCCAGCCCGGTGGTCATGGATCCCGGCCGCTACGACGTCGAAGTGGCGGTCACCGCCGCCGACGGCACCGTCACCAGCCACTCCGGTAACTCGATCACCTACGACGTGGTGGCCACGATCCAGAACCTGACGGTCGACCGGCCCGTCATCGACTGGGACAACCGGGACGTCACAGTCACCGGCGTGCTCCGGGGCCGTTGGCCGGGCACCGGCGAGGTACGCCCGATCGGCGGCGCCGAGGTCGGATTCTGGGTCCACCTGGCCGGCCCTGAGCCGATCATCACCGCCGCGGACGGCACCTTCCGCCGCACCTTCACGATGTCCGGCGTGCTCAACTACATCGAGCTCTGGCACGACAGCCGCTCGGCGCACACGCGCAGCGGGGGCACGGCGGAGTACACCGTCACCGTCGCCCCGCAGGAGACCCGGGTCAGCATGCGCGTGGACAAGCACCGGGCAGTCGTCGGCGATCCGATCACCGTGTCCGGCAAGGTCGAGCGGCGCGGTGCCGGCGGCTGGGTGCCGGTCCCGACGCAGACCGACCTGTGGATCGACAACGGCTGCGACGACACCGGTTGCGCTTTCGGTTTCAACGACATCCCGGTTGCCGCCGACGGCACTTTCCGCGTGCAGACGACGGCCCAGCGCACCGGGTACTTCAAGGTGACGGTGCAGGGTAACCATCAGTTCTTCGCGGGCAGCACCGCGCAGACCAGAGTGGTGACGGTCCAGCCGGCCCGCTGACCGACCTCCGGCGGCGCCGCCACCCACTTCGAGCTCGGGGCGGCGCCGCCGGACGATCAGTCAGGTCAGAACAGCGGCGAGCGGCCCTTGTAGCCGGTAGCCAGCTTGACGCCGTTGACGAGGGTCTTGCCGTTGCCCCGGTAGAGCATCAGGTTGCCGGACGCACCGAGGACCGCCGCCACGTCGGGGTAGCCGTCCCGGTCGAAGTCGCCGACGCCGATCAGGTCGCGCTTGTTGTTCCAGCCCGTCCCGATCTGCTTCTTGGCGCCGAGGGTGCCGCTCTTGGTGCCGGGGTAGAGGAACAGCTTGCCGGTCGAGGCCTGGCGGGCGACCAGGTCCGGGTAGCTGTCGCGGTTGAAGTCCGCGACGCCGGCCAGCTCGCTCATCGTGTTCCAGCCGCCCTTGGCGATCCGCTTGGGGCTGCCCAGCTTGGTGCCCTTCCGGCCCGGGTAGAGATAGAGGTCGGGGCTGCCGGTCTGGGCGGCGACCAGGTCGGGGTAGCCGTCCTTGTTCAGGTCGCCGATCGCGGCGATCTCACGCATCTTCTTGAACTTCTTCCAGAGCAGCTTGCGGGCGCCGAGCGTGCCGTTGCTCCGGCTCGGGTAGAAGTACAGATCGCCGGTGGCGGCCACCCGGGCGACCAGGTCGGGGTAGCCGTCGAGGTTCAGGTCGCCGATCCGGACGATCGAGTTCATCGACCCCCACCCCCGGCCGAGGTAGCGGCGGGCCTTTTCGTCGGCGTAGGTGCCGTTGCCCGGGTAGAGGTAGAGGTTGCCGGTGCTCGACGTCCGCGCCAGCACGTCGGACCAGCCGTTGCGGTTGAAGTCGGCCAGCTTGGCGGCGGGCAGCGTGGCGAAGTCGACGATGTTGCTGTCGATGTTGATCGTGACGCCGCCCCAGGTCTCCTTGTGGCCACCGATGTACTGCTTCATCCGGCGGTGCGGCGACCAGTAGGCGGCGGGCAGCCCCGCGTCGGAGAGCGTGGCGACCTTGTCCCAGCGGGCGAAGTCCAGGTAGTCGGGGCGGACGTAGCCGGGGGCGGCGTAGTTGGCGACCTGATCGGCGACCCCGGAACCCATGCTGCTGTAGAAGCCGGACAGGTAGCCGAGGTCGTGCAGCTTGGCGCTCCAGGCACCCATGAACGCGAGGACGGCCTTGCGGCAGGCAGCGTCGGTGGTCCGGTACGCCTCCATGTCGTAGATCAGCACGCTCTGCGCGGCCAGGCCCAGCGCGCTTGCCTGGGCGACGGCGTCCTGCGCGGAGCTGGCGCCCTGGGCGGCGGCCTTGGAGTTGCTGATCAGGTTCTTCTTCGTCGTCGTGGTGCAGGCGGACTGGGGCCCGACGTAGAGCGGGAGCAGGTGCCAGCCGGCCGCGACCTGGGTGCGCACCCAGGCGGCGGTGAGGTTGTTCTGCGTGCAGCCCCGGTTGTTGCCGCCGATGTAGATGCCGATGCCGCGGTAGGGCGACGCCGTCCGCCACGCCGCCATGGTTTCGGTGGACGGTGCCGTGCAGGCGTCGAAGGCCTTGCCGGAGAAGGTGCCCGGCTGCACGGTCGGCGCCGCGGCCGCGGCGATCTTCGCGTCCGCCTGGGCGAGTGTCAGCGTCGAGAGCAGGGCGACCACCGCGCCGAACGCCACGCCGACGACGACCCGCTTGCGATGAACCGGCGCCAATTTGCGCATGAAGACCTTTTCCCGGACAGACGACAGGGGACGTCCGACCTAAGCAAAAGATCAAGGCAGCTGGCACCGCCGAACAGCCGATATCCGGTGTCGAACAGTCATTCCCATCACTGCGTCGGGCCGCTTTCGTGAGCCAGTAGCCAGGTCTTCACGCTCAGTCCCCAACGGTAGCCGCGAAGCGTCCCGTCCGTGCCGATTACCCGGTGACACGGGACGAACAACGCGACGGCGTTGCGGGCGCAGGCCGCCGCCGCGGCGCGGATCGCGGCCGGCCGCCCGGCCAGCTCGGCGTACCTGGAGTAGGTCAGCGGCGACCCCGGCTTGATCTCCCGCAGCACCTGCCACGCGTGCGCCGTGAACGGCCCGCCGGTCCGCTGCTCGACCGGCACCGCGTCCAGCGCGGCGAGGTCACCGTCGAGATAGGACCGGAGCACCGCGCCGATCGCACCAGCATCGGCGGCGGGCCGCGTCTCCTCCCGCAGCGCCGGGTGTACGAGGGTGAGCAACGCCGGCACCTCCGTGGTGAACCCGCTGGCCCGCACCGCCCCGTCCGAGCTGACGACGTAGGTGAAGGGTCCGGTGGGGGTGTCGAGGGTCGAGTGCCACATCATGCTGATCTCCAGAGTCTCATCAGGGCGTAGGAGCGCCAGGGCCGCCAGCGTTCGGCGTGCGCGGCCAGCGCCTTGGGGGAGTCGGGCAGGCCGAGCGCTCGCGCGCTGCGCCGGACCGCCACGTCGGTGGGCAGCAACACGTCGGGGTCGCCGATGGCCCGCATGGCCACGTAGCCGGCGGTCCAGGCGCCGACGCCGGGCAGTTCGAGCAGCCGGGCGACGGATTCCTCGCGATCGGCGCCGGGTTCGAGGTCGAGCTTGCCGTCCGCGACGGCCTGGGCCAGCGCCCGGATGCTCTCCCGGCGGGCGGCCGGCATCCGGAACGCGGCGTCGGGCAACTCGGCGACGGTGGCCGCGGCGGGGAAGCCGCGCAGCTCACCGGGGGCGGTGGGGGTCAGCATCCGGCTCAGCGTCTGGCGGGCCCCGGCGACCGAGACCTGCTGGCCGACGATCGCGCGCACCGCCAGCTCGAAGCCGTCCACCGCGCGCGGCACCCGTACCCCCGGCTCTGCCCGCACCGCCGCGCCCAGCGCGGGATCGGCACCCAGCATGCCGTCGACGGCGACCGGATCGGCATCCAGGTCGAACAGCCGCCGGCAGCGGGCGACCGCGGGCGCGAGGTCGCGGACGTCCGCGAGCCGCAGCGTCGCGGCAACCCACCGGTCGCCCGGCGTGAGCGCGACGGTCGCGCTCCCGTGCGGCAGATTCAACCCCCGCCGGTACGTCGTGACGTCGCACTCCTCGATGCCGGGCAGGGCCCGGGCGGCCAGGAACCCGAGCAGCGCCCCGGCGTGCAGGGGCGCCCGGAACGCCAGCCGCAGGCTGATGGTGCCCGCCTCCGGCTGCCGGGCGACCCGGCGTTCCCGCAGCGCGCTCGGCGACCGCGCGTACACCTCGAGGATCGTGTCGTTGAATTGCCGGACGCTGCCGAAACCCGCGGCGAACGCGATCTCGGCCAGGCCGAGATCGGTCGTCTCGATCAGGATGCGCGCGGTCTGCGCGCGCTGCGCCCGGGCCAGCGCCAGCGGCCCGGCGCCGAGCTCGGCCGTGAGCAGCCGGTTGAGGTGCCGCTCGGTGTAGCCGAGCCGGCTCGCCAGGCCGGGCACGCCGTCGCGGTCGACCACCCCGTCGGCGATGAGCCGCATGGCCCGGCCGACCAGGTCGGCCCGCAGGTCCCACTCGGGGGACCCGGGCGCCGCGTCGGGCCGGCACCGGCGGCAGGCGCGGAAGCCACCCCGCTGCGCGGCGGCGGCGCTGGGATAGAAGGTGACGTTCTCCCGCTTGGGCGTGACCGCCGGGCAGGACGGCCGGCAGTAGATACCGGTGGTCCGGACCGCCGTGTAGAACCAGCCGTCGAACCGCTGGTCACGGCTGTCGACGGCCCGGTAGCACCGTTCGAAGTCCAACTCCATGCCACCGAGTCTGCTCCCCGGATGGCCCGGTCGGCTGGCGGGATTCGGACATGAGCGTGCGGCCCGTATGCTTCCGGCGGTGATCAGTGCGAGGCAGCGGCTGTCGATCGGCTCCCCACCCGTGCAGAAGGCGTTCGGCGTGGTGTTCGGCGTGTTCTTCGCGGTGGCCGGCGCGGCGTTCGCGCTGCTGCCGCTCGTGGTGGACGGCTGGCTGCAGAACGCGTTCCGCGCGGACGAGTCCTGCCCGACCTCGGCGGAGATCTCGGGCATCCCGCCGGAGCTGCTGCCCCCGTCGGTGCGCGAGTGCGTGTCGAACGGCAGCTGGTTCAACGACGGCATCGGCTTCGGCCCGATGCGCCTGATCGGCCTGATGGGCATCCCGCTCCTGCTGGTCGGGCTCTACCTGGCGCTGAGTGCCCTGCGCACGGCGGCCTGGCTGGAGGGCACGAGGGCGACTGTGCGCGGCGCGGTCCGCACCCGCACGGTGGACCTGGCCACGGCGACGATCACCGCGGGCGCGTGGACCTACCGGCGCAACCGCAACACGACCCGCGAGTCCATCGAGCAGGCGCCGACGCTGATCGCCAAGGACCCGTCCGGCGCGAGCGTCACGATTCCGCTGCACGGGGTGGGGATGGCGCAGCTCCCACCGGCGGAGCTCCGCGCCCTGGCCGACGCGATGACGGCGAACCAGGACCGCGACGCCCGCGCCGTGGCCACCCAGCTCCGCACCATGGCGGACAATCCGCTCGGCCTCACCAGCCGCTGAACTTCAGTAGAAGGCTGAAGCAGGCTGCGTGTTGTCCGTTTTTCGGGTAGTCTATGCCCCGGCTAACTTCAGTAGAGGGCTGAAGTTTGTACTGAAGGAACGGCGATGACCGAACGCGGCAGGCAGCTCGGCGAGCGCCTGCGCGGGATGCGGCAGGCCGGCATCGGCGGCGAACCGGTTACCCAGGGCTCGGTCGCCCGCGCCCTGCAGCGAAGTGTTCCGCTGATCTCGTCCTGGGAAATGGGCAAGGCGGTGCCGTCGGAGGAGTGGCTGAACGCCTACGCCCGGTTCTTCGCCACCCCGCGTTCGTTCGTCGATGGCCGCCCGCGGCTGCTCCCGCTGGAAGATCTCCGGGGCGACGAGCTGGAGCGCTTCGAGCGCCTCTTCCGGGAGTTGCAGGAGCTGCGCCCCACGCCGGAGACCCGCAACGACCTGACGGTCCGTTCGCCGTGGGAAGGCATGTGGCACTTCGCGGACCGGTCACCGATCACCCTGGTCTGCGCCCGCCTGCCCGCCGAGCTGCGCCCGAGCCAGGCTCTCGCCACGCCGGAGAGCCCGGACTACGTCGACCTCTACACCTACGCCGACCTCGATGCGCTGATGGAGCTCTACGGACACGTCTATGCGGCGAACCCCGGGGTCAGCGTGCACCGCACCCTGGCCGACGACCTGACCAGCGAGGACGTCACCAATCACCTCGTCCTCCTCGGTGGTGTTGACTGGAATCCCATGACGCGCCGGGTGCAGCAGTCGTTGGACCTGCCGGTGGCCCAGCACAGGGAAGCGGACGACCCGGAGGCCCGTTCCTTCCAGGTGCGCGACCACAACGGACAGATCACGACGTTCCGATCGACAGTGGAGGGGGAGGCGCCCCACCGGCGCCTGGTTGCCGATGTCGCTCAGTTCTGCCGCGCGCCGAACCCGTTCAACCGGAAGAGGTCGGTAACCATCTGCAACGGCACATACGGCCGAGGCACCTACGCCGCGGTGCGGACGCTCACCGATCCGCGCTTCCGGGATCGGAACAGGGCGTATCTCGAACAGCGCTATGGGCCCGGGGACGCCTACAGCATCCTCGCCCGGGTGGACATCGTCGTCGGCGAGGTCATCACCCCGGACTGGACGCGGGACGGCACGGTGCTGCATGAATGGTCGAGCGTGGCATGACCGCCGCCCTGCAACCGTCCAGCCCGCGGCCCGTCCGGGACCCGACCTTCCACCGTCAGTTGCTGGTGCATCTGAACGAGGCGCCGTCCGGTGATGTCTCGGCGCTGGTCGTGCCGACCAGCCGGGACCCGATCGCCATGCGGCCCTCGCTGCGGCTGGCTCACGAGCTCGACCGGCCGGTGGTCGCCCTGTGCAGCCAGTGGTCCAACGCGGCGAAGGTGCGCCGGGAGGCCGAGATCCTCGACGCGCCGCTGATCGTGGTCGAAGTCGGGAAGGCGACCGGGCTGCCGGAATTCGCCTGCGACACGCTGCTCGCCGGCCAGAAGCGGCTGAACCGGGTCAACGACGTCAGCGTCAAACGCAACCTCGGCCTGGCCGTCGCCCGGATGCTGCGCTGGCCGCATCTCGCCTTCCTCGACGACGACATCACCGAGGTGCAGCCCGACACCATCCGCAAGGTCGGCGGCCTGCTGGAGGGCTTCCGGGTGTCGGCGATGCGCAACTTCGGCTATCCCGACAACTCGGTCGTCTGTCACGCCCGCCGAGAGGTGGGCCTGCCGCAGGACACCTTCGTCGGCGGCGGCGCCATGGCCGTCCGGGTCGACCCCGGCACCCCGTTCTTCCCCACCATCTACAACGAGGACTGGCTCTTCCTGGTCGGCCGGCGCCGGATCGAGCGGGTCGCGGTGCACGGCCGGGTCCGCCAGGAGCCGTACGACCCGTACCGGTCGCCGGAGCGGGCCCGTTCCGAGGAGTTCGGCGACTGCCTGGCCGAGGGCCTGTTCTCGCTGTGGGACCTGGAGAATCCCCGGCTCGCCGCCGACGAGCGGTTCTGGCAGTCGTTCCTCGCCGACCGCAAGACGATGATCGACGACATCCTGGGCCGGCTCCGGCGGCTGCGCCAGGACGAGCGGGGCAACCGGATCGGCGAGGCCCTGAAGGTCGCGCGCGCGTGCTGCGAGGTCATCGATCCCGCGTTCTGCGTCGCATACCTGCGGGCCTGGCAGGCGGACCTCGACGTCTGGAAGCAGTTCCAGGCCGGTCTGCCCGAGCACGACGACCCGGTCGCGGCCTTCGCCGCCCTCGGGCTCAAGGCGTACGTGCATCGGCCCGCCCCGTAGACTGGCCTGTCGTGAGCCTTACCATCGGGATCGTCGGCCTGCCCAACGTCGGCAAGAGCACCCTCTTCAATGCCCTGACCAAGAACGACGTGCTCGCGGCGAACTACCCGTTCGCGACGATCGAGCCCAACGTCGGCGTGGTCGGGCTGCCCGACGAGCGGCTGGGCAAGCTCGCCGAGGTCTTCAGCTCCGAGAAGATCCTGCCCGCGCCGGTCTCGTTCGTCGACATCGCCGGCCTGGTCCGGGGCGCCTCCAAGGGGCAGGGCCGGGGCAACGCCTTCCTGGCCAACATCCGCGACGCCTCGGCGATCTGCCAGGTGGTCCGGGCCTTCTCCGACCCCAACGTGCTGCACGTCGAGGGCAAGATCGCGCCCGCCGACGACATCGAGACGATCAACACCGAGCTGATCCTGGCCGATCTGCAGACGGTCGAGAAGGCGCTGCCGCGCCTGCAGAAGGAAGCCAAGCTCAAGAAGGATCGCCTGCCGGTGGTCGCGGCCGCGGAGGCCGCCTTCAAGCTGCTCGACGAGGGCACGACCCTGTACGCGGGCGCCAAGGCCGCCGGCATCGAGCTGGAGCTGCTGTCGGAGCTGCACCTGCTGACCACCAAGCCCTTCCTGTACGTCTTCAACGTCGACGAGGCCGAGCTGGGCAACGCGGCGTTCCTGGACGAGATGCGCGCCCTGGTCGCACCCGCCGAGGCGGTCTTCATGGACGCGAAGATCGAGTCGGAACTCATCGACCTGCCCGAGGACGAGGCGATGGAGCTGCTGGAGTCGACCGGCCAGACCGAGCCGGGCCTCAACCACCTCATCCGGGTCGGCTTCGACACCCTCGGCCTGCAGACCTACCTGACCGCCGGCCCGAAGGAAGCCCGCGCCTGGGTGATCCCGGTCGGCGCGACGGCCCCGGAAGCGGCGGGCGTGATCCACTCGGACTTCCAGCGCGGCTTCATCAAGGCCGAGATCGTCAGCTTCGACGACCTGATGACGGCGGGCTCGATGGCCGCGGCGAAGGCAGCCGGCAAGGTCCGCATGGAAGGCAAGGACTACACCATGAAGGACGGCGACGTCGTCGAGTTCAGGTTCAATGTCTGATTCCGGATCAACATCTGTCGCTGTTCGCGACGCCCCTCGAGGTTGCTCGGTAGTGGTGCTCCCGGCTCAGCTCTTGCGGCCGGGCACCAGCCCATCCAGGTCTAGCTTGATCGCGAACGGCGTCGTGGTGCGCAGCTCGTGTCGATGGATTCCGGTCGGCACGTACGACCGGGTGGGTTCGTCGAGTTCGTAGGCGTGGACCACCGGCGAGCCGTCCTCGTCCTCGACGCGCCAGTAGTTCGCGATACCGGCTTCCGCGTACTTGCGCAGCTTGACGTTGCGGTCGCGGTGCGCCGACTCCGGCGAGACCACCTCCACGACCAGGAGAGTCTCTTCAGGCGTATAAAAGGTGCGGGACGGATCGTAAGGTGCCTTTGCAGCCAGGAGATCGGGCTCCGGACGATTCCATTTATCTAGTCGGATCGTGATTTCCCGGTCAACCTCGATGCCTGTCGGTGCCTGGCCCGTCAGGGAGTTCACCAGCGCGGTGATCATGCGGGCATGCCAGACCCGCTGGGGAGACATCATGAAGACGAGCGCTCCATCGATCAGTTCGGTGTGGCGCGGTGCTTCGGCGATCTTGTCGAGGTCGTCGGAGTACCAGCCCTCAGGGCGAGGCGGCCGCATCCACTCGGGCACCGCAGTCATGTCGTCACCGTAGCATTCTGTAACGACGGTCTTGCTGTTCCGGTTTCGTCCCCAGGGTCTCGCAGGTGCCGCCCCTTCGAACGGCTACGGTAGGGCTCCGTGTGGCACTACCTCGGGAGGGGCTCCGGTATCACCATGGGCGACGCCGTCACGTACCTCATCATCGATGGTGAGAACATCGACTCGACCTTGGGTCAGCAGATCCTGGAGCATCGGCCCAATCCCGAGGAGCGCCCGCGCTGGGAGCGCCTGCGCCAGTTCGCGGAAGACCAGTGGGCGCAGCCCGTCACGGCCCTCTTCTTCCTAAACGCGTCATCCGGGATATTGCCGACCCCGTTCATCCGGGCCCTGCAGTCCATGGGCTACCGGCCCGTCCCGTTGTCGGGTGCCCCGGGCCAGAAGGTCGTGGACATCGGGATCCAGCGCACGCTCGACGCGATCCGCCGGCGGTCCGGAGACGTGCTCCTGGCCAGTCACGACGGCGACTTCCTGCCGCACATCAGCCCGCTGCTGGCCGACGATGACCGTCGGGTCGGCGTCGTGGGCTTCCCCGAGTTCTTCAACGCAGGCTTCGCCAACCTGGTCGAGAGTGGATTGATGCTCTTCGACCTGGAGTTCGACGCCGACTGCTTCACCAGCGTCCTCCCGCGGGTGCGCATCATCCCGGTCGACAGCTTCGACCCCGAATCGTTCCTGTAGGTCTGGAGTAGACCGGCACCCCTACCGTCGGGCCATGGATTCCACATACCCGCGCGCCGTCCTCGCGGCCGCCCTGCAGGGACTGCTCACCGGTGCCTGGGTGGCGGCCGGCGAGTTGCCGACCCGCGGACGCCGGCTGGCTCGCGCCGGTTCGGTGCTCAGCCTGTCCGCCGTCGCGTCCGTTGGTGCCCGCGGCGATTCCGGTGAGCCGGATGAGACGGAGCCGACTGCCGAGCAGTATGCGGCGTGGGACGTCGACAAACGGAAGCTGGCCGCGGCCGCGGCCTCGATCGGGCTCTCGGCGGCCCTGGTGGTCGGGCGGCGACAGCTTGAGAAGCGGTGGCTTGCCGCCCTGGCCCGCGACGGCCACCCCCACCCGCATCGGGCGCTGGCCCTGCGGATGGGGCTGCTCACCTTCGCCGGGACGCTGCCCGGCCGGCTCGTCAAGGTGCGCGAGGGACGCCGCCCGCGCTGACCCGGAGGGTTTTGACCTCAACCCGGGGTGAGGTTTTAGGTTCTGGCGGTGAGCGTAGACAGCGAGATCCGGCGGGCCGGCCTGCTGCGGCGGCCGTACGTCCTGGCCACCGTCGGCGCGTGGAGCCTGGTCTTCCTGGCCGCGTTCGAGTCCCTGGCGGTCGCGACGATCATGCCGGTCGTCACCGCCGACCTGGACGGTCGCGGTCTGTACGCGCTCGCCTTCTCCTCGACGCTCGCCGCCGGTGTCGTCGGCATGGTCGCGATCGGGTCCTGGGCCGACCGGCGGGGCCCGGGGGTGCCGTTGTTCACCGCGATCGCCGTGTTCACGGCCGGGCTTGCCGTCGCCGGTACGGCTACAACGATGCCCGTCTTCGTGGCCGCGCGCTTCCTGCAGGGCCTCGGCGCGGGCGGCATGACCGTCGCCCTGTACGTCCTGGTCGCGATGGTCTATCCCGCCGCGCTGCACATCAGGATCTTCGGTGCGTTCTCGTCCGCCTGGGTGCTGCCGTCGATGGTCGGGCCGTTCGTCGCAGGGTTCGTCGCGGACACCCTGAGCTGGCACTGGGTCTTCCTCGGGGTGGTCGTGCTGGTCGCCGTGGCGGGGGCGCTGATGCTGCCCGCCGTACGCGGTCGGGATCGGGCCCCGGCCGACCGGGTGCCGGCGTCGGCCGCGGACGCGCGCCGGGTCGCCGAGGCCGCGGTGGTCGCGGTCAGCGTGGTGGCGCTCAGTTCGCTGGGTGAGCTCGACCCGGTCGCGGCCTGGCTGCTGGCGCCGGTCGCCGTCGTGGTGATCGGTTTCGCGCTGCGCAACCTGGTGCCGCCGGGCACGTACCGGATCCGCGCCGGTCTGCCGGCGACGGTCATGCTCTGCGGGGCCGCCGGCGGGGTCTTCTTCGGCACGGACGTCTACCTGCCGTTGTTGCTGCACGACCGCTACGGCCTGCCGGCCTGGCTCTCCGGCATCACGCTGACCGCGGGCGCGGTCGCGTGGGCGCTGGCGTCCGTGGTGCAGGGCCGGCTGGGCGACCGGCTCGATCCGGGTACGGCGATCCGCGCCGGCGCCGCGTTGCTGACGGGCGGGGCGGCCCTGGAGTTGGCGACGGTGGTCCTGCACCTGCACCCGGGGGTGGCGGCGGCCGGCTGGTTCGCGGCCGGCGCGGGCATGGGCACGCTGTATCCACGGATCAGCACCCTCGTGCTGGCGCTCTCGGCGCCGGGCGAGGAGGGCTTCAACACGGCGGCGAAGAGCATCACGGAAGCGGTGGGCGGCAGCGTGGCCCTGGCGTTTTCGGGACTGCTCTTCTCGCTGGCGCCGTTCGTCGGCCCGTTCGTCCTCACCACCATGCTCGGTGTCGTGACTGTGCTGATCGGCCTCCGGGTGGCGGCGAGCCGCTGATGCTCAGCGGTGCCGGGAGGCCGTGCTGATCGGTGTCCGGTGGCGGCGAGTCGCTGAGCGTTCAGCGCAGGGCCGGGAAGACCGTGCCGGCGATCAGGGCGCCGACCAGGGCGCCGGCGATCACCTGGGCGCTGGTGTGCGCGGACAGACGGACCCGGGACCAGCCGGCCAGCAGCACCAGCGGCACGCCGAGCAGGGCGAGTGGGCCGTAGATCGCGGTCAGGGTCGCCGCCGTGCCGGCCGCCACGCCCGCGTGGATCGACATCTTCCACCAGTGCGTCACCACCGTGAACACCACCAGGCCCGCGCCGCCCGCGGCCAGCAGGGCCAGCACCTCGCGCGGGGCGCCGAGCAGCACCAGGGCCAGCAGGCCGACCGCCACCGAGGCGATGCCGAACAACAGAGGGACCCGGCGGTGTTCGCGTTCCGGGATGTGGTGGTTGCTCAGCCGACCCTGCCGGACTCCGCGCAGCACGTACGCCAGCGGGATGCCGGCCGCGAACAGCGCGCCCGGCAGGCCCCACCAGCGGGACACCCCGGGCTGGTCACCGGCGTGCCAGCCGACCACCAGCATCAGGCCCGCGACCAGGACGGCGGGGGCGAAGACCTCGGAGGCGATCCGGGCGGCGCGGTCGGTGATGGGCACATCCCATGATCGCAGCCGGTCAGGCGGCCGGCGCCAGCACGTCCGCCGCGAAGTCGTACGGGCGCAGCCAGTCGTGGATGGCCTTGAGTGGCTCGGGGTCCAGCCGGTACATCCGGTGCCGGCCGGCGTCGCGGACCTGCACCAGGCCGACCTCGCGGAGCACGCGCAGGTGCTTGGAGACCTGGGGCTGGGCCAGGCCGAGCAGCACGACGAGGTCGTTGACCGGCCGCTCGCCGCCCGCCAGCAGGTCGAGGATCTGCCGCCGCCGGGGCTCGGCCACCGCGTTGAAGGCGTCCGTCGTCGTCGCCGCTCGTGCCATCGGCCGATCGTATACCCATAACGGAATGCTTTACGGTGCGGCGGCGTCCCACCAGGACGGCAGGGTGGCCGGGGCCCACTCCGGCGGTGGCGCGAAGTCCAGCCAGGTGCCGTCGAACGGGAAGGTCGCGGTCTCGGCCAGCTTGCCCAGTCGCTCCCCCTCGGCGCGAACGGTCGCGGCCTGCGCCGGGTCCAGCGTCACCAGGTCTTCCTCGTCCTTGAAGAACCACGAGCGGTCGGCCGTGACCAGCACGTCCAGCGTCTGGTCGCGCGAGTCGACGCCGCCGGGCCAGCGCCGCGCCGGCGTCTCGAGGTTGGCGTACCAGCCGGCGAACGCGCCGTCGGCCAGCCAGCTCCACGAGACGGAGTGCGGTGCGCCGGGCGGCAGGAGCAGCAGCGAGCGGAAGTCCTCGCGGCGCGCGGGTGACAGCATCGTCGGCAGCGCCAGCTCGTCGGCGACCGGCAGGTGCCGGGTGGGCGCGCCGGTCAGGTCCGTGCGCCGCATGGACTCGGCGCCGATGTCGCTCCAGATCAGCAGCCCACGGTCGTCGTCGGAGACGACCCGGGCGGCGTGGGCGGCGGCGATGCGCCGGTCGTGGTGCAGGAAGCGCCGGACGACCAGCTCACCGGGGTGAAATGTCATGCGGGGAACTCTGGCACGGCGGGCAGCCGCCGCCCGCCATGGCCTCCAGGGCCGTCGCGAGCCGGTCCAGATCCAAGCCTTCCAGGTGATCCACGATGTGCCGGCGCGCGCTCGCCAGGTGGGTCGGCCACGCCTGGCGGAGCCGCTCCAGGCCGCTGTCGGTGAGCACCGCGTTCAGCCCGCGGGCGTCTCTCTCGCAGCGGATCCGTTTCAGGTAGCCCTGCGCCTCCAGCTTGGCGGCCAGCCGGGTCATCCCGCTCATCGACATGTCGCAGGCGGCGGCGAGCTCGTTCATCCGCATCGCGCCGTGCGCGGACTCCGAGAGGTGCCGCAGGACCGAATATTCGCTCAGCGACATGCGCTGCTCCTGCTGGAGGTCCGCGTCGAGGACGCGGGGCATGACCAGCATCAGCCGGCCCAGCGCCCGCATCACGGCTTCCTGCTGGGGGCTCAGCGGCACCACCGGGTCGGGTAGCCCGGAGGGCGTGACAGGCATGACAAAGATCCTACGACCTTGACACCAGGGCCTCCGAGCCTATTTGCTTGACGAAGCAAACAAAGTATCGAACAGCAGAGTATCGAACAACGGAGCCCTGGTCATGACCAAGATCGGCATCATTCTCGGCAGCACCCGCCCCGGCCGTAACGGCGAGGCCGTCGCCAAGTGGGTCCTGGACCTGGCGTCGCAGCGCACCGATGCGGAGTTCGAGCTGGTCGACCTGCTCGACTACAAGCTGCCGCACCTCGACGAGCCGGTCCCGCCGTCGATGGCGCAGTACAGCCAGGCGCACACCCTGGAGTGGGCGGCCAAGATCGCGTCCTTCGACGGCTTCGTGATCGTCACCCCGGAGTACAACCACGCCACCTCCGGCGTGCTCAAGAACGCCATCGACTTCCTCTTTGCCGAGTGGAACAACAAGGCCGTCGGCTTCGTCGGGTACGGCTCGGTCGGCGGCGCGCGCGCCGTGGAGTCGCTGCGCCTCATCGCCGGCGAGCTGATGATGGCGGACGTCCGGGCGGCGGTCACGCTCTCGCTGGCCACCGACTTCGTCAACTACAGCCAGTTCACGCCCGGTGCGCACCAGACCGGCGCGCTGGCCACCGTGCTGGACCAGGTCGTGGCCTGGAGCACCGCCCTGGCGCCGCTGCGCGCGCCGGTGGCCGTCGCCGCCTGACCGCCGCCAAAGGTAAGACGCCAGGCCGTCGCCAAAGGTAAGACGCCAGGCCGTCGCTGAGGTGAAGGCGCCAGGCCGCGGCCGAGGGGAAGACGGCGGGCCGCCGGGGTGAGCAGAGCACCCCGGCGGCCCGCTTCGCGTCCGGTCGGGTCAGCAGCCGACCCAGGTGCGGTTCTTCTTGGACTTCCAGGAGCAGGTGTCGAGCTTCTTGCCCGCGGCGTTGCGCAGTGTCGCGGTGTCGCCGGTGTTGTTCCAGACGTAGTTGCCGCTGCCCCAGAAGATGTTGCGGCCCGACTTGGCGGCCTTGCCGGTGTGCAGCCAGATCCGGCCGCCCTTGGCGGCGATCGTGGTGCTGCCGAACGTATAGACGTGGTTGGACGCGTCGCGGATCGTGTAGCCCTTCAGGTTGACCGCCTTGCGCCCGCTGTTGACCAGCGAGATCCACTCGGCGTTGAGGCTCTTGTTGCTGCGGGTGTCCTTGCCTGGTGAGTCGTACTGGGCGCCGTGGAAACGCAGGCTGGGCGTGGCCGCCGTCGCCGGGCCGCTGACCATGAGCGTGCCGACGAGGGCCATTGCTGCCGTCGCGATGATGCTGACCGTTCTGCGCACCGTACCTCCAGGTGTTTGGGTGGGTCGGGAGCATTGTCTGCCCGTCTCGCGGCGGCGCTGAGCACGTCGGGTGCGGCGCGTCGGTCCGAAACCGATCACCTCTCGGCGCTGTCGATCACCCGTTGGCGCTGTCGGATAACCGTCGGGCGGTTCGGCGTCATCCTTTCGGGTGCGGCGGTGATGCTGGTCCGGCGGCGCCGCGGCAGCACAATGCTTTGGTGCTAAACCGGACATCAAGTGATTCCTGGCAGCATCTACTCGAAATGCCGCGAAAGTCCCTCTGGTCGCGGCTGCCATTCGGGGTACGGATGGCCACTGCCGGGCTCGGGGTGCTCGCCCTCGTGGCCGGCACCGCAGGCGGGATCGCCGCCCTGACCAGTAAGGACACGCGTGTCGTCACCGCCGTCGGGCGGGATTCACCCGTGGTCGAACTGCCGGCCGCGGAGGCTCCGCACGGGCTGCCGGCCGACGAAACCGGCCTCGGCAACGGGACCGTGGGCCAGGTGCAGGCCGAGCAGGAGGCCGACGAGACCCGCTCGGCGCCGGGCGAGGCCGACCGTACGGCCACCCGGGCGCCACGCCGGACGGCCTCGGGGGACCGTAAGGGCAGCGCCGGTGCTGTCGCGCCGGTGGTCGGCGTCGTCCCGGCCGCACCGCCCGCCGTGGACGCGCCGGCCGCGCCCGAGGTCCGGACCGAGCTGATCTCCGAGACCGAGGCCATCCCGTTCCGCACCAGGCTGATCCGGGATCCCTCGCTGCAGCCCGGCACCCGGGAGATCGAGACACCTGGCGTGCCCGGTGAGCGGCTGCTGCGGTACGAGGTCACCTTCACCGGTGGCCGGGAGACGAGCCGCACGCTGCTCGACTCGACGATCACCCGCGAGCCGGAGGACCGGGTCGTCGCCTTCGGCAACCGGGGGCGTGGCGGCCGGCACGGCGGCGGCCAGCACAGCGGCGGCCGCGGCGACCGGGAATGCCGGCTGCTCGGCTCGTGCGTGCGGATGGGGCGCGGCGCGGTGTGCACGCCCAGCGAGAGACCCGACGCTCGCCAGGAGAGCATTATCGACGGCGATCTGAGCCTGCTCGATCCCTCCGACATCGACGAGTTGGAGCTCACCCTGCCCTGCGAGGACAAGAAATAAGGCAAATCGCTGGCGGTCTCGCACCGGTACCACGACACTGCGCGCATGGGCGCATCGTTCGAGGACCTGATCACCGAGGCGGTCGCCGTACCCGTGGCGGGCTGGGATTTCTCCTGGTTCGACGGCCGGGCCACCGAGCAGCGGCCGTCGTGGGGCTACGCCCGGCTGGTCGCCGACCGGATGGCCGCCGCGACCGTGGCGCTCGACGTGCAGACCGGTGGCGGGGAGGTGCTCGCCACCGTGCCGAAGCCGCCCGCGCTGCTGGTCGCGACCGACTCCTGGCGCCCGAACCTGCCGGTGGCCGCGCGGCACCTGCGGCCGCTCGGCGCCTCGGTGGTGGAGGCCGCCAACGGGCCGGCGCTGCCGTTCCGCGATGCGGTGTTCGACCTGGTGGTGAGCCGTCATCCGGTGCGCACCTTGTGGGACGAGATCGCCCGGGTGCTGCGGCCCGGCGGCACCTTCCTGTCCCAGCAGATCGGCGCGGGCACCAACCGTGAGCTGTCCGAGGCCATGCTGGGCCCGCTGCCGGGGTCGGATCCGCGGCACCCGGAGCAGCTGGCCGACGCCGCGCGGGCGGCGGGCCTGACCGTGCTGGACGTCCGCGAGGAGCGCCTGCGCGTGGAGTTCTTCGACGTCGCCGCGGTGACCTACTTCCTGCGCAAGGTCGTCTGGACGGTGCCCGGGTTCGAGGTCGAGGCGTACCTGCCCCGGCTCCGGGCCGTGCACGACCGGATCCGGGCCGAAGGGGTGTTCATCTCGTTCGCCAAGCGTGTCCTGATCGAGGCCCGCAAAGGGTCCTGACGTGCGCGAGGATGGTTGGCGTGGCGTTGAGTGACGAGCGGCTGGGCGAGCTGGCGACCCGGCTGGCCGAGGTGCCGGGAGTGGCCGCGGTGCTGCTGGGCGGGAGCCGGGCCCGCGGCACCCACACCCCGGATTCCGACACCGACCTGGGCGTCTACTACCACCGGCCGCTCGACGTGGCCGCGCTCGGTGCGCTCGCCCGGACGTTCGGCGGCCCGGCCGCGCGGGTCACGCCGGTCGGCGAGTGGGGGCCGTGGGTGGACGGCGGCGGCTGGCTCACCGTGGACGGCGCGGCCGTCGACTGGATCTACCGGGACGTCGACCGGGTCGCCCGGGCCTGGGCGGACGCGGAGCAGGGCCGGTACGCGTTCCACGCGCAGGCGGGCCATCCGCTGGGCGTGCCCGACTTCGCGTACGCGGGAGAGGTCGCCCTCGGGGTGATCCTGGCCGATCCGGCCGGCGAGCTGGCGGCCCTGCGCGCGCGGATGCGCGTTTATCCGCCCGCGCTGAGCGAGGCGCTCGTGACCGGGTTGTGGGAGGCCGACTTCCTGGTCGGCGTGGCGCGCAAGGCGGTGCCGCGCGGCGATGCGGCCTACCTGGCCGGTTGCATGTTCCGCCTGGCCGGGGTGTGTGCGCACGCCCTGCACGGCGCGGCGGGCCGCTGGCTGATCAACGAGAAGGGCGCGATCGCGTCGGCCGCCGCGCTGCCCGGCGCGCCGCCGCGGTTCCGGCAACGGATGGAGGCCGTCTTCGCCGCGGTCGATGGCGACCCGGTGCACCTCACCGCCGTCCTCGACGCCGCCGCCGACCTTGTTCTGGAGACGGCCGACGCATGCGCCATGATGGCCCGATGACCGCCAACGAGCCGACGATCCTCGCCACAAGCGCCGGATTCCAGCGCAGCCCCCGCTACAGCCTGTTGGACATGCTGCCGGGGCGGATCCACCACTTCGCCGCCGAACTGGCCAACGCGGGCGACACCGCCAAGTTCTGCTTCCTGTACCAGGCCACCGGCGACGCCGAGGGCTGGATCGGCGCGAGCTACGCCGCCTTCGCGAGGACCGGCTACCGGGCGTCGCACCTGCAGCTCTTCCCGATGCCGAACCACGACGACATCCGCGCGCACCTGCTCGCGCAGGACGTGATCTGGGTCGGCGGCGGCAGCGTGGTCAACCTGCTCGCGGTCTGGCGGGCGCACGGGCTCGAGGAGATCCTGCACGAGGCCTGGCAGGCCGGGGTGGTGCTCGGCGGCACCTCGGCCGGTTCGATCTGCTGGCACCAGGGCGGCAGCACCGACAGCTACGGGCTGGAGCTGCGGTCGTTCACCGGCGGGCTGGGCTGGCTGCCGTACAGCAACGGGGTGCACTACGACGCCGAGGAGCAGCGCCGGCCGATGATGCACAAGCTCATCGGCGACGGCACCCTGGGCGACGGCTACGCGACCGACGACGGGGCCGGGCTGGTCTACCGCGGCACCCGGCTGGCGGAGGTCGTGGCCGACAAGCCAGGCCCGCTGGGGTACGAGCTCAAGCGGGCAGCGGACGGCTCGGTGACCGAGACGCCGCTGCCCACCCGCGTGCTCAGCTACTAGGCAGGGTCCACTTCTGGTTGGCGGCGCCCAGGCAGTCCCAGATGTGAATCTGCTGGCCGTCGGCCGGGTTGTTCTGGCTGACGTCGAGGCACCGGCCCGACTGCGGGTTGCGCAGGGTCTGGTCCGCCCCCGCGGTCCAGTTCTGCGCGCCCGAGCCGTTGCAGGTCCAGAGCTGCACCCGGGTGCCGTTGGCGGTGCCGCCCGCGGACACATCCAGGCACTTGCCCAGGGCCTTGACCGTGCCCGTGCTGTTCGCGGTCGCGGTCCACTGCTGGGCGTTGGTGCCGTTGCAGGTGTAGAGCTGCACCTTGGTGCCGTCGAGGGTGCTCGCGCCGGCCACGTCCAGGCACTTGTTCGCGAGCCCGACGATCGGGCCGGTGACCGGGCCCGGCGGCGGGGGGCCACCGAGCTCCTTGATCCGGATATTGCGGAACGAGGCGTCGTCGCCGTCGCCGTGGTTCTGCAGTCCGATGTGTCCGGCCAGCGAGCGGACCGGGTCGGTGTTGGTGAAGTCGTTGATCTTCGTGCCGTTCAGGAAGACCTGCAGGTGCTCGCCTTCGACGAGCAGCTCGTAGGTGTTCCACTCGCCCGGCGGGTTGAGCGCGGCGTCGCGGGCCGCGAGGTCCGCGGACTGGAACGAGTAGACCGAGCCGGTCGTGCGGTCGGCGGCGTCGGTCGCGTCGATCTGCACCTCGTAGCCGTTGTTCACCGCGGACCACGGGTCGGCCGACGGCGGGAAGCCGATGAACACGCCCGAGTTGTCGTCGCCGGCCAGCTTCCAGTCCAGCTTCAGCGAGTAGTCCGTGAACTGCTTCTGGCTGTACCAGAGCAGACCCAGGCCGCCGGTCGAGGTCAGCGTCGCGTCGGTGTTGGTGAAGGCGCCCGGCCCGGCCTGCGACCAGCCGGTGGTGGCGCCGTTGTAGAGCGCGGTGTAACCCGTCTCCGGGCGGCAGTCGGCGTTGGTCGCCTCCGCCGCGTACCGGATGCCGCCGAGCAGGTGGGCCCGGAAGGTCGGGTCCGCGTACGACTCGATGGTGTGGCCGCCGCCGGTGTAGAAGGAGCGGCCGCCCTCGTAGGTCTTGCACCAGACGTGCGGGTGGTCGGCGCCCATCCCGCCGCCCGAGTACGAGCTCTCGTCCAGTGTGGCCAGCACGTGCGCGGTGGACCGGGGGTTGGTGCGGTAGTTGTACCACTCGTCGGTGCGGTTCCAGCGCTGCGGCAGGTGCGCGGTCGCGGCGTGCGCGCGGTCCTCGACCGCCACGGCGGCCGGCTGGATCGCCGGGTGGGACGCGAAGTACGCGCCGACCAGCTGACCGTAGAACGGCCAGTCGTACTCGGTGTCGGCCGCGGCGTGCACGCCGACGTATCCGCCGCCGCCGCGGATGTAGCTCTCGAACGCGGTCTGCTGGGTGGCGTTCAGGACGTCGCCGGTGGTGTTGAGGAAGACCACGGCCTCGTAGCCGGAGAGCCCGGCGGCGGTGAACGCGGCCGGGTCCTCGGTCGCGGTGACCGAGAAACCGTTGGCGGCGCCCAGCTCCCGGACGGTCTGGATGCCGGTCGCGATGGCGTCGTGGCGGAAACCCGCGGTCCGGGAGAAGACCAGCACGTCGTACGGGTCGTCGGCCGCCACCGCCGGGGCCGCGACGGCCGAGGCGGGTAGCAGTAGCAGGGCGGTTAGCAATGTGCCGATCATGGCAACACCCACTTCTGGTTGGCGGCGCCCACGCAGTCCCAGATGTGGACCTGCTGGCCGTCGGCCGGGTTGTTCTCGCTGACGTCAAGGCATCTGCCCGACTGCGGGTTGCGCAGACTGCCGTCGGTGTGCGCGGCCCAGTTCTGTGCGGCGCTGCCGTTGCAGGTCCAGAGCTGCGCCTTGGTGCCGTTGGCGGTCGCGCCACCGGCCACGTCGAGGCACTTGCCGAGCGCCTTTACCGTGCTGCCCGCCGTGACGGTCCAGGTCTGTGCGGCGGTGTTGTTGCAGGTGTGTAGCTGGATCTTGGTGCCGTCGCCGGTGCCGGCGCCGGCCACGTCGAGGCACTTGCTCGCGAGCCCCACGATCGGGCCGACGTGCGCGTCGGCACTGTTCAGCGTGAACGCGTCCAGGTCGAAAAGGTAGCCGGGGCCGCCCGCGAACGTCAGATACAGCGGGCCGGTCGTGGCCGGGGCGCCGGCGAGCGTACCGGTGACGTTGGTGAAGGATTCCCAGCTGCCGGTGATCGGAGCCGTGGCCGAGCCGACGATCGTGCCGGTCGGCGAGCCGGTCCGCAGCTGCAGGGTGCCGCCGATGCCGCCGGAGGAGACCCGGGCGGTGAAGGAGGTGGCCCCGCTGAGCCGGTACGGCTCGAACGCGATCCAGTCACCGTTGTTGACGTTCCCGATGGTCTGGCCGCCCTCGGCCTGGGATTTGGTGATCTTGTCGACGCCGGCCGACGTCTTGAAGTGTTCGGCCTGCCGGTGCCGCGGTTGCAAGGTGTGCTGGGTGTGCGTGGTCAGGCCGCCGGCGTCGGTGTATTCCGCGTCGAAGACCGCGAAGATGTTGGCCGCCGAGTCGTGCTCGCCGTCGACCGGGATGGTGATCGCGCCGGTGCAGCCGTTCTGCGAGGTGATCTGGTGACCGTGGTTGTCGTGCCCGAGCACGTAGGTCATCGTCACGGCCGCGCAGTTGATCGAGCTGTCCTCCGGATCGGTGACCGTGATGGAGAACGGGACGGTGTCGCCGTAGGAGAACAACGCGCCGTTCGGCGGGCTGTTGATCTGCACCGCCGGCGCGGTGTTGCCGACCGTGATGGTGACGTTCGCCGTGCCGGTCAGGCCCTCGGCGTCCTTCACGGTCAGGGTGACCTGGTACGTCCCGTTGGCGGTGTAGGTCTTCGCCGGGCTGGCCGAGGTGGAGGTGGTGCCGTCGCCGAAGTTCCACGAGTGGGTGAGCGCGGTGCCCTCCGGATCGGACGATCCCGCCGCGGAGAACGTCACGGTCAGCGGCGCCTGGCCGTTGGTCTTGTCCGCACCCGCCACCGCGGTCGGCGCCCGGTTCGAGCCGGCCAGGTAGTCGAAGCGGTACAGCGCCGAGTTGAAGTCGCCGTTGAAGTAGCCGGTGCCGTAGTCCAGGACGTAGAGCGAGCCCTCGGGCCCGAATGCCATGTCCATCACCTGCTTGCCGGACCAACCGAAGGCCGAGATCTCGCCGGCCGAGCCGTCCGCGCCGACGTGGATCGGCTTGATCCAGCCGCGACCGAGCTCACCGGCGAAGAAGTGCCCGTCGAGCGTGGCCGGGAACTTGGTGGGGGAGACCAGGTCCGCGTCGAAGCGGTAGACCGGGCCACCCATCGGGGACTCGGAGCCGCCGCCGAACTCGGGCGGAGTGCCGGCGTCGCCCCCGTACCGGATCCAGGCCGGCCGGGCCGGTGGCAGCTTGGTCTGGCCGGTGTTGCGGAACGAGTTGTTCGTCGGCCCGCCGGCGCAGTCGAACTTGGCGCCCGTGGAGTTGGTGGCGAAGTTCCACTCGTTGTAGGTCTCGGTGCTGGTGTTGGTGCCCGTGCAGTACGGCCAGCCGTAGTTGCCGGGGCTGGTGATCCGGTTGAATTCGACCTGGCCGCCGGGCCCGCGGTTGGCGTCGGTGGACCCCGCGTCGGGGCCATAGTCGCCGAGGTAGACGACGCCGGTCGCCTTGTCCACGCTCATCCGGAACGGGTTGCGGAAGCCCATGGCGTAGATCTCGGGCCGGGTGTTCGCGGTGCCCGGCGCGAACAGGTTGCCCGCCGGGACGCTGTACGTCCCGTCCGCGTTCACCTTGATCCGCAGCACCTTGCCGCGCAGGTCGTTGGTGTTGCCGGCGGAGCGCTGCGCGTCGTAGCCGGGGTTGCGGTCGGCGCGCTCGTCCAGCGGCGAATATCCGGACGAGTCGAACGGGTTGCTGTCGTCGCCGGTGGACAGATAGAGGTTGCCCGCCGCGTCGAAGTCGATGTCGCCGCCGACGTGGCAGCACAGCCCGCGGCTCGCCGGCACGTCGAGCACGTCGGCCTTGCTCGCCGTGTTCAGGGTGAAGTCGGCGTTGAGCGTGTAGCGGGAGAGCCGGTTGACTCCCACCCACGCGGAGAAGTCCGTGCCGTTGGCCGGGGCGTCGCCGGTCGGGGTGGTCAGCGGCGGCGCGTAGTAGAGGTAGATCTGCCGGTTGGTGGCGAAGCCCGGGTCGACGGCGACGCCCTGCAGGCCTTCCTCGTCGTGGCTGTAGACCGCCAGCGTGCCGATGACGGTGGTGGTGCCGCCCTTGTCGGTGCGCCGCAGGGTGCCGTTGCGGGCGGTGTGCAGCACGGACGAGTCGGGCAGGACGGCGATGGCCATCGGCTCGCCCACCTCGTCGGCGCCCTTGGCGAGCGTCACCTGCTGGAAGTCGGCGGGGTCGATGTCGTGGGCCGAGGTGGGCGCGGCGGTGCCGACGAGGCCGGCGGTAGCAAGCAGCACCACTCCGGCTGCGTATCGAAACTTGGGCATATATCAATGTCCTGACGTAGGGGGTTGCCAGGGTGGCCCGGGGGTGACCGCGCCGCATGTTACCAGCGTGTAACAGTGAGCAAACGGTAGTAACTTCTTGTGCGGCTGTCCATACTTTCCGCCAGAGTCGATGGACTTTCGTCGATGTCGACAAAAAGAAGCGCCGCCCGGGTTGGGGGCGGCGCGGCGGCAGGTGGCTGGACTTGTCGGTCAGGACGCGTAATGCAGGATCACGTTGTGCACGTGCTGGGTCTTCTCCGAGCCGCGGAACTCGACCTCGTAGGTGTGGGTGCCCACGCTGATCGCGATCGTGCCGGTCGAGAAGAACTGGCCGGCCCAGCTCTTGTTGCTGACCACGCTCACGCTGCTCACCTTCGAATACGGGATGCTGGTGATCGCGAAGCGCTTACCGACGAAGGACTTGTCCTGGATGATCACCCGGCGGGTGGTGAGCCCGATGAAGCCGGTGCCGGCGCCGACGGCGTCGTACACCGCGATGATCTGTTCACCCTCGAGCAGGCCGCTCTCGATCTGCTGGAGCTGGCCCTTGCTGTCGTATATCGGCGCCGTCATGGTCAAGAGGCTACTGGGAGCCCACCACTGTGCGGTATGCATCCTCGATCCGGGCGGCCAGGGTGACCTCACCGTCGGTGATGGCCTTGCCGTCGGACGCGCCCAGCAGGATCTGCGTCTGGCCTTCCACCCGCCGGATGCTGGGTCGCAGGCGCAAGGTGTCGGCGGCGACCTTGATCCGCTCGGTCAGGTCGGCGTGTTGGCTGTCGTCGCAAGCGAGCACGCGCTTCAACTGGACGCCGTCCCGGGTCCAGCCGCCTAACACGGCGAGCGCGTCACTCAGATAATCGGAGCGGGCACCCCGTGTTTTCCTGCCCCGCATATCCACACCTCCGTGGCGTCGTTGCAGGCTTGTGGCCAAACTGTCGCCGTGTCGTCATGGTCGGTGCCCATAGTCTTGTCTTCCCTGTCAACGATGTCCACGCCCACATATCCGTGTTCTCGTGACGATCGGGACGCATCGCTCAACCTGATCGGTTAAGTTTTGTGGCACGCTCTTGGCTCATGTCCCATGAACACCACGTCAACGGCCGTCCGTCACCCAGGGTGATTGTTGCGGCAGTGATCGTGCTCAATGGTCGGGTGCTCGCCTGCGAGCGTTCCGCGCCGCCGGAGGTCGCCGGGCGCTGGGAATTCCCCGGGGGAAAGGTCGAGCCGGGCGAGACCGACGCCCAGGCGCTGGCCCGCGAATGCGCGGAGGAGCTCGGCGTGCGGGTGACAGTCGGTGCCCGGGTCGGCCCGGACGTGCCGCTGGCGCACGGCCGTGCCGTCCTGCGCGTCTTCGCGGTGACGCTGCTGAACGGCGACGAGCCGCGCGCCCTCGAACACTCGGCGATGCGCTGGCTCGCCGCCGGCGAGCTGCACAGCGTGCCCTGGCTGCCGGCGGACAAGCCGATCGTCGCGGAGTTGCCGCCGCTACTGGCCGAACGTCCGGCGTAGCTCGCGCTTGAGCACCTTGAAGCTGGGGCCCATCGGCAGGGCCTCGACGAAGCGGACCTGGCGCGGGTATTTGTGCTTGCCGAGCCGCTCCTTCGACCAGTCGATGAGCTCCTGCTCGGTGACGCCGCCGGGGTCGGGGACCACCACCGCGCAGATCTCCTCGCCGAACACGGCGTCGGGCACCCCGATCACCGCCACCTGCACCACCGCCGGGTGCCGGGCCAGCGCCTCCTCGACCTCGCGCGGGTAGACGTTGAAGCCGCCCCGGATCACCAGGTCCTTCTTGCGGTCGACGATCGTGATGAAGCCGTCGGCATCCTTGGTGCCCAGGTCGCCGCTGCGGAACCAGCCGTCGACCATCGCCTCCGCGGTCGCCTCGGGCCTGTTCAGGTAGCCCGCGAAGACGTTGTGGCCGCGGATCACGATCTCACCGAGCTCGCCGACCGGCAGCAGCTCGATGCGTTCGTCGATCTCCGCCCGCGCGATCTCCACCTCGACGCCCCAGACCGGGTGCCCGACCGTGCCCGGCCGGGTGCCGAAGGCCGGCTGGTTGGTGGTCGCGGTGGGTGAGGTCTCGGACAGCCCGTAGCCCTCGAACACCGTCGAGTGGAAGGTCTCGCTGAAGCGCTCCAGCACCGCCACCGGCAGCGACGCCCCGCCCGAGACGGAGATCCGCAGCTCGGGCAGCCGGTCGGCCTTCGGCGCCGCTTCGAGCAGGCCGATGTACATCGTGGGCACGCCATTGAAGATGGTCACGTGCTCGCGGACCATCAGGTCGATCGCCGCCTCGCCGGTGAAGCGGGCGAGCAGCACCAGCGTCCCGCCGAGCCGGAAGGTGCCGTTCATGGAGACGGTCTGGCCGAAGGTGTGGAACAGCGGCAGGCAGCCCAGCACCACGTCGTCCGACCGCACGTCGTTGGCGTCGAAGACGTTCACGGTCGCGTTCATGACCAGGTTGAGGTGGGTGAGCAGGGCGCCCTTGGGCTCCCCGGTGGTGCCGCTGGTGTAGAAGACCACCGCGACGTCCTCGGCCTCCCGGCTCACGTAGGTCGGCAGCGCCGCGACCGTGGCCGCGACCTCCTCCAGCCGGGGCGGGGCGCCGGGCACTCCGGGCGGCATCGGTCCCACGCTGGCCAGCCGGGTGCCGGTGAGGCTGGTGGCGGCGATGGCGGTCTTGAGCTGGCTCGAATGCGACACGAGCAGGTCGGTGCCGCTGTCGCGCAGCACGTACGCCATCTCCTCCGGGGTGAGCAGGAGGTGGATCGGGACCAGCCGCGCGCCCACCGCGAGGGCGCCGAAGTAGGCCCGCGGGAAGTCGGCCACGTTGGGAACCAGGACGGCGACCGTGTCCCCCGCCCCGATGCCCAGCTCACGCAGGCCGGCGGCGTACGCTAGGGACTGCTGCCAGAGATCGCGGTAGCTGATCCGCTCGGCGTGGTCGACGACCGCGACCTTCTCCGGATATCGGCGGGCGGCCTCGGCCAGGACTGCGGCCAGCGACAACATGGTCATGATAGATGTCCACCGATCTTGGTGTAGCCGCGCAGCAGGTCGCGGGAGATGATCAGGCGCTGCATTTCGTCGGTGCCCTCGTAGATGCGCATCAGCCGGACCTGGCGGTACCAGCGTTCGATCGGCAGCTCGCGGGTGTAGCCCATGCCGCCGTGCACCTGCATGACCCGGTCGACCACATTGTTGACCATGTTCGCGCCGTACAGCTTCGCCATCGAGGAGGCGTGCCGCGGGTCCCACCCCTGGTCCACCGTCCAGGCGGCCTTGAGGATGAGCCAGCGGGCGGCCTCGAGCTCGACCTCGGAGTCGGCGATCATCCACTGGATGGCCTGGTTGCTGCCGATCGTGCTGCCGAAGGTCTCCCGGGTGTTGGCATACTCGATCGCCATGCCCAGCGCGCGTTCGGCGATGCCGAGGGCGTTCGACGGGATCAGGTAGCGGCCCTTGCCGATCCACTTCATGCCCAGCTCGAAGCCCTGGCCGAGCTCGCCGAGGATGTTGCGGGCCGGCACCCGGACGTCGTCGAAGATCAGCGCCGCCGGGCCGCCCTCGCCCATGGTCTGGATGTACTCGGAGCGCCAGCCCATCTCCCGGTCGACCAGGAACGCGGTGGTGCCGCCGCCGCGCACGCCCTTGGCCTTGTCGGTGACCGCGACGACGATGACGAAGTCGGCGTCGTTGCCGTTGGTGATGAAGGTCTTCTCGCCGTTGAGGACCCAGTCGTCGCCGTCCTGCCGGGCGCTGAGCTTGATGTTCGCCGCGTCCGAGCCGGCGCCCGGCTCGGTGATCGCGAAGCAGGAGATCCGGTCGCCCTCGATGGTGGGCACCAGGAACTCGGCCTTTTGCTCGTCGTTGGCGTGAAACAGGATGTTGTCGGCCTCGCCGCCGAACCTGAACTGCACGAACGTGCGGCCGATCTCGGTCCAGATCAGCGACTGCAGGACCGCCGGGAGGTCCATGCCGCCATACGCCTCCGGGGTCGACAGGCCCCAGAAGCCGAACTTCTTCGCCTTGAGCTGCAGCTCCCGCAGCTCGCTGCGCTCCAGGCCGGGTAGGTGGTCGCGCTCGCGGCGTAGTGCCTCCTGCTCGAGCGGCATGACCTCGCGGGTGATGAACGTGCGGGCGGTGTCACGGACGGCCCGCTCCTCGTCGCTGAGTGAAAAGTCCACGTGATAAAACTAGCGGTGTAAGTTTTGCGGCGTCCAGAGTTTCAGGAGCGTTAAATGGCCCGGCCCCGGCAGACCCTGCTCAGCAGGGAACGGATCGTCGAGGTGGCGGGCGCCCTGGTCGACGCGGACGGGCTGGAGGCCGTCTCGGTGCGCCGGCTCGCCGCCGAGCTGGGCGTCGCGGGGCCCTCGCTCTACAACCACTTCCCGACGAAGGCCGAGATCCTGGACGCCGTCGCCGACGCGGTGGTGGCCAGGGTGGACGTCTCGTACTTCGCCAGCCACGGCTGGCTCGAGGCGCTGCGGCTCTGGGCGTACTCCTACCACGCGGAGCTCTCCGCGCACCCGAACATCGTGCCCGTCCTCGCCCGCGGCCCCGGCCGCCGGCCGGCCGCGCTGGCCATGGCCGACACGGTCTACGGCGGCCTGATCGCGGCCGGCTGGCCGCCCGCCCGCGCCACCCACATCGGCGCCGTGATGCGATATCTGGTCACCGGTGCGGCCCTCGGTTCGTTCGCCCTAGGCTTCGACGAGGACCCCCAGCTGTACGCCGAGCGCTACCCGCACCTGCGCGACGCCCACCTGCTGCCCGAGCACCGGCACAGCGTCGACGAAGGGGCGTTCGCGCTCGGCCTGGAAACCGTCCTCGCCGGCCTGGACGCGCTCAAGGCGCGCCTGGGCCCGCTGAAAGGGAGCCCGACATGACCCTCTCCCGCGACAAGATCTACCTCGACGGGGCCTGGATAGCATCGTCGTCCACCGAGACGATCCCGGTGGAAAATCCGGCGACCGAGGAGATCCTCGGCCACGTGCCCGCCGGCGCCGCGGCGGACGTGGACCGGGCCGTCGCGGCGGCCCGGGCGGCGTTCCCCGGCTGGGCGGACACGCCGATGGCCGAGCGCGGCGCGGTGCTGGGCAAGCTGCACGAGGCGCTCGCGGCCCGCGCGGGCGACATCGCCCGCACCGTCGGGCTCGAGCTGGGCACGCCGCTCAAGGTCGCGAAGGCGGTCCAGGCGGGACTGCCACTCACGGTCCTCCGGGGGTACGCGGACCTGGCCGCCCAGCCGGTGCCGGAGGAGACGATCGGCAACTCGCTGGTGGTCCACGAGCCGGTCGGCGTGGTCGGCGCGATCACCCCGTGGAACTACCCGTTGCACCAGGTCGTCGCGAAGGTGGCCGCAGCGCTGGCCGCCGGCTGCACCGTGGTGCTCAAGCCCAGCGAGCTGACGCCGCTGGTCGCGTACCTGCTGATCGACGCCGCCGACGAGGCCGGGCTGCCGCCGGGCGTGCTCAACCTGGTGCCCGGCACGGGCCCGGTGGTGGGCGCGGCGATCGCCGGGCATCCCGACGTGGATCTGGTCTCGTTCACCGGCTCGACGGCGACCGGGCGGGCCGTCGCGCACGCCGCGGCGAACCGGATCGCCCGGGTGGCGCTCGAACTCGGCGGCAAGTCCGCCAACGTGATCCTCGCCGACGCCGACCTGACCCGCGCGGTCAAGGTCGGGGTGGGCAACGCCTTCCTCAACTCCGGCCAGACCTGTACGGCGTGGACCCGGATGCTGGTGCACCGCAGCCACTACGCCGCGGCGGTGGAGCTCGCCGCGGCCACCGCCTCGGCGTACACCACCGGAGACCCGTTCGACGAGGGCACCCGGCTCGGGCCGCTGGTGTCCGCGGCGCAGCGGGAGCGGGTCCGGGGCTTCATCGCCCGCGCCGGCGCGCGGCAGGTGGCCGGCGACGCCGCGGTCCCCGCCAGGGGCTACTTCGTCGCGCCGACCGTCTTCGCGGACGTCGACCCGAACAGCGAGCTGGCCCAGGAGGAGATCTTCGGTCCGGTGCTGTCGATCATCCCGTTCGACGACGACGACCACGCCGTGGAGATCGCCAACAACTCGAAGTACGGATTGGCGGGCGGCGTCTGGGGCTCGCCGGACCGGGCGCTGGCCGTGGCCCGGCGGATGCGGACCGGCGCGGTGGACGTCAACGGCGGCTCGTTCAACCCGGCGGCGCCGTTCGGCGGTTACAAGCAGTCCGGCATCGGCCGGGAGCTGGGCGCGTACGGCCTGGCGGAATTCCAGCAGACGAAGGCCATTCAGCGATGAGCGCTTACATCAAGGCCCTGGTCGCCCGGGACGCCGGCGCGGCTCCCGCGGTCGCGGAGCTGCGCCTGCCCGAGGTCGGTCCGGGCCAGGTCCGGGTCCGGATCCGCGCGGCCGGCGTCTGCCACTCGGACCTGTCCATGGTGAACGGCACGCTGCGCCCGCCGCACCCGCTGGTGCTCGGCCACGAGGCCGCGGGCGAGGTCGTCGAGGCCGGTGCCGGGGTGCAGAGGGTGCGCGCGGGCACCCACGTGGTGCTGAACTGGTCGCCGCCCTGCCGCGAGTGCTGGTTCTGCGACCACGGCGAGCCGTGGCTGTGCTCGACGGCGAACATTGCGGCGCTGGAGAACGGCAGCACCTTGGACGGTGCGCCGGTGCATGTGGCGCTGGGGCTGGGCGCTTTCGCCGAGCAGGTGGTGGTGCCGGAGAAGGCCGTCATCGCCGTACCGGATGAGCTGCCCTGGGAAAACGCGGCCCTGCTGGGCTGCGCGGTGCTGACCGGCACCGGCGCGGTGCGCAACACCGCGCGGGTCGCCGCGGGCGACTCGGTCGTGGTGATCGGCCTGGGCGGGGTGGGGCTGTCGGTGGTCGCCGC